>Ga0265314_10000003_pt1:0-655000 | contig 1653386 bp, 1434 predicted proteins | sample 4126metaG_FD_203106 | JGI IMG/M metagenome (GOLD analysis project Ga0265314, IMG submission 203106) | Rhizosphere microbial communities from Carex aquatilis grown in University of Washington, Seatle, WA, United States - 4-1-26 metaG | ecosystem: Host-associated > Plants > Roots >... | reverse complement strand
TAGCGGGCCGTGACCCGGAGATCTCCGAATGAGACAACTCGCGTAGGGACTACCTACCAGCCGTGTGGTGAATTCATAGCCATACGGCAGCGAACCCAGGGAACTGAAACATCTAAGTACCTGGAGGAAAAGAAAGCAAATAGCGATTCCCCTAGTAGCGGCGAGCGAACGGGGAACAGCCTAAACCGACTCAGTGCAAGCATACTGGCGTTGCTGAGTTGGGGTCGTGGGACTTCTTAGGGAGAACAGTATCTCTCCCGACGAGTAAGTTAGAGTTAGCAGAACGGTTTGGAAAGGCCGGCCATAGCGGGTGACAGCCCCGTATGCGAAAACTCTAGCCCTCGTTAGAAGCACCCGAGTACCGCAGGACACGTGCAATCCGGCGGGAATCTGGGAGGACCATCTTCCAAGGCTAAATACTACTCGTTGACCGATAGTGAACTAGTACCGCGAGGGAAAGGTGAAAAGCACCCCTGCTAGGGGAGTGAAATAGAACCTGAAACCGTGTGCCTACAAGTAGTGGGAGCACTATGGCCGCAAGGCAATGTGTGACCGCGTACCTTTTGCATAATGAGCCCGTGAGTTACGATATGTGGCAAGGTTAAGCCGTAAGGTGTAGCCGTAGCGAAAGCGAGTCTTAACAGGGCGTACAGTCGCATATCGTAGACCCGAAACCCCTGCGATCTATCCATGTCCAGGTTGAAGGGCGGGTAACACCGCCTGGAGGACCGAACACACCATAGTTGAAAATATGGGTGATGAGGTGTGGATAGGAGTGAAAGGCTAATCAAGCGGGGAGATAGCTGGTTCTCGCCGAAATATATTGAGGTATAGCCTCGGGTGAATTGCGTCGGAGGTAGAGCACTGGATGGGCTAGGGGTCCTACCAGATTACCAAACCCAACCAAACTCCGAATACCGATGACAACTGCCCGGGAGACAGGCAGCGGGAGATAAGTTCCGTTGCCGAGAGGGAAAGAGCCCAGACCATCGGCTAAGGTCCCCAAGTCCGAGCTAAGTGTAGAAGGATGTGGAAACGCTTAGACAACCAGGAGGTTGGCTTAGAAGCAGCCATCCTTTAAAGAAAGCGTAATAGCTCACTGGTCAAGCGAGTCCGCGCCGAAAATGTAACGGGGCTAAAGCTCGGCACCGAAGCCATGGAATCTCGCAAGAGATTGGTAGGCGAGCGTCCTGATGGAGATACACGGTGGACGGTGACGACCACTAACGGCCATCAGGAGTGACTATGCGGGCATGAGTAGCGATAAACCGGGTGAGAAACCCGGTCGCCGTAAGCCCAAGGTTTCCTGGGGAAGGATAATCCTCCCATGGGTTAGTCGATACCTAAGCCGAGGCCGAGAGGCGTAGGCGATGGAAAGCAGGCTAATATTCCTGCACCACTAAAGACGGCATTGAAGCAAGCGGGGACGGAGAAGGGTAGCCAGACACAGTGCATGGATCTGTGTTCAAGCCCGTAGGTCGAATCACTAGGACCCAATAGGGACAAACGGTGGTTCACATGGCCGAGAGGTGATGAGGTCCGCTCTTAGAGCGGGACACCTGGTAATCCCATGCTTCCAAGAAAAGCCGCGTGCAGAGCCCCTTTAGTGATCGTACTGTAAACCGACTCAGGTGGGCGGGGTGAATATCCCAAGGCGCGTGAGAGAACCCCGGTTAAGGAACTCGGCAAATTGACACCGTAACTTCGGGAGAAGGTGTGCCGCTGGCCGTGACTGACCTCGCGTCAGAAGCGGTTGACGGTCGCAGTGAAACGGCGGTTGTGACTGTTTACTAAAAACACAGGACTCTGCGAACTCGTAAGAGGACGTATAGGGTCTGATGCCTGCCCGGTGCTGGAAGGTTAAGGGAATATGTCAGGGGCAACCCGAAGCATTGAACCGAAGCCCCAGTAAACGGCGGCCGTAACTATAACGGTCCTAAGGTAGCGAAATTCCTTGTCGGGTAAGTTCCGACCTGCACGAATGGCATAACAACATCCGCACTGTCTCGATCGGGGACTCAGCGAAATTATATTGGGGGTGAAGATACCCTCTACCCGCGGCAAGACGGAAAGACCCCATGAACCTTTACTGCAACTTGGCAGTGATTTTCGGGTTCTCCTGCGTAGGATAGGTGGGAGGCTTTGAAGCCGGGCTTCCGGGTTCGGCAGAGCCACCGTTGAAATACCACCCTGGATAATCTGGAAATCTAACCTACACCCGTAATCCGGGTGGGGGACACTGCCTGGTGGGCAGTTTGACTGGGGCGGTCGCCTCCTAAAACGTAACGGAGGCGTGCGAAGGTTCCCTCAGGCTGATTGGAAACCAGCCGTAGAGTGCAAACGCAGAAGGGAGCTTTACTGTGAGACCGACAGGTCGATCAGTTGCGAAAGCAGGCGTTAGTGATCCGGTGGTACCACATGGAAGGGCCATCGCTCATCGGATAAAAGGTACTCTGGGGATAACAGGCTGATCGCGCCTGAGAGTTCACATCGGCGGCGCGGTTTGGCACCTCGATGTCGGCTCATCGCATCCTGGGGCTGGAGCAGGTCCCAAGGGTTTGGCTGTTCGCCAATTAAAGCGGTACGCGAGCTGGGTTTAAAACGTCGTGAGACAGTTTGGTCCCTATCTGCCGTGGGCGTAGGATACTTGAGAGGAGCTACCCATAGTACGAGAGGACCTGGGTGGACGAGCCTCTGGTGTTCCGGTTGTCAGGCCACTGGCATAGCCGGGTAGCCATGCTCGGAACAGATAACCGCTGAAAGCATATAAGCGGGAAGCTGGCCTCAAGACTAGGTATCCCTGCCGCAAGGCACTAAAGACCCCTTGTAGACTACGAGGTTGATAGGCCGGATGTGGAAGCGCTGCAAGGCGCGGAGCTCACCGGTACTAATAGGTCGTGCGGCTTGACCTAATTCTCTAAGGCAATCATTGCAGTTGATGTTCGGAGTCCGGGCGGTGGTCGCCCCTGCACTCTTCGGTTGAAGAGTGCGGCTGGCGCCCCACGTAGCACGAGTCAGCTCGTGCACGGACGAACCGAGCGTAGCGTGACCTTCGGGTCAGCTAACGTACGGATGCCCAACGTTTCCGGTGGCAATATCGAGAAGGCCATACCCGATCCCATCCCGAACTCGGAAGTCAAGCTTCTCGGAGCCGATGGTACTGCACGGGCAACCGTGTGGGAGAGTAGGACGCTGCCGGGTTAATTCCCTCGAAAGGCCTCGATACACATCGAGGCCTTTCGTCTTTTGTGGCTTCGAGTCGGCGCTGAGCGGCCGCGGTGGCCGCCTGCGCTGAGCGCGTGGCACTCGCCGCGCGCGACGTGGCGTCGCGGGGCGTGTGCCGCTCTCGGAGGTTCAGCTCTCGCTGCGGTCCGGGCTTGCGGCGGCTGTCGCTGCGGGCTTCGTGCGCAGCTTGGCGCGCATGGGCTCGAGGAGCTTCGCGGCGAGCGGGTCGAGGTGCGTGATGAGCGCGTTCCACGGCAAGAGGCACGCGAAGATCACGATCATCTCGCGGAACATGACGCCCATCATGAGCCAGATGCAGAACTGCAGCAGCGCGAGGCTCGGGATGATCACGCGATACGCCCACTTGTTGAGCTGAGAGAGCGGGCTCGAGACTTCGAGCAGCAGGGCGGCCGTGCCGAGCACTTTGGCAAGTCCCGGCGAGCGCGCGATCCAGACGCCGATCTTGGTGGGCGGTTCGTGGGTGAACTGGTGGGATAGCAGGCGCCAGCGGAGCGATCCGCTGAGGCCCCACTCCCAGCCGGAGTGTCGGAGCTTCGAGAGCCCCGCGGCACCGTATTGGGTCGCGACCATGGCGCCGATGAAGGCGACGGGCCAGCGGTAGGCTGCACTCGGCTGGGGCCGGGGCTTTCCGCGCAGGCGTCGAACGACGGCGTCGATCGACCAGGCGTCCGCCGCGCGTGAGAACGCGAGGACGAACAGGACGCACGTGAAGAGCAGACCGCCGTGGTTCGTCTTGCCCGAGCTCTGTACGACCCAGTTTTGGTAAAGGTTCAGTACAGCGGCGACGGGCGCGGTGACGGCGAAGAGCACACCGAAAAGCGCGCAGCTGCAGGTCACCGTGCTCGCCCAGCCAATGGAGTCGAGGACGGACGGCGGGAAGAGCGGCACGCCGAGATCGGCCAGGAGTCCGACGCCCCGGAAGGTGATGCTGCGGAACGCGGCGTACGTGTTGACGCTGCTGACGTGAAAGCCGGGCCAAACGAAGCCGAAGAGGATCAGACGGCAGACGGCGAGCGCTCGCGGGTCGGCCTTGAGTAACCAGGGCGTGACGAGCGACCGTCCGAAGGCCGAGAGCCGCGGCAGCATGCTGTTCCGGGTGAGCTTCATGGTTGCCGGACTCGGTTGTCGATCGGGATCTCGCCGACGCTGCGACTCAGCCAGAGCTCGTCGAGGTCGACCGCGCCCGTGCTCGAGAGCCGAAGCACGTGGGAACCGGCCTGTTTGATTTCGAGCTCGAGCGGTGGCGTCGCGGGCGCTGCGCTGACCCACACCCAGCCGCCACCTGGAAGTTCTTGCCGGTAGTTCCCGAGGTCGCCGCTCGGTTGAGCGTCGAGCTCGAGTCGAACGCGATCGCGTTCCGTGTCCGTGCCCGTTCGCATGCGTAGGAAGACGAAATAACGCCCCGCTCCGAGGTCCAGCCGAACGGTTGCGCTCGCTGCCGCGCCCCCTGGGACCAACCGCAGCGCTTTTCCGCCCGCCGCGAGCGCGTCGGGAAGCGCCGTGCAGGCAATCTCACACTGCGCGGGCACGAGGTCGACGACGGTGTCACCGGCCGCGGGCGCCAGCGCGGGCTCCGGGGCTGCTTTTCCGTCCGCTTCCGCTTTCAAGCGTTCGACCAGCGCCGAGGGCGGCAGATACATCGCGCTCACGAGCTGCTTGTCGGGGTGATCCACGCCGTTTACGTACTCACGCAAATCCCAGGTCTCGCGATAAAAGCGAATCGCGTGGAGCTCCGGCCAACCCTCGTGCTCTCGCTCACTTTCGTAGTGGCTCACGAGCTTGCGAATGAATTGGGCGCGCTTCGCGGGCTTGTGCTCGAGGCTCTTGTTGATCGAAAGCAGGCGCGCGCCGTGGAACGGCGCTGTCTGCGCGTCATTGAGCTTGAATTCGCCCGTTTCGGAGACGCCGTTGATGGTCCAGCGTGACGCCGTAGTCCCCGGCATCTCGCTGTACATCGGATAAGGAGAGATCGGCCAGTCCTCCCGGCCGGTCGCCACGTCGACCATCGTCGCGACGTAGAACGCCAAGGCAGCGCCGATTGCGAGCGCAATGCGCCAGCGCGGGAATTCGAGGTCGATTGCTGGCGCCACGGCTGCCATGAACGAGCGGCATGCTCGCGCCATGACGGGGAAAATGCCAGGCCGGATGCGCGGGCCGGTGGCGAAAGTCGCCCGGCGGGTGAGCCGGCGCTAGCCTCGGGCGAGTGCTGAGCGTCCTCTCGCTGTGGCAGGACCTGAGCCGCCGAGCTCGCGCCGGCGTGTTGGTTGCCGCGATCTCGCTGCTGTTTCTCGCGCCCCTCGCTGCTGTCGGGCCGGTCACGCGAGCGATGGTGTCGTCGCGTGCGGCGGCGCGCGGCGTGACGGTCGAGGTCGAAAATGTGCGGCCGGCCTGGGGCGCGATCTGGCTGCTCGGCGTGAGCTTTCACGGGCGAACCGGGCGAGTCCGGGGTCGCATCGACGCGGTGCGCGTGCCGCTCGGGGGCGGTCCGATCGAGGTGCACGGCGGGCTCCTCACGTTGCGGGGGCGACCCGACGAGCTCGAGCGCGACGTGATGTCCGAGACCGAGCGCGCGTCGAGCGGGCACGGCGCTGGCCGCTCGTTACGTGCGGACGGCCTGGCTGTCGGCTGGACCGAGCTCGATCGGCGTGGCTCGAGCGTCGAGGTGTGGGGGCTGACGGCGGAGCGGCGCACCGATTTGGACAGCGCGCGCCTGGATTTGGCGCGCGTGCGTACGACGGGCGCTGCTGCCGAGACGCGGGGGCTCGAGCTCGCGCTCGGGCGGAGTGGAGAGGCTAGGCTCCGGCGGCTCGAAGTGGCGCGGTCGGATGCGACGCTCGACCTCGACGTCTTCGGACGCTCGAACGCTGCCTCGACGAACGCTCGCTCGGGTCGCACGACTGATCCGGCGCCGGCGCTGCCGAACGGCGGGTCGGCGCGCGCGAGCTACGCGCTCGGCTTCGAGGCGCTCCGAGAGATCGCCAAGCAGGCGCTGCCGGCCGGCGCGGACGTGCGCCTTCACGCCGCTTCGCTCGCGCTCGGATTTCACGGTGAGCACCTGGGCTTCGGGCCGAGTGAAGTGAATCTGCGGCGCGAACCGGACGCGCTCGCCCTCGAAGTCGCTCCGAGCGAACGCGCGAACGGTGGCGCAACGCCGCTCGCGCTGCGCGGGCACCTGCCGTTCGGCGCGGATGCACCGTCCGTCGAGCTCGAAGGCGGCCCGGTGAGTCTCGCGGCGCTCGGTGTGCGCGACGGCGAGCTCGGCTTGACCCACACGCGCGAGGCGACGCTCGAGGCGCATTTGCACGTGGAGCTTGCCGGCGGAATCGTGCGCGGCTCCGGCAGCGGTTCGCTGGTCGGCGTTTCGCTCGAGCGACGCGAGCTCGGCGCGCGCGAGGTGCGCGGGCTGAAGTTCGGCTTTCGCGCGAGCGGCGAAGCGGCGCTAGACGGCTCTCACGTGAGCTTGCGCGACACCGAGCTCACGGTGGGCGAGGTGAAAGCGGCGGGCAGCTTCGAGCTCGCGCGTGACGAAAACGGCGTGCGCGTGCATGTGGCCGGCGGCGTGCCGCTCGCGTCCTGCGACGCCGTCGTGGCGTCGATTCCGTCCGCGCTCCTCAACGACGCGTCCGGCGTGAGGCTCGAGGGTACGTTCGCGCTCGACCATGCGATGAGCTACGACTCTGCGCACCCGTCCGCGCTCGCGCTCACGCTGCACGTCGAAAACGGCTGCCGCGTCGTCTCCGCTCCGCCCGAGCTCTCCCCGGATCGCTTTCGCTCTGCGTGGACGCGCGAGGTGAAGGGGCCCGAAGGGTTGCCCGTGGCGATCCGCTCCGGCCCGGGCACGCCGCAGTGGCTCCGCTACGAAGACATCCCGCGTGCGGCGGAAGTCGGCGTGCTCGTTTGCGAGGACGGCGGGTTTTATCGGCACCACGGCTTCGATTTTCGCGCCATCGAGAAGGCGATGCGGGACGACATTCTCGCCGGTCGCTTCCTGCGCGGCGCGAGCACCATCAGCCAGCAGCTCGCCAAGAATCTCTACCTCGGCAAAGAAAAGACGCTCTCGCGCAAGCTCGAGGAAGCGCTCCTCACGATGCTCCTCGAAGCGAAAATGTCGAAGCAAGAGCTGATGGAGCTCTACCTGAACGTGGTTGAGCTCGGGCCCGGCATCTACGGCATCGGCGAGGCCGCGCGCTATTACTTCGACGAGGACGCGCGCCAGCTCTCGCTCGGTCAGGCGCTGTATTTGGCTTCGATTTTGCCCGATCCGACGCGCCAGCACTTTGAGCCCGACGGGCGTTTGATGCCGCACTGGGCCGAATACTTGAAGAAGCTGATGCACATCGCGCGCGATCACGATCGCATCACGGACGCGGAGCTCGAAGCGGGCCTCGCCGAGGAGCTCGCGTTTCGCAAGGGGAACGGCGCGAACCGGGACAGTGATCTCGACGCAACCGAGCCCGCCTCAATCACCAAACACCATAGAATGCCGTTCGAGGACGACGACGCCGCGGAGCCGTGAAGGCGACGGCGGGAGCGGCTGTCGGCGGGCTAGGGTGCCAGAAAGTCGCGCATGCGTGCGGCGTGTGGACTCTCCGGGTGCAGCGCGAGAAATCGCCGCGCGAGCGAGGCGGCACGCGCGTGGTCGCCTTCGCGGTAGACGAGCTCGACGGCAAGCGCTTCGCGCTCCTGCGTGAGCTCGGGCGCCGCAAAGCGCGTACGGGCGGCTTCGAGCGTCGCATGAGCCTGTGCGAGTGCGCCCTTTTGAAGCTCGGCGCGCGCCTGGCGAATGAGCTCCGCTTCTTCCTCGAGGCGGCTTCGAGCTGCGGGTTTTGCGCTGCTCGCGCTGTCGGGAATGGCAAACGCGCCGACCGACGTCGTGTGCGCAGTCGGCCGTGCGCCCACGCTCGGCGTCGACGTCGGTGTCAGAACGACCGTCGAGCTCGCCGTGGATGCAGGAGCGATCGAAATGTGTGCGCTCTGAACGGGCGCCTGGATGGGAGCGCTCGCCACGGTCGGAAGCTCCGGCGTCGGCACGAGCGTCGGCACCGTGGTCGCGTTCGGCGTCGCCGTTGCGACCGGGTGTTGTCTGCCGCTACTCGAGGGCGCTCGTTCTTGCGACGGCGACAACAGGCGTGCTGCGCCCGCGACCGCGAGACTCACGCCGACCCCGAGTGCGAAGCCTTTGGCGAAAACGGCAATGCCGGCGACGCCTTTGAGGCTTAGAGCGCCTTTGGCTGCGGCGCTGCCGCTCGTCGAAACCCCCTGGGCAATGCCCGTCGCGGCGGCCGTTAGCGGCAAGGCGCCGACGAGATCGCGCCAAATCACGCGATCGGCGCCGGGCGGTGGTTCGTCGCCGAGGCCGCTCGCGAGGACGGAGCGTTCGAGCTCGTCGAGCTCGCTCGTTGGATCCAGCCAGCGGGGGTCGGTCACGGCTCGTCCTCGTTTCTTTCTCGCCGCGCGCGCGTGCGCTCGCGCGCGATGACGACACGAAACGTCTCGCGCGCGAGTCGCAACCGCGAATGCGCGGTCGCGACAGGGACACTCAAGAGCTCGGCGATTTCCCGACCGGTCATGCCTTCGAGCTCGAAGAGCGTGAATACGGTGCGTTGCTCGACGGGCATGGCGTCGAGGGCGACTTCGAGCAGCGCGCGGCGCTCGGCGACGTCGTACGTGTCGCTCGTCATGGACGTCGCCGTTTGCGCTTCGGTCGAATCGCCGAGCACTTCGTAGCGGGTCGACGCTCGCCTGCGCCGGTCGCTCGCGACGCGCAGGCAGATCGCGTAAATCCACGTCGTGACGGCGGCCTGGCCGTCGAACTCGGCGAGCTTCTTGTGGATGACGAGGAAGACGTCTTGAACGGCGTCCGGAAGGTCACCCTGGGGCACGCCGAGGCGGCGGAGCGAGCGCCACGCGAACGGAAAATGAGCGCGGTAGACGGCCTCGAAGCGGGCTAGCTCCGGATCCACGGCGGGGTCATCGGGAAAGACGAGCGACGACATGGCCGATGGCTTTACCTAGAGGGTAGGTCACGCGGCCGCACGCAGATTGGATGGGGGCAGGGGGGCGCTTTCATCACACAATCCGGGGTCGGGTGCGAAAATGGTTCGTGTGGGAGCTCGCAGGTCCAAAGTGATGAAATGGCGGGGATGCCTCCATTGACGGACGAGATCGACCAATTGGGAGGCTAGCGATGCGTAACGTTCTTCTACGAGCCGGCGCGTGTTTGGTGGTGCCGTTGGGGCTTGCGGCAGGGTGCTCGGAGACGAGCCCGCTGGTGGGGTGGGATTCGCAGGTTGCGGTTGCGGGGGCGCCGGGGGCGGGAGCGCCGGAGGAAGGAACAGGCGGGGGCAGCGTGTTGACGAATGCTGGGCGTGGGCCGACGCAAGGCGCCGGTGGCGCCGCCGGCGGTGCGAGTCGCATTGGCACGGGCGGGGGTGCCTTGGCCGGGCGCGGAGGTGGCGGAACGAGCGGTGCCGGCGGGAGTCGAACGGCGGCAAGCGCAGGCGGTGTAGCCGAGTCCGGGAAAGGCGGGGGAGCGGCTACCGGTACAGGTGGGGAACCGAATGGTAACGGTGATCCCGGTGGTGACGCAGGCAGTGGACCGCCGGTTGGCGCGGGGGGCGCGGGCGTCGTGGTGCCGCTCGTGACGCAGACGACGACGAGTACGCACCTGGCGCGAGCGACCATCGACCCGGGCTTGACGGACTTAGAGCACCGTGACGATTGTGTCGTCGATCGCCCTGCATTCGACGCGAGCGGAGCGCCCGACATTCGCGCTTATCGGTTGACGAGAGGCAGCTGTGACTGCGAGCAAGCGGGACTCCTCTCCGAGCCCGCCGACCTCACTGCTCGACTCGCAGCCGACTACCTCGTTTTTGATTCACTCGGAAACCCGTACCCCGACGTGTGTTTGTGCGGTGTCCCTCTCTTGGCCGGAGCCGAACTCGAGTCTTGCCAAAATGACGTCAATCCTCAGGGGCTGGTTGGGTTCTGCTACGTCGAGCCTGGGATCGGTCAAGGCAACTCGGACGTCCTGACGGTGTGTCCCGCTGGGGCTCAGACTCGAATGGTGCGCGTCTTTGCACCCGCGCCGACGGATGGTCCAATCCTTCGATTCCCGATCGACGAACTAGTTGCTCAACAGACCACGACCACCATTGCGGCGGTCGCAGCACCTCTCGGGGCGCCCTGCCTCCCGAGCCTCGAGCGTCTCCCCGACTTTGGCGGATTCAGTCCAATCGAAGCGACGATTGAGACGAACACCGCGGCGTGCGACTCCGGAGTCTGCGTTGCCAACTATTTTCAGGGTCGGACCAGCTGTCCGTACGGGCAGGTGTACCAGCCGGGAGAGGACCCAGGGTGCTTCTTGCCCGGAACTCAGGAACCAGTCAGCGTGGAGGTCAGCCCACAGCTGCTCGCGCGCCCGGCAAAACAGGCGGTGGCATGCAGTTGCCAATGCGATGGTCCTGGTCCCGGTCCGTTCTGCAGGTGCCCGAGCAATATGGCCTGCGCGCCCTTGGTCGCGCAATCGTACATTTCCGACGTCGACCCTCTGGTCGGGTCGTATTGCGTTCTTCGGGACATGGTCTACGACCCCGACCGGGACTCAGCCCCTGCACCCGACACTTGTGCGAGCGCGAGACTCGTTTCGTCCACCAAATTGATCTGTGGCGACCCGCCGTTCTGATCCTGGCGTCCCGTTCGGCCTCTGTTTCGCGCTGACGCTCGGAGTGGCAACGAGCGTGTCCGCGGAGCCGATCCGCGCCGATCTCATCGTCACGCGCGGCCCGAACGCCGACGATTGTCCCGACGGACCGGGTATTGCCGGTGTGGTGCGCGCGGTCGCTCAAGATCACGTACTGCTCGCGCCGTCGGAAGAGCCGCGCACCGACGCTGAGCCCGTCGATACGTGGATCACGGTCGAGCTTTCGCGCGACCTCACGGGATACCGCGCCGTCATCGCCGCGCGCGGGCGTCGCCAGGGCACGCGCACGCTCGCCGACGTGGGTCCGACCTGCGGGAACATCGCCGCGGCCGTCGCGATCACGCTCGTCGTGCTGCTCGATCCCGAGGTGCCGCGCGCACTCGAAGTGCCGCCCCCGGTGGAGGCGCGACCAACGCCGTTACCTGAATCGCCTCTGCCGTCTGCACCGCCACCGATTTTTCGGCCGGCCGCCGAGGTGCACGGCGGCGCCTCATTCGGTGTTCTCGAGCACCCAGCAGCACTGATTGAAGGCGGTGGACGTCTGGGTATCGCGCGCCGCTTCTCCCTTGCCGGCGGCGGCGGGTTCGTCTTCCCCGATCGGTTCCCATCCGCTGGCGGAGATATCCAGCTTTCGCTCGCATACGCCTACTTGCGGGGTGGAGTCTGGCTACTCGAAGCCGACGGCGAAGGCCGACTCGGAGTCGTCGTGGGCTCGCTCGCAGGTTCACTTGCCGGCGATGCGCGCGGCTTCGAGCATCACGCCGCGCACCATCTGTTCTTCGGAACTGCACTCGCGGGCGGCGAGTTCTTCGCGACGCTAGCGCCTCACGTGGGCTGGTCGGCGCGCGCTCTTCTCGCGTTGCCGTACGTGCACGACGGGTTCTCGGTCGTCGCCGCGGATGGCACGAGTGCGTCGTTTCGAGTGCCGACGGTGGGCGCCTTCGTCACGACCGGCCTCACCGCCACCTTCTGAAGCGCTCGCTCCCCCAAATACGACTCCGCGCCGCACAACGTCCATGAATAGACGCTGCCGGCGCGGAGATCTTCGACGCTCGCCTGCGCGAGCGTCAATCGCAACTCAGGCGACCGTGACTTCTTTGCAGAGGTACACGTCTTGGATCGTCTGGAGCAGCTTCGCGCCTTCGGCCATCGGGCGCTGGAAGGCTTTGCGGCCGCTGATGAGGCCCATACCGCCAGCGCGCTTGTTGATGACGGCCGTCGTGACCGCCTCGCCGAAGTCGTTCTTGCCCGACGCGCCGCCGGAGTTGATGAGGCCGGCGCGGCCCATGTAGCAGTTGATGACCTGGTAGCGCGTGAGGTCGATCGGGTGATCGGTCGTGAGCTCGGTGTAGATGCGATCGTCGAGCTTGCCGTACGACGACGAGCCGCTGTTGAGCGCCTTGAAGCCGCCGTTATTCTCCGGGAGCTTCTGCTTGATGATGTCGGCGTGCATCGTCACGCCGAGGTGATTCGCCTGGCCCGTGAGGTCCGCCGCGAGGTGGTAATCCGTGCTGCCGACCTTGAACGCGCTGTTGCGGAGGTAGCACCAGAGCACGGTGGCCATGCCGAGCTCGTGCGCTTGCTGGAACATCTGCGAGACCTCGACAATCTCACGCGAGGCGTCGGCCGAGCCGAAGTAGACGGTGGCGCCGACGGCGGTGCAGCCCATGTCCCAGGCTTGCTTGATGGTGCCCCAGGTGATCTCCTCCGCCTTGTTCGGATAGGTGAGGAGCTCGTTGTGATTGAACTTCACCATGAACGGGATCTTGTGCGCGTATTTGCGCGCGACGCTGCCGAGCACGCCGAAGGTGCTGGCGACGGCGTTACACCCGCCTTCGATCGCGAGCTTCACGATGTTCTCGGGGTCGAAGTACTCCGGGTTCTTGGCGAAGGAAGCACCGCCCGAATGCTCGATGCCCTGATCGACCGGGAGGATCGAGACGTAACCCGTCCCGCCGAGGCGGCCGTGGCTGAAGAGGCTCTCGAGGCTGCGCAGGGTCTGCGCGTTGCGATCCGACGTCGCAAAGTTGTCGGTCACGAACGTCGGCGACGGCAGATGCAGCTTGTCCTTCGAGACGGTCTTCGAGACGTGCTCGAGGTAGTAGCTGGCCTTCTCGCCGAGGTGGGTTTGGATGCTCTTCAGCTCGCTCATGAATCGACTCCGTAAAGGGATGAGGGTGGCGCAGACTAGTACAACGGACACGACGTGCATCCCGAAATCCAACGGCCTCCCGCGCACCTTGCCGGGTGATTGAAATGGCGAAAGCGAGCCGCGCATTTCGCCGAGGTTTCTCGCTACGAGACGCGGCGCGTCGCGAGCTACTTTTCGCCGGCGGCCCGTAGCTTGGCGAAGAACGCCGAGAGGCGGCGCGCGCCCTCCGTAGCGAGCACGCCGCTCGTGACGCTGAACCGATGATTCAGGCGGGCGTCGCTGCCGAGCGTGAAGAGCGAGGCGAGCGCGCCGGCTTTCGGATCGAACGCGCCGTACACGACGCGCGCGATGCGTGAATTCACGAGCGCGCCGGCGCACATAGCGCAGGGCTCGAGCGTCACGAACAGCGTCGCGCCCTCGAGCCGCCAGTGGCCCCGTCGGGCCGCGGCGGCCCGGAGCGCAAGGAGCTCGGCGTGGGCGGTCGGGTCCGCGGCGAGCTCACGCCGGTTGTGGTCGCGCGCGAGCTCGACGCCGCTCGCGTCGACGACGACGGCGCCGACCGGGACGTCGCCGTGCTCGGCGGCGAGGTCGGCTTCGGCGAGCGCCACCGCCATCCAGGCTTCGTCGTCCGAAGGGTTCATGGCTCGCGGTGAAAATTGGCGCGGGCGACGAGCTCGCGCGTGATGCGCCCACCCTCGAGTGTGCCGGGTTTCGGCGTATCACGGGTGAGCCACCAGGCCTCGAACGACACGATGCGGTCGTCCGCCGTTCGCCCGCCGTGCTCGTGCCAATGCTCGAGGTAGCGCTGGAGCTCGTGCCGGTAGGTCTGATTGAAGTCGAAGTGGATCTGGAACAGGTAATCGCCGACCTCGATCGGGTGAGGCATCGGGCCTTTCTCGAGGAGCGTGAAGTCCGGCGCTTCTCCCGTAAACGGATCGACGTGACGTCCAGTTTGGGTGACGGCATCCACGAGGGTGATGCCGTCGTCCGTCGGCGCTTCCGGGGCGAACATGAGCCAGCGCTGCGTGAAGCGGGGGTAGAAGATCAGCGTGTGCAGCCACTGCGGTTGCGGCAGCTTGAGCCGGAAGTAAGGGTTCGTGCGCGTGAGCTCAGTGGACAGCGCAAGGAGCAGCAGGACGACGGCTGCCTCGCGCACGCGCTCCCACGCCAGCGGCCGTTTCGCGGGTTTAGTGGAACCGCGCCGCACGCGGAGGGCGAGGGCCGCCACGGTGCGAGCATGCAGGCGCGCGACGTGAAGCCGGAAGCTCCGTGGGAAGCGCTCACCGACCCAAACCAGGGCTTCAGCGGGCAAGCGCGTGAGCACGAGCGCCATCATCGCGTAGGAGAAGGGCCCGAGCGTCATCGTGAGCGCGATGCCCGTGTGCAGCGCCACCGAGAGCCCGAAGGCGACCGTGCGCGTCACGCGCGAATACGGATAGAGGATCAGCAGCGGAATCGCCGATTCGGTGAGGATGGTCGCGCGGCATGCGAGCGGCGAAAACCAGCTCGGCTCGTGGTGCGCGAGCCACCACGCGAAATCGGTCGAAATGCGACTTTGCCAGAGCACGTAGTGAATGGCTTCGCCGTGCCGCCACGTCTCGCCCGTCTTCTGGACGGCGTTCAGCAGATAGATGACGACGATCTGCAGCGTGAGCGCGAAAACCGCGAGCGAGACGACGGGCTTTTCGAGGCGCCGGCGGAGCTGGACCCGCGCGCGCAACGTCGGAAGCCGCGCCTCGCGCCAGAGCGCGTCGAGCGAATAGCGGTCGCCGAGCGGCAGGAACGAGCTCCAGAGCCCGAGGTTGATCAGAGTCGAAACGCCGCCGTCCTCGGCGAAGAGGTTGCGTGAATTGAGGCTCGTGACGCCGACGAGCACGAGCACCTGCAGCACGCGCGTGAAGAGCCCCAGCGTGTAGAGTGCGTAAATCAGGCCGAGCGCGAGGAAGGCGACGCGCACCTCGCCGCCGCTGGAAAACGGGAACAGAAACGAAAACTGCGGGCGATCCTGCGGTTGGAACAGCAGGTAGTGGTTCGTGAGGATGCCGTCGTTCGAATAGTAGAGGTCGAGCACACGCACGCGCCGCAAGAGGTCGTAGAGCAGCACCACGCCGTAAACGATGCGGACGGCACCGAGGATGCGGCGGTCCACCGACATGTAAAGTTGCCGAAACGGAAACCCGCGATCTCCCATGCGCGGCTCGCACTTTCGCACGGCGGTCGAGTCCTGTACTAGCGTCAGAGAGGCTTGACCGAACCGCCTAAAGCCGCCGTCCCGGCCGCGCCTGCGGCCATGCCGCGGCCCGCGCTGGTCTACGGCTTGATGGCCCTGATTTCGGCCGTGTGGGGCAGCACCTGGCTCGTGATTCGCGTCGGTCTCGACGATCTGCCGCCGCTGCTCGGCGCCGGTATGCGGTTCGCGGTCGCGGGCGCGGTGATGGCGCTCTTGGTGCGCTGGCTCGGCGAGCGTGAAGGCGGCTCCCGGCCGCCCGCGAGCGTCGTCGTCGCGCACGGACTCTGCCAGTTCGCCGGCAATTTCGCGCTCGTTTATTGGTGCGAGACGGTGATTCCTTCGGGCCTCGTGAGCGTGCTCTGGGCCACGTTCCCGCTCCTCATGGCGCTCACCGGCCACTTCGTCACGCGTGCCGAGCGCCTCCACGGCCGGCAATGGTTCGGCCTCGTGCTCGCGTTCGGCGGCGTCGCGTCGCTGTTCGGTACCGACATCGCGCGCGGCGGCGAGCGCGCGATCACCATGGGTCTCCTGCTCCTGCTCGCGCCACTGTCCGTGACGTTCTCGACCACGCTCATCAAACATCGAGCTTCCGGCGCGAGCTCGCTGCGCCTGAATCGCGACGCGATGTTGCTCGGCGCGGGCGTCTTGCTCGCGCTTTCCGCTCTGTTCGAGCGCGGCAGTGTGGTGCGCGTCACGCCGGGCGCGCTCTTCAGCGTGGTTTATCTCGCCATTTTCGGCAGCGTCGTCACGTTCGGAGCTTACATGTGGCTGCTACGTACCGTGCCGGCGTACCGGTTGAGCCTCGTGAGCTACGTCATCCCCGTGATCGCGCTCTTGCTCGGGCGCGCCGTGCGGAGCGAGCCCTTCGGCGCGACCACGTTGCTCGGCACCGTGCTCGTCCTCGCGGGCGTCGCGCTGACGCTGCGGCGTGGCGCTGCGGAATGACGCGCGCGTCCGTTCAGCGCTTACGCTCGAGCTCCGAAATATCGCGGATCGCCCCGCGCGCGGCGCTCGTCGTCATGAGCGCGTAGGCACGCAGCGCCTGCGACACTTGGCGGTCGCGGTTCGGACGCCAGGCGTCGGCGCCGCGCGCGTCCATCGCCTTTCGGCGTTTCTCGAGCGTCGCCGCATCCACCAACACTTCGATGTTCCGCGCCGGAATGTCGATGCGGATGCGATCGCCTTCTTCGATGAGACCGATCGCACCACCTTCGCCCGCTTCCGGCGACACGTGACCGATGCTGAGCCCGGAAGTGCCGCCGCTGAAGCGCCCGTCGGTGATCAGCGCGCAGGCTTTGCCGAGCCCTTTGCCCTTCAAGAACGACGTCGGATACAGCATTTCCTGCATACCGGGGCCGCCCTTCGGTCCCTCGTACACGATGACGACGACGTCGCCCGCGCGGACCTTGTCGGCCATGATGGCGTCGCAGGCGGCCTCTTGCGAGTGGAAGACGCGCGCGGGGCCCTCGAACTTCCAGATCGACTCGTCGACGCCGGCCGTCTTCACGATGCAGCCGTCCACGGCGATGTTGCCGTAGAGCACGCCGAGCCCGCCGTCCTTGCTGTAGGCGTGCTCGATGTCGCGGATACAGCCGCGTTCGCGGTCGGCGTCGGCGTCGGCGAAGTACTTGTCCTGCGAAAAGGCGACCTTCGTGGCCACTCCCCCCGGCGCAGCGAGCGCTCGCTCCTTGGCCGCAGCGGTCGAGGTGGGACGCCGAATATCGTTCTGGTCGATGGCGGCACCCAGCGTCTCGGAATGGACGGTGCGCACCTCGCGGTGAATGAGCCCGGCTCGGTCGAGCTCGCCGAGGATGCTCATGATGCCGCCCGCGCGGTGCACGTCCTCGACGTGATAGTGCGAGGAGGGCGCGACCTTGCACACGTTCGGCACGCGCCGTGACAGCCGATCGATGTCCTTCATCTCGAAAGCGACGCCCGCTTCATGCGCAATCGCGAGGATGTGGAGCACGGTGTTGGTCGAGCCGCCCATCGCGATGTCGAGCGCCATCGCGTTCTCGAACGCTTCGTAGGTGGCGATCCCGCGCGGCAGGATGCCCTTGTCGCCGTCGATCCAGTAGCGCTTTGCCATGGCGACGATGCGCTTTCCGGCCTCTGCGAAGAGCTCCCAACGCCGCGCATGCGTCGCGAGCAACGTGCCGTTGCCGGGCAGCGCGAGGCCGAGCGCCTCGTTCAGGCAGTTCATGCTGTTGGCGGTGAACATGCCGGAGCAGGAGCCGCACGTCGGACAAGCCGAGCGCTCCATCACGCCGAGCTCTTCGTCGCTCACCTTGCTGTCGCCGGCCGCGATCATCGAATCGATCAGATCGAGCTTGCGTACGAGCGCCTTGCCGTCGCGATCGTGCGTACCGACGATCTTGCCGGCTTCCATCGGGCCGCCCGAGACGAAGATGGTCGGGATGTTGAGGCGCATGGCCGCCATCAGCATGCCGGGCGTGATCTTGTCGCAGTTCGAGATGCACACGAGCGCGTCGGCTGCGTGCGCGCTCACCATGTACTCGACGCTGTCGGCGATGAGGTCGCGGCTCGGGAGCGAATACAGCATGCCGCCGTGACCCATCGCGATCCCGTCGTCCACGGCGATGGTGTCGAACTCGACGCCCCAGCCGCCGGCCGCGTCGATCACCTCTTTGACGCGCTGGCCCACGTCGTGGAGGTGCACGTGGCCGGGCACGAACTGCGTGAAGCTATTGGCGATCGCGACGATCGGCTTCTCGAAGTCGGCGTCTTTCATGCCGGTGGCCCGCCAAAGCGAGCGAGCACCGGCCATGCTGCGGCCCGAGAACGTCGAGTGACTGCGATACGCCATGTGCCGAGGCTAGCACCGGCCGCGCGCGCGAGCCTCCACGCGCGTTTCGCGCAACACGGTATCGCGCGGTCAGCTCGGTCCGCCGTAAAACACGACGCGCGCGCCGATCAGCGCCTGACTCGCCGTCAGACTCTGGCTCGCGATCAACATGTATTCCGCGGTGGGGGCGAACGCGAAGTGCCCGATCCGCGCGACCTCGTAAGCGACGCCGCCGCCGCCGATCGACGCGAAGCCGGCCGCGGCGTGCCTATCGTGAGCCGCGTGCAGGCTGAGGCCGCCGGCGCCGAAATTCGCGTACACGGCGAGGTCCTTCAGGCCGAGGCGGTAAAACGGGAACGCCTCGAGGTGCACGAGGAATGCCCCGCCCGTCGTCAGCGTGCTCGTGTTGCCGCCCTGGAGGTACGCGCCGCCGACACCGAAGGTGAACCAATCCCGGAGTGCGCCACCGATCCACGCTTGGCAGCCCGGGCCGTACGCGAAGCCGCTCGAGGTCTTGTAAGCGGGGTCGTTGATCTTGGAGATCTCGTTCGGATAGCCGTCGGCCGCCATGAGCACGAGGCTCGGCGAGACGGCGAAGACGAAATCCGAGCGCCGCTCGCTCTTCTGGTCGAAGCCGCCGTTCCAGGGCTGGTTGTCGCTCTGCTGCGCGAGCGCCGGCACCGGGAGCGCGAGCACGGCGAGGAACCCCGCGGCGAGGACTGAGCGACGCATCGCCCTTTGTTCGGACACCCGTCGCGGGTCGTCAAGGCGCGCGTGAGAAAGGCCGAAAAACGGCGCTCGTTCTTCACTTGCGCGCTTCGGCGAATTTCTTGAGCTCGGCGAGCACGCCCTGCCAATTCTTGGCCGCGTGATCGGCGTGCTCCTGCGTGTCGACGTTCGACTGGTCGAGCTTGAGCCGCACGCCGCCGCCCGCAGCATCGTCGAGATCGAAACGGATGATGTGACGGAGCTCGGGCTTGTCCTCGTGGCCGCTGAACGCCGACCAATAGTTGTAGGAGAGCGACTTCTCGGGCGTGAACGTGAGCACGGTCCCCCGGTCTTCGTACTTTTTACCCTGCCATTCGCCGCGGAAGAACACGTCGGAGCCGACGGCCCACGTCGTGTCCAGGTTGGTCCCGAAAAAGTACTGCTTCACGAGCGCGGGCTCGGTGAGGGCGCGCCACACCAGGTTTCGCGGTGCCTGAATGTCGATCGTTGCGGAGGTCGAGTAGGACATCTATGGATCCTTTGCAAATGTCGCACCGTGCGCGTTCGAGACTCGGCGCGACGACTCGAACATCGCAATCCGCCCCGTCTCTGGCTTGTAAAAACACGACCGAGCCCGCGCCGAAGCTCGGTAAGCCGCGCGGTCCGCTCGTGGAGCCGAAAGGTGTGGCGAATGGCCGCATCAGTCCGTCCAGCGACGTGGCGCCGTGGATCGAACACTACTGGTGGGTGCGCTGGGACGTCGCCGAACCCCAAGTCGCCGAGGTGCTCTCTTACCCGTCGGTGCACGTCACCTTCGAAGCCAAAACGGCGCTCATCGTCGGCGTCGTCCGGAAGAAATTCACGCGTCGCCTCGTCGGCCGCGGTGAAGTCTTCGCGCTGAAGTTTCACCCCGGCATGTTCCGGCCCTGGTTCGGCGCGCCCGTCGTCCGCCTCACCGATCAGAGCCCTCCGCTCGGCGGCCAGCTCGGTGTGCCGCCGAAGCAGCTCCTTCGCGAGGTTTTTGCCGAAGGGGACGTCATCTCACGTGCCAAGGTGCTCGAAGCGCACCTGCGTGCGCAGCTCCCGCCGCCCGACGCAGAAGCCGAGCTCGCGCGCGACCTCGTCGAACGGGTGCGCACCGAGCGAGATCTCAAGAGCGTCGCGGCGCTCGCCCGCGCGAGCGGACTCGGGGCCCGCGCGCTCCAGCGCCTTTTTCGCGACTACGTCGGCGTCGGGCCGAAGTGGGTCTTACGCCGCTTTCGTCTGCAGGAGGCCGCGGAGCTGCTCGCAACCACCGACCAGGGGGTTGGGGCGGTCGCCGCCGCGCTCGACTACTTCGACCAGGCGCACTTCGTTCGCGACTTCAAGGCCGTCGTGGGCGAAGCGCCGTCCGAATACGTGCGCCGCGTCCGCGGCACATCGGAGTCGCGAGCGGCCTGGAAATCACGCTAAAGTGAGCGAGCATGCAGCGCGCGCGAGCGGATCGAACCACTCCCGCAGAAGACGCGCTCCGGGCGCTCGCAGCCGTCGTCGCGGCGCTGCCCGCTGCGACCGCGGACACGACCTTGCGACGTGTGTTTGGTGCGCCCGAGGGGCGCGCCCGTTCGGCTCTCGTCACCGCCGTCACCGAAGCGGCGTTCGCGCATGCAGCAGCGGCACGCGGCCTCGTCGCCGAGCCGCGCGTCTTGCTGGTTCAGGCCGCCGCGCGCGACTGCTGGCCGTTCGGTGCGGAGGTGTTCGACGAAGTCATCGGGTGCGCGCTCGCAACGCTCGCCGAACGGCGTGATCGCGCCGCGTTCGCCGCGTTGGGGCCGGATGAGCTCGGCGCATTTTACGAAGGGTTGCTCGCGACGGGCGTCGAGCTCGCAACGCGCGACAGCGTCGTCGTCGCCGAGCCACGCCCTGCCGGCGGAGCCGCCGTCGAACGCCTGGTACCCCTCGCTTCCCCGCGCAAGGACGCGGCGCGCCGTTCGCGCGTCGCCGCCGGTCGCATCGCGCTCCTCGACAGCGTCGCCCGCCGCCGTTCCGGCTCGCACTACACGCCACGCGCCCTCACCGAGCGCGTCGTTGCCGACACGCTCGACCCGCTGCTCGGCTCCGATCCCACGCCGGACGCCGTGCTCGCTCTACGCGTCTGCGATCCAGCGATGGGCACGGGGGCGTTTCTCGTGGCCGCGTGCCGTTACCTCGCCGAGCGCCTGCTCATAGCCGAAAAGCGCAAAACCCCGGGCAACTCCGCCGCGATGCTCGACGAGGTGTCACTCCGTACGTCCGCGCGCCGCCGCGTGGCCGCGCGCTGCCTCTTCGGCGTCGATCGCGACGAGCTCGCCGTCGCCGTCGCCCGCCAGGCGCTCTGGCTCACGATCGAGGACCGAACGTTGGCGCTCGGTGCTTTCGACGCCGCGCTTCGCGCCGGCGAGTCGCTCACGGACTTCGACTGGAGCGCCGGTTTCCCGCAGGTGTTCGCCGAGCGCGGCGGCTTCGACGCGTTCGTCGGCAACCCGCCGTGGGTCTCGTACGCGGGCCGCGCCGCGCAACCGCTCGCCCCGGAGCTCCGCCGTGCGTACGCGCGCTTCGAGTCGTTTCACGGCTACAGGAACCTCCAGGGTCTCTTCGTGGAGCGCGCCGCGGAGCTCTTGCGCCCCGGCGGCCGCCTCGGTTTCGTCCTGCCGAGCTCGATGTCCGAACTCGCCGGCTATCGCCCCACGCGCCGCGCGCACGATCGTCTCTGCGCGCCCGACGCCCTCTTGCCCGATCTCGGCGCCGACGCGTTCGACGGCGTTTTTCAGCCGTGCATGGTGCTCCGCTCGACGCGCCGCGCCGAGCCGCTCGCGGACGTGCCCGAGCGCGCCTGGCCCGTCGAGCGCCCCGATCTCGACGCGGTCGCGCGCGGCCTGATCGAAAAGCTCGCGCGCGCGCCGCTCCCACCGGAGCTCTTCGGCGAACGCGGCCTGCAATCGACCGGGCGCGACGGCGAGCACCTCGTCGCCGCGCCGAGCGAACGACACAGCGTTCCGTTGCGGTCGGGCAGCGACGTCGAAGCGTTCGGCCTACGCGCGCCCTCCGCGCACGCCGACCCCGCGTGGTTCGGCTCGCGCCTGCGCGCGCACGGCGAATGGGCACGCGTGCGCGTGCTCGTGCGCCAAACCGCGCGCGTGCCGGTCGCCGCGCTCTCGGACGGCCTCGGTTTTCGCAACTCGCTGCTCGCGGGCTTCGAGGACAGCGACCACTCCGCCGCGTTTCTCGTCGCCTACCTGAACTCCACGCCGATTCGCTGGCTCCACCACGCGCGCCATCGCGACGCGCGCCAGGGCATGCCCCAGCTCAAAATCGCGCACCTTCGTGCGACCCCCGCGCCTCCGACGCGTTCGCTCGTCCACGCGCTCGCAGCGTTCGGCGCCGAACTCTCGTCCCGCGGTCGCGGAATTTTCGCGAAAGAGCAGAGTGAGCTCGACGAGCTCGTCGCGGACGCCTTCGAGCTCGACGAAAAAGAGCGCAAACGTCTCGCGGACTTTCGCACTCACGTTGCCGATGCCCGCCCGAGATTGTAGCGTTTTGATTCACTCTGATGGTTGATTGGGTCCGACTCACGTCGTGGTCGCGGCGCGTGCTGCCAGCAGCGTGCGTCTCGGCGGCGACGGTCGTCGCCGGGCAGCAAGCGTATTCGCACCTGACGCCGAGCGCGGCGGCCGCCGCCGTCCCGGCGCCGCCCCCCGCGCCCGCGCCGGTCGCCGCTACCGCGCCGCCCGCCCCCAGCCGCATCGAGCTCGACGCGCTCGACATTCGCCCCACGCCGAACCCGCTGCGCGGGCTCGGCCCCGCCGAGCTCAACCGCCTCGCGCTGACGAAGCCGTCCTCGCTCGGCTCCGTGTGCGTCGGCCGCCCGAATCGCGGCCGCTTGTTCAACGCGGTCGAGCTCGACAGCGAACCCGGGCTTCACGTCATGGTCAGTCACGACACGAGCTGGGGCACGAGCGACACCGTGCGCTCGCTGCGCGCCGCCGCCGCCGAGGTTCACGCGCTCTATCCGCGCGCGCCGGACATGAGCGTCGGCGATCTCAGCCACGAGCGCGGCGGCTACTTGCGACCGCATCACAGCCACCAGCTCGGCGTCGACGCCGACGTCGGCTACTTCTACGAGCCGGGCGGCAAGTGGTACACGCGCGCCACTCCCGAAAACCTCGACCGCGAGCTCACCTGGGCGCTCGTCAAATCACTCATCGCGCAGGGCTCGGTCGAGTACATCTTCATGGATCGCTCGGTTCAGGCGTTGCTCCAGCGCTACGCGCTCGACCACGGCGAAGACCCCGCGTGGCTCGCGACCCTGTTCGAAAGCCCCGCCCACCGCGATACGCCGATTCGGCACGCTTACGGCCACATCACGCACTTTCACGTGCGCTTCACCGACCCCGCCGCCGAGAGCCTCGGCCGTGAGCTCGAAGCGCGCCTCAAGCCGTCGCATCGCAACGTCGCGGTCAAGTCGCGCGGCGCGTCCGCCAAGCACCGCAGCGTCGCGCCGCCGTAGCGCAGCAGCGCTCACTCCGAGGGGTGAACGAGAGCGGAGCGAGAGCGCCCGACGGATCGGGCGCCAGACGGTGCCCGGTCAGTGGTTGCACCCGATTCGTTGGTAGTCGACGGCGACTTCGTCGATCCAGACGTCGAAGGAGGGCGGCGTGGTGCCGGCTTGGTAGAGCCACCAGCCGACCCACATGGCGCTGAATTGCGGGAGAATGAAGGGGTCGCTCGAGCCGCCGTGGTTGGTGGAGCTCGTGGCGAGTGACGGGTGCTCGACGCCGTCCCACCAGAACTGAGTTTCGTTGGCGGTGCCGTCGAATTTCCATTCGATGCAGGCCCAGGTTTTGGCGGGGACGGCTTTGGGTTTGCCGTTCGGATCGGCGTCGAGGTTGGTCCAGTCGCCGGTGACGCCGCGATCGGTGCCGACACCGAAGAGCTCGATGCTGTCGTTGGTGTTCCATTGGCCGCCGATGCGGATTTCGGGCGCGCTCGAGTCGGTGCCGGCTTGCGCGCCCGAGATGGTCCAGTGCGCCCAGTCGGGCGCCGTCGGCAGCGCGTCGAACCAGACGAAGACGCGCGCGTAGTAGCGATCGTTCGGCGCGGGGAACGTTTTGGTTTGCGTGATGTAGGCGAGGCCGTTGTCGTCGGTGTGGAAGTGCGCCGAGTATTTGCCGCGAGCGGCGCGGGTGGTCTCGATTTTCGGCGCGGCGCCGCGCGTCTTCCACGTGCCCGTGTCGAGCGAGCCGCTCTCGAAGTCTTCGCACAGCGCGAAGGTGGAGTTTTTGCATTGGCTGTCGCCGAAGAAGTCGTCCGGGTTCGTGGAGAAGCCGGCGCTGCCGCCGCTGCCGGGGTTGCCGGGCGTGCCGCCTTCGGGCGCGCCGCCGTCGGCGCCGCCGTTGTCGGTCGCGCTGCCGCCCTTGCCGCCGTTCTGTCCGCCGCCCTTGCCGGCGGCGCCCGCGGCTTTGCCGCCCTTGCCGGCAGCGTTCGTGCCGCCGTTGGCGCTCGTTTCGCCGGTGCCGCCCGAGCCGCCACCCGCGGTAGATGAACCGCCGGTCGCCGTGCCGCCGCTGCCCGCCGTCGCGCTTTTGCCGCCGGCGGGACTGCCGGCGTTGGCGACGCCGCCAGTGGCACTCTTGCCCCCCGCGCTCGTGCCGCTGCCGCCCCCGCGGCCGCCGCGATTCTTGAGCTGCGTGTCCGGGAGCTCGCTGCACGAGACGACGAGCGCGGTGATGAGCCACGGTGCGAGGGAGGCCGAGTAGGTCACATGGGGACGTACCGCGGCCCTCGGCGCACGGCTCAGTCGGCGAGCGGGGTCACGTCCGTGAAGAGGAGCGGCCGGTCCGTGGTTCCGTCACCGATTTCGCCGTCGTCGTTTTTTCCCGTGCAGAGCACATGGCCGGCGTTGCTGCGGGCGCAGGTGTTGAACCACGACACCGCGACTTCGGCGGTGCCGGTCGCGACGCGCGCGGGCGAGTCGCGGACGCTGGTGTCGCCGGTGCCTAGCTGGCCCTCGATGTTGCGGCCCCAGCACCAGAGCTCGTTCGCGCGGTTGACGGCGCACGTGTGGAACACGCGCACGCCGATCGAGACCCAGTCGCTCGCGCTGCCGAGCCGCGTCGGCACGTCGAGCGCGTCCGTGTCGAGGCCGAACGGATTGCCGTCGCCCGTGGCGTCGTGAGCGACGTTCGTGCCCCAGGCCCAGAGCGAGTGATCTTGTTTGAGCGCGAGGGAGAATTGTTGGCCGGTCTCCACGCGGAGCCAATCCGTGTCCGTGCCGACTTGAAGAGGACGGCGCACCTGGATGTCGGTGCTGGCGCCCCCGAGCTGGTGGCCCGTGTTTCTGCCCCAACACCAGAGCGTGCCGTCGAAGCGAATGCCGCACGTCGCGCCGTCGCCGGCCGAGACGTAGCTCCAGTCGTTCCCAGGCACCTGGATCGGCGAAAGGGCGTCGTCGGCGGTGTCGTCTTGGTTCGAGGGTGGGCTATCGTTTTGTCCGAGCTCACCCTCGAAGTTCGAGCCCCAGCAATAGAGCGATGCGTCGGCGAGTAGCGCGCAGACGTGTTCGAAGTTGTTCGAGAGCGCTCGCGCGGCGACCGGCAGCGTGACGCGCGCCGGTGCATGGCGCGCCGCGCGATCGCCCTGTCCGAGCTGACCGCGGTCGTTCGCGCCGAAGCAGTAGACGGCGCCGACTTCGTCGAGGGCACACGTGTAGTCGCCGCCCGCGGTGACGCTGACGAACGAGATGTCGCTCGCGAGCGGCGTGGGGACGTGGCGCTCCAGCGTGTCGCCGAGGCCGAGCTCGCCCGCATCGTTGAGGCCCCAGGCGAAAAGCCTGCCGGACGACACGGCGACGCTGTGCGACATGCCGACGGCGATGCTGGAAATCACGGCGTTTACGGGTTCGCTCTGTTCGCCCCCGGCGCCGCCGGTGGTTCCGCCGGTTCCCGCGCGCCCCGCCATCGCGCTCGTGCCGCCCGTCGGTGCGTTGCCGCCCGCTCCGCTGCTCATGGGTTCGAGCACCTGGCCGCGATCGACGCACCCGAGCGCAAGGAGCACGGCGGTCAGCGCGTGGGGGCGAGCGCGCATCAGAGCTCCACCCCGAGCCCGAGCTCGCCGAAAAGCTCCAGTCCGGAGACGCCCGTCACGTCGCGTCCGGCGTCGGTCGCTTCGAGCGCGCGCAGCGGCACGCCCGCGCCGAGGGCGGCGTCGAGATGGAGCGCGCCGCCCAGCCGGAGCGAGCTCCACGCGCCGAGCCGCGCGTACGCCGTGAGACCCGAGACTTGGGCGTCGCTCGCGCTCGGGCTCGCCGCGCCGCGGAAGCGTGTCACGGTGACGCGGGCGCCGAGGCTCGGTCCGACTTCCGCCGCGGCCGTGTGCACCAGCGCCCAGCGCAGGCCCGCGCCGATGCCGATGGCGCTCGCGAGCACGCGTCCGTCCGGTGCCGACACGGACAAACCCTGACGGAGACCGGCGCTCAGATCGAGCGTCGCCCGCTCGCCGAGCGGTAACAGTGTGCCGAGCTCGCCGCCGAGTTGCGTCTGTCCGCCGAAGTAGCGTTCGGCCGCGAAACGCAGGACGAGCTCGGACGCGCCTCCGCTCGCTTGCGGAAGCTCGTGTTCGACGCCGGCCGTGACTTCGGGCGGAGGCGGTTTGCTCGGCGCGGCGGCGGCACGTCGCGATTTCGTCTTCGCGAGCGCGATTTCGGCCCAGCTCGCCCACACGAGCTCATCGACGGCGATGGCGACGGCGAACGCGCGACCGTCCGGCGGCACGCGCGTGAGGTCGATATCCCGGCTCACGCGCTTTTCGGTGACGGCGTCGCGCACTTCGACGCTGACGGCGACGCTCTTTTCGGTCACGGAAGCGATCGCGACCGTCGCGAGCGGCGGCTCCGCGCTCTGGCTCGCATCGCCCGCGCAGGCGTCGATGCCGCGCTCGGTGAGGCCAGCGCGCAGATCGGCGAGCACCTTGTTCTCGAAATCTCGAGAAAATTCGCCGCCCGTGAAGGCGAGACTCACCCAGGGGCGCGCGTTCGCGCCGCACGTCTGCGCGGCGCTCGGCGTGGCCCACGCCACGGCGACGAGGACGAGCGAGCAGGCTCGTGAGAGCGCCGTCAGACCGGGCACGCTGCTGATGGTGTGCGCCGCCGACGCCCGCGGGCAAGCTCGGAATCGCGCGGCGGCACGCAGCTCAGTCGCCGCCGCACTGGCGCGATACGGCGGTCGCATGCACGCCGCTCGGGTAGCTCTTCAGGTAAGCCGCTCGAGCCGAGCGGCAGCGATCGGTCGCCCCGGCGGCGGCGTAGGCCTCGACGAGCCGTGCCATCGCGTCCTCGCGGAAACCGGCGCCCGGCGCGAGCATCACGGCCTTTTGCAGCGCCGAAATCGCGCCTTGCGCGTCACCCAGCCGATCCATGCGCAGCCGGCCGAGTTCGAAGGCGGCGAGTCCCGCCCGCGGGTCGGTCGGGTGTGCGCTGAGCAACTGCTCATAGGCGTGGGCAGCGCCCGCGGCGTCTCCGGCGCGCCGTGCGGCATTGCCGAGGTCGAGCAGCTCGCGCGCGCCCGGGGTTGCGGGCGCGGCATGCTGCGCGCTCGCGTGGGCCGACGGCGAAATTTCGGTGTTCGCGGAGCTCGTTACGTCCGGCGCCGCGGACGGCTCCGCGCTCGCGGCGGGCTCGTGCTCTTCGTTCGTCGCTGCCGGGCGCTTGAGGTCGATCGACCAGCGCTCGCCCGCGGCGAGATCGCGATGCTCGGCTCCGTTCGCCCAGCTGACTTCGACCAAGCCCCGCGTCACGTCCACGTCCACGCGGTCGCGTCCGGGCGCAAGCTCGACGCCGAAGCGCGTGCCCTTCACGCGCACCTCGACGCCCGCCGCCGAGACGGAGAAGTGGCGACCCGGCCGCGGTGTGATGTCGCAATCGACGCGGCCGCGATCGAGCTCGAGCGCCATGGAGAGCGGCTCGTTGCCGGTCACACGCACTTTCGTTTGCGCGGCGAGCTCGAGGCGCGAGCCGTCGTCGAGTGCGACGGCCATGGCGTCGCTCGCAGTCTCGAGCGCTGCCGCCGACCACGCCGAGTGCGCGTGGCGGTCGCCCACGACCCGCACGGTGACGACGCCCGCGATGCCCGCGAGCGCCGCGACCGCCATGCTGCGATACAGCCAGCGCCTGCGTCCGCGTGGCGCCATGTCGAGGCGCTCCGACACGCTCGCCCACACCCGAGCGACGCGCGCGGGCGAAACGTCCACCTTGACGTACTTGGACGGAGGAGAGCCGGCGGTCACGTTACGTCGTGGCCCTTCTCGCCTTCGCGCGCTCGAGCCGACCCTCGGCTGCGGCGAGCCGGCGTTTCACTGTCGCGAGGCTGAGCTTCATCTCCTCGGCGATCTCCAAGAGCTCCATACCCTCGACGCGCCGAAGCACCAGCGCGACGCGCTCTTCGGCGGGCAGCCGTTCGATGAGGCCGTAGACGTGGCGGAGCTCCGCCGCCACGTCTGGCGGCGCCTCCACGGAAATCACGGTGTCCGGTTCGATGGGCTCGCTCCGGCGCAAGCCGAGACGGGTGAGCAAGCGTTGCCGCCGCAAGCGCTTGCTCGCGGTCCGCACCACAATCGATCGGAGCCAGGCGTGAAAAGCCTGCGGGTTCTGTAACGTGTCGAGGCGCGTGAACGCGTACACGAACGCGTCCTGCGCGAGGTCGTCGGAATCGTCGCGGCCGGCGAGGATCCGCTGCGAGAGCGCCAGCACCATGCGTGCGTAGCGTTGAAACAGCGCCTCCTGCGCCCACAGCTCGCCGGCTCGTGCTGCCAGCACGAGCGCGGCGTCGGTCGGTCCGGCGCCGGAGCGCGTGGTCGGCCGAGGTTCCGTCACCACGTGACATGGTGCCCGCTTTGCTGCGGCAGTAGGAGAATGGCCATCCGCTGTTGTTCATGACCCCGGAGCGGGTCGCGGTAGCTCAGCGCACGCGAGGCCGGGCTATTTTGTCAACGAATCCGAGCGATTGGCGGCGAAGCTAGCCGTTTCGCTGGCGAGTACTCGCCACGGCGCTCGCGCGCTCTTCCGCGTTGATGCCGCGGAGCTCGGACCGAAGCATGGCAACGCGGTGCAGGAGCGCTTCACGGTCGGGGACGGGCACGGAGAGGTAGGCGAAAGCTCCGGCCAGATCGGTCGGGCGGTAAGCGCGGATGTTCTTGCCGAGCCAGTGCAGGGCCGTGACGATCCCGCGCGTCAGCGGCGAATCGGAGATGACCGCGACAGGAACGGGGCCAAATTCCGGGTAACGCTCGGTGAGGAGGGCGCGCTGGCGGCTGTTGGGACCGCCGCCGTCCGTGATGATCAGGCTCGCTCGAAGGGACCCGAAGTGCGTCTTGCTCACTTCGAGATAGCGAGTCCACTCCTCGTCCGACGGGGGCTCGGCGCTGTGCACCGTGACGAACACCGCCCCCTCAGGGGCATAGCGCATGGTCGTGACCACCGACGGCTCCTAAAGGATATGTCAGGCCCGGGGACCGCGGCCGCAAGGGGGTGAAATCACGGAGGATCTTTCTGCCTTGGCGCGCCGCGCGCAGGTCTCGTAGCTTTCTTGGCGTCCGCCGGCCCTTCAGCGCAACAACGCTCTCGATGAAATTTCTGGTGCCGCTCGGGCTCTTGGTCGGATTCCTCGCGGTCCCGCGCGCCGCAGGGGCCGCCGAGTACTATGTGGCGACGACGGGCAGCGACGCCGGAGCCGGGAGTGAAGCGGCCCCTTGGGCCACATTCGCTCACGCTCAGAGCTCGGTCGCGGCCGGCGACACGGTGTACTTCCGAGCCGGCACCTACGCCTACACGGCGGGGACCAGCACGTGCACGAGCGACACGGCGACGATCAACGCGATCGAGCTCACGAAGAGCGGCGCCGCCGGCAAGCTCATCACGTACGCGGCGTACGCCGGTGAAAAACCGGTGTTCGATTTTGCGGGCATCAAGGACTCGTGCCGTATCACAGGCATTCGCGTGACGGCGAGCTACGTCCACCTGCTCGGCCTCGAGATCCAGGGCGTGCCGCAAAACAACACGGCGAACCACGAGTCTTGGGGTGTTTGGAACTCGGGGAGCAACAACGTGTTCGAGCTGCTCGATCTCCACGACAACATGGGCCCGGGGCTCTTCATCTCGGACGGCGGCAATAACCTCGTTCTCAACTCCGACTCACACGACAACTACGACCCGAACTCCTCGACCGGCCCCGGTACGAACGCCGACGGCTTCGGCTGTCACATCGGCGCGTCGGGCAAGGGCAACGTCATTCGCGGCTGCCGCGCGTGGTTCAACTCCGACGATGGTTACGATCTGATTCAGGCGCAAGTCCCCGTCACGATCGAAAACAGCTGGGCATTCAACAACGGCTACCGCTCCGGCACGACCACCGCGAGCGGCGGCGATGGCAACGGCTTCAAGGGTGGCGGTTACGGCAGTCCACCGACGCACGTCCCGACCACGCCGCCGCAGCACACGATTCAAGACTGCGTCTCGTTCCGCAATCGCTCCTCCGGCTTTTACGCGAACCATCACCCCGTCGCGAACTACTGGTACAACGACACCGCGTACGACAACAAGTCGGCCGACTTCAACATGCTCGGCCTCGACGGCTCGACGGCAATCAACGTCGGCGTCCTGCGCAACAACGTCGCGCTCACCGGCACCGTGCTCGCGAACGGCACGGGCGCCATGGTCGACAGTCAATTCAACTCGTGGGACACGTCGCTCGGCGTGAGCGTGAGCGCCGCCGACTTCCAAGGTACGGACGTGACGGGCTGGGACGCGCCACGGCAAGCCGACGGCAGTTTGCCGGTACTCACGAGCCTTCATCTCGCGAGCGGCAGCGACCTCATCGACAAGGGCACCGACGTGGGCCTGCCGTACGCGGGCGCGAAGCCCGATCTCGGCGCGTTCGAAACGGGGCTGCCCGCGGGCGGCAGCGGCGGTACGGGCGGCACATCGAGCGGCGCGGGCGCGTCGAGCGGCGGTACGACGAACGGCGGCGGTCGTGGCGGAGCGATGGGCGGCGGCGCGGGACGCGCCATGATGACGGGCGGGACGGGCGCGGCGGCTGCGACGGGCGGTGCGAGCTCCGGCGGGACCACGAGTGCCGCTGGCGGGAGCACCAGTGCCACGGGCGGTGACGGCGGCACCTCGGCGAGCGGCGGCGCGACGAGCGGCGGCACGACGAGCGGCGCGGGCATGTCGAGCACGGCGGCAACGGGCGGCACCGGCGCCGTGAGCAACGGCACCGGTGGCACGACGAGCAGCACTGGCGGTGGCACCACGGGCGGACGCAGTGGCGGCACGGGTGGCTCGCCCCTCGGAACCGGTGGCAGCGCGGGTACCGAAACAGGCGGAACGAGCAGTGACGACAAGGCCGGGTGCGGCTGCCGCGTGAGCGAGCGCCACGGCCCGGCGAGCGCGGTGTGGCTGCTGGCGTGTCTCGGACTTTTGGCGCGTCGCCGACGCAGTTGACCCTTCGAGCCGTTCTTTTGAGGACAAGCATGCGTCCCAAGTCGCGAAGTCTCACGGTCGGCGCGGTGCTGGCCACGTGTGTCGTGATCGCCTGCGGCGGCGGCGGCACGCACTCGGGAGCCGGCGGCTCGAGCGCGAGCGCAGGCCAAACGACGAGCGCGGGCGCAGGTGGCAGTGGTGCTGCGGCGATCGGAACGGGCGGAGCGGCGGGCTCGCTGCCGTCGACCGGCGGCTCGGGTAACGCTGCGGGCACACCGAGCGGTCGCGGTGGTGCGAGCACCGGTGGAGCGACGGGTGCCGGCGGAACGACGAGCGCGGGGAGTGGCGGGAGCTCGAGCGGCGCGGCGGGCGGCACGCAGCATGAGGGGGGCGGCGCGGGTCGCGCACAGGCGGGCGCCGGCGGGAGCACTGCAGGTTCGGCGGGAACGACCGCTTTGGGCGGCGCTGCGGGTTCGGCCGTCGGCGGGAGTGGCGCGGGTGGACAAGCGGGCGCCGGCGGCGTGCACCCGAGCACGTGGCGCATCATGGCCTTCGGCGACTCGATCACCGCGACGACCTGCTACCCGCAGCTCCTCTCGCAAAAGCTGAAGGACGCGGGGCTCACGAACTTTCAGATGGTCGGCTCCATCTTGAACAATCAGGGCTGTCCCGTCACCGGTGGCAACGCGCCGAACGTGATGACCGAAGGGCATAGCGGCTACATCCTGAGCTGCCTCACCGGCGACTACACCGCCAATTGTTCGAGCAAGGGCATGCCGTCGGAGCTCACCACTTGGCTCGCCGGGAAGCCTCCGCCCGACGTCGTGCTCATGCATTTCGGCACGAACGACGCGTGGAACAGCATCGCGACGAGCACGATCATCACCGCGTACACGCACGTCCTCGCGTCCCTCCGGGGCGCGAACCCGAACGTCGTCGTCTTCGTCGCGCAAATCCTGCCGATGCACCCGGACGGCTGTACGGATTCGACGTCGAGCTGCCCGAACAACGGCGTGATGGCGCTCAACGCCGCGATCCCGGCGTGGGTGACGGGCGCTTCCACCGCCGCGTCGCCGGTTCACCTCGTCGATATCTACGCGGCGGTCGGCGACGAGACGGCGTACGTGCCGAACAGCGATTTGACTTCGGACGGCGTGCATCCGAACCCGACGGGCAGCGTTCCCATCGCTCAGGCTTGGTACGACGCGCTCACCGCGGCGGGCATTCCCTAGCCTCAGCGCCGGGTCACGCGGGCTTCGGCGCGCGCAGCACGAGCATGCGGCGCGCGACGTTGAGCACGATGAACGGCAATCCGCCGCCCAGGCGAATGTTCTGACGAAACACCCACGACCAAGCGAGCGCTACCGCGCTCAGCGCGAGCAAGAAGAGCGACGCGCGCAAGAGCCACGCGCGGTCCGGATGCCGGCAGCCGACGAAGCCTTGCGGTGACGCAAACGTGCTCACGAGGCCGACGGCGAGCACGCCCCCGAAAAGCCCCGCACCCTGTGCGTCGCTGAGAACCGCGACGACGCCGGGCGCGGGCGCTCGAAACGCAGCGGCCGCCAGCCACAGCCAGAGCGCCGTTCCGACCAAGATCGGATTGAGCACGCGCCCTTTCGCGAGCACGAGCGCCGAAGCCGGCACCGTGAGCAGCGCGGCCACGAGGAGAGCCGTGCCTGCGCGCTCGAAATCGATCTTGCCGGCGACGATGAACGGCAACGCGAGCGTGACGATCGGGACCAGCTGCACGAGCTCGGCCCAAGGCGGATTCGGGGCAGCGGTGGTGGCCACGGGGCGCGCAGCATAGCTGCGAACAGCCCGGATTCAGGCACGCTCGTCGCTGCTGACAGAATCTGGCAGTAGGGGGTGCGATGTTCCCGTTCGGACGACGCGACCCCTTGCGGCGCGCTCGAACCAGGAGAACCCCATGAAAAACGCGATCAATCACTGCGAGCTGCCCGTCATCGACATGGAGCGCGCCGTCGCGAGCTACGAGATCCTGCTCGGCAAGCAGCTCCGCCGCGAAGTCTTCGGCGGCCTGCCGTATGCCCTGTTTCCACACGAGGAGCCCGGCGTCAGCGCCGCGTTGGTCCAGGATCCGAAACGAATGGTGGGCGGCGGCGCGCTCGTCTACTTCAACGCCGACGGCGAGCTCGACGCGATCCTCGCGCGTGCCGAGCGCGCCCGCATGAGCGTCCTGGTGCCGAAGACCTCGATTGGCCCCGAAGGCTTCATCGCGCTCTTGCGTGACACGGAAGGCAACCAAATCGGCTTTAACGAGCAGGGGGCGTGAGCGAACCCTCGTGCTGCCAAAATGTGGCAGCATGGGCTACGGCGAATGGCGCGCGCGGAGCGACTCCTCAGGCTGGTGCAGCTCCTGCGCCGGTACCGCGTGCCGGTGAGCGCGGCGGCGCTGGCGCGCGAGCTCGAGGTGTCGGTGCGGTCAGTGTATCGCGACGTCGAGACGCTCCGCGCGCAGGGAGCAGGCATCCAAGGTGAGGCGGGTATCGGCTACGTGCTCATGCCGGGGTTCTTGCTCCCCCCGCTCATGTTCACGGACGAGGAGCTCGAGGCGTTGAGTCTCGGGCTCAGGCTCACCGCGGAACACGGCGACGCGGGCCTCGAGCGCGCCGCGGGCGAGGCGAGCGCGAAACTCCGCGCCGTCTTGCCCAAGGATTTGCAGGTCTTGCTCGACGAGACCGGCCTGCTCGCGGGGCCCGCGCGCGAGCGTCCGCCCGAGAGCATCGATCTCGCGGAGGTGCGCCGCGCCATCCGGCTCGAGCAGAAGGCGCTCATCGAATACGCCGATCAGCGCGGCGTCGCGACGAAGCGCACCGTCTGGCCCGTGGCGCTCGGCTTCTTCGAGCGCTCGCGCGTCGTCGTCGCCTGGTGCGAGGCGCGCGAAGACTTTCGCTCGTTCCGCGCCGACCGCATGCGGAGCTTCACGCTGCTCGCCGCCGGCTATCCGCGGGCGCGCTCGTCGCTGCTGCGCGCGTGGCGAGAGCGCGAGCGGATCCCCGCGCAGGTCGGGCAAAGGTGAGCGCCCGCCGTCGCACGTTGGTGTGGTTCCGCGGCAAGGACTTGCGGCTCGTCGATCACGCGCCGCTCGCCGCGGCTCTCGAGCAGGGCGACGTGATCCCGCTGTTCGTGCTCGATCCGTACTTCTTCGCGCCGGAGCGCGCGCGGCGCATTCCCCACCGCATGCAGTTTTTGCTCGAGTCGCTCAGCGCGCTCGCCGCAAACCTCGAGCACAAGGGCTCGCGCCTCTTCGTCGTTGCGGGCAAGAGCGTCGAGGTCGTGCCCGAGCTCGCCGCGCGGCTGCGCGTCGATCGCGTCGTGGCAGAGCGCTGGTGCGAACCGGTCGGGCGGCGCCGCGACGCGCTCGTCGCGCAGGCGCTGCGCGTTCCGTTCGAGCTCTTCGAGGGCGAGATGCTGCGGCCGCCCGGCACGCTGCGCAACCAGGACGGCAAACCCTACGCGGTGTTCAGCGCGTTCGCGCGTGCGTTCGCCGCGCAAGCCGCGCTCGATGAGCCGCTCGCAGCGCCGAAAAGACTCCCGGCGCCTCCGCCCGACGTGGACATCCGCTCGGTGCCGATCCCGACCTGCGACGCGCTCGGCATCGCGCGAAATCCGCACCTTTTACCCGGTGGCGAAGCAGCTGCAGCCAAGCGCCTGCGCGCGTTTCTCGACGGACCCGCGAAAGACTACGACACGGGTCGTGACCGCCTCGATCTCGCGGGCACGAGTCGACTCTCGGTCGATCTCAAGTTCGGTACGCTCGCGCCGCGGCGCGTGTGGCACGCCGTTCGGCGCGCGCTCGAGGGTTCACCCGCCGCCTGGCACGCCTTCGCGAACGAGCTCGTGTGGCGGGAGTTCACGCACTCGACGCTCTGGGACTTCCCCGAGCTCCTGAAGGAGCCGTACCGCGCGGCGTGGCGTGAGTTTCCCTGGCGCGCCGACGAAGTCGGCCTTCGAGCGTGGGTGAACGGAACGACCGGCTATCCCGTCGTAGACGCCGCGGCCCGCCAACTCGCGGGTGAAGGCTTCGTGCACAACCGAGCGCGTATGATCGCGGCAAGCTTTCTCACCAAACACCTGCTCATCGACTACCGGCGCGGTGAAGCGCACTACCTCGCGCTCCTGACCGACGGAGATTGGGCCAACAACAACGCGGGCTGGCAGTGGTCGGCCGGGTGCGGCCAGGACGCGCAACCGTACTTTCGCGTGTTCAACCCCGTCACGCAGGGTAAGAAATTCGATCCGCAAGGTGACTACGTGCGGCGCTGGGTGCCCGAACTCGCGAAGCTCCCCGCCGCTCACATCCACTGGCCGAGCGGCGCTCCCGCGGACGTGCTTGCGCGCGCGGGTGTGACGCTCGAGAAGACGTATCCGCTTCCGATCGTCGACCATGCGGAGGCGCGCGCGCGCTTTCTCGCCGTGGCGGAGAGCGCGGTCGGCCCAGCCGCGCGCGGGCGAGCGCGCCAGGGGGTGTAAGCGCGGCGCGGCCCGCGCGTTTCCCGAAGGAACGCGCAGGAGGCGGCTCGCCATGAAGCTCGGACGCTCGCAGCAATGGGTCGTATTTTTAGTGTGGTCCAGCTGTGCGCTCGGGTGCGCGCGCGCCGCGGAGCCGGCACCGAGCGCCGGAGCGCCGCCGCCACCCGCCGCGCCTGCGCCGCTCTTACAAGCGCCGATCGCGGGAGCTGCCGCCGCCGACGCAACGAATCCGGCGCTGCGTCGCATCGTCAAGAAGGCGTCGCTCGAGCTCGTCGTTGCGCGCCCTGGTGACGCGGCCGCCGCGGCCACGCGCATCGCCGAGCACGAGGGCGGTTTCGTCGCCAGCACGGAGCGCGACCAAAATACCGAAGCCGGCAAGAGTGAGCTCTCGCGCACGACGCTGACGCTGCGCGTTCCGGCCGACCACTTCACGGCGGCGCTCGACGCGTTGCGTCGCCTCGGCACGGGCGACGGCGGCGAGACCGTGACGACCGACGACGTGAGCGAGGAGTACATCGACCTCGACGCGCGCATCAAAAACCAACGCGAGCTCGAGGCGCAGTTTCTCCAGATTCTCAAGCAAGCGACGAAGGTAGAAGAAGCGCTCAACGTCCAGCGCGAGCTCATGAGCGTGCGCACCGAAATCGACCGGATGGAGGGGCGCCGTCGTTTTCTCGAACGCGAAACGTCGCTCTCGACCATCACACTCGCGCTCAAGCCCGCGCCGCCGTTCGCAAGCGCGGACCCGCACGACTTCACTTCGGCGATCAAGTTTGCCGCCTCCGACGTCGTGAACGAAAGCGTCAGCCTCGTGACCGGCTCGATTCGCGCCGCCGGCGTGCTGCTCCCGTTCGCGGCGTTTTTCGGAGTGCCGCTTGGTTTTTTGGTTTGGATGGCACGAAGGCGGCGCACGAAGGCCTTGCGGCCCGCCGTGTGAACGACTGACCCGCAGCAGAACGCCCCGTGGCGCCTTGGCTCGAAGCGGCGTCGTTCACGCCTTGCGCCTTGCTTGGTACGTGCCTTGCTCGCTCGAGCGCCCGTGGGCGACGAAGTCGAAAGCAGCGACGGTTCGGTCCAGAAGAGTCGTTGGGACGTGATCGTCGTCGGGGCCGGCATCGCCGGCCTCTCCGCGGCTCGTGAGCTCGCTCGTTCCGGGGCACGCGTCGCCGTGCTCGAAGGGCGCGGGCGTCCCGGCGGTCGCATCCTGACGGTGCGACCGGAGGCTGCGGCTCTGCCGGTCGAGCTCGGCGCGGAGTTCGTCCATGGCAAGCCGCCGGACCTCTTGGCGTTGGTACGCGAAGCCGGGGTCGAGCTCGAACCCGTCGCGGGCCGCCACTTCGAGCTCTCGGGAGGAGAGGTTCGTCCGGCAAAGGAGCTCGACCATGTCCTCGGCGAGCTCGAGCGCGGCAGCGCGAGCGACGGCGAATCGGCGCTCGAGCTGGGCCACATGCGCGGCTTCGACTCCGAGCACACCCGATGGCTACAGCATTTCGTCGAAGGATTTCACGGAGGTCCGGCCGATCGCGTGAGCGCGCGCTCCATCATCCGGCAAGCGGCCACGACGGAAACCCAGGCGCGCTCCCGGCAGGGTTACGGCGCCCTCGTCGATTTTCTTTCGGCCGAGCTCGTCAACGCGGGCTCTGGATTGGCGCTCGGCTGTCGCGTCGAAACCGTGGCCGTGACGGCGCACGGCGTGCTCGTACGCGACGGCTTGCGCGAATACCGCGCGGGGGCCTGTATCGTCGCGGTACCGCTCGCGATGTTCCAGGCCCCGCGCGAGCTCGGCGGGATCGAGCTCGAACCACCGCCACCCGAGGTGCTGCTCGCGGCGCGGCGCTTCGAAAACGGGCTCGCGCTCAGGGTGACCCTGCGCTTGGTCGAGCCGGCGCCGTTTCAGGCCGCGCTGCCCGCCGGCGCGTTCATGCATGTGCTCGACGAGGATTTTCCAACGTGGTGGTCGAGCTCGGACGGACGCGAGCCTCGGCTCGTCGCGTGGTGTGGTGGGCCGCGCTGCGCGAAAATTGCGGGCGATCGGCGCGCCGGGGCGGCCGCCCTCGCGACGTTTGCGCGGCTGCTCGGCAAGAGCCTGCCGGAGGCGCGCGCGCTCGTGCGCGACGTGTACGTGCACGACTTCGGCGTCGATCAGCTCTCGCGTGGTGCGTATCCGTACGAACTTGCCACGAGCGATTCCGAGGTCGAATTGCCGATCTTCGCGGGCAGCCCGCCGTTGCTCGTCGTCGGCGATTTCTTCGATGCCGACGAGGTGGGCACGGTCGCTGCCGCGGTGAAGAGCGGCACCGCGGCGGCTCGTGCGTTGCTTGGACGCCGGCACGCCGCTGCCGAATAAGGAGGTTCCATGACGCCTCGGTGAGGCAGTCATGTCCTTGACGCTTTTGTGGTTCTCCCCAGCGTGTGCGTGGCCTGTGGACGACGACCCCGCCGCGTGAGGTGACGCATCGCGCGCCGCGTCAGGGATTTGCTGCAGGCGCTTCGGGGTAATTCCGTACGGGTTCGAGCTTTTGGCCGCGAACCACGCTGATATCCGCGCTCTCGCGGGCTTCGACGCGGGTGTCGAGGACGACCGTGCGCCGCGCGCCTTTCGACGGATACACGAGCGACACCTGCCTTTCGTCGAGAGTCATGCTCGGCAGGCCCGCGACGGCCAGCGTCGCGGTCGCCCCCTCGGCCCTTGCCCAATACTCGCCCAGCAAGCGCGACTCGAACACGAGCCGGAGCTCGCTCGGCGCGTTCCGCGCGGTGAGTCGCACGACGGGACTTACGAGCGCGGGACTCGGCGGGACATCGTTGAGGAGCTGCGCCTCCGCGTCGAAAACGAGCGCGCCGCTCGGGCAGCGGAATTGCCCACTGAGCCACGAGTAGTCGCACGCGCGATAGCCGTCGCCGTGCCGTTCTTCGACGCGCGCGAGCGGCACGAGCCCGCTACCGACCTCGAGCGCGGCGGTAGCTCGACGCGTGGCCGTGAAGCTCGAGCCGAGCACGGCGATGACGAAGACGACCGCACCCAACTTCGCGAGATAAACGCGCTCGCGCCGAACGAAGCGCGCTGCCAGCGCGAAGTGTCGAAGCACGCGCCGTCGAAGGCCCGCTCGTCGCCACGCGACCACGCTCGCGCCTGCGGCGAGGAGCGCGAGCAGACTCGCGAAGGTGCCGCTGCCGTCCGAGGGCAGGGCGCCCGACGGGCGAAAGGTCGTGCGACCCGGCGGGAGCCACGCGGCCACGACGCGCAGCTTGCCGCCCGGAATCGTCGGATAGGCGTAGACAGAGAGGTTGCCGCGCGTCTCGTGCGCCGCTTCCCAGCGCGGGTAGTAGCCCATGCCGAGCACGACGAGCGCGGGCGTCTGGGTGTCGCGAAGCTCCACGTCGATGCGGTCGTCGTCGAGGCGCGTCACCACGGCATTGCCCGCGCCGCGCTCGACGCGCGCGAAGCGCCCGTCCCATTCCGGCACTTCGCGCAGGAAGTAGCTGCCGAAGCGTCGCTCGGTCGCGGGGTCACCCGCCGACGGCGGCTCGCCGTGATGCACGATCCAGCGCACATCGAAGCGGCGCAGGCTCGCCGCTGATTCGTCCTCGATGCGTTCCCGCAAGAAGAGCTGCGAGGTGTCGCCGATCCAGAACGCCGGCAAGCCGGACTCGGCGTTCACGTGACACACGGAGTAGTAGCGCTCGGTATCGTCGCTCAACAAGCGTGCGTAGGCGTCCGGTCGCTCTGCGCGCTTTTGAGCGCGCGCCCAGGCGATGAGCGCCCGAAAGCCAGCCGCGTCCGGAACGTCGGGGTGAGCTTGGGCAGCGAGCTCTCGATTCAGCACACTCGTGTACGCGACCGCGCCGCGCGCGAACGGAAACGCGAGCACCGCGAGGATAGCGGCACCGAGGTAGCGCGCTCGGCCGTGCCAGAGCGGCGCGACGCGCGCCCAGGTGCCGGCCAAGAGGAACGCCGCGGAGACATAGACGCTCGCTTTCGTCATCGAACCGAACCGAGACACCTGCATCCGCGCCGTTTCGAGCGACGGCGCGAGGTGAAGCACCAAGTAGAGCTGGTCGATTAGCCCCGACAGCAGAATCGTCGCGTAGCAAGCGACCAGGGTCGGCGCGGCACGGCGCGACAGGAGCCCGACGAGCATGCCGACGTAAGCGACGTAGACGAGCGGCGCGAACGTCGCTTGCGGCTGTGAGTTCTGCAGTAGATCGCCGAAGAAATGGCCCGCGGCGTCCGGCGCCCACGCGTAGTGAAAGCCGTAGAGCAAGACGCGCTGGCTGAACGGACGCCACACCCATGCGACGAGCCCGATGCCGATCGCGAGGTGCCCCAGCGCGAACAGGGCTCGATGGCGCGGGACGTCGCTCACGAGGCACGCCACGAGCACGAGCGCGCCGGCCGTCGCGAGCGCAGCGACGAGTCCGATCGGGTGGCAGAGCAGCGCGAAGCCGGTGAAGAGCCAGATGCTCACTGAAGTGACCAGGGACGGCCGCTCGAGCGCCGCGATGAGCGCGAGCAGCACGAAAGGCCAGACGCTCAACGCGAGCGTGCTGTGCACGACGCCGAGGTAGAGCACGCCGCTCGCACCGCCGCCGAAGAGCGAGCCGAAATCGAGGAGCACGGCGAACCCGACGAAAACGCCCCATTTCCAGCCCACGATTCGGCGCGCGAGCTGCGCCGCGCCCACCGCGCCGAGCGTGTAGATGAGGATGCCGGAGCGCACGAGCAGGAGCGTGAGATCCTCGGCGTGAACGAGGAGCGCCACGCGCGCCGTGAGGTAGTCCAGAAACAACGGATAGAGGTCGTACGGGCTCTCGCCCGTCGCCACGCTCTGTACCCAGCGCGGAACACCGTGACCGCTCGCAAGCGCATCGACCAGGTGCCGTAGATTCGCGTGATGCGGCGCCCAATCGTAGCGGCTGTAGCCGCCGTGCATGAACGCGGGCCCCCACACGCACGCGCTCGCCGCGACGACGAGCGTCGTGACGAGGACGCACTCGGCGGCGCTGCCGCCGCGCGCGCCGGTTCCAGCGTGCGACCACACGCGTGTTCCGAGCTCGCTCCGCAGCCATGCCGCGCTCGCCCCCAGGCTCGCGATCAGCAGCATGAGCGCGATGCCCTCGCCCGTCGTTCCGTGAAAGAACGCGAGCTCGACGCCGATGAAGAGCGCTCCGAGCGCCGCGAGCGTGACGCCGCGCCGGGGCACGCGCTCGAGCCATCGCCGCATTGCTCGACGTTCTACGCCAACCCCTCGAGCGAGATCGAGCAAAGCGCACGCGGCGGCTCAGCGCGCGCTTTCGACCGGGAATTACGGCGCGTACGCGCCGTAGCCGTTCGCGAGCGGGCTTCGAGCGTGAAAGTCGCCGTGGGCCTCGTCGACGAAACCAGGGTCGCCCTGGACGGAGCCGGTGACGCAGCTCGCGTCGGGCGCGTCGCTCGAAACGAAGTTGTCGGAGACGACGAGCCCGTCGGCGCAGGCGTTCACGACGGCGTTGGCGGGTACGAATACGTTCTTCGATGCGGTGACGATGGGAGTGCCCTCGTCGAGGTTCAATTCAGAGCGACTCTTGCTCGTCGAGCCGGCGCCGTTGCCGACGAAGGTGTTGTGACTGACTTCGACGTTCTTGACCGCGTTGCCGACGAATCGAATCCCCGAGTAGTAGTTTTGCCAAAACACGTTGTTCTTGATCGTCACGCCGTCGATGGGACCCGTGAAGTTCGCGTCGACGTTGCCGTTGACGACCATGCCGTCCTGATAGTCGCCGTGCCCGTTCGCTTCGATCAGGTTGCGCTCGATCAAGAGGTTCGTCAGCGTCAGCGAAGAGTCCTCGTAGTGCGTGTAGATCTGAATGCCGCGCGAGGAATTGCCGACGATGACGCTATTTCGCACGATGATGTCGTTGCCGGACGACAGGTAAATGCCGTGATCGAGCGACCCGTTGTCGCTGCAATGTCCGAACTTTTCGATCAGACACGAGTCGATGACGACGTGGTCTTGTGTCGGTGCGTTCGGATCGTCGAGCCCCGGGACCTCCACGTGGCCGCCCTTCGAACCATGCGCGCAATCGCCGGTCAGCGTCAGGTGCGACAGGGTGATGTCGCTCGCGAGCACGGTGATGGTGTCGTACGAGCCTGTTTGGGTCACGCCCGAGATGTCGAGCGTCATGTTCGAGAGCTGCATATGGTCCGCGCCGATCTCGAATGTCGCGCGCCCTGCGATCACCACGCCGCTCCGTGACTCGCCGACCCAAACCACGGGCGCGTTCGGCGTGCCGCCACGCATGAAGTAGAGCGGCAGCGTGCTGCCTGCCTGCGTGTACGTCCCGTCGTGCACGAAAAAGCACGTCGCGTCGGCGTCGCTCTCGCCGCGCGAAGCGCTCTCCATCTGGTCGAGCGTCGTGATATCCACGCGCTTCGAGCCCGGCGGACACGCACCCGGAGCGTCCGTCCATACGCCGACGCTGACTTCGGCTCCATCGGCGCCGCCGGCGGACTCGCTACCCGCCACAGCGGCGTCGCCGCCGCTCCCCGATTGGCTTGCCGGCGCACCGCCGCTCCCGCCGCCCGCTTTTCCAGCGGCGTTTCCTGCGTTGCCCGATTTCCCGCCAGCGTTCGAGGTGCCGCCCATCTTCGCTGCGGGAGCGCCGGCACGACCCGAATTTTCGCTCGCGTCGACGCGGGCCTTCGATTGACAGTTCACGAGACCGAGGCTGAGCGCGAGCGTCAGTAGGCTTCGGCACATCGGTAGATGTTCGACTGCGCAGAGGATACCGTCAACGCTCGAGTTTTCCCGTAAGGCCAAAGTAGCGCGGGGGCGTCGGCGCTGTTACCGATCGCATGCGATGTCGCTCCGGAACGCCGTGTGCTCGTCGCTTCAGCTCGCGGCGCTGAGCACCGCCGTCGCGTGCGCCGACGTGTCGCGCGGTGAGCTCACGAGCAGTGGAGACGCGGGCACATCTGGTGCGGCGAGTGCGGCTGCCGGCGGTGGGAGTTCGAACGGTGGCGGAACGAGTCGCGCCGGCGCGGGCGGTGCAGCGGCGATGGCGGCGGGCGCGTCGATGGGAGGCCGGATGCTCAGCGGAGCCGGTGGGCAGAGCGTGCCGAGCACGACGATGGATTCACGTGGCGCGTCGCCGCAAGGCGGGATGGCGGGCATGGCTTTAGGTGGAGCGCCGGGAGCGGGCATGGCTGGCGCGGGCGCGGCTGGCGCAGGCGCAGCGGGCGCCCCTGCGTTACCGTCCGCAACGTTCACGGACGTCTACAACAAGGTCTTCCTGACCTACTGCTTGAAGAGCGGTTGTCACAACGACAGTCGCAAAGAGCCCTACTTTGGCACGCAGCAAAGCACCTACGCGTTCTTCGTTCAGCCGAACGTGATTTTCCCAGGCGAAAACCCCAACTACTCGGCCATCTACGACTACATCGCCTGGCAGATCATGCCGCCCGCTCCGAACCCGACGGTTCCCCAAGACGGCGTCGACATCGTCGCCGGTTGGATCGAGGCGGGTGCTCTCAACGACTAGCGATCACTGCACGTCGACGTAGAAATCTTCGCTCTTCAAGTTCGTGATCGGTCCCTGCCAAATTTCGAAGCCGACGGCGACCGCGTTGACCTGAGTCCCGGTGATGGTGAGACCGCGCGTCTGCGCGTCGCGAATGAAGTCCATCACGTCGAATTCGATCTCCGAACCGTCGCTGCCCTCGGCGCGCACCCAGTTGATGATGGGGCGATTGTTGACGGTGCCGCTCCAGATGTTCCAGACGCCCGGCGCATTCGCCACCGTGATTCCCTGATTTGCCGGATCGGGCGAGCCTGCGGGCTGCTCGGTCGGTGGATCGCGGAGCCACACCATCAGGTACATGCCGAAGCCCGTCGCCGTGCCGAGCCAGATATCGTACGCGGCATTGTACGGCCCCGTGTTCCCGTTCGCCGACCAGCGCCAGCCCGTCTTGAGCGACTTGATCTGATCGAGCGCGCGAGGGAGGCCACAGGCAGGCACCTGTTGTACCGAGTATTGGCCGCAGAACACGCTCGGATACGACGCCGGTTGGCCGCTCGAGCCGCGCATCCCCTCCATCGCCTCGACCGTGAACGAGGTCCCGTCCCAGGAAACGGTGTGGCTCTGAAAGCCGGGGCCCCAGCCGTTCGTGATCAGAATGTAGGGCACGTCGTTGCGGCTCACCATCTCCGTTGCGTAGCGATCACTCGAGGTGCCCATGCCGGATTGCATTCCAGCGCCCAGCCCACCGCCGCTGGTTGCCCCGGCCGCACCCGGTGAACCTGCTGCACCGGGTGAACCTGCTGCACCGGGTGAACCTGCTGCACCCGGTGAACCCGCTGCACCCGGTGAACCTGCTGCACCCGGTGAACCCGCTGCACCCGTGCCTTGCCCTGCGACCGCACCCGTGCCGCCCGACGCGGTGCCAGTGCCGCCGGTCGCGCCGCTTCCGCCCGACGCCGTGTCAGTGCCGCCGGTCGCGCCACTTCCGCCCGACGCCGTTTCAGTGCCACCGGTCCCGGGCGCTGCGCCGTTATTCGAGCCGCCGCTCGTATTGGTCGAGTCGTCGTCGCCGTCGTTCTTGCTCTTCGAGCTCGAGCAGGCGGCAGCGAGCAAGGTGGCGGCGGCGAAGCCGAGGACGAAAGTGTGACGAGCGAAGCTTTTCACCGTGAGTTCTCCTCGAGGGCGCGGCGGTCACGAACTGGAACCGGTACCCGCACTAGCAGCTACGCTGGTCAGCTGCCAGTCTGCCGGTGGGGGGAGCGTGCCCTGTGTTCATAGATACCCGAGCGGGAGCGCCGTGGTCTCGACCACGCGTCGCATGACGAAGCTCGAATGCACGCCCGTAACGCCCTCGATGCGCGTGATCTTGTCGAGCAGGAACGCCTGATATTGCTCCATGCCCGGCACCACGACCATGAGGAGGTAGTCGTGCTGCTGTCCCGTGATGAGGTAGCAGGCTTGAACCTCGGGGTAGCGCTTCACCGTCTTCTCGAACTTGTCGAAGCGGTCGGGAGTGTGGCGGTCCATCGAGATCTGGATGAGTGCCGTCAGTGAGAGACCGAGCTTTTGGGGTGAGAGCACCGCGACCCGCTTTTCGATGATGCCGCGCTCTTCGAGCGCCTTCACGCGGCGCAAGCACGGTGACGGCGAGAGTCCGACGCGCTCCGCGAGCTCCTGGTTCGTGAGGCCCGCGTTCTGCTGCAGCTCCTCGAGGATGCGGCGGTCGAGCGGGTCGAATGCGGGCGCGCGGTCCATGGAGCAATTAAATTCTACTATCCGTCGTAATTAAGCAATAATAACTCGAAGAATCTTTCTTCTGTGCCAGGTTCACAAGAAGATTGCGGGCGTCATTGGCTAGGCTCTGCCCCGTTCAGAGCAGCCCATGACCTACGATCATCGCAAGTACCGCCCCTTTCCCCGGATCGAGAAGCGCGATCGGCGCTGGCCCGACCGCGTGCTCGAGCGCGCGCCCACGTGGTGCGCGGTCGACCTTCGTGACGGCAATCAAGCCCTCGTCAAGCCGATGAGCGTCGAGCAGAAGCTCCGAATGTTTGCGCTCCTCGTCGATATCGGGCTCAAGCAAATCGAGGTCGGTTTTCCTTCGGCGTCGCAGCCCGACTTCGACTTCGTACGCACGATCATCGAGCGCCGGCTGATTCCGGACGACGTGACGATCCAGGTGCTGACTCCGGCGCGCCCGGCCTTGATCGAGCGGAGCTTCGAGTCTTTGCGTGGCGCGCCGCGCGCGATCATGCACCTTTACAACTCGACTTCGACCGTGCAACGCGAGCGCGTGTTCGAGCTCGACCGCGCCGGCATCTGCGCGCTCGCGGTCGAGGGAGCGCGCTCGATCAAGGAGTGCGCCGCGCGGCAGCCCGAAACGGCGTGGACGTTCCAGTATTCGCCGGAAAGCTTCACCGGCACCGAGCTCGACTTCGCCGCGGAGGTCGTGAACGCCGTGATCGACGTCTGGGGCCCCGAGCGCGGGCAGCGGGTGATCATCAACCTGCCGGCCACGGTGGAGATGAGCACCCCCAACGTCTACGCCGACATGATCGAGTGGATGTGCGAGCACATTCACCAGCGCGAGCATCTGCAGGTCAGCTTGCACACGCACAACGATCGCGGCTGTGGCGTCGCCGCGGCCGAGCTCGGCCTCCTCGCGGGCGCCGATCGCATCGAAGGCACGTTGCTCGGCAACGGCGAGCGCACCGGCAACATGGATCTCGTGACCGCGGCCATGAACCTCTACTCGCAGGGGGTCGATCCCGAGCTCGATCTCTCCGACATGCGCCGGATCATCGAGACCGTCGAGTACTGCACCGAAATCGCAACGCACCCGCGGCACGCGTACGCCGGCGAGCTCGTCTTCAGCGCGTTCAGCGGCAGCCACCAGGACGCGATCCGGAAATCCCTCGCGAAACAACGCGCGGACGAAGCGTGGCAGGTCGCGTACCTGCCCATCGATCCGCGTGATCTGGGGCGGCGCTACGAGGAGGTCGTCCGCATCAACAGCCAGTCGGGCAAGGGCGGCGTCCTGCACGTTCTCGAGCGTGACTTCGGCATCACGCTGCCGCGCTGGCTCCAGATCGACTTTTCGCGCGTGGTCCAAGAGGAGAGCGAGACGCACGGTGGGGAGCTCACGTCAGGCGCGATTCGCGAGCTGTTCGAGCGCACCTACGTGTCGAACCGCGAGAACGCGCGTTTGTCGGACTACCGCGTGCATCGCAGCGGCAATCGCGTGCGCCTCGAGGCGAGCGTGGGCGGATCGACGCTCGAGGGCGAGGGTGAGGGCGCCGTCGAGGCAATGCTGGCCGCGCTGGCCGAGCGCCACGCAATCCGAGGCGTGGTCGAGGCCTTCGACGAATTCGCGATCGAGAGCGGAACAGGCGCGGAAGCGATGGCGTGCGTGAAACTCCGGGTCGGTGACCAAGTCGGCGTGGGCGTGGCGTTCGCGAAAGACACGACCAGCGGCGCGCTACAAGCCGTGTTGAACGCGATCCAGTGTGAAATCCCGACCGAGCCGGCGTCGGCGTTCGGCGCTAGCGCGGCAGTAGCGTAGCGACCAAGGTCGTCGTCACGAGCTCACCGAGCTTCTCGGGCGTCCAGCCGCGGCGTACCACGAGAAGGTCGTAGAGCTCGGGTGCGGTGAGCGTCCACATGAGGTCGCCCGCTTCGTCCGGCGTCACTCCAGCGCGTAAGAACCCACGCGCTGCCAAGACTTGCGCGTTGTGTTGCATGCGAGTGAGCCGCTTTTGGTCGATGTCGCGAAGCACGACGCGCAGCTCGGGATCGGACGCGGCGGCTTCTCGAACGAGCAGGAGTAAGGGAGCGACCAACGGCGATACTTCGGCCGTGAGCGTGCCCCACCGCCCGACGAGCCGCCGCGGGTCGCTTTCTTCAGCGCTCATCGCGTCCGAGCGTTGCGGCGCCGGTACCGGACCGCGCCCGGCGAGTCCCCGCTCGACGAGGGCTCTGACGAGCCCGGGCTTGCCACCGAAGGCCTTGTAGATCGTCTCGACCGAGACCTTCGCCTTCTGCGCGAGGCGCGCCACCGTCGTGCGTGCGTAACCGCGCGCGAGAAACTCACGCTCGGCCGCAGAAAGGACTGCTTCTCGGCTCAAGCGTGCCTGCTCGAGGCGGCCGCTCGAATCGTAAGGGCGTCGGCGCTTGACTCGGGTCATATTCAATACATAGTACTGTAACAAAAATCGGAGGCCGCGCGTGACCATCACGACAGAAGACCCGCTCGCCGCGATCGACAGGCTCGTTCAGGCGACGAATGCGCACGATATCGAACGCCTCGTCGCGTGTTTTGCCGAGGACTACGCGCTCGATGCGCCCGCGCACCCGGAGCGATCGTTTCGCGGCACCGAACAGGTGCGGAGCAACTGGACGCGCATCTTCGCCGGTGTGCCGGACATCAGCGCGCGCCTGCTGCGCTCGGCGGTGGCAGGTGACACCGCGTGGACGGAGTGGGAGATGTCGGGCACGCGCGGCGACGGCGCCGCCCACCGGATGCTCGGAGTGTTCATTTTCGGCGTCGCGGGCGGCCTCATTCGCTGGGGGCGCATGTTCCTCGAGCCGCTCGAGCTCGGCGGACCGAAGGCAGAGGGTGCGCTCAGCGCGCAGCTCGGGTCTCCTCCAACGAGGAGGAGTTGAGCATTTTGGTCGCGGGAGGAACGGGCCGCCTCGGCGCGGTCCTCGTGCCTCGCCTTGCGGCAAGCGGGCACGCCGTTCGAGTGCTCACTCGCGATCCGCAACGCGGGAGCGGGCTGCCTGCTGCCGTCGAGCGCATGACGGGGGATTTGCGCGTCGCCGCGGACGTGAAGCGTGCGGTGGCCGGCTGCCGGGTCGTGATCTCTGCCGTGCATGGTTTCGCGGGACCCGGGAACCAGAGTCCGGAGGCGATCGATCGCGACGCCAATTGCAGACTCATTGATGCGGCCAAGGCGGCAGGCGTCGAGCACTTCGTGCTCATCTCGGGACAGGGCGCTGCCGCTGACCATCCGCTTTCACTCCATCGTGCGAAGTACGCGGCGGAGGAGGCGCTGCGGAAGAGTGGCCTCACCTTCACGATTCTGCGCCCGACTGCGTTCCTAGAAACGTGGGTGTGGCTCCTCGACACGATGGTGAAGGCGAAGGGCCATGCCCTCGTGTTCGGCCCCGGTCAGAACCCGATCAACTTCGTATCCGTGCACGACGTTGCGGCGCTCACGCTCCTTGCCGTTGAGGATGGAGCTTTGAGGAACGAAACGATCGAACTCGAGGGCCCCGAGAACCTGAGCTTTGTCGTCCTCGCGCAACGCCTCCTCGAGGTTCGCCGTAACGCGACGCCGATCCGCCACGTTCCGCTGCCCGTGCTGCGGCTGCTGTCTGTCGTCGCTCGGCCTTTTTCCCCTGACTTTGCCCGACAGACGGCAGCGGCCGTCTTCATGAACACGCACGATCAATCGTTCGAAGACAGCTCGCGCCTGCGCTTCCCGACATTGCCCCGCACGACGCTCAACGACGTGCTGGCGCAAGGCTGACGTAGCACCGCACGGAGGACCGAATCGGCCGGCGTCGAAGACGCCTTTTGGACCACGACTTCAGGAGACGAACGTCGTGTCTTGGCGCGCCCGGGAAGATTCGAGCCGACGACCCGGTGAATGAAGTCGCTGCACAACGAGCTGCGGGCCCGAAATGACTCGGCACGAAGGACCGAATCGGCCGGCGTCGAAGACGCCTTTTGGACCACGACTTCAGGAGGCGAACGTCGTGTCTTGGCGCGCCCGGGAAGATTCGAACTTCCGACACCCGGTTCCGTAGACCGGTGCTCTATCCAGCTGAGCTACGGGCGCTTGCGAAGGGCGCGACTCATAGCACATGCATCCGCGTTCTCATCACGGTTGAGTGACAGAAGCGAATCCGCTCGCTCGATGCGGGAACGACCTGAGTGGCCCACCGACCCTGCGCCGCCCTGGCGAGCCAAATCCGGATCGAGTGGAATTTTGACCGCAATTTTTTCAGGGTGTGGGCTGGGGTCTGACACTGAAGCCAGGGGCAGCGCCTCGCGCCCCCCTGTCCGCCCTATGCCACTTCCGACCTAACCTGCCGAAACAAGGTGCTGTTTTCGCTTCGTTTGAGGAAGTGGCACGAACCCTGCTAAACACCGGGCACTTATCGAGGCCACGCGCTTCGTCACTTTCTCGCTCTTCGCAGCGAGATCCTTTAGAGAGGCACCGCTGGAACGATGCCTCCCCTTCTTCCGCTTCCTTAGATTTTCGCTTTCTTTTCGCTTACTTCTTTAACTGGTGGATTCTTCAGGGCCTGATGGGTGCAGCCGTCAGGCCTTTTTCAATTTTAGCGCTTTACGCGTCGCTTGGGTAGCCCCCCCGCGGTGAGTTTCGTGGCGCGCTGACTCGCTTGCGAGACACAACGCCCGAGCCGGCGACTCCCATCCCGCTTGCGGGATGAAGCTGCGATTCTCAAGGCGCGGAGGCGGGCCGGCGGGGAAGGCCGAAGAGCGAATCAGCGACAGCGTCCGCGTGGCAGCGCCGGCAGCCCGCGGTCGAGGCCGTGGCGGCGTCGGCGGGCTCGAACTCGGTGCCGTCTGCCCTGCACGTCGAAAATCGCCAGACGGCCCCCGCCTTCTCCATGACGTAGACCGGGCCGGGACGACCCGGGGCAAGCTCGTGAAAAAGGGCGACGACCGCGCCGTCCGGGAGCTCGCTGTCCGAAACCAGCTGCTCGTAGGCCGTGCGCCCCTCGGGGCTCACACGCACGACGCCGCGCGCACCCGCCCCCGCGTGGCCCGAGTTGGTGAATGGCTCGCCGACCGGCGGCCAGCCTTGGACCTCGGCGAAGCGTGACCAAACCACGAGCGGCTTGGGAGCTCGCGGCGCCGCGCTGTGTGGCGGCGGGGCCTGCGGCAGCTCCGCGCTGCACGCGAGCGCCGTAACGAGGATGCTCAGCAGCGAGACGCGCAAGTCGAAGCCCCGGCTGCGCCGATAGCTCGTGCATGGTACCACGTGCACGTGCTTTCGCGCGTGTGTGCCGCGCCTGCCCTCGTGCTTCTCGCGTCGATGCAGGGCGGGTGCTCCGGTTCGGGCGGAGCGGCGCCCGCGACGATCACTCCCGCTGCGGTTGCCTCCGCGGAGCGCCCGGCTGAAAGCTCGACCGCGACGGCGTCAGCGAGCGCAACTCCCGAGTCGCGGCCAGGCGACGACGGTCCCGCGTGGCTCGGCGTGGAGCTCGCGCCGGCCGAGCCCGGGCAAGGCGGCGTGTTGGTCAAGAGCGTGATGACGCACTCGCCCGCGGAGCGCGCCGGAGTACTGGTCGGCGACCGCATTCTGCGTGTCGGTGCCGTCGAGGTGTCGCGACCGCAGGACGTCGTGCGCGTGGTGAGCTCGCAGCGTGGTGGTGAGCGGTTGGGGCTCGCGCTCGTGCGCGACGGCGCCGAGCGCTTGCTCCCCGTCGTGCTCACGGCGCGACCCGATCCCGACGAGATGTTGAAGCTCGAGCTCGGTGATGGACCCGCGCCGGCATGGCGTCCCCTCGCGACCGTGCGCGGCAGCGTGCCGGCGACGCTCGCCGAGCTCAAAGGGCGCGTCGTCGTGATGGAGTTTTGGGCGTCCTGGTGCATGCCGTGCCGCATGTCGGCGCCGAGGCTCACCGTCTGGCAGAATCGCTACGGCGCGCAGGGGCTCACCGTGATCGGCATCACGATGGACTCGCCTGAAGTCGCGCTCCAAGCGAGCGTCGAGATGGGGATGGACTACGCGGTGCTCTCCGACCCCGATGGTGAGACGACGCGCGTGTACAAAGCGTTCGCGCTGCCGACCCTGTTCGTGATCGATCGCGAAGGGAACATCCGCGAAGCGCTGGTCGGTTACTCGTCGGAAGGCCTTCAAAGGGCCGAAAACACCGTGCGTACGCTTTTGGCGAACGGCAGCTAAGCCGGATACTATGGCGGGATGGACGACGCGAAGCTGAAACAGCTCGCCGAACGTGCCGCGCGGGGCGGAGCACCGAAATACCACCAGAAGAACAAGGAGCAGAACAAGCTCTTCGCGCGTGAACGCATCGCGCTCTTGGTGGACAAGGATTCCTTCGTCGAGGACGGTTTGTTCGCACGCGCCGACGCGGGTGAAGAGCTGCCGGCGGACGGTGTCGTTACGGGCACGGCGTGCATCGACGGTCGTCCCATCGCTATCATGGCGAACGACTCGACCGTGAAGGCGGGCTCGTGGGGCAAGCTCACCGTCGAGAAAATTCTGCGCATTCAGGAGCGCGCAGAGAAACTCGCGTGCCCGCTGTTTTATCTGGTCGACTCCGCGGGCGCGCGCATCACCGATCAGGCGGAGATGTTTCCCGGCCGGCGCGGCGCGGGGCGTATCTTCTACAACCAGGTCGGGCTGAGCGGCCGCGTGCCGCAGATTTGCTTGTTGTTCGGACCTTCTGCGGCGGGCGGCGCCTACATCCCCGCGTTTTGCGACGTGGTCGTGATGGTCGACGGCAACGCCAGCATGTACCTCGGCTCGCCGCGCATGGCCGAAATGGTGATCGGCGAGAAGGTGACGCTCGAGGAGATGGGCGGCGCGAAGATGCACACGAGCGTCTCCGGCTGCGGGGACGTGCTCGTCGCGACGGAAGAGCAGGCCCTCGCGTTCGGGCGCGAGTACCTCGCGTACATGCCGCAGCATGCGGAGGCAGAGCCGCCGAGCACGTGGGTGCGCCCGCCGAAGCCGGGTCTGCCGTCACTCGAGACGGTCGTGGTGCGCGACGAGAACAAGCCGTTCGACATGCGTCAGGTGATCGACGCGCTGATTGACGATTCGAGCTTGCTCGAGCTCAAGTCGCGCTTCGCGAAGGAGATCATCACCGGCTTCGCGCGGATCGAAGGGCGCCCGGTCGGTATCGTCGCGAACCAGCCGAAGCATCTGGGCGGCGTGCTGTTCGTCGATAGCGCCGACAAGGCTGCGCGCTTCATTTGGCTGTGCGACGCCTTCAACCTGCCTTTGGTTTTTTTGGCTGACGTACCGGGCTTCATGATCGGAACCAAAGTCGAGCGCCAGGGCATCATCCGTGCGGGCGCGAAGATGGTCGCCGCCGTGAGCGAGGCCACGGTGCCGAAGATCAGCGTCGTCGTGCGCAAGGCGTACGGAGCGGGGCTCTACGCGATGTGCGGCCCCGCGTTCGAGCCGGAGGCGTGTCTCGCGCTGCCGACGGCGTCGATCGCGGTGATGGGCGCGCAGGCGGCCGTGAACGCCGTGCACTACAACCGCATTCAAGCCGTGCCCGAGGGTCCCGAGCGAGACGCCTTGGTGCAGAAGCTGCGTGACGAGTACCGCGAAGACGTGAGTCTCGAAAAACTCGCGAGCGAGCTCGTGGTCGACGCGATCGTCCCCTTCGACGGGCTCAGGCGCGAGCTCGTGGCGCGACTCGCGAACGCGGGAGGGCGGCGGACGGCCCGCATCGCGCGCAAACACCTCGTCCCGCCGATGTGATCATGCGGCTTGCTTCGAGTTCATCACGCTCGGCACGCACGACTACGCTGCGGGCGCGCCGCGCAGCGTGGTGGTCCGGTGCCATCCTGCTCTGCGCCGCGACGGTCACCCAGCCGTCCGCAGCAGCGATCGACCTGGGCGCACTCGCGCGCGGTCGGGACGGCGTGCTCCCGCGAGCCGTCGGCGCGCTCGCGAGCACGATCGTCGAGCTCCCGTCCGGTGCGGCGCCGCCGCCCGGCTTCGTGCGCATCGGAACGACGCCGTCCGGCGCGAACATCGGCGTGCTCGATCTCGGTGCCGAGCGGCTGTTCGCGCTCGCGACGGAGCGGCCGGAGCTCGCGCTCGGCTGGTCGCCGCCGCTCCGGCTCTTGCTCGACCGTGCCGACGGGCTCACTTTCGCGTCGAGCTTTCGAAACACGACGGGGCTCACGGGCAAGGGCGTCGTGCTCGGCATCGTGGACACCGGGATCGATCCGACGCACCCGGACCTCAAAGACGCGAGCGGGAAGAGCCGCATCCTGTGGTGGCTCGACTTCTCGCTCGAACGCACGAACCACTACCCCGCGCTCGAGGACGCCCTCGGCTGTCGCAGCGATCCGAACGACACGAACGGCGTGCCGTGCGCCGTGCTCGACGCCGGCGACGTGCAAGCGCTGCTCTCCGACGACGACCCCACGAACGATCCGCGCGACTTCGGTGGCCACGGCACACACGTCGCGTCGCTCGCGGGCGGCACGGGCGCGTCGAGCTCGCCGCCGCGTTACGTCGGCGTGGCGCCCGGAGCGAGCTACATCGTGGCGCGCGTCGCGCGCAAAGGCGGCGGCATTTACGACGCCGACGTCCTCAAAGCCGCCAAGTTCGTGTTCGACCGCGCCGAGGAGCTGACCATGCCGGCCGTGGTGAACCTGAGCCTCGGCAGTGATTTCGGCGGACACGACGGCTCGACGCCGGCGGAGCTCGGGCTCGAGAGCCTCGTGGGTGCCGACTATCCCGGGCGTGCCATCGTGGTCGCGGCGGGCAACAGCGCGGGACTCTACGACGGGTCGGGTACCGGCGTGCCGAACCCGCTCGGCGTGCATACGGAAGTGCACGTCGCCGACGGCGCGACGGCGCTCGTGCCCATCATCACGCCTGCGACGAGCGACGGAGTGACCGAAGGCACCGTGTACGTGTGGCTGACGTTGCGCGCGGGCGATCATTTGAAGCTCGGCGTCGATGACAGCGCGGGCACCGTGATCGCGCCGATCGCGACGGGGAAAGAATCGGTCGTGAGCCGCGGTCAGGCCGAGGTCACGGTGATCAACGGTGTCACGAACGGCGGCAGCCCCATCCCGTCCGGCACGTTCTCGGCCGCGGTCGTGATCGACGGCAGCTGGAGCAGCAATGAGGTGTTCGGGCTGAGACTCGAGGGTCTCGCGTCGGCGCGGATCTGGATCGAGGGCGACGGGCTCTTGAGCCCCGAGCGCAGCATCGGACCGCTGCTCCCACGCGCGCAAAAGGAGGGGACCGTCAACGTGCCGGCGTCGGCGCCGGACCTGATCGCGGTGGGCGCGACGGTGAATCGGACGGATTGGCCCGACTACGTGGGCGAGACGGTGTCGCTCGCCGGGCTCGGTCCGCCCGAAGACGCACCGACCGATACGCCCGCGTATTTTTCGTCGGCGGGGCCGAACGCGCTCGGAGCGCTCAAGCCGGATCTCGTGGCCCCCGGCGCGAACGTCGTCGGGGCGATGGCCGCGGACGCCGATCCGCGCGGCGCCGGCAGCGGCGGGCTCTTCGACGACCTGGGGCTCTGCGGCGAACTCGGCTACGCGGTGGATTGCTTCGTCGTCGATGACGCGCACGCGCTGACGGGCGGCACTTCGATGTCCGCGCCGATGGTGACGGGCGCCATTGCGCTGCTTTTCGAGCGCGATCCGAGCCTGCATCAAGCCGAAGTCAAGGCATTGCTCCAGGCGGGCGCGCGGCGGCTTGCGGGCGGCGTGGCCCAGCAGCTCGGCGCGGGCGCGCTCGACCTCGAGGGCACGCTGCAAGCGCTCGACGAGGGCGACCTCGAGCGCACGCCGGGCGCCGGCACCGAGCTCATCGTCTCGGAGTCGTATGCGCATCCGGATCCGACTTGGCCGCTCACGGGCTTGCTCGAGCTGCGTGACGACGCGGGCGCCGTCGTCGACGGCTTCGCTGCGAGCCGGCTCGCGCTCGTGGTCACGGGCGCGACCACGCTCGAGCCGCTGACGCAATTGGCGCCTGGTCTCTGGCAATTCGCGGTCGCGGCGCCGAGCGGGAGCGGCGGACGCTCGCTCGCGCTCGCCGTGACCTTCGACGACCAGGTGATCGCCGCGAAGGAGCTGCCGATCGCGGTCGATCAGGCGAACGTGGCGGTGTTGCCGTCGGCGCGGGGCGGCTGCGCGCTCGCGCCGGCGACGAGCGGCGCGCAGAGCGCTGCGTGGCTCGCGCTCGCGGCGGCGCTCGCGGTCGCGCGGCGCCGTCGAACCCGGCGTTCTTGGCCGGATTAAAGCCCCCACGCCGCGCGGAGCCGTCACGCCGGGTCGCGGCGGATCAAAACAAAAAAGGAAAGAACATCTTGGTTCGCTTGCGGTACGCGCCGTACGGCTCGGGGAACTGCGCGAGCATGTCGTGCTCCTCGCGCACGGCGCTCACCACGAAGTAGACGCTCGAGAAGAGCGCGACGACCCAGTAAATCGGCACGACCAGCGCCGTGCCGAGCATGGTGACGAACATGCCGCTGTAGATGGGGTGGCGCACGAATGCGTACGGGCCGAGGGTGACGAGCTCGGGGTCCACGCGGAGCGTCATCGGCATGCCCCAATTTTTGCCGAGCGAGTAGCGAGCCCACATCATGAACGCGATGCCGGAGAGGCAGAGCACGCAGCCGGCGAATGCGACGGCGCCGGTCGTTTGGTGCACGCGCGCGAGATCGTGGTCGCGAATGAGCAGCACGACGGCCACGGCGACCGCGACGCGCAGGCCCGTGCGCGTGAGCCAATTCAGCGATTTTCGGCTCGGTTTTGCGCTGCGCGCCGCGAGCCGCCACACGAGTGTGAAGACGATCCAGCTCACGAGCACGACGATCGTGTACGGCGTCATGGGGGAAACGACATGGCTTAGAGCTCCACGACGTAAAGCGACGCACCATGCGGTTCGAAGGGCGCGACGTCGGGGTCGAAGGGGTGGTCGCCGTCGACTCGCTCGAGGTGCGTGCCCGCGATGACGATGGCGCGTGCGTCGTGGACGTTGGCGAGGCGCCCTTCGGCCGTGGTCATGCGCTCCTGGAACGTCAGGCGCAGGCGCGAGAGCTCGCCGTTCGCGCCGACCTGGACGAGCTCCCACTGAAACTCCGCGGGCGGCTCCCACTCGAGCTGCACGCCGAGTGAAAATCCTTGAGGCGCGCCGGCCAGATCGAGCCACACGAGCACGGCGCCGGTCGGCTCGATCGGCGTGAGGCGTACGCGACGCGGCAAGGTCGCGAAGGGGATGACCCAGTCGAAGCTCGGCCGGCCGAAATAGCCGGACCAGGCGAGCTCGGGCAGGTGGCGGCCGTCCTCGCGGTCGCCGAGGAAGGCGCGCGTGACCGCGAAATCCCCGAGCAGCTCGGCCATCGGCGCTTCACCGGGCGCGAGCGTGTGGCGCAGCACGTCGAACCAATCGGGCTCGTTGTGCCAGGTCGCGCTTCCGAGCGGCGTGGTTTGCGCGGATGCGGAGAGCAGGGCCGTCGCGAAGTCGAGCGGGGCGCCGGCGCCGAGGCGCTCGGCGAGGTATTCGAGCAGGAGCGCGTGGCCTTCGCTCGCGGATGAGAGCTCGCGTGCCGCCATGGCTTCACGCGGACGGCGCTGCACGCGGTCGAGCGCCTCGAAGTCGAAGCTCGTCGGCGTGCCGGCGATCCACCAGAGCTCGGTCGCGAACGCGCGACGCACGTCCGGCGTTTCGGCGGGGTCGAGCCGGAGCGCGAGCGCCTCACCGACGCAAAGGGTCGCCGCGCGTTCGAGCAGCACGGGGTCGTCGGCGAGCGCCGTGCAGAAGCCGGAGGCGCGATCGAAGCCGCCGGGGCGTGGGAGATCCGGGTACGCGTGGACGCGCTCGTAGCTCGGGGTCACCCGGTCGCTCGGCAGGAGATACAGGTCGAGTGCGTCGGAGCCGCCGCGACCCTCGTCGCCGAGCGGCGCCGGCAAGCCGAGCCCCACCGTCATGCGCCCGTAGGCTTGCTCGAGGGCGTCGAGGGCGTCGAGCATGACGTTCGGGGCGACCCCGCGAAAGCCGTGCACGCAGACGGGGGACGACACCGAGCAGGCGCGCTCGCCGCCGGTCGGTCGGTCGCGTGTCTCGACGGCCGCTCCGACTGGAAGGCGCGGATCCGTCTCGACGACGTGGGCGGGTCGATCCGGCGCGCCGCCGAGAAGGAGCGGCGGCTCGAGCGGGTCGCCGAACGCGCGCGTCGCGGCAAGGACCGCCGCGGCGACCATGGAACCTCCCCGGCCTAATTTGACACTTTCCGCGGCTCGGACCCTATACTGCGAACGGAGCCTTCGCGCTCGAGCCATGGGTACGCCGCGCTTCGATCCGACGCACTCGTTAGAATTCAACCTCGACCGGGGCAGCGTCAAGCTCAGCGGTTCGCTCGAGCGTGTGCTCTTGCCGGCCGACGCGCTCGCCGCCCTCGTGCGTGGCGCCGACGGTGAGACGCGCCGTGACTTCGCGCGCCGCCTCGGGACGGAAGCCGGGCGCCGTGTCGCGGAGCGCCTCGACGGCAGCGCGACTCCCGAAGCCGTCGTCGAGCACCTCGGCGGCGAGCTCGCGCTGATGGGGTTCGGCTCGCTCGGTCTCGAGCGCTGGGGCCGCGTTCTCGTCATCACGGTGAACGGCTCGCCGCTGCGCGGTGAAGGCGACGAAGTTCTCGCGGGCATCGTCGAGGGCGCGCTGCAGCGCGCGTTCGGGCGCAGCGCGGGCGTCGTGCCGATTCAGCGCGACGATCAGCTCGTGCGTCTCTTGGTAGTGAGTGCCGGCGCCGCGGAGCGCGTGCGCGGTTGGCTCGGCTCTGGGCTCAGCTGGAGCGACGCGCTGGCGCGTCTGAACTCGGGCGGAGGCGCAGCGTGAGCGGACTCAACTTACAGAAGCTCGAAGCGTTGCTCGAGCGCGTGCGCCGCAACCGCACTGCCGCACCCGTGCGCGCGAACGCTCCCGCGGCGACGGCGCGGACCGCTGCGCCGGCCGCGCCCGTCCCGACGACCCCGCCGACGCCGAGGGCGCCGCCCGTCGTCGCTTCTGCACCACCTGCACGCGTGGAGCCGCCCGCGTACGTGGTTCCTTCCGTTCGCGCGGAGCCGCCGCGTGTCGAGGCCCCGCGCGCCGAACCTCCGCGCGTGGAGCCCCCGCCGTACCTGGAGCCTCCGCCGCGTATCGAACCGCCGCAGGTCGAGTCGCCGGCTTCGGTGGCGCCGCCGCCCGAGCCGCCGCCGCCCATCACGACACCGTCGTGGCAGCCCGAGCCGGGAAGCGCCGTGCAGGCGCGCCCGACGAGCGTGCCGCCGATGGAGATCAGCGACGACGATCTGCTCGAGGTCTCGACGCTGCCGCCCGACGCCGGGCCCGCCGGCGAGGAGTCGCCGCAGATCGAAGTCGCGGCGAGCCGAGAGGAAAGCGCCGCGATCGAAGCGGAAGAAGAGCTGCCGCCGGCATCGTCCCGCCGCTTCAAGGTGCCGGACTCGCTCGAGGAGGGCCTGGCGGGCGCCGCGCACGGTGACAGCGAGCGCGAGATCCCGGTGAAGACGCCGCCTCCCGAGTCGGGGCCGCAAGAAGCGCTGCCGGCGACGGGCCTCGAAGCGGCGCGCCTGCCGGACGTGACGGAGCTCGAAGCGGATCTGAGCGGTCCGCCGTCGATGGGTCCGACCGCGGAGCAGCTCGGTGAGACGATCGAGCTCGACGCGCCGCGCGGACCCGAGCTCGAGATCGACGTGACGGTCGTCGCCGAGGACGAGCCTGCGGTGCCCGCTCCGGCGGAGGAGCTCGAGGTGTCGCTGCCGCGCTCGTCGCTACAGTCGGGCCTCTACGACGTCGCTGCCGCGTCTGCGGCCCCAGCCGTTTCGGTGGAAGTGCCGCCGGTGGCGGTGCACGAAGCCGCGGCGACGCCGCCGGCGCGCTCCGTCGAGGAAGCCGGCCCGGAGCGAGCCCAGCGTCCACTGCTCGGGGCGACCGACGTGGCTCAGGTGTCGCTCGCGACGCCCTCGACCGCGAGGACGTTCGTGGAGCTCTTGGACGCCTCCCTCGGCCTCTAGGCGCCCCGAAACCTCCGGATCGAGCCCCGCGGGCCCTGTTTTTGGGCCGAGGCCGGAGAAAAGCGAGCGCCTCCCTTGCGACGGCCTGGGTCCTCGGCTAGTTTCCGCGCCCCCAAATGGCCTATGCAATCATCCGCTCCGGCGGCAAGCAATATCGGGTTGCCGAGGGTGATACCGTGCGCGTCGATCTGATGTCGGGCGCAGCCGGCGACAAGATCAAGTTCGGCGACGTGCTCATGATCGGCGGCGACGAGCCGAAGATCGGCAAGCCGCTCGTCGCGGGCGCGTCCGTCGAGGCCGAGATCATCGGCGAGACGAAGGGCGACAAGCTCGTGGTGTTCAAGTTCCGCAAGCGCAAGCGCTCGCGTCGCAAGGCCGGTCACCGTCAGCATTACACGTCGGTGAAGATCACGAAGGTGCAGGGCTAAGTCGATGGCACATAAAAAAGGCGGCGGCTCCACGCGCAACGGACGAGGCTCCAACGCTCAGTTCCGTGGGGTGAAGGTTTTCGGCGGGCAGTTCGTGCGTGCCGGCGGCATCCTCGTGCGTCAGGTCGGGCAGACGATCAACCCGGGCCGCAACGTCGGCGTGGGCAGCGACTACACGCTGTTTGCTCTGGTGGACGGCACCGTGACGTACGAGCACGCGAGCCGCACCAAGAAGCGCGTTTCGGTCTATCCGAACGCCGTGAGCTGAGTCGCGATTTCCACGCGTTACAAGCTCCTCGTCAGCGACATCGACGGGACTCTCGTCGGTCCGGCGGGGAACGTACGCCGCGCGGATCGTGAGGCCGTGAGCGCGCTCCTCGGGCGCGGCGTGCACGTCACGCTCTGCACGGGACGTATGTTTTCGGGAACGCAGCCGCTCGCGCTCGAGCTCGGCTTGGACGCGCCGGTCGCCTGCGTCGACGGGAGCCACGTCGCGCACGCGCGGACGGGCGCGCGTCTCGCCTGCGCTGGACTCGCGCAGGAGGCGATCAGTGTGTTCTGCGAGGTGCTGCGCCGGCACGAAGCCGCGCCGTTCGCTCTTTCCGACGAGCTCCTGTTCCACGACGAGGACGGTCACGCGCACCTCGACTACATGCGGCTCTGGTCGCGCCAGACGCACGTGGTGCCGGACCTACTCGTGAGCGACGCGTGGCACCGCGGGCGCACCGTGCCGGCCATGCTCGCGCTCGCGAGCGAGGATCGCATCCGCGCGGCGGAGGAGATGCTCGCGGGACGCTCGGAGCTGCTGCAGGCCATCGTGTTCGAGTCGCAGAGCGAGTTCGAGGACGGGACGCGCCCCTGGGCCCTCTTGGTGCGCGCCGCCGGTATCGACAAGGGTACCGGCATCGAATGGCTCGCGCGCCACTACGGGGTGTCGCTCGACGAGGTCATCGCCGTGGGTGATTGGCTGAACGACGTGCCGATGCTCGAGCGCGCCGGGCTGTCGTTCGCGATGGCCCAGGCTCCGCGTGAAGTGCAGCGGGCGGCCAAAGTCGTGCTCGACAGTGACCACGAGACCGGCGGCGCCATCGCCGAGGTCGCTCGGCGCGCGGGATTATTGTAAGTGGAAGCGAGGACGCCATGCCGCGCATCCTCGTGCTGCCGCCCGAGCTAGCGAGCCAAATCGCGGCGGGCGAGGTCGTCGAGCGCCCGGCGAGCGTCGTCAAGGAGCTGTGCGAGAACGCGGTCGATGCCGCGGCCACGCGCTGCGACGTCGAGATCGAGGGCGGCGGCATCCACGCGATCTCGGTGGCCGATGACGGCGAGGGCATGTCGGCGGAGGACGCCGAGCGCGCGCTCGAGCGTCACGCCACGAGCAAGCTCGTGCGCTTCGAGGACCTCGAGCGACTCACGAGCTACGGCTTTCGCGGCGAGGCGCTGCCCAGCATCGCGAGTGTGAGCCGCCTCACGTTGCGCACGCGCACACGCGACGCCGACGCCGGCATCGAGCTCGCGTGCGAGCCCGGCCAGACGCGAACGGCGCGGCCGGCCGCCCACGCGCCCGGGACGCGTGTCGAGGTACGGGATCTGTTCTTCAACGTGCCGGCGCGCCGCAAGTTCATGCGCTCGAGCGGCACCGAGTCGGGCCACGTTTCCGAGGTGGTCGAGGCGGCCGCGCTCGCGCGACCCGAGCTCACCTTCACGCTCACCCGCGACGGGCGGCGCGTTCGCGAGTATTTGCGCGCGAAAGATCGCGAAGAGCGGGTGCGGGGCGTGTGCGCCGAAGACGAGCTCGCGGCCTGTCGTGGCGAACGCGGTCCGCTCCGCGTCGAAGCGTTTCTCTCGCGACCCGAGTCGGCGCGCACGGGCGCTGCGGGGCTCCGCCTGCTCGTCAACGGTCGACCCGTCCGCGATCGAGCGCTCCTCGTCGCGATCGCGCAAGCGTACGGCAGCGTGCTCGAGCGCGGCCGCTACCCGCGTGGTGTCGTCTATCTCGACTTGCCCGCCGAGCTCGTGGACGTGAACGTGCATCCGCAAAAAGCCGAGGTGCGCTTCGCCGACCCGCGTGCCGTGAGCGACGCTCTTTACGCGATCTTGGCGCGCGCGCTCACGAGCGCCTTCTCGCTTCCGACGCCCGAACGCGCGGCGTGGGGGCGTCGTTCGCCGGGCGCGAGGGACGCGAACGGCGCGCGCGTCGAGTCGGTGAGCGATCTGGCGCCGAGCGTTGAGGCGATGAACGGCGCGCGAACGGAGCCGAACGTTGCTGGAACGGAGCCGAACGGCGCGGGAACGAGCCCGAACGGCGCGGGAACGCCTTTCGGCGAAGCCTCGCTGTCGCCGGCGACTCAGCGTGCTGCGGATTTCGCGCCGGAGGCGCGCCCCTTCATCTCCGTGCGCGACTCGGCGGTCGCTCCCATCCAGCCGAGCCCGAGCATTCGCTGGTCGAATTTGCGCTTCGTCGCGCAGCTGCGCCAGACGTTCCTCTTGTGCGAAGGCGATGAAGGCCTCTACGTGCTCGATCAGCACGCCGCCGCCGAACGCGTCACGTTCACGCGGCTCCGGCGTGAGTACCAATCGCGCGCCGTCCCGTCGCAGGCGCTCTTGTTCCCATCGGTCATCGACGTGACGGCGGCGGAAGCCGAAATCGTCGAGCAGTGCGCGGCCGAGATCGCGGAGGTCGGGCTCGAGGTCCGCGTGCGCGGCCCCGAGAGTGTGAGCATCCACGCCGTGCCGCGCTTGCTCCAGCGCGCGAGCGCCGAGCGTCTCGTCCGCGACCTCTTGAGCGAGGTGTCGCGCAGCGGCGGGCGCGCGTTTTCCGCGGCCGTCGATCTCGCGCTCGCGACGATGGCGTGTCACGGCTCCGTCCGCGCGGGAGACCTGCTTTCGGCGAGCGAGGCGAAGGCGCTGCTCGTCGCCCTCGATCAGGCCGATTTTGCCGGGCATTGTCCGCACGGGCGCCCCGTCGTGACGTTCCAATCCTGGGCCGAACTCGAGCGGAAGGTCGGACGCCGCTGACGCCGCTCCTCGTCGTGGTCGGTCCGACGGCATCGGGCAAAACCGAGCTCGCGGTTCGACTCGCCGAGGAGCGGAACGGCGAGATCGTGAGCGCAGACAGCGTCCAGGTGTACCGGCGCTTCGATCTTGGTTCCGGCAAGCCGAGCGTCGAGGAACGCTCGCGCGCGCCGCATCACTTGGTGGACGTGTGCGAACCCGACGAGCCGCTCGATGCCGCGGGCTGGGCAGCCCTCGCCACGCGCGCGATCGACGAGATCCGCGCGCGCGGCCGGGAGCCGATTGTCTGCGGCGGCACCTTTCTTTGGGTGAAGGCCCTGATTTTCGGCCTGGCTGAAGCTCCCGCGGCCGACCCCGCGATTCGCGCCCGCCACCGCGTCGAGGCCGAAGCCGCCGGCCGCCCGGCGCTCCACGCACGCCTCGCTACGATCGATCCCGAAGCCGCTCGCAAGCTCGCGCCGAACGACTTGGTGCGCGTGAGTCGCGCGCTCGAAGTCCATGAGCTCACGGGCGTCCCGCTCAGCCGCTGGCAGGCCGAGCACGGCTTTCGCTCGCCCCGTTACGACGCGCGCCTGCTCGGCGTGCGCCGCGAGCGCGAGGAGCTCGACCGCCGCATCGAAGCCCGCGTGCGCGCGATGCTCGCCGCCGGTTGGATCGACGAAGTGCGTTCTTTGGTAGCGGCAGGCTACGGCGAGAGTCGCGCGATGGGTGCCGTGGGCTACAAGCAGGTCCACGCCGCGCTCGCAGCCGGCACTCCCATCGACACGGGGGTGCTCGCCGTGTCGATTGTGCGCGCGACGCGCATTTTCGCGCGCCGGCAGCGGACCTGGTTGCGCGAGCAGCCGGTCGAGTGGCTTGCGCCGCCGCGCGCGTGACGCGACTCACGCGTTCGCGATGAGAGCGAGTCTGCCGGCGGCTTCGTCCTCGAGCGTGCTTTGCACGCTGGACAGCTCGCGAGTTTCTTCGTCGAGCACGCGATCGCGGTGACGAACGGCTTCCTCGGCGCGCCCTGCCGCGTCCGCCGCCAGCGCTTCGTGGTGTTTGGCACTGGCTTCGGCGTCTTTTTCGGAGGCGCCGAACGCGAGGGCGCTCGTGGGCCCCGCCAGGGTCGAGAGCGCCCGACCGCCCTCGATTCCCACCTTGCTCCATTTCTCGGAGGAGGAGAACGCGGCTCCGGTTTGACTCGCACCGGTCGACTGAATCGGTTCGGTTGCCGTGCCGATGGTGCTGATGGCTCCGCCTGCGAGCGCCACCGAGCCCCCCACCCAGGCTCCGTTTCGCGCGTCCGATGCGGCCTCGTGCAAGTCTCTCACTTGCCGTTCGAGCTCCTGCTGCTGCGTCGCGCGCGCAGCGCGTAGATCCTGTTCGTCGGCGGACGCGCGTGCGTCGTCGGCGTCCAGCATCAGTCTCGCTAGCGCGAAGGTGTCGCCCGCGTCGAGCCCGTTCGTGTTCATGCTGCCCTCATGCGCGCGAGTAACGCGCTCTTGCCGTCGGCTTCGTCTTTGCCGATGTTCGCTACGGTGCTGTCGGCGCGTTGCACGTCGCGTGCACATTTTTGGAGCACTTCGAGCGCTTGGTTGAAGCGGAAGACGGCGTCGTCTTGCGCCCCTCTCGCGGTCGCTGCGTCGGCCTGAGCGTTCATCGAATCGGCGCGGTAGTTTTCCGAAACGAGCGTGGCGGCGCTGCCGGTCGCAGTCGCGGCGGCGTCGGCGATGCGAGCACCCTTTGCAACATCGGCCCAGACGCCGTTCGGAACGTCGAGCCGCCCCACGGCCACGCCGGCGATCGCGCCTCCGACGGCGAGCGCCATGCAGAGCTTCGGATCGAGTCCTACCTTCTCGCCCACTTCGGCTCCGATCGACAACCCCGCCGACACCAGTGCGAGCACGCACGCCGCTCCCGCGCCGCCCGTCGCCACGATGGCAGCCGCGCTCGCGACGACTTCGGCGACGGCCGCGATGTCACCATTGAAAACGCTGCTGATCTCGCCCCAGAAGCCGGATTTGTCCGCGGCGTCCCGTGCGCGCTCGAGGGCTTCGCGCATTTGGCGCCGCGCTTCTTCGAGCGCGGCGTTCGCTCGGTTCACGTCTTCGCGCGCGCTGTCACTGAGCACGCCACGACTCAAAAGGATGTGCGCCAGGAGGGCCGAACCAGGATCACTGGTGACCGGCACATCGTCCAAACTTGGCGTGTAGCCAACCTGCGGAGCGTTCGCGGCGCTCATGGGCTCGAGGTTCGCCATGTGAGCTCACGCGCGGCCGATGTTGTTGATGATGGTGTTGTTTGTCTGGTCGCGCGCCGACAGGAGATTCGATCCGAGCTCCATCGTCTGCCGCGAGTCCGCGACGAGCTCGTTGATCTTGATCAGATCGAGCTGGTCGACCTTGCCGAGCTTGTCCACCGTGCTCTGAATGTTCGTATCCCAATCGTCCTTGTATTGCGTGAGGATTAGGTTCGGGACGCTCGGCATTTGAACCGTCCCATGGGTGTCCGGTGGAGTCGCGAGCAGATTGGTCAACGTCGTCTTCACGTCATCCGGCAATAACGAAGCATCGATGGCTGCTTGAGTTTGCGTGATTGCGGTCGAGCTTGGGTCGGCCGAAACGAGAGGCGCGACCTTCGCTTCCATCGGCAAGATCAGCGCATCCACGTCCGAGCCGAGGTCGGTATGGGCGTAATTCGATTGAATGGACTGCATCTCGGCGAGCAAGTCCTCGGGCGACTTCGTTCCCTGATCGATGTCTTGCTTCAGCGTGGTCAGACTCTGCGTCAGGTCGGTCCGCTCGTTGGAGATCGACATCATTGAGTTGAGCTCTTTGTTTTGCTCGGTCTGCTTCGCTTCGAGCCACGCGATGATCGCGCTGTCAGAAACGTACGCGGCGCCAATGTCGGTCATGGTGCGACTCCTGGTTTGATAAGCAGCTCGGACGGAATTGCCGCTGCTCGAGAGCCGGTCGGTCGCGCCGCGCTCGAGTTGCCGAAAAAAAGAACGAGGCACGCTCTTTCGCGCGAGGCGGCGGGTGGGCTACTCTTGAAAGCCCCATGGGCCGCGGATTCTGGATGCGAGGGTTGGCGCTCGGTCTGCTCGTGGCCGTGCCTTGTTTGGCGAAGCCGCCACGACCGCACGCGCCGGTGAAGCAGAAGATGACGAAGGAAGCGCCCGCGTCCACGCCATCTTCCGAAACGACGCCGAGCGAACCGGCTCCGCCGCCCGCCGACGACACGCAGGTGAAAGCCGCCGGCACGAAGGAGGCGAAAGACGGCAAATCGAAGGTCGTCTCCGTCGAGGAATCACAGAAGGACAAGGGCGTGAAGACGTACAACTTCAGCGCCGTCGAGGTCGAAGGCCGCCTGAAGTCGCCGCAGATCGTCTACTTTCTGCGCCGCGTGCGCGCGGAGTTCGAGGCGGGCGATCTCGGGCACCGCTCGTTCATGCCGGAGCTTTCGGACACGCGCAGGAGCGCCTCGCTCAGATGAGCGCGCCGGCACCCGCGCCCGTCGTGCTGCGCGCCGCGGCCGTCTGGGGCACGACCGTGATCAAGGCGCGCTCGCTCGCGAGCGGGGAGAGCCTGAAGTTCGGCGAGGATCCGGAGGCGTTCGTCGCCAAACCCGACGGCTCGCCGATGTCCGACTTCCCGATCCGCGCCGTCGCGTCCGGTTGGGAGCTCGATGCGCGCGGCGCGACGGGCGGTGAAATCGTGCTGCGTGGCCGCCGCGAGAGTCCGGCCGGCCTCGGCGCGAGCGGCGCGCCAATCCCGATCGTCGCGGGCGACTACGGCGTCGTTCAGTACGGAAACTTCTCGGTCTTCTTCCAGTTCGCGGACGCCGTCCCCGCGCTGAAGAAGAAGCGCCGCGTTGACTGGGGCTTCTTCCTCTCGTTCCTGTTCGCGATGATCGCCGTGGGCGGTGGGCTCGCGCTCATGTGGGCGATCACGACCCCGCGCGGGATCCCGAAGCCGATCGAGCTCACGAGTCAGGCCGATCTTCTCGCGCAGCTCAACTTGAAGCCGGAGGACATCCCGCCGCCCCCGCAGGTGGGGCAACAGGACAAGGGCTCCGGCGTGCCGGATCCGGGCGCCAAGGACACGAAGCCGCAAGGCGGCGGCAAGAAGATCAAGGGCGCCGAAGGCAAGCTCGGCAAGCAGGGTCCCGAAAAGCAAACCAAGCTCACCGGTGAGCCCGCCGCGGGCCTCGGCGGCATGGCCGAAGCGCTGAATTCCGACGTCGGTGACGAGGTGAAGAAGACGCTCGGCACGATCAGCTCGGTCGCCGACGCGCTCGGCGGTTTGCGCTCGGATTCAATCGTGCTCGGGCAAGGTTCGGGCACTGGGCTTCGGGGCGGCGGCCCGGGTGGCGGCGGAACGGCCGAAGGCGGCGTGCCGTTCGGCTCCGGCACGCTCGACACCGGCTGGGGCCCCGGCAAGGGAGGCGGCTTCGGCAGCGGCTCCGGCGGCCCCGGCGGACGCGGCCTCGGTGGTCCCGGACGCGGCGGGCTCGGCAACGGTCAAGGCACCGGCTCGGGTACGGGTGACGGCGAGCGCAAGGTCGCGGGTGGTGGCGGCGCCAAGGCGGGGCAGGGTCTCACGCCCGAACAGATCAACCGTGTCGTCATGTCGCGCATGGGCGCATTTCGCGCCTGCTACGAGATCGCGCTCGACAAGGATCCGACCGCGCACGGCGGCGTCTCCGTCGCGTTCAGCGTGAGCCCCGGCGGCGATGTCGCGAGCGCGAGCGTGTCGCACAGCTCGCTGGGCAACCCGCGGGTCGAAGGTTGCGTGCTCAGAACTTTCAATCGCTTGCGCTTCCCGGCCGCTGACAAATCGACGAACGCCAATTATCCCTTCTTGTTCAAGAAGTGAGCGCTGGCACGGAACCTGGATCACTCTGGTGTCGGGTCCGCCCGAACTCCCCGTGAGAACGCGATTATGCTGAAATTAGGCTCCGTTCTGCTCGACCGCTCGGGGGGATGCCGCCCCACGCCGGGGCCACACGCCCTCGCCGCACTGGCGTTGGTCTGCGCCGTCGCGAGCACCGGCTGCGGTGACGACGGCCGCACCCGCATGTTGCCGCCCGCGCAAGTGGCGATGAACCCCGACACCCCCGCCGTCTTCAAGACGGACCAGATGTCGATCTACGAGGTCAAAAAGGGCCTTCAGTTTCCGATCCTCGCGCCCGACCGCACGATGCCCGCAGGCACGTACGGCCCTTACGACAGCGAGCCGTGGGTACAGCTCAAGGACGTGCGCGTTCAGATCAGCTGGACGATCTCGAACCTCGATGATCAGCCGCACAACGCCGAGCTCTTGATCGATCCGTGGACGGAGTTCGGCCGCTACTGGCCCGGCCTCACGCTCGTCGATCCGAACGAGGGCAAGTACCTGCCGAACCTCTCGGGCATCGACCACTACTACCAACTTGCGGCAGCCTCGGATGGCGACAAATCACGCGTGAACGGCACGTACACCTACGACGATTGCGACGAGCTCGCGCGTGATTTCGCCACCGTGATGAACCTCATCAAGAATCCGCCGACCTCGGAGCCCGGTGGGCAAGCCGTCGATCCTGCCGACCAGCCCGCGCTGCTTCCGACGTACGTGAATCACGCGTTCGATTTCGAAAACCTCTCGAACAAGGATCCGCTCGTGAAGCAGTGGGTCCCCTCGACGGTCGCGGGTCTCACCGGCATCGACTTCGGTTTGCGGGCTTACGAGCCAGCGACGATCGCGGTCGAAATCGTGGTCGAGGTCACCGATCAGGGTAACGACAAAGTACGCCAAGAGGGCAGTAACAAGCCGCTGCTCGCACCGACCACCACGATCATCACGGTCGGGACGTCGGGCCCCGCGATGTGACGACCGTTACATCCGTTCCGGCGCGGCCATGCCGAGCAGGCCAAGACCGAGGCCGAGGACGTTCTTGGTGATTTGGCAAAGCAGCAGGCGGGAAGCACGCGTGGCCGCGTCTTCGGCGCGGAGAACGGGCGAGCTTTCGTAGAAGCTCGTGAACGCGCTCGCGAGATCGAAGAGATAGCCGCAGAGTTTGTGGGGCTCGAGCGTCTTCTCGACGAGGGCGAGCACCGGCTCGAGCATGCCGAGCTCGACCGCGAGCTTGCGCTCGGGTTCCGTCGCGAGGACGAGCGGCGTCGCGTCCGTCACGACGATGCCGGCGTCTGCCGCCTTGCGCGCGATGGAGCAGATGCGCGCATGCGCGTATTGCAGGTACGGGCCGGTGTTGCCCTCGAAGGCGAGCATGCGGTCCCAATCGAAGACGTAGTCTTTGATGCGATCGCTCGAGAGATCGGCGTACTTGAGGGCGCCGATGCCGACCTCTTGCGCGACGCGCGTGACCTCGCCGGGGTCGAGCTCCGGATTCTTCTCGCGCACGGCTTTTTCGGCGCGCGCGACCGCCTCGTCGAGAAGGTCGGCGAGCTTGACGTTCTCGCCCGAGCGCGTCTTGAACATCTTCTTGTCGGGGCCGAGAATCGAGCCGAACATCACGTGCTCGGCGCGTGCGCCAGGCGGCAAGAAAGCTGCTCTCTTCGCCGCGGCGAAGACCATCGCGAAGTGTTGCTGCTGCGGCGCGCCGGTCACGTAGAGCAGGCGCGTCGCGGCGAGCTCGTTCGTCCGGAAGCGGATCGCGGCGAGGTCCGTCGCGGCGTAGCCGAACCCGCCGTCGCTCTTTTGCACGATGAGCGGCACGAGCGCGCCGTCCTTGCCCTTGAACTCGTCGAAAAAGACGCACAAAGCGCCCGCGTCGATGTGCGCGACGCCCTGCCGCTCGAGCTCGGCGGCGACGCCCGGCAGCATCGAGTTGTAAAAGCTCTCGCCGCGCACGTCGTCGTCCGTGAGCAGCACGCCGAGCCGGCGATACAGCGTCGAAAAGTAGCGGAGTGACGCGCCCACGAAGGTGCGCCAGCGCGCGAGCGTCTGCTCGTCGCCGCTTTGAAGCAGCACCACGCGCTTGCGCGCGCGCTCGGCGAACGCGGGATCGCCGTCGAACTTCTGGCGCGCGGCTTGATAAAACTGATTGAGCGAGCCCATCGAGAGCTCGCTCGCTGCGCGATCACTGCCGACGTCCTCGAGGTGCTCGAGCAGCATGCCGAACGGCGTGCCCCAATCCCCCACGTGGTTTTGCCGCACCACGCGCTGGCCCAAGAAGCCGAGCGTGCGCGCGAGCGCGTCGCCGATCACCGTGCTGCGGATGTGACCGACGTGCATCTCCTTCGCCATGTTCGGCCCGGAGTAGTCGATGACGACCGTCTCGGGCGCGGCGACGCGCGGCACGCCGGCGCGTTCGTCCTTGGCGACGGTCGCGAGCGTTTTCTCGAGAAACGCGCGGCCGAGCGTGAAGTTCACGAAGCCGGGCGGCGAGACGGCGACGCCGCTCGGCTCGCAGAGCCCGCTCATGTCGAGGTTTTCGGCGATCGTCTTCGCGAGCTCGAGCGGCGGCTTCTTGAGCGGCTTCGCGAGCCGGAGCGCCGCGTCGGCTTGGTAATCGGCGAAGCTCGAGCGATGCACGGCGGGTTCGGCGCCCGAATGCTCGGCGCCGAATGCCTTCGTGATCGCCGCACGCACGCGCTCGGCGAGCAGAACCTGGACGTCCATTCTTTAGCTAGGCTCCGGCGAGCCGGCAGACATGCGACGTCTTGTGGCGGCTTGAGTGTTCGGAGATTGCTCTTTCGCGGTCATCGTCTTTCGCGCACCGACAGGACCATCGCACCGGCCCCGCCGGCTACTCACGGTGGTCATGCTCTTTCTTGCCGATCGTGATCTGCTCTTCCAAGACTCATGACTCGCGTCGGAGCTTACGACTTCTTGCCGACGAGCTCGGGCAGCGGGTTTTCGCCCGGTCCGAGCTGCGCGACGGCCGACAGGTGGTGCGCGAGGAAGGCGCGCGCGTCCGTCACGGGCAAGGTCTGCATCTCGAGCGCGCCGATGCGGTCGCTCGGTTGGAAGGCGGCGTCTTCGACGCGCTCCATCGAGAGCTTTTCCGGCGCGTACGTCATGAACTCGGCCTCCGTCTTCAGGATCGAGTAGTCGTCGCCGCGGCGGAGCTCGAATTCGACGCTGCCGGTGACGCTCGGCGCGAGCCAGCGCGTGAGCGCGTCCTTGATCAGCATCGCTTCGGGGTCGAACCACTTGCCTTCGTACAGCGTGCGGCCGAGCCGGCGACCGAGCGTGAAGTAGAGGTCGAGCGTGTTCTCGTTGTGAATGGCGGAGAGCAGGCGCTCGTACGCCGCGTGCAGCAGCGCCATGCCGGGCGCTTCGTAAACACCGCGGCTCTTCGCTTCGATCACGCGGTTTTCGATTTGGTCGCTCGTGCCGAAGCCGTGGCGGCCGCCGATGCGGTTCGCTTCGAGCATCACGTCGATGGCCTTCTCGAGTCGCCGGCCGTTCAGCGCGACGGGCACGCCGCGTTCGAACGCCACGCTGACACGCTCCGCCTCGATGCGAGCGTCCGCTCGCCAGTGGGGAACACCCATAATCGGCTCCACGATGTGAAGCCCCTGGTCCAGCTGCTCGAGGTCCTTCGCCTCGTGCGTCGCGCCGAGCACGTTGCTGTCGGTGCTGTACGCCTTTTCCGTGCTCATCGTGTACGGCAGGCCGATCGAGTTCAGGTACTCGCTCATCTCTTTGCGGCCGCCGAACGCGTCGACGAACTTTTGATCGAGCCAGGGCTTGTAGATCATGAGCTTCGGGTTCGTGAGCAGCCCGTAGCGATAGAAGCGCTGGATGTCGTTACCCTTGTGGGTGCTGCCGTCGCCGAAGACGTCCACGCCGTCCTCGCGCATGGCGCGGATGATGGCGGTCGCGGTCACGGCGCGGCCGAGCGGCGTCGTGTTGAAGTATTTTTTGCCCGCGGTCGCGAGGTGGAAGGCGCCGCACTGAATCGCAATGATGCCTTCGCGTGCGAGTGCCTCGCGACAATCGACCAGGCGCGCGGCGACGGCGCCGTGCTGGGTCGCGACGGGCGGGATCGTGGCGGGGTCTTTCTCGTCGGGCTGCGCGAGGTCCGCGGTGTAGGCGTGAATTTGCAGGCCCTGGCGGGAAAGCCACGCGACCGCGCAACGCGTGTCGAGACCTCCGGAAAAGGCGATGCCCACGCGCGTGCCCTTCGGCGGCAAAGTTTTGTAGATGCGGCTCATCTTGGGCGGAGCGGTAGCATCGACCGGCCCAGGCGCCCAGTCGCGTCGCCGGAAAGCGCGTTCTGCTAGCCTCCGGCTCGATGACGCTTCGGAGAACGGCTGCGCTTGGTTTGAACGGCTGGGTGCTCGTGACGAGTGTGTTTGTTTTGGGGGGCTGTCGGTCCGGCGTCGAAATTCAACGGATGCCCGACGGATCCAGCGTGCTCAAGTGTCACGCGCCGCTCGGAAGGTGCATCGATGCGATCGACACGCTGTGCAAGGGGAACTCGTACGAGATCCTCTACGCGCGCGACGATCAGAAGATTTACGGATCGGAAAACGAGTCGTTGATCGAAAATCGCTCGAGCATCGCGGCCGTTCACTGCTTGGGTCCGCACGAGAAGCTGCGCGGAGCGGACGCAGCGGCTGCGTACTCGCTGCCGGCCGGCGTCGATCCGAAGAGCGACGCAGCCGTACGCAGTGAACCGAGCGCCCCGGCGCTCGAGACGGCGCCGAACGGCGCGGGCACGCCGAACGGTGCGGGCACGCCGAACGGCGCGGGCACGCCGAACGGTGCGAGCGCCCCGGCGCGCACGTGCGTGCCGGGCGCAACGCAAGCGTGCGTCGGCACTGCCGCGTGCAACGGGGGCCAGTCGTGTTTGGCCGACGGCTCCGGCTTCGGGCCGTGCGACTGCGGCGCGAATCCGAGCACCGGCGCAGCCATCACGAAATAGCCCCCCGACCAGCGCACCGCTTACGCGGCCGACGCTTGGTTCAACTTCACGGACGAAGGGGATGCCGAGCGAGGCGATTTGTCTATACAAAATAAATTGTATAGACAAGTCATGGGCGCGCAGACGTGTGGGGAGTGGCTGGGGTGGGTGGAGAAGAGGCGGGCGTCGACGAAAGTCGGCCTACGTCTTCGGAAGAGAGGTGCGCAGCGAAGTCGAGCCGCGCGGCGGAACGGGTGAGGGTGAGGTGGGCGAGGAGCGGGGCGGCTTCGGGCCAGAGGGTGGCGAGGTCGGAGCGGGCGTTGCCGAAGAAGCGCTCGAGACGCGCGCACGCATCGTTGCCGTCGCAGGCGAGCAGGCCCGTGAGGTCGATGCCGTCTGCGAGGTCGACTCGAACGGCCGCGCTCCGGATGGTGGCGAGCGGCGAGAGATCGGCGCTCGGATCGGCGAGCGTGTGGCCGAGCCAGCCGGGTGGGAGGGCGAGTGTTGCGATGATCGGCGCGCCCCGGCCGACCACACGCCGGAGCTCGGCGTGCAGCTCGTCGCGTTCGTGTTCGGCGGGGGTGCCGTCTCGGCGTGGTGCGTCCGCGGCGTCGATGAGCTCGCGCAAGTAGAGCCCCTCGCTCACGACGAGCAAGCCGTCGCGCGCGGCGACTTCGCCGGATTTTCGCCGATCGCGCACGCTCGTGAACGAGCCGATGGGCGTGCGCACCGGGTCTCCGTGCGCCGCACGCACGTGCGCTTCGGCGCAGCTGGCGACGTCAGTGCCGCTGAAGTGCCCGGTGCCGATCAGCGCGAGCGCGTCGGAGGCCGCTCGGTCCGGTGCGCCGTCGCCGGGCATCGCGAGGGCGAGCTGGTCTACGTTCGTCGCGAGCGCGCTTTCACAGGGCGCGCCGCCGAGCTCGGCGAGACTGCGGCCGAGCAGCGCTCGACCCGTCGACACGCCGCGCAGGCGCGCCACGTCGATGCTGACGACGAGCGCGGGGCCGGGCGGCACGATCGCGAGGGCGTTCACACCGTGCGCCCGCGCGGGCGGCTGCTTCCTCGTGAAAAACCAGCCGAACAACGCCGCGATCGCGACGACCGCCACGGCGAGCGAGCTTGCCAGACGCCGTGAGCGTGGCGACAAGTGCCCCTACGCGCCGTGCTTCTTGAACCAGCCGAGCATGCGCCTCCAGCCGTCGGCGGCGGCGTGCGGATCGTAGCTCGGCCGGTAGTCGGCGTTGAAGGCGTGGCCCGCGTCCGGATAGACGACGAACTCGGACGCTCGTGACGCCGCGCTGCCGCCGGCGAGCACCTTCCTCATCGCTTCCACGTCCGTTTGCGGGATCCCCGTGTCCTTACCGCCGTAGAGTCCGAGCACGGGCGCGTTGAGCTCGCCTCCGACGTCGAGCGCGTGGCGTGGGCGATAGTGGTTCTTGTCGCCGGAGAGCTTGCCGTACCAGGCGACGCCCGCTTTCAGGTCCTTACGGTGCGCCGCGTAGAGCCACACGACGCGTCCCCCCCAACAAAAGCCCGTGATGGCGAGCTTGCTCGCGTCGACGCTCGGGTCGTGCTGCGCCCACGCGACCGTGGCGTCGAGATCCGAGAGGATCTCCGCGTCCGGCACGACATCGACCACCTTGCGGATTTCATCGACGCCCTGGAGCTTGGTCACGTCGCCCTGACGCACGAAGAGGTCGGGCGCGACGGCGTAGTAACCCTGCTTGGCGAGCCTGCGGCACACGTCGCGGATGTGCTCGTGCACTCCGAAAATCTCGTGGACGACGAGCACGAGGGGGTGCGGCTTGTGCTTCTTCTCCGCGGGCGCGGCCCGGTACGTCGGAATTTCACCGCCGGCCGTCGGGATTTTCACGTCGGCGACGTCGAGGCCGGCGGCGCTGGTCGTGATGGTCTCCGCGGAGACGGGGCGCACGGCGAGCGCGAAGCCGGCCCCTGCGGCACCGGCGAGCAGCCGCCGGCGCGACAGATCCTCGGCGCGTCGATCGGATTCGGCCATGGCGCGAGTATGCACCAGCGTCCGAGCGGCCGCGCGAGGCGAAAAGTCAGACCTTCGGATCGCTCGTGCGCCGGCCGCCGCCGTGCCGGCGCCCCTCGGGTCGCGCGGGAAAGACGCGCCGGTCGAGCTCCTGCCGGCGATCGATGAGCGAGCGCTGCCCCTTGCGCTCGTGAAAGACTTGTCTGAGCTCTGTGGTGCCGGCCGGCTTCAGGCTCGGCACCACACGAGCATGCGACGCACACAGCGTCACCAGACGCGATCCCACCAAAACGCGCTTTCCGGGGCCCTTCTGGGGCCACCCGAGCGTCGTACAGACCTCGCATGTAGCCATCTACCGCACGGTCCGGCAGAAGCCTGCTTCGGGCCAAGTTTCTTGGTCGTCGCCGCGGGGCGAGCGTTCGCGTCAAGCGCGGCGCTGAGCCACGCGCGCTTCGACCCAGGCAATCACGTCCTGTTCGACGGGGCGGCCCACGAAGCGACCGAGCTCCTGGATGCCGGTCGGGCTCGTCACGTTCACCTCGATCAGCCGCTCGCCGATGAAGTCGAGGCCGACGAAGAAGAGCCCGTGTTCGACCAGCTTGGGCCCGATGGCGGCGACGGCTGCAAGCTCCGCGGGCGTGAGGCTCGTTTGCTCCGCGCGACCGCCGACGTGCAGGTTCGCGCGCACGTCGTCTTCACGCGGAACACGCAAAATCGCCCCGAGCGGCTTGCCGTCGAGTACGAGCACGCGCTTGTCACCCGTTCGAATGGCGGGGAGATATTCCTGCACGAGGGCGAGCTTCTTCCCTTCGCTCGTCCAGACGTCGGCGAGGGAGCGCAGGTTCTTGTCGCCGCGCTCGAGCACGACGACGCCGGAGCCGCCCGCGCCGTCGAGCGGCTTCAAGACGGCGCGCCCGCCGACGGCTTCGACGAACGCGATGATCTCGCCCGGGTTGGCCGTCACGCGCGAGCGCGGCATGTGATCGGTGAAGTTGAACGCGAAGAGCTTCTCGTTCGCGTCGCGCAAGCCGCGCGGGTCGTTGACGACGAGCACGCGATCCTTCACGAGGTCGAGCTGGTGCGTGAGGTGCACGTAGGCGGGATCGAAGGGCGGATCCTTGCGGATGAAGACGGCCCCGAGCGTCGCGAGCTCGAGCTCCGTCTCGGCGCCGAACTCCATGTGCGGCGGTGCGTCGGCGACGCGGATCGCGCGTGCCCGCGCCGTCACGCGCCGGCCCTCGTTAGCGATGTCGCGCGGCAGGCAGTGAAAGCTCTCGTGCCCGCGCGCGAGGGCTCCGCGCATGAACGCGAAGGTCGTGTCCTTGGCCGGGTGCATCGTCTCGGCCGGGTCCATCACGAACAGGAAACGCATGATGATTCACGCGGAGCATAACATCCTGATACGGTGTCGTCCGATGCGGCGTCTCGAGGCTCGGTTGTCGGCTTTCGCGGCGGCGTCGCTCGTGGCGCTGTCGCTCGCCTTCACGCTCCCGACCACCGGTCGTGCGGCGGCGCGCGCCAAGGCGGGCGCCGCCACGGAGAGCGCGCTCGTCACGCGAACGGCGCTCGCCGAGCTCAAGCGCGGCGGCAACGCGGTCGACGCCGTCATCGCCGCGGCGCTCGCGGCGGGAGTCGTTGCGCCGACCTCGAGCGGGCTCGGCGGCGGCGGCTTCGCACTCGTGCACCGCGCGTCCGATCACTCCGAAACGGTGCTCGATTTTCGCGAGACCGCGCCCGCGGCGAGCGACGGCGCCGCGCTCGACCACCGCCCGCTGCCGGATGCCGAGCGCGGCAAGCTCGTCGGCGTGCCGGGCGAAGGGCGTGGGCTCGCGGAGCTGCATCGACGCTTCGGCAAGCGGCCCTGGGCCGAGCTCGTCGAGCCGGCGCTGCGTTTCGCGCGTGACGGCTTCGCCGTTGACATGCACCTCGCCGAAGAGCTCGGCGGCAAGAACCAGGAGCGGTTCCGGCAGGTCGCGTCGCTCGATCGCGCGCTCTGGCCCGGCGGAAAAGCGGCCGTCATCGGCCAGCGCGTGAAGCGCCCCGAGCTGGCGAAGACGCTCGCGACCCTCGCGGCGCAGGGGCCCGAGAGTCTGTATTCGGGCCCCTGCGCCGCGGACCTGGTTGCCGCCGCGCGCAAATTCGGCAGTGCGCTCACCGCCGAGGACTTGGCGCACTACGCGGTGCGCGAGCGCCCCGCGCTCACGTTCGCGTGGGAGGGCTATGAAGTCGTGACGATGCCGCCGCCGTCCGCGGGCGGCCTATTGCTTGCCGAAGTGCTCGGCAGCTATTCGCGCGCCGAGCTCGAGCGCGCGGGGGTGCGCGAGCCGCTCGGGGTGCATCTGCTCGCGGAGACGATGCGCGGGGCCTTCGTCGATCGGGCACGTTTCATCGGTGATCCGGGGTTTTTGCCGGTCGACGTTCAGCGCCTGCTCTTGCCCGCACGGCTTGCGGCGCGCAAAGCGAAAGTGTCGCCGGACCACACCCAATCGCCGCGCGCGATGGCCGACCAGGAGCACGGCACGCACGCGCTCGTCGTCGCCGACGCGGAGGGCAACGTCGTCTCGCTCACGACCACGGTAAACACCGCGTTCGGCGCCAAGATCGCGGGGGAGACGAGCGGCGTCGTGCTGAACGACGAGCTCGACGATTTCACGCCGACTGGCGCCGCTGCTGCGCTCGGCATCACGTCCCCGCCGAACGTCGCGCGTCCCGGCTTGCGCCCGGCTTCGAGCATGACGCCCACCCTCGTGCTCAAAGACGGCAAACCCGTGCTCGTGCTCGGTGGGTCGGGCGGGCCGGCAATCGCGTCGAACGTCACGCAGACGCTGCTCGGCATCCTCGTGCACGGTGAGACGCCCGAGCAGGCGGTGAAAGCGCCGCGTTTTCTGCTGGATCCGCGCGATCTCTCGCTCGGGCTGAACAGCGGGTTTTCCGACGCGGCGCGCGCGGACCTGGAACGGCGCGGCGAGAAGGTTAAAGTCGTGGATTTTCCGACTGCCGTGCAGGTTCTCGCGTTCACGCCGAGCGGCGTCGTGGGCGCGTCGGATCCGCGAAAAGGCGGCGTCGCGCTCGTGCAATGATAGCCTCCGCCGGAGATGATGAAGCCGCCGGACCCGGAGCTCGACGCCAAAAAGGGCGACGACAAGGACGTTGATTCGGGGTGGGATGAAACGGCCAAGTCGAGCGCTCCGCCGGCGGCGCCACCCGCGGTGAAGACACAGCCGCTCGGCGTCGGGACACCGCCGCTCGGCATGCGACGGGCGCCGCTCGGCGTGGGAACGCCGCCGCCCGGCATGCAGCGGCAGCCGCTCGGCTTGGGGTCGCCGATGCCGAGTGTGCGCTCGGAGCCGCCCGTCGCGAGAACCGCGGCGCCCGTTGCGAAGACGCAGCCGCTCGGTTCGCCCGCGGAGCCGCCAGTCGCGAGAGCGGCGCCGGTCGGCATGAAATCAGAGCCGCCGGTCGTGCGGCTGCCGCCACCCGTCGTGAAAACGGACCCGCCCGTTGCGCGGATGCCGGCGCCGCTCGTGAAGACGGAGCCGCCCGTTGCGAAGCCGACGCCGCCGGTCGTGAAAACCGAGCCGCCGGTCGCGAAGCTCGCGCCGCCGGTGGTGAAGACGGAGCCGTCCGTGCCGAAGGTTGATCAACCGGTCGCGAAGATGGCGCCGCCGGTCGTCGTGAAAACGGATCCGCCGGTTGCGAAGCTCGCGCCGCCCATGGTGAAAGCAGAGCCGTCGGCGACGAAGACCGATCCGCCGGTGGTGAAGCTCGCGCCGCTCGTGGTGAAGACCGAGCTGTCCGTGGCGAAGACCGAGCCGATCAGTGTGAAGCCCGCGCTGCCCGCTCAGGCGCCGCCGGACGAGGTCGACGGCGGCTGGGAGGACGACGAAGACGACGACGAGGCGGACGACGCCGTGCCCGCCGCGTCCGAGCCGCTGCGTGGGCAGGTCGTGCGGCGAGCTTTGAGCAAGAAGGAACGGCGCGAGCTCGAGCGCAAGAACCGCGCGAAAGCCTCGAAAAGGAGCAGCGAGCGCAAGCAGAGCCGGCGAGCGTCACGGCGCGAAGAGGCGCGACGGCTCGCCGAGGAGCGCCACCAAGCGCGCATGGCGGAGCTTGCCGCGACGAAGCGCGAAGAGCGCCGCGAAAAGCGCCCGGTCGAGAAGCAGCGCGCCCGTCGCGCCGCCGTCGCCGAGGACGCGCCGAGCCGAACGGAGGCGCCGGCTGGAACGAGGCGCAAAGGCAAATCAGCGCTGCGCACCAAAGGTCGCCCACAAAAATATACGGGCGGCGGGCTCATCATCGCGATCATCGCGCTCATTACGCTCGCGACCGGTCTTTACGCCTGGTCCAAACGCTGAGCCTGCGAGAGGACGCGCATGCTCGAGGATTTTCTGCACGAGGTGCCGGAGATCGAGCGTTTCGCGGACGTGATCGAGCCCCACTATTACCGGGACGCGCCCGATCATTGGCACATCGTGCTGACGGACGTGCGCGGCTCGACCAAGGCGATCGAGGCGGGGCGCTACCGGGACGTGAACGCGCTCGGCGTCGCTTCGATTGTCGCGATTCGCAATGCCACGCCGGATTTGGAGCTGCCGTACGTGTTCGGAGGCGACGGCGCGACGCTGCTCATTCCCGATTCGCGGCTCGCCGTGTGCGAGGCGGCGCTGCGCGGCGTGCGCAAACTCGCGCGCTCGGCGTTCGAGCTCGAGCTGCGTGTGGGGATGGTGCGCGTGGGCGAGCTCCGGAGCGCCGGGCACGGCGTGCAGGTGGCGCGCTTTCGCGCGAGCGAGTTCGTGCGGCTCGCGATGTTGCGGGGGAGTGGGATTGCGCAAGCGGAGCGCTGGGTGAAGGACTCGGAGGTCGGCGCGCGCTACGCGGTGAGCGAGGAGGGGCCCGACGAGGCGAACTTCGAGGGCTTCGAATGTCGCTGGCAGCCCGTGCCGAGTCGGCGCGGGCAGATCGTGAGCATCATCGTGCAGGCGCTCGACGCGACCGAAGAGGAGCGCGCGCAGAGCTACCGGCGAACGATCGCGACACTCGAAGCCGCGCTCGAGGGCGACGCGGGGCGTCCCGTGTCACTCCGCGGATTGAAGCTCGGGACGCTGTTCGGCAACTACGGCATCGAGGCGCGCCTACGATCGGGCGCGGCGGAAGGGCCTGAATTTCGCGCGGCGCAGGCGCGCGCCCGGAAAAAATCGCTGATTGGTCGCGCGCTCATCGCGCTCGGTGCGTCGGCGGGAGGCTTCGACGGCAAGGCGTACCCGCAGGAGCTCGTCGCGAATTCGGATTTTCGAAAGTTCGACGAAGCTCTGCGCATGGTGCTCGACGTGTCGGCCGAGCAGCTCGCCGTCGTCGAAGGCGAGCTCGAGCGCATGCGCAGCGAGGGACACGTCGTCTACGGGTTGCACCGCGCGCCGTCGGCGCTCATCACCTGCTACTTGCGATCCTACAGTGGGGATCACGTGCATTTCGTCGACGGTTCCGACGGCGGGTATGCACTCGCCGCGCGGCAGCTGAAGGCGCAGCTCGCGGAGTTGCGCGCGAAGTAACGCGGCCCCAGCGCGCCGAGCGGCGACTTAGTGCAGCGAGGCGACGATCTCGGCGCCTTCGTCTTCACCGAGGTCGGTGGCGACGGCGTAGCCGACGCCGTGACGATCCGTGGTCGCGATCGAGTAGCCGCGCTTCCAACCGGTGTAGACGGGCTCGTCCCGGATGACGCGGCGCTTGAGCGGGGAACCGAGCTCGAAATGCTCGGAGTTGAAGACGTAAACGGTGACGCGATGGCCGTCGACCAGGAACTTGAGCGAAGCGGTGGGCTGGTTGCGGATCGGAACGACCTTGCCGCCCTGCCAGCGCGCGCCGTACTGCGCGAGGCTCGGGAAGTGAACCGGCACGCCGACCTCGGGCTCCATGCTCTCGGGCAAGAGCGCGGGCTCCGTCACGTCGGGCTTGGCGCGATCGATGTGGCGATCGACGAGCTCTTCGAGCAGCTGGTCCACGCCGAGGCTCGCCTGATTCGGCTTGATCGCCGGCTTGATGCTTCGGCCCGGGTCCGCGGTGTTCGCGGACCAGAGCAGCGCCATCGCCGCGGCCGCGGCGAGCGGCACGATGCTGGCCCACGACAACATCCCGCTACGGTGCGAGCTCTCGTCCAGGCTCGCCACCGCAGTCCGCTCCGCCTCGGCTTGAAACGACGCCAGGATGCGCTCGCTGAACGCGTCGGTCGGTTGCGCCGCGGCGTACACCTGGCGGCGCAAGCTCTTCTTCACGGCGTGCTCGAGCTGCAGGCGCGACGAGCAACCGTCGCAATCCGCGAGGTGCGCTTCGACCTCGAGCACGGCTTCCGCCTCGAGCTCGCCGTCGGCGTACGCTTCGAGCAACGCTCCCACGCGACGGCAGGTCACGAGTTACTCGCTTTCTTGCGGTAGCTCGAGAGCTCCACGACCGCCTGAGCGCGTGCGGGCGCGGCGCCGACCTCGTCCTCGGGCCCGACGATGCCGAGCGTGCGCGCGTGGTCGTACAGACGGCGCTTGAGTAGGCGACGGCCGCGGTGCAGGCGCGACATCACCGTGCCGATTGGACAGCCCATGATCTCGGAGATTTCTTTATAGCTCAGCTCCTCGACGTCCGAGAGCACGACCGCGAGCCGGAACTCTTCGGGTAGCTCGTCGAGCGCTCCGACGATCTCCTTCTCGAGCAGAGCGCGCATGGCGCGTGATTCCGGATCGCGCATCGCCTCCATCGTCGACGCGCCGATCCAGCCGTCGGCGAGCGGGTCGGCGTCCGGTCCGTCGAGCACGCTGCGCTCGAGGCCACCGCGCCGGTAGCGGTTGATGAAAGTGTTCGTGAGGATGCGCAGGAGCCAGGCGCGCATGTTGCTGCCCGGCGTGAAGTGCTCCTGGGCGCGGAGGGCCTTGAGCAGCGTGTCCTGGACGAGGTCCTCGGCTTCGGAGGCGCTCCGGGTCAGCCGGGAGCCGACGGCCAAGAGCGTCGAGAGGTGGGACATCGCCTCCCGTTCGAATTCACTCGGCTGTCGTCGTGGCTTGGCCATCGTCTATCGCTAGCAACCGCGCCTCTAGGATGGATATTCCCTGCACTACGCGCCAGCGCCCGGGTCCTCGCCCGGCGCCTTGGGCGGCTCCGACCCGCCGGACGGCCCAAGGCGCTTTTCAATCGCGTCGAGCCGCGCCGAGAGGCGCTTCACCGACTGCTCGAGCTCACGGAACGCCTGAAAATTGGGCAAAACAGCGCGGATTCGCTCGTCGATCTGCGCCTGCCAATGCTCCAAAGTGGCTCGAAATCCTGCACGGGGTTGCTCGGACACGTCGTCCTCCAGGTTCGGCGGGGAAAGGTCTTCAGGCGATGGCTGCTCGATGACTGGCTCACCGGCCGATTCGCCCTCGGTGGCCCCGTTCGGAATCAACTTCCCAATCGTGCCTCCGCGGAGCTGGCTGAGGATGCGTTCCCCGCCGTGGCGAATCAGGGCCTTGAGCGTGCTGAGCGGAACGGCGCGCGGCTTGTTCCGGAGCTCCTCGGAGATGATCAGGGCGAGCGTGACGTCGGTTTTGTCCTCCTTGCTCGCGTTGTCGATGATCTGAACTTCTTCCCCCTCGCGGATCATCTGGGCGATCTGCAGGAGGGTCACGTAGGTGCTGCCCTGCGTGTCGTAGAGCTTGCGGTTCGAGTACCGCTTGATGATGCGTCGGGGCGAGCCGCTGTTTGGCTCTGAAATGCTTTCGGTATTCATGGCGGTTTGGTCGGCTAGGGGCGCGGAACGACTGCTAAATTGCGCTTCGAGCGCGCGGGGTTGCGAAAGCTTCTTCGTGAAGCATGGCGCATGGCGTCAAGCGAGCAAGGCGCGCGGGAAGCAGGGAATTTTTCCGAGATTCCGGCAGGTTGATACGCTGCCAGCGCGTGCGAAAAGCCGTTTCGCTCAGTCTTATCATTTTTGGCTGGGGCTGCCAGCCAGCCAGCGGTCCGGCGCTCGTGCAGGTCAGCGGCGTGCTGTCGAACCGATTGCGCGAAGGCGACGTGATCGAGCTCCGGGGAGATTCCTTTCCGGAGGGCCGCAGCGCCGAAGTCACCCTGCGGGGTGAAGTCAGCCGCGCGGGGCAACCGCGAGCGCGGCGCTTCGAGCTGTCGCTCCCGGGACGCAGCGTTTCGACGCACGCTGTCGCCGTCGACGTCACGCGGCCGGTGGAGCGCACGCTCACGGGGACGAGCCCCGCGCTTCACGCGACGTTCCACGGCTCGATCGAAGTGTCGTTCGCGCCGCGCGTCGCGCGCACGCCGCCCGTCGCGGGTGTGCTGCCCGACGTGACGCTCGACTTCCTTCCCGCCGAGGGTGACAGCGCGTCGCTCGAGGTCGAGCGCGACGAAGGGCGCCGCTTCGCCGATTTCGCCGGCGTGCTGCTCGCCGACGATCAAACGGTTCCCACCGTGTCGGGCGTGATGCCGGGCAGCGCCGCCGAACGCGCCGGTGTCGCTCGAGGCGATCGCTTGCTCGAGCTCGGCGGCGTGCACGTGCTCGGCATCGGTGACTTCGTGCCGCCCCCGCGCGCGCGCACGGCGGAGCTCGTCGTCCTACGCGAAGGAGACGCCGACGGCCGGCGCCTGCTGCTCGACGTGACGGGCTTTCGGCCGGTGGCCGCGCGCGATCTCGGGCTCGCCGCCGGCCTGGTCGCGGGCGCGCTCGCGCTGCTCGTCCTGCTGGCCTCGCCGTTCGGCCGGGCGCTTGCGTTCGTCGAGCATCGCCTGCTCGAGCGGCTCCGCAGCCGCAAGCTCGCCGTGCCGCCGCCGCGCACGGGCGCTCCGCGGCGGCAGCCGTCGCTCCTCGCGCGGCTCTCGCGTGCTCTGCCGAGTGGCCCTGGCAGCTACGTCGTGTTCGCCCTCGCGAGCGCCCTCGTCGCGGCCGCTGCGCTCGGCATCCCGCTCGTCGCGCGCGAGGTCGACCTGCCGGCGCTCGTGGTGCTCGCGTTCACCGCGCTCGCCGTCGCGAGCGTCGTGTTCGGCGCGCCGGGCGAACGCGGGTTCGTGGCGCGCGCGCGCCGGGCGCTGCTCGTGTTCGCGCAGTCGATCCCCGCGCTCGGTGCGCTCGGCGCGCTCGGGCTCACCGTCGGCAGCTTCGGTCCCGAAGCGCTGGGACTCGCTCAGGGCGCGCTCCCGTGGCAGTGGCTCGCGTTCAAGAGTCCGCTCTTGCTCGCGTCGGCGCTGCTTTTCGTGCTCTCGCTCGTGCCCGAAGCATCACGCGGCCGTTCGCTCGAGACCGCGCTCGTTTCAGGCCGGGTACCGGCTCCACGCGTCGCGGCGACGGCGCTCACCGGCCAGGCGCAGCTGCTCCTCGGCAGCGGCGTAGCCGCGCTCGCGTTCTTCGGCGGTCCTCACCTGCCGGGCGTCGGCTACTCGCTCGTTCCGGGGTTCGGCGTCGCGCTCGCAGGCGTCGCGGTCGCGCTGCTCAAGACGTGGGCAGTCGCCGGTTCGGTCGCGCTGCTCCGCTGGGTGCTCGGTCGCATCGATATCGACGAGGTGCGCGGCTTGACCCTGCGCGCCGGCGTACCGCTCGGCGCAGCGCTGGTCGGCTGCGCGCTCCTCGGTCGCACGGCGCCGCTCGAGCACCTGCTGGCCATGAGCGACCGGGGGCTCGCGTGGGCGAGCCTCGCCGCTGGGGTGCTGTTGTGCGCGTTCATCGCGCGCCGGCTGGTCCCGGGGCGCGCGGTCGCCGACGGCGAGCGCGGCCCGAATCCCTGGCTCTGAGCCCAGCCATGGCGGCGACGCCCGACGAGATCCTCGGCATGGTTTTCTTCGCGCGCGTCGTGGAGGCGCGCTCGTTCACGCTCGCGGCGAAGAAGCTCGGCGTGTCGAAGGCAGCCGTGAGCATGCGTGTCGCCGCGCTCGAGGCCGAGCTCAAGGTCCGCCTGCTGCATCGCACCACGCGCAAGCTCTCCCTCACGAGCGAAGGCGCCGCGCTCTACGAACGCTGTGCTCGCATCGTGCTCGCCGCCGACGACGCCGCCGCAGCCGCTGCCGGCACAGGCGACGCGCCGCGCGGCGTGCTCAAGCTGAACGCGCCCATCGCCTTCGCCGAGGACTACCTCGCGTCGCCGATGGCGGCCTATCTCGAGCGCTACCCCGGCGTCCGTATCGAGCTCACGATCAACGATCGCGCGGTCGACCTGGTCGAAGACGGCATCGACATGGCGATCCGCATCACCTCGCGCCTTCACGGCGGCGGACTCGTCGCCAAGAAGCTCGCGACCGATCGTCCCGTGCTCTGCGCCGCCCCCGACTACCTCGCACGCCGCGGGACGCCCGCGAGCGCCGCCGACCTCGTTCAGCACAGCTGTCTCGTCTATTCGCTCTTGCGTGTGAGCGAAGAATGGCGCTTTCGGGAGCGCGGCTCGAAAGAGGTCGTGAGTGTCCCCGTCGAGCCGCGTTTCTCCGCGGCGAGCGGCGCCGTCCTGCGCAAGGCTGCCGTCGCCGGCATGGGCCTCGCCGTGCTGCCGCGGTTCATGGTCGTGAGCGAGCTCAGCGCGGGACGTTTGGTGCCGCTGCTCGACACGCTCCACGCGCCGAGCCTCGGCATCTACGCCGTGTATCCGGAGACGCGGCGCGTACCAGGCAAAGTGCGCGCCTTCGTCGATCTGCTCGCCGCGTACTTCAAGACGCCGCGCTGGTGAAGCGCCGCCCGAGCCAGGCGCGGTCGAGTGAGAGGGCGCCCATGCCCTTGAGGACGAGCACCGCGGCAAGCGCGAGCGTGAGGAGGTGGTACTCGAAGCCTTCCTGGCCGCTCGGCAGCGAGCCGAACCAATTCATGAAAAAGCCGTTTTGAAGGTGTGTGCTCGCGGCAAACCCCATGAATGCGAAGACGGCGAGGGCCGTGACGCGGCCGCCGAAGCCGACGACGAGCAGCGTCGGCGCGATCAGCTCGACGAGCAAGCCGAGCACGGCGAGCGGCGCGGGAAAGCCGAGCGTCTTCGTCATCCAACCGAGCGTGCCGGCAAAGCCGTAGCCGCCGAACCAGCCGAAGTTGTGCTGCATCCCGTGGGGAAACAGGATCAAACCGAGTGAGACGCGCGCGACGGTCGCGGAGACGTCGTGCGAAGTCGCGACGGTTTTGGTGGCGAGCGCGCCGAGCGCTGACGGTGCGGTGTGTGACAACGGGGCTCTGAGGGCGGATTCGTGAAGAGCGGTCATGGAATGCTCCGGGTGAGTGCGGTCTCGAGTGACCACCTCGAACCTACGCGGCTAGAGCCCCTTCGATTAGCCGCGAACGTCGCGTCACACTGTTCAATGGGATGAACAATCCCCGTTGCTTCATTTCGACTTTTTTTGGTGGGTCGCGCCGCTGCCCCTGGTTCGTCGCCGTATCTACGCCGAGAGACGCATGAGCGCGCGCGTCGTCGCGCGAGCGAGCGCGTCGACCTCGGCCGCGAGCGCGCGAAGCGCACGGCGCGAGGCCTCTGCGCGGTCTTCCGCCGCGAGCAGCCGCGCGACCACCTGTTCGGTCCCGCGCGCCGCGCCGAGCGCACGGGCGTGCTCGCGAAAACGCGTGGCTTCGGCCTCGCGCAGGGCGAGATCCGCCTTCGCACGTCGGAGCTCGGCGCGCTTGGCTTCGGCCTTCGCGAGCAGCGCCGCGGCGTCGCGCACGATGGTGCGCTGGGCGGCCGGCACGCTCGCGGCTTCGGCCAGCTCGGCGAGCTCGGTCGCCGTCAAGGTGGAGACGGCGTGTTTGCGCACGAGCCCCTCTTCGACGTCGAGCGTGCGTTCCGCCTCCGAGCGCGCCTTCAAGACGAACACCGCGTAGGCGTTCTGCCGCTCCGAATCGTAGACGAGCTCGTCAGCGCCGTGCACGCTCGCGTTGTTCACGTATCCGAGCGTCAGAAAGACCGAACGCGGAGCGCCGCTGCGGTTCTCGACGTGATCTGTCACGTGGTGGTGCCGGACGTAGTGCTCCACGACGGCCGAGCGTTCGAAGCCGAGCGCGCGCGGCTCGTCGTGCTGCTCGTCCGCGACTTGCGCGAGGCTCACGTCGAGATCGGCGCCGTACTCGAGGGTGGCGGTGGCGTGCGGCTTGAGCCGCGGCAGCGCCGCCTCGCCGGCAAAGCCGCCGTCGCCGAACACGGCGATCGTGCCGGGCGGCAGCGTCTGCTCGCCCCCGTGCGTGACGTAGACGGCGCTCCTTGCGTCGCTCCCGGGCGCGGCAACAAGCGCGATCGTGCGCGCCGTGAGGCGCTCGCCGAGGAACGGCACGAGCGCCGACGCGTGCGCCGCGAGCTCGAGCTTGTCGGCGAGCGTGTAGCGGAAGAGGGCGCCGTTCTCGGCGCCGTCCGCCGTCGCAACGCCCGCGAGGTTGCCGATGGTGAAGTCGTCGCCGATGTCTTCGCTTGCACCGTCGCCGGGAGCCTTCGCACTGTGATGCCCGATCGTTCCGATGCTTCCGAGCCCGATACCTTCACCGCGCCCGCCGCCGCCTTGGCCGACGCCGCGCAGGCTCAAGCTACCGGAGCCGTAGGTCTCCTCGTCGCCCGGCGTCCACATCGCGTCGGGGGTCGTGCGCATGAGCTGGGGCACGGTGGAGAGCTCGCGTTCCGGCGTGACGAGCTCGCGCTCGGCGTAGCGCGGGGCGGCGAGTGGGAAGAGGAAGCTGTCGGGGCGGCCGTTCACGAGCTCGACGCTCACGTCGCGCCAATTCTCGTCCGTGTCGTTGTGGACGAGCGCCCAGCCCTGCAGCGCCGCCTCCTTGCCTGCGCCGTCGAGCACGAGCCGGTAGCTCGCGCGCCAGACGGGCGCTTCGCTCACGTAACCGAGCGAGACGCTCTGGCCGCGCGCGAGCACGCGCAGTTGCTTGAGCACCCGCGCGCTGCCGCCCGAGAGCGCGTCGAGCGCCGCCCCGAGTCGGGCGCCGAACGCCGCGTCGAGCGGCCGCACGCCGACGATGTCACGCAGCGCGAGGCGCCGGAGCTCGCGCGTTTTCGTCAGGACGACGAGCGAATCGAGCGGCTGCGGCTGACACGCGGCGTCCTTGCCGTCCGCCTTGATCGGAACGCACGTCGTCAGGTCGCTCTCGGCGCCGGCGAGCACGTCGACGAGCCGTCCGCTGACCGCTTCGCCGTGCAGCTCGAGCGCGACGGCCGCGCCCTTCAAGCTTTCGAGCAGTGTGACGAGCCCGAGCCGCGTCGCGTCCGACTCGATGCCGGCGAGCGCTTTCCCCATGCCGCGGCTGACGCTGCTCGGAAACTCGACGCCTCCGACGCGCGACGGTCCGTCTTTCGCGTACACGACGAGCGTCTTCAGCGCGTCGTCGAGGTGGCTCGCCGGGATGGGCAGCATGACCGCGTTCGCGCCGACGGCGCCGCTGCGCTCGAAATAGGCGACGCCCGTCTCGTAGAAACGCACACGCTTGAGCGGCAAGAGCTCGGAGCGCGCTCCGGCAGGCGCCGCGAACGACGCTACCGACAACACCGCACCCACGAGCACGCGTTTTCGCACCCAAGCCATTCGAAACCTCGACACGGAAGAGCGGAGCGACGTGCTCCTCTCCGACCGACACCGGCTCCGCGTCGAGGTTCCGCGCGTGCGGTTTACCGCTATTCGTAGGCGCCGATGTCGATCGTGCCCACGACCGCGCGCGGCGTGGCCGTGCCGACGGCTTGGAGCACGTGACGCGGGGGCTCGAAGCGAGCCGACACTTCCGGGTTCGGGAACGGGTGCCCCGAGGGCGAAACGGGAGCGCCATTGCCCGCGTCGCGGAGTGGGCTCGACGCCGTCAGTCCGAGATCTCGGCTCGTGGGGTTGTTGAAGCCGGGGTTCGAGCCTTGGCGCGTGTTCGTCCACGTGCTCGGGACGGAACTGGAGCCGGTAGGGACCCAGTTGTTACTGCCGCTGACGACACGGCCGTTCGCCCAGGTGGCGTCGCTGTCGTTGAGCACGGTCACGGCGCCGCCGCCTTGGCGATAGAGCGCGTTGTTGTGCAGCTCGACGCTCTCGATGCCGTCGAACGGACGGAACACGGCCGAGGTAGACGCATTGCCCATCACGACCGTGTTGTCGAGGAAGCGATAGCGACCCCACGTCTGCCCCGTGCTGTCGCCGCCGATGCGCACGGCGTAGTGGGACCGCGTGGTGTAGCCCTGGAAGAGCACGTTGCCGACGACGTCGGAGTCCTCACGCGCGAGCGACTCGTCCTGGCCGTCGGGGCCGATCAGCTCGACCTCGTAGTAGTACGCGCCCTCGATCCAGTTGTAATAGATCTCGTTGCGCTCCGCGCGGCTCTTCACGTTGTTGCCGCCGTTGCCGTCGTGGACGTAGCAGTACTGCATGCGGAAGACCGAGCCGGGATGCGCCGTCTCGTCGGTCGCCATGTAGATCTGATGGTGCGTGTCGCTCGAGCCGCAGCGGTAAATCTCGCTGTATTCGAGGGTGAGCGATCCGGAGTCCGCGTCGGCGCCGAGGATGCCGTGCGTCGGACAGTCGTGGATCACGGAGTCGTGGATCGTGATGTCGTCAGCGTGATGGAAGACGCAGCGCGACGAGCCGGCCGTCACCTCGAAGCCTTGAAAGACGTAGTGATCGCCGGCGAACTCGATGGTGTTCGTGCCGCCCGAGAGCACGGGGCGCGCGCCGTTCACGGGGACGCCGAGGATCGTGATCTTGTTCGCCGCGGTGCCGGCCTTGGTGAGACGAATGCCGCCGGCGTACGTGGCGCCGCCGTACACTTTGACCGTGTCGCCCGGCTTGAGCTTCGACGCGACGGCTTGCAGGTTCGCGTAGGGCTTGCCCGCGCCCACCTCGTACGTCGTGAGCGCTTGCGCGTCGTCGCTGACGACTTCGGGGCCTGTCGTGCCCATGTCGCTCGGGGCGCCACAGCCGTTGAGTGCCGTCGCCATCACCGCCGTCGCAAAGAAGCCGAGACTCGTGCGTAAACTCATCGCAGAACCAGATCCTTTCGTGGACTCCCCCGCGCGCCACGGCACTTCGAAGGAGCGAGTGGGCAAGGACGTCCGGACGAGCGCCTTTGTTTCGCCATGAAGGGCGGAAAAATCGTGAAGTCGACGTCAGGGCGACGTGTCCCAATTTTCCCGCCGTGCGAACGCGCCCGCTACGCGTGGAACGGGGCGGAATGGCGCCGTTGACTCAGTGCGACAAAGGTCGCCCACAAATCCAAGATCGCTCTTCAGCGGCTCGGGGGCGCGTTCGCCTCGAGCTCCGCGCGATGCACGCGCTCTTCTTGCCCGAGCTTGCCGATGACTTCGAGCGTGCGGTCGGCGATGGCTTGATGCACTTTGGGCGAGCCGGGCTCGGCGAGGAGATCCGAAAAGTCGATGGGCTCACCGAAGACGAGGACGATCTTGCGGCCGGTGCCGTCGAAGTTGCTCGCGACCTGGCGCGGCAGATCGTTCGGCAAGAGGCCGTTGATGAACACGGGGATGACGGGCACGCGCGCTTCGTGAATGACGCGGCCGACGCCGCGCTGCGCGGGTAAGAACGTGTAGGGGTCGTCGTCTTTCTTGCGCGTGCCTTCGGGATGGATGCCGCAGAAGAAGCCGCCGCGGCGCAGCAGCCACGCGAGCTCGTCGAGGCTCGTCGGGTTGAGCACGAGCTGGCGCCGCGCGCGGAAAATCGGCGGATACATCGCGAAAAAGCTCATCACGCCGTTCACGAACAGGCCGAGCGGGCCCGTGTAGAAGAAGTCGGCGCGCACCGGGAAGACGATGCGGTGCTTCAAACGCTGGCGCACGAGGTGGCCGATGACGACGTAGAGATCGAAGAAGCTGCGGTGGTTCGAAACGAGCACGTAGCTCTGATCGCGTGCGAGCCGTGGCAGCCGTTCGAGACCGAACACGAAGCGCAGGTTCTTGGTGAAGTGGTGGATCCAGGTGGAGCCGAACCAGTGTTGAAAAAAGCGGATCACGCGATCGACGCGACCGGCGTCGAACGTGCGCCGCACGAAGGCGATGTTGTAACGCTCCCAAAAGCCGAGTCGCCCGGCGCCGGCCGCGAGCAAGTCGGGACGCGCGTCGCTCGCCTCGGCGCTGTCAGGCATCGTCGAACAGAATATCGATGTAGCCGGGCGGCGGGACGAGCTCGCCGACGGCGGCGATCACGCGTTCGGCGAGGGCGCGCCGATCCGCGTCCGCTCCCGTGACGAGCCGGAGCGTGAGGTGCGGCTCGAGATCGCGCTCGCGGTTGAACGTGCGCGCGAGCCGATGGCCCGTGATTTCCGGCAGTTCGGCGAGGCAACGCTCGAGCGCGCTCGTGAAGGCGGGCGGCGGCGGATCGCTCGGTTCGGCGAGCAGCACCTCTTCGTCTTCGAGCGGCGGCAGGTCGCCGAGGTAGCCGACGAGCGGCACCGGCGTGCCCGCGACGATGCTCGCGAGCTCCGCGCGCCGCAGCACGAGCTCGCTCGCTTGCCCCGCGTCGATCACGAGGCCGAACACGGCTTCTTCGTCGATGACGCCGAGCGCGAGCTCGCACGCGACGCGCCCCGGCAGCGAACACACGCTGAGCTCGTGGTCGTCCGTCTGCCAGCCGAGCTCCGTCGCGACGCCTTCGACAAGCTCGGCGCGCGTGAAGAGCACGGCGAAGCCGCGGCCCGTGTCGTCGCTCAAAAAGTGCGGCACGATCTCGAGCTCGTGATCGAGCGCGACGACTTCGCCCTCGGGGGCACCGTCGACGTGGCTCCGGAGCGGCACGAAGAGCTCGGCCTCGTCGAGCGCCGCCATGAGGGCGGCGACGTCGCGCCGCAGGCCGCGGCGCGCCTGCGTGACGAGCGCCGTGAGATCGGGAGTGTCGCCGCCGTCGCTCGGTTCGGCTTCGGTCGGCTCTTCGGGGGTGCTCGCGGTCACGAGGTGCCGGCCGTAACACGTGGGGGCGGTCGACGCGAGGATCACGGCCTCGACGTAAGGCCCTCGCTCTGGCACGCTCACGCGACGCATGCCCGAAGGCCGCCGGAGCTTTTACGAAGAAGTCCAGCCGTATCGGACCGGCTTCTTGGCGGTAGGCGGCGAGCATTCCCTCTACTTCGAGGAGTCGGGCAACCCCGCGGGCAAGCCCGCCGTCTTCCTCCACGGCGGGCCCGGCGGCGGCACGAGCCCGCGCCAGCGTCGCTTCTTCGATCCGGCGCGCTACCGCATCGTGCTCTTCGATCAGCGCGGCTGCGGCAAGAGTCGCCCGCACGCGTCGCTCGTCGACAACACGACGCCGCACCTCGTGAGCGACATCGAGACGCTGCGCAAGCATCTCGGCATCGAGCGCTGGCTCGTGTTCGGCGGCTCGTGGGGCAGCACGCTCGCGCTCGCGTACGCGCAGAAGCACCCCGAGCGCGTGACCGAGCTCGTGCTGCGCGGCATCTTCCTTTTGCGGCGCTGGGAGCTCGAGTGGTTCTATCAAGCGGGCGCCAGCCGCTTCTTTCCCGAGGCCTGGCAGAAGTATCTCGCGCCGATCCCCGAGGCGGAGCGCGGCGACATGATCGGCGCGTATCACAAGCGTTTGACGAGCGACAACGCCGTCGTCCGGCAAGAAGCGGCGCGCGCCTGGAGCGTGTGGGAGGCGAGCACGGCGCACCTCTTTCAGGACAAGGACTACATCGCGAGCTGCGCCGGCAACGAGTTCAGCCTCGCGTTCGCGCGCATCGAATGTCATTACTTCGTGAACCGCGGCTTTCTCGAGCGTGAGCATCAGCTCATCGAGGAGATCCCGCGCATTCGTCACATTCCGGCGGTGATCGTGCAGGGTCGCTACGACGTGATCTGTCCGGTCGAGAGCGCGTGGGACCTCCATCGCGCCTGGCCGGAAGCGGACTTTCGCGTCGTGCCGGACGCGGGTCACTCCGCCTTCGAGCCCGGCATCGTCCACGAGCTCATCGAAGCCACGGCTCGTTTCGCGCGATGACGTTGAAATCGGCATTGTCCGGCGCCGTGGGCGCCCTCCGCACCATCAGCGAAAGCGTGGAGCGACAACTCGGGCCGCGCCGGCGCCGCGCGTGGAGGGGCGAGGCGCGCGCGCACGTCGAGCTGCGCGAGGCGCGCGGTGCCGAGCGCGCGGTGCTCGAGCGCTGCCTCGAAGCCGACGTGGGGTCGCTCACGGGCGTGCGTGCCGTGCGCATGAGCCACGCCATGGGGCGCGTCGTCGTCGAGGTGGACGCGGGCGGTCCGGAGCTCACGACGATCATCGACGCCGTCGAGCGCGCCGAGGCTGCGGCCGGCCTCGGTCGCGCGCGTTTTCGCGACACGACCTGGGAGCACCCAGCCGATTTCGAGGCCGCCGAGCGGCTGATCGTCGCGATGTTCGCGGACGCCATCGGCGTGGCGAGCGGAACGCTGCTGCGCTTCTCGCTCATCCCGCGCTCGCGGCTCGCGAGCACGCTCGCGTCACTCCTGCAGATCATCCAGACGTCTCCGCGCCTCCGCCGGGGTCTCGACGAACGCTTCGGACCGCTGCGCGCCGACCTGGCGCTCAGTATCGGCGCGGCGCTCGCGCACGGCGTCGCGCAACGGCCCGGCAGCGCCCTCGTGGAGCTCGCGCACCGGCTCGTCCAGCTCGGCGAGGCGAACGCCCGCCGCGAGAGCTGGGAGGCGCGCGAGTCGGATCTGTTCGACCTGTCGCTGCCGCGCGCCGAGCCGCACGCCGAGCCCGACCTCCGGCCCTGCGCGCTGCCGCGCGGGCCGATCGAGGAGTATTCGGATCGCGCGCTCTGGGTCTCGCTCGCGGGCTTCGGCGTGTCGTTCATCGCGACCGCGAGCTTGCAGCGCGCCGTGGCGGCTTTTTTCGGCGGCTTGCCGAAGCCCGCCGAGCTCGGGCGCGACGTGTTCGCTTCGGAGCTCGGCCGCACGCTCGCGCGCCGCGGCGTGCTCGTGCTCGACCCCGCGGTGCTGCGCCGGCTCGACCGCATCGATTGCCTGGTTCTGACGCATGATTTGGTGGCGCGGCATCGCTGGGAGGTGCGGGCGCTCGTGCGCGCGGAATCGATCGAGGAAATCGAGGTGCGCGCGCGCGTCGCGGGTCTGTTCAATCCCGATCAACCGGTGCTCCGGCGTGAGGGCTCGGGCTTCGCGCTCGAGCCGCTCGGCGCGACGCTGCTCGAGATCCCCGCCGATCTCGCCGCGCGCGCGAACGAGCTCGGCGCGCAAGGCGGCCTCTTGCTCGTGCTCAGTCGTGGCGGCGTCGTCGTGGCGCTCGTCGAGATCGAGATCGTCTCGCGCACGGGCATCGACGAGCTGATTGCGGCCGCGCGCGAGGCGGGCATGCGCGTCGTCGTCGCCGCCCCGACGGACGCCGTGCTCGAGGGGCTCGCCGCCGACGACACCATCGGCGAAGGCGCGGGCATGGTGCCCGGTATCCGCCGGCTGCAGCGCGAAGGGCGCGGCGTGTGCGTCGTCGCGGGCTCGGGCTCGGGTGCGGCGCTCGGCGCCGCGGACTGCGGCATCGGGCTGCTGCATGCCGGCGCCGAGCCGCCGTGGGGCGCGCACCTCGTGTGCGAAGAGGATTTGTCGGAGCCGCGCTTCTTGCTGCACGCCTGCGCGGCCGCGCGCCAGGTCTCCAAGCAGAGCGTCAACGTGGCGCTCGGCGCGGCGACGGTCGGCGCGCTCGTCTCCGCGGGCGGCGTGCTGCCGACCACGGGTCGACGCGTGATCGCGGTCGTGAACACCGCGTCGCTGCTCTCGATGCTGAACGGCGCGCGCTCCTCGCTCAAGCTCGCGCGCCGGAAACTCCCGCCGCCGCGCGATCGCACGCCGTGGCACGCGCTCGACGCGCGAGCCGTGCTCGCGCGGCTCGGCACGACCGCGGGCGGCCTCGAGCGCAAGGAAGCGCTCGCGCGGCGCCGGGTCGATCACACGCAACGCTCCGGCTTGATCGAGCTCGTGGAGGCGGTGGGCGACGAGCTCTTCAATCCGCTCGCGCCGCTGCTCGCGGCAGGTGCGGGCCTGTCCGCGGCCGTCGGCTCGTTCGGCGACGCGACGATGGTCGGCGGCGTCGTCGTGCTGAACGCCGTCGTGGGCGGCTTCCAGCGCCACCGCACCGAACGCGCGATCCGCGAGCTTTCGCGGGCGGCGCGCCGCCGCGCGCTCGTGCGGCGCGCCGGGCAGCTGCTCGAGATCGACGCCGATCAGCTCGTCCACGGCGATGTCGTCTTGCTCGCGGCGGGCGACGTGGTGCCGGCGGATTGCCGCATCCTCGAGTCCGATTCGCTCGAGGTGGACGCGTCGAGCATGACGGGCGAGTCCATGCCGGTGAAGCGGCAAGCCGCCGCTTCGTTCGAGCTCGACATGCCCGATCGGAGCTCGATGCTCTACGAAGGGACCGCGATCGCGGCCGGGCGCGTCACGGCAGTCGCCGTGGCCGTGGGTGACGAAACGGAGGCGCGGCGCGGGGCGCTCGTCAGCAAGCGTGACGCGGTGCGCGGCGGCGTCGAGCACCGCCTGCGTTCCTTGATTCAACTCACCGGACCGGTGGCAATTGGCGCCGGCGTCGGGCTCGTCGCCGCGGGTCTCGTGCGCGGGCGAAAGCTCGAAGATTTGGTGGGCTCGAGCGTGAGCCTCGCGGTGGCGTCGGTGCCCGAGGGGTTGCCCCTGCTCGCGACTGCGGCGCAGCTCGCCGCGGCGGAGCGGCTTGCCAAGCGCGGCGCCCTCGTGCGCAACGCCCGCAGCATCGAAGCGCTCGGGCGCGTCGACGTGCTCTGTCTCGACAAGACGGGGACGCTCACCGAGGGGCGCATCGAGCTCGTCGAGGTGAGCGACGGCGATGCGCTGCAGAGCCTGCCGGAGCTCGATGCCGTCACGTTGCCCGTGCTCGCCGCGGGCTTGCGAGCTTCCGCGGAGCGCGGCGGGCGCTCGTTCGACCCGACGGAGCAAGCGCTCTACCGCGCCGCCGATCGCATGGACGTGCGCACCGAATACGCGTGCAGCGGCTTCCAGCGCGCGTTCGAGACGTCGTTCGAGGCGGGGCGCGGCTACCACGCCACGGTCGGCAACTGCGAAGCCGGGCTCGTGCTCGACGTCAAGGGCGCGCCGGAAGTCGTGCTCGCGCGCTGCACGGGTGTGCGACGTGGCGGGCTGCGCCAGCCGCTCGACGCGGATACGAGCGCCGTGCTCGCGCGTCAGGCCGCGGTGCTTGCGGCGCGGGGCTTGCGCGTCCTCGCGGTGGCGGAGCGCATCGTGCCGCAGGGTGACAGTCTCGATCCGAAGCGGCTCGTTGGCCTTACCTTCCTCGGCTTCCTCGCGTTCAGCGATCCGGTGCGCGCGAGCGCGACCACTGCCGTCAAGGAGCTGCTCCAGGCCGGCGTGCGCGTCGTCATGATCACGGGCGATCACCCCGCCACGGCGGAAGCGGTCGCGCGTGAAGTCGGGATTCTCGCGACGGGCAGCGTCATCAACGGCACCGAGCTCTCCGAGGTCGACGACGAGTCGCTCGGCCGGCGGATCCGCGGCGTGACCGTCTTCGCGCGCGTGACGCCGCCGCAGAAGGTGCGCATCGTGCGCGCCCTCCAGCGCGCCGGGCGCGTGGTCGCGATGGTCGGCGACGGTGCGAACGACGCGCCCGCGATTCGTCTCGCAAACGTCGGTATCGCCGTCGGCGAGCAGAGCACGACCGCCGCGCGCGCCGCGGCCGACATCGTGCTCACGGACGCGCGGCTGGAAACGCTGGTGGACGCCGTGCTCGAGGGCCGCGCGATGTGGGCCGCCGTCCGGGACGCCGTCTCGATCCTCGTCGGCGGAAACCTCGGCGAGATCGGCTTCACGCTCGGCGCCGGGCTCTTCGACGGGCGCCCGCCGCTCAACGCGCGCCAGCTCCTGCTCGTGAATCTCCTGACCGACGTCGCGCCCGCGATGGCGATCGCGCTGCGTCCCCCCGCGCCGCGCTCGATCCAGAGCCTCGCGCACGAGGGCCCCGACATCTCGCTCGGGCAGCCGCTGAACCGCCAAATCGCGGCGCGCGCCATCACGACGGCGCTCGGCGCGAGTGCCGCCTGGGGCATCGCGCGCTTCACGGGCACGCGGGCGCGCGCCAATACGGTCGGCCTCGTCGCTCTCGTCGGCACCCAGCTCGGCCAGACGCTCACGAGCGGGCAAATGAGCAGACCCGTCATCGTCACCGGCGCGGCCTCCGCCGCCGTGCTCGCGCTCATCGTCCAGACGCCCGGACTCAGCCACGCCTTCGGCTGCCGCCCGCTCGGCCCGCTCGGCTGGGGCACCGCGATCGGTGCGTCCACGGCCGCCACCATGGGCGCCGTGTTTCTGCCCGATCTCATCGCGAGATTGCGCGGACGAACGGCGCCGCTCGTCGTGCTGCCGGATCCGCCCGCGCTGCTCTGATCAGTTTCGCCACGGTTTCGTGCCGGCACGACCGTCGCGTGTTTCGCGCTGTGCGTCGCGTGTTCGCCGTGCGTGTTTCGCGTCGCGTTTCGCCGCGCGTCATGGCGCGGCGTAGAGCCCGATGCGAGGAGCTCCTACGAATTTCTCCTACGAATTTTTCTGGTGCGTTCCCTGAGCATTCGAAAAAGTTCGGAGTAGAGTCCGCGCATGAACGCGCCGTAGATCCGACGGCGTGCCTGCTTCAACACACACGGAAGCATCGTCATGGAAGAACAGATCGAGACTGGCAGCGAGCGAGTCATCGACGGCCGTTTGCGCACTTTCTGCGACGGCTATTGGATCAAGGCGTACCCGGTCCCCGCGGACACGCTGCTGGAGAAGCGGCGCCTGATCGAGGCGCTCACGCGCCGTTTGTTCAATCACGTCGAGCACGGCATCAACGTGCCGGGTGAGCGTCTGGACGAGGCGCGCGCCGCCTACGACGAGGAGAACGTCGCGGAGCGCAAGCGCGTCAAGGGCGCGATGCTCGCCGGTGCGCTCTTCAACCGCGCCGCGGACATCTTCCAAAAACTCGTGGAGCTCCAGAAGCTCGGCGTCGTCGTCAAGAGCGACAACCCGCTGATGCGCCAGTGCGGCCAGCACCTGACGGAGGCGCTCGAGCTCGGGAAGATGGTGCTGCACCGGAGCGGTGAGGAAGGGATCGACGAGCTCTGGGGCGAGCCGTTCAAGGCGTTCGCGTTCCCGATCGAGGAGTTTTACAAGAGCCGTTACTTGAAGATCGCGCTCACGATGCGCACGATCGACCGCGTGGCGAAGGAGCTCGCGGAAGCGCTCGGTGCCTGGCCGGTGTTCAGCGGGATCGAGCCGCTCGTCTTCGCGTACGCGGAGGCGGCGAAGAGCAAGTGCGAGACGTTGCGCACCGACGCGGACGTCTTCGACACGTGGACGACGTTCGTCGTCGCGGGCGAGCACCTCGCCGCCTTCGAGCCGCGCTGGACGACGACGCCCACGCCGCTCGAGAGCGAACTGGCGATGGTCGGCCGTGCGCTGGCCCGGCGCGGCAAGGAGCTCATCGCCGACATGGCGCGCGCGCGCGTGCCGATGCCCAAAACCACGGCGGACCTCGTGGGGGCCCTCGACCAGCACCGCGCCTTCTGCACCGTGGCGACTACGCGCCGGCCGGCGGCAGGCGAGGCACCACCACGTCTCGCAGCACCGCCCGCACCTGCTCGAGGTTGAAGGGCTTCTCGAGCACGGGCTGCCCGCCCGTGCTCGGCTCCTCTTCACCCTCGAAGTAGCCGCCCGACATGAACACGAAGCGGCGCGCGACTTCCGGCAGCTCACGGCTCACGATCGCGAAGAGCTCGCTGCCCGTCATGCCCGGCATCAACAGGTCGCAAATGACGGCGTCGTATTCGGCGCCGCCGCGCTCACGCAGCACCACGAGCGCTTCGTGGCCGCCTCCCACCACCGTCACGGCGTGATCTTCCTCGAGCGCGAGGCGCAACGTACGCCCGACCGCCGCGTCGTCGTCGACGATCAGAATGCGGCCGCGCGACGTTTCTGGAGCGAGCGTCGCGGGCGGCGCTTCGCCCACCACCCCCGTCCAGCGCCGTAGCTTCACGACGAACGTGCTGCCCGCGCCGGGCTCGCTCGACACCTCGATGCTGCCGCCGTGGGCGAGCACGATGCCCTGACAGATCGGCAGGCCGAGCCCGGTGCCGACGCCGGCGGGCTTGGTCGTGAAAAACGGGTCGAAGATGTGGCGCTTCACGGCCTCCGTCATGCCGACGCCCGTGTCGCTCACGCTCACGTAGACGAAGTCGGGGTCCTCGCTCACGCGCACGGCGACTTCGTTGCGCCAGATCGTGTCTTCCGGCAGCGCTTGCGCTGCGTTCGAGAGCAAATTGACGAACACTTGCTCGAGCCGCGCGGCGATGCCCTCGACCACGGGAATCGCTCCGTAGTCGCGCACGACGCGCCCGCGCTTCGCGATCTCGCCGCCCGCGACGTTGAGCGCCGCGTCGAGCACGCTCTCGAGCTGCACGGGCCAGCGCACGGCCTGGTCTTCGCGCGCGAACGTCTTGAGATCGCGCACGATCGTCGCGACCCGCTCGCCGCCGTGGCGCGCTTCGCGCAGGCGCGTGAGCAACGTCTGGGTATCGACGGGCCCGCCCTTCGACAGCTCCCGGCTCATGAGCTCGAGGTTCATGAGCACGTAGGCGAGCGGATTGTTGATCTCGTGGGCGACACCCGCCGAGAGCATGCCGAGCGCCGCGAGCCGATCGGCTTGAGCCAGCCGGGCCTGCATCGCCTTGCGCTCGGTCACGTCGCGCGCGAACGCGAGCACGGAGCGCCCGCCGTCGAAATCGATGAGAATCGAGCTGATTTCGACCACGAGCTCGCGGCCGTCGAGCGAGCGGGAGCGGTACTCGTGGGCGGTGTCGTGCGCCTTGCCCGTGCGGAACATGTCGCCGATGCGCTCCGCGGCGACGGCTGCGTCGTCCGGATGGATGAAGTCGGTGATCGGGCGGCCGTAGCCGTCCTCGGGTCGCGCGAGGCCGATGAGGCGCGCGGCGCGCGGATTGAGGTACAAAATCGTGGGCCCACGCAGGATGGCGACGCCGTCCGGCGCGCCGTGCACGACCGTGCGAAAGCGCTCCTCGGACGCGCGCAGGGCCGTCTCGGCGCGCACGACGTTCTCGCGGAGCGCCCGCTCGCCCTCGTCCTCTCGCGAACCAATCGCCATACCGCACCGTCAGCGTAACACGTGAATTTCACGGGGGCTCTCGACGTTTGCGCCGCTCGCCCGCGGGCGCCCTGCGCGCCGCTCGCGTGTTTCCGGCGGCGCGAAACTTGGCCGCTTCCGCCGCGGCGTGAGAAGGCCACACACATGCGCACATTCAGCGTTGGGGCTCTCGTTTTCACGGCATTCTGCGCCGCAGCGTGCAGCGCGGAGCAAACGGCGGCGGTCGCGCCGAAGACGGCCTCGGCCGCCCGCGCCGAAGCGCCGCTACCGATGCTCGCGGCAAACCCGTTCGAGCACAAAGTCGGAGACTTTACCGTGCACGTCGTGAGCGGCACCTTCCGCAAGGAAGCCGCCGTCTTCACGGAGCGCGTCATCGCGCGCGCGGGCGACGGCTGGCTCATGGAATACAAGCTCGAAGACAACTCCGGAGCTCGCTCGCTGCGCGCGACGGTCGACGGCAACGGCGAGGTCACGCACGTCGCCCTGCTCGACGACGGCGACGAAAAGCCCGGCACGCTCGCCGACTACGAAGCGTTCATGGCGTCGGCGAGCCTCGCGCCCGACGAGAACGTGGGCTTCACGGCGAGCTCGAAGGGCACCTGCATGGTCGGCCCCTCCGAGCTCGACTGCGAAACGAAGAACTACCGCGTGCTGCTCGGCGACAAGGTCGCGAGCCTCGGCATCACCGGCAGCCGCGCCGTGCCGGGCGTCGACCTCGCCGGCGAAATCACGACCGCGGACGGCACCGTGATCTACCGCTCGGTCCTGATCGAGCGCGGGAACGAAGCGAACAAGTCGGGCGACGACTCCTTCGCGCTCGTCGATCCTGCGAAGTGACGGGTACCGCAGCCGTGCCGCGCGGCGGCACGGAGATACCCGCCGTCGAGGTCGCGCCGAATTCGCGGCGAACGGTGAAGGACCGCGAGCGTCCGCTCACCGTTCGGGAACACCCGACTTCGGCTGCTGCTCAGAGCACCTTGGCGATCGAATCGGCGATGTAGTCGATGTTGCCTTCGTTCATGGCGGCGACGCACATGCGGCCGCTATCGACCACGTAGATCCCGAATTCGGTGCGCAGGCGCTGCACCTTCGGCAGCTCGAGCCCCGAATACGAGAACATGCCGCGCTGCTTCCTCACGAACGAGAAGTCACGCGCCTGCTGCTTCGCGGCCAGCTTCTCCACGAAGAGCGTCCGCATCCGCAAGATGCGCTCGCGCATTTCTGCGAGCTCCAGTTCCCACGTCTTGCGTAGCTCGGCGTCCGTCAGAATCAGCGCGACGACCTGCGCGCCGTGCGAGCTCGGGTTCGAGTAGCTCGAGCGGATCACGCGCTTGAGCTGCGAGGTCGCGCGCTTCGTCTCGTCGGCGCTCGCGGTCACGAGCGTGACGGCTCCGACGCGCTCGCGGTAAAGCGAAAACGACTTCGAGAACGAGCTCGAGATAACCATCGGGATGCCGGCGTCCGCGAACGCCCGTACGGCGAACGCGTCGGCGTCGAGCCCCTCGGCGAAGCCCTGGTACGCGAGATCGAGGAACGGAATCAGGTTCTGCTCGCGGAAAATACCGGTGAGCTCCTGCCACTGCGCCTTGTCGAGATCGACGCCCGTCGGGTTGTGGCAGCAGGCGTGGAGCAGCACGATGCTCGACTTCGGCAGCGCGCGCAGCGACGCGACCATCTTGCCGAAGGCGAGCCCGCGGCTCTCCGGGTCGTAATACGCGTACTCGTTGACCTTGAAGCCCGCGGCTTCGAACACGGCGCGGTGGTTCTCCCAAGTCGGGCTCGACAGAAACACCTCGGACGAGGCGGGCGCGAAGCGCTTCAAGAAATCCGCGCCCATGCGCAGTCCGCCCGTACCGCCGAGCACCTGCGCCGTCGCGCAGAGGCCGCCTTTGACGACCGCGTGATCCGCGCCGAAGAGCAGGTTTTGCACGCCGGTGCGATAAGCCGGCAGGCCGTCGATCGGCAGGTACGCCTTCGAATTCTCGGTTTCGAACCAGCGCTTCTCCGCGTCACGCACCGAGCGCAGGACGGGGATGCGACCCTGGCCGTCCTGATACACGCCGACGCCCAGGTTCACCTTCTTCGGATTGGTGTCGGCGTTGAACGCGTCGGTGACACCGAGGATCGGATCGGGCGGAGCGAGGGGGATGGCGTGAAACAGGGACTCTGCTTGCGACATGGCGGCGCGCAGCCTAGCGCGATTTCACGCGAACGGAAGCGGCGCGCGGGTTCAGCCGTTCACGGCCGTGAGCCAGCCGCGCCGCCGCTCGTCCTTGCCGGTCACGGCGCGCAGGTACGCGCGCTGGAAGGACGCCCCGAGCGAGCCTTTGCCCGCCGAAAACTGCATGCCGTCGATCTCCCGCACGGGCGTGACCTCGGCCGCGGTGCCCGTGAGAAACACCTCGTCGGCGCGCAGCAAGTCCTCCCGCGTGAACGCGCGAACCGTCACCTTGACGCCGTGCTCCGCGGCGATGTCGAGCACGCAGTCGCGCGTGATGCCCGGGACGATCGAGCTCGACTCGTCGTTCGTCACGAGCTCGCCGCCCTTCACGAAGAACACGTTGCACCCGGTCGCGCTCGCGACCGTCCCGTCTTGATTGAGCAGGATGGCGTCGTCGAAGCCGTGATCGTGCGCCTCGTGCGCGGCGAGCACGTTGTTCGCGTAGTGCCCGCTCGCCTTCGCCATCGTCGGCAACATCGAGTGGTGCACCTTGCGCCAGCTCGAAACCATGACGCGGATGCCGTTCCTGAGCGCGTCTTCACCGAGGAACGTACCGAGCTCGCGCACGGCGATGAACGCGTGGACGAGGCACTCACGCTTCGGCTTGAGATCGATGGGTCCCGCGCCGAAATAAGCGAGCGGACGCAGGTAGCCGTTTTGGATGCCGTTCCGGCGCGTGAGCTCGACGGCGCCGCGCACGAACGCGTCGAGCTCGAAGGGCACGCGCATGCCGTAGAGTTTGGCGGAAAGCAGCAGCCGCTCGACGTGATCGCGCAGCCGGACGAGCACGGGTCCTTGCGGCGTCGGGTAGCAACGAATGCCTTCGAACACCGCGGTGCCGTAGTGGAGGGCGTTCGCGTAGTAGTGGACGCTGAGCTGATCGGCCTCGCGCAGCTCGCCGTCCCACCAGACCCAACGCGCGAGCTTCTGCCCGCGCGGCCGTGTGCCCGTGAGCGCGTCCGCCTCGGGCATCGCGTCGAAGTTCGGCCATTCCTTGTCGAGCGGGCCCATGGCGTTATGTCAGAATCCTACCCGTGAGTCCGTTCGCCGCACAGTGGCAGCTCGATCCCGAGGTGGATTTCTTGAATCACGGCGCGTTCGGCGCTTGCCCGACGGCCGTCCTCGCCGAGCAAGACGCCTGGCGCGCGCGGCTCGAGCGCGAGCCGGTGCGCTTCATGGTGCACGAGCTCGAACCGGCGCTCGACGGCGCGCGCGCGGCCGTTGCCGGCTTCGTCGGCGTCGATCCGCGCTCGCTCGTCTTCGTGGGCAACGCCACCGCCGGCGTGAACACGGTGCTCGCTTCGCTGCCGCTCCGCACGGGCGACGAAATCCTGATCACGGATCACGGCTACAACGCGTGCAACAACGCCGCGCGCTACTGGGGCGGTCGCGCGGGAGCGAACGTCGCCGTCGCTGCGGTGCCGCTGCCCGTGCACGAGCCGAACGACGTCGTGCGCGCCGTGCTCGCCGGCGTCACGGAGCGGACGCGCGTCGCCATCATCGATCACGTGACGAGCCCGACGGGCATGGTCTTCCCGGTCGCCGAGCTCGTGAAGGCGCTGCGCGAGCGCGGGGTGCTCTCGCTCATCGACGGCGCGCACGCCCCCGGCATGTTGCCGCTCGAGCTCGGCGCGCTCGGCGCCGACTACTACGTCGCGAACCTTCACAAGTGGTGTTGCACGCCGAAGGGCTGCGCGATTCTCGTTGCGCGTCCCGAACACCATGCCGGGCTCCGGCCGCTCGTCATCAGCCACGGCGCGAACACGCAGCGCACCGATCGCCCCAAGCTCTGGCTCGAGTTCGACTGGGTCGGCACCGTCGAACCGACCGCCGTTCTCGCGGCGCCGCGCGCGCTCGAGTTCTTGGCGGGGCTCTTGCCGGGCGGCTTTCCGGCGCTGCAGGCGCACAATCACGAGCTCGTTTGCTTCGCGCGCCGGCTCTTGCTCGACGCCGCCGGCACCGAGCCGCTGTCTCCCGAGTCGATGCTCGGCTCGCTCGCGAGCGTTGCGCTGCGTGACGCCCCACAGGCCAAAGGCTTCGAAGCGTCGCCGTTCTGCGAGCCGCTTTACTCCGAGCTCACACGGCGGCGCTTCCAGGCGCTCTGCACGTTTTGGCCCGCCGCGCCGCGCCGTATCGTGCGCGTGACGGCGCAGCTCTACAACGACCTCGCTCAATACGAGCGTTTCGCGGGCGCGCTGCGGGAGCTTGCCTGAGCGTGTTTTCGCGCCGGAGCGCGCAGGACTTCACGCCGAATCGCTTGAGTGTTGCCGTCGCGGCGCGCCGAGCGAGCGGCGCCGAGCTCGTCGATCTCACGGTTTCGAACCCCACGTGCGCGGGCATCCCCTACGCGCCGAACGTCGCGAGCGCCCTTGCGCGCACGGACGACGTGCTCCGCTACGAGCCCCAAGCGTTCGGCCTCGTGACGGCGCGCGCGGCCGTGAGCGCGCTGTGGCGCGAACGCGGTCTCGAAATCCCGCCCGAGCACGTCGCACTCACCGCGAGCACGAGCGAGGCGTACGCTTTTGCGTTCAAGCTGCTCTGCGATCCCGGCGACCAAGTGCTCGTGCCCGCGCCGAGCTACCCTTTGCTCGAGCACCTGGGCGCGCTCGAGAGCGTCGAGCTCGTCCCGTATCGGCTCGGCTACGACGGCGCGTGGTTCATCGACGTGAACGAGGTGCGGGCCCGCGTCACGGAACGCTCGCGCGCGATCGTCGTCGTGAGCCCCAACAACCCCACCGGCACGTACCTGAAGCGCGATGAGCTCGCGCGCCTCTCCGCGCTCGGCTTGCCGCTCGTCTCGGACGAGGTGTTCGGCGACTACGCGTTCGGGGCGGATACGCGGCGCGCGCGCTCGGTGCTCGAGGCCGAGAGCGGGCTCGTGCTCGCGCTCGACGGGCTTTCGAAAGCCGCCGCACTCCCGCAAATGAAGCTCGGTTGGCTCACGGTCGGCGGCGAGCCCGGGCTCGTCGCCGAAGCGCTCGTTCGGCTCGAAATCGTGCTCGATGCGTTTCTCTCGGCCGGTACGCCCGTGCAGCGCGCCCTGCCCGAGCTCCTCGCGACACGGCACGTGGCGGCGGACGCCGTGCGCGCTCGCACACGCGCGAATCTCGAGGCCGTGCGCGCCGCTTGTCGCGACGCGCCGGTCTCGCTCCTGCCGGTCGAGGGCGGCTGGTACGCCGTGCTGCGCTTGCCTGCGACCGCGAGCGACGAAGATTGGACGCTGCGTTTCCTCGACGCGGGCGTGCTCGTTCAGCCCGGTTACTTCTTCGACTTCACGGACGAGCCGCACGTGATCGTGAGCTTGCTCACGCCGGAAGTGGCGTTCGAACGCGGCGTGCGCATGCTCGTGGCGCTCACGTGACGGCGATGCGCTCGCGCGCGGCTCGACGGCCGCATCGTCCTCGCCCCCGCGACCGGCAGGTTTGAGATCGGCGCCCCACCGCCGTCTTGTTTGCCGTCACATCCGTCATAGCGCCGGGGTTGCGGTCATCGTGGCGCCGGCCCCTCTGTCTGCGCGCGGGAAAGAGGGGCCACTTTGAAACGGCGGTTAGCGGCGGCGGCGGGCGGCGAAGGCTATGCCGAGCGCGAGCGCGCCGAGCCATTCGAGGCCGGCGGTGTGCGAGCTCGCGGGCAGGCGGCAGCCGCAGCCGCTGCTGTTCTTCTCGACGGGCGCCGGCTTGTCGCCGCCGCTGTTGTCGCTCTTGGCGTCGTCCTCGCCCTTCGCAGGGGAGTCGTCGCTCGCGGCCGACTTGTCGGCGTCGCCGCTGTCCGACTTCTTGTCGGCGTCCGCGGCGGGCTTCTTCTCTTCGGGCTTCTTCTTTTTCTCGCCCGAGAAGACCATGGCGCGGCGATCGATGACTTCATTCTCGCCGTCGAAGATGATGGTGACGGCGCTGCCGACGACCTGGCCGTTGCGCGTGTCGCGCACGGTGACCTTGTACTCGCCCGCCTCGTAACCGAGGTCGCGCTTGACCTTGAAGCTGAAGCGCGTGCGGCTTTCGATCTTCGTCGTGGCGCTGTCCATGAAGCCCACGTCGACGCTCTCGATCAGCGGCTGGCGGTTCTCGAGCGGCACCTTGCGGTCGACCGGCCCGTCATGGCCGTCGAGCAGCGAGCGCTCGTAGTAAACCTCGGGCTGGAACTCGAACTTCATCGGCACGTACGCCACGTCCGGCGCCCGCGGCAGATAGATCGCGAGCTCGAGCATCCAGGATTTATCGCTCCGCTCCTTGAACGTCTTGCTCTTCCAGTCGATGCGACCGGCGGCGAGCGCCGAGCCGGCTACGAGGAGCAACGTGACGAACACCAGGAACGCGCGGCGAACGAGGGAACGATTCGACAAGAGCGGTACCTCCGAGCGGGCGCCCACCCTATCACTACTTTTCCAAACCGAGCGCGCCTCAATGCGTCACGGCCGGTCGGGCTTCGGCCTCGACGACGAGCACCGGCCACGACTGCGAATCGCGCGTCCATGGGCCGTCGCCGCTGCCGCGGTACTCGACTCGGAGCGCGTAGCTCCCCGCGCTGGGCGGCGCCGGGAGACCGAAGGCGCGCGTGCGATAGCGCTGGCTCGTCGCGCGGTGCGGGAATGCGTTCGTCGGCGTCTCGAGGCCGTTCTCACCCACGAGCACGAAGCGCAGCTGGAATTGTTGATTGAGCTCGGAAGGCTCCAAGCGCAGATACGCGTGCATCTCGAGCGGCAAGAGCGCGCCGGGCGCAGGCCAGTTCTGGCGCGGGAAGTTCAGCTGCTCGACCATGTTGAACAACGTGATGTTGTTCGAATGTTGGTCGACGCTCGATCCGCTGCCCATCGCGAGCAAGTAGCACTTCGGCATTGGCGTGTACGGCCCGGCAATACCCTAACCCACGACGCTTGGCACTACCCCGTCGCCAGGCGCACGATCGTGAGCGTGCCAACGACGGCCACGAGCACGCCGAGGCCGAAGGAAAGCGCGCGCCAGCGGCCGAGCGCCGCGGGCGGCGCGTAACGCTCGGCGACGCGCGCAAGGCCGAAGCCGAGGTGAAACGAGAGCGCGAGCGTGCCGAGCGCGTGCCACGCCGCAAGCAGCGGGATGCCCGCAACCGTGCTCGAGAGCTCGCGTGCGAGCGCGAGCACCGATTCGGCGGGGTAGCGGTCGCCACGCACGATCGGCCAGCGAAAGCGCACGAAGTGCTCGACGACGAACGGCGCGAGCAGCGCTCCCGCGAGGCGATGCAGCGCGAGCGGCGCGGCCTGCCCCGGCGCGGTCGTCTGCGTCCGGCGCCGTAGCCAGAGCGGCCCCGCGAGGGCGACGTGCACGGCGAGCGGGAGCCAGACGACGACGGCTTCGACCCCGAGCGCCAGCGCCGAGAGCGCGTGCCGGTCGCCGAGCGTGGTCGCGCCGAAGAGGACGCGGGCGTAGCTGCCGAGGTGGAGCACGGCGAAGCCGGCGAGCGGGACCACGCTCGTGAGCGCGAAAACGCGCTCGAACGCTGCGCGCCCCGAGCCGTGCGCCGAGCCTGCGGGATCCACGCGAGCAGGCTAACATGCGAGCGCCTGAACTCGAGCCCGCCCGCTTCCAGACTCCGCCGGACGCCGCGCCCCGGCAGCGCGCTCTGCCCCGTTGCGCTCGCCCTCTGTGTGGCGCTCGCGCCCGGCTGCCGGCGCGGGCAGCGCGACGTGGCGCCGCCCGTCTCGCTCGCGGAGGGCAGCTCCGCGCAGGCGGAATTTCGTCTGCTGCGCTCGCTGTTCTTCGACGCCGACGGCCCGGGGCGCGCCGCGCTGACGCCGCGCCTCGGCGAATTTTTGACGCGCTTTCCCGAGGACCCGCGCGAGCTCGACGTGCGGGTGTTTCTCGCCTTCGCGCGCATCGAGGCGAGTGACGAGCGCGGCGCGCGTGCGTTCCTCGAGCCGGCGCTGCGCGGCGCGGACGGGCCGCGCAAGGACTTCGCGCGCGTCGCCGAAGCTGCCATCTTCGCGCGCGCGGGCGAGGCGCCGCGCGCCGTGCAAGCGCTCCGAGCGCTCGACGGCAAGCTCGTCGATCTCGACGAGCGCTTCGTCTACGGCGAGGAACGCGCGCGCGCCGCCTTCGTCGCCGGCGCGTACGACGAGGCGGTCGAGGCGCTGCTCTCGTGGCTCGTGCAGGCGCCGCTCGATCGGCAAAATCGCGCGCGCACGACGGCGACGGCGCTCTTGAACCTCGCGCCCACGCCGGACCTCGTGCGCGCTCTCTCGATCTTGCGCCGCGCGCGAGAGAGCGCCGGACGGGCCGATCTCGAGTCCGCGCGGGCGTGGCTCACCACGACCATCGCGCAGAAGCTCACCGAGCTCGCACTCGCGCGCTCGGACGCCGAGCTCGCCCGCAAGCTGCTTGACGCTGCTCCGGTGGCGCTCCGCGCGAGCCCGGACGGCGAACGCTTGGTGGCGCTCGCGTCGGGCGGCGCGAAGGCACCAGCCGTCGCGGGGCGCTGCGTGGGCCTGCTCCTGTCGCTTGCGGGGCCGCTCGAGCGGCGGCGCGCGTCTGCGATCGCCGCCGGGGTCACGCGCGTGCTCGACAGCGCACACGCAGCGCCGGGGGGCTCCGGCGTCGGCCTCGTCGTGCGTTACGACACGAGCGACGTCGACGCCGCCTTGGCCGGGCTCGCGGCCGAGGGCGCGTCCCTGTTCGTCGCCGGCAACGACGACGAATCGGCGCGAATCGCGGCCGCCCGCGCCGAGGTGCTCAAAATACCGATCATTTTGCTGCGTCCGCTCCAGCGCGAACCCGCGGCGAAAGGGTATACGTTCGTGCTCGGCGTGAACGACGGAGCCGTGGAGCAAGACCTGATTCAAGCCCTCGACGGCGACGGCCGGCGCGAGCGCGCGCGCGTCGGCCCGGGCGGCACGCCGTGCGACGTCGAGGCCGAAGCGCCGGGACGGCCGCGCTTCCCGCTCGCGACGTGGAAGCGCACGGGCGTGGACGCGCTCCTGCTCTCGGGTGACGTCGATTGCGCGCGCGACCTGGCCGCCGAGCTCCGCGCCGCGCGTGATCGCACCATGCTCGCGCTCGGCCTCGACGCCAGCGCGGCGTACGCGACGCTCGGCGTGCCGACGCTCGCTCCGACCGCGGGCACGTACCCGACGAACGCACCTGCGGGCGGTTGGTACGAAGCGCTGGGCCACGACGCAGCCGTGCTCGCGGCGCGCGCGCTCGAAGCGCTGCCCGCGGCCGGCGTCGCGCGCAGCAACGAGGTCGAGGCCCTGCACGAGAAGGTGCGCGACTCCCTCGCGACGACGCAGGGGGAGCTCTGGACGAGCGCCGAACACGGCTTTGCCGGCGGCCGCAGCTTACCGCGAACGCTCGGCGTCACGAGCGGCGGCACGGAGTCACACTGATGGAAGTCGAGCTTTCGAGCGAACGCGCGACGCGCGAGCTCGCGGCGCGTGTTGCGCCGCACTTGGCGGCGGGAGATCTCGTCGTTTTGAGCGGGCCGCTCGGCAGCGGTAAGACATTTTTCGCGCGAGCGCTCTGTCGCGCTCTCGGCTTGCCGCCGCGCGTGCGCGTGCCGAGCCCGACGTTCACGCTCGTGCACGAGCACCCGACGACGCCGCCCGTCTCCCACGCCGACCTCTACCGCTTGCGGGACGAGAACGACGTGCGCGGGCTCGGGCTCGACGCGCAGCGCGACGACGGCCGCGTGCTGCTCGTCGAGTGGGGCGAGCCGTACATCGGCGCGCTCGGCGGGGACGCGCTCGTGCTCGAGCTCTCCGTCGGACCGCGCCGCGCGAAGCTCCGCGCGACCGGGCGGCGTTCGAACGCCCTGCTCGCGGCGGTGCAAGGGGCCTGATGACCGAGCCGGACGAAGCGCAAGGGGAAGACGCGGAGCGCGCCACTCCCGGTAAGGTTTTGCGCTCGCTCGCCGAGCCGCTCATGGGTGCGCTCGATCGCCTGGGCGCGATTCTGCTCATCACGGGCCAGACGCTCGCCTGGCTCATCCGGCCTCCGTACCGCTTCTCGCAGCTCTTTGCCGCGATGGATTTCATCGGGGTCAAGTCGACCTTCATCGTCGGACTCACCGGTACGTTCAGTGGCATGGTCCTCGCCTTGCAGACCGTGCACAGCCTCCGGCAATTCAGCGCCGAGGGCGTGGTCGGCTCGATCGTCGCCGTCTCGCTATGTCGTGAAATCAGTCCGGTTTTCGCCGCACTCATGGTTACGGCGCGCGCCGGCAGCGCGATGGCGGCCGAGCTCGGCAACATGCGCGTCACCGAGCAAATCGACGCGCTGACGACGATGGGAGTCAGCCCCGTTCAATACCTGCTCTCACCGCGGCTGCTCGCGAGCGTGCTCATGCTTCCGCTGCTTTTCGTGCTCTACACGGCGGTCGGCATGGTCGGCGCCTACGTCGTGGCGGTCGAGTGGCTCAGCGTGGATCCCGGTGTTTTCATCTCGAACATCGAGAAGTACATCGTGCCGAGCGACCTCTACATGGGCGGGACCAAGGCCATCGTGTTCGGGTTCTTGCTCTGTACCATCTCGTGCACACAGGGGTTTTTCGCATCCGGTGGCGCAAAGGGCGTCGGTGAAGCGACGACGCGCGCCGTCGTGATGAGCTCCGTTGCGGTACTCGTCATGAACTACCTGCTCACGAGTTGGATGACCGACGTGTGAGTTTTCGGCGCCGTGGCACGCACGTTGCCGAAGCGCTTCCGCACGTGCCCGCGACCAACCCATTCGAACAATATGGAGGACAGGCACGAAGGCGAGGCGTAGGTTTGTTCTCGGCGTGGGGCGGAGAGGATGGAGCGCAGATGGTCGAATCAAGAGCTAGGGCCAAACAACGAGCTGCTCGGAGTGGACCGAAGTACTTGCGGTCGTTCGACAACGCGGGTCACCTCGATCCCTTTCGTGCCATGCGTTTGCTCGAAATTGCCTGGGAAACGCGGGCGCGCGCGCCCGAGGAGGCCTTCGTCGCCGGCTCGAGAGCGGACGACGATCTCGCCGAGGAGCTCGGTGAGGGCGCCGTCGTCGCGATGACGAGCGGCGAGGGCATCGTCGTCGAACACTTCAATCTCGACGTCGAGGAAGACTGGGGCGGTCCCTTCGTCGAGTCGACCGGGAGCAAGGAGTTCGCGGGCGGCACGGACGAGTCGAACATCGCGGAAGCGACGCGCGAGCCGTTCCCGACGGTTTGACGCAACGCTCCGGCGAGAGGGCGGGAGTTTGGCGCTACGGCGCGACTTGTGAGAGTGCGAAGGCGTAGCTGTCCGCGCGTTCGTCGACGAGCGCTTGGATCTTGTCCGCGCCGCCGTGACCCGCGTGTTCTTGAATGCGCAGCAGCACCGGGCCGCCGCTCGAGCGCGCCTGCAGCAGGGCCGCGAATTTTCGCGCATGCATCGGATCGACGCGATCGTCGTTGTCGGCGGAGAGCAACAAGACGCTCGGATAGGCGACGCCCGCCTTGACGTGGTGATACGGCGAGTAGGCGTACAGCGCGCGAAAATCCTCCGCGTTCGCGGCGCTCCCGTACTCCTCGATCCAGGTCTTGCCGGAGCCGAAGAGCTCGTAGCGGACCATGTCGAGTAGGGGCACGCCGCAGACGGCGACGCGGAACAGATCCGGACGCTGGGTGAGCGCCGCGCCGACGAGCAAGCCGCCGTTCGACTCGCCGCGGATCACGAGCCGATCGGGGCGCGTGACCTGGCGTGCGACGAGCGACTCGGCGACGGCGATGAAGTCGTCGAAGACGTGCTGCTTCTCGTGGCGCATGCCGGCGCGGTGCCAGGCTTCGCCGTACTCGTTACCGCCGCGCAGGTTCGCGATCACGAACACGCCGCCGTGCTCGAGCCACGGAAACGCGGTGGTCGAGAAGGTGGGAGTCAGCGCGACGTTGAAGCCGCCGTAGCCGTAGAGCAGCGCAGGCGCCGTACCGTCGAGCGGCTTGTCCTTGGCGCGCAGCAGGAAATACGGGACGCGCGTGCCGTCTTTCGAAGTCGCGAAGAGCTGCTCGGTCACGTAGCGCGACGCGTCGACGGGCACCACGGTTTGATAGCGCAGCGTCGATTGACCGCTCTTCACCGAAAGCTCGTAAATCCCCGGCGGCTTCGCGAAGCCCTCCGTCCGGTAGTACGCCTCGTCGTCGCCCTCGTTCCCGCTGAACATCGACACGGTGCCGGGCTCGGGCAGCTTCACCTCGTAAGCGAGCTTGCCGTCGAGCTCGCGCACCTCGATGCGCTGCACGGCGTCGCGCATCGTGACGAGTCCGACGCGCTTGCCCATGAATTCCATGCGGTCGATCACGGTGTCCGGTCGCTCGGCGACGATCTCGGTCCACTTCGCCTTGTTGTCTGCGTGCGCCGGGTCGATGCGGAAGATGCGAAAATGCGGAGCACCGTCATTCGTGATCGCGTAGAGCGCGCCGTCGTGGCCCGTGACGTCGAAGAGGGCGTTCTCACCCTGGACGATCGTCTGCCAGACGCCCGGTTTCTTCACGAGGTCCTGGAAATACGCGTCGCTCGCGACCCAGCCGTGCTGCACCTCCGCGATGAGGAAGCGGCCGTCGCGCGAGAGCTCCACGGCGTGGAACGTCTTGGGATCGTGGGTCGCCTCACGCACGAGCGCGTCGTGCGCCGGATCATCGCCCACGCGATGGAAGCGAATCTCCGCGAAGCCCGGCCGGTCCGCCACGGTCACGGCGCCGCCGACGGGCGGGATCCACGTGTAGTAAAAGCCGGTTCCCGCGGGGTTCCACGACGGGTAGGCGTACTTGGCGCCCTCGATCACCTCGGTCTTCTTCTTGCCGGTGGCGACCTCGATGATCTCGAGCACGGCTTCGTCGGAGTTGTTCTTCTTCACGCCGTAGGCGACGAGCTTGCCGTCGTAACTCACGCGGTAATGGCCGAGTGAGACGCTGCCGTCCGTGGACCACGTGTTCGGATCGAGCAGCACCTTCTTCTCGCCGTTTTTGCCCTCGCGCCAGAAGACGACGTCCTTCTCGCGCCCGACGTCTTTTTGATTCCAGAAGTAGCGGTTGCCGCGCTTCACGGGCGCCCACACGCGCTCGATGTCGTATAGCTCGTGCAAGCGCTGGGCGAACGCCGCGCGCTCCGGCAGTTTGTCGAGCCACGCGCGCGTGAACGTGCTTTCCGTCTTCGCCCACGCCTGCACTTCGGGCGCCGTGCCGTCCTCGAGCCAACGATAGGGATCGGCGACGTGCTCACCGTGGAGCGTGTCGACGACGTCGCCCGTGCGCGTCGGCGGGTAGTCGAAGTGCCGCGCCGGCGGCGCCGCGGCGGCGCTCGTGCTGGTCGGCGTCGACGGCTGCGGCGGCGGGAACGGCGGTTTCGGCGGCATCGAGTCCTTGCTCGCGCAGCCGAGCATCAGCGCGCAGCCGAACGCAACGCCGGCGCGCCACCCGAAACCACCCGCATGTCGCAACTCGAGACCCATGGCGGGCGAATGGTAGCCGCGCTCGTGAGCGGGTCGGTCCCCGCACATAGGTTTCGTGACGAGCCATAGGGCCGTGCCCAAACCTTAAAATCCAATAAATTTATACATTTGAGTCAAATGGCACCGCGTGACGTGTGTGGCGTGTGAGCGACAAATTCGAAACGATACGTCTACAATTCCGCCCCTACCGTGCAAGGAGTTCACGAAGCCCACTCGTCCGCCACGCCGGCGCCTGCCGAGGAACCGGGGCTCGTCGTTCCCGTCGAGTCACGGCCGTGGCTCCGGCGTTGGGCGCGCGTGCGGCGTTACCTCGCGCCGGCCGTGCTCCTCACGTTGCCGTTCACCGCCGTGGGGATGGATCTGGCGCGGCGCTCGGAGCGCGTGCTGCACCTGCACGGCGACTACCGGCTGACGTACCTCGGAGCGATCGTCGAGAGCGCCGTGGTGTGGGGAACGTTGCTCTACGCGGCGTGCCGGCAGCGCGGGAAGGCGCGGCTCGTCGCGACGGTGCTGTTCGTCGCGTTCGGGACGCTCACGCTCGGCGGACAGACGTACTTTTTTCAGCAATACGGCGCGTATCTCAATCGCGACGTGTCGATCTTCGCGGCGAACTTTCGCGAGAGCGTCGTAAGTCAGCTGTTCGCCGATTTCTCGAATTATCTGCGCGCGAAGGCGCCGATGTTCGTGCTCACGCTCTTGCTCGTGTGGCTCGGCCGGCGCGCGCTGCGGCCGCGGCGGCGGCCGGCGCGCGTGGCAACCTGGCTTGCGCCGTGCGTGTTCGTGGCGAGCTTCGTCGTGCCGACGCAATTTCGCCACGTGCAGGCTTCGACGCCGGACGTCCTGTATTTGAACGCGATCGGCGGCCTGCTCGCGACGCAGTTCGGGCTGACGGAGCAGAGCAATCAGCTGCGCCCGCGGCTGCGCCAATCGCTGCCAGTGCCCGCACTCGCCGTGGCGGCGGGGACGCCGAAGCGCAACGTGGTGTTCGTGATTCTCGAGAGTGTGCGCGCGGACGCGACGTGCATCGAGCACGACCCCGCGTGCCGCCGCACGGCGGCGACGAACGCGCTGCTCCCCGAGCGTTTTGCGTTCACCAACATGCGTTCGGTCGACTCCTGCACGGCGATTTCGCTCGCCGTCTTATGGTCGGGCCTGGACTCGAACGACTCGCGCGAGAACCTCCACACGTGGCCGCTGCTTTTCGATTACGCCAAGGCCGCGGGTTACGACACGGCTTACTGGACGAGCCAGAACATGCTGTTCGGCAACGTGCGGCTCTGGGTGAAAAACCTCGGCGTGCGCAAATTCGTGAGCGCCACGGAGCTCGACCCCACGGCGGATCTCGATATCGGCGCGCCGGAGCAGCTCCTGGCGAGCCGCGTGAACGCCGAAATCGGCGAGATGCACGAGCCGTACTTCGCCGTGATCCAGACGTCGAACGTCCACTATCCGTACTACGTCAATCGCAAGGGCCCGCAGCCGTTCCAGCCCGCGACGACGAGCAAGGCGCCGGCCGACAACCCGCATTTCTTCAACTACTACCAGAACGCCGTCTACCAGCAGGACCAGCACGTCTCGCGCATGCTCGCGCATCTGCGTGAGACGGAAGCGGGCAAGCGCACCATCATCGTTTACACGAGCGATCACGGCGAGGCGTTCCGCGAGCACGGTCAGATGGGGCACACCTTCAGCATCTTCGACGAGGAGACGCACGTGCCGATGTGGATCGACGCGCCGCCCGGCACGCTCACGCCGAGCGAAATCGCGAGTCTCGAGGCGAAGCGCGACGCGTACCTCTTCCACATCGATCTCGCGCCGACCGTGCTCGACCTCTTGGGCGTCGGGGACGCACCCGGCATCGCGAAGTACAAAGAGCGCATGCACGGGCACAGCTTGCTGCGCGCGCCCCTGAGCGATCACGTCGTCCCGATGACGAACTGCGGCGGCGTCTGGAGCTGCGCCTTCGAAAACTACGGCGTCATGCAGCGCAACCTGAAGGTCGAAGCGCGCTCCTGGGATCCCGGCTGGAAATGCTTCGACGTGGCCTCCGACCCCGACGAGCTCCACATCCTCGATTTCAACCGCTGCGAGCCGCTCATCGCCGCCGCGGTACGCACCTACGGCCGCCTGCCAGGCCAGGGCATCGCGCGCAAAAACTGAGCCCGGCTGGCGCTCGGCGTTTTCGCCGTGGCCACCACCGCCTCGTTGCGTCGCGCGACCAGGGGTAATGGCGCGTTTCTCGAGTCGAAGTGAAAACTCCGAACTTGGCGCGGAACTTTCATTTGAGCTCGAGCATGAACGGCGAGACCCCTTCTTCTGCAGCCGTCGCGGAGCGCCACGACGCGATGATTGCGCGTCCCGCGCTGTTGAAATCGCTCGAGCTCGCCGTTCGACGCAATGGGGCGACTGCATTGCTCGGGCCGAGACGATGCGGCAAGACGACGTTGGCTCGACAATTCGCGCGCTTGCACGGTGCCACCGTGTTCGACCTCGCCGATCCGGGAACCTCCGACGCGTTCGAGCATCCTCGGCGGGTACTCGACCCGATCCGCGGCTGCGTCGTCATTGACGGAATCGAGCGCCGGCACGAGGTGCTGGTCGCCGTGCGGTCGATCGCCGATGGTCCGATGCGCATGGTTCCGAGACGCTCGACGAAGTTTCTGATCGTCGGGGGCGTTTCGCGCGAAATTTTGCGGACCGGCACGGATGCACTGACTGACCTCGCTACCGTGGAGACGGCGGGATTCCTGCTCGCGGAGCACGCCGTCGAAGCTGCCGATGTCTTGTGGGTTCGAGGAGGGCTACCGGGGTCGCTTTTGGCGGAAACCGATGAGGCAAGCTTTGCATGGCGCGCCGGATTCACGACCGACTTCGTGGAACGCGACGGCTTCGTGCTGGGCAGTCGGCTGTCTCCGACGACGATGCGACGCCTTTGGACGATGGTGGCCCATCGGCACGCGAAGCCGTGGAATAGCTCGGAAGTCGGGCGCTCGCTCGGCGCCGATGACTGGACCGCGCGCCGCTATCTGGACCGGCTCGCGGGCGACTACCTCGTGCGAGTCTTACCCGCTAGGGTAGAGAACGTGAAGAAGCGCCAGCGTCATGCGCCGAACTCCGCGATGACGACTTTGCGTCTCGAGAAGAGCTGGGTGATCTACCCCGGCGAACAGGCGTACGACCTCGCTCGCAACGTTCGAGCAGTGCCCATCGCAGCACTAGGCGAAGAATTCGCCCCGATCGCGCGCGGCCTCGAGCGTGAGCGCTGACGAGAGGGTGCGGGCGATCGTACGCCGGTCAGGGGGAGGTGACTTCTCGTAGGCGGCGTTCGAGGTAGCGGCGTTCGGGTTCGGAGCGGCAGAGGTCGAGGGCGCGGGTGTAGTCCCGGCGGGCGTCGCTCGGGCGGGCGAGGCGGCGGGCGAGGTCGGCGCGGGCGGCGTAGAAGAGGTGGTGCGAGGCGAGGTCGGGTTCGTCGGCGATTTCGCCGAGGAGGGCGAGGCCGCGCTCGGGTCCTTCGTGCATGGCGACGGCGACGGCGTGGTTGAGGCGGACGATAGGTGCGGGGGCGAGCGCGAGCAGCGTGTCGTAAAGGAGGACGATTTGAGGCCAATCGGTCGCATCGCTCTGCGGCGCCTGCGCGTGGAGCGCCGCGATGGCGGCCTGGATCGCGTAGGGCGTGGGGCCGCCGAGGCGGAGGGCGCGCTCGACGCGCTCGAGCCCCTCGGCAATGGCGGCGCGGTCCCAACGGGAGCGATCTTGCTCTTCGAGCAGCACGAGGTTGCCCTCGGCATCGACTCGCGTGTCGCGCCGCGCGTCATGGAGCTGCATGAGCGCGACGAGCGCGACGGGTTCCGCTCGTTCGGGCATCAAATGCTCGAGCAGCCGGCCGATCCGGATCGCTTCACTGCAAAGCTCTCGCCGCACGAGCGCGTCGCCGCCCGTCGCGGCGTAGCCCTCGTTGAACACGAGGTAGACCACGCCCATCACCGCATCGAGCCGCTCTGCGAGCTCGGCGCGCTCGGGCACGACGTACGGGATTTTCGCGATGCGGATCTTGCTTTGCGCCCGCACGAGCCGCTGCGCCATCGTCTTCGGCTCCACGAAGAACGCTCGCGCGATCTCGTCCGTCGTCAGCCCGCAGAGCGTGCGCAGCGTGAGCGCCACCTGCGCGTCGAGCGCGAGCGCCGGGTGGCAACACGTGAAGATGAGCCGCAACTGGTCGTCGGCGCCCGCGCCGTTCGGCTCGTCTTCCGGCTCCGATCCCAGCGCCTCGAGATCCACTCCATCGAGCGGAGCCTCGAAGCGCGTGCGCCGTCGCAGCCTGTCGATCGCCTTGTGGCGCGCGGTCGCCAGCAGCCACGCTCGTTCGTTGCGTGGCGCGCCCGCGGGCCACTCCGCGAGCGCCGCCTCGAACGCCTCCTGCACCACCTCTTCGGCCAGCGCAAAGTCGCCGCCCAGCGCGCGAATCATGCGCGCGACGATCGCACCGGACTCCTTGCGATAAAGCTCGCCGATGGACGCGCTGTCCACGCGGCGAGCCTAGCGCAAACCTCGCCGCTCACATGTCCGGCAGCTGCATCACCGGGCGAACCTCGATCGCGCCTGTCTTCGCGCCCGGGATCTTGGCCGCGATCATCACGGCTTCGTCGAGGTCCTTCGCCTCGATGCTGTAATACCCGCCGAGCTGCTCGCGCGTCTCCGCGAACGGCCCGTCCGTGCGCAACGTCTTGCCGCCCTTCACGCGGACCGTCGTCGCCGTGCTCACCGACTCGAGCGCCGCGCCGCCCTTCATCCGCCCGCTCGCCTTGAGCTCCTCGGTGAAGCCTTTGTACTCGGCGAACATGCGCTGCTGGTCTTCCTTCGACGCGCTCTTGCCCTCGGCCTCGTTACCGTAAATCAACAGGATGTATTGCATGATGGTGACTCCTGACCGCGCCCCGTTGGCTCGGTTCAGTGAGTAGTCGAACGGGCGCGCGCCGAATCGACAGCCGCCCGATTTATTTTTGAGGGCGACCGAAATATCGAATGGTTTACGGCGCTTGGCGTAGCGCCGCCCGCGGGCGGCGGCGGCTCGAGCGCGCCCTACTAGCGCCGAGCACGCGGGTTCTGCGACCATGGCGTTCGGGGAAATTCGACCATGCACAGACCCATCGTGTTGGCTCTCGGCCTGCTCATTCCATCCTTCTGCGTCGGCGGCTGCGGTTCGAGCTCGGATGACGACGCCACGTCCGGCACGAGCGGCGCGGGCGGCTCGAGCGGGAGTAGCGGTACCGGAGCGAGCGGCGGCTCCGGCGCGAAGGGCGGCACGAAGTCGAGCGGCGGGTCGAGCGGCACGAGCGGCACGAGCGGCACGAGCGGCACGAAGTCGACGGGCGGCACGAGCGGCACGAGCGGCACGAAGTCGTCCGGCGGCACGAGCGGTACGAAGTCGACGGGCGGCACGAGCGGCACTGCAGGCTCGAACACGACGGGCGGCACGAGCGGCAGCGCGGGCTCGAACGCGACGGGCGGCTCCGACGCAACGGGCGGCTCCGACGCAACGGGCGGCTCCGACGCCGCGGGCGGTTCGAGTGGGAGCGGCGGCGACGCCGGCACCTCGGGCCAAGGCAGCGCTGACGCTCGCTACTTCGGCGACGCGCACAGCGGCAACTTCTGGATCGGCCCGGTCGACTTCGATGAAACGCAGTGGCACAACGCTTGCGCGCCGTCCAACAAGTATCCAGCCGGCATTCGCTCGCTCTACGGCACGTACCTGCTCGGCCTCGCGAACGAAGTGGTGCTCCAATCGCTCGCCGCGAGCAGCGGCCAGCTGTGCGACACCTGCGTCGAGCTCACGGCCAACGGCGTGACGCTGATTGCCCACGCCATCACGTACGGGGAAGAGACGACGCCGAACGACGTCGATGTGAGCCCGGAAGCCAATGACGCGCTCGGCGGCGACACGAGCCGCTCCGTCAGCTGGCGTTTCGTCACCTGTCCGACGAGCGATCCGGTGCAGTACACCTTTGACGGACGCCAGTGGACGAACACCTTCTTCTTCCGCCTCTGGGTCCGCAACGCACGCGTTCCGATCGACAAGGTCGAGTACCGCGTCGGCTCGGGGGCGTGGTCGGCGGCGGAGTGGCAGGACGACGGGGCGTTTCAGGCGAGCGACGATTTTTCGAACGGCTTCTCCGTACGCGTCACCTCGATCGACGGACAGACGCTCGAAGACGACTTGCCGGGGCTCAATACCTTCGACCCGGACGTCGGCGTGAGCTCGCACGCCAACTTCAACTGAGGCTCAGCATCCGGTCGATCGGCAGCTTGGCGCGCGTTCGCAGCTCCTCGGGCATTTCCAGCCGGGGCTCGAGATCACGCAGGGCGAGGTAGACCTTTTCGGGCGTGTTCAGGCGCATGAACGGGCATTCGTTGCACGCGCAGTTCGCTTCCGGCGGCGCGGCGTAAAGCTGCTTGTTCGGTGCGCGCTTCTGCATCTGATGCAAGATGCCCGGCTCCGTCGCCACGATGAACGCCTGCTTGTCGCTCTTCTCGACGTGGTTCAGGAGTGCGGCGGTCGACCCGATGAACGCCGCCTGCTCGAGCAGCGGCTCTTCGCACTCCGGGTGCGCGATGAGCTCGGCTTCAGGGTGCTCGAGGCGGAGCGCTTCGAGCTTCCGCAAGCTGAACGTCTCGTGAACGATGCAGCTCCCCGGCCAAAGCTTCAGATCGCGGCCCGTCTTCTTCATCACGTAGCGGCCGAGGTTCTTGTCGGGAGCGAAGAGGATCTGCTTGTCTTCGGGGATCGCGCGCACGACCTTTTCGGCGTTGCTCGAGGTGCAAATCCAATCGCTCTCGGCCTTCACCTCGGCGCTGCAGTTGATGTAGCTGACGGTGATTGCGCCGGGAAAGCGCGCTTTCCAGGCGCGAAAGCGGTCGGCGGGGCAGCCGTCCGCGAGGGAGCAGCCGGCCTTCATGTCCGGCACGAGCACGATGCGTTCGGGATTCAGAATCTTCGCCGTCTCGGCCATGAAGTGCACGCCGGCGAACAGGATCACGTCGGCTTGCGTCTTTTGCGCCGCCTGCGCGAGCTGCAAGGAGTCCCCGATCACGTCCGCGAGATCCTGAATCTCGCTCTCTTGGTAATAGTGCGCGAGGATCACGGCGTTGCGCTCGCGCTTGAGCCGGCGGATTTCCGCGTCGAGGTCGAGCGAGGCGAGCGACGGTGCGGCGGCAGACATGCTCGCGGGAGTATAGTCCCGCGCGGACGGCGCGCCGCTCGGCGCTATTCCGTCGGCGGCTTGTCGACCTGCGGAACGGCCGCGGCGAAACGCGCGGCGAACTCCTCCGCCGGACGCGCTTTCGCGAGATCGAGCTCGAAATCCGGCACTGCCGAGCGCTCGAGCTTCTCGAACAACTCCCGCGCTTCGCGCTTCGAGAGGCCGAGCGTCTCGAGCTCGGGAGCGCCGACGGCCGCGCCCGGCTTCGCCTTCAAGCCGTCACCCTCGACCGCGACGAGCCGGCGCAGCGCTTCGAGCTCCATGCGCGAGAGGCGCGCGCCGCATACGTCGTAGTCGAGGAACGCCTCGTAGCTGAGCGGAGCGACGCGCTTGAGCATCCCGGCCATGACGCGCCCGTACTCCTGGATTTCCCACTGCGCGTGCGTGTCGACGCGGAGCTTCAAGAAGTGCAGCAGATTGTGCAGATCGATCTTCCAGTACCACTGCGTGTACGTGGAAAGCGGTAGATCGATCCGCGCGAGCTCGCGTGCGACGTCGCCGCTCGTCATCCACTCGTACGCGTCGCGGCTCCGCTCCCGGATCGCGTTCCAGCGTCCGACGGCTTCCGCGTACGTCGCGTCCGTCACGGGCTTGCCGCTACGGCCCTGGTTGTTCGCGCGGCTCTGCGTCTGCAGCTGTTCGGCGCTCGGCGTGTAGAACAGCATCGGCATCAGCGAATAGCGGCCGCTGTACTCGTTCACGTTGGCCGCGCGGTGCCGGATCCACTGCCGTGCGATGAACATCGGCATGCAGCAATGGAACTTGAGCTCGACCATTTCGCTCGGCGTCGTGTGCAAATGCCGGCGGAGGTAGCGCAGGAGGCCGCGCGTCTGGCTCGCCTTGCGCGTGCCGTAGCCGTAGCTCACGCGCGCCGCTCGCTCGATGCATTCGTCCGTCCCCATGTAGTCGACCAGCGACACGAAGCCGTGGTCGAGCACCGGAAAGTACAGGCCGAGGAGTTCTTCGGCGCCGGGTGAAACGGGTCGCTTGCTCACGGGACGACCTTAGCGCCGGTGACCGGTGGTCGCGACGCGAATCGCCGCGACCACGAGATCGAGCCGGTCGACGCTAGGCGCGCAACAGCTCGGCGATCTGAACGGCGTTCAGCGCCGCGCCTTTGCGCAGGTTGTCGGAGACGATCCACATGTTGAGCGAGCCGGGGACGGCGAGGTCGTCGCGGACGCGGCCGACGTACACGGGGTCCGTGTCGGCGGCGTGGATCGGCTGAGGTTCGCCGCCGGGGCGGTAGTCACCTTCGACGAGCTTGACGCCCGGCGCGTTGCGCAAAAGGTCACGGGCGCGGGCGGCCGTGAGCGGCTGGTGGAAGCTCACGTGCACCGACTCCGAATGCCCGGATACGACCGGCACGCGCACGCAGGTCGGCGTCACGCCGATGCTCGCGTCGCCCATGATCTTCTTGGTCTCGTTGACCATCTTGAGCTCTTCCTCGGAGTAGCCGTCGGTGCCCGGCTTCCAATCCGAGATCACGTTCAGGGCGATCTGGCCCGGGAACACTTTGACCGTCGGCGCCTTACCCTGCGCGACCTCGCTGATCTGCGCGCGGAGCTCTTCCACCGCGGCTTGGCCCTTGCCGCTCGTCGCCTGGTAGGTGGAAACGACGATGTGCTTCACGCGCGCCACGTCGTGCAGCGGCTTGAGCGCCACCACCATCTGAATGGTGCTGCAGTTCGGGTTCGCGATGATGCCCTTCTTGATTTCCTTGAGCGCGCCGGGGTTCACCTCCGGCACGACGAGCGGCACGTCGGGGTCCATGCGCCAAGCGCTCGAGTTGTCGATCACGATGGCGCCGGCCGCTGCGGCGATCGGCCCGAATTCCTTGGCCGTGGCAGCGCCCGCACTGAAGAGCGCGATGTCGACGCCCGCGAACGAAGAGGGCCCGAGCTTTTCCACCGTGAGCGTCCCGCCGCCGAACTCGAGCTTCTTGCCCGCCGAGCGCTCGGACGCGAGCGCGACGACGCGCTTGGCCGGAAAGCTCCGCCGCTCGAGGGTTCTCAGCATTTCTCGGCCGACTACGCCGGTCGCGCCGACGACGGCTACGGTGGTCATTTCGATGCGCTCCTTTTAACTTCGTGCTGACGGGCAAAAAGGCCCGTCAAGGTAGCGGCTCCTTTATCGCAGAGGTTCGAGCTCCGCAACGCGGCGGCCGGACGGGCCTGCTACGCTCGGCGCCGCGCATGATTAAGGGCGCAGTTTGGCTCTCGCTCGTGGTCGGCGCCGCCGCTTGCGCCGGTCGCTCCGCCGCCCCCGCCGGGGTTCCCCGCGTGACGAAGACCGTGGCCGCGGCCGACGGTGACGTGCCGCGCTTCGTGACCCCCGCGCGCGTGTTCCCGCCGATCGAGCGCTCCGACGTCACGGCCGAGACGCGCGACTCGGACGGCGGCCGCCGCTTCATCGCGCAGGGTCTGCGCGTGATCCAGAGTCCGGAGGGCGCGCTCGCCGCAGCCGACGAGTTCCTGCCGGGGTCGCGCGTCGCCACGACGCTCGCGCTGCCCGCGCGGCTCGGTGGCGGCTTCCTCTTCGTGCTCAACGCGAACGGGCAGTCGCTGTTCTGGCGCGCCGCGACCTGGACGGGCACGCTCGAGCCACTGGCGCGCCTCGACGGCGAAGTGGAGCGCGTCGTGGCCGGCTTCGATCGCGTGTACGTGCTGCGCGGACGCGGAGCGCCGTGGGTTGCGCTCGACCTCGAGAGTGGACACGCCCTCGACCTCGCGAGCTTGCCGCCGTCACCCGGCTACGGCGCGATGGCGTTCGCGGACGAGTGGCTCGGCGCCGTCGAGCTCCCCCTGCGTGGCGTGCTCGCGACCTTCGACGCGGGCGGCTCGTGGCACCCGCTCGGCCTTGCGCACGCCGAGCTCGCCGCGGACGACGGCGGGATCGTCGTGGCTGCGCCGGGGAGGCGCTTCTTGGTCACGGCGAGCGGCAGCGAGCAGCCGCTTGCCGCCGCCGCCGCGGAAGTGCCGCGGCCCGAAGCCGCCCCCAAGCGAGCGCGGCGGCTGCCGGTGCCGCTGCCGTTCGGCGAGCGTCCGCTCGAAACGGCGGTGTTGCACGGCTACCCCGACGTGGACGGGACGGCGCTCGTCGCCGCCTACGGCTCGCTTGCGCGCGTCCGCTTGCGTGACGGCTCCGTGCTCGCGCGCCAGCCCGACGCGTACCCCGGACGCGCGCCGTGTGACGCCGTGGCGCTCGGCGCGGGGGTCGGTTTCGTGTGCGGCGAGCTGCACGGTGCGACCAGCGTGTACGCGCTCGGCGCCGGGCTCACGCTCGCGCCCGTGCTCGCGTTCGACGGGCCGCGGCGCGTGGCGCCGAACGAGCGTGGAGCGCTCGTGATTCGCGGTGGTTGCGGCGCGCACGAAGGCGACGCTCCGCTCTACTGCGTCGTGCCGCCTGCGGGCGCGCCGTACGCGCTCGCGGCGTCGAGCGTCGATGAACGCGCCGTCGCGCTCGCGGACGGCGGCGTGGCGCTCCTCCGCCCGCTGACGCGGCGCGCGAAAAGCGGCGACAAATCGCCGGCTGCGGTGGGCGACGGCGTCGCACCCGAACCCAACAAAAAAACAGCCGCCCCGAAGACGGACGAGGTCATCGGCACTCTCGTGCTTTCCCACCCGGGTTCGAGCGAGACGTCCGTGCCGCTCGTCCTTTCCGGCGTCGATGACGAAGCGGCGCGCGCGCTCCTCGAGAGCGGCTTCTGGCTCGACTCGTTCGTCGAGGGCAAGAGCGGCGACCTTTACGGTTGGGTTGCGGGCAGCGACAGCTTCGTTGGCGTGCGCGTGAAACCGAACGGCAAGGTGCTGGCCGGCGCGCCCGAAGCGCATCTCGAGCGCGCGCTGTTCTCGGGACGTTTCGCCTTGGTAGTCGGACACGGCGGCGGCGTGCGCGAGACCGTCGACGGCGGCTTCGAGTGGTCGGACGGCGAGTTGCCGGGTGAGCCCGACCTCAGGCCCTTGCGCACGTCGGGCACCTTCAGCGGTTGCACGAGCCTCGGCTGTTCGGTCTCGGGTTGGCTGCGGGTCGGCTGGAAAATGGGCGAAAAAGACCGGCTCAAGCTCGCGGAAGTGCCGGAACCGACGCGGCCCCTCGGCTCCGGTGGCAACCGCTGGTCGCTCGACTGTCGCGCGACCGGCGAGCAGAGCAAGGCGGCGCTGCACATGAGCCCGCAGAGCGAGGACCGCGCGGTGAGCCCGTGGAATCCACTCGCCGAGGTGGCGCCGCCCGTGCGTGCGCGCACGGACTACGGCGTCGAAACCGGCAACGAAGCCGACCTGCGACTGTTTCGCGCGTACGCGTGGGGACCGACCGGCGACGGCTGGGCGCGCGATTCGCGTTGGCTCGTGCGCGTGCGCGATCCGTACCGCGTGAGTGATTCCCTCTGGTCGACCGCGCCGTCGTCGAGCGCGTGGTCGAGCGACGTGCTCGCCGCCGACGCTTTCGGGCGTTCGCCGAGCGGGCCGCCTTCGACCTGGCGCGTCCTCACCGATCCGGTGCGGCACGCGGCGCTCTTGCTCGTGAGCTTGCGCGGCACGGTCGAGCTGTATCTCCTCGAGGAGGGCACCCGCATCACACGTGTCAAAACGCAAGGTACCGTCGGTGTGATTTCGAGCGTCGCGCTCGCGGGAGGTCGCTTCTACGCGGCCGCGCTCGGCGAGGGTCACGCGCTGCGGCTCTACCGAGTCGAGCACGGCGAGCTCGAGCTCGTCGGCGAGTTTCCCGACGTGCTCGGGCGATCCGAAACGCCGACCCTCGCCCCGGCCGCGCGCGGCGACGGCATCGGCCTCTGGGTGCACGACACGAACTACTTCTTGTTTCCGTTCGACGCCGCGAACCGGCGCTTCGACGCTCCCATCGTCGCTCGCGCGAGCGATCTCGCGGCGATGCCGGCGGCGTGCAGCACCGGTGAAGACGGCTATGTGGTCGGTGACGCGATTTCGCTGGAACCCAACGTCGATCTTGCTGGCGCGGGCGTCAGCGCCGGCAACGGCATCGAAGTGCGCCTCGTCGTTTCACCGAGCCATGTCTGCGTCGATGCGCTGAGCGCGCCGCTCGGGGCGCAGGGTGAGGCGCACCCGCGCCCGCGCATGCCCGTCGAAGGAGCGCCCGCGCGCGGCGCCATCAGCGGTGTTCGCACGCCGAGCGTGCAATCGGCAGGAGACGGCGCGTCACACACCGTCTCGGGTCGAGACGCGGGCCCCGGTGCGCCGCTCGTTCTCGATTTCCCCGATGGCTCCCGCCGGGGCTTCCGCTGCCAGGACTGAACTACAGCGGCACGCGAGCAGCCTGAAAAAATGACTGCATTCACGTTCGGCGGCGTCGCGAGCGCCCCAGTTTGGAGCGTCACCGAGCGGGGGATTCATCACCCGTGCGACTTACAATGTGCGGAAGGGACATCCGTTGCATTTGGCAACGACCGCTGCTAGTCATGGGTTGTCCGCGTGGAGCGAGGCTGTCCCCCCCCCCGGCCCCTCCGCGCGGACACTTTATTTTGTGCGCCGGAAGGCCGAATTACGGCTTTTTGAGGCGTCCGACGGCGACGTCACCGAGCTCGCGTGAACGTCGCGTCGCGCGCTCGACGGCGTCGATCAGGCTGGCGCGCACGCCGCCCGCCTCGAGCGCGTGGAGGCCCGCGATGGTGGTGCCCGCCGGGCTCGTCACCATGTCTTTCAGACGCGCGGGGTGCTCCTTGGTTTCGAGCAACAGCTTCGACGAGCCGTAGACGGTTTGGGCCGCCAGCAGCAGCGCCGTCTCGCGCGGGAGTCCCATCTTCACGCCGCCGTCCGCGAGCGCTTCGATCACGAGCATGACGTAAGCGGGGCCGCTGCCGGAAAGTCCCGTGACCGCGTCGAGCAACGCTTCGTCACAGAGGGCGACCTTGCCGACGGCCTCGAACAGCGAGCGCGCCGTGTCGAGATCCTCGGCCGTGGCGCGGCTACCGGCGCTGATGCCCGTGGCGCCCGCGAGCACGATGGCGGCCGTGTTCGGCATCGCCCGCACGACGCGCGCGCCGGCGGGGAGTCGCGCTTCGAGCACGGCGAGCGGCACGCCGGCCGCGAGTGACACGATGGTGTGCTCCGGAGTCAGCGCTGAAGCGATGCTCGCGATCGCTGCTTCGATGTATTGAGGCTTCACGGCGAGCACGACGACGTTCGCCCAGCGCGCGACGTCGGCGTTCGAGTCGCTCGCCGTGATACCGTACTCCTCGCTGAGGAGCGCGCGGCGCGCTTCGCTCGGGTCGCTCGCGCGGACGTTCGCCGCCGTCACGCGTCCCGACGCGACGAGGCCGCGTGCGAGCGCCGCGGCCATGTTGCCGCCGCCGATGAGACCGATGCGCCGCTCTTGCATGCGTCCGAATCCTCGCACACCGCGGGCGCGAATGGTCGCGGGACCACCGCGGTTCCGATCAGAAGAGCTCTTTGAGCTTTTCGAGGAAGCTCCGGCGCTCCGGCTGCACTTCCGCGCCGAGCTCGTCACCGAGCTCCTGCAGCAGGGATTTAGCGCGATCGCTCAGGCGCTCCGGCACTTCGACGGCGATCTCCACGAGCTGGTCACCGGCGCCCGAGCGCAAGCGATGCGGAAAGCCGTGCCCGCGGATCCTGAGCACGGCGCCCGGCTGCGAGGACGCCGGCACCTTGAGCTTTACCTTGCCGTTCAGCGTCGGGACGAGCACTTCGCCGCCGAGCGCGGCTTGCGTGAAGGTGACCGGCACGCGGCAGAGCACGTCGTCGCCGGAGCGCCGGAAAAACGGATGCGGCGCCACGTCGATGAGGAGCTCGAGGTCACCCGCGGGCTGGTGGGGCTTCAACCGGTGTCCTTCACCGTTCAGCGTGCGGCTCGAGCCTGGCTCGATGCCGGCGGGTATGTCGATGCCGAGCGTCCGCTCGCCGCGAGCGACCCCGGCTCCGTCACATTTCGGACAGCGCGCGCTCGGGATCGAGCCGGTGCCGCGACACGACGAGCAGGGCCGTTCGAGCGCAATCGGCAGGAACGCCTGCTGGTAGCGCACCCGCCCGCGCCCACCGCACGCCGAGCAAGTGTCCACGCGCGCGCCGGGAGCTGCGCCGCGCCCTTGGCAGCCGCCGCAGATGTCGATGCGCTCGTAGCTGATCTCTTTCTTCGCGCCGCGCGCCGACTCCTCGAACGTGATCTCGAGCGTCTTTTTGACGTGGCCGCCCTCGCCGGTTCGTAAGCCGAACGCCCCGAGCAGGTCGCTGAAGATGGAGTCGAATCCGCCGAAGTCGCCGAAGTCGATGCCCCCCGCGCCGCTCGGCCGAAAGGCGGCTTCCCCGTAGCGGTCGTACGCGGCGCGTTTTTCAGGGTCCGACAGGATTTGGTGCGCGGCGTTCACCTCTTTGAAGCGAACTTGAGCCTCGGGATCGTCCCGGTTGCGGTCGGGATGATGCAGCGCTGCCAGTCGGCGAAAAGCGGCCTTGATTTCGCTTTCCGTCGCCGAGCGCCCGACACCCAATATCTCGTAAGGGTCGCGCACCTCATGTTGATAGCACGCGCGGTCTCGGGTGATAATCTGCCCCAGTGAACGACCACGACGACGATCGCCGCCGGCAAACTCGCGCGCCGATCGAGCTCAAGGTCGAGTACAAGCGGCTCAACACCTTCTTCGCCGACTACACGAAGAACATCTCACGTGGCGGCTCCTTCATCGCGACGGAGAAGCCGCTGCCCGTCGGTACGGAATTCGTGTTCGCGCTCGGAGTGCCGAACCTCGCCGAGCCGCTGCGCCTGCGCGGCAAGGTTATTTGGGTGACTTTGCCGGCGCACGCCACGCGCGGGAACCCGGCGGGGATGGGCATCGAGTTCCAATACGACGAGGACGAACGGCGCGAAAAAGAGTCGGCGGTCGAGCGGCTCATGACGTCCGAGCTCGGCGAGCACCTCACGACCAAGCTTCTGGGCCGCAAACCGCAAGAGTGACGGTTCTGCGACTTTAGACCGGGTCCCACGGTCTTTACGTCGCTTGCTCTATCGGTCGGTCGGGAGCAGCGCTATGGCCGTCGCTCGGAGGACGTCGATGGCGAAGAAGAAGGTGAAACCAATCCCGAAGGGATATAGCTCGGTTCAGGCATCCCTGAATCTGCCGGACGCGAAGAGCGCGATGGCGTTCGTGAAGAAGGTGTTCGGCGGCAAAATCATGGGCGTGATGCCGGGACCCGACGGCAAGATCATGCACGGCGAGGTCCGCGTCGGGGAGTCGGTGATCATGTTCTCCGACGCCGTGATGGATCCGCCACGGCCGGGCAACTTGATGGTGTATGTCCCGAACGTCGACAAGACCTTCGGCAAGGCCGTGAAGGCCGGCGCCAAGCCGCTGATGCCGCCGTCGGATCAGTTCTGGGGCGATCGCTTCGGCCGCTTCGAAGATCCCTTCGGCAACCGCTGGGGCGTCGGCACTCACATCGAGGACGTCACGCCGAAACAGATGAAGAAGCGCATGGCCGAGATGGCCAAGAAGAAGTAGCGCCGGCGCGCTACGCGGCACTAAGGCAGCGTGACGCCGGCGGGCACTTTGTAGCCCGCCTCGGTGCCCGCTCGGAGTGCCAAGAGGTCACGCGCGATGCCGATTTCGACGAGATTCACCGCGTCGCTCGCGGCGACTTTTTCGAGCTCCGCGTCCGTGCTCGCATCCCCGGCGACGCGGTGGCCCATCGTCGTATAGAAGAGTGCCTCCGTGCGCTGCGCGGGGTCACGCGCCGCGGCGAGCAGCTCGGCGTCGGAGAGCTTCTTGCGACCCCAGGCTCTGAGCTTGCCGCTCCAGCCGGCCGCCTCGTCCATCGCGGCGAACGCGTCCTCGACGCTGCCGTCGGTCGGCACGGCGAGCTGGTGCTCGAGCAGCTGAAGCCAGATCGCGATGTAGACGAGCTCGTCCGGCGGGAGACTCGCGTCGACGGCGTGCGCGAGCGCTTTGCGCGCCGCCGGCAGATCGCGACGGGTGAGCGCGCGGCGCGCCGAATCGGTGATTGTCGCGCTGAGCTGCGTCGCGTCGGAGGCGGCCGCATCGTACGCGCGCTCGGTCGCGCGGTGGATCGCGGGCGCGTCCCCGAAGTGTTCGAGGACGTGCGCGAGTAGCCGCTCGGCGCGCGCTTGATTCGCGCCGGGGCGGCCCTGCCGCGTTGCGTCGAGTGCGCGCGTCAACGCTTGGTCGAGCGCGCGTGCGGCGCCGGCGCGATCGCCGCTGTCGCGCAGTACCTCGAACTCCGAATGCCAGACGTCGGCTTCCTCGATCACGCTGCCGCCCTTCTCGGCGAGCTTCTGCGCCTTGTCGAGGAACCCGAGCGTTCCGGGTACGTCGCGTTTTTGCCGCGCGATCGCCGCAAGAACGCGCAGTGCGTCGACCGACGGCTCCTCCTGGATCGCCGCTTCGAGCAGCGGCTTGGCGCGCGCGAGATCGCCGCGGCCGGCTTCGAGCGCGCCCATGACGTAGCGGAAGCGCGCCGGGCTCGGGCTCACTCGCCCGGCGAACGCCTTCGAGCTCGCGAGCTCGAGCAGCGGCGCCGAGCTCTCGAACACGCGGCGCGCCGCGTCGTGCTGTCCGGCTTCCGCCTCACCTACGGCGGCGTTGAGCGCGAGCGCGAGCGCCGCTGCCAGTTGTTCGGGTGACGCGCCGCGCGCGAGACCGCTCGCGAGCACGAGCGGCGCGACCTCGGCCATGCCGTACTCGACGAGGCGCGAGGCGAGCGGCATCGCGCCCCGAAAGCTGCCCGGCTCCGCCCGGAAGAGCGACACCGCGGCGCCGAAGGCCGCGCTCTCGAACAGGCGCTGATCGAGCGAGAGCGCCGTGTACACCTCGCGCGAGTCGTAGAGGCGATACAGATCGAGCCACGCGTCGGGATCATCGTCTTGCGCGCAGGCTTCGAGGCGCGCGCGCAGGTCCGGCGAGATGGCGCGATCGAGTCCGGCGTCGTCGGCCGCCGTGAGCGCGCCGAGCGGGTCCCCATGCCGCAAATAGAGCGCCACGAGCGAATAACCGCCGCCGCGGAGCGCGTGATACGCCTCCTCGCGGTCGGCGTTGGAATGCGCGGAGATGTCGCCGGCACCCGCCGCCCGCGCCTTGCCCACCCATTCGAGCAGGCGTTGGGACGCGTCCCTGAACGCTTGGTCGCTGCTGTCGAGCAATGCTCGCTCGGAAGCGACTCGCGCATCCGAGCCCGCCGCGACGATGGGCCCGCTCTGAGCGGTCAGCGCCTGAAACGACGTCATCGCGCCGAGGTGCGTCTGCACGTCGTCACGAGCCGGCCCCGGCGGCAGCAAATCGCTCAACATCGAGTAGAGCGCGAGCGCGTAGCCTTCCTCGCCGAGTCGCGCGGCGGCGGCGGCGCCGTCCGTCAGCGGCGGCGCGGCGTGCAGCAACCCTTCCCGCCGATACTCGCCGCGTCGCATCAGGAAGAACGCGCCCTGCAGCGCCGCGTACCCGGTGTCGGGGTGGTCGGAGTCGAAGCGCACGCGCGCACGCTCGAGTCCGCGCGCGACGACGCCGGCGAGCAGGCTCGCTCGTACCGCCCCCGTGTCCGCGCCGACGAGCACGCGGTACGCGCTCGGCGCGAAGGACGCGTCGTCCACGTTGGCCGGTGTGACGGGCCCGAGGTCGGATGCGGCCGTGCGGGCCGGTTTGGTGCTCGCGTGGGGTGCGGCGCATGCGGTCAGGGTGACGCCGAGGAGGACGGCTCCCCAAATGCCCGTGTGCCTGGGGAATTGCCGTGAAGGCGAATGCGCCCGCTGCATTGAAGGGCGAGTCTACACCGGCCATGGATGTCGCGGTAACCTCGAGGCTCGCGCTCGGGTCCTGGCGCAAACCGATGAACGAACCGTCCACCCGGCCCACGCCGAAACGCCTCGCCGACTTCGAGATCGTCCGAAGGCTCGGCGCCGGCGGGATGGCCGAGGTGTTCCTCGCGAAGAAGCGGGGCGCGGAGGCGACCTTCAAGCTCCTCGTGCTCAAGCGCATCCTGCCGGCCTACGGCGCCTCGCGACGCTTCCGCACGATGTTCGCGGAGGAGGCCCAGCTTGCCACGCGCCTGAACCACCCGAACATCGTCCAGGTCTACGATTTTCAGGACTACGGGGAGGAGGGTCAGCTCCTCAGCATGGAGTTCGTCGAGGGGCCGGACCTCAAGCGGCTCGTGCGCGTGGCGCAAGGCCGGAGCCAGCGCATCCCCCCGTTCGTCGCGGCTTACATCATCGCCGAAGTCGCCAAGGGGCTGCACTACGCCCACGAGCGCAAGGACGAAGCGGGGCGCCCGCTCGACATCGTCCATCGCGACGTTTCGCCGCAGAACATTTTGTTGTCGATCGACGGCGGCGTGAAGATAGCCGACTTCGGCATCGCGTCGGCGAATCTGTTTCGCGAAGAGCCCGGCGTGCTCAAGGGCAAGACGGCGTACATGTCGCCCGAGCAAGCGCGCGCCGAACGCGTCACGCGCAAAACGGACATTTACTCGCTCGGCGTGGTGTTTCACGAGCTTTTGACGGGCCGATCCTTGCACGGCGCGGCCGAAGGCGCGGAGCTGCTCGAGCTCGTGCGCGCCGGGGTGGTCGAGCCGCCGAGCACGTACGTCCGCGAGCTACCGAGCGAGCTCGAAGAGATCGTGATGCGCGCGCTCGCAAAGAACCCCGATGATCGCTTCGAGACGGCGCGCGACCTCGCCGGTGCGATCAGCCGCGCGTTGCTCGTTCGCCAGCAGCTCGTCGACGCGCACGTGCTCGAGGGCGTGATTTCGGACATCGTCGGCCGCGAGCAGATGCTCCCGGTCGAGCCGTCGGGCGAGGGCCCTGGCGAGAGCCAGATCGGCAGCGAGGCGAGCGTCGGGCTCTCCTTGCTCGAGACGCGCGGCACCGCCTCCACCGAATCGCGCGCCGACGAGCGCACGGGGCCGGGCAGCCCCGCCGGTAACGAGCGCGACCGCGCGAACCGCGAGGTGCGTCACGTTGCGATCGTCACGCTGAAGCTCAACGGGCTCGAGGACTTGCGCCAAGCCGTCGGTGACGCGCAGGCGGCGCGCGTCGTGGCCCGTTTGAAAGCGACGCTCGGGGAAGCAGCATTTCGCCGTGGGGCGCGCTGGGCGTGGGGCGCGAACGCCGACGGCTCGGCGTCGGCTTCGGCCGCGACGGTGGCTGCCTCGGCCCGCGCGGTCGTCGGCCTGATGGCGAATCCGTCGCGGGCGCCGGCGGACGCGGTCTGGCTCGCGATCGACGTCCACGAGGTCGTGCGCGGCAGCACCGAGGACCTGCCGGTGAAGATCGCGGCGAGCGTCGGCATCGTGCGCGGCATCGCCATGGGCCGTCGTGACAAGGCCGGCCATCTGATCCAGCACGCGCTCCAGGAGTCGGCCGATCATTTGTCGGACCTGCTCGGCGTGCAGGCGCCGCCCGGAGTGAGTTGGGTGGCCGGCGGTCTCTATCGCTTGGTTCGCCGCGACTTCGTCTGGGGCGACGCGCCCACCATCCAAATCCCGGACTACGAGCGGCTCGGCTTACCGGAACACCTGCGCATCTACGCGCTGCTCCGCCCGCACACGCGTGAAGAGCGCCTGAGCGATTTGCATTCGCTGCCGAGCGATCTGATCGGGCGCGACGCCGAGCTCGCCGATCTGCACTCCGCCTATTACGGCGTCGTCGGCTCGGAGAAGAGCCCGCAAAAGGTCGCCGCCCGCGTCGTCTACGGCGAGATGGGCATCGGCAAGACCGCGCTCGTCTCGGCATTTCTCGGTGATTTGCCGCCGGACGCGCGCGTCATCTGCATCGAGTGCACGCCCGCGTTCAGCGAAGTGCCGTACTCGACCGTCAGCGAATGGTTCCGCGAGCTCACGGGCACCCAAGTCGACCAGCCGCTCGACGTTGCGGCCGAGCTCGTCGCGAACGCGCTCGGCGGCCCCGTCGACGATCCCGAGAGCGCCGATCTCGTCACGTGCCTCGCCGAGCTCTGCACGGGCCATCTGCACAGCTCGGCGGACGACGCTGACGCCGCGCGCACGCGCCAGCTCGTCGTGCTCGGTCTCCGGCGCATCGTCGCGGTGGCGACGCAAGGCGGCGCGCTCGTCACCGTGCTCGACGGTCTGCAATGGAGCGACAAACAGAGCCTCGAGCCCTTCACTGAGTTCTTGCGCCTGGGCGAGCAGCTCCCGGTGCTCGCGATCCTGACGACGCGTCCCGATGATCGTGTGGGACCCCTGATCGAGGGCCTCGTGCGCGTCGAGCTCAAGGGTTTGAGTCCCGACAACCAGGTGCGCCTGCTGCAAGCGCGGCTCGGCGTGACCGAGGGCGTGGCTCAGGCCTGCTCCGATCTCGTGCCGCGCGCCGCGGGGAACCCCTTTTTCTTGCTGGAGATGGTCGACACGCTGCTCGAGCGCGGGCAGCTCGAAATCCGCGAGCGCCAGGGCAAGCAGGAGCTCGTGCAGGTCGAGCGCGCGGGTCAGCCCGCGTTGCCGTTGCCCTCGACACTGGAGCAGCTCATCGCCGATCGTTTGAACGAGCTCCCGCAGGAAGAGCATGGCATCGTCGACTGGGTGTCGGTCGCGGGCGGCCCGCTCGCGGTGCGTGATCTCGTCGCGCTCACGGGCGAGGAAGCGTCCGAATTGGTTTCGCGGCTCTGCGCGCGGGGCCTGCTCGACCTGAAGGTCGACTCCGTCGACGTACGCCACCCGCTCACGCGCGACGTCGCGTACCGCACGCTCGAGCGCCGGCGGCGCGTCTACATGCACAAGGATCTCGGGCTCCACCTCGCGAAGACGGCGCTCGCAAAGGGCCTCACGGCCGCCGTCGTGGCGCGCCACCTCGCGCGTGGCGGCGAGCGCTCGGCGGCGGGCATGGCGTACCTCGAAGCCGCGCACGCCGCGCGCAACGGGCACCAGCTCGCGCTTGCACGTCGCTACTACCGCCGCGCCGTGGCGCTTTTGCCGGAGGACGACCTCGCCGTGCTCGAAGCGCACGAGGCGCTCGAGGCGATCTATCGGATGCAGGGGCGCTGGCGCGAGCGGCGGACGCACCTGCGCGCCCTCCGTCGCCTGTCGCGCCAGAGCAACAAGCCGCGCTGGGTCGCGACCGCGCTGCTCGTCACGGCGCAGTTCGAGCTCGATTCCGGACGGCTTTCGAAGGGGCTCGAATGGGCGCAGCGCGGCGAACTCGTGGCGACGCAAGCCGGCTCACCGACGCTCGAGGTGCGCGCCCGCGCGCTCATCGCGGAGACGTTGCACGATCTCGGCGACATGCAGGGCGCGCTCGCCGCGGTCGACCGTGCGCTCGCGACCGCCGATTCGACCAACGCGCCGGCTCGCATGCGCGCCGAAGTACTGCGACTGCGCGGGACGCTGCTTCGGCGCGTCGGACGCGTGCACGAAGCGATGGAGGCGCAGGCCGAAGCGGTCGCGGTGTTCCGGCAGGTCGGCGCGCGCCGGCTCGAGGCACGCGCGAAAAACTCGCTCGCTTACGCGCTGCTCGTGCTCGGTCGCTTCGAGGACGGCATCACGCTCGCGCTCGACGCGATCAGCATCGATCTGGCCGTGGGCGGCCGTTTTCAGATCGCGAAGACGCTCTCCACGATCGGCGAATGTTACGTGGCGCTCGGCGACTACGAGCGTGGGCTCGCCTACATGCGCCGTTCGCGCGAGGCGCACGAGCGCTACGGCGAGCAGGACTCGCGCGCCGACACGCTGCTCTCGCTCGCAGAGATCCTCTACGAGTGCGGTGAGGTGGGCCAGGCCGAAACGCTCGTCGGCGACGCCGGCGCGCTCACCGCCGTCACGGGCAGCGCGTACGATTCCGTGCACGAGAAGATCCTACGCGCCGTCCTCGCGCGGCACGCGGGGGACCCGGGCAAGGCCGTGATGCACGCCTTCGACGCGCGTCAATCCGCCGAAGCCCAGGCGTACGTCGCCTTCCATTTCTACGCGATGGCGATCGAAGCGTCGGCTCGGGTCGACATGGGCGAACAGCACACCGGCATCTTGCTCGCGACCACCGCGATGGGCGCGATCGAGACGCTGCAGGGCTCCGAGTACGGCCTCTTCACACGCCAGCTCTGCTGCGAGGCGCTGCGCAAGGCGGGCTCACCGCAAGCGGAGGAGATGCGCAATCGCGCCTCCGATCACGTCCGCCGGCTGCTCTCCTTCATTCGAGATCCGATCCTCAAGGGCATGTTCTTGCGCCGCCGCGTCGTGCGCGAAATCCTGGGGAAAGCGACCGCAGACGCGCTCGCCGTCGCGAGCGGCGCCGTGCTCGATCCGACGCCGCCCGACCCCGTCATCGCCGGGCTCTCGAGCATGCCGCCGGAGCTCGCGCAATAGCGTTCAGTCGCAAGGATCGTACGGGCCTCGCCGCTCGCCGGCAACTACTGGCGTCCGACGAGCTCGCGCAGCTTTTCGACACCGTCGATCTCACCCATGACGATGAGCTCGGTGCCGGCGGAGAGTGGATGATCGGGTGAGGGATTGTAGACGTAGCCTTCGTTCGGCGTGTGCAGCGCGACCACGAGCAGCTGCGTCTCTTGTCGAATCGGGACTTCGCGCAGCGTCTTGCCGACGTAGCGACAACCTTCGCGGAGCTCGACCTCTTCGAAGCGCAGATTTTTGGTCACGCGCAGCATGTTGTCGAGAAAGCTCGTGACCTTCGGTCGCACGAGCTCGCTCACCATCCGCTGGCCGCCCATGCGGTGCAGGCTGATGGTTTGATCGGCGCCCGCGCGGCGGATCTTCGCCTCGTTGTCGACTTCGATCACCTTCGAGACGATGCGCGCCTTGGGGTTCAGGGCGCGCGCCGACATCACGATGAAGAGGTTGTCGGGATCTTCCGTGAGCGCGGCCATCACGCCTTCGGCGCGATCGACGCGCGCTGCAAGCAGCGTGTGGTCGTCGGTCGCGTCGCCCACCACATAGAGCAGCCGGCCGCCGAGCTCGTCGTTGATGCGTCGCAAGACCTCTTCGTCCTTGTCGATCAGCACGAACGCGCGGCCGATCGTCGCGAGCTCTTCGACGATGTAGCGGCCGGTCCTGCCGCCACCGGCCACGACCAGGTGGCTCTCGAGTGCATCGATTCGCTTCTGCATGCGCCTTCTCCGAAATGTCTCGCCGATCACGCCTTCGACCAGCAACGCCGTCAGGGTCGATTGAAAGAACGCGATGGTGCCAATCCCCGCCACGATGAGCAGGCTCGTGACGGCGCGCAGCTCCGGCCGCTGCGCCATGCCGGGCAGCTCGGCGAAGCCCACGCTCGCTGCCGTGATGAGCGCGAAGTAGAGCGTATTACCGAGCGAATACCGGCCGCTGCCCAAAAGCCAGAGCACGGCGCCGCCGAGCGTCACGGTCGAAACGAAGACGCTCAGCGCGAAGAGCATGCGCCTGAGCTCGACGTTCATCGGACGCTGATTGCGGGCCATGCGCCACCGTCAGCTAATCACGGGACGCCGCGGCCTGGCGACTCCGCCGCCGCCGTACGCGCGCCCGAGCGGCTTTTGGACGGCTCACTTCACGTCGGCGAGCGCGCTTTCGAGCTCGCCGAGCGTCTTGCCGTCGCCGCGCTCACGCGCGAGCGTGATGCCCGCCTCGAGCCACTCCGCCGCTTCGGCCGGCTTGCCTGCTTCGGCGAAGGTCTGGCCCGCCATCAGATAGAGCGCCAAATAGCCGGGGTCTTTCGCGCGGAGCGAGGCGAACGCGGCTGCGGCATCGTCGAAGCGCTGCTCCTTCCTGTACTCGAGGGCGAGCGCGTACCAGGCAAAGGAATCCGCGCTGCCGGCGCGCGTGGTCTGTTCGAGAAAGGCGAGACGCTTGTTCACGGAGCTCACCATACCTCGCCGCGCGCACGGCGCTCGACCGTGACGTAGGACGCGAGGATGCGCTTCGTGCCGTGCAGTCCGAAACGCGCGACCACCATGGGCGCGGCGCCCTGCTCGATGCGCTCGACGATGCCCGCGCCGTAACGCTGGTGCCGCACGTGGTCGCCGGGGCGGATGCCGTCCTCGTCGTCGGGCGGCACGTCTTCGCGCTCCACGATGCGCGTCCCGGGGGCGAGCGCGGGACGCGAGCTCTGCAAGCCGTAGCGAGCCGCGGCGCCGTACCCGCCGTGCGAGCGCTCGGAGTCGTAGCGCTCGAGCGCGCCCTCGTGCTTCGCCACTTCGGCCGGGATGTCGCCCAAAAAGCGGCTCGGCTCGAGGTAGCGCGTCATGCCGAAGAGCGAGCGCTGGCCGGCGTAGGTGACGAAGAGGTACTCGCGCGCGCGCGTGATCGCGACGTAAGCGAGCCGGCGCTCTTCGTCGAGCTCCTCCGGTTCGCGGCCGCTCACGCCGCGATACGGAAAAATCTCCTCCTCCATGCCGGTCAAAAAGACCGCGCGGAACTCGAGGCCCTTGGCGGTGTGCACGGTCATGAGCGAGACCTTGGGGGCGTCTTTCATGGCGTCAACCGCCGCCGCGAGCGTGATGCGCTCGAGCCAGCCGCCGAGCGACGGCTCTTCACCCTGCTCCTCGCAGTCCGATTCGTAATCGGCGAGCGCGCCCACGAGCTCCTCGAGGTTGCCGAGGCGCGCGTCGCTCTCGGCGTCGTCCGCGGTGACGAGCAGTTGCTTGTAGCCCGTGCGTTCGAGCACCTCCTCGGCGAGCTCGCTCGGTCGCATGCCGGCCGCGTCGCGCACGAGGTCCGCCATCATTTTCTGGAACGCCTCGAGCTTCTTCTTCGCGGCGGTCGCCACCTCGTCGTCCCGCACGGCGACGTCGATCGCTTCCGTGAGGCTCAAGGCGCGCTCGGCCGCGATGTCCCGCAACCGGTCGACCGTTTTGTCCCCGATGCCGCGCGCCGGCACGTTGACGATACGCTCGAGGTCGGCGTCGCTCCGCGGGTTTTGCACGAGGCGCAGGTAGGCGACGAGGTTCTTCACTTCGGCGCGCTCGAAGAAGCGCAGGCCCCCGAGCACCTGGTACGGCATGTCCGCGGCCCGCAGCGCTTCTTCGAGCGCGCGGGACTGCGCGTGCACGCGGTAAAAAATCGCGATCTGGTCCGCGGGCACGCCGCGCGCGCCGAGCTTCTTGATAGTCGAGACGACGTGGCCCGCCTCCTCCCGCTCGTCGCGCACGGCACGGATCACGACTTTTTCGCCGGGCTCCGCGGCGGTCCACAGCTTCTTCTCGACGCGCGTCGCGGCGCGCTCGATCACGCCGAGCGCGGCCCGCACGATGTTCGAGCTCGAGCGATAATTTTGCTCGAGCTTGACGACCGTCGCGTCGGGGAAATCGTGCTCGAAGCTGCGGATGAGCCGCACGTCCGCGCCGCGCCAGCGATAGATCGACTGGTCGTCGTCGCCGACGACGCAGAGGTTCCGCGTGCGCGAGGAGAGCGCGCGGACGAGCCGGTACTGGACGAGGTTCGTGTCTTGAAACTCGTCCACGAGCACGTATGAAAACCGACTCCGGAGCTCGTTGCCGGCGACCGTGTGCTCGTGCTCGGCGACCGAAAGCACGTAAAGCAGGAGGTCGTCGAAATCGACGGCGTTCGCTCGCAGCAGCGCCTTCTGATACGCGTCGTATGCCTGGCGTGCCGAAGCGGTGAGCTCGCTCTGCCCGTGGCCCGGCAGCCGTCCTTCGCGTTTCTCGCGGCTCACGAGCGACAGCACGAGCTTCGGCGGTAGCGCCTCCTCGTCGAAGCCGAGATCACGCAGCACGCGCGTCATCACGGCTTTCTGATCGGAGTCGTCGTAGATCACGAAGTCGCGCCCGAGCCCGACCTCCTCGTGGTAGCGGCGGAGCAGGCGCGCGCACACGGAGTGAAAGGTGCCGACCCACAGATCCCGCACCACTTCGTCGCCGGCGAGGCCGCGCAGGCGCTCGCGCATTTCGCCCGCGGCCTTGTTCGTGAACGTGACGGCCAGGATTCGAAACGGCGGCACGTTGCGGGTCGCGAGCAGGTTGGCCACGCGGTAGGTGATGGCGCGTGTCTTCCCGCTGCCGGCCCCCGCGAACACGAGGAGCGGCCCGTCCACGTGCATCACGGCGCGTTGCTGCGGCTCGTTGAGCTCGGTCACTCCAGCCGGGCTAGCACGTCGGACGCCGGGACGGGCGCGCCGTGCGGCGGAAGCGGTAAGGTCTGCCGCGTGCCCGTCTCCGAACCTCCGAGGTCAGAGCGCGCGCGGCGAAAGGCTGCGCTCGTAACGCTCGCGGCGACCGGAGTTTTGGTCCCCGCAGGTTGCGCTTGTTGTGGAGAACCCGCCGCGCGCTCGGCCGTCGCGCGCGGACCCGGCGGCGCCGAACTCATCGTCGGCTACTGCGACGCGTGCATTGGGCACCTCGGTCGCGAGTCCGTGCGCAAGGTTGCGGCGGGCGTCGCCTCCGCGCTCGTCGGCTTCGGGCTCGCGCTCGCGCTGCCCCTCGCGCGCTACCCGCTGCCCTTACCGGCCCTCGCCGCCGTCGTGTTCTTCGCCGCGCTCGCGCCGCTCGCCGTCGTCGTCTTCTGGCCGCGACGCGCCGAGCCGGGCCATGGCGCCGAGGGCCCGGCCGTTCGCTTCGTCGGCGACAAACGCTTGCTGTGCGCGAACGATCGCTTCGCGACGGAGCTCGGGCGCGCGAACGACGCCACCATCGAGCGCGTCGAGTTTCGGGAAGCGAGGCTCGCTCCGCGGCTGTTCGCGCTGCCGTTCCTCGCCGTTTTGGTCGCCGTCGTCACGCTCCTCCTGAGCTCTCCGCTCGTCCGGATCGTGAATCTCGGTCCGGAGCGGATCGTCGTCGAAGTCGACGGCCGGCGCGTCGCGACCGTCGACCCGACGAGCGTGGAGGCACCTGCGGCTGGCCTCGAGGTGCGCGTGACGGCGGGACTGCACGAGCTCACGGCTGCAAGCGCGGACCGCGTCGTCGCGCGCGAAGTCGTGACCGTCGAGAGCGGCCACATGCACCTCTTTGCGCCCGGGAGCGACGGCTATTGCTTCTGGCTCGAGACGGCGGAGTACGGCCGCGGGCGCGCGCCGGGCGTGACGCGCACGCCGCTCGAGGGCGGCGGGCGCTTTTGGGTGCTGCCGGCCGAGCTCGGGGGCTTTTTTCGGCCCGTTCCCGAGCAGGCGCGGGCCGAAGCGCGCCTCACCGGTGGTGTGGTCACGGTGCTCCGCCAAGCGCCCTGCGGGGCCGATCCGTGAAGGCGGTGCCGGGGCCGGGGTGCCGAAAAGTCCCGTCCTGGCCTGCCGTTGGCAACGGGTTGCGCATGATTATACTCGGCTCGATCATGAGCGACGACAAGGCCACCGAGTCCGGCGCCGACCCACAAAACGGCGCTGGCGAAGCCGTACCGAACAGCGCGGACGAACCGCTTCCCGCAGCGGCTTCCACGCCGCCCGAGGATCCGCTGGCGCGCGCTCAAGCCGAAGCGACGCGGCTCAAGGATCAGCTCTTGCGCCTCGCGGCCGACTTCGACAACTACAAGAAGCGCTCGCGCAAGGAGATGGAGGACGTCGGTAAGAGCGCGCGCGAGAACGTGCTGCGCGATCTCTTGCCCGTCTTCGACAATCTCGAGCGCGCCACCTCGCACGCGGGCGAAGCGACCGACGTGAAGGCGCTCGCGGACGGCATCTCGATGGTCACGCGCCAGTTCGTCGATACCCTCGGCAAGCTCGGCATCGAACGCGTGCCGTCGCTCGGGCTACCGTTCGACCCCGCCGTGCACGAGGCGGTGCAGCACCTCGAGACCACCGAGCATGCGCCCGGCACGGTCGCCATGGAGCTGCAGGCCGGCTACCGCATGGGTAACCGCGTGATCCGGCCGGCAATGGTCGTCGTCGCGAAACCCGCGCTGAGTTGAGCCGGCTCGCACGTTTCGGGAATTCCTCTTAGAATAGCGGCACATGGGGAAGATCATCGGCATCGACCTCGGCACCACGAACTCGTGCGTGGCCGTCGTAGAGGGGCTCAACGCATCCGGTGTTCCCGAGGTGAAGGTGATTCCCAACGCCGAGGGCGCGCGCACGACGCCGTCGGTCATTGGCTTCACGAACTCGGGTGAGCGGCTCGTCGGCCAGGTCGCGCGCCGGCAAGCGTCCGCGAATCCGCAAAATACCATCTACGCGGTCAAGCGCCTGATGGGCCAGCGCTTCGATTCCGAGGCGGGCCAGCGGCAGGCGAGCGCGGTGCCGTACCGCGTCGTCGCGCACGCGAACGGGGACGCGTGGGTCGAGGCCCAGGGCAAGCAGGTCTCGCCGCCGGAAATCTCGAGCCACGTGCTCACGACGATGAAGCAAATCGCCGAGACGTACCTCGGCGAGAGCGTGACGGAGGCCGTGATCACGGTCCCCGCGTACTTCGACGACGCGCAGCGCCAGGCGACCAAGGACGCCGGCAAGATCGCGGGGCTCGAAGTGAAGCGCATCCTGAACGAGCCGACGGCCGCGGCGCTCGCCTACGGCCTCGACAAGAAGGAGCACGAAATCATCGCCGTTTACGACCTCGGCGGCGGCACCTTCGATATCTCGATTCTCGAGCTCTCGGGCGGCGTCTTCAGCGTGAAGGCCACGGGCGGCGACACCCACCTCGGCGGCGAGGACTTCGACCAGCGCATCATCGACAAGCTCGCCGAGGAGTTCCTCGCCGAGCACCAGCTCGACCTGCGCAAGGATCGCATGTCGCTCCAGCGCTTGAAGGAAGCCGCCGAGAAGGCCAAGCACGAGCTCTCGTCGTCGCTCGAGACGACCGTCAACGTGCCGTTCATCGCGACGGGTCCGACCGGTCCGAAGCACCTCGAGCGTACCCTCAAGCGCAGCGAGCTCGAGATTATCACGGGGCCGCTCATCGATCGGACGATCCAGGCGTGCCGCGCCGTGATGGCGGACTCGAAGCTCACGCCGGCGCAGGTGGGACAGGTGGTGCTCGTCGGCGGCATGACGCGGATGCCGGCCGTGCAGCGTGCGGTCAAGGATTTCTTCGAGCGCGACCCGCACAAGGGCGTGAACCCGGACGAGGTCGTGGCCGCGGGCGCCGCGATTCAAGGCGCCGCGCTCGCCGGCGCGATCGACGAAGTGCTCTTGCTCGACGTGACGCCGCTCTCCATCGGCGTGGAGACGGGCGGCGGCGTGTTCACGCGCCTCATCCCGCGCAACACCACGGTGCCGACCGAGCGCAGCGAAATCTTCACGACCAGCGTCGATAACCAGCCGTTCGTCCCCGTGCACGTGCTGCAGGGCGAACGCGAAATGTCCGCCGACAACCGCAGCCTCGCGCGCTTCGAGCTCACCGGCATCCCGCCCGCCCCCCGCGGCATCCCGAAGATCCAGGTGAGCTTCCGCGTGGACGCCAACGGCATCCTCTCGGTCGAGGCCAAGGACCTCGGCACGGGCCGCGCCCAGTCCGTGAGCGTCAAGCCGACGAGCGGCCTCGCGCAGGACGAAATCGACAAGCTCATCCAAGAAGGCGAGCGCTACAAAGAGTCCGACGAGCTCCGTCGCGACCTCGCCGAGGTGCGCAACCAAGCCGAAACGCTCGCCTACACCACGGAACAGGCGCTCGAGGGCTACGCGGATCTGATCGACGCGGCCAAGCTCGACGAGGTGCGCGCCCGTGTCGGACTCTTGCGCGACCTCTTGAAGAGCGGGGCTCCGCTCGACGCGCTGCGCTCCGCCTACGCCGAGCTCGAGGCGAGCACCTTCGAGCTCGCCGAAGCGCTCTACGGGCAGCCCGCCGACACGACCTGAGTGTGTGGGTGCCAGCGTGACGCACGGCGCGTCCTAGGCTGAAAAGCATTTCCGAGCGGAGCCGATCGGCCGGGCTTCGTGCGGCGTTGCGCGCGCCATTTCGTCGCGTGTACCCTCTCGCGCATGCAGGGGAGCGGATGGTGGCTCTTGCTCGGCTTACTCGCGTCGGCTGCGTGCGGCGGTCGCACGGCGCTCGACCTCTTGCCGAGCGACTCGAACGGTGACGCGAATCCCGGCGGAGCAGCGAACAGGGGCGGCACGCCGGGTGCGGGCGGAACCCCGAGCGCGGCTGGTGCGACGGCGCTCGCCGGACACGGCGCGAACGGCGGGCAAGCCGGCACAGCGACGGCGTCGCGCGGCCGTGGCGCGGGCGGCGCCGTAACCTCCCATCTCTTCGCGACCAGCGTGAGTGCCGGCACCGACATGACGTGCGCCACGGAACGAGGCGGCGGCGTCTGGTGCTGGGGCTCGAACGATCGCGGGCAACTCGGCAACGGCACGATCGTCGCGAGCGCGGTCCCCGTGCGCGTCTCCGACATCGACGACGCGCTCACCGTCACGGTCGGTGGCACCTGGACTTCCGGCAGCATGGGCGCGGGTCTTTCGGCGTTCGCTTGTGCGCGCCTGCGTGACGGCATGCTCGACTGCTGGGGCAACGCCTTTGGTTGGCTCGGTGACATGACGAGCAACGGGTTCAGCCTGTTTCCGCAGCCGGTGTCAGGGGCGTCCGGCGTCACCGGCGTCGCCGCGGGAAATTGGCACCTTTGCACCCTCTCGGGTGGCTCCGTGTCGTGCTGGGGTTGGAATCGGGGTCAGCTCGGAGACGGACAGCCGGGCACCGACCCGGCGCAGCCGGTCCACGTCGCCGGTGTCGATGGCGCTCTGGCCATCTCCGCGCACGGCTCGGACTTCACTTGCGCGGTGATGCCGCCCGACGCTTCGGTCGAGTGCTGGGGTGCCCAGTGGGGCGCCGCCGGCTTGGTCCAGAGCGCGACTCCCGCCACGGTTCCGGGCGTCACGGCCAGCACGACCGGTCTCGCCGTCGGCTTCGGTCACGCGTGCGCGATCTCGACGAGCGGCGCGAGCTTCCAGTGTTGGGGCCTGAACCAAAGCGGTGAGCTCGGAGACGGCACGACGAACTCGAGCTTGACGCCCGTCACGGTGCAAGGACTCGACGGTGTCGCCGTCAGCGTTGCCGCTGGCGACGAGTTCACCTGCGCCATGCTCGGCGACGGCCGGGTGCAATGCTGGGGTGCGAGCGCGCTCGGCGACGGCACGGTCGGGAGCAGCCTCGTGCCCGTCACCGTGAGCGGCATTACTGACGCCATCGCGGTATCGGCCGGCTACAGCCACGCGTGCGCGATCACGAACGGCGGCCGCGTGCTCTGCTGGGGAGCGAACGACAGCGGGCAAATCGGCAACGGCGACACGAGTCGAGCGGTCTCGACGCCCGTCTTCGTTACCGGCTTCTGACGGCTCTCGCGCCGGGGTGTACGGGTTTCTCCGTGCTCCCTCGACGTACGGCTGCGGGCTTGCGTCAGTCCTCGGACGACGCGAGCTTTTGCTCGATCGCTTCGAGGTGCGCGTTCACCTGCGGATCTTTTTGGCGCAGGGTCTCGACGCGGCGCACGGCGCTCATCACGGTGGTGTGATCGCGGTTGCCGAAGGCGCGGCCGAGCTCGGGGAAGCTCGACTTCAGACGCTGGCGGCAGACGTACATCGCGACCTGGCGCGCGAACGCCACGCTCTTGTGGCGATCCTTGCTGAGGAGCTCGGAGTTCGAAAGCCGGAAGTGGCTGCACACCGCGCGCTGCACGTCCTCGACGCTGAGCATGTCGGGCCGGCGCGGGGAGACCAGCGCCATTTCACTGCGCACGAATTCGAAGTCGATGGGGCGGCCCGTGAGCGACGCCTTGGCGGCGAGGCGAATGAGCGCGCCCTCGAGCTCACGCACGTTGCTCGGCACGCCTTGCGCGAGCAGCACCGCGACCTCGTCCGAAAGCTCGATGCCCTCGAGCACGGCCTTCTTGCGCACGATCGCGACGCGCGTCTCGAGCTGTGGCGTCTGGATGTCGGCGACGAGGCCCGAGCCGAAGCGCGAGACCAAGCGCTCGGGCATGCGCTGCAGCTGCTGGGGGTACTTGTCGCTCGTCACGACGATCAAGCGATCGGCGTCGTGGAGCGCGTTGAACGTGTGAAAGAACTCTTCCTGCGTCTGCTCGCGGCCCGCGAGGAACTGGATGTCGTCGACGAGGAGGAGGTCGCACTGCGAGCGGTAGCGCGCTCGGAACTCGTCCATCTTGTGGTGCTGCAGCGCCTCGATGAACGCGTTCGTGAAGTGCTCGGCCGAAACGTAGACGACGCGCGTGTCGGGGCGCTCCGCGAGCACCTGGTGCGCGATGGCGTGCATCAGGTGCGTCTTGCCGAGGCCGGTGCCGCCCGCGATGAAGAGCGGGTTATAGCGAGGCCTGCCGCCCGCGGCGGAGGCGAGCGCGGCGGCGTACGCGAGCTCGTTCGACGGACCGACGACGAAGTTGCCGAACGTGTGCTTCGGGTTCAGGGCGTCCGCGAGGCCGGTCCGCGGGACGGCGGCGAGACGAGGACGCGGTGCGCTCGGTGCCTCGGACGGACGGCGGGACGGCGGCGGAGAGCTCCGGCGCGGCTCGCTCACGGGCGCGGGAATATCCCCGCTGATGCGCCAGCGCACCTCGAGCGCCTTCTGAGGATCACCCCCGAGGTAACCCCGCATGGCGTCGAGCAAATCGGGCAAGAAGTGGTTTTTGACCCAATCACGGACGAATTCGTCGCGTGCTGCCAGCGACAGGACACCGTCTTCGATGCCGTCGAGCTGGATGCCGGAAAACCATTGATCGAACGAGCCCGGCGACCGGCGGCGAGTTGACTCGGCCGCGTGGCGGAAAGCCTCGGTTGCACGATGCTTGGCTTCTGGAGTGTGTGGGGTGTCGCTGGGCACGCTCACCAAGTCCCCATATTGTCCACAGGGCTGTGGAGTCGCAAAAGTTAACGTCCAGGGCGAAGCAACCGCGCCTACCACCGACCTCAATCGAGTTTCAATGGGCACCGCGCAACTCCGAGCGATGCCGCACGAATGACGCAGGATCGTGACGCGAGTGATTTCTTGATCGGTTCGTTCGTTCGACACGCTCGGTGCGCGTGATCAGTAACCTCGCAGATGGAGTTCGGAATTTTGATCCGCGCGCGGCGCGCGTCTCGCGAACGGCTCGAGATCCGTCGATCAGGGAGTCAAGACCTCGCCGACGAAAACTTGCCAGGCCGAACGGCCGTGATCGTGAAGCATGTTCAGCACGCTAGCTAGAACGCGCGCTGTTTTCTTGCCCGGATGGATCCAAGAGAGTAGCCGTCGCTCAGTGTCGATCTCGACGCGCGTCGCGCGCGCGCGCTCACCCCGTTTGGTTGCTTCGGTCGTCGTGCTCGCGAGTGTCGCGAGCGTGTGCATTCGCGAGGGCGTCGCGCACGCCGACCCGAGCAAGCTCCCGCCGCAGATTGGTTACAACTACGACGAGATCGAGACGCCGCGCTCGACCGGCACCGCGGGCGCTCAGCGCGCTGCGAGCAACTCGCTGACGGCGCTCTTCGTGAACCCGGCGAACCTCGCCGCGACGCACGTCTATCACCTCGGCGCGTTCGCTCAGATTTGGCCGGAAGCGTCGCGGCAGAGCTACGGCGCCGCCGCGGTCGATTCGATCGTCTCGAGCGCGCGCGTCGCGGGCGGCGTGGGCGCGACCTGGAATTTCCAGGACAACGACGGGGTCCAGCGCAAATGGACCGACATCCGGTTCGCGCTCGCGTACCCGGTCTCGAACCAGTTTTTTCTCGGCCTCGGCGGCCGCTACATGTGGCTGTCGGAAGACGGCGTGGGGCCGCTCGGGACGAGCCTCGCGTCGGGCGGGCTCGCCAACGCACGCATCGTGCGCGGCTTCGCGATGGACGCGGGCGCCACGCTCAAGGCGAGCGACAACTTCGCGATCTCCGTCGTCGGCAACGACCTCAACAACCCCGGTCACGGCTTTCAGCCGACGAGCTTCGGCGGCGGCGTGAACGCGACGTTCGGCGACTTCGGCGCCGAGGGCGACATGGTCGCCGATTTCACGACCTGGGATCGCACGACGCTGCGCGCGATGCTCGGACTCGAGGCGCTCTTCGTCGACCACTTCGAAGCACGGCTCGGCTACCGCTACGACGACGGCGCGAAGAGCCACGCGTTCGCGGGCGGCGTCGGCTACATCGAGCGCAACTTCGACGTCGACGTGGGCTTGCGCCGCACCTTCGTGGGCGCGGCGGCGACGGCGGTCGTCTTCGGCTTCACGTATCACCTCGACGCGACGGGTCTCACGCCGTCGCCGAACGAGAGCTTCTGAGCGGGCGACGTCAGAGCGCGGCTTCGATCGACCGCAGCAGCGCGTTCGAGCCGCGTTCGAGCGCTTCCGGCTCCGGCGTCGTGGCCGCCGGCAAGCGCCCCGTTTCGCGGATCTCTTCGACTGCGCGCGGATTTCTGTACCAGTCCTCATCGTGCTCGTCGACGAGGCGCGCGGCGAAGTCGGTTGCGACGAAGAGCCCTGCGAGCCGCGCGGGGTCGCTCGGCCGCGGCGTGAACACGACGCCGAAGCCGCTCGGACCGAGCTCGACGCCGAGCGCGTCGAAGCTTTGCTCGGAGTACGCGCGTTCGAGCGCGCGGCGCCCCGCGAACGACGCGTCGTGGAGGAGCGCGCGCAGCGCGGCTTCGCGGCTCGCGACGAGCAAGACCCGCGCGAGCGAGCGGCGGTGATCGGCCGCGCCGGGCGCGCCCACGCCGAGGACGCCGCGCGCGAACGCGTCGTTCGCGGGTAGCAGCGCGAACAGCGCGCCGAACGTCGCGCGATCGAAGCCGTACGGATCGCGCGCGAGCACGAACGGTCCGCGCTCGCCGGCGAGCCCGGACCTCAGCGCCGCGCCGAAGCGAAACAGCGCGCGCAGGAAGCTCGACGCCCCGAGCGCGGGGACTCCGAAATCCGGCGTGTCCGTGACGAACTCCGCGAAACGGCCTTCGCGAAAAAGCTCCGCGACCGAGCGCGCGGACACGCGCGCGGGCCATTCGGCACGCGAGTCCCGGCCGAGCCCCGCGGCGAGTACGTCGGCGAGCGTCTCCACGCCGAGCGTCGCGAACGCCGAGCGCGACGCGTCGAGAAAACGGTGGGCGACTTCGAGCACCGGAGCGCCCCCCTCAAAAAAAGCAGCCGGCACGCGCTCGGACAGGGACGCCCGCACCTCGGCGCGGCGTTCGGCGCGACGCAAGGCGAGATCCGTCGCCGGCTCGGCGCGCTCGAGCAGGATCCGGAGCCACGCGCTGCGTTGCCCCTTGCTGTCCGAAAGTGCGTGACCGAGCAGCGCGCGCAACGTGAATTCCCCGCGCTCGGGCGCGTCGAGCGGATGGCGCGTGACGCGCAACGCAGCGGCATGGAGCACGTGCAGCTCGACGAGCGCGTGTTCCTCGAAGAGGTGCGCGGCGGTGCGCAAGAGCGCGGGCGCGAGCGGGTCGGCGAGGTTGTCGCCGAGCTCGCCGATGAGCTCGCGCGACACGCGCCGTCCGTGGAGCTCGAACGCGTGGTCTTCGCCGCGCCCCGCGTGGAGGGCAGCACGAAAGCTCTCGAGGGAGCGCGTGACGGCGCGGAGCTCGCGATCGATGCCGAGCGGATCCTCGAGCATGCGGCGGAGCCTACTGCATTAACCCGAGCGCGGCGCGAACCCCGATCCGCTTCACAGGCCTTCGCCGAAGAGCAGGCTTGCACCGAAGCCGGCCGTGACGGTGCCGCGCCCCGCGGGCAAGAGCTCGCTGTACCCCGCGAAGACGCCGAGCTTCAGCGTGGCCGTCGCGAACCAATCCAGGCCGCCGCCCGCGCGCCCGTAAGAACCCGTGGCCGCGGTCAGCGTCGTCGAGCCAGTGCGTTCACCTGTCACGCGCTCGGCGCTCACGCCCGCGAGCGCTTCGAGATACGGATCGAGTGTCCCTGCTTCCGTCAAATAGACGCGACCGACGAGTGCGAGCCCGAGCATGTCGCCCGTCACGCCCTGCGCGCTTCCGAGGCCGCGGCCGTAAAAGGCGGCGCCGCCGAACGCGAAGTACGCCGTCGGTCGATAGAGCGCGGCGAGCTCGCCGCCCGCAAGCGACCCGAGTGCGCAGGGGCCCGTCGTGTCGCCGCGGGAACAGAGCGGCTCGCTCAGCCCGAACCTGGGTACGAGCTCGACCGGGCGCCGCAACTGCTCGGGCGCTCTCGTTAAAGGAGCAGGCTCGGGGTCGCGCAGGGGTGGCAACGCGGCGTGTGCAAGGGCCGGAGCGAGTGCGACGGCTACGAGCGCGCCGGGCATGATCTTCGCGAACACGGAGGACAATCGGTCGTTCCGAGCCCCGGTTGCGTGCGCCGCCCCGCGAATTTTTCGGCGCCTGGACCGGCGGAAGCTCGAGCACTAGGCTTCGAAACCATGAGCAACGTCGATCGCGAGCTCGCTCAGGCCGTCGAGGAGTCGGAGGCCGTCGCGCAGGCCCAGCCGGCTCCAGGCGCGCCGCGCCCCCGGGCCGAGGCCAAGCGCAGCATCGGGTTGCTCGTCGGGCTCTTGGTCGCGGCCGCCGCCCTCCTCACGCTCGTGTTCACGAACCTGAACAACGCCGTCATCTACGATCGCAACGTCGACGAAGTGATCGCGAACCACGCGCGCTTCGAGGGCCGCAACGTGCGCGTGCAGGGCATGCTCAAGAAGGGGACGCTCGTGCATCGCGACGAGCCGTGCGAGTACCGCTTCACCATCATCGGCAAGACGAGCGAGCTCCCCGTGCACTACGCGCGCTGCACCATTCCGGACACGTTCCGCGACATGCCGGGCATGGACGTGGTCGCGACCGCCGAGGGCACGCTCGATCCGTCCGGGCACTTCGAGGCGACGACCATCTTCGCCAAGTGCCCTTCGAAGTACGAGATGAAAGACCGCGCGCGGAAGGGCGAACAAGCGCCGCATCAGGCCATGGGGCCCACCTCGGCGCTCTGAGCGTCGCTCCGCCGGAAACAGAACATGTGGGATCGATTTCTCCGCGCGTGCCGCCGCGAACCCGTCGACGCGACGCCCGTCTGGTTCATGCGCCAGGCCGGCCGTTACATGGCCGAATACCGCAAGGTGCGTGAAAAACACACGCTCCTCGACATCTGCAGGACGCCCGAGCTCGCGCTCGAGGTGACGCTCCAGCCGCTCCGCGCGTTCGAGGTCGACGCGGCGATCCTCTTCGCCGACATTCTGTTGCCCCTCGAGCCGATGGGCGCGCCGTTCGAGTTTGCGGCCGGCGAGGGCCCGGTGATCCATTCCCCGGTGCGCGATCGCGAAGCGGTCGAACGCCTGCGGCTCTTCGAGCCGGAAGAAGGCTTGCCGCACGTGCTTCAGGCCATTCGGCTGCTGCGGCGCGAGCTCGACGGCAAGACGCCGCTCATCGGCTTTGCGGGCGCGCCCTTCACGCTCGCGAGCTACCTCATCGAAGGCGGCAAGAGCTCGCACTTCATGCGGGTGAAGCGCTTCATGTACGACCAGCCGGAGGCGTTCGGCGAGCTCATGCACAAGCTCGCTGAAGTGGTGCGGCGCTATCTCCACGCGCAAATCGAAGCGGGCGCACAGGCGGTGCAGCTCTTCGACTCGTGGATCGGCTGTTTGTCACAGCGCGACTACACGGACTACGTGCTGCCGCACGTGCGCCACATTCTCGCGTCGGTCGCGCAAGCAGGCGTGCCGGTGATTCACTTCGGAACGGACACGGGCGCGCTGCTCGAGCTCCAGCGTGAAGCGGGGGGCAGCGTGATCGGTGTGGATTGGCGCACGCCGATCGACGACGCGCGGCGCAGGCTCGGTGACGGCGTGGCGCTGCAGGGAAACCTCGACCCGATCCTGCTTTTTGCGCCGCGCCCACTGCTCCAGCGCCGCGTGGAGGAAATCCTCGCGGCGGCTCCGAGTACGGGTCACGTGTTCAATCTCGGTCACGGCATTCTGCCGGAGACGAATCCGGATGCCGTCCGTTTCGTCGCCGAGCACGTGCACCGCGTGACTTCGCGCTGAAACGCGGACGCGCCGTTTCGTGTCGCAGCGTTGGGCGGCACGCCGCTGCGCGCGGCAGCTATGGAGTGCAGGCTCGCGCCGAATCGCACGTTCGTGAGGCAGGCGCGACCGCCAACTACCACCATCGATTCCCCAGGGGTCGTGATGATTTCTGAAGGCGGGAATGTGTTTCTCGTACTGACGGCATGACGACTACGTGCGCTGAGCGTTGCATGTCGTCACTTGCGCAATTCGCGCGCTCGCGTGCGGTCGTAAAAAAGTGAGCTCGCGAAAAATAAACTGCCACAAAACGATCGAGTTGAGTTACTGGGCGCATGCAACTGACAACTTGGTGGGGCCGAGTGACGGGCTTGGCACACGTGTGTCCGCCCGATTGAAAGACACACCCCGAGAATGGCCTACCAATCAACTAGACTTGTCGCGACAACCTCGCTTGTCGCCGCCTTAATCGGCTGTGGAAACAGCGCGCACGACGGCTCGAACTCGACGGGCGGCTCCGGCACGAGCACGAGCGGTACCGGCAACAACGGCAACAGCGGCGGCAGCTCGAACGCAGGCACCGCGGCCAACGCGGGCAGCGGCACGACCGCGAAGACGGGCGGCACCGGCGGTTCGAGCGGCAGCGGCGGCGCGCCGGCTAGCGGCGGGTCGAACTCGCTCGCGGGCGGCGGCGGTTCTTCCGGCATGACTGCGACGGCCGGCTCGTCTGCCGGCGGCTCGAGCGGCGTCGGGGCAGGTGGCGCCAGCGGCGCGAGCGGCAATGGCGCCGGCGGCAGCGCGGGCGCGGCCGTCACGGGCGGCTTGACGCTCACCATCGATCCGAACCCGAACAGCGTCCTCTCTTGTTTCGTGAGCTGGAAGACCGATCAGGCCTCAAATTCCGTCGTTCAGTTTGGCGAGGCGGCGTACGACTTCGAGATCTCGGATGACACGCTGGTCACCGATCACAAGGTGCTCGTGATCGGCATGCACGCGTCCAAGTCGTACATGATCAAGGCGATCTCCGGCTCAGCGAGCGGCACCGGCACCTTCATGACCGGCACGCTGCCGGCGCAGATCCCGGTCGGCACGGTGATGATCAACGACACGTCGAAGTCGGTAGCAGGCTGGACGCTGATGAACGTTCAGCAGGGTGGCACCGACAACCGGCCACGCTCGTCCGTTCCGCCGGCTGCCGTCATGTACGACGCCGGAGGGCAGCCGGTCTGGTACTACATCGACGGGCCGGGGCCGGACATCGGCGGCGCCGTTTCGACGCAGCTCACCGACACGGGTGTGGTCATCGGCCCCACGTGGAATCAGCAAAACACCAATGGCGTGCCCCCGCGCGAGGTGGATTTCGCGGGGAACATCATTTGGGAGTGCAAACACGCCGCCTGTGCCGCCGGCAAGGACGTGACCCACGAGACCAAGAAGCTCTCGAACGGTCACTACGTGATCCTCGAATACGTCGGTTCGAGCGCCCAAAATCCCGTATTTCGCGAGCTGGATGCCGACAGCAACGAGGTCTGGACGTTCGACTGGGTCTCGCTGCTCCCGGCACCCTCGGGCTCGACCGGCGATTGGTGCCACGCGAACGCGATCACGATCGATATCGCGAAGAACGAAGTGTACGCGAACTGCCGCTGGGTCGGCCTGATGAAGGCGACCTACACGAACCCGACCAAGACGTGGCTGATCCCTGCGAAGTACGGCAGCAAGGGCCTCGGTGACTTCACGTTCGTGCCGTCGACCTCGCAATACGACGACGCGCACGATCCGGAGTACCACGACGACGACAACACCGTGCTCTTCTACGACAACGGCGGTTGGAGCGGTTCGGTCGACACGGTGGCGGGCGGCGACTACCACTCGCGAGCCGTCGAATACACGATCGACGCCTCAGCCGGGACCGCCACGCTGACGTGGGAGTATCCCGGTTCCTTCACCCCGCCCGACGACTGGTACACGACCAAGTGGTACTCGCCGTTTTGGGGTGATGTTGATCGCCTCTCGAACGGCAACATCCTGATCACCGGCGGCATGATCGGCGCGAGCAAGCCCGAGAGCCGCGTGTTCGAGGTGACCAAGGCCGACGGCAAGGTCGTCTGGGAGCTCCGTCTCCCGGTCAACTTCGGCGTCTACCGCTCGGACCGCATCACGCCTCCGCTCGTCCACGCGGCCAAATAGGCCGGCGCCTTACGCGCGCGGGGCGGCAAAATTCACGACCAAGACGCAGGGTCTTCGGTGTAGGCTGCGCGCCCTCTTCCCGCGTCGTCTAAAGGCAGGACAAGGGACTTTGAATCCCTGAATCGTGGTTCGAATCCATGCGCGGGAACTGCTGCCTCCACTCGCAGGTGCTCGGCCGCCTGCGGCGTCCTGCGCGCCCGCGGTCTCCTCCAAGCGTCCGTCCTCGCCCTTTTCGGGACTGCGGGCGGCCGCGGAGGAGACATCAACCGTCACGCCGCCGACGCGGCCTGGCCGTCGTCATCCGCGGTGCAGACGAACGCGACCGGACACTCGATGATGGCGACGAACGGCCGTGACGCTGCGTTCAACGTCACGACGGCGGAGCCCGCCGGGTGTCCGTTGAATGGGCGCCGCAACGCGCCGACGGCGAGTCCCGCGTCGATCGCGAAGCCGGCGGCTTCGGCCAAACCTTCGAACGTCCAGGCGCCGTCCGGATCGGCGAAAAAGTCAGCCGGGACCTGGTCGAGCGTGACGGCGTAGCGAGCGACGCGAGCGCCGTCCGCGGCCGTGGCGTCGTAAAACGGCATGAGGCTGCGGGTCGAGGAGAGGGGAGTCATGGCTCCCCCTCAATGCCGGAGTACTGAACAAAAGAACAGTTAAATTTAAAAACAGTACTAATTTCGTGGTGTTGGCGGAGCGTTGCCCCCGGCGCGCGCCTTCAGTTTGGCGATGCGCATGGCTGCCGCCACCTGCTGCGCCAGCGAGTCATCGTCGCCCTTGTTCACGAACGAGCCGTCGAAGCCGCTGTTCTTGGCGCCCGCGGCGACGCTCGGGTCCGACGTGTAGAGGTAGAAGAGGGGACGCGCCTTCGAGTTTTCGCAGGCGGCCCGCAGCGACTCGAGCACGTCCCCGCCGTTCATGCCCGGCATGTGCCAGTCGAGAATGACGAGGCTCGCGCCGCGCAAGAGGCGCGCGGCGCCGACCGTCTGCGCGGTCGTGATCACACGATAGCCGTCGGTCTCGAGCCGCATCTTGATGCGATCGAGGATCACCTCGCTGTCGTCGATGACCACGATGAGCGGCGCTTCAGCCATGCATCACTCCGAGTCGAGCCTTGCCAGGCTCGATGCGCGCGATGGCGCCTTTCCCTCGAGTAGAGTCCATCGTGACAAGGTAGCCGGCTTTCTGCAACTCCTCGCGAACCGCACCGAGGCCGACGCCCGCGCCCGCGAGCTCGTCGCGCTGCCGGCGCGTCGAGACACCGGCCATAAACGCGATTTCCAGGGCGTTTTGTCCCGAGCGCGCGCCGGGGACCGAGCCCAGCGCGGCTTCGTCGAAGCCTTGGCCGTCGTCGGAGAGCACGATCACCACGCCGCCGGGCACTTCCCGACAAGCGACCTCGATGCGCCCCGTTTCGAGCTTTCCCTGCTCGCGGCGCTCGGCGGGCGCTTCGATGCCATGGGCGACGGCGTTTCGAAGCAGGTGCGCGAGCGCGCCGCCGAGCCGCTCGCTGAGCTCTGCCGGGACGAGCGTCTCGCGGCCCTCGACGCACAGCTCGACGCGCTTGCCTTCCTTCGCTGCCCAACGTTGCACGTTGTCGGGCAGCGCCGAGAGGAGCTCGCCGAAGGGGCGCGCCGCCAGCCGTGACACGAGCCGGCCGAGTTCGTCCTTGCGCCCGCCGAAGCGCTCGTAGAGCTCGGCCACGTCGTCGCGCGAGACGGTGACTTGCTCGAGGACGCGCCGGCCGATCGGCGAGCTTTCGACGAACAAGGCTTCGGCGACGGACAGCTCGCGCGCGAGCTCGCCGCAGCCGCTGACGAGCTTCTCCCGCGCCGACGCGCGCAAGGGCGACGTCTTCGGCGCGTGGCGGGCCCCCGTGAGCTCGAGTTCGAGGCCGAGCGCGAGCGTCTCGATCGCGCCGAGATCGAACGAACGCGCTTCGGCGCGCAAGGTGTGAACGAAGCGAAACACGTTCTCCACGACGTCCGGGCCGAGCTCGGGGCTGCGCTCGAGCTCGCGCAGCGTTTGCGCGAGGCGCCCGCGCGTCGAGCCGAGGAACCGAACGAACACCTGCCCGCCGCCCGCGAGCAGCCGGCGCATGGCGGTGAGCTGCTTCTGGTGCTCGCGCTCGCGGGCTTCGGCCGTACGTTCGAGCTTGCGCTGCGAGGTGACGTCGGTCGCGAGCAGCATGATGCGCGGCGCGCCGTCGTCGCTCGCGGCGGTCCTGAATTCGAGCTCGAACAGCCGCTCGTCGCCGCTTTCGCGCGTGAGCTTCACCTCGCGCGGCGCAAGCTCGCTGAGCTCCTCGAAGCCGTCCGCTTGTGTCTTGCTCGCTTCGGCGAGCCAGACGCAGAAGGCTTCGCGCTCGATCTCTGCCGTGCGTCCGCTCGGATAGAGCAGGTCCACGACGTTCGTCAGCGCGCTCGCGCCCTGGCCGCACAGCTCCCGCGCGGCGCGCGAGCGTTCGCTGCCGAGCTCGCCGTCGCCGTCGAACACCACGATCGCTTGTCGCATGTGATCGAGCAAGCCCTGCAGGCGGTTGTTCACGGCCACGATGCGCTCCTCGCGCTCGCGCAGCACGCGTCCCATGTGATTGAAGGTGTGGCCGAGCCTGCCGACCTCGTCACGCCGCAGCTCGGCGAGCTCGACGCGCTCACCGCGCGCGAGTCGCTGCGCCGCGCGCTCGAGCTCGCCGAGCGGCGAGATGATCGTCCGGCGTACGACCGCGATGAGCAGCGCGGCTATCGCGCCCGAAAGCACGAACGCGAGCCAGAAGATGCGGTTTCGCGCGCTCTCGAAGCGGGCGTTCTCCTGCGCGAGCGAGACGCGAACCCAGGCCGTGCCGAGCGTCTTGCCGTTGGGATTTTGTGAGCGCACGGCGATGTCGATGTGATCGAGCGCGCGGCGCACGCCCGGCTGCCGGTCGCTCGCGAGGAGGCGCGTTGCCGGGTGCAGCGTGGCGAGTGGCTGCCCTCCGAGTTCGCTCCAGACGGCGGCGTCCACGACCTCGTGGTTCTGGGCCAACATGCCGAGCGAGGAGGTGACGGCGTCGGAATCGGCGAAATCGAGCGCGGGCGCGATCGACGCCGCAAAGAGCTCGGTGAGCATGCGCCCCGCGCGTTCTTTCGACTCCACGTAGTGTTGGCGTTCGCGCTCGGTGAGCTCGAACGCGACGACGAGCGACACTCCGGCCACGAGCGCGAAGATGACGACCGCCAAGCGGCTCGCGACCGACACGAAGCCCTCGGGCTTCGCTTGTGGCTGAATCGGCTCTGAGGGCTTCGGACCCACATCGTCCATACGTCGTGGGTGCTCGAGGGGTTAAGCGGGGCCGTCACGAGCCCGTAACGACCAAGGGAAACTGCGCTTTGTCCTCGCTCCGCATCGACCGCAGAAGGATCGTCCGTGCCGGTATGGCGCTCACGGTCCTCGCGTGGGTGCGAGAAGGTAGGACACAGACGGTCGAGGTTCCGGTCCGGCTCCAGGCCGAGCTGCTGTCGAAGGTCGTCGCCTACGACCGAAACTACGCGCAGCGGGCGCACAGCCGCGCGCTCGTGCTCGTGCTCGTGAAGGGAGGGGACGCCGAGTCCGCGCGCGTCGGCGAGCAAATCAAGTCGGAGCTCGGCGTGCTCGACGCCCTGGGCGGCCTGCCACATGCCGAGGAGCTCGTGCGCTACTCGACGCCCGCGAACGTGGCCGAGCTCGTCAAGAGCCGGGGCGCGGCGGTGCTGTTCGTGAGCGTCGGGCTCGCGGACGAAATGCCCGCCCTGGCGCGTGCCCTCGACGACGTGTCGGTACTGAGCGTCGCCGCGGCGTCTTCCTACGTCGAGCGAGGCGCCGTGCTCGGCTTCGACGCCGAGTCCGGCCGTCCGAAGCTCGTCGTGAACCTCGAACGCGCACGCCGGCAAAAGGTCGCGTTCAAGCCCGAAGTCCTCAAGCTCGCGAGGGTCGTATCGTGAAACACCGCTCGATCGTCGCCGGCATCGGCCTGGTTCTCGGGAGTGCCCACGTCGCGCACGCGCAAACGTCCTCCGATCTCGACGCGCTCTTGAGCGAGTCGATCGTCTCGACGCCGTCGAAGGGCAGCGAAACGGATGCGACGGCGCCCGCGACTTCGAGTGTCATCACCGCCGACGAGCTCCGGCGCTACGGCATCCGCACCCTCGACGAAGCCATCGACTACTTGTCACTCGGCATGGCGACGTCGACACCGAGCCACGCCGCCGAAATCGGCGCGCGCGGCGTCCAAATCAACGGCGACTACGGCAACCACGTGCTCTTGCTCGTCGACGGCCACGCCGTGAACGAGCCGTGGAACGGCACCGCGTACTTCGATCGCGGCGCGGGCGTGCCCTTCGAGATGATCGACCACATCGAGGTGATCCTCGGGCCCGGCTCCGTGCTCTACGGCGCGCAGGCCATGCTCGGCGTCATCAACATCGTCACCAAGCGCGCCAAGGATTTCTCGGGTGCGCGCGTGAGCGCCGAAGGCGAGAGTTCGCTCGCACCGAACAAGCCCGGCGGCCCGCCTGCGCCGAGCTTCGGCGACGCGCTCGGCACCGGCTATCGTCTCGGCGCCGGCTACGGGCGCGAATTCTCGCTCGGCGGCGCGCCCTCCGAGCTCACGCTCGGCCTCGAATACTACGCAAACAAGGGCCCCGCGTGGCAGGTCGGCCCGCAGGCTTACGGCGCCGATTACGTCACGGGCGCGCCGAAGGACTTCGGCCTCCGCGGCACTGCGGGCACCTGGGGCGGCTCGCTCCGTCACTCCGACTACGTGCAGGCGCCCGCCGCCTACCTGCGCTTCTCGACAGGTGACTTTCACGCCTCGCTCCGCGCCTCCGCCTACCGGCGCAGCACCATGTATCCGGAGTCGCTCGCCGCCTACACCGCCGACTTCGACGACCCGCAGAACCGCGAGATCGATCGCTTCGTCAACTTGGACTTGAGCCAGCGCGTGCCGCTCTCGTCGCGCGTCGAGCTCATGGTGCGCGGCTACGGCGACCTCTACGACTACCAGTGGTTCAATCACACGAGCGCCGCGGAGGACTGCCCCGAGGGTTTCACGAGCGGCTGCGATCGTTACCTTCACGGCGTCGGTCGCACGCTGGGCGCCGAAACCAACGCGCTCGTCCAGTGGCCGATTTTGCGCGCCACGACGCTCGTCGGTGTCGACGCCCGCGTCCGCGACGTCGAGGACCGGCTGACCATCGCCGATCGGCTCGACGCCGGCACCATTTCGCCGAACGGCGGTCACCGCACCGACGGCCTGATCGCGCCGTACGCTGCGCAAACGTTGAGCCCGACCTCGTGGCTCGACTTGAACCTCGGCCTGCGCCTCGACGACGACTCGCGCTTCGGCACCAAGCTCTCGCCGCGTACCGCCCTCGGCGTGTCGCCGTGGCAAGGTGGCCGCATCAAGCTCATCTACGCCGAGGCCTTCCGCGGCCCGTCCGCGTACGAGCTCAGCTACGCCGATCCGAACTCACAGACCGCCGCGCCGACGCTCGGTCCCGAGACCGTGCACTCCGTCGAAGGCAGCTTCGAGCAACGCTTCGGCAAACACCGTGTCCTTTTCGGCGTCTTTCGCTCGACCTGGAGTCAGCTCGTCGGCACGCTCGAACTGTCGCAACCCGAGCTCGACGCCGCCATCGCGCGCGGCGAGCTCTCGCCCGACGCCACCATTGCCTACCGCTACGCCAACACCGTCAGCGTTCACAATTACGGCATGAACGCGGCCTACGAAGGCGCCGCCGTCGCCGGGCGCTTGCGTTTCGGTCTCAATTTCACCTCTGCCATCACCCAGATCGACCCGGGTGACGGCAGCGGTCCACAAGTGCCGCCCGTCGCGCCGCAGGTCTTCGGCAACGCGCGCGTCTCCTACGATCTCGGCGGCAAGCTCCCGACGCTCGCGCTCGCTTCGCGCTTCAGCGGACGCCGCCTCGCCGATCGCTTCTACGACGGCGGCTTCACGCCTCCGCCGAGCGCGCCGCCGTCCCTTGCTCTGCGCGCCGCCGTGAGCGGCGCCTTCCCCGCCGTGCCGGGTCTCAGCTACCGCGCAGGCTTCGACTACTCGTTCGCCCGCGTCGAACCCTACGTCATCGGCGCCGCCATCTACGCGAACGCCAACGTCAGCCGCGCCGAGCTCGCCCCCACGCGCCGCGCCCAAGCGTTCCTCGGGTTCGAATACGCCTTCGAGCACGGCGCCTACTGAACGCGCACGCGTCTGACGGCGGCGGCACTCTTTTGAGGAGTTGGATTGAGGGGCGACCGGTGTGCCGCGAGGTGTGCAGCGCCGGTTTCTTCGCCGTTCCACCCGCGTTCGGCTGCGCACGCCTACGGCCGAACCGTCGTTCTACGGCGCCTCGCGGCTGAGCCTCCCTCGTCCCACGCCCGCCGCGTGAAACGGTTGGCCGGCGACTCTTTCGGAACTCTGACGCCCTTGGCGCTGTCGCTTGGGCATGGCCTTACGGCTTTTTGCGCGTGTCGAGGACACGGGGGCACGCGCCCCGCCGCCTTCGGGGCGCGACGCCGGCGGCGGGTCGGACTACTTTAGCCGGGACGTGGGCGTCACCTTGGCGGAGCTCGACGAGACGAACGAGCAGCGCTTCATCGAGCGCTTGATTGCCCGCGACGAGCGCGCTTTCAACGAGCTCGTGGGGGCCTACGAGCAGCGCGTGTTCCGACTGCTGCTCCGCATGCTCGGTAGGCGCGACGAAGCCGAAGACATGGCGCAAGAGGTGTTCGTCCAAGTCTTCAAAGCGATCGGCACGTTCCGCGGTGATTCGCAGCTCGGCACCTGGATCTATCGCATCGCGGTCAACCTCTGCAAAAACCGCATGAAGTATTTGTCCCGGCGACACAGCGGCGAGCAGGACGAGCTCGAGCCCGCGGCGGAGCGGCTGCCGCTGAGCGAGGGTAAGGGCGTCACCTTCGGCGAGACGACGCGGCCCGATCAGCTGGTCGAGGGTTTTCAGCTCGAACGCGTGGTGCAGGGTTGCATCGCGGAGCTCGAGCCGGATTTTCGCGAAGTGCTGGTGCTGCGCGACGTCGAGGATCTCACTTACGACGAACTCTGCGAGATCACGGGCTTGCCGGAAGGCACCGTGAAAAGCCGCCTGCATCGCGCGCGCGGCATGCTGAAAGCGGCCGTCGGCCGCAAACTCGGCGAGAAGGTTCCATGAACGAGCGAGGATTCGATGAGTAACGGCTCCGACGAAGTCCCGAGCGTTCCGAGCGCCTCGGGTGTCGACGACGATCGCTTGCGTTCAGCGCTGCGCGGCGCGCTCCGCGGCGACGGCGACGCCCCCGACCTGCTCGAAGGCTTTCAGCGCCGCGTGCGCGAGCGCAGCGACGGGAAATTCTACGCCGACGGCTGGAGCACCTCGCGACACCCGCCGGTCAACACCTACTTCGTGACCGGGCTCCTGATGTTGCTCGCGCTCGGCTTGATCTATGCGCTGCTCGCGCCTCTTTCCGGCGAGCCCGCGCGCGTCGACAACGAAGCCATGCCGGTGAACGTCGTCGCCCCCGCGCCGAAGCCCGCGCCCGTCCCTGCGCGCTGACTGTTGCCGCGAGAAGTTCGGACGAGCGTCCGCTTCATTGCCCCTCGCTGCCGATCGAGTGCGCCCCCGCGAGACTGCGCCCGCACAGCGCGCCCGGCGTGCCCTCCGTCCGCAGCACGCATTCGCCTGCGGCCGGCAGCGTGACGAAGTTGTCGTGAAAGCGAGCGGCGCCCGTCGGGTCCCAGACGTAGAGGTCCACGACGGGTACGTCGCTCGTGAGCGCGATGCCGCCTGCCACGGTTCGCGCCGTGAGCCGCGGTGTGACCAAGCGCGTCGCTTTCGGCTCCGACAGCAGCCGAAACGTCGTCGTGCCGGCGAACGACGCGGACACGAGCGTCTCGGTCGGTTCCCACGCGCTCACGTCGAGCTCGAGCGCGACGCGCCGTTCGCCGGGCGCGAGCGTCAGCTCCGTCGTCGCCCTGGCGAGCACGCGGCCGTCGAGGAGCGACCGCGCTTCGAGCGTCGCCGGCGCGCTGAGCGTCTCGACGGCGTTGTCCAGCAGCGTGAAGAGCGTGACCTTGCCGCTCTCGACGACGAGGCTCGCGAGCGCCGGTGCGAAGAGGCGGCGGAGCTCGAACGCGGCTGCCTTCGGGTCACCCTCGCTGTCGACGACTGCCCAACTCTGAGCCGGCCAGCAATCGTTGAGCTGCCAGATCAATGCACCCTTGCAGAACTCCGAGCGGCGAAAGTGCTCGATGCCCGAGCGCAGCGCATCCCGCTGGTTCAGCTGCGAAAAATACGACCATTCTTCGAGGTTTTGTGGTGACGGGTAGTGCAGCTCGACGAATCCGACGAACGTCTCGTAGCCCTTGAGCGTCTTGTCGTGCCAGCGCGCGTCGGCGTCGCGAACGGAGAGCTCCGCCGCCGCACGTTCGCCGGGCATGACTCTCGCCCAAGCTCGCCCGCCGGGCGCGGACGCGAAGCCGAACTCGGACGCGAAGCGCGCCTTCGAGTCCGCGTAGAATTTCCAATCGCCGCGGCCGTGCCACACGTCCCAGTAGTGCTGGTCGCCCGTGCCGCCGTCGTTCGCGAGTGCGCCGCCCCACGGCGACGTCGGAATGTAGGGTCGCGTCGGATCGAGCTCGGCGAGCACTTGCGGCAGCACGCCTTCGTAGATGCGCTCACCGTAGTAGCGCGGCGGGTGACGCTGCGGATCGTCCCAACCCGACTCGAACATCGTCCGGTTTTCGTTGTTGCCGCACCAGAGCACGAGACTCGGATGGTTACGCAGTCGCCGCACGTTCTCGCGTGCCTCGCGGCGTGCGCCCTTGAGGCTCTCCGGATCCTCGGGGTAGTAGCTGCACGCGTACGGAAAATCCTGCCAGACGAGCAAGCCGAGCTCGTCACACGTCGCGTAAAACTCGTCGCTTTCGTAGAGCCCACCGCCCCAGACGCGCAGCATGTTCATGTTGAGCTCGCGCGCCCGTTCGAGCCGCTCACGGGTGCGCGCAGCGGAAACGCGTGCCGGAAACGCGTCGTCCGGGATCCAATTCGCGCCCACGCAGTAGATGCGCCTTCCGTTGACCTCGAGCTCGAACGACTCACCGTAGCGATCGACCTCGCGCACGAGGCGAACGCGCCTGAGGCCGACGCGCGTGTTGCGTTGGTCGAGCACTCCGCCCTCGGCGCCGAGTAGCCGGCTCGTCACCTCGAGCAACGGCTGCGCACCGAGGCCAGCCGGCCACCAGAGCTCGGAATTTTCGATGCGCACGGCCTCGCCGTCGCCAAACACGCCCGCCACGCCCGCGACCGCATGCTCCGCATTCCCGCTGCCGTCGATGTCCGACCAAATCCTGAGCTCGACCGCGCCGTTCGGCAAGTGCGTCTGCTCGACCAGGACGTCGAGCAGACGCCCGGCATGCTCGACGAGCGTCACGGGTCGCCAAATCCCCGCGGAAACGAGGCGCGGACCCCAATCCCACCCGTACATGTATTGCGCTTTGCGCACGAACGCGCCTTCGTCGAAGCGCACGACGTTCTCGCGCAGCCCCTCGCTCGCGAGGTAACGCGCGCGCCGTTCGCGGCCGACGTTCACGGCGGGCTCGAACTCGATTCGGAGCTCGTGGGTGCCTGCCGTCAGGCGCTCCGTCACGTCGAGCTCGAGCGGCACGAACATGTTGTCGTGCTCCGCGAGCTTCTGCCCGTCGAGCCACACGCTCGCCACGGTGTCGAGCCCCGCGAAGTGGAGGACGCGCGTCGGCAGGGCGTCGTCGGGTCGAAAATCGAAGTGCGTGCGATACACCCAGCGTTCGCCGTCGACCCACTGGCAGCCGAGCTCGAAACGGCGCGCGAACGGATCCGCGATCACTCCCGCAGCGACGAGATCGGTGTGCACGTGTCCGGGCACGCTCGCAGGCAGCCATTCGAGCTCGCTGAAGCCGAGCCGTGCTTTCGGGGTCAGCCAGCGCGCCGAGGCGAATTGCCAGCCGTCGTGAAGGAGTGTCCGGCGGAGCACGGCGCGACGGTAGCCGAGGTCGCGGCCCGTGGGGGCGAGCAAGGCAGCGCTGCCGACCGATCGCGTTGACTCACTCGGTCCTTTGGCCGGATCAGAGCGCGGTCGGGCGGGAGGAAGCGACGGGCTGCGTCACTTCGGTCTTCGCGGAGAGCGGCATGCTCTCGAGCTGGCGGATGACGAGCAGCGTCGCGTCGTCCGTCAGCTCGAAGCCCTCCAACGCGTGATGGAGGTCGTCGAGCACCTGCCGCGCCGTCTTGCCTTTCGCGCCCGCGAGCGCGCGCCGCATGCCGCCCGTATCGAACATCGCTCCGTCACGCGTCGCTTCGGTCACGCCGTCCGTGTGGAGCACCAAGAGATCCCCGGCGCTGAGCTTGAGCTCGCGGGGTGAAAAGGCGCCTTCGGCGTCTTCGCGCAAACCGAGCCAGAGCCCGGCGGTTTCGACCGCTTCGATTTCGCAGCTTTCAGCGCGGTAAATGAAGATGTCCTGGTGCGCGCCCGCGAACCAAATGGCGCCTTCCGCGTCGCGGCGGAGCGCGGTGATCGTCATGTACTTGTCTTCACCGAGCTGGCGGATGTTCTGCGTGAGCACCGCGTTCACGAGCACGAGCAACCGATCCGGCATGAGCTCGGGATCGCGCTGCAGCGCCGTTCGCACCGCCGTCTGGCACATCATCATCACGAGCCCGGCCGGCACACCGTGCCCCGACACGTCGCCGATCAGGATCCACTCGTGGGTCTTCGTGTGGATCACGTCGTAGTAGTCGCCGCCCACCTGCTCGGCGGGCTTCATGCTCGCGGCGACGTCACACCCCGCGAGGACGGGCTCGTTCGGCACGAGCGCTTCCTGAATGCGGCGCGCGAGCTGCATTTCGCCCCAGAGCGCGTCGAGCGCGCGGCCGAGCTCCGCCGTGCGTTCGGCGACGCGCCGTTCGAGGCCCGCGTAGAGCTTCCTGAGCTGGACTCCCGCGAGCGAGACGGCCAAGACGAGGAACAGCGACCAGGCATAGAGCACCTTGCGGTACTCGTTCGCCGTGGCCGCGCTCGCGCTGAAGCGCCGTTGATACAGGCCCTCCAGCAAGCCGAGCCGATCGCTCACGTCTTCATTCGCCGCACGCCGGAGCCAGCCGTCGACCGACGGCTGACGCTCGCCGATCACGCGGGCGTGCGCGAGCAGGAGGTCGAGGTCCGCGCCGACGTCGCTCGGCAGCGTGGAGCGCTCGGCCTCGATGCGCGTGATGGCCGCGAGGTGCGCCGCGCGCGTGCTCTGATCGCCGATCAGGTTATAGACGAGCGCCGCGCGCACGAGCGCGTTCACGTCGCGGCCGACGGGGCCCGTCGCGTTCGGGCCGAGCTCGTTCGTGAGCTCCTCGCCGGCCGTCGGCAAGTAGCGCAGCGAGTTCTTCAGGACCGAGTTTTCGGCCTTGAAGTGTTCGAGCGCGCTTTGCCGCTCGGCGAGCGCGCGGTCGAGCTCCGCGAGCGCTGCTTCGATTTCGGGCGTCGTGCCGACGGCGCCGACGCGAGCGTGCACGGCGCGCTCGGCGTCCGCGAGCTCTTGCTCGGTCGCCGTCAGCGGGTCGTATTGGTTCAGGAGGCCGAAGCGGGCGGCGAGCACCTGCTCCGACAGCAGGCGGTCCAGGTGCCGCACGTTGCCGATCGCTTCCACGGCGCGCGTGTGGGCGTCGAAATCAGCAGAGCGCGAGCGGAGATAGAGCAGCGCCGACACGCCGAACGCGAGCGCAAACAGGGCGCCGATGAGCGTGAACCAGCGCGCACTTTTCACGCGGGTTCAGCCTTTCTCGCCGGCGGGCGCGAGGTCGCCCGACAGTGACTTCAGGAACGCGATCAGCGCGGAGACCTGGTCGTCCGCGAGCTTCCGGCCGAGCTGATAGCGCGCCATCACCTGCACGGCCTGGTTCAACGTCGCGGCCGAGCCGTCGTGGAAATAGGGCGCGGTGCGCTCCACGTTGCGCAGCGAGGGCACGCGGAACACGAAGCGGTCGCTCTCGAGGTGCGTCACGTTGTAGCGGCCGTAGTCCGCGTCGGTGACGTGCCCGCGATCCTTGAAGTAGTCGCCGAGCACGCCGAACTTCTGGAACATGTTGCCGCCGACGTTGCGACCCTGGTGGCAGGCGATGCAGCCGACCGACTTGAACGTCTCGTAACCCGTGCGCGCTTCCGGGCTCAAAGCGTGCTCGTCACCGGCGAGGTAGCGATCGAACGGCGCGTTCTTCGTGAGCAGCGTACGCTCGAAGTCGGCGATCGCCCGGCGCGTGTTCGCTTCCGTCACGCCGTCCGGAAAGCTCGCCGTGAACGCGGCCGAGTAGCTCGGGTCGCCGGCGAGAAACGCCAGCGTCTTTTGCCAGCTCGAGCCCATTTCGGCGGGGTTCGTGACCGGGAAGCCGATCTGCTCCTCGAGCGTCGCCGCTCGGCCGTCCCAAAACTGCACGAAATTGAGCGCCGCGTTGTAAACGGTCGGCGCGTTCACGAGGCCGAGCTGCCCCCCGACTCCGCTCGAGAGCTTCTGGCCGTCTACGCCGCCCTTCGCGAGGTCATGGCAGCTTGCGCACGACACTTTGGCGCTGCTCGAGAGGCGCGGTTCGTGGAACAAGCGCCGCCCGAGCGCGACGACCGCGGGGTCGACCTTGACCTGATTCGGCAAGGCCTCGAGCGGTTCACGCGACGTCGTCGCTGCGGGCGCCGCGCTCGACGGCAGTACCTTCGCCGCCGTCGGTTCACGTTCGGGTCGCGGTGCGGGCGTTCGGCTCTCACTGCAGCTCGCCGTCGCGCACACGACCGCGACTGCCGCGCTGGCGCATGCGAAGCGGAACGAGCGCTTCATGGAGCGGCGCAGGCTCGCTCGGCGACGATCGAGAGCTCCGAATGCGCGAAGCTGCACGACAAGCGAAAGCCCCCTTCGAACGCCATCCGCAAAAGCCCGAGCTGCGTGCGCGGCAGCTCCGGATGCTCGAAGAGCTGCTGCAGGCGCGCGCGGTAAAGGTCACGCACGTCGATGCCGGAGCTTGAAATCTGGGCTACGAGCTCGCTCACGCGCTTCGCGTCCTCGAGCGACGTCACCTGATTGACGGCTCGCACCCGGACCTTGTCGCCGTCGCACGAAACGCCGATGGTGCCGGCGTGCGTCTGATCCTTGTTCCCGCTGTACTTGATCAGATTCTCGCCGAGCTCGCACACGGCGAGCGTCACCGCCTCCCGACACTCCGGCGTGCACGCCGTCACGGCCAGGGCGGCAAAGCGCTGCGCGTCTTCGAGCGCGGCGTCACGACGCTCGAGCGTGAGGGTACGCTCGGCCTCGTGCCCCTTCTTCACGAAGGGTGCCCCCCGCCCGCGACGGCGGGTCGCGACTCGACGATCTCGACGGTGGCGGGCGCGAGCGACTTCAGCACCGAGAAGCTCAAGCGGTGCCACGTCACGCTCGCGCTCGTCTTGAACGCCAGCGTGTAGCCCGCGTGCGCCGCGCGCGAAATCCAATCGACGAAGGCGCGAATGGCCGACGAGTTGACGAAGCTCAGCGCCTGCACGTCGACGGCGAACGCGGGCGTCTTCGCCGACACGATGTCGGTATGCAGATCCTGGAGCAGCCTACGGAACTCGGCCTGGGCGGTCGGGGTGCTCAGCGTGCCGGCGAGCTTGAGTTCGGTCGGCGCTTTGAGCTCGACCTCGAGTGACTCGACCGAGACCTTCTCTCCGAGCTTCATGCTCATCAAAGGTCAGAATGCACCCCCCTTTCGGGGCCGTCAAATGCCCGGTCGTGTCGGTTTGCGGGGCCTCAACCCCGCAAACGTGCGCGAGGGTGCCCGGGTTTAGTCCGCTATTCGATCCAGCGCGCAATCACGCAGGTGACGTTGTCGGGGCCGCCGTTTTCGTTGGCGGCGTCGATCAGGCGCTGGGTCGCGGTCGGCAGGTTCGGCGCGCTCGACACGACTTCGAGCACGCGTTCGTCGCTGACGGGGCCGCACAAGCCGTCACTGCAGAGCACCATCGCGTCTCCGGCGCGCGGCGCCTCGAAACGCGTGTCGACCTTCACGGTGTCCTTCATGCCGAGCGCGCGCACAATCACGTTCTTATGGGGGAAATTCGCGATTTCCTCCGGCGTGAGGTGCTTCATCTTCTTGTAGTCGTTGAGCAGCGAGTGGTCTTCGGTCAGCTGCTCGATGTTGCGATCGCGGATCCGGTACACGCGGCTGTCGCCCACGTGCGCGACGTAGATGCCGTCCTCGACCGCGAAGAGCGCCGCGAGCGTCGTGCCCATGCCGCGTTGCTTCGCGTTCCGCTGGGCCTGCTCGTAGATGCGCAAGTTACAGAGCTTGATCCCGGTGACGAGCCGGTTCTCCTCGTAACCCTTCGAGCGGTCCATCTTGTAGGGCCACGTGCGTTCCGGGTCGTCGGCGGTCGCCGTAAAAAACTCGTGCAGCGTGTCGACAGCCATCTTGGATGCGATCTCGCCCGAGGCGTGACCGCCCATTCCGTCGGCGACGACGTAAAGGCCGTATTCCGCCATGATGGCGAAATTGTCCTCGTTGTGGGCACGCTTCCGGCCCACGTCCGTTTGGCCGGCTACTTCGATACGCAGGGGGCTCGACACGGCAGTTGCTGCCTCTTTCGGGCAGGTCGCGGGATAGTCGCCTCCCCGGATTCCTCTGTCAATTAGCGTGCGGCGCGGCGGACACGATCGCCGTCACGTGGCGATAGCGGCCCGAGCCCAGCACCAAGAGGTCGACCACGTCGCCGACCGCATGATCTGCGAGCACGTGCTCGTAGGATTCCAATGTAGTCACGGGTACGCCGTCGAGCGCGACGATGACGTCGGCGGTGCGCGCGTCGTTGCCAGCCCGCAGGCCGAGTGTCGCCGCGGGACGGCCGACCAGCGTGACGCGTAGCCCGCGCGCCGTGCCCGTGTCCTCCGGGGCCACCTGAAAGCCGAGCGACGCCGTCGGAAGCGCGGCGGTCTTCGGCGCCGCCCGCAAGAATTCGCGCACCACGCCGACGGGCGTGCCCACGAGCACCGGTGCGCACGCGCCGCCCGCCTTCTTCTGACAGGCGCGCGTGACGACGGCGACGACTTCGCCGTTCGAATCCACGAGCGGGCTCCCGGTGCTCGTCGCTGCGAGCGGCGACGTGAACGCGATCGCTTCGTGGTACGGCTTGCCGTCGCTGCCGTTGAACGCGCTCGGTCCGGTCGGCGTGACGGTCGGACCGGGTGCCGCCTTACTCCCGGCGCTCACGAAGCTGCCGAGCGGCGCGTGCATCGCGGGTGCACTCTCGCGCGCGGCCTTGAGCCCGAGCTTGTGTTCGGCGTTCGCCGGAACGAGCAGCGCCAGATCGCGCGCCTTGTCGGCGTGGCCCAGGCGCACGGGAACGACCTTGTTGTCGGCGTAGTGCGCGTCGAGATGGCGCGCGTCACCCAGCGCGGAAAGCGCCGTCGCGATGCGTCCGTCGCCGTTCAACACCACGCCGAGCTCGAGCGCTTTGCCCGCCCGCTCGAGCACCACCAAGCGCCCCGCGAGCGCAGCTCGATCTTCCGCGCCGGTTCCCGCGGGTGTCGCGCTCGGCGCCGGCGCGGGCGGTCGAGCCGCGGACGCCGCCGCGTGCGGAGCCGCCGGTGCGCGGGGAGCGGCCGCACTGGCTGGGGGCACAGGCGCGGCAGCCGAGGCGCTCGGCGCTCCCGTCGGTGCCGCGGCGGCGCTTGCAGCGAGCAGCAGTGCTCCCGATCCCACGAAACTCGTTACGCGACGCGAGAGAGCCACGCCGGGAGTGTAGCCAAAAAAGCGCGCGCGTCGCGCGGCTACGTTTTCTTTGCAGGCTGGCGCCGGCCGTCGCGGTGCCAAAGTTCGACGCTGCTCGACCCGGCGACGATCACGATGTCGGCCCGCCCGCAGAAGAGCCCCGTCTCGACGACGCCGGGTAGGTGCCGGAGCTCCTCCTCGAGCTCGACCGGGTCCTCGATCGGGCCGGTCTCGAGATCGTAGATGTAGTTGCCGGAATCCGTAACGAAGGGATTATCACCGGCAAAGCGCAGGGTCGGCACACCGAAGCCTCGGAGCGCGACGCCCGTCGCGCGGTGGCCGAAGACGACGACCTCGATCGGGACCGCGCGCTTCTCGCCGAGTCGCTGGCTGATCTTCGATTCGTCCACGATGATCACGTTTTGGCGTGAGTGGCGGTTCACGATTTTTTCACGCGTGTGCGCGCCGCCGCCGCCCTTGATCAGGTCGAGCTCCGCGCTCACCTCGTCCGCGCCGTCGACGCAGACGTCGATGTGCCAGGGCCCCATGTCGTCGAGCAGCGGGATGTGGAGCTGCGTCGCGAGCTCGCGGCTGCGTCGACTCGTCGGAACGGCTGAAAGCTTGCGGCCCTCGCCGACGAGCCGTCCGACCTCGTTGATGAAGAAGCGCGTCGTCGTCCCGGTGCCGAGCCCGACCACGCCCGTCTCCGGCACGAGATCAGCCGCGGCTTGTGCCGCCAGGCGCTTGGCTACGTCGGCATCCATGCGCGCAGAGTAGCGCATGGACGCCGGCGCTCGACCGAAATCAGCGCTGGCACTGCGGGCAAAAATGCGCCGAACGCTGGCCGATGACGACGCGCTCGATGGGCGTCTTGCAGCGGGGACACGGCTCGCCTTCGCGCGCGTATACCTTGCGCTCGGTCTGGTACTGGCCGTCCGACCCGTCGGGGCGCACGAAGTCGTCGATCGACGAGCCGCCGCGTTCGATCGCGCGCTCGAGCACGCGGCGCGCGGCGCGCACGATCGCGTCGCACTCGGCGCGCGTCACTCGGCGCGCCGAGCGGGTCGGTCGAATCTTCGCGAAGAAGAGCGCTTCGTCCGCGTAGATGTTGCCGATGCCGGCGATGACGCTCTGCTCGAGGAGGAGCGATTTGATGGGCGTGCTGCGGCGCACCGCTGCGGCGTGCAGCTCCGCGCCCGTCGCGACGAGCGCGTCGATGCCGAGCTTGTCGAGCCGTGCGTCGGTTTCGCCGGCGCGGAGCCACGCGCATTTGCCGAACTTGCGGATGTCGCGGAAATAGAGCGCCGGCGGGCCGTCCGCGAACTCGAGCGTGAGGTGGGTGTGCGCGTCCGGGCGAAATGCCGGCTGGGCGTCGGGGTCGAGCGTGCTGCGGCGCTCCGCGGACAGGAGGCGCACGCTGCGCGCTCCGGCCGCGAAGAGCTGGCCCGTCATGCCCAGGTGCAGGAGCAGGCGCGTGTCGTCGTCGAGCAGCGCGACGAGGTACTTACCGTGGCGGTCGAGGCGCACGACCGAGCGCCCGGTGAGAGCCTTCTTGAGGCGCGCGGGCGGCGTCAGGAAGAAGTAGCTCGGCTTGGTCGTCCGCACCGCCGCGATGCGCCGGCCGACGAGCTTCGGCGCGACCGCGCGGCGCGTGACCTCGACTTCGGGAAGCTCGGGCATGTGCTCAGTGTTGCGCGGCGCTCGGTTTCCGCACGAGATAGAAGAAATCCCGCCGCGCGCGCTTGCGGATGTACTCGTCCTCCGAGAATTCGAAGCCGCTCGCGAGGGCGACGGCCTTGCGCGGGCCGCCCGCTTCTTTGGGCTCGAACAGCACGAATTTCGGATACGACCAGTTCACGTCGAGCTGGGCCACGTCGACGGCGCCCGCGTGGCGCATGCCGTCCGCGAGCACCCGCGCGTTCGTGTGGTTCGTGATCGACACGTAGAGCACGTCGCGCGCGGCGTTCAGTCCGATGCCGGAGCGACGGATCACCGTTTCGCCGTCGAGCGTCGCGCCCCATTTACGGTTGCCGGACGACCACAGAATGCCCGGGTGCAGCTTGCTGGCGTGCACCATGCACTCGGGCGCCTGCCGGAACCAGAGCATGCTCGGCTCGTCGGGGGCGAGCTCCGTCCAGGGCGCGATGCGCACGCTCTGATCCGGGTAGACGGCGACCGTGCAGGCCTTCGGCTTGGGCGACACGATCGTCACGCCGTCGAGCTTCATGCCGTAGCCGCCGTGCTCGGTCATGAAGCCGCCGTTGAACGCTGCGAGCAGCTCCTCGTCCTCGCCCTGCGGAATCACCGCGGGTCGTTCCAGCTTGTCGCCGGCGGGGTTGTCCGCTTTGGGCTCCTGGGTGCCCGGCACGACGTGGAGCGTCACGCGCTTCATGTCGATCGCGACGACGAACACCTCGGCCCAGCCCCGCTCTTTGTCCGGGTGGAGCAGCGTCTTGTACATGTAGGGCGGCTCGGTCGGCCGCCGCGGGTCGACGATCGGCACCCACACGCCGTCGCCCGGCGCGGACCAGGACTTGAGCGCCGGACCGGGATCTGCCGGGCGAAAAATCGGCTCGGCAGGCGTTCCTGCGCTCGCCGAAGGCGCGGGGACGGCTACGGCGACCGCGGCTGCCGTCGGCGCCGAGGGCACCGCCCAATACGACTTCGGCGCCTCGCTGCCGCGTGCGACGCGGTTGTAGTGATCCTCGACCCCGTAGACGAAATCCTCGAGGTGCGCGACCGCGCTCACCCCGACGATGGAGCGCAAGCCATTTGCAACGAGCGGCCCCATCCAGTCATAGCGGTGGATGGCCCACCACAGGAGGCCGAACACGACGCCGAGTCCCGCGGAGAGACGCGGCAGCCAGCGCGCCCAGAAGCCGCCGGCGGTCTTGCCTCGGCGAGCTCGGCCCGTGCGGCGAGCTCGGCGCTCGCCACGAACGGCCGCCTGAGACATCCCGCTCTGATAGCCCAATCCCCCGGATCCGGCGAATGTAATGCGCTGCACGGAGGTGTATTAGAAACGACCCATGCGCACGGCTCGGATCTGGCGACTCGCCGCGCTCGTCGTCGGGTTCGCGCTCCCGGCGTTCGCGGAGGCGCCGCCAGCCCGTGCCCCCGTGCTCCCGCCGGCGCTCGGCCAGGAGCTCGACGGCCGCCCTATCGTGCGCGTCGAAGTCGTGGTCGAGGGCGGACGCTTCGGACAAGCCGCCGAGGTGATGCAGGCCCGTGTCGGACAGGCGTTTTCGACCGAGGTCGCCCGCCGCGCCATGCAGGAGTTGCTCGACACCGGGCGCTTCGCCGACGTGCGGGTCGAAGCCGAGCCTGTCGCCACGGGCGTCGTCCTGAGGCTGCGCGCGCTGCCGCGCCGCGTCGTGGCGCGCATCGAGGTCTCCGGGTCGCCCCTCGCGAGCGACGAGCTCCTTCACGGCGACGCGCTGCGTGTCGGCGACGACCTCACGGCGCCCGATCTGCCGCGCATCGCGGCACGCCTGCGGGCCGAGCTCGTCAGGCGCGGCTTCCCCCACGCAACCGTGAACGCCCGCGCCCTCGACACCGACGACCCGCTCGACGTCCTGGTGCAGCTCGACGTGCAGGGCGGAGCGCCCGCGCCCGTCGTCGATCGCTGGTTCGGCGTGTGGCCGGATCCGAACGCTCCCGGTCTACGCGCCGTGCTCGGGACGTACGACGTAGCGGCGGGCGATCGCGCCGACGCGGAGGCGCTCGCGACCGCCGACAAGAACCTCGAGTCCGCGCTCCGGGCGCACGGCTGGCACCGCGCCGCCGTGACGCACCGGCTCGACGCGCGAGCGCGCGGCGCGTTCCTGCGCGTCGAGGTGCAGGCGGGGCCGCTCATCGAGCTGGTGTTCGAGGGCAACCGCAACTTCGACGCCGATCAGCTGCGCGAGGCGCTCGCGCTCGAGGACAACGACGAGCGTGAGCCGCAGGTCCTCTCCGACCGGCTGCACGAATTCTACGAAAATCACGGCTTTTTCGACGCCGACATTCGCTTCGAGGAGCGCGGCGGCGCGACCGCGCCGGTGCACCAGCTCGCGTTCCTGATTCGTGAGACGCGGCCGCTGCGCGTGATCGGCCGCGAGTACCCGTGCCTCACCGGTGCGTTGCCGAGCGAGGTGGGCAGCGAAATCGACAGCTTCCTCTCCGAACTCCCCGGCAGCGAGCTCGTGGGTCCGGTCGACGACAACGCCGCCGACGCCGTCATCGGGCCCACGACGGGTCACGGCCCGCTCAAGGCGCCCCTCAGCCAAAACCCGTGGGGTTATTACGTCACGGGCGTCTACGACAAGGCCATCGACCACCTGCGCGATCTCTTTCGCTCGCGCGGCTACCTCTCGGCTTCCGTCGGGCCCGCGACGCTGCTCCGGCGCGCTTGCGATCCAAACTCGCAGCCCGGCGCGTGCGTTCCCATCGGGCCGCGCAAGCGCCCGCCCACCGAGTGCCGCTACGACGCCATCGGCCTGCCGCTCGAGGAGAACGCGCCCGATCCGGCGCTCACCTGCCACCCCGATGCGCGCCACGGCGTGACTTGCGAGCCCGAAGCCGTCCTCTACCTCCCGATCAAGCTCGGCCCGCAGACGGCGCTCTACGACATCGCGTTCGAGGGCAACCGGCTGCTCGTCGAGAGCGACCTCGCGCGGGCGTCGGGGCTCGTCGTGGGCGCGCCGATTTCGCAGCTCGAGCTCGAGAACGCGCGCCGGCGGCTGGTCGACGCGTACGCGGAGGAGGGCTTCGCCTTCGCGGAGGTCGAGGCGAACCTCGAGCTCTCCTCGGATCATCGCCATGGCAGCGCTCGGTTCGTGATCAGCGAGCGGCAACCGGTGCGCGTGTCGCGCATCGACGTGCGCGGCGCCGAGCGCACGCACGAAGGGCTCATCCGGAGCCGCCTCGCGCTCAAGCCCGGCGATCTCTACCGCCGCAGCCTCGTGCGCAGGAGCGAAGAGCTCCTGAGCCAGCTCGGCGTGTTCTCGACCGTCAGCGTCGCCTTCGAAGACCCGTACGTGCCCGCGCGCGAAAAAGTCGTCGTCGTGCGCGTCGACGAGAAGAAGCCGCAATACGTCTCGTTCGGCGGCGGCGTGACGAGCGGCGACGGCGTCACCGGCTTCATCGAGTACGGCTACCGCAACGTCGCGGGTGAAGCGATTCAGCTCACCTTCGCGAGCCAGCTCGGCTACTTGCCGACCGCGTTCATCATCGACGCCGACGTGCGGCGCAAGTACGACCAGCTCGTCGTCGCCGACCGCCTCGAGCGCCGCAACCGCATCTCCGTCTCGTTCCCCGAGATCGGCCTCGGCCCGCTCTTTCGGCTCGAGGTCTCGGGCGTCGACGTGCGCGACAACGCGCGCGACTACGGCCTCACGCGCGACGCCACGATTTTGAGCCTGATTTTCCACCCGTCGCGCCGCGTCTCGCTGCAGGCGACGGGGTCGCTCGAGCGCAACGTCGCGACCATCTTCGGCAACGATCTGAAGGGCGCGCTCGACGACTACGTCAAAGCCAACCCCGCGACGCGCAACATCTTCCGCGTGCCCGAGGGCACCACCTTCGCCGTGTCCGAGCAGCTACGCGGCTCGTGGGATCGCCGCGACCGTCCGCTCGACGCCACTACGGGCACCTTCATCTCGCTCGCGGCCGAGCACGTGCACGCGAAGCCCATCGGCGACACGCCGACGGACACGGGGGGCGCGAGCAGCGTGTTCACCGCGACGACGAGCGACTTCATGCGCTACGACGGGCGCGTCGCCGGCTATTTCCGGCTGAACCAGCGCGGGCTCGCGCTCGCGCTGAGCTTCCGCGGCGGCGTGATCCAGCAGCTCATCGCGGGCTCGCGCACCTATCCCGATCGTCTCTTCTTCCTCGGCGGCATCGACAGCCTGCGCGGCTTCGCGCAGGACTCGCTCGTCCCCGAAGACATCGCCAAGCAGCTGCTCACCCCGAACACGACGCTGTCGAACCCGCTCACCATCGACGACATCGTGATCCGCGGCGGGGACGTCTTCATCAATCCGCGCGCGGAGCTCCGCATTCCGCTCACGAACAGCGTACAAACCGCGCTTTTTCTCGACACCGGCAACCTCTGGACCGACCCGAAACGCTTCGATCCCTTCCAACTTCGCTACACCGTCGGCAGCGGCCTCCGCATCGCGACGCCGATCGGCCCGCTCGCTTTCGACTACGGCTTCAACGTGACGCGCGTGCTCGACGCGCTGTTCCCGTCACGCAAAGACCAGCGCACCTGGGAATCGATCGGCGCGTTCCATTTCAGTATCGGCGTCTTGTGAGGGGAGAGGCGGAGGGGGATTTACAGGAAGAGGGAAGGGGGGAAGCCGGAATTTTTTTGGTGGGGGGCACGGCGTTGTGCGGGCGGGCGTGAAGACGACGCGGCGTGACTGACCCGTGGGTGACGGGTGGGGGCGAGAGTGGTGCGGGACCGTGAGCGTCCGTCCGGCGGGTTGGAACACCCACAAGAGTGCGCGTTCGTGGCTTGCATGCGCGGGCGCGATGAAGCATCGTCGGAGGTTCAATGGTGCGGTCGAAGCTGGGCGTGCGCGTCGGGTGTGTCTTCTTGTTCGGGGCGCTCGCAGTGGGCGGCGGTTGCGGCGGTGGCTCGCACGCGGACGACTCCGAACGCTCGACGAGCGGCGGAACTGGAACCGGTACCGGTGGCGCCGCCGGCAGCGCCACCACCGCCGCGGGCGGCATGAGTCAGGCTGGATCCGGCGCGAGCTCGAGCAAGGGCGGCGCAGGCGGCGGCGGAACGGGAGGCAGCGGCACCGCAGGTAGCAATAGCGGCGGCACCGGTGCTGACGCGAGTGGCGGCTCGAGCAACGGCGGGATGCCGAATGCCGGCCGTGGCGGCAGCGCGGGCGCCGGCAACGCCGGGTCCGGTCAAGCTGGCTCGACGCTGGGGGACCCCGGCGGTGAAGGCGGCAATCCGGGCGACGGCGGCAGCGGGGGCATCGGCGTGCGCTTCGTCGGCTTCATCAACGACGGACCGGACGACGACTTGCCCGCGAGCCCCGACGTGGCGACGCTCTTTCCCGAATGTGAAGTCCAAACGTCGGGCACGTTCCCGCCGTACCCGCGCTTCACCGAGTGTCACGCGCGCGGCGTCGTTCGAATGATGAACGAAAAGCTCGCCGAGCTCATCAGCGACGCTCCCCCGTTTCACTTCGAGTCATTCGACATCGTCGTAGACCCGCTGCTCTACAACTGGGATTCCACGTCGGGCGGCGGCTCGAACTACCAAATGCAGCACTTGCAGGGGCCGACGTACCGCGTCCCGAACACCATGACGTTCACGATGCCGAGCCTGGCTCACGGCGACGCCTCCGGTCTCTCGCTCGAGGACCAACGGTTGAGCCCCGACTTCGGCATGCTCTCCATCGCCTTGCCCATGCAAGGGACGTACGTCTTTTTGCACGAGTTCGGTCACGACCTCGGCTTCCCGCACGCGGGCAACGCCGCCGGCGTCGGCACTTCGCAGTACGACGGTTGCGGCGGGGTCACGCTCGATCCGCCGGCGTGCCTCTGCGAGTACGCGAACTACATGAGCATCGGCACGAGCTTCCCCGACACGAGCGGCTGCGCCGCTTGCGAGTACTCGGAGGGGACGACCTGGGATACGCCCTTTTTCGGCCCGAAATACGCCGCGATCGCCGAATGCTGGCTCACGCGCCGGCTCGAGCCCTCACCGGTCGCTTTCGTCGACGGCGATTGCTTCGGCTTGACCGGCTCCGACTTCGCCGCCTGCAAGCAATTGGAGGCTGGCGCCGTGACGTGTCAGTGCCCCTCCGGTCAGCTCTTTTCTTTCGCCGATTGCTCCGACGCGACGCAAGACGCGCGCAACGCCGCGACGATCGCCTCCTGCGATCACATCACCTGCGCGCCTCCGCCGGAGCGGCCAGGCGTCGTCTGCGACGGGCTCGCGGGCACGACGAACATCCAGTGCACGTGCGAGGACCACTCGACGCTCTTCTACCTGGGCAGTGACTGCTCGACCCTGTCGCTCGACGCGATCGAGCAGATTTGCCCGACGCCGCCCTGACGCGACCCGCCGCCAGCGAGCGCGTGGCGCGACCGCGCCCGTCTCAATCCGCGACGACGCTGCCGTGCATCATGTCCATGCCGCACGCGAACGCGAGCGAACCCTTCGCGGGCATCGTCACGTCGATGCTCACCGGCTTGTTCAGCGGCAGCGCGCGCTTCACGTTCGCGCTCGGGATCACGACTTCCGTTCCGCAGCCGTCCTCCGTCGTGCGCGTGAAGACGAGGTGCACGAGCTCGCCGCCCTTCGCGTGGGACTCCGCGGGGTGGTAGCCGACGGCGTCGACGCTGATGGCGATTTCGTTCCGACCGTCGGCGGCCTTACTCGCGGAAGCTTTGTTGCAACCCAAAGCGAGGAGAACGGAGACGACCAGCAGAGGCAGGCGAGGCATGGATGAGAACCGAGGAGAAGGCGAAATCTAGCGCCGCGTCACGGCGCTTGCCAAGCCGTCCGTCGAGCTCGGCGCCGTTCGGACGTGAAGTCCGAGGCCGATTTTCGTGAAGAGGACCCGGACGCGGTTGCGATCGGGACGTTCGGGCTCTAAGTCACCCGGCCGTATGTCCGAGCTTGCCCGGCGCTTTCCTACCGGTCTTGGCGCCCAGTTCCTGCGCCACGGCCCGCGCTACGCGCTCGGCGTCGTTCTGCTCGCAGCGTACCAGGCATCGCAATACTATTTCGACACGCGGCTCCGCTCCGCGATCAACGACGCGCTCGGGCCGCAGCACGCGCGCGCCGTCACGCTCGGCCTCGTGCTCATCGGGGTGATGCTCTGTGCCGCGGTCGTGCGGGTGCTCTCGCGCGTCGTCGTCTTCAACGCGGGCCGGGACGCCGAATACGAGCTCCGCGCCGCGTTCGAAGAGAAGCTGCTCGCGCTCGGCCCCTCGTTTTACCGGCGCATGAGCACCGGGGAAATCATGAGCCGCGTGACGAACGATCTCGCGCAGGTGCGGCTCCTGCTCGGCTTCGGCGTCCTGAACGTCATCAACACCGTGTTCGCGCTCGTGAGCGCGCTCGCCGTCACCATCCCGATCTCCGGCAAGCTGACGCTCGCCGCGCTCTGTCCGCTCCCGCTGCTGCTGCTCGTCTCGCGCCGCTTGTCGCACGAGTTTTACACGCGCACGCGCGACAACCAGGCCGCCCTCGGGAAGATGAGCGCGCGCGTGCAGACGAGCATCGCGGGCGTGCGGGTGATTCGCTCGTTCTCGCTGGAAGAAGCCGAGATCGCCACGTTCGAACGCACGAACCAGGGCTACCTCGATCGCAGCCTCGCGCTCGCGCGCCTGCGCGGCTCGCTCGGCCCGATCATGCAGATCACCATCGCGGTCGGCATCCTCGTCGTGTTCTGGTACGGCGGGCTGCTCGTCCTCCGGCACGAGCTAGACGCGGGCGGCTTCCTCACCTTCAACCGCGCCCTCGGCCGGCTCACCTGGCCGCTGCTTTCGCTCGGCTTCGTGCTCGGCCTCGTGCAGCGCGGCCGCGCCGCCTACGATCGCTTGCGCGACGTCTACGTGGCCGAGCCCGACATCGTCGACGGTCCGTTGCCGGCTCCCGCCGCCATCTCCGGCCGGCTCGAAGTGCGTAACCTTTCCTTCGCCTACGGCTCCAATCACGTGCTCCGCGGCGTCAACCTCACGCTCGAGCCCGGCCGTTCGCTCGCGATCGTCGGGCGCACCGGCAGCGGCAAGAGCACGCTCGCCGTGCTGCTCGCACGCCTGCAACCGACGCCCCCCGGCGCCGTCTTCCTCGACGGTAAGGACGTCTGCGAGCTTCCGCTGTCCGTCGTGCGTGGCGCCATCGGTTACGCGCAGCAAAGCGCGTTCTTGTTCTCGACCACGGCCGCTCGCAACATCGGCTTTCCGCTCGACGATCCGGATTCACCGGAGAGCCACGCGCGCATCCGGCAGGCCGCCGTGGAGGCCCGCGTCCACGACGAGCTCAGCGCGCTGCCCGACGGCTACGACACCGTCGTCGGCGAGCGCGGCGTGCAGCTCTCGGGAGGACAGAAGCAGCGCGTCGCGCTCGCGATGGCGTTCGTCTCCGATCCCCAGATCCTGATTCTCGACGACCCGCTGAGCGCCGTCGACGCGCGCACCGAGCGCGGCATTCTCGAGGCCATCGATCGCCAGCGCGCAGAGCGCTCGGTCCTGCTCATCACGCACCGTGTCGCGGCGGCGGCGCGCTGTGATCACATCGTCGTGCTCGACGGCGGGCGCATCATCGATCAGGGCACGCACGCCGAGCTCGTCGCGCGCGGCGGGCTCTACGCGACGTTCGCCGAAGAACAACGGATCGAGAGCGAGCTCGAGAAGCTCGGACACAACGGCGCGGAGGCGGCCGTCGCATGACCCAGCCGGACGCCGCACCCAAGAGCGACTCACCGAAGAGCGAGGCCCAGCGCCGCACCGAGAAGATCCTCGCCGCTTTCCACGACGAGGAGCGCTTCACGAAGAGCTACGACGCGCGCCTCGCGCGGCAGATCTGGGCGTTTCTCGCGCCGCACCGCCTGCTCATCGGCGTGTCGGTGTGCGTCTTGCTCGTCACCTCGGCGCTCTCGTTGATCCGCCCGCTCGTCATGCGCGAGGGCATCGACAAGGCCGTCCTCGCCGGGGACAAGCACGAGCTCATGCGCATCGGCTTGCTCTTCGCGGGCGTCTTGCTCGCGGAGCAGGTGCTCGGCTTCGTGCACATGTACGCGATGCAGATCGTCGGCGCGCGCGCGATGGCGACGCTGCGTACCGAGGTGTTCCGCTTCCTGCACGGCCGGCGCCTCTCGTACTTCGACCGCCAGCTCGTCGGTCGCCTCGTCTCGCGCGTCACGAACGACGTCGACGCGATTTTGGAGGCGTTCGCCTCGGGCGCCGTCAACGGCATCGGCGACGTCGTGCGGCTCGCCGGCATCGTCGCGCTCATGCTCGCGCTCGACTGGCGGCTCTCGCTCATCGCGTTCATCGCGGTGCCCCCGGTCGCGCTCTTCGTACGGCTGATCCGCCGCCCCATGCGTGAAGCCCTGCGTGAAATCCGCGCGCGCACCTCGCGCATGAACGCGATCACGAACGAGCAGGTTTCCGGCATGAGCCTGATTCAGGCGTACGGCCGGCAAGAGGCGGCGGGGCGTGACTTCGACGAGACGAACGTCGCTTACCGCGACGCGAACGTGAAGAGCATCAAGTGGGAAGCGATTCAGGACGCGTCGATCGACATGGTCGGCTCCGTCTGTCTCGCGTCCATCATCGTCGCGCTCGGTTATCGGCCGGTGAGCTTCGGCACCGTGGTCGCGTTCAGCGCCTACCTCTCGCAGTTCTTCGAGCCCATCAGCCAGCTCGCGCAACGCTACACGCTCGTGCAGGGAGCGATGACCGGCGCAGAGCGCGTCTTCAGCCTGCTCGAGATCGGCGAAGTCGACGCCGAGCCGAAGCCGGCGACGCCGCCCGGAGACGCGAGCCTCGCCGTCGCGCTCGAACACGTGAACTTCGCCTACAAGCCGGGCGTCCCCGTCCTCAACGACTTGAGCCTCGGCATCAAGCGCGGCGAAAAGGTCGCGCTCGTCGGCCCCACGGGTTCCGGCAAGACCACGATCACGGCGCTGCTCCTCCGCCTTTACGACATCGAGAGCGGCACGGTGCGCATCTTCGGCGACGACGTCGTCGGCCTCGATCGCCACGAGCTCCGGCGCCGCTTCGCCGTCGTCCCGCAGGACGTCGTGCTCTTTCCCGGCACGGTCGCGGAGAACATCGCGGCCGGCGAAGTACCCGATCGCGACCGCGTTCGTCATGTCCTCGAGCGCATCGGCGCGCTCGATCTGTTCCTCGCGCGCGACGGCGGTCTCGACGCGCAGGTCGGCGAACAGGGTTCGAAATTCTCGGCGGGCGAGCGCCAACTCATCGCCTTCGCGCGCGCCCTCTACCGCGACGCCCCCATCTTGATCCTGGACGAAGCGACGGCCAGCATCGACAGCGACACCGAAGCGCGGCTCCAGCGCGCGCTCGAAGAGCTCCTGCGCGGCCGCACCGCTCTCGTCATCGCGCATCGCCTCAGCACCATCCGCGAAGCGGACCGCATCCTCGTCCTGCGCCAAGGCAAGCTGGTCGAGAGCGGCACGCATGACGAGCTCATCCGCCAAGACGGCCTCTACGCCAAACTCCACGAGCTCCAATTCTCCCGCGAGCAAGCTGCGGTGCCCGCCGTGAAGGCTTCCGAAGCACCGGCCCCGCTCGCGACGGGCGCCTGAGCCTTCACGCCGTCGGGCAGAGCATGGCTATTCGAGCCAGCCCATCAGCACCGCGCGCTCGGCCATCACCTCGACGACGTCCTCGACGCGAGCGATTTCGCGGGCGCGGAACGGATGGCCACCGCGACCGATTTCGAAGATGGCGACGAGCTCGCCGTAGATGCAGAGGGGAACCATCGCGACGCCCACGACGTCGGGGAGGCACCGCACGAGGCGGCCCGCGATGTGACGGCTCTCGTGACCGAGGCCGGGCTCGCTGACGACGGTGAAGGTGTTGCGCGCCGCCTCGAGCGTCGGATCGTCTTCGGTGATGCGCTCGCCCAAAAGGCGCTCGGTGCGCGGACCGTGACCGCCCACCGTGACGACGGAACGCAAGTCCTGCCGCACGCGATGCACGAGTCCGACTTCGGCCGCCGACGCCGAGACCGCCGTCGAGATGGCGAGGAGCAGCGCCTCCGACATGTCGTAGGCGTGCGCGAGAACGCCCACTGGATCGACCGTGGTCGCGCGAAACGTCGAGCGCGACGGCGGCGGCGCGCTCGGACGCAGCGTGAGCGCGAAATCGTCCGGCGGCGGCGGTGGCGCGCTTTCGATGGGACTGCTCGCGCGCGACTCGAGCTCCGCGCTCCTGGCGGCGAGATCCTCGACGGTCCGCTCGCGGCCGTCCGCCGTCAGCGACCCGATTTCGTCGAGGCGGCGCCAGACTTGCCACGACTCGTGCCGCACGAACGAGCCGCGCGGAATGCGTTCGTGCGCGGCGCCGCGCATCAACAGTTCGAACGAAATCGGGCCCACGGCGACCACGCCATTCGTGACGAACCAGCGGTCGCCGCGCGGTGCGCTCGGCGGCACGCTGTCGCGCGGCGCGAGCTGAGAGACGAGAGTGGGAACCGGCAAGCCTACCTTGTAGGATAAAACATACACGCGCCTACAAACGCCGACAAGGCGAACTTCGCTCCGGCTGAAACCGCCCGCGGAGAGCTGGGGACGCCTCCGAATTTGGTAGCTATGGCGCGTGGTCGCCGCGGGCAAGGTTTGGTTGGTCGGTGCGGGTCCGGGCGATCCGGAGCTCATCACCGTGCGCGGGCTCGAAGCACTGCGCGCGGCGGACGTCGTGCTTTATGACGCGCTCGCGCATCCGGCGCTGCGCGAGGTGTGCCGCGAAGGCGCGGAGCTCCGCGACGTGGGCAAGCGCTTCGGACAACCGAGCAGCGTCCAGCTCGCGATCAACGAGGAGCTCGTTGCGTTCGCGCGCGCCGGCAAATGCGTGGTGCGGCTCAAGGGCGGAGATCCGCTGCTCTTCGCGCGCGGAGCGGAGGAGGCGCTCGCGCTCGTCGAGGCGGGGATCGAGTTCGAGATCGTGCCGGCCGTGTCGTCGCCCGTCGGCGCGGCGACGTACGCGGGCATTCCGCTCACGCACCGCGAGCTCTCTTCGAGCGTGACGTTCATCACCGGCAGCGACCGCGCCGGCGTGCCCTGGTCGCCCGACTCGTGGAAGAAGCTCGCGACCGCGACCGACACGATCTGCGTGCTCATGGGTATGCGCCGCATCGACGCGATCGCCGCCGCGATCGTCGAAGGCGGGCGAGCGCCGGAGACTCCGGCGGCGGTGATTCAATGGGGCGCGCGCCCCGAGCAGCGCGTCGTCACCGGCACGCTCGCGAACATCGCGGAGCGCTCGCGCGCGGAGGCTCTCACGAACCCCGCCGTGATCGTGGTCGGGGAGGTCGTCGCGCTGAGAGAGCAGCTCGCTTGGTACGAAAACAAGCCGCTTTTTTCCAAGCGGCTGCTCGTGCCGCGTCCGAGCGGCCAGGCGGAGCGCACCGCCCGAGCGATTCGTGCGCGCGGCGGCGAGCCCAGCGTGCTCCCGCTCATCGCCATCGGACCGCCGCCCGACATGGCGCTGCTCGAGCGAGCCGCCGCGAACGTGCGTGACTACGCGTGGGTGCTCTTCACGAGTGAGAACGGCGTCGAGCGCTTTTTTGCCGTGCTGCGGCGGCTCGGTCGCGACGCGCGAGCCTTCGGACAGAGTCGCATCGGCGTCATCGGTCCGCGCACGGCGGACGCGCTGCGGCGTTTCGGGCTCGAGCCGGACGTGATCGCCGAAGAGCACGTCGGGGAAGGGCTCGCGCGCGACGTGCTGAAGCACGGCCCGCCGGGGCGCGTGCTGCTCGCACGAGCGCTCGTCGCGCGCGACGAGCTGCCGAACGCGCTGCGAGCAGCGGGCGTCGTCGTCGACGTCGTCGCTGCCTACGCGACGAAGCCGGTGCTCGAAGCGGGCGACGAGCTTCTGAGGCTCGTCACGTCGCGGAGCATCGACGCCATCCTGCTCACCTCGAGCTCGACGATCGAGGCGATCGTCGAACGGCTCGGCGACCGCGCGGCCGAGCTGCTCGCCGGCGTCACGGTCGCGAGCATCGGTCCCGTGACGACGAAAACCGCACAAAGCCTGGGAATTCGCGTGGACGTCGCCGCAACGACTTACACCGTGGACGGTTTGCTCGACGCGCTCGAGCGGAGGTATCGCCCATGAACATGCAGCACCCTGACCCTGCTACCGCTGTCGCTGAAACGGACGAACAAATCTTGTTCGAGGGGTACGGCGCGCTGCTGCCGAGCATCGGAAGCTGGGTGATTGCGATCTTCACGCTCGGGCTCTGGCTCCTGCCCGCCTGGTACAAGTCGCGCTCGCGCAGATATCGATTGACGACTAGACGTATCGTCGTCGAAACTGGCGTGCTGGGGAAACGTCTCGAGCAGGTCGACCTGTATCGCGTGAGTGACTACACGGTCCTGAGGCCGCTCGGGCAGCGCTTGCTCGGGACCGGCACGCTCGTGCTGCGCACGCTCGATCGAACGTCGCCCAGCGTGACGATCGAGGGCATTCGTACCGACGTGGTCGGTCTTTACGAACGCATTCGTGCCGCCACGGAACTAGAGAAATCACGCCGCGGCGGGATTCGCGTGATGGAAGTCGAATAGCGCGAGAGCGTGCCTGATTTGTGGGGCGCGGCGGCACCCGCAAATCGCCAGCGTTTGCGGGAACCCCCAAACCCTGACGCGACTCGATTGGAGTCGGGGGGAGATTCCTTATGGCCGACCTCGACCAGTCAGCACACCCCGCGCATCCCGGTGACGTCATCGCCGGGAAGTACCGCATCGACGGCATCCTCGGTACGGGGGGCATGGGCATCGTTTTCGCCGCGACGCACCTACACCTCGAGCGCCTGGTCGCCGTGAAGGTGATGCGCTCCGAGCTCACGGAGTTTCCCGGGGCGGTGCAACGTCTCGTGCTCGAAGCGAAGCTCGCCGCCCGACTCCGCAGCGAGCACGTGTGCAAGGTGCTCGACGTGGGGACGCTGCCGGACGGCGCGCCGTACGTGGTGATGGAGTACCTCGAGGGAGGCGATCTCGCGACGCTCTTGAACCAGCAGGGTGCGCTTCCGACGCAGACGGCGGTCGACTTCATCCTGGAGGCTTGTGAAGCGCTGGCCGAAGCGCACGCGTCCCACATCGTGCATCGCGACCTGAAGCCGGAGAATCTCTTCGTCGCGAAGATGCTCGACGAGACCGTCAGCATCAAGGTGCTCGACTTCGGGATCTCGAAGCAGCGCGGCGTGAGCATGGCCGCGAGTCGCAACCTGACGAACCCGACCGCTGCGCTCGGTTCGCCGAACTACATGCCGCCCGAGCAGATGCGCTCGCCGAAGGACGTCGACCCGCGCGCCGACATCTGGGCCATCGGAGCGATCCTGTACGAGCTCTTGACGGGGAGGCAGGCGTTTTCCGGTGAGACGGTGCCCGAGGTGTGCGCGGCCGTCATGGGCTCTCAGCCGATTCCCGCGCACGAATTCCGGCCCGATCTGCCGCGCCGGCTCGTGCAAGTCGTCGAGCGCTGCCTGCAAAAGAACGCGCAGGATCGTTTCAGCGACGTGAGTGAGCTCGCGATCGCGCTCGGTCCCTTCGGTTCGAGCAAGGCGCCGACGTCGCTCGCGCGCATCGGTCGCGTGCTCGCGGGCGCCAACGCGGCCACGGTCCCGAACACGAGCTTGCCGCCGCAGACGCCCAAATCGAATTCGGTGACGCCTCGTTCGACTAGCCCGCTCCTGTCGAAGGAGCTCACAGCGACGATCACGACCGGAGCCGCCGTCGCGCTGCTCGGTGACTCGCAGCGCCGCCGGCGTCCGCTCTGGATCGGCGCGCTCGCGGTCGTGCTGCTGGGCGCGGGCGGCTTCGTCGTTGAGGAGCATGGCAAAGGCGAACCTCAGCCGCCGACCAGGCTGGTGACTTCGGTGCCTCAACTCGGGGCGGCCAGCGCGCAACCGGCGCCGCAGGCCCCGCTGCCCGCCGTTGCCGTGCGCGCAGGCGGAACGGCAACTGCAACGGCCGGCGCGACGGGGAACGACCTCGCGGCGGAGCGTCCGGCGGCGGAGCGGCCGAAGGCGGCGAGCGGTTCGTCACGGCGCAGCTCGCGCGCACGGCCTGCTTCCGCGCCCGCGACGCCGGCGCCCGTAGCGACAGCGCCGCCGCCGAAAGCCGCCGCAGCGGTGACGGGGGCATGGGACACGTCGAGTTTTGGTCCGCGACGCTGACGAAGGAAAAGGGTGATGAACAAGACTCTCCACATCGAGTGGGTGGGACGAGCGGCCGTCTCCGCGGCGCTGCTCCTGCCTGCAACGCCGTGTCGCGCCGACGAGGCGTCCGACCGTGCAGCAGCCGAGGCGCTCTACGAGCTCGGGCAGAAGTTCCTGAAGGAAGGCAACTACGCCGAGGCGTGTCCGAAGCTCGAGGCGAGTAACTCGCTCGATCCGGGCGTGGGGACGCTGCTCTTGCTCGGCGACTGCTGGGAAAAGGCGGGCAAGGTCGCGAGCGCGTGGGGCACGTTCAAGGACGCGGCCGCGCTCGCGCGCTCGCACAACGATCCCGAGCGCGCGAACATCGGTGAGCTACGCGCGTCGGCGTTGCGACCACGGCTCACGTACCTCGAGTTCGAGGTCAGCGCCGAGGACCGCGTGCCCGGGTTCGAGCTCCGGCGCGGCGGCGCGACCATCGCGCCGGGGTCGTGGGGAGTGCCGCTTCCGACGGATCCCGGTAGCTACGAAATCGTCGCGAGCGCCCCGGAGCACGAGTCGTGGCGCGCGACGCTCGAGGTGCCCGCGCGACTCGACGCGCCGCTCGTCGTGACGGTGCCGGCGCTGCGTGCTTCGGGAGCTCTGGCTCTTGCGCCTCTGCCCAAGCCCGTCGCGGCTGCGGCCGTGCTCGAGCCGGCGCGTCGCGAGAGCGTGGTGCACGAAGACGAAGGCACGCCCGGCAGCGGCCAGCGCCTGTTCGGGCTGCTGGGTCTCGGCGCGGGAGCGGCCGCGGGCATCGCAGGCGGCGTCCTCACGTACCTCGCGGCGAAGAAGAACCACGACTCGAAGAGCGACTGTCGTCAGGACAATCCGAACCTGTGCACGCCCGCGGGCGTGAAGGCGCGCCACGACGCGAAGAACCTCGCCACGCTCGCGACGGTCTTCGCCGTGAGCGGCGGCGCGCTCGCCGCGGCGGGAGTCACGCTGTTCTTCACGGCACCGAGCGCAGACGAGAAGAAGCCGACCGGCCTCGTCGTCGGCATGGACGGGCGGTTCTGATGGCGCGCTCGCAGGCTCTCGGTTTCTGCGCGCGCATGCTGCCCGCCGTCCTCTTGCTTGCGGTGGGCGCCGGCTGCGGCTGCTCGAGCATCATCGGCATCGACGACGCCAAGTGCGATCCGGCCGTCACGGGCTGCCCGGCCGCCGACGGCATCCAGGTCGCGAGCCCGCTCTGCAAGCAGTACTGCGACACCGTCACGAGCGCCTGCAGCGCTCAGAACGAGCAGTACGTGAATATGGACACCTGCATCAGCGTGTGCGCCTTCATCCCCGAGGGTAAAGAAGGCGTGATCGAGAACTCGGTGCACTGCCGGCTCGAGGTCGCGCAAATCGCCGCGGTCAATCCGGAGCCGAACGCGTATTGCCCCGCAGCGGGGCCGAGCGGCGACGGTCCCTCGGACGAGAACGACTGCACCGGCTCGGCGGACTCGACGAACGACCCTTGCACGAGCCTCTGCGACATCTTGATGCCCGCGTGCGCGCACTATCCCCAATACGGCAGCAAGGACGAGTGCGTGGCCACGTGCCGGAGTCAGACCGGCCCGCACTCGGCCAGCGACGAACACTACACGTCCTCCACCTCGTTCGAGCCGTTGCCCGATCGCGGTAACACCGTCACTTGTCGCCTCTGGCACGTCAGCGTCGCCGCGACGGGCCCGGACGACCCTCGCATCGCGGGCCTGCATTGTTTGCACGCCGCAGGTGGTGATCCTTGCGTCACGCAGCAGCCCTGAGCTTCCTTCTTGGCGCGAGCAGCGCGCTCGCGCTCGGCTGTGATTTCGGCCCCGTTCACGGTTACGAACCGGATCTGGGCACGGAGTTTTCGGACACCGATCTCGCGATCATCCGCCGTGAGCTCGGCAACTTGCCCGCCACGCCGCCCGCCGACCCTACCAACGCCTTCGCCGACGATCGCGACGCGGCGGTGCTCGGACAAGAGCTCTTCTTCGAGCCCCGCTACAGCCAGAACGGGAACATCTCCTGTGCGACGTGCCACGACCCGAACACCGGGTTTCAAGACGCAAGCGGAAACACCTCGCACGGGCTCATGTTCACGTCGCGGCACACACCGACGCTCCTGAACGTCGGCTACGGCACCGCGCGAGCCGGCAGCACCGTCTGGCAGTATTGGGACGGGCGCAAAGACAGCCTGTGGTCGCAGGCGCTCGGACCGCCCGAAAACGGCATGGAGATGGGCGGAAGCCGCGTGACGATCGCGCTCCTCATCTACGACAAGTACCGCCAGTCCTACCGCGCGCTGTTCGGCGACATGCCGGCGCTCCGCGACGCGAACGGCGTTCCCGTCGTGAGTCCGACGGCCGTGCCGCCGCGCGTACCCGGGATGGACGAAACGCCGGACAACGTCGCCTGGGACGCGCTCTCCGACACGTTGAAGGAGCAGATCACCGACGTGTACGTGAACTTCGGCAAGGCGATTGCCGCGTACGAGCGACTGCTCGTGAGCCGGGACTCGCGCTTCGATCAATTCTACGCCGAGATCGCGGGCGGCGCGTCGCGCAGCAAGCTGCTCGACGATCAGGAGGCGATGGGCCTCAAGGTGTTCATCGGCAACGGCAGGTGCATCTCGTGCCATCTCGGGCCAAACCTCACCGACTGGAAGTTCCACAACATCGGCGTGGACCAGACCGGCGACAACATCCCGGCGCTGGACGACGGCCGTCGGGACGGACTTGCCGAGGTCGTGAACGACCCCTTCAACTGTGCGGGCCGCTACAGCGATCGCCCCGACAAGAGCGGCTGCGCCGTGAGCACGATCGCGATCGACGATGCGGCGACCCAGCCGTACGCGGGCGCGTTCAAGACGCCGGGCTTGCGCAGCGTCTCGCAGACCGCGCCGTACTTTCACACCGGCGAAGAGCAGTCGCTCGACGACGTGGTCGAGCACTATGACGAAGGCGGCGACACCGACGGCTTCGCCGGCAAGGTCGATTCCAACGTGACGCGTCTGAACCTCACGGATGACGAGAAAGCCGCGCTCGTGGCGTTCTTGAAGACGCTCGACGGGGCGCCGCTCCCGGCTTCCCTCACGACGGCTCCGCCGCTCCCGCAGTAAAGACCCTTGTCACGAGCAGAGGCGCTCGCGCACAATCGCCGCCATGAAAGCCTCGCTCGGCGCCGCGCTGCTCTCTCTTGCGGTCGCGGTCGCCGCCCCCGCGGCGGCACAGGCGCCAGACGAAGCGACTCGCACGGCCGCGCGCGCGCTCGGCACCGCGGGCGTCGAGGCCTACCAAGCGAATGATTTCGCGACGGCGACCGACAAGCTCGAGAAGGCGTACGCCTTGCTGCACGCGCCCTCCCTCGGGCTCTGGTCGGGGCGCGCGCTCGTCAAGGTCGGAAAGTGGGTCGAGGCTGCCGAGCGCTTTCTCGAAGCGACGAGCTTGCAGGTGCCCGCCGGTGACTATGCGGTGCAAAAGCGCGCGCAAGCCGACGCCGCAGCCGAGCTCGCCGCGCTGAGGCCGCGGATCCCGATCCTTCTCGTCGAGGTCGAGGGAGCCGCGCTCGCCGACTGCTCCGTCAGCGTCGACGGGGTGCCGGTCCCTTCCTCGCTCGTCGGTTCCGGCAGACTCGTCAATCCTGGCACGCACCAGGTGGACGCCCGCCACGGCGACGAACAAGCGCACGCCGAGCTCACGCTCGCGGACGGTGAGCGCAAGGCGGCCGCGCTCAAGTTCGTTGCGGCTGCTGCGGCTCCGGCGCCCGCGCCCACGGTGGTTCCCGCGCTCGTCCCGCCAGCGCAGCCCGCGCCCGCGCCCGTGCAGTCCCACGCGGACGAACCTCCGTCGTCGTCCGCGCAGCGCACCTGGGGCTGGGTCGCGATCGGTGCCGGCGGCGTCGGGCTCGTGGTCGGCAGCGTGACGGGACTCATCGCCGTCGGCAAGAAGAGCGACATCGACGGCAACCCGAACTGCCGGGGCGATCACTGCGCTCCGAGCGCGCAGAGCACCGTGGATACGTACAACACGTGCAGGACCCTCGCGACCGTCGGATTTTACGCGGGCGGCGCGTTCGCCGCGCTCGGCGTGGTCCTGCTCGTGACCGCGCCGAATCAGGTGTCGGCGCAAGCGTACGTCGGGCCCGGCTCGGCCGGCCTCCGGGGGACGTTCTGATGCGCGGCGCGCTCACGTGGTCGCTCGCGGCGCTCCTCGTCGCGTCGTGCGTGCTCCCCGGCATCGACGTCGATCCGTCGCTCGGCTCGGCGACCGCCGGCTCCGCAGGCAAACAAGCGACCCCCGAGTCCGGTGGTTCGAGCGGCACCGGCGGCTCTGCTCAGGGTGGCACCGGCAACAACGCCGCGGGCGCGAGTTCCGGCGACAGCCCGCTCGAAGTCGCGTGCGGCGACTACTGCCCGACCTACCTCCAGAACTGCAAGGACTCGCCCGCGAACATGTACACGAGCCTCGCGGATTGCCTCGACACGTGTTTCACGGCGGGCTGGCCGCTCGGCACGGACGTGACGCAGCCTAACAGCCTGCAGTGTCGCGTCCTCCACTCGCACCTCGCGAAAGATCAGCCCGACCCGCATTGTTTTCACTCCGCCAAGGTCCCGTCGGGCGCTTCGTGCACGCCGCCGCCGTGACCAAGTCGGGATTGGGGGCGCGCGTGGCGCGACGGATGGCGGTGCTCTCGCACTCCGTCAAAGCTCGACGCGCGCGAGGAAGAACTTGTTGTTGTCGTCCTTGCTCGTGAGCTTCTCGTACTTCTTCACCTTGCCGAGCTCGCTCTTGAGCGTGGTTTCGCGCGTGTGCTCCGTGAGGAAGAACACGACGTGCGTGCCCGCGTCGCGCTCTTCGCTCACCCACGTCTTGAATTTCGAGCCGGTCGAGATGAACGCGGGCACGTGGTTGCCGGTGTAGAAGTTTTCGCCCTTCCAGTTCATCTGGTACGCGGCGAGCGGCTCCTCGGGTCCTTTGCGGCGGCGGTAATACTCGCTGATCGTCTCGCGCTGCCCCCAGTGCGGCGCCGCGCGCACGAGGTAAACGTCGAGCGCCCACGCGGCGGCCCAGACGCCCACGCACGCCACGAGCACGGCCGCGTGCTGCCGGAGCCGCGGCGTTGCGAAGAGCGCCGTCGCGAGCGCCGTCACGGCCGTCACGGCGCCGAGCACGCCGTGGAAATCGAGCGTGAGCGGCCACGGCCGCGCGTAGTTGTAGCTCGCGAGGTACGTCAAACGCGCCGGACCCTCCGGATCCTCGACGGACGAGAGATCGCGACCGACGAGGACGATCACGGCTGCCGCCGCGAGGCCGAAGAGTGCGGTCACGGCACGCTCGTAGCCGTCGCCTGCCGCTGGCTCCGCGGGCCAGCGCCGAACGGCGAGCGTGAAGAGCCCGACGGCGCAGGCCGCGCACACGCCCGCGGCGAGCGGTGAAGCGGCCGGTGCCGGCACCCGCCCGACGAGCGACGCCGCGCCGAGCTCGAGCACGCCGCCCACGAAGAGCAACGCCGAGCCCGCCATCAAGCCGACGTAAGCGAAGAGTCCGGGACCGCGCGGCGTGAGGGCAGGCAGCGCGCGATCGAGCACGAGGCCCGTGAGGAGCGCGAGCGGGGGGACCGCCGGGAGAATGTAGTGATGGAATTTCGTGAGCGAGATGGTGAAGAGCGAGAAGGCGACCACGAACCAGAGCAGCAAGAAGCCGAGCGCCTCGGCTCGCGCGCTTTTCGCCTCGTCGCCTTCGCGCTGCGACGAGAGCAAGCCGGCCACCGCGAGCCCCGTCCACGGAAACAGGCCGTAGCCGAGCTGCCAGACGTAGTAACGGAAGCTCACGTCGTCGCCGGTGTTCGTGTCGTGGACGTGCACGAACGCGCGGTCGAACATGTCGTGGCCCAGCAGCCGATTGCTGAAGAGCGGGCCGTGCCGCACGTACATCTGCACGTACCAGGGCAAGCAGACGCACGCGACGATGAGCAGCATGTCCAAAAGCCCAATCCGCGCGAAGTCTTTCCAGCGTCGCATGGCGCCGATGGCCGCCACGCTGACGGCGAGAGGGAGCACGAAGCCGGGCGCGCCCTTCGCCAGCGTCGCGAGCGCCGTGCAGTACCAAGCCGCGAGGAAGTAGAGGCGCGCCGTCCGGCGTTCGCCGCGATTCACCCACAAAAACAGCGCGAGCACCGCGAGCCACACGGCGCCGAGCAGGCCCGGTTGCAGCGCCGTGTCCTCGGGCGCGACGGTGCGGCAGGGGTCGTTACCCGGCAAGCCGCAGTTGCCCGGCGAGCCGAACAGGATCTCGTCGAGATGGAAGCGATACCAGTGCTTGGGCGGGAGCGCGTGGAGCGTGAGGTGGCGCGAAAAGAGATAGAGCACCTGGGGCAGCACCGTCACCGCGACGAGCCCCGCGACGAGGTGAAACCCCGAGACGCGCAGCGTGCGCCTGCCGACAGCGAGCGAGAAGGACGGCGCGACGGCTTCCGGGTCGGCACCGAGGCCGAGCAGCACGCACGCGAGCGCCGCCGTGAGCGGCGCGACGTACGGCATGTCGGTCATGCTTTGCCGGCCGATCACGTACCAGTGCGGCGCCGTCGAGAGCACGAGCGCGCCCAAAAAGCCGGCGCGCGCCCCGAAGCGACGCGCCACGGCGCGGTACGCCAGGTACACGGCGGGCAGCATCAACAAGAACACCGGCAGTCGCGCGGCCCACTCGGGGCGCGGCGCGAGTCCCGCCCCCACGCTCGCGATCATCTCGTCCGGCATGAAGCGCACGCCGAGCGTCGAGAACGACAGCGCCTGCAGCCAAAAATCCAAGACGGGCTTCGACCAGAACCAGTTTTCCTGCGCCCACCACGTCGAGATCCAGTCGTCGCGCGCGAGCATTTCGCGCGCGACCTCGCCGTAGTGCGTCTCCCACGGGTCGCTCAACGAGTAGGCACCGAGCAGCGGGACGTAAAGGAGCACGTTCAGCGCGAAGAGCCAGAACCCCCAGCGCTTCACGAGCGGCCTCGTCGCGTCCACGACGCCGAGGCTCGCGAGCAGCCGGAAGCCGGCGATACCGATCCAGAGCAGCGCGGCCGTGACGCCGACGGCCGCGCCGGCCTTGCCGAACGGCCAGCGCCCGGCCACGACCAGCCTGAGGATCGCGATCGCGAACACGCTGCTGCCGAGGAGCTCGACGGCGCGCGGGCCGAAGAGTCGCGGTGCGTCCGGGCGGTCGTGCGTCGCGTTCACGGCCGGAGCGGGCACGGCGTCGAACGTCCCCAAAAAATCGAGCACTCCCGCGACCGCCAGGTTGCAGAGCGCGGCTCCGATCGGCACCGAGAACGAAAAATGGCGGTCTGTGCACATGAGCAGGAACAGCGCCGCGCTCGGAAGCAGCGCGAGCACGAGCGCGCGCGGCCGCAGCGGGTGACCTGGCGGGACGAGCGGCGGCTCCGGCACGCCGGCGTGCGGGGCGTTCGGCTCGGGCTCGGGCATGACGGCCGGAAGTAGTATCGTGGTGACGGCGTGACCAGCAAGCGGACCGAACGCAGCGAGGCAGAGTACGAGCTCGACGGCGAGGTATTGCGCCAGGGCATGCTGCGGCGCGTGCCGAAGCGGATTTTCGGCGCCGGCCAGGTGCGCTTGCCGTCCGTTCCGGCCCTGCTCGAGCACTACGTGGAGACGCTCGGGAAGCTCTTCGCGCTCCACGGTCGGGCGTACAACGCCGAGGAGCTCCAGCACCTCAGGGGGTTACTTGCCGACAAGCTCGCGCAAGGCTTTGCGGCGGCGCGAAATTCGGTCGTCGTCGTCGACTACCAGACCGACTCCGCACCGCAGCAGACCCTCTCGTACACGCTCACGCTCGAGACCGCGAGCCTCGAGACCGAGTACGCGGATTGGGTGAGCACGCGGCCGGCCCCGTATTTCGGCAAGGACCCGGACTGCAAGGTGATGGATGTCGCCCGCTCGCTCGGCGCGCCCGCGGAGGTGCCCGTGCTCGACATCGGCGCCGGTGCGGGTCGGAACGCGCTCGCGCTCGCACGCGCCGGGTTTCCCACGGACGCAGTCGAGCAGAGCCCGGCGCTCGCGACGATCCTGCGTGACGGGGCCGCTCACGCCGAGCTCACGCTGCGCCTGTTCGAGGGCGACTTCTCGAGTGCGGCGCTCGAGCTCCCGGCGGCTTACTACCGGCTGCTCGTCGCGTCGGAGCTCGTCTCGGATCTGCGTGACGTGCCGGCGCTCACGCGCCTGTTCGAGCGAGCGGCCGAGCTCCTCACCTCCAAGGGCGTCCTCGTGCTGAACGCGTTCGTGCCGGTCGGGGGTTACGCGCCGGACGCGATCGCACGCGAGCTCTCGTACGTGCTCTGGTCGACCATTTTCCTGCGGGAGGAGCTCAAGGCCGCCGCGGCAGCGCACGGCTTCGCTCTGCTCAGCGAGGAATCGGTGTTCGATTACGAGAAGGCGCGGCTGCCCGCGAGCGCCTGGCCGCCGACGAGCTGGTTCGAGCAGTGGACCCGCGGCGTCGACACGTTCGACGTGCCGATGAGCCGCGCGCCGGTCGAGATGCGCTGGTTCACGTTTCGAAAGCTCGCCTGAGTTTCCGCCCTACCGACGCCGCCGGCGTCAGCCGTCCGCGATCACGCGGTTTCGTCCGCCGCGCTTCGCGATGTAGAGCCGCTTGTCGGCGAGCTGCACGAGCGTTTCGGCGGTCGCGTCCTGCGTGCTCGCGAACGACGCGCAGCCGACGCTGACCGTCACCTTGAGCGGCCCCTTGTCGGTCGTCACGACGAGCTCCGCGATCCGCTCGCGCAGGCGCTCGCCCACGACGCGCGCGCCGTCGAGCGCGATGCCGCGCAAGATCAACGCGAATTCCTCGCCGCCGTAGCGGGCGAAGACGTCCTCGTTGCGCACGAGCCGGCGCGTCGCCTTCGAGATTTCGACGAGCACTTCGTCGCCCACGGGGTGGCCGTGCGTGTCGTTGACGCGCTTGAAGTGATCGACGTCGAAGATCACGAGCGACAGATCGGTGCCGTGCCGGCGCGCGAAAGACAGCTCCATGCGAAGCTGGCTGTCGAAGTGCTCACGGTTGTTGGCGCCGGTGAGCGCGTCGGTGACGCTCGCTTCGTAGAGCTGCCGCAAGAGCTGCTCCTGCCCCTCATCGGCCACCGAGTAGCGAAAGACGGCTTGAGGCCCGAACTGGATGAGGTCACCGTCGCGGAGCGGGCCACGCTCGACCTTCTGGCCTCCGACGAAGGTTCCGTTGGCCGAGCCGGTGTCTTCGATCGTGTAGACGCCATTCTCGAAGTGAATGGTGGCGTGGCGGCGGCTCACGCCGTCGTCGCTCAGCCAGATTTCGCAGTCGTTGGCGCGGCCCACGCGGTGGGACTGCTGGCCGAGCTTGAGCACCTGGCCAAGCTGGGCGCCGCGGGCTCGGATCAGGAGGTGGCGATCCTTGACTTGGCGCTTGCTGCCCAGGTCCTTCCGGAGGTCGTTGAGGTTGACGACGGCGGTGCGCTCGAGCGGGTCGTCGTCGCTCAACACGAAACCCGTCCTCGTTTCCTCCTTCACTTCCTCGTCAGCCACGCCCGAGAAGACCTCGTCTTTAAACGTACACCACCGGCCTCCGCCCGTGTGACGCTATTTTTCGGCGGGCACGCGCGGCGCCGAGCTCTGTTTGCGCACGGCGGCTCACGTCCACGCCTCTTCGGGCCATAGGGCACCGCGCCCACCACATGCGGCCACGTCGGCCTACGGGCCCCGAAGCCCGCGGCGTCGCCGTGCGGACGCCGGGAACCTTCCGGGTCCCTTGCTGTCGGTGTTGGTGCAAGCGACGCGCTCTCTAGGCGGGCGCCGCGACCCGCGCATCAAGGCGGTTCCGGCGGTGCTCATCCCGCGCGTCGCACCACCACCCAAGGAGTGTCTCTCATGGCCAACGCACAGCCGGGTGCGCCGAACGCGCACATCCATCCTCTTATGCCCCCACCGCCTCCGGTCTTCTCCCTTCCGCACGACGTTGCGGGTGAGCAGTACGTCCCGCCCGGCGAGACGACCTACGTCATGCTGCAGAGCAGCCAACCCGTCGAGCCGAGCGAGTGCGAGGATCCGCTGCTCGAGGCCGTCGAGGTCACCGTGCTCTGGGGCAGCACCGTGCTGCACGTCGCGCACCTTGCGCCACCACGACCGTTCTACGTCGGCCATGGCGAAGGCGTTGACTACTTGCTCCCGCCCGAGCTCGCGCCGTTCGCGCGTGCGGCCATCGTCGACGTTGATGCGGGGATGCGTCCCGTGGCGCCCGAAGGCGCCGTCCTCGCGGGGGACGAGGTGCGCTTCGGCGAGATTGCGTTCCGCGTGACGCGCGTCACGGCCGGCAAGCGCCTGCCGCGCGCGCTCGGCGCGGACACGCGCGGGCTCGGCGGCGCTTTCGTCGTTTCGCTCGCATCCGTCGCGGCATTTCTGGGTGCCATCGCGTATTACACGCCCGCGCTGGGGGCCTCGCTCGACGGCGATTTCGACCGCGATCGCCTCGACGCCATGCGCGTGTACCTGAACGCGCAGGCCGAGCGCGAGCGCGAGCGGCAGCTCGACCAGGGCGACAAGAACGCCGCACCGGAAGGCGGCGGGACGCCCGGTGAAGCCGCGCGCGGAGCCGAGGGCAAAATGGGACGACCCGATCGGCCCTCCGTGAACAAGCGCACCGCGATTGCTGGCGGCGGTGAGCTCACCTTGTCGCGCGAGCAAGCGCTCGCCGAAGCGCGCACGATCGGCATGATCGGCCTTTTGAACACGATGAACGGGCGCGCGCTACCGACCGCACTCTGGGGCGCCGACGTCGCGACCGGTCCCGACGCCAACGACGCGTGGGGCGAGCTCTTCGGCAAGGAGCCGGGAGAGAGCGGCGGTTGGGGCGGGATCGGCTTGAGCGGGACGGGTCAGGGCGGCGGCGGCCTCGGAAAAGGCATCGGCATCGGCGCGATCGGCGGCTGCAATCCGCTGTGCGGCGCCGGCGCCGGGGCGTTCGGTATCGGCATCGGTCGGGCAGGTGGAGGTCACCACGCGAAGGCACCGCGGCTAACGCCCGCGGGTGTCACGAGCGTGAGCGGACACCTTCCGCCCGAAGTGATCCAGCGCGTCGTGCGCCAAAATTACGGGAGATTTCGCGGCTGCTACGAGAGCGGCCTGAGCGCGAACCCAAACCTCACCGGGCGTGTGACAGCGCGTTTCATCATCGATCGTGAAGGTGCCGTCTCGAACGCGGCAAACGGCGGGTCCGATCTCCCCGACAGCAAAGTCGTGAGCTGCGTGTTGAGCCAATTCTACGGAATCTCGTTTCCGGCTCCGGAGAACGGAATCGTGACCGTGACTTATCCCATCATGTTCACGCCGGGCTGAGTCTCCGGCACGCGTGGCGTTTGGCCCCGGGCCGCGCCGCTTGCGGTGAGCCGACTGCGAGAACTAAAGTCGGCGGCGTGAAATTCTCGATCACCGTCTTGCTTGCGGCGGCGCTCGTGCTCTTCTCGAGCGCCCCCGCGGGCGCGCAAGAATTCACGCGCCGGAGCTTCGTCACTCCGCAGGGTGCCGTCGACCTCACCGGGATGCCCGCGCGGCCGATGATGGCCGGCCTCGACGTCTCGGACAACGGCAACCTCACGCCGTTTCATTTCCCGCTGCACGTCTATTTCGGGGTGACGGACAAGCTCGCGCTCGGCGTGATTCACGAGATCGGGCCGTTCTTCCCGTTCGGCGGGTTCTGTCCCAACTGCGATTCGGATCGCAACTATTGGGGCGTTTACGACGACATCGGGATGGGCATCCTGTACTCGATTGTCCGCGACAAGGACTTCGAGCTCGATTTCAACGGGGATGCACCCGCGTTCCTGCACTTCAGTCACCGCCTGTGGCTGTCGGTGCGAGGCGGCGTGCTCGGGCGCCTGAACATCAGCAACGTCGTGGCCTGGGTGTTCGATCCTTCGCTCCAGATCGGCTTCGTCGGGCGCCCTGACGTCGACGGAGGCAACAAGGACTACCTGTGGCTGCCGACCTGGTTCTATTTCCAGGTGACACCGAAGGTCGCGCCCTTCGTCGGCACGGGCATCGGCGGCAGGCTCGAAGGCTTCGCCGACAACTTCGCGATCCCGCTCGAGGGCGGCTGCATCGTCTCCGTCACGCAGGACATCGACGTGGGCGGCGTCTTCCAGTTTTACAATCTCGCCGGTCACGGCGGGAACGCGGACGGCCGTCAAATCGGCTTTCTGGGCCGGTTTCGCTTCGGCGGTCACTGACGGCGGCGCGCGCTCGGCGCGCGTCCGTCAGTTCGGTCGCGAGCTCAGCGCGGACTCTTCTCGCGACCGTACGACAGCGGGCTCGGGTGCGCCGCAGAGGTCACGAAAGAGCCGCGTGTACGCGCCGACCACTTCGCGCCAATCATTGCGGGCTCGGACGTAGTTGCGCGCTTTCTCGCCGAAGGCGACGCGCGCCGCCGGATCGGCCTTCAGCTTCTCGATCGCCGCGACGTAGGCGTCGGCGTTCTCCGGTTCGACCAGGATGCCGCTCTCACCGTCCGCGACCGCGTCGGGAATGCCCTCGAGCCGCGATGCCACGACGGGCAAGCCGGCCGCCGCCGCTTCGATGCCCACGATGCCGAAGCCCTCGACGTCGTTCGGGATGGGAATGTTGGGCATCACGAACACGTCGGCCGCACGGAAGATCTCGTAGAGCCGCTCTTGCTCGGGCTGCCAGATGAGCAAGAGCTTGTCGGTGACGCCGGCGTCCGCGGCCGCCTGCTTGATGCGGTCGTAGTCGCGACCGCCGCCCACGACGACGTAGAGCACGTCGAGCCGCGGCAAGACGTTCGTCACGAACCAGGCGACGCCCTTGCGCGGGATCAGGCGTCCCGTCGTCATCAGCACGAGCCGCCCCTTGCGGGCGGCTGCAACCTCGGCGTCCGCATCCGCGCGGCGCTGGATCGCGAAGAAATCACGCGAGACGCCGATCGTGATGATGGTGACTGGATAGAGCCCCTTGGACTCGGCGAGCTGGCGCGTCGCCGCGCTGATGGCCACGTACGTGTCCGCGTACATGAACGCCTTCAGGTAAGCCTGGTAGAGCTTCGAGCCGTAGACGAGGTCGAGGCCGTGCACGCACAAGACGACCTTCTTGCGCCAAAGCACGTTTCCGAGCCGGCCCGCGAACGTCAGCATCGGGTCGCCCACGTGAATCACGTCGTACTGGTGCCCGGTGAGCAAGACCCGCAAGCTCACGTACGGCAAGAACCAGACGAGGTGCCGTTGAAGCCGGCCGAGCGGAACGATGGTTTTGGGGCCGTTGTAGCCGGTCGTCAGGTTGTAGCTCAGCGTCTCGAGCCCGCCGATCATCGGCGGATACTTGCGCGTGAGGAACAGCACACGCGGGTTGTCGGTCGGCGCGGAGCGCTCCGGTGCCAGCCGATCTCGGATTCTGGAGAACAAACGTGAACGGCCCATCCGCGGGCGACTCTAGCAAAATCCTGGCACGGCCGCGTTGCCTGCCGGCCGCGCTCTGCCGAAAAACATTTGCAGCGCGTCCACGGCCGATTCTCAGCGCCGCAGCGCGAGCAGCTCGCGGCACACGCGCTCGATCTGCTCTTCCGTGAGCCCGGAGCTCGACGGCAGGTAGAGCCCGCGCGGCGAAACGTATTCGGAGTTCGGGTAGCTGCCGGTCGTGTCGGCGCCGTAAGCGCGGAGAGCGACCTGCTGATGCATCGGAACGAAGAAACTCCGGGTGTCGATGCCGCGCTCGCCGAGCCCCTGCATGACTTCGTCACGAGAACGCCCGAAATCGTCCTCGATCAAAATCGAATACATCCAATAGCTATTGTGTGAATAAGGCTTATCGACGGGGATCGTGATGCCGCGTTCCCCCCTGAGCCGGTCGTTGTAGCGGCGCGCATTCTCGCGTCGCATCGCTACGTAGTCGTCGACGCGCTCGAGTTGCGCGAGTCCAATCGCGGCGACCGTGTTCGGCATGCGGTAGTTGAAGCCGATGTGCTCGTGGACGTAGCGCCGCGGTCCTCCGAGCGGGAAGCACAAATTCTTGTAGTAGCGAAGCTGTTCTGCCAGCTTGTCGTCGCTCGTGACGACCATGCCGCCTTCACCCGTCGTGATGGCCTTGTTGGCGAAGAAGCTGAAACAGCCGAGCTCCCCGAGCGCGCCGCACGGCTTGCCGTCGTAACGCGAGCCGATCGCCTCCGCCGCGTCCTCGAGCACGACGAGGTCGTGCTGCTTGGCGAGCGCGAGCAGCGGCGTCATGTCGCAAGGCAGCCCGTAGATGTGCACCGGCATGATCGCGCGCGTGCGGGCCGTGAGCTTTTCGGCGATGCGCGCGACGTCGATGTTGAACGTGTCGCGCTCGCAATCGACGAACACCGGCTGCGCGCCCGTGTAACAAACGGCCGCGGCCGACGCGACCATCGTGAACGTCGGCACGATCACCTCGTGCCCCGGTCCGATGCCGGCCGCGACGAGCGCGAGGTGGAGCGCGGCGGTGCCGTTCGTGACGGTGACGGCGTGACGGGCGCCGAGATAGGCCGCGAACTTCTGTTCTAGGTCCTTCACGAAGCCGCCGGACGACGAAATCCAGCCCTTCGAGACGGCTTCGGTGACGTACTTGAGCTCGTTGCCGGCGAGGAGCGGCTCGCAGACGGGAATGAAGGGTTCGTTCACGGCGCGTGATTCCGTATCAAAGCGCGATCTTGTCTTTGACCTTACCGTCGTACGGGCCCTGCTTGACCTCGACGATCTTCGTGTCTTCGAGGATCTCGAAGCCGTGGCCGCCGCTCGCCAGCAAGATCACGTCGCCGGTCACGAGCGTCGCTTCGGCGACCTTCTGGCGCGCTTGCCCGTAAAACGTGATTTTGGTTTTGCCGTGACCGATCACGATGACTTCTTGCACCTGATTCAGCGAAATCTCGCGTGTCAGATGAAAATGGCCGGGGATCGTCTCGCCGCCCTTGTAGAAGTTCATGCCGAGCTGAAACGGCGCGCTGTCGTCCGTGAGGAAGTTGTACTTCTTGTCGCTCGAGGCGGACGCCCGCACGAGGATGGCCAGCAGCTGGTCTCCGTCACGGAAGAACTCGACGCCTTGCATAGCGCGTGAATAGCCTTGCCAGGGCGACCAGGCAAGGCGCGATGCCCGTCACCCGCACGCGCCGGTCCCCAGGCCGAACGAGCGTCTTGCCAGGCCGGCGCGGACGCGGGAAAACCCCGGACGATGTCCGTCTTCGGCAACTACTCCCGTTACTACGATCTGCTCTACCGCGACAAAGACTACCGCGCCGAAGCCGACTACATCCATTCGCTCATCGAGAAGCACCGCCCGGGTGCGCGCACGCTGCTCGACCTCGGGTGTGGGACTGGCCGCCACGCGAACCTCCTCGCCGAGCGCGGCTACGACGTCGTCGGCGTCGATCGCTCGCCGGAAATGCTCGCCGAGGCGCGCGCGCGCGCGAAGGGCGGAAAGAACGAGTTCGTCGAAGGTGATCTGCGCACGGTGCGGCTCGAGCGCCAGTTCGACGTGGTCGTCTCGCTCTTTCACGTGATGAGTTACCAGACGACGAACGTCGACTTGCTCGCGGGGCTCGCGACGCTGCGCGCGCATCTCGCGCCGGGCGGCCTCTTCATCTTCGACTGCTGGTACGGCCCGGCCGTGCTGAATCTGCGACCCGCGGTACGCGTGCTCAGGCTGGAAGACGAAGCAACCGCCGTCACGCGCCTCGCCGAACCCGTGCTCCACCCGAACCAAAACGTGGTCGACGTGAATTACCACGTGTTCGTCAAAGACAAGCGCACGGGCGAAGTCTCCGAGCTCCGCGAGGAGCACAACATGCGCTATCTCTTCGCGCCCGAAGTCGCGCACTTTCTGAGCAGCGCCGGCCTCGAGCAGCGCGCGATGTTTGCGTGGATGTCCGACGCCGCGCCGGGCGCCGACACGTGGGGCGCGGTGTTTCTCGGCGGTATCGCGGAATGAATGCCTGCCTCGTCTGCTACCCGTTCTTTCCGACGCGCGATAGCGGGCGGGGTGTCGATCGGTACAGTGTCGAGCTCGCCGAGAACCTCGAAGCGATCGGCGTGCGCGTTTCGCTGCCAGGCATCGCGCGGGCCTCGTCGGAAGGCCTCCTCGCCGCGGCGTCGAATCTAGCTCGTGTTTTCACCGAGGTGCCGCGGCAGCAAGCGGACGTGTATCACGCGCTATCGACGCCTGCGGGTTCGGCGGCAGCTGTGCTCGGCAAGCGGCCGCTCGTCGTTTCGGTGCACGACCTCCTGCCGTTTCAGGTGCGGAGCTACAACTCGCGGCTCAAATCCAGCTACGCGCGCCTGTCGACCACGATCTCGATCAAGCGCGCGGACGCCTTGATTGTGCCGTTCCAGGTGACGAAGGACGCGCTCGTCTCGGAACACGGCGCTACCGCAGCCAAGATCCACGTCGTCCACTTCGGCCTCGATCACGCGACGTATTTTCCGCGCCCGCACGTCGAGCGGAGGCCGCGCGAGGTGCTCTATCTCGGCGAGGTGAGCAAAGGCAAAGGCGTCGATGTCCTTCTCCGCGCCTTCGCGCTCGTCGAGCAGCGGCTGCCGGATGCGCGGCTTCTGATTTGCGGTAAGCCCAACGCGGATCGCCCAGGTCTCGAAGAGCTGGCGCGAACGCTCGGCCTGAAAAACGCCGAGTTCCGTGGCTTCGTGCCGGAAGCCGAGCTCGCCGACTACTACGCGCGCGCGACGGTCATGACGTTTCCGTCTCGCTATGGCTTCGGTCTCTCGAGCCTCGAAGCGATGGCGTGCGGCGCACCCGTCGTCGTGAGCGCGACGCTCGATGCCCCCGAGTTCATCGGAGACGGGGGACTCATGGCAAAGCCCGAAGACCCGAACGATCTCGCGCAATGCCTCCTGCGCTTGCTCGAGGACACGCCGTTTCGCGACCAGCTCGCGCAGAAGGGTATCGCGCGTGCGCGGCTCTTCTCCTGGCGCAAGATGGCGGAGCGGACGCGTGAAGTTTACGACAGCGTCCGGTCGACGTGACGCGCGCCTCGCTTCACTGGCGGATCAGGTAGTCGAACGTGTCGAACGGCGTCTTGTTCTCACGCTGCCAGCGCGCGACGTCCTCGCGGCTGATGACGTGATCCGTATCCGTCACGGGCGACACCCGATAACCGGCGTCGAAGAACAAGTTGAGCGTCTTCTCGTAGTCGCGATTGCCACCGCCCGGGTGCGCCTCGTTCAGGCAGACCTCGATCAACCACGTTGGTTTGGGGTCTTGCGTCATGATCTCTTTGGCACCGCGCAGTAGGTTGTACTCGAAGCCCTCCACATCGACCTTGATGAAGGCGCGCTTGCCTTTGAGGCGCCCGGCAATCAGTGCATCCATCGTGTTGACGGGCACCGCCTGCCGGTAACCGCTGGACGCTCCGTCCCACCCCTTGAGCAGCGAACCGCTCGGCCCGGACGACCCGTAAAGGTCTGCGACGCCGGACTCGGCGCCGAGCGCGATCGGGAAAACGTCCACGTTCTTGAAGTCGTTGATGCGGATGTTTTCGTAGATCGCCGCGAGGTTCCGCGGTTGTGGCTCGAATGCGAAAACAGGCTTGCCCGCGTGCGCCGCGATGGACGTGTAAAAGCCGATGTTCGCCCCCGCGTCGACGAACACCTCGCTCTCCTCCACGAACCTCTTGATGAGCGCGACCTCTTCCGGCTCGAAAGTGCCCGCCTGCATTTTGCGGTTCGCGTGATAGTGGCCCGCGGCGAGCTTGAACCCGAGCGGCGTCTGCGCGACGCGGAGGCCGGTAAAGACGTGCGTCGCTGCCCAGTCCTGCACCAACCGCCGCTGCTGCGCCGCCATCCGGTACAGCCCCGACATCGGGCCCGATCTGAGGGCCGCTCTCAGTTTTTCGACGTTCACCGTGCGTCTCCCGACTCAAGTACCGACATTCGCGGACTCTAATCGCGCCGCCAAGGGCTGGCAACTCTGCGCGCAGCCGCGTTCGGTCACAGGGCGCTCACCGCCTTGCGCGCGCGGAGCGGCGCAGCGAGCTCCGCAAGCGAGGTTTCTCGCAGGGCGAGCAGCAGCAGCACGTCGAGGGCGACGAGCGGCACGAAGAAGCCGAGCGTCAAGACACCGTGTCGGGGCAGGAGCGAACCGACGGCGGTCGTCACGGCGCCGGCAAGCGTTGCGCGCACGAGCCCGCTGACACGCACCACCTTGCCGAGGAATGGACTCGCCGCCCAGAGTAGGACGACCAAGAGCACGAGCGCCGTGGCGCAAGAGCCCGCCGCGGCACCGGCGAGTCCCCACACGTGCGAGCCGCCAATCACGAGTGGCGGCTCGAGCACGAGCCCGGCGATGGTGAGCCGCATGCCGAGCTGCGGCTGGCCCAAGCCGTTCAGTGCGTAAGTCAGAATGTAGACCTGAGTGAGCAGCGTCCCGGACATGACGAGCAGCGCCAGCGCGAGGCCGGAGTCGGCGTAGCGATCGCCGTAAAGCACGCGCAGCACCGTCGTCGCGAGCGGAGCGACGGCGAACGCTATCGCCATGGAGACGAGGAACGTCCAACGAATCGCGGCGCGCGCCTCGCCGAGCTCGGCGTCGTTTCCGCGCGCCGCCGCCGAGACCGTCGGAAGCAGGACGACCGCGAGCGCGCTGAACGCGAAGAACGGCACCTTCGAGATGGTCGACGCGGCCGTGTAGAAGCCGACCTGCACGTCGTTCGTACCGAGCGCCTTGACCACGAGCAGGTCGAGGTTCATCAGCGTGCCGTAGGCGACCGTGAACAAGATCACGGGTCGCGCGAACGCGATGACGGTGCGCGAATCGATGCTGCCCTGGGGATTTTTCGAGCGGAGTCCGGGCAGCAAACCGGCGACGACCACGTAGGGCGCGACGACGAGCCCGAGCACGGCGCCTCGGACCGCGTGGTAGTGAGCGAACAAGACCGCGAACGCGCAGCGCAGAATGCCGTAGGCGCTGACCGCCAGCCCTTGAGCACCGAAGCGTCGCCGCCCCGAGTACGAATTGATGGCCAGCGCATAGATAGCCACCGGCGGAATGCTCAGCGCGCTGAGGGCAAACTCGGGCGCGAGCGAGACGTCGCTCAGCACCCACGCGAAGAGCGGCGAAAGCAACGCATAAGCGAGGCCGATCACGACCGAGAAGCGAAGCTGTAGCCGCAGCCCCTGAGCGAAAATACCCGTGGCCGCTTCCGGGTTCTCGGCCGAAAATTTGCTAATCGCTTCCGGAACGCCCGCGGTCAAAAGCAGCGCCACCGTTGACGCAACGGAGAGAAATATTCCGTATCGCCCGTAGTCGGCGGGTCCGAGCTGGCGCGCCAAAATCAGGTGCGTCGCGTACGAGGTGACCATCGAGACGCCCTGGCCCGCGGCAACCAACACGAAGCCCCGTCGAACGCTGCTCAAGGCCCCTCGTGGGAGTGGGAGGTGCTGGGGACCGGGACGGGGCCGATATTCTCTTTCACTAGTGGACGAACAGCTCGAGGTAGGGACCGGTTGGTTAGCCTCCCGCGTTATGCGTCATTCTGCGGGACGTCAACAGCTTCCAAAGCTGGCGCACCGGTCCGTGGCCGCTTCCACTGCGACGGATCTCGTCCACGGGCCGCGCGGGCAGGAACGCGGCGGCACCATCCGCTGGGGCGCGTCACGAAGAGAGTGATCGTCCATTTACTCAGCTGAACGTCGCCGTGCACACCATCAGTGTCGGCCCACCCCAACTCGCGCCACCGAGCTGTGCGTAGGTGCCATCGCTCACGTTGACTCTGAACAATCGACTATCTTGAATGATATAGACGGCGTCCGAGGTGTCCAATTTCCCAGCGATTGACGTTGCCCCGGCCCAAACGGGCTGGCCCAACTGGGTGAAGGAGCCGCTCGTAGTCACTTTCCAAAGACGACTATTTTGGACAATGTAAAGCGTATTGTAAATCGACGTCATAACCGTCGGACCGCTCCAGCCGCCACCAAGGTCCGTAAACGAGCCCCCTGGCGCATTTACTTGCCAGAGGTGGTTCCCTCCGATCAGAAATAGCTCGGTCAGCGCGTCTGCCGCCATTGACGTGGTTCCTGACCAAACAGGTTGACCTAGCGTTTGCACAAGGGGCGGGTTCACCTGCCACAGCGAGGAACCCTGGACGATGTTCAGCATGTATGGGCCGTGGACCATGGCGGTGGGTCCGCTCCATGACTCAGTGCCAACTCTCACGAACTGGCCCGTTGCGAGGCACACGTGCCAAAGCGCGCTGTCCTGGATCACGTATGCGTACGGATCCGCGCAACCTGCATCAGGTGCTTCCCATGCTGCCATGGAAGTCGCCCCCGTCCACGCTCCGGCCGTGCTCAGAGCAGAGAAAGAGCCGCTATTCGGGTCTACGGCCCGAGAAGGCCGACTCCAGCACAGCACATGAAGCGCATGCCGATCTTCATCCGCATGGTCGAGATGACCGAGATACTCTTCACCTTCCGTTCTAGTTCGCATAGGTAGTCACTCTCGAATGCTGGCATCGCCGAGTTGGCACTCGCAGGTCCCCGCTGGTCGCCTGGGCGCGGATTGCTTCGAGCGCCACATGAACCCATCAGGGTGTTACCTGCGGCCACGAAACACGCGCTCGCGCAGGAAGGCCCACCGTCGCGAGCCTCCGGATCGAAGGATTGGGCCCACGCGCGGCCCGCTCAGGCCCTAGGGCCGACGGCTGCTTCGTCGCGATCGCGCTTTACTTCGGAAGGCCAGCCCGTAGGTTTCGGTCCCCATGCGACCCCTTGCCGTGATGACGACGATGCTCCGTCGCAACATGGCGTGCGTCGTCGGTGGGCCGCGTGCGTCCTTTGGCGAGCGTGTCGTACGCCTTCTAACGGCAGCGCTGGTCGCTGCCGGTTTCATCTTGCGGATGCGCGGTTACTTCTGGCGCGCATCCGCGTTCTGGCTCGACGAGTGCACGTGGGCGATGCTCATCGTCGAGCGGCCGCTCGCGGAGCTGGCGATTCGGCCCGTTGGGTTCATGTGGGTGAGTCGCCTGCTCGGCACGCACATCGCACTCACCGAGCCGGTGCTGCGTTTCATGCCGTGGCTCGCCGGCATGATCACCGTCGCGCTGTCGCCGGCGCTCGCTCGGCGCCTGTTCGTGAACCCCGCGGCGCGGCTGCTCTTCGTCGCGATCATGGCGTTTCATCCCGCCGCGATCGATCTGTCGAAAGAGTACAAGCCGTACTCGTGCAGCCTGATGCTGCACCTGCTCCTCGTGTTCCTCGCGCTGCGCTACGTGGACACGCGCCGCGCGCGCGAGCTCGGCTGGCTGCTGTTCGCCGCGACGGTGGGCGGGCTATTCGCGCAAGACCTCCTGTTCGCTTATCCCGGCGTGTTCTTGCTGGCGGGTTACACCGCGCTCCGCGAACGCCGCAAACAGCTCTTGCCCATCTTCGGCGTCGCGTGCCTCATCCTGGGGCTGATCGTCTTTCAATATTTCTGGAGTTGGAACCAGACGCCCGCGTCCGATCGCGACGTGTGGGCGTCGAAGTACAACGTCTTTTACAGCGGCCGGCACGGCTACTTGGCGTGGCTGCTCGAAAGACACACCGGCATGGCGACCTTCCCGGCCTTCCGGCAAAAGTTCTGGCAAGCGCCGTGGCTCGGCGCGCGCGACATCGACCTGCTGCGCAAGGTCGAAGACTCGGTCTGGCTCTGCCTGCACGTCATCGGGGTCGTCGTGTTGCTCGGCTGGCGACAAAAGCGCGCGCTCTTGCTGCTCATGCCCATGGCGGTGGTGTGGACCTTCAATCTGCTGCGGTTTTGGCCGATCGGTGCCTTCCGAACGAACCTCTTCGTCGTCGGGTACGTCTCGGCCATCGCATGCACCGCTCTGGACGCGCCGGCGAGCGTGTTCGGCAAGCTTCGCGATGTCGTACCAGCACTGCTGCTCGTGGTCGCGCCGTTCCTGCTGCTCGATCCGGACTGGAACGCCCACAAGCGCGCGCTCACGCATTCGTCGGAGTTCCCGCGTCTCTTGAACGAGCTCGTCAGCGTCAAAGCGGCGACCGACGGTTCGGAACGCGAGCCGCTGGTGCTCGATCGCCGTTCGTGCGACCCCTTCCGCTACTACACGCAGTTTCATCCCAGGGTCTCGAGGGAGGCGGGGGACGCGATCAAGAAAGCCTTCGACACGACCTGCGTCCCCGAAGAGGCCCCGTATCGGCGCACGTTGCTGCACGCCATCCAACATGCGCCGCACCACGCGTGGACGATCCTCCATACTTCGCGCCCGGTGCGCACCATGCTCCACCGGCACCAACTCGGCGACGCCGTACTCGTCTACGACCAACACTTCGGCGCCCACACCATCATGGCCTTCGCGAGCCCGGAGAACACGGCCGAGCGCGCCTCCGAAAGCGGCGAAGTGCCGGAGCCGCCGCACGGCGACGACGAGCCCGGGGAAGACGGCAAGAACGGCGGCTTCTGAACCTTCGAGCGGTCCGTGCGCCCCGCTGCACTACCGTCCCAACGGCTCGATCGTGTAGAGATGAAGCGGCTCGTCCAGCTTGACGAGCACGAGCTCGTGTCGACGGAGCGCCATCTCGAACGCGCGTGCAGCGCGCGTCGTGAGCGAATGGTTCCAGAAAAAGACGGGGAGCGAGCTCCGGAGGGCGCGCTCGATCGAGCGAACGGTCTTCGCAGGATCGTCGTCCGTGGAGGCCACGCGATAGCGAGACCACAGCACTTTGTCTCCGGTCGGCGTGTAGACGATGGCGTCGCGCGGGAGGAGCTCGCCGAAACGAACCAGCCGATCCTGGTCGCGGTGCGAAATTTGGCGTTGGTGCAATATCGATTGGGGCGAACGCCCAACGACCTGCACGAGGTTGCCTGCCGCGAGTGCCGCGAGCACGGAGACGCCTGCGATCGCTTGCCAACGCACCTGCGAGCGGCCCACGACGAGGACCAACGGGATGCTCGCGAGCAGGTACACGGGACTCCAGTAGCGGGGCACGCTGTCATGGACCCAAGCCGCCTCGCGGTCCATGCCGAAGAGGTCGGGATCCACGCGCGAGATCATGAAGGCGCAAGCGAGCACGATCGTGGCGGTGACGGCGAGGCGCTCGCTGCGGCGGGCGGGCTTGAGGAAGACGAACAGGCAAACTTGCGCGCCCAGAAGGAGATACGTGGGCTGCATCGACACCCAGTATCGGAACAGCGCCTGGCCGATCGTGCTCCAGCCCGGGAAGGTCATCGGAAAAAATAGCAGCTGCAGGAGCTTGAGCGCGGGATTCACGTAGGACGCCGCTCTGTCCTGGGCCATCGCGAGCTGGTAGGCCGCACGGAAGGGGTGACCGGTAACGAGGTAGTTGCCGACGAGGTTCGCGACGAGCGCGCCCGCGCCGGCCGCGAAAGCGAGACCTCCCGTTCGGCGCCACTCAGCTGGCTCTCGGCCCCACGCGAGAATCAGCGCGACGAGCAGCAGATAGACGGTGTAGTCGGGGCGCACCGCCGCCGCCGCGCCGACGCACGCCATCGTCGCGACGAGCCAGCCGTTGCGTCTGCTCGCACACCAGCAACTGAAGAAGTTCACGGCCCAACACACGCACGTGAGGAGCGCGCAGACGTTCATCCACGGGCGCAGGAGCCAGTAGAGCGCCGGCAGCGCGAGCGCTGGGGCGAAGACCGCGAGCCACCGGCGTCCGGCGGGCAAGAGACGCGCGATGCCCGCGGCGAACGCCGCGACGGCGCTCGCCGGGAGCGAGGCGAGCAGCACGTGTCCGAAGCGTCCGAGGCGCAGCAGGAACGCGTAGAAGTAGAGAGAGACGGGCGGATAAATCGGAATCGCGACGGAGCCCTGGGTGAGCCACGCCCGCGGGTGGGCCAGATCTTCGGGATCCTCGAACGGCAGCTCGAGAAAGGGCCGGCCCGTCTTGGCGATGACGCCGGCAGCTTGGCGGTTCGCGGCTTCGTCCGGCGTGCAGAAGACGCGCGGGGCGAGCCCCTCGGCGCACAGAATGCCGCTGAGGGCGGCGACGAACCACACCGCGGCGATGGCGAGCACCGCGCGCGAGACTGGGCCGCGCGCCCAGGCGACGAGCCGGCTCGCGACGACCCGCACTGTGTCCGTGACGCGTGGCATGAGCGCTCGAGCGAAGAAAGGCGCGCGCGCTCAGAGCTCTTCGATGAGCTTCTGCGCTTCGAACAGGCGCGCGCGCTGGCGCTCGAGTTGCGCAAGCTGCGCGCGCGCTTCGACCACGACTTCGGGCGGCGCGTTCGCGATGAAGTTCTTGTTCTCGAGCCGCTTCGTCATGACGACGACGTCCTTCTCGACCGCCTTCTGGGCGCGCGCGATGCGCTCGGCGGCGCGCGTCTTGTCCACCAAGCCGCGCAGGCCCACGAGCACCTCCACGTCACCGGCGACGTCGAGCACCGTGCCAGCGGGTCGGGCGCCGCCCGGTTCGCCCACGACGACGGGCCCCGCCGTGCCCACCAAAAATTCAATCACCCGCGCTTCGGCCTGCAAGACCGTGCGGGAGTGGGCGTCGGCCGCGCGCAGCTCGAGCGGAACCTTCGCGGTCGGGTGCAGCTCGTTCTCGCTGCGCGTAGCGCGCGCGGCTCCGACGGCCGACATCAGGAGCGCCATGTCGCGCTCGGCGGCTTCGTCCACGCGACCGTCGGCCGTAGTCGGGTAGGGAGCGAGTGCGAGCGTTGCCGGACGCGATGCCGGACGCGGCAGACGCTGCCAAAGCTCTTCGGTGACGAAGGGCGCGTAGGGGTGGAGCGCGCGCAGCGAACCCTCGAGCACGTGCGCGAGCGCGGCGCGCGTCTCCGCCTTCTCGGCGTCCGTACCGTTCGCGAAGACCGGCTTGGACATCTCGAGGAACCAGTCGCACAGCTCGTCCCACACGAAGTGGTAGAGCGCGCCCGAGCCCTCATCGAGCCGGAACTCCTCGATGCCGAGCGCGCTCGCCGCGGCCGCACGCGCGAAACGGCTCAAAATCCAGCGGTTTTGTAGCAGCGTTGCGGCCGGAACGGCGCCGCTCGGCGTTTCTTCCGCGACGTACGTCAGGGCAAAACGGGTCGCGTTGTAGAGCTTGTTGCAGAAGCGGCGATAGCCGTCGATGCGCGCCGGGGAGAGCGCGATGCGCTTGGCCTGCGGCGAGTAACTCACGAGTGTGAGGCGCAGCGCGTCCGTCCCGCACGCGGCGAAGCCCTTACCCATCTGCGTCGCCGAGGGATACGCCTTCTTGAACTTCGCCATCGCTTCGTCGAGCGGGGCGTCGGGCAGCGACTTCTTGACGAGGCTTTCGAACTCGGCGCCCTGGATCAAGTCGAGCGGGTCGAGCGTGTTGCCCTTCACCTTGCTCATCTTGTCGCCCGTCTCGTCGACGACCATGCCGTGCAGGAGCACGCGCTTGAACGGGACCTCGCCCATGAAGTGGAGGCCCATCATCATCATGCGCGCGACCCAGAAGAAGAGGATGTCGTAGCCGGTCTCGAGATCGTTCGCGGGGTAGAAGCGCTCGAGCGCGAGCGTCTTTTCCGGCCAGCCGAGCGTCGAAAACGGCCAGAGCCCGCTCGAAAACCAGGTGTCGAGCACGTCCGGATCGCGCTCGAGTTTGTCGCTGCCGCACTGGCCGCACTTCGCTGGATCCTCGCGCGTCACGTTCACGTGGCCGCAGCTGCCGCAATAGAACGCGGGGATCTGGTGGCCCCACCAGAGCTGGCGCGAGATGCACCAGTCTTGGATGTTGGTGAGCCAGTGTTCCCACGTCTTCACCCACTCTTCGGGCACGATGCGCGTCCTGCCCGCGCGCACCGCCTCGAGCGCAGGCAGGGCGAGCGGCTCCATCTTCACGAACCACTGCGTCGAGATCATCGGCTCGACCACGCTGTTCGTGCGCTGTGAGCGCGGGAGCGTCATCGTGTGCGGCTTCGAACCGCGCGCGAGGCCGAGCTCCGCGAGCCGCTTCTTCACCGCCTTGCGCGCCGCGAAGCGATCGAGGCCCGCAAATTCGCCGGCCTGCTCGTTCAGCGCGCCGTTCGGTCCGATCACGACGATCTCCGCGAGGCCGTGCCGTTTGCCGGTCGCAAAATCGTTGAAGTCGTGCGCCGGCGTCACCTTCACGGCGCCCGTGCCGAACGCCATGTCGACGAGCACCGCGTCGGTGATGACGGGGATTTCGCGGTCGACGAAGGGGTGCTTGAGCTTCTTGCCGTGAAGGTGTTTGAAGCGCGGGTCGTCGGGATGCACGGCGACGGCGCTGTCGCCCAGCATCGTTTCGGGGCGGGTCGTCGCGACGACGAGCTCGGTCGCGCCGAGCGAAGCATCCGCGCCGACCACCGGGTACGCGAATTCGTAGAGCTCGCCCTGCACGTTCTCTTCCGTCTCCACCTCGAGATCGGAGAGCACCGTCTGCGATTCGACGTCCCAGTTGACGAGACGCGTCGCGCGATAAATCAGGCCTTCTTCGTAGAGCCGCACGAACGCCTCGCGCACGGCGCGCGACATGTCCGGATCCATCGTGAATTTTTGACGCGGCCAATCGGCGGAGAAGCCGAGCACGCGCATCTGCTGGAGGATGCGTCCGCCGCTCTGCTCCTTCCACGCGAACACGCGCTCGATGAACGCTTCGCGGCCGAGGTCGTGACGCGTCTTGCCTTCACGCTTGAGCTGCCGCTCGACGACGACTTGTGTGGAGATGCCGGCGTGGTCGATGCCCGGCTGCCAGAGCACGTTCAGCCCCCGCATGCGCGCGTGCCGCACGATGACGTCCTGGATCGTGTAGAGCGCGTGCCCCATGTGCAGCGACCCCGTCACGTTCGGGGGCGGCATGGGGATGACGTAGACGGGCCGCGTGTCCTTCGGGTCGAGCGACGCGTTGAAAACGCCGTGCTCTTCCCAGAACGCGTACCAGCGCGGTTCTACGCTCGCGGGCTCGTAGGCTTTCGGAAGTTCGGACTCGGGCATCGGGGGCGCGGATTCTACTCGACCGCGCCCTCCGTTCGAGCTCGGGTCGCTATTCCTTGGTCAAACGCTGGATCTCTTCGCGGATCAGCGTTTCGGCCAAGGTCGGCACGACTTCCCACACGACGCGCTCGAGCACCTCGCGCGACAGGCTCAAAACGCCTTCGACCTGCTGTGGAGTGAGGCCGAGACCACCGAGCTTTTGCGCGAAGTCGGCGCCGTTCGTGGCAGCGGCGGCGGGCGCGGCCGGTGCGCGCGAAGGCGTGGCACCGAGCGGAGCCGTCGGCGGAGTGGGCGCTGCGCTGCGCACCTCGGGCGGAACCGCGGCGCCGAGCATCGTCGGCGCGCGCGAGGTGAACGCGGGGCCCGCGGCGAGGCCCGGCGCGGTTTGACGCGTGGGGATGGGCGCCGGGGCGGCGGCGACCGGGGCCGGCACGGGTGCGGCAGGTGTCCCGCCCGCGACCGGGCTGGAGCCGTAGGAGAGCGTGGTGGAGCGCGCAGCCGCGGCGGCCGGAGCGGGCGCGGCGGCGACGGCGGCCGGCGACTTTTTCGCGAGCGCGCTCACCTTGTCGATGAGCTGCTGGGTGTCGAACGGCTTGTCGGTGAAGTCGTCCGCCCCGACTTGGCCGCCGAGTGTCCGATCGTAAGGCTGCTGTTTGCTCGAGAGGATGACGACGCCGAGACCCGGCTGCGCCGCTTTGAGTTGACGGCAAAGTTCGTAGCCGCTCGTGCCTTCGAGCCCGGCGTCGACGACGGCGACGCTCGGTTTCTCCGACAGCTTGCTCAGGGCCTCCGCAGCGCTACCGCAAAGTAGCAGCCGAAACTCCTCGCCCGAGAAGGTGATCTCGAGCACCTTCCGCATCGTTTTGCTGTCGTCGACGGCCAACAGGGTCGTGGTCAAGCGCGCTCCCAGAAGAAGTTAGCGGTCGGAGCGGGATCATCACGGCCTGCCCCAATACTGTCAAGGATTTCGCCTTGAGACCGCGCACTTATTTGAGTGGCGTTTGACCAACGGCCCGAGGACGGCCCAAAATGAAGCGACTTGAACCCCCTCTCAAAACGAGCCCGCTCGGTTCTGTATGCGGTCGTGACGGAGTTCATCGCATCCGGCGAGCCGGTCGGCAGTCGGCTTCTCAGCAAAAAGTACGGATTTTCGCTGTCTCCCGCGACGATCCGGAACGTCCTCGCCGACCTCGAAGACGAAGGCTACCTCGCACAACCACACACCTCCGCCGGTCGCATCCCGACCGAGCTCGCGTTCCGACTGTTCGTCGACGCGCTCATGCAGGTGCAAAAGCTGCCCGAGGACGATGCGGGTCGCATCAGCGAGTGGCTCGAGGAGCTGCGCCCCGACGCCGACATCCCGCGTGAGACCGGCAAGCTGCTCGCCGACTTGAGCGGCGCGCCCGCGGTGATCCTGCGTGCGCGCGCCGAGACGCGCACGCTCTTGAAGCTCCGGTTCATCGCGACGCGCCCGGGCGAGATGCTCGCCGTCGCGGTGTTTCTCGACGGCACGGTCGAGAACCGCTTTCTGCGCGTGGAGGCGCCGATCGCGGAGTCGGAGCTCGACCGCCTCCACGGCATGCTCGAGGACGTCGCGCCGGGTCGCACGCTGCCGGCGCTGCGCGACGCCATTCGCGAGAGCATGAGCCAGCGCCGCGCGGAGCTCGGTGCGCTCAGCGAGCTCGGCTATTCGCTCGTGCGCTCGACCGCGGAAGGTGCCGCGCGCATCGCGGACGTCGTGATCGAGGGCCAGACGCTCTTGCTCGATCGCCCCGAGTTCGGCAGCGCCCCGCGCCTGCGCGAGCTCCTGCGCGCGCTCGACGATCGCGAGCGCTTGGTGGGCTTGCTCGACCGCGCGCTCGTGTCCGATCGCGTGCAGGTGTTTTTGGGTGACGAAACGTCCGGAATGGGTTTTCCGGTCAGCCTCGTCGCGGCTCGGTACCAAGAGCGGGGCGAGCCGGGCGGAGCCGTCGGCGTGATCGGGCCGACGCGGATGGACTACCCGGTGGTCGTGCCGCTCGTCGCGGCCGCGGCCGAGGCGATGAGCGCCGCCATCGCCCGCGGCAGCGAGCCGCGCGACCCGAACAAGCCGAACGGCTGAAGTTTCGCGGGCGTCCGCGCGTGGCTTCCGCTGGGCCGCTCGGGCGGGTAACAATCAGGCAATGGGCGACAAGGAGCCGGGCACTCTCGACCAAGCGCTCGAGGCGTGGGCAAAGGGCGACCATGCGGCGGGGCTCCGGGGCGCGGTGGCCGTGCTCGAAGCGCACCCCGCCGATCCGCTGGCGCTGTTTCTGAGCGCGTACCTCGGCGCCAAGCTCGGTGAGGCCGGCGCCTTCGCGGACGGCCTGCGCGCCGCCGCCGAACGCGCCATCGATCTCGGCAACCTGCCGCTCGCGATCGCGATTTGCGGCTACGCGCGCGAGCTCAAGCTCGACGCTTCCGCGCTCTACGACGCTTCCGCGACCGCCTACGCGCGCGATTCGGCACGCATCAAGCGCCAGGCGCCGCCCGCGCTGCCGACGACGGGTCCGACCGCGAAGGCGCTGCCGAGCACCCTCGACAAGCCGGCGCTCGTCGCGCGTGCCACCAAGGCCGTCCGCGCGTCGGCCGAGCACCTGCTCACGTTGCCGAGCGGGGAGGGCGCGCTGCCCGCGGCGCCGCTCTTCTCGTCGCTCGAGCGCGCGCCGCTCCGCACCTTCGTCGAGATCTTCGAGCCGAAGCTCTACGCCACGAACGTGAAGGTCGTCGAAGAGGGCGCCGTCGGCAGCGAGGCGTTCGTCGTGGCTCGCGGCGAGGTCGACGTGAGCCGCCACACGCTCCGCAGCTCCGGCCCGGTGCACCTCGCGCGGCTCGGCACGGGCGCGCTCGTCGGCGAGATGGCGCTGCTCTCGCGTGCGCCTCGCACCGCGACCGTGACCACCGCCTCCCCGGTGATTCTGCTCGTCGCGCGCAAAGGCGATCTCGACGGCGCCGTGACGAAGAACCCGGAGCTCGGCCGCGAGTTCGCCGTGTACTGCCGGCGGCGCATGCTCGACAACTTGATCCGGACGAGCCCGATTCTGCACAGCGTGAATCCGACGGAGCGCTCGGCGCTCGTGAAGCGCTTCGCCATTCGCACCTTCGAGACGGGTGAACGGCTCATCAAGCAGGGCGAGCAAACGGACGGCCTCTTCCTCGTCGCTTCCGGCGAGGTCTCGGTCGTCTACAAGGAGCCGGCCGACAAGACCGTCCTCGCGCGGCTCGGCCCGGGCGAGGTGCTCGGGGAGGTCGCGCTCGTGCTGCGACGTCCGGCGAACGCCGACGTGATCGCGAATCATCCGACGGTCACGCTGCTCTTGCCGCGCGAGCGCTTCCTCGAAGCCGTCCGTGCGCACCCCGGCGTGTTCGTCGATCTCTACGAGCTTGCGACGCGGCGCGACGAAGAAACGAGCAACGTGTCGGGCCTCGAAACCGCCGATCTCGACGACAGCGTGCTTATCTAAGAGCACGCGCGCTCGTGGCGCATCGCCGCCGTGGGCCGGTCTCCACTTGACGGCCCATGGGCCAAACGCTACGCCCCGCGCCATGTCCGTTTCCGCGCTTCCCCGGGTCCTCACTCTCGTCCTCGCCTTCCTCGCCGTCGCGTTGCCCGCCTCCGCTCAGAGCATGCGGGTCGGCGTGGTCGATACGCAGCGTGCCGTCATGGAGACGGAGGACGGCTTGCGCATGCAGGCCACGCTGAAGAAGCTCTTCGACAGCCGCCAGCGCGAGCTCGACAAGAAGCAGGAGGATCTGCAGAAGGAGAAGGACGATCTCGACAAGCAGCGCGAGGTCCTGAGCAAGGCCGCGTTCGCCAAGCGCGCCGACAAGTGGCAGCGCGAGATGGTTCAGCTCCAGACGGTGTTCGTCGAATACAACAAGGAGCTGCAGAAGAAGCAGGGCGAGCTCACGCAGCCGATCTTCCAGAAGGCGATGGGCATCATCCGCCGCCTGGCCACGCAGGAAGGCTTCGACGTCGTTGTCGACAAGCAGGCCGTGCCGTACTCGCGCAGCGACCTCGACGTGACCGATCGCGTGATCACCATGTACAACCAAGGCGGCCCCGCCGACGCCGGCGCCGAGACGAAGTCACCGGGCGCCAAGGCGACCGGTGCCGCGCCGCAGCCGCTAACGCCGCCGACGCTCACGCCCCCAACCGCTCCGACGAAGTGATTGAGCGGCTCGATCCGCCGTCTCCGGCGGGATCAAGCTGTCCGGCCGCCGACCGATGAGGTCCGTGCGGCCGGCCTTTTTTAAGGCCTCGCGCGCGAGCGTCCACTGCGCGGGGTCCCACCAGTAGATGAGCGCCTTCAGCATGCGCTTCTCGCGCAGATCGCGCACGACGGGGACGCGCTCGCCGCTCAGTGGGTCGATGCCCGTGTGATACATCGCCGTCGCGACGGCCATCGGTGTGGGAATGAAATCCTGCACCTGGCGGGGCTTGAGGTCGTTGGTCTTGAGATAGCGCGCGAGCGCGATGGTGTCCGAGAGCGTCGAGCCCGGATGCCCGGTGATGAAGTAGGGGACCAAGTACTGGTCCTTGCCGGCCGCTTCGCTCGCCTGACAGAACGCGTTCGCGAAGCGCTCGTAGCTCTCGATGCCGGGCTTCTTCATGCGCTTGAGCACCGTCGGATCGTTGTGCTCGGGCGCGACCGAAACCTGGCCGCCCGTATGGTGCCGCGCGAGCTCACGAATGAACTCGGGGCTCCGCTCCGCGAGATCGTAGCGCACGCCGGAGGCGATGAAGGCGCGTTTGATGCCCTTTTCTTGCCGCACGGCGCGCAAGAGCTCGAGTAGCGGCCCGTGATCCGTGTTGAGGTTGTCGCACACCTTGGGGTGCACGCAGGACAGCCTGCGGCACGCGTTTTCGATGCGCTCGTCCTTGCAGGCGAGCTTGTACATGTTCGCGGTGGGGCCGCCCACGTCGCTCAAGACGCCGCTGAAGCCCTCCATGCGCGAGAGCTTGCGGATCTCCCCGAGCACGCTCGCCTGGGAACGGCTCTGGATGATGCGTCCCTCGTGCTCGGTGATGCTGCAGAAGGTACAGCCGCCGAAGCAGCCGCGCATCGTCACGATCGAATCCTTCACGGTGTCGTACGCGGGGATGCGCTCGCCGCGATAGCCCGGGTGCGGTAAGCGCGTGAACGGCAGGTCGTACAAGCCGTCCATCTCCGCCTCTTCGAGCGGGAGCGCGGGGCGGTTCAGGAAAATCGCCTGCTCGCCGTGTGCCTGCAGCAGCGGGCGCGCGTTGTGCGGGTTCGTTTCGAGCTGAAATTCCCGCGTCATGCGCGCGAACGCCGCGAGGTCACGCGTCACCTCTTCGTACGACGGCAAGACGACCGTGAGCCCGTCCGTCACGAAGCGACTCGGCGTCGCGGCAATGGCCTGCCACTCCGCGGGGTTGTTCAGCACGTGCGCCGTGCCGCGCACGTCTTGGAGCGCGGCGAGCGGCTCCCCCGCGTCGAGCCGCCGCGCGATTTCCCATGCTGCGCGTTCGCCCATACCGAACACCAAGAAGTCCGCCTTCGCGTCGAGCAAGATCGAGCGCCGCACCGAGTCGGACCAGTAGTCGTAGTGCGCGATGCGCCTGAGCGACGCCTCGATACCCCCGAGCACGATCGGCAAACCGGGGAACGCCTGCCGGCACAGATTCGCGTACACGATGGTCGCGCGATTGGGGCGCTGATTCGGGCGACCACCGGGCGAGTACTGATCCTCGGAGCGCACCTTCTTCTGCGCCGTCAGCTTGTTCAGCATCGAATCGAGATTGCCCGCGCTGATGCCGACGAAGAGCCGCGGGCGTCCCATCGCGAGCAGCGCTTCCGGTGAGCGCCAATCCGGCTGCGCGATCACGCCGACGCGATACCCGCGTCCCTCCAGAAAGCGCGCGACCAAAATCGGTCCGAACGCCGGGTGGTCGACGTACGCGTCGCCCGTCACGATCAGGACGTCGAGCTCGTCCCAGCCGCGCGCGCGCATCTCCTCGCGCGTCGTGGGTAGGAAAGCGGAGGAGGGCAGCGCGGCGCGAGCTCCACGCGCGATGCGGAGCGGCACCGGGCCTTCGGACATGAGGGGCCGGAGTGTAGCCTGCGCTCGGGCTCAGGGCATGGCGCCGTGCCGAATCGCGTTCAGGCTCGCGAGCAGATCCTGGGTGACGGTGGCGCCGTCCGCGACGAAAACGGCCTGTTTCGTGGCGCCCGCCGCAGCGAGCTGGTTCAGGGCCGTTTCGTTCGAGCCGCTCAGACCGATGACGAAGGTCCTCACGCCGTTCGTCGCGTACGCGTCAGCGGCAATCGCGGCGATGTTGCCGATGTTCGTGTCGCAGCCCTCCGGCTCGCCGTCCGTCACGAGCACGATCGCGGTGGCCTCGTCGACATGCGCCAGTTGGTAGGCGCGTGCCCACTTGGCGGCGCCGCCGAGCGCAGCCGACGTCGGCGTCTGGGGATTCGGACTGAGCGTCGCTACGTCGGGCGGGCCGCTCGCCTGAATGGCGCTCACGAGCGCTTGCTCTTGCGTGTCTTCCGGCGCCGACTGCACGGTCAACCGCCCGAGGTCGACCAAAGGAACGGCGCAGGCGTCGACGTCGCAATTGCTCGTGCTGCTCGCTCCCGCGCCGCCAGCTCCGGCGCCGCCGGCTCCGGCGCCGCCCGCTCCCGCGCCACCGAAGCCGAAACCGCTCGACGTTGCAGGATAGCCGTCACAGCCGTTCGCCGGCACGTCCGAGGGGAAAAAGCGCAGCGCGACACCGAGCCCCTCCGCACCCGGATCCTGAACGAAAGCAACGAGCGCCTGCGTCAAGAGTGCCCAGCGCGTCGGCCCATCCATGCAGCGCGGATCGGCGCTAGTGAAACTCCCGTCGGTGGCAGTTCCGCACTCCAGCATCGACCACGAGTCATCGACCATCAGCAGCAGATTCAGCGCCTTCGGAGCGCCTGCTCCGGCTTCGCCGCCCGCGCCTCCTGAATCCGTACCGCTCGCGCTCACGCCGCCGCGCCCGGCTCCCGCTTCCGAGCCGCCGCCGCGCCCCGAGCTACCGCCAGCACTCGCTCCGGCCTCGCCCGCCGCGCCGCCCGCCCGATCGCCGCTTCCGGTTCCGGAACGTCCAGCGAGCTCGACGGTTCCGCCGCTTCCGCCTACGCCAACCCCGCCGCCGCCCGGCTCCGCGCCGGCGCCAGCCCGTCCCGCCATCAAACTGGCGCCGCCCCTGCCCGCGTCCGCGCCGTGTCCGCGCGTCGACGAATCCTTCCCGCCGCACGACACGACCGCGCCGAGCGTTACACCCGCGGCGACCCAGAGCACCAAGCGCAGTTCCATCGGCTCCCTCCTTACGAACTATACCGGAGAGCGGCGTCGTCGGACGTCAATCGCGCACGTGGTGGCTTGCTCGTTGTCCGCAACCTCGGCGCTTTGCCGTCCGTGGTCTCGATGCCGAGTTCACGGTTGGGCGCGGCTCAACACCCTGACATCGACGTCCCGGTCATCGCTCGTCGCACGAACGCGCTCGCTCGCGCCGTCGCGCGTTTGTCGCTGAAATTGCGGCAGTTCGTACAAAGTCGCGCTCGTGTGTGCGCGTGGCACGTCGCTTGCTGACGTGGGGGCGCTTGGCCCGCGCGGGCCGCTTCGGAGGTGGCCGATGTTGAAACGAATCGCAATCGTGGTGGTGAGTGCGTGCGCGTTGCTCGGCGCGGTCGGCTGCGGCGGCGACGATGACGACGCTGCGAACGGAGGCGGCGGTTACACGTATTACACGAGCAGCGGCGGGTCATCGTCCAAGTCGGGCGGCTCGGGCGGGACGGGCGCGGCGAGTGCGCTTCCGCCCGTGTACACGAGCACCGGCGGCACGGGGACGGGTGGCGCGGGCGGCACGACCACGAGCGGCACGGGCGGGAACGCGGCGGCGGGAACGGGCGGATCGTCGGTGCAAGCCACGCCGCCCGCGACGAATCCCTTCGTGCTCGCCGCGCACGATCCGCTCTCCACGTTCGCGGCCGATACGGATACCGCGAGTTACGACATCTTCCGCGGTCAGATCGAAGGCGGCGCGCTGCCGAACAAGACGAGCGTGCGGCTCGAGGATTTCGTCAATTACTTCGACTACGACTATCCGGCGCCCGCGGGCGACTCCGACGTGCCGTTCTCGATGAGCCTCGCGGCGGCGCCGAGCCTTTACGATACGGGCACGCTGCTCTTTCGCGTCGGCATCCAGGGCAAGCTCGCACCTGCCGAGCGCGGCCCCGCCAACCTCGTCTTTTTGATCGACGTGTCCGGCAGCATGGCGGCAGAGAACAAGCTCCCGCTCGTCCAAGTCGTGCTCGACGAGGCGCTCGACGTGCTCCAGCCGACCGACGAGATCTCGATCGTCACTTACGCCGGTTCGACGATGGTCGCGCTCGAGCCGACGCCGCTCAGCGAAAAGGCCACGATCCGCGCCGTGATCGACGGCTTGCACGCAGGCGGCTCGACCGCCGGCGCGTCGGGCATCGACCTCGCGTACACGCAAGCCGAGTCGGCGTTCGTCGCCGGCGGTATCAATCACATCGTGATGTGCACCGACGGCGACTTCAACGTCGGCGCATCGTCGGACCAGGCGCTCCTCGATCTGATCACGCAAAAGCGCCAGAGCGGCATCACGCTCACGACGCTCGGCTTCGGCACGGGCGATTTGAACGACTCGATGATGGAGAAGGTGAGCGACGCCGGCAACGGCATGTACTCCGTCATCACGAGCGAGGACGAGGCCGTCAAATACGCTCACGATCAGCTGCTCTCGACGATGCTGCACATCGCGAAGGACATGAAGATCCAGGTCGAATTCAACCCCGACCAGGTGCTCGCGTATCGCCTGCTCGGCTACGAAGATCGGGCCATCGCCGACAATCAGTTCACGAACGACGCCATCGACGCCGGCGAAGTGGGCGCCGGGCACCGAGTGACCGCCCTTTACGAAATCGTGCCCGCGGGCGGCGTGGTTCCGGCTCCCGCGGGCGCGCCCGCGCTCGAGGACGGAAGTGCTTACACGGGTGAGCTCGACGTCGTCGCTACGGATCTCGCGATCGTGAAGGTGCGCTACAAGCAGCCCGGCGCCGCGGCGACCGACGACGCCACGGAGGTGGACGCTTCCTTCGCCATGAGCGACGTGAGCACGTCGCGCGACGACCTCGACGCGGATTTTCGCTGGGCTGCTGGCGTCGCGACGTTCGCCGAAATCCTGAAGGGCAGCCCGTTCGCGAGCCGCTCCCAGTTGGCGGAAATCGACTCGATCATCAGCACCGATCCGGGCAACACGACCGGCGACAAGTCGGAGTTCGTGACGCTCTTCGCGAAGGCACGCCAGCTACTCGGGACGAAATGAGGCGTCGCAGAGCGGGCAGTCGATCGACTGCCCGAGCCGGCCCGCGCGACCCTCGCGCGTCGTGACCCAGGCGCGCAGCTCCCACGGCGGCCGGTGCCGCACGTGCTGTGTGTGACCGCACGCGAGCTCGGCGACCCAGTGCCCCTCCGCGTCTTGATGAAAGCGGGCAATCGTCGTTTCCACGCCGATCGCAGCGTATCACCGGCGCGAGCGGACAAAATCAAGAGCAACGCGCGTCACGCGACGATCATCGGCAAGCTGCCTCAGATCCGCTCGTTCCGACACGCCGTCGATGCGACGACGCTCAGGATACGCTCTGGCTCGCCCGAGCCTTTCCCGTGCGAGCATTCGCCGCGCGAACCAAGAGTAAGGCTAGGATCAACGCCCCGTACACGAGCGGCTCGGTGGTGTCCTTCTTTACGCGCCAAAAGAAGTGGAGCACGGCGAGCGCGCCGATCGGGTAGATCACGCGGTGCAAGAGTTTCCAGCGCTTGAAGCCGAGCCGCTGCACCATGCCCTTCGTGGAGGTGACGGCGAGCGGAATCAAGAGCAGCCACGCCGTGAAGCCGACCCAGATGAAGGGGCGCTTGGCGATGTCGTCGCCGATCGCGCGGAAGTCGAAGCGCTGATCGAGGCCCGCGTAGGTGAGCACGTGCAGCGTCCCGTAGAAGAAGACGAACAGGCCGAGCATGCGACGAACGCGCGCCGGCCAGGTCCAGCCGAAAAGGGTTTTTGCCGGCGTGCAGGCGAGCGTGAGGACGAGAAAGACGAGCGTGACGAGGCCCAGACGGTTCAAGCCCTCCGCGATCGGATTCGCACCGAGGCCGTGACGCCACGCGCGGTAAAGGATCGCAGCAAGCGGCACGAGCGCTCCGGTGAAAACGGCCGGTTTGAGCCAGCGGAGCGGCGTAGCGGCCATCAGTAATACTTCGCGAGGTCCATGCCCTTGTAGAGCGACGCGACCTCGTCGGCGTAGCCGTTGAAGAGCAGCGTGGCGCGGCGCTCGAGGTCGCCGATCCGCCGCTCGGTCGCCTGGCTCCAGCGCGGGTGACTCACGTGCGGGTTCACGTTCGCGTAGAAGCCGTAAGACTTTGGCGCGATGCGGCTCCAGGTCGTCGCTGGCTCCGTATCGGTGAAGCGGAGCTTGACGATCGATTTGATGCCTTTGAAGCCGTATTTCCAGGGCACGACCAGCCGAATCGGCGCGCCGTTTTGATTCGGCAACGTCTTGCCGTAAAGGCCGACGGCCATGAGCGTGAGCGGGTGCATGGCCTCGTCCAAACGCAACCCTTCGACGTAGGGCCACGCGAGCACACGCTCTTTGGTGAGCGGCATCTGCCGTTCGTCGAGCAGTGTCTCGAACGCGACGTACCGGGCGCTCGAGGCGGGCTTGAGTTTCTCAATCAGCGCGCCGAGCGGAAAGCCGAGCCACGGAATCACCATCGACCATGCCTCCACACAGCGCATGCGGTAAATCCGCTCTTCTAGCGGGAACCATTTGAGGATGGTGTCGATGTCGAGCACGAGCGGCTTTTCGACGAGCCCGCTCACCTCGATCGTCCACGGGCGCGGCTTCAGGGTGTGTGCGTTCTCGGCGGGGTCGAGCTTGCTCAGGCCGAACTCGTAGAAGTTATTGTAGTGGGTGATGTCCTGATACGACGTGGGCGGCTCGCTCACGCGAAATGGGCTCGGCTTGCCCGATCCGGTGGCGCTCGGAACAGGCGTCGGATCCACTTCGGGCGGCGGTCCACCCTTGCCCGCGCCGGTGACCCACAACAGACCGCCTCCGAACGCCGTCGAGGCGCCGAGGAACAGCGCGCCCTGCCGCATCAGCTCGCGGCGCTTGAGATAGAGCGCCTCGGGTGTGATCTCGGATTGAGGCGGTTCGCGACGCGTCATGGAACCCTGAGGGCCTCATTCTACGTCGCTCCCTCAGTGGAGGGGGCGTGGAGCTCGATGCCCGAGCGCGGACTGCCCGGGCAAACGATGAGTTAGGGCACGACGTTCGCCACGGGATCGGTCGTTCCGTCCACGGCGTTCGCGGTTTGGAGCACGACGTAGCCGGCGCTCGAACGATTGCTCATACCGGCCGTCGGAGTCGAACCACTGTGGGCGGTCGCCCCGAGTGCCGTGATCTGCCCGTCGCCGACCGCCACGTGATTGCCCCGAATGAGTACGTAGCCGCCCGAAGCCGACACGTCGCGCGACGCGTCGGGCGGCGTCGCGGTAATGGAACCGGAAGCACGGACCGTCAGCGTATCGACCAAGAGGAGCACGACGCCGCCGCCCTGGGTGTTGTTGAAATGCGTCTGGAGCCCGGGACCGGTGTCGAAGGTCGTGCAAGTGATGTTGCCCGCCGCGCCAGAGCCGAGCGTGAGACGCGACCCGTCACCCGCGCCATAGGCGGCGCCCGGCTCGCCCATGACGCGGCCGTCCGGGTTGATTCCAGCTTCACCGGGGGCGGCGTGTCCGGCCGACGCGCAGATGGGCGAGTTGTCCACGAAGAACAGATCCGTTCCGGCGCCGAGGCCGCCAGGCCCGCCCGCGTTGTGCGACGTGGTCTGCGTCCCGGGACCCGTGATCGACTCGCCTGCCTCGGTCGTCACGTTCGCGCGGCAATCACTGCTATCGGTGCTCCAGTGACCTGGCCTGTAGCCGAGCGATGCCGCCGAGATCGTGCCGGCGACATCGAGTGCGGCTGCGCGCAGGGCGACGACGCCGCCTTTCGAGCCGTCCCACGGCGAGCTCGTCAACGTCACTCCGTCAGGAATCGTGAGCGCGCCGAAGTGCGGCACGCGCAGGAGCGCGACCTTCTGATCTCCGCTGCCCGTGCCGATCTCGGCGTTCGAGTCTTCCGCAACGCCGTAGCTCCGTTGCGTCGGTGCCTCGAACGTAACGGTCGTGTCTGCCACGGAGTGGACCGTCAAGAGCTCCCAATTGCCGATATTCGGCGTTGCATCGGGCGTACCCTGCAGGTTGATGAGCAACACTTCGTCTCCGCTCGTCAAGCAGTCGCCTTCCGGTGCCGTATCGAGCGTGGCGCTCGTCGACGTGAGTGCCGTCACGCTGAATGCCGGCGCCTCCGCGCACGAGCGCCCCGTCGTGAGCGGCCCCGCCGAAAGATCGGTGTCGCTGCTGACGACTGCCGGCGCGAGGCAGCTCCCGCCCGAGCAGAGGCCGCCATCGCAGAGCGCCCCGTCTACGGCGCATGGACTCGTTGCTCCGCTTGCGCCCGCAGCGCCGCCCTCCCCACTCTGCCCTCCTTCACCGCTCGTGCCCGGCTCGACTTGCGTTCCGCCCGACCCGGCGGATGCGCCTCTGCCGGCCGAGCCGCTTCTTCCGGCTGTGCCGCGTCCGGCCGAGCCGCCCGTTTCGCTGCCACCCGTGCCGCTGGTTCCACCTTCATCGGGCGCACTGCCCGCGGTACTGCCACCGGTCTCTGCCGCGGCGCGGCCGCTCGAGCCGCCCTTGCCGCCCGCACCGCTCGTCGAGCCACCGGCAGCCGATTTGCCGCCCTTGGCTGGCGATTCGCTCGTGTCGTCCGCTGAGCCACAGGCCACGGCGACGGGGCCCATGAGGCCAGAGCAGACGGACGCCTTGAACCAGAAGGTCACATTGTTTCGTCGCATCGATGCTCCGCGCAAAAGGCTTGGCGCGCTCGCGCCCGGATGCCAGACCCCTATTTGGGTAGAATTCACCGTTGCCCACCTTTCGCCGCCGCTTGGCACGCACGTCCGACGCGTCAACCATCGTCGGCTTGCTCGCGAGACCTTTGGGCCAAGGTTACGGTCCAAGCTCGCCGGCCTTGGCGTTGCCGATCCTCTCGCGCTTGCTCGAGGCAGGCGCCGCCCGGGGCGTGACTCTCATCGAGGGCTCGCGAGAGGTCGGCGGTGCGAGCAGCGTTTGCGGCGTCGCGATCACGGGCTTCGTCGAGCTGACACAGGCGCGAGCCTGGATCGAGCAGCCACCGACACATCTCGTTGACCACGTTTTCGAGTGTGAGCGCGCGGGTGAGCCCGTATTGCTCCGACCGGCACGGGTCGCCACGGAGAACGCCAGCTCGGGCATGGCGCTCGCGTTTCTCGCGTTCGCGCTCGGCGCGGACCTGAAGGACGCGTCGGGCACCAAGCAGATCGCCCTGATGCACGAGGGATTTCGGCTCTTTCACGCGGGGTACTACTGCCCGCTCGCCATCCACCCGGCGCCTCACACGCCAATCGAGCGTGAATCGCTGGTCGGCACGAGCTTTCAACCCGCGGGCGACGGCAGCAGCGTCTGGTTCCTCGACACCACGACGATCGCTCGGGCGCCCTACCACCCGCTCACGGCCGTCATGCGCGAGTTCCCGCCGCAGCTCGAATTCTCACCGAGTGAGCGCGAGATGCTCTTTCGCGCCGTGCTCGGTTACGCCGACGCCGAGATCGCCGAAGAGCTTTCGGTGTCGGTCGAGACGGTGCGCAAGCGCTGGCGCAACATCTTCCAGCGCGTCACCGATCACTCGGAGCTACGAATCCTTCCCGCGAACCGCAACGAGCCCACCGGAACGACCCGTGGTCCCGAGAAGCGCCGGGCGCTGCTCGAGTATCTTGCATCGCACCTCGAAGAGCTTCGCCCCTACGCGGTCCAGCGTGATCGCGGGCGCACGCCCCGCTAGCCCATCTAGCGCAGAGAATTGCTTGGTTGAACGCGGACGCGCTTGTTCGTCGAGGCCGGAGCTCAGCGCTGCTTGCCTTCGAACAAGTCGTCGAACGCGCGCTCGAAGTCGTCGTCGTCGTTCACGGCGCGCGCGCTCGGCTGGGGCTTCGGCGGTGCGATGTTCGGGTCGAGCGTGCTCAGACGATCGGCCACGTCGCGATAACCCGGGTCGCGCCGCGCGATCTTCTGGAAGTAGTAGAGCGCGTCGGCCTTCTGCCCCTTCATCTCGTAAACGGTGCCGAGGTCGTAGTAGAGGTTCATCTCCTGTTCGACCGTCTTCGCTTGGGCGCCGAGCGCCTTGATGTACGACTCAGCGGAGCGCTCGAGCTGGTTTTGTTCGAGATAAATCAAGCCGATCATCGCGTAGCACATGCACTCGCGGTGCGGGTCGCGTGCGGCTTGCTCGAACTCGGTGATGGCCTCGCCGACGAGTCCCATCTCCTTGTAGGCGACGCCGAGGTCGTAGTGCGTGGCGCTGTCCGCCTCCACGACGTGCGCGCGCACGCCGGCTTTGAACTTCGCGAACACCTGGTCCACGTCGACGTCGACCATGCTCGACGTGACGTCCGAGGAGCGCATGCTCTCGGCGTTCGGCTCGAGCGTGCCGAGCGACGCCGCGACGTCGAGCTCGGGTACGGCCGGCGCCTTGGCCGCGGCGCCGAGCATGCTGCGCTCGATCGTCTGGCTCGACCCCGAACCGGCGAGCGACTCTTCCACCTCGCGCAGCCGCTCGAGCACGAGCGGGTGGTTCGGCGTGCGCGCGAGTTGATCCTGCAAGATCGCGCGGGCGTCCTCGTTTAGGCCGCGCGCGACGAAGAACTCCGCTTCGTCGAGGGCCTCCTCGAGCGCTTCCATGTCCGGCGTCATGCGCGAGGGCGCGGGTGGCTCCTCGATCACGCTGATTTCTTCGACGATCTCTTCGCGCTCGCCCGCGGGCGGCGCGTATTGCGGCAGCGGCCGCACGTCGTCCGCCGCGAACGGCTCGTCCACGATGAGCAGCTTCGGGCCCGTCGTGTTGGTGGTGCCGCGGTGGAGCGCTTGATCGGCGCCGACCTCTTCGAGATCGTACGACGGCAGCGGCGCGTCGGGATCGAAGGTGTCGAGCACGGCGCGACCGCGTCCGGTGCCCGTGTTCGTGTTCTCGCTCGCGCCGAGCGTCACCTGCCGGAGCATCGCGAGCGCAGCGGCGTGCGTCGGCTCGACCTCGAGCACCTCGCGCAGGAGCGCTTCCGCGTCCGGATGCTCGCCGCGATCGAGGTGGAGCGCGGCGAGATTCACCGTCTCGGTGATGGCGCCTTCACGGTCGCCCGACTCGATCAAGAGCTCGCGCAACTTCGCGCGGATCTCGAGCGAGCGCGGTTCGATCTCGAGCGCGATGTGCAGCGTCTCGATCGCCTTCGGGTACAGGCGCAGGCGGCGGAAGGAGTCCGCGTCGACGATCGCCTTCTTCGCGTGCGCGCGCGCGTCGAAGGACGAGGCCTGCTCGGCGACTTCCTCGATCACGGGTCCTTGCTCGTCGACCACGACGATGTCCGGCGGCAGGCTCCCCGAAGTGCCCTTGCCCGCCCCCGTGGTCTCCTCGATCACGTCGACCGCGGAGTCCGCCAGGCTGATTGGGACGCTGGAGGCCGGCGGTGCCGAGCTCGGCGCCGGCGCACGCACGCTCTCGAGCGAGCGCACCGTCTCGTCGTCGCCCGCGATTTGCCGCAGGTGCTTGAGGAGCTGCTTGTAGAGATCGCCCTTGCCCTGCTCGCGCGCGAGCCGGGCCATCTCCTTGTAGACCTCGAGCGCTTTGTTTTCCTGGCCGATGAGGCCGAAGGCGCGCGCGAGCAAGCCGAGCGTATCGAGGTCGCGCGGATCGGTCTGGAAACAGATCTGTAGCTTCGCGAGCGCCTGCAGGCCGTCCTCGCGCGAGCCGCGCTCGAGGTAGAGCTCGGCCGCCACGCGCGCGAAGCGCGCATCGACGCGGAAGTGCAAGATGCGCTCCACGACCTTGAGCGCGTCCTCGCGCCGCCCGAGACCGAGCAAAAGCTCGCCCGCGCGCCAAAAAAGCTCGATCGCTTCGTCCAGGCTCTGCACCCGGCAGCACGCTTCCGCATGCCGCAGGTGGGGCAGGGGGTTGGTCGGATCGAGCTCCACCATGCGGCGAAACACGTCGATCGCTTCGCGATCGCGCCCGCCGCGCTGGAGTCGCGTCGCGACCTCGTCGTAGGCGGCGAGCGCGTCGCTCGTCAGTCCGAGCTGCGTGTAAATCTCGGCGAGCTTCGGCACGATGTGGCCGTAGCGATCCGCAAGCGCCGGCGCGTGCTTCTTGATGAGCTCGCGAATCTGTTTGTAGACGGCGATCGCCTTGAGCGCGAAGCCCTGCGACGTGTAGTACTGCCCGACCCGGTCGTAGGTCGCGATGGCTTCGGGATACGCTTGAAGGCGCGCTTGTAAGTCGCCGATCTTCAGCAGCGTGCGAGCGTCGTTCGGGTCTTCTTGAAGGACCCGCTGGTACTCGGCGATCGCCCGATCGTACTTCTTTTTCTCGACGTACTTCTGGGCGGCCTGAAGGACTTTCTCGCGGTCGATGGACACGGGATCGTTTCTATCCGCACGACCCGCGTCGCGCGTGCCCGCGCAGAGAGAGTCGCCCGGAAGCACAGAAGCATAGGACAGGCCCCATGGTCGGTCCAGTACTGCTGCATGTGGACGCGGCGCGGCGTTCCTATGCCTAGGTGCGAGCGCACACCACCTTTGGGTCGCTCGCCAACCGGAGCGTGCAAGACTCGTCAACACGATGAGTGACGAGGAGGTCACGCTCGAAAAGATCCAGGCGGCGCGGGCGCGGCTCAGCGGCCGAGTCGCGGCGACGCCGTGCCGCGCGAGCATGCGGCTGAGCGAGCGTTATGGGAATCCAGTCTACCTGAAGCTCGAGTCACTCCAGCCGACGGGCAGCTTCAAGGAGCGAGGCGCGTGCAACCGCATCTTGCTCCTTTCCGAGGCCGAGCGTGCCCGCGGTGTGATTGCCGCGAGCGCGGGAAATCACGCTCAGGCGGTCGCGCGCCACGCTGCTGCCCTCGGCGTCGTCGCGACAGTGGTCATGCCCGAAACGACGCCGCTCGTAAAAGTGACGGCCGCGCGCCGGTTCGGAGCCGAAGTCGTGCTGCACGGCCAGAGCTACGACGACGCCTTCGAGAAGGCGCTCGAGCTCGTGAGCGAGAAGGGCCTGACGCTCGTCCATCCCTTCGACGACCCCGGCGTCATCGCCGGCCAGGGCACGGTCGGTCTCGAGATCCTCGAGCAAGTGCCCGACGTGGCGGCGGTGGTCGTTCCGACGGGTGGTGGCGGGCTGCTCGCCGGCGTCGGTGTCGCGATCAAAGCGCTCGCGCCGCACGTGCGCGTCTACGGCGTCGAGTCGCGCACCTTCCCAGGGATGAAGCAGGCCGTCGAGCAGTCGTCGCCGCCGTCCATTCTCGGCGGCAAGTCGATCGCCGACGGCATTGCCGTGCGGCGCGTCGGCGCGCTCACCCGCCGGCTCGTCGCGCGCACGGCGGACGGGGTCGTCTTGGTTGACGAGGAGGAAATCGCCGAAGCGATCCTGCTCCTGCTCGAAGCCGACAAAACCGTGGCCGAGGGCGCTGGCGCCGTCGGCGTCGCGGCCGTCGTGCACGAACGCATTCCCGCCGCGGCGGGTCCCGTCGTCGTCATCGTGAGCGGCGGCAACATCGACGTGAACCTGATTTCACGCGTGATCGAGCGCGGTCTCGTACAGACGGGCCGTACGGCGCGTTTCCGCGTCATCTTGCCCGACGTCGCGGGCGCCCTCGCGGAGCTCGCCTCCCTCGTGGGGAAGCTCCGTGCCAACATCCTCGAAATCCAGCATGACCGCGCGTTCGCGGGAGTCGAGCTCGGGCAGACGCTCGTCGAGCTCGTCGTCGAGACGCGCGGCCACGAGCACGTCGCCGAGCTTCGCACCGAGCTGATGCGTCGCTTCGCGCTGGAAGCTGCGGGCGATGCCGAAGATCCTTCGCGCCGCCCGTGAGTAGGGGAGACGAGCGCGTCGCGATCGCCACGCGTGTGCGCGGCTGTGCCGCGAGGTGCGAATCCACCTTACGAAAGTGACGTCCGGCAGGAACGTCCGCCGCACGACGCTAAATTTCTGAAACCGGGAGACGTAGGGGAATCACCGTGAAATTGGCCTCCCCTGTCCCACACGACGTGCCTCGCCGGCGCGCGCTCGCGAGGCGGCGAAAAACATGACCGCAACGGGGGTTGGGGAAGGGCAGGTTCTAGGGCGCTACGAGCTGCTGCTGCGCGTCGCGCAGGGCGGCATGGCACGGGTCTGGGCGGCGCGCCTGCACGGCTCGCGCGGCTTTAGGAAATTAGTTGCAGTAAAAACGATTTTGCCGGGCGTGATGGATGGGGACCGACTCGAGCAAATGTTCCTCGAGGAGGCGACGCTCGCGTCCGGCATCCATCACCCGAACGTCGTCGACACGCTCGAGCTCGGCGAGCAGGACGGCGTCCTCTTCATGGTGCTCGAGTGGGTCGACGGCGAACCCTTGAGCCTCGTGATGCAGGAGTCCGTGAAGACGGGCGGCATTCCGCTGCCCATCGGGGTGAGCATCGTCGCGCAGGCGTGCAAAGGGCTCCATGCTGCGCACGAGCTCGCCGACGACACGGGCGCACCGCTCGGGGTCGTGCACCGCGACGTATCGCCCCACAACGTGCTGGTTGGCTACAGCGGCATCGCGAAGGTCGTCGATTTCGGCATCGCCAAAGCCACGCAGCGCTCGAGCGGACTGACGGAAACCGGCGAGGTGAAGGGCAAGCTCGCGTACATGTCGCCCGAGCAGGTGCGCGGGCGCGCCGTCGACCGCCGCACCGACGTGTTCGCGCTCGGCACCATGCTCTACGCCCTCACGACCGGAACTCATCCGTGGAAGGGCGACCATCCGGGTGCGACCACCGAACGACTCATTTCCGAGCGTCCGGCGAAGCCCCCGTCGGCCTATCGCGACGACTATCCCGAGGCGCTCGAAGCCGTCGTGCTGCAAGCGCTCCAAAAGGATCCGGAGAAGCGCTTTCCGACCGCGGAGCGGATGCTCGCCGCGCTCGAGGACGCGCTTCCGAGCTCGCTCGAGGGCAACGCCGAAGCGCGCATCGCCGACTTCATGAAAATGTTGGTCGGCCCGCGTGGCGTCGAGCGAAGAAAGCAGATCCGTCTGGCGGGCGATCTACTCGACCAGCGGCGAGCGCTCACGGGCATGGTGACGAGCACGACGGGGACCAGCGGCTCCACGAGCGCGGTGGCCGTCGACTCGAGCAGCGGCGTGAGTCAGCTTGGCCCCTTGAGCCGACCGGGCTCACCGCCCGCGACGCCGTCGCTCCGTGCCGAGCGACGCCGGTTCGACCGGTTCGTCTGGGCGGCCGTCGGTATGGCGTTCGCCGGCGGCCTCGGATTTTTGATCAAGCGCGGGATGACGGGCGGTGAGACGGCGGCCGCGCGCGCCGCAAGCGCGGGCCTCGACGCGCAAGCGCCGAGCGCGGCGCTCGTAGCGCCACCTCCGAGTCCGGTGCACTCCGGGACGCCCAGCTCGCTCGAGAGCGCCGCGCCGCGAGCGACCGTCGACGCGGAACGTGACGACGACGCGAGCGCGCGCGGCAAGAGCAAAGCGAGCGGACACGCGGGGTCGCGCGTGCCCGCCGTTCGGATCAAGAGCGGTGGCGCGCCGCTAGCCGCTTCAGTGGATATACCCGCGCCGCCACAACCGGCGAAGGGCGCGGCTACTGCGACGAGCGCTGCCCCGGCCCAGCCCGCGTCTTCACCGTCGCCCGCAACGGCGCCGGCCACGAGCTCGAACGCGTGGAACCCAGCCACGTTCGGCAATCGCTACTGAGGGAGCACCAGCATGAAGCAAGTACGCGCACGCAATTCTTGGATCTTCGGTTTCGGACTCGCGAGCCCGCTCTTCTTCGGCATGGCTTCGTGCCAGAGCGAAGAGGGCGGCCTCACGCTCCCGAACGCGGGTCACGGCGGCAGCGGTGCCGCCGGCGGCATGCAGGCGACGAGCGGCGGGACCGGTGGCACCGACATGGACCTTGCGGGCAGCGGCGAGCTCGCCGGCGCCGCGGGCCACGACGAAAACGGCTCGGGCAACCGCGGTGGAGCCGGCGGCAAGGCGGCGAACGGTGGGACTGGCGGCTCGGGCGGCTCGCACCAAACCTCGAGCGGCGGTAGCGGCACGGGTGACACCACGGGGAGCGGCGGCGGCTCCGCGCTCGGCGGCAAGGGCGGCTCCAGCTCGGGCGACGGCGGCATGGCCGGCGTCACGCAAGAGAACGGCGGCGAAGGCGACGCCCCGGGCGAAGCGGGCGCGGGTGGTAGCTCCGACCAGACCCCGCAATCGCTCTGCATCTTCCACAGCCCGCCGTCGATCACGAGTGGCGGGGAAGGCGGCGCGGCGCCCGCTCCAGGCGGCGTACTCGTGGCGACGAACGCCTTCGTCGGCCCGTACCTCACCGATCAGACGGGCCTCACGCTGTACATCTACGGCGCGGACTTTCCCGGCGATTGCCAGAACCCGCCCGTGAGCAATTGCGTCGCCGACTGCACGCAATCCTGGCCGATCTTCGACGCGGGCGAGCGCGTGCTCGACCCGTCGCTCAGCGATGGCGTGTTCGGCACGCTCGATCGCGGCGGCGGCGTCTTCCAGACGACGTATTACGGCTGGCCACTCTACCGTTACAAGTCCGACACCACGAGCAACGCCATCAACGGTCAGGGCAAGAGCAAGACCTGGTTCGCTGCCGAGGTCGAGCTGCCGAACCTCATGATCATGCGCGGACCGGTCGACTCCGGCGGCGTGAAATACCTGAGCGACGATCACGGCCACACGCTGTATTCGCTGTCGGGCGATACGCTGGGCGGCACGGGCGTCGAACCCGCGAGCGCGTGCAGTGGCGACTGCCTCGCGGAGTTCATCCCGTTCGCGCCGGGCGCCGTGTATCCCGTGACGAGCATCGAGCCGCACGACGTGGCGCTCTTCTTCCGCGCCGACGGCAGCCTCCAAACCGCCTACAAAGGCGCTCCGCTCTATTTCGCGAAGAGCGACCTCCGTTCCGGCCAAACCAACGGCCTCACGCTGTTCGGCGGCGCCCTGGTGACGCCGTGACCACGCGTCTGCTCAAGGGCACGCGGCGCGCGGTGTGGGCGCTCGCCGGGCAATTGCTCGTGTCCGTGCCCGCGCACGGTGCGCCCAGCGCGACCGAAAAAGCTGCGGCTGAAGCGTTGTTCGAGGAGGGCACCAAGCTCATGGCGGAGCAGAAGTTCGACGCCGCCTGCGCGAAGTTCGAGGCGAGCAGCGCCATCGAGAACGGCCTCGGGATCAAGCTCTGGCTCGCCGATTGCTACGATCGCGTGGGCCGCACGGCGAGCGCGTGGGGCCTCTTCAGCGAGGCGGCAGCGCTCGCGCACCAGAGCGGCCAAGCCGAGCGCGAACGCGCCGCGAACGAGCGCGCGGTCGACCTCGAACGGCGCTTGTCGAAGCTCGCGATCAAGCCGCCGCTCGGCGGGTTGCCTGCCGGTGTCGTCGTGACGCTGAACGGCGTCGCGATTCCGACCGCGTCGCTCGGTACGCCGCTCCCGGTCGATCCCGGCGTCGAGCACGTCGTGTTTCGAGCGCCGGGCTATCGCGCCATCACGCTCGAACGCGCCGTCTCGCCCGGGCCGAGCAGCTTCGTGCTCGAAGTGCCGCGCTTCGAAGCGGAGCCGCGCGCGGCGACGCCGGCCGCGAACGAGCCGCGGCACGCCGCTCCCGCGAATCACCCGCAGCCCGGCACGACGCAGCGGACGCTTGCCTACGCCGTCGGCGGTCTCGGTGTGCTCTCGCTCGCCGGCGCCGGTGTGCTCGCCTACCGCGCGCATTCGCTCGACACCGATTCGCACGCGCACTGCCTCGTGAGCGAACCGAACGCCTGCGACGCGACGGGCGCGTCGCTGCGCGGCGAAGCGATCAACTACGGCAACGTCGCGACGGGCGCCCTGCTCGCGGGCTCGGCGCTCACCGTCACGGGCGTCGTGCTCTTGCTGACCGCGCCGAGCGCTCACGCGCCGGACGTGCGCGTGGACGCGAAGCTCGCACCGAACGGCGGCTTCGTTGCCGTCACGGGGAGGCTCTGATGACGACTGCTCGTCTTCGCGCGTGGACGCTCGCGGGCGCAGGCGCGCTCGGCGCGCTCGCGGCCTGCAATCAAGTGCTCGGCATCGACCAGGCAAGCGTGGATCCGCGTCTCTCGGTCGCCGCGGCCGGAACCGCCGGGCATTCACCGCTGAACGCGTCGGGCGCGACGGGCGGAACCGGCGGCAGCGGCGCGAGCGCGGCAAGCGGCGGAACGGGCGCCGGCGAGCTCACGGCGAGCGGCGGATCCTCCGGGCACGAGCTGCACGCCGGCGGCGGTTCGAGCGCGGCTCAGGGCGAAGGTGGCGAGGCGAACGCCACCTTGGGTAGCGGCGGCTCGCCCGCCAAGGGCGGCTCCAGCGCCACCGGCGGCTCGACCGTGACGGGCGACGACCACGGCGCGAGCGGCGAAGCCGGCGCCGCGGGCGCGACGAGCGGCCCCGTCGACCTCTGCAACGAGTATTGCGACATCCTCGACGACGCGTGCAAGAGCGACGCGGAGCAGTACCGCGACCGCGATCAATGCATGACGATCTGCCACCTCTTGCCGCAAGGCACCGTGGGGGCGGCCGACGACGACAGCGTCGCTTGCAGGCTGAAATATGCGCAAAAGACGCGCTACACGAACGGCGCCGAGACCGCGCAGTATTGCCGCGAAGCAGGACCGGGCGGCGACAACCGCTGCGGCACCGTGTGCGAAGGCTACTGCACGCTGATGGCGCAAGTCTGCACGCAGCAGACCGCGGGCATGTATCACTTCGCGAGCACCGACGACTGCCTCTCGACGTGCAACGCGCTGCCGGCGCCCACGGTGCCGTACTCGGACACGAACCCGCTCGTCTCCGACGGCAACCACGCGCTCTGCCGACTCTTTCACGTCGCCTCCGCCGCGATGGCCGACGCCGACGAGCACTGCGAGCACGCCATGGGCGTCACGCTGTGCGAAGCAACCGGTCAATGACGGCGCGCGCCGAGCGCCTGCCGTCGGGCGCAGCGCTCGCGGTGTTCGCTGCCCTGTGGGGCTTCGCGTGCAGCGCTCAAGACGGCGAGCTCGTCCCGAGCTTGTCGACGTCGGGCAACGCCACGGTTCCGAGCGGATTTTGCGACGCAGCGGCCGTCGTGGCCGCCAAATGTGTCCGCTGCCACTCGGAGCCGCCGGCGCACGGCGCGCCGTTTTCCCTCGACGGTTACGACGCGATGACCGAGCCCTCGCCCACCGCCGGCGACCCCGAGCGCACGCGCGCCGACCGCATGCGCGCCGCCGTCGAGTCGGGCGAGATGCCGTACGTTGCGCTCGACCTCGACCCACCGGTCGAGCCGCTCAGCTGCGAAGAGCGAACGACGTTACTCACCTGGCTCGACGCCGGCGCCGCGCCGCCCGCCGACGGCGACTTCACGTGCAGCGCGCGAGCTCCCGCGTTGCTCGCCTGCGACGCCACACTCTGAAGCCACGCCGCACGTCGTCGCGCGTGTTTGTTGGGTGTTTGAGGCGGGCATTCGTTCACGACGCACGGCGGCAAGGTCGCGCGCCGTTCCACCCTCTTGGCTTACGACGAATGGCGCCGATGTAGGACTAGCGGACTCGCGGTTCGAGCATCACATTGAGTACGTCGGGTGACCCACGTGCCCGGCGCGTGCGCATGTCGATCTCGCGCATTCTCAGCCGATCCAGCGCGGTGCTCCTCGCGCTCGCGCTTGCGCCCGCACACGGGGATGCCGGTAGACCAGCCCACGCCGAACGCGCTCGTTCCTCGAGCGCCAAAGCGGAGGTTCGTCTCGCGAGCGCCGCCGTCCGCTCGGACGAAGCGCCCAACTCCAATGCCGAACCCGCGCGCAATGCGAGCTGCGCCGAGCTCATCGACGAGGCCGAGCGCATGCCGGTCGAGGCCGGGACGCCGCGGCTCGACAAGAATCGCGACGTGGTGCTGCTCTACGCGAAGTCGGAGCCCGTGCTGTTCACGAGCGAGCCGACCGCGAACGAAAAGGGAAGCGAAGCCGCGCGCACGTACCGCACGATGCTCAAGACGACGAGCTCACCGTGGGGCATCCTCGACAAGCTGTGGCCGGTGTTCTCGCTGAACCCCGAGCTCGGACGCGCCGTGCTCCTGCGTGACGGGTACCTGTACGCGGATCGCCCCGAACTCGCGTTCGCGCTGGTCGATCTCGTCACGGTGCAGATGCTCTTCAGCGATCGCACGGTCTGGATCCAGCGCGGCGAGCGCACGTTGCACGCCGAGCGCACGAAAGCCGGACGCTACGTCTTCAGCGACGGCGCCGAGCGCGGGCAGCGCGTGAAACTGCTGCTGTTCGACCGCATCGGCACGGGCACGCCGCCCGCGCCGCTGCACCGCGACTTCCGCGCGCTCCGCCAAACGCTCGGCTTCGACGCCGTGGACGTGAAGCGACTCGGCCGCGAACGCATCGTCGCGAACCTGCGCTACGGCGCGCTTTCGGTGCCGACGCTGCTCGCTTCGGAGGGGGCGCACGTGAGTCTCGTGTGCGAAGCGGTGCCCCCAGGCGGCGAAGCAGCGCTCGGCGCGGCGCGTTCGGAGTATGCGCGCCGGGAGCGAGCGCTCGCGCCGCTCCGCTCCGCGATTCGCGCGGGGGTGCAGGAGGGCTTGCCGTTCGACGAGCCGCTCACCGAGTACGGCCAGCAAGACGGGCGGCTGCGCGGTCAGTGGCTCGCGGCCTACGAAAACGGCCAGAACGACTTCGAATTCCAGACCGACAAGTATTACGTGTTCAACGCGACGGGCCGTCCGCTCGTGCCCGAAGTGTGCGTCGATTTCATCTTCGACAGCTTCGAGCGCGCGAGCGGCACGTGGTGGCGGCCGCGCGGTGAAGCGCGCGGGCGGGTCGTCGGCAAGCTCGACTTCACGACGTTGCCCGACGAGCAACGCCGCCGCGCGACGAGCTTCATCGATTACGCGGAGCGCCACCCGGAGTCGTTCGACGTGTACACGTTGCCGGAGAACGACCGCGTGCCGTTCAAGTTCGGCAAGCGTCTCGCGGATTACCTCGTCGCGGCGTCGCCTCAGTTCCGCCCCGGCGACGTGGTGCTGATTCGCGGTTACGCGCCGTGGGACAAGCCGTGGAAGCCGAAGATCATGCACTTCCACTCGTTCTTCGTTTACGAGAGCGACCCGGTGACGGGGATGCCCATCGCGCTCGCCGGCAACCCGGGGCGCCCGCTCCTGCAGACGTGGCAGTTCGAGGCGTTCCGCACGCCCGACCGCAGCATTTGGTACCGGGTGCGCCCCCGGCTCGAGTGGCTCGAACAGAGCCTGAACGTCGTGGATTCGCCCGAAACGCCCGCTCCGCCGCCGCTCACGGCCGAGCTCGCGGAACGCTGAGGCCGATGCGACGCACTCTCAGGCGGCGTTCATGAACGCTACGTCGTAGCGGGCAAGCTCGGCGTCGGCGCTCACCAGAGTAAGACGTTCGCTGCGCGCCTGCGCGATGAGCATGCGGTCGAAAGGGTCCGCGTGGTGGCGCGGCAAGCCGGCGGCGTCGACCGCGTGTCTGAGCGTAATCGGCAAAATCGTCATCCGAGCGGCACGGGCGCGAGAGGCGAAAAAGGTCTCGAGCTCCTCGGGTAGCGCGAGACGCTTGCGCGCGACTTTGATGCCGAGCTCCCACGGCACGACTACGGATAGAAACAGCTCGGTACCCGGCTCGCTCAACAGTTCGCGTGCCACCATCGAGAGCCGCTCCGGCTCCCCGTGCATCCAAAGGAAGACGTGACTGTCGAGCAAGAGCTTCGTCATCGCGTCGACTTCCGCCGGGAGACACGTCCCGTCCGCTTGGGCTTTTGGCTCGCGGTGACGTTGGGTGTGGGGGGGAAGAGCGGAGCGTCGTAGAACTCCGCGAGCTCTTCTTCGCTCATGGGCGCGAACGCGTCAGGCGCGATCCAAATCTTGCCGCGGTCCGCCCCGAGCACGCGCCGGACTGGTGGCGCCTCGAAGGGGACGAGTTTTGCGATCGGCTCGCCGGCGTCCGCGATCACGACCTCTTCGCCAGCCCGCACCCGCCGCAAAAGCTCGGAAAACAGGGTCTTGGCCTGGTAGATGTTGAATGCGGCCACAGAGCCAAACGTAGCCTTGACCAACATGTTGGTCAACCGGACGCTCCGAAACGCGCGCCGCGTTTTGGCCGTACTATCCTTTCGTCATGACGCAGAGCGCCCGCTACTTCGCGCCGTTCGGTCCGCGGGGGTCGCAGCCGGTCGATGCCGACCTCGCCACCCGACTGCTCGCCATCGCGCTCTCACGCGGCGGCGACTATGCGGACCTGTTCTTCGAGTACCGCGCGGGCGGCGGGCTCACGTTCGAAGAGGGCATCACGCGCAGCGCCTCGCGCGGCGTTTCGCTCGGGCTCGGTGTGCGGGTGCGCAAAGGCGACGCGACCGGCTACGCCCACGTCGAGGATCTCGAGTGGGAGTCGATGCGGCGCGCGGCCGAGACGGCGGCGCGCATCGCGAGCTCGGGGGCGACGCCGCCGCCCGTGCGCATCGAGCCGCTCCTCTTGCCCGAGCGCTACCTGCTCGACGCGCCGAGCATCGATCTTTCGGGTTTGGAGAAGCGCTCGCTCCTCGAGCGGGCGAGCAAGGCGGCGCACGCCGCGGATGCGCGCATCGTGAAGGTCAGCGTGACGTTCGCCGAAGAGGTGCGCGAAATCCTGGTCGTGACGAGCGACGGGCGCATGGCTCACGACGTGCAGCCGCTGCTGCGCTTCGGCGTTTCGGCGGTCGCCGAACACGAGGGCCGGCGCGAGTCGGGCCGCAGCGGCGGTGGCGGGCGCAAGACGCTCGGCTACTTCGACGACAAGACGCCCGAGTGGCACGGCCGCGAAGCAGCCCGCCAGGCCGTCGTGCTGCTCGACGCGCGTCCGGCGCCCGCGGGGCAGATGCCGGTCGTGCTCGCCCCCGGCGACAGCGGGATCCTACTTCATGAAGCGGTGGGGCACGGCCTGGAGGCCGACTTCAACCGCAAGGGCACCAGCAACTATACGGGGCGGGTCGGGCAGGTGGTCGCGAGCGAGCTCTGCACCGTGGTGGACGACCCGACGCTCCTCCAGAGCCGCGGTTCCATCAACGTAGACGACGAAGGCGTCGAGCCTACGCGCAGCGTGCTCATCGAAAACGGGATCCTCGCCGGTTACATGCAGGACCGCTTGTCGGCGGGTCACTTCAACGTTCAGCCGACGGGGAACGGCCGGCGCGAAAGCTTCGCGGCCGCACCGATGCCACGCATGACCAACACGGTGCTCCTCGCGGGCCCGCACGATCCCGAGGAAATCGTGCGCAGCGTGGAGCGTGGCATCTACGCGCGGTCGTTCGGCGGCGGGCAGGTCGATATCTCAAACGGAGACTTCGTCTTCTCCTTGACGGAGAGCTACCTGATCGAGAACGGGAAACTAACTGCGCCTCTGAAAAACGTGAACCTTATCGGCAACGGTCCCGAAACATTGAGAGAAGTATCCATGCTCGGAAAGGACGTGGCGCTCTCCGATGGAATCTGGACCTGTGGCAAAGATGGACAGAGCGTTCCAGTCGGCGTCGGCTGTCCAACCCTCAAGATCGGGCGAATCACCGTTGGTGGCACCGAAATCTCTCGATAAGGCCCTGAGTCGGCCTAAGAGCTTCGTCGCGGTGGTGGGCCACGGGCCCATGCTCGAACGCGAGGAGGGGGCGGCAACGACGCTGCGCCAGCTCGGCGCGACCGTGCGCACGCTGGATCTCTGGGACGACCCGGTGAACCTCATTGCGGACGACGACGACGAGCTCGAGGTGCGGCCGCGCGCGCTCGTGTTCGAAGCGCTCGATCGGCCGGATCTCGCGGTGGCGGCTCTGCGTGCCGTGCGCAAGGAGCCGTACTTCGACAACGTCGGCGCGGTGATCGCGGTGACCGTGGGGCAGATCGCGCGCATCGAGCCGTCGAGCGGCTTCGACGACTTCGTGCTGCACCCGTACGTGCCCGAAGAGCTCTACGGGCGGATCCGGGCGCTCGAGTGGCGGCGCAGCGAGTTCGCGACGGAAGAGCGGCACAAGGTCGCCGGCATCGTGGTCGACAAGGCCGGTCACGAGGTTTACGTGGACGGCCGGGCCGTGCAGCTCACCGCGAAGGAGTTCGCGCTCCTCGCGTACCTGTGCGAGCGGCGCGGCAAGGTGCTCTCCCGTGAACACCTGCTCGCGCGCGTCTGGGGCAACCGCTACGAAGGCGGACCCCGCACGGTCGACATTCACGTCCGGCGCCTGCGCGCGAAGCTCGGTCCCGCGCTCCCGCTCGAGACCCTGCGGGGCTCCGGCTACAAGCTGCGCTCACCCGACGCGGACGACACCGGTCCGCGCACCAAAGAAGACGAAGAAGCCGAGAGCGAATGAGCTCGGCCGCGCGCGCGAGGGGGCGCGCGAGACCGACTTTGGTCGGCACGGGCGTTTGCTACCGCTCGTGCCGATGCTCGACCTCTTCGAGTAGGTGACCCGCTCGTTCGAGGGTGCGCTGGCGGCGGTCGCCGCGATGTGTGAGCTCCATGACGAAGCGCACGCAGAGGAAGACGCCCGACACGATGAGAAAGCCGCCCATGACGCGTAGGATCTTGGTGCGCGTGGCGGGCGCGACGTCGCGGCGACGAAGGGCCGTGATGCCGATGAGGATTCCGCACCAGGCGAGCGAACCGAGGCACACGCCGACCGCGAAGGCGGTGGCCGAGAGGAAATGCTTCGAGAGCCAGCCGTTGGCGTAGAGCGTGCTGACGGCGAGCGTCCAGGTCGCGAGCAGCGTCGGATTGAACAAGGTCGTGAGCGCCCCGCGGGCGAAGCCGCGGTTCTCCCCGGCGCCCGAGAAGCGCTGAGCGAGCGTCGGACGCAGGACCAAGAGCAAACCGAGCGTCGTGATGACGATCGCGCCGAGCGCGAGCGACACGAGTACGAGGGCCTGCGTCCGCCCGAATAACTGCGGGAGCGCGAAGGCGATTCCGAGCGCGATGCCGGCCTCGACGAGGGCGCCGCCGAGGGCGATGAGCGCCGCAGTGGCGCGCTCGCCGCCCAGCAGGCGATCCATGAACAACACCGCGACCGGTCCGCTCATGGGTACGGAACCGATGAACGCCAGTCCGAACCCGAGCGGAAACTCCGGGATCAAAAACGACACGGCGAGGTTCCGAGGGCAAGGCCCGTTCCAACGCCGTGCGCCGAGCAGGGCCGCGCGTGTGCGTCCGCTGGTTCTGTCACTGTGACAGTTTGGACGAAACGCGCGCGCCGTGCTGCTAGGCTCGGGCGCGCATGGCCCGGCGACCTCCGACCCTGTTCGTGTCCACCGGTTGCCCCGCGGGGATCGGCCCCGAGGTTTCCGTCGCTGCGGCGGCGCGCTTGCGAGACGTGCCGATCGTGCTCGTCGGGGACGTGGGGACGCTGCTCGAAGCCGCGGCCTTGGTTCACGTCGGGGAGCAGCACCTCGTGCCGTTCGACGGGACGCCGCCACGCCGGGGCAGCATCGGACTCGTGCAGGCGGGGCCCGCGCTCACGCCGAAGGATCGCTTGCCGGGCAAACCGAGCCGCGCGGCCGGTGCGGCTCAGCTCACGGCCGTCGAGACGGCGTTTCGCCTCGTCAAGAAGCACCGCGGCACGGCGCTCGTGACGGCGCCCGTCAGCAAAGCCGCCATCGCGTCGTCCGGCGCGCGCGGCGCGTCGAAGTTCGCGGGCCACACCGAGTGGCTGCAGCACCTCGACGGAGCGAAGACGAGCGTCATGTGCTTCGTCGCACCGAAGCTTGCGACCAGCGTCGTCACGACGCACGTCCCGCTCGCCAAGGTGCCCGGCTTACTCACGCCGAACGGCGTCGCCGACGCCGCCGTCTGGCTCGCGCGCTTGCTCGCGGCGCTCGGCCGCAAGCGGCCGCGGGTCGTCGTGGCGTCGCTCAACCCGCATGCCGGCGAAAACGAGATGTTCGGCAAGGAAGAGGCGCGCGCGATCGTTCCGGGCGTCGCGCTCGCCCAGAAACGCGAACGGTCGGCGCGCATCGAAGGCCCGATCGGCGCGGAAACGGCGTACCGTTACGCCTACGCAGGCAAGTACGACGGTGTGGTCGCGATGTACCACGACCAGGCGACCATCCCGATGAAGCTCGTCGCGTTCGGCGACGCGGTGAACGTCACGATGGGCCTCTCCGTGCCGCGCACGAGCGTCGACCACGGCACCGCGTACGACATCGCGTGGCGCGGTGAAGCCGACGCGCACGGGATGATCGCCGCGCTCGAGCTCGCGACGAAGCTTGCTGCGGCGCGCTGAGTTACGGGGCGCGCCGTGCAGGCGCTGGCAGCATTCGAAGCGCCGGGCGTGAAGGCGAACCCCAAACGGGCTTGGCGGCCTCACGTCGAGTCGAGCTTTCGGTCAGTGGACATTTTGCGACGTTGGCAGTCGGTGCGCGATTGACCTACACGCGAGCGTGAGTCCGCCCGATGCGTGGACGACGCTGCAAGCTGAATGTTCGTCGCCCAAGCTGCAACGATTGGTGCGTCGACCCATGGCGGCGAGGCTGACCAAAAGTGGGCATAACTCGAGGCTTGTACGATGAAGCGTGCGTTGGGCGTGACGTTCTTGTTGGGGCTTGCTGCGGCATGCGGTTCGGATCCTTCGCAGCCTGGCGCGAGCGGCGGCGCGGGCAGCGATGCCAAGGCCGGCAGAGCTGGTGCTGCGGGTTCCATTGCCGGTAGGGCGAGCGGGGGGCGCAAGGCGGACTCCGGCGGTGGAGGAGGAACGAGCGCGGGAGGCAAGGGCGGCACCAGTAACGGTGGTAAGGCGACGGGCGGAAGCAACGCGACGGGCGGAAGCAACGCGACGGGCGGAGGCGACATCCCCGGTGCGGGGAGTGGCAACGACAGCGGTCGTGCCAACGGCGGTAGCGGCAAGGGTGACGGCGGCGGCAGCGACGGCGGTGAAGGGGGCATTCTCGACGCGGCGGGTAGTGACGATGGCGGTGACGCCAACGTGAATGGTGGTCGCGCGGGTGCGGGCGGCAGCGGCGGAGCGGACCTGGGGGGCAATACGGGCGTCGGTGGTGCGGTTGCGGGAGGCGGCCCGACGAGCGAGCCGTGCAGCGTTGAAGGCGCCACCGAGCGTTGTTGCGCTGAAGGTACGCGAACGTGCCATGCCGGCACCTGGGGCGCGTGCGACGGCGCGTTCATATCGGCCGAGTCGTGTAACGGCGTCGACGACGATTGCAACGGGCGGACCGACGAGCTTGGCGTCTTCAGCTGCGGTGTGGGTGCGTGCGCCGTCAGCGTGACGGCTTGCGTCGACGGCGCGCTCGCGACGTGCACTCCGTTGGAGCCCGCGACCCAAGTCGACGGCTGCAACGGCATCGACGACGACTGCGACGGCTCGGTCGACGAGGACTGCGGCACGTGCCTCCACGTTTCCCCGGCGGGCGACGACGCGGCGGCGACGACGAGCAACGGCGTGACTCCGTTCGCGAGCGTGCAAGCTGCGATTGACTTCGCAGCATCGGGGGCGAGCACCGTGAAGAGCGTGTGCGTGGCCGCGGGCGCGGCGTGCGGCGCGACATTCACGTACGGAGGCTCGGCGGACGCGTCGCTCACGATGCATGACGGTGTCGACGTCTTCGGCGGCTACGAAGCGACGACGTGGACGCGTTGCACCAACTCGAAAATCACGCTCGCCCCCCAGGCCACGCACGGCGTCTACTTTCCCTCGAGCATCGCCGCCCGAACCGTGCTCGACGGCTTCTCGCTGAATGGCAAAGGCGCGACGGTCGAGGGCGCCCGCCAGGTCGTTCTTTCGCGCATTTTCGGCGACCCCGGCACGAGCGTCACGGTGTCGGACGGGCAGGCCGAAATCACCGGCAGCGGAGTCGCCGTCGCGGCGTACCAATCCGAAGTGTCGTTGATCGACAATTGCACCGGTTCCGCGGGTCAGTGCGCGACGGATTGTGCCCTCAACCAGGCTGGACTCCGCAGCGTCGGCCTTTATGGCTCGCCCAACTCGCACGTCGAGGACAACGGTATTTGCGGCGGACTGGCCGTATCCGACGACGCGTCGGGGGTGGTCGTCCGCGGAAACCAGGTGGCGGGTGCCGTGAGCTTCAACCCGTGTGCGGGCACGTCACCCTGGTTCGTCGGCAATCGAGTCAGCACCAACGACCAAACCGCGTTGTCCGTCTCCGGGGATTGTCGTCCCGTGATCGATGGCAACGTTTTCGGCGCGAGCGCCGCAACGCTCGAGAATGGCACGGTCACGACCGCGCAATGTTCGCCGAGCGCGGGTGTGGCGAGCGGGTGCGTTTTCACGCACAACAGGTTCGGTGCGTCCGAGCGCCTGCTGAGCCGAGCCTCGAATAGCGGAACCATGCTCGGCCTTTCGTGCAGCGGCGGCAGCTGCGCGCGCGTCGACCACAACGAATTCGATGGCCTTTCGAGCAGCGTCCCCACGGGCGGCTCACGCTCGGGGACGGGTTTGCGCTTGGACGGGGGGCGCGTGCTCATCGACGCCAACCAGTTTCCGATGAGCGGCTCGAGCGCCGGCGTGGCGAACGTCGGCTGCACGGGCATGAGCGTGACGAACGCCGAGTCCCGGATTCAGAACAACGTCGCCGGCAGTCTCTGCTTCGGCAGAGTAGGGGTGTTCAATCCGCTGACGAGGTCCGGCGGCAAGGCGCAGATATTCTCCAATTATTTCTACGCGGCCTACGGCGCGACAGGCGTCGACGTAAAGGACGAAGTCAAAAACGACATACTCATCGGCAGCCTGGGGGGTACGGCTCTCGCCGGCGCTTTCGGTCTACCCGCTGCCGTCGACGCCAATGCCATCAGCGCCACGAGTCCGGCCAAGCTCGCCGCCTTCACCATCGACTCGGGCAGCGTGCAGGTGAACACTATCCCCGACCTCGAGTCACTCTTCGCCGGCGCGGCGAGCGGCAACCTCGGCGTCGACTGCGGAGCCTCGAACGGCACGCTCTCCACCGGCTCGGCCTGCATCGGCGCCGGCACTCCGGCGGGCGCCCCGCAGTTCGATTTCCAAGGCGATCCGCGCGACGCGGAGCCCGACATTGGCGCTGACGAGTACGTGCCTTGACGGGACCTCGTGCAACCGGCGCGTAACGCAGCCTCCGCCTCCGTGAGGGAGGGCATGGAGGTACTCCATGCTCGCAAACGGTGTCCAATCGCCCGCAGACGCGACTCTTGGTCCGACGATTTCCATCTGCCTGTGGCTGCTTTTCGCGCTCGGAAGCTGGCTCGTGCTCCGGAGCTCGCTTGTCGTCGTGGGAGGCAACGAGGTCGCTTTGCTCGAGCGGCGCTGGTTCGGCCGGCGCATGGCGAGCGGGCGCGTCGTCGCCGTCGGCGGTGAGGTCGGGATCCAAGCGCGCCTCCTCGCGCCTGGAGTGCATGCCGTCATTCCCTTCGTTTACAGCGTGCGCAAGTCGCCGCTCGTTTGCATAACCGAGGACGAGGTCGGGCTCGTGGAAGCGATCGACGGTGCGCCGGTTCCCCCCGGTCGGATCTTTGCGCGCACGGTGAGCGGGCATGAATTGTTTCAAGACGGCGATGCCTTCCTGCGGCTCGGCGGCGAGCGCGGGCCCCAACTCGAGGTGCTCCCTCCGGGTATCTACCGTATCAACCCGCACCTGTTTCGGGTCGAGCACGTGCCCGCCATCGACGTGCCGACGGGCAAGGTCGGTCGCGTGTCGGCCTCTGACGGCGCGCCCATCGCGAGCGGACGGCTGCTCGCGCGGAGCGTCGGCGGCCATGACAACTTCCAAAACGGGAGTGTCTTCCTCGCGGCAGGTGGTGAGCGTGGCCCGCAGATCGACGTACTCCTCCCCGGCCGTTATCGGATCAACGCGAACCTGTTCGACGTAGTGGTGTGCCCTGCGACGGTCATCCGCTCTGGGGAGGTGGGCATCGTGACGGCGAAGGACGGCGAGCCGTTGCCGAGCAACGAGTTCGTCGCGCGAGAGGTGCTGGGTCATCGCGACTTCCAGGACGCAGCAGCGTTCCTGCGCGCGGGCGGGCAGCGCGGACCGCAGCTCGGCTTTTTGCGGCCGGGAACGTACTACGTCAACCCGGCGATGTTCGACGTCGCAGTCGATCGCGTGGCCGAGGTCGAGCGCGGCTTCGTCGCGGTGATCGTATCGAACGTGGGGCGTGATCCGACGCTCACGGGCGGACACGGTGAGGAGGCGCGCGACGAAGCGCTGACGGCCGGGGTCGAACGCTACGTGGTCGACGCAGGCTACCGCGGCATCCAGCGAGAGGTGGCGGGACCGGGCACTTACTACCTGAATCGCCTGGCCTTCATCCCGCACCTGATTCCGACGACGAACATCACCATCGATTGGGCGGGCCAGGCCGAGGAGCGGGGCCGTCACGCCGAAGCGTTCGATCCGCTGGCCATAGTTTCGAAGGACGGTTTCGAGATGACGATTTCGATCAAGGTCATCATTCGCGTGCTGCCCGAGCAGGCCCCGCACATGGTGGCGCGTATCGGCACGATCGAGAACCTGATCGAGCACGTCATTCACCCGCTCATCGACTCCTCTTTCCGCAATCAGGCGTCCTCGACGGAGGCGATGCAGTTCATGCAGGATCGCCACGAGGAGCAGAAGAAGGCCGAGCTCCACATCAGCCGCGAGCTTGCGCGCTATCACGTGCGCTGCGTCAGCGTGCTCATCTGTCAGATCGTGCTGCCCGAGCGACTGATGGAGACCCTCACGAACAAGGTCGTCGCCGCGCAGCAGATGTCGATGTTCGACGCCCAGCGCGCGGCGGAGGACCGCCGGCGCGAGATGGAGAACACCCGGGCGCAGGCCGATCTCCAGCCGTCGCTCGTGGGCGCCGAAGTAAACGTGCAGATCGCGCGACAAAAGCGCTCGGAGCGAGTGATCCTCGCCGAGGCGCAGGGTGAAGCGACGCGACTCGAGCAGGAGGGCGTGGCGGCCGGCATCACGGCAGTGGGCCGGGCCGAGGGCGAACGGGTGAGCGCGGTGGGCTCCGCGACCGCGGACGCTTACGAAAGGCAAGCCCGCGCCGTGGGCGCGGCGCCGCTCGCTCTGATCGAAGTCATGCGGCGCGTGGCAGAAGGCGGCGTGAAAGTGACGCCGGACGTGGTCGTGGGGACCGTGGACCGTGGCGACGCAGCGAGCTCGGTGAACGGGGCGCTCGGGTTGTTCTCGGCGCTCGTCGCGAGCGTGCTGCGACCGGCACGCCCGGACGAGCCCGAAGAAAACACGTAACGGCGACCCGCGGCGGGTGAGAGCAGAGCAGAACCCAGGAGGTATCCATGTCTCGATTCCTACTCATCGCCAGTTCGTTCGTCCTCGTGCTGAGCGCCGGTTGTCTGCTCCAGGGCTGCTCGGCCCGCGAGGGAAGCGAGGAGACGACCGCTCAGAGCGGCTCGCTCGAGCTCCCACTCACGAGCTCGGCGAACGGGCACAGCTACCGACTTTACAGCGGTTATCTCTACACGAGCGGACCCTCGTATTCGTACACTGACCTCAGCGTCGACGCGCCGTCGGTGTCCTTGTCGCTCGCGACCGGACACTACACGGCTTACCTCTACAATCCCGGGCTCGCTCGCGATGACGGGAGCGGCAACTTCACTCCCGTGCAGGCCACGCTCGTGTCGAACAACGGCGTGCCGTTCGACATCTACGACGGGGCGACCTCGAGCATCGCGTTCGCATTTCAGACCGACGGCGCGCTGGTTCGCGTCGGCGCGGGCGCGCTCGACGTCCGCGTCGACGTGACGGAAGGGGCCGCAGTGTGCACGCCGTTCGCGAACGACTGCGGGGACGGCAGCTGGTGTCCGCCGACGGAGCTGACCGGTGCGCCTCGTGCCTGCATCGAGGCCGGGCCCGTCGCGGTTGGCCAAAGCTGCGCGGGTCCGCGTGACTGCGCCGCCGACAGCTCCTGCTTCGACTTCGGGACTGGTCCGGTCTGCGCCGGCCTCTGCCCGTCGGCGCTGATCGGCGAAGCCTGCACGGAAGCAACGACCTGCGTCCGGGCTGGGTCCGACTACGGCATCTGCACGCCAAACACGGGGGCGGAGGCAAACCCACAATAGATACGAAGGCTTGAGGCCCCCTCCGACAATGCGCGCGAGTCCCGTGTCGATTTCCTTGTAACGTGATTGCGGAGCTGACGTGTGGTGATCGGGGGATCCCGGTCTCCCCGGATCACACGGAGCACGGCATGTCGGAAACTGAACCTCGGACGATGCTCTCGGCAGCGGGGCGGTGCGTCGCGCCACCGCCCGCAGCCTCCCCAGATCGATTCCCCGATACTCGCTGGACCTGGATTCGCCAGGCCGGCGACGGCGAAGGCCGGGAGGCATTCGAGCTCCTGTGCCGAGCGTATTGGTACCCCATCTATTGCTTTTTGCGCCGTCACGGCGCCGGGCCGACGGACGCGGGCGACGTCACGCAGGACTTCTTTTTGCACCTGCTAAAGAGTGATGAGCTAGCCAAAGTGACGCCGAGAGAGGACGCTCGCTTTCGCTCGTGGCTCCGCACCTGCGCGAAGCGTCATCTCTTGAACTCGCGCCGCAAGCAGCAAGCGGAGAAGCACGGCGGCAAGGCACCGCACCTCTCGATCGATTGCAGAGCGGCCGAGCGCCGACTCGCAGGCGAGCTCATGCATCAGCTCACGCCGGACCGCTTGTTCGACCGCTGTTGGGCGCGCACCGTCACCGAGCGCGCGAGAGCCGGCCTTCTCGCGCGCTATTCGGATCCGGCCGATGTCGAGCTCGCCAACGAAGCGCTCGCAGAGCTGTCGGGAACGGCCGAGCGGTTGCCTCCGATTTCGGACGGCACCCGAACGCCGGTGCCGAGCGCCGAACGCACCCGCAAGTGCCGGCGCAAGCTCGAACTCCTCGAAGCCTACAAGCGCTGCCTCCGTCGGGAGATCCACGGCACCGTGGGAACACCCGCACTCATCGACGAAGAAATCCGCCTGCTGCTCGACGTGCTTCCGTGTCGGAAGACGACCTGATCGACGTCCGAAAGCTCCTCGAGCACGCGCTCGGTGAGCCGGCCGGGCCGGAATGGTTCGGTGAATATCGGATCATCAGGCTGCTCGGGCGCGGCGGCATGGGCGTGGTCTTCGAGGCGGACGCAGCGCACCTCGGCAGGTGCGTGGCGCTCAAACGCCTGCTCGAGCCCGATCTCGCGAGCGAGTCCGAGGAGCGGCGTTTCCTGTTCGGCGCCGAGGCGCAGTCGCGCTTGAAACACCCACACATCGTGCAGGTGCTGCACGTCGGCAAGTGCCACGGGCGGGCCTACTTCACGATGGAGCTCGTGAGCGGCGGCACGCTGCGCGACCGTCTCGAAGCGCTCGACGAACGCCCGCGGCTCCAAGGGAAGTCGCGTTTTGGCCGCGACGACTTGAGGCTTTTGGCCAAGGTGGCGGACGCGGTGACTCACGCGCATGCCCACGGCCTCTTGCATCGGGATTTGAAGCCCGAGAACATCCTCATGAACGCGAACGGCGAACCTCAGATCGCGGATTTCGGTATTGCCAAGCAGGTCGACGCCGAGTGGTCGCTCACCGAGCCGGGGTCAATTCCAGGGAGTCCGCTCTACATGGCGCCGGAGCAAGCGGCGGGCCACGACGCGACTCGGCGCTCGGACGTCTACAGCCTGGGTGTGATCATGTACGAGCTCATCACGGGCCGGCGCCCGTTCCAGGGCACGCCGCCGCGGGAGCTTCGTGAGCGCCTAGCAAGCAGCGAGCCGGTGATCCCTCCTACCGCCCTCGATCGCAGCATTCCGGATGCGGTCGAGCGCGTCTGCCTTCGTTGCCTCGAGAAGGATCCGGAGAAACGCTATCTGGGCGCACTCGGGCTGCGTGACGACCTCCTCTGCCTCGCCGACGGGCGCGAGCCATCGGTTCCGCCCCGAAGCCTCGCTGGTCAGGCGCTGCACGCGCTACGCCGTCACTCCGCCCGAGCGAAACGGCTCGCGCGCGTCGCGGCAGTCGTGGTCGCGGCCGTCGCGGCGCTCGGCTACTTCCTCGCGTCGCGCGCGCGCACCGAGCGGGCGGCGCTCGATACGGACGCCTTTCTGGCGACGGCGCAAGCAGGTGCCGCACTGTTCCAGTTCCGCGAGTTCGCCGACCGCGTGGACAAGACGGCCGCGCTGTCGGAAATTCAGGAGCTCGGCCTCGCGACGGCAGTCGTTGTCGAGCCGCCCTCGCCGCTCAAGGCCTTGTCGGACGGCTTCGACGCGGCGTTCGTCGTCAACGTCGGGGGACACGTCACCGCTCAGTGGCCCATCCCGCCGCAGGACATCTGGGAAAAGTGGTACGGATTTCGGGACTACTTCCAAGGCGCCAAGCGGCTCGCCGAGCGGGGTGCTCGTGGCGTGTACGTCGCGCGCGCGTTTCGCTCGGAGCGAGACGGCGAAGTGAAGTTCGGGGTGTCGGCGCCGCTCTTCTCGGGGGGCGCCTGGGCGGGTGTGCTCGTGGCCGTGATTCCGGCGAACCCGGCTTTCGGCCGCGTGCGTATGCGCGACGACCGCGACGCCGACCGCATCACCGCGCTCATCGGGCCGCTCGATGTCGACCGCATCCACGCGCACGATCCGCCGAGGCCGCCGCCGTACATCATCCTCGCCCACGACGATCTCGCGCGCGGCAAGGAAGTGCACGCGCCCAAGAGTGCGGCTCTCGCTCAGGCGGTCGCTGCCGCCGCCCCGGACCGGCAATTCGTGCTACCCGCCGCTGCCGCGCGAACCGACTCGGACTACGTCGATCCGGTCAGCGGCTACGGCGGACAATGGCACGCTGCCTTCGCGCCCGTCGGAGGCACCGGGTACGTGATCGTCGTGCAGTCTCGGCCCTAAAAACAGTGTCAAACGGCGCGTGCGCGCGCGAGGGACATTCCCGCCCCATTCCCGTCGTAGCAGACGGCCGACTTCGCAGGCCGATAGAGTCTCGCCAGCTTTCCGCGCGCCTCGAGCACTCGGATGTTCGCGGTGAACACCCGCGTGTTCACCGCGAACAGTCGGACCCGGGACCGAGCCCCCCGCGATCGAAGAACCCGCCGAGACGGCGCAGCGAGGCGTGAGCGAGAGCCCGGCACGCCGCTTGCTGACAGGCCGCGCATGAAGCGACCCCTTTCGAGCGCCGTCTGGACTTTGGCTTTCGCCTTGCCGCTCGGCGCGTGTGCTCCGGCGAACGAAGAGCCGAACGAACAGCCGAGCGTGGCGCAAGAACGAGCGGCCGTGACGTCGTTCACTTGGACGAAGCTCGCGCAACCATTCCTGGGGGGCAATTCTCCCACCTACGTCGCGCTGCTCACCGATGGCCGCGTGCTCGTCTCCGGCAGCGGGAACGACAACAGCTGGTACACCCTCACTCCGGACTCGAGCGGGTCGTACGCGAACGGCTCGTGGACTCAGGTGCAGAGCTCGTTTCTCGGCCACCAATTCGGTCCGTCGTTCGTGCTGCGCGACGGTCGCTTCTTCATCTGTGGCGGTGAATACAACAACGACCCGACCGAAGAACTCCTGCACGCGCCCGGCACGGATCGCGCTCACTGCGAGATATTCGACCCGGTCACGAACCTCTGGACGTCGGTGCCCGACATGCCTCAGACGGTAGCCGACACGGCCGCCGCAGAGCTCGCCGACGGTCGCGTGCTGCTGCTCAGCCACAGCAGCACGAACACGTACCTGTTCGATCCGACGAAGCTCGGTCCCGGCCAGAACCCCTGGAGCCTCGGCGCCTCGTATCAAACGTCAGTCGTCGACACCGAGGGTGACTGCCAGCTCCTGCAAGACGCGAGTCTCTTTTGCGGCAAATCGTCCTTCGCCCGCTATGTGACCGGGTCCCCCGACCAGTGGGTTTCGGCCGTCACCTCGGCCGGCTCGCCCGCGAGCAACGCGTTTTCTCCGGCTCCGAAGCACGAGGAGATCGGTGCGCTCCTGCTCATGCACACCGGCAAGGTGCTCGTGCTCGGCGCCACCCAGCAGAACGCCCTCTACACGCCGCCGAAGGGCACGACGGCGGACAGTTGGTCCTTCGTCGCTGACACGCCGATGCCCTACAATCACGGTGACGCGCCCGCGACCGTCGAGGTGAATGGCAACGCCTTGACCGTCGTTACGAACGACCCGGATGGTGAGGGCCAAGCGGGAGACGGCGTTCCGGCGCTCTACGAGTTCGATGCTTCGACGCCCGCGGGAGCTTGGAATGCCATCCCCGCGCCCTTCGGGACGAGCTCCGCCTATGGGAGCGGCAACCGCATGCGGCTCTTGAATTTGCCGCAAGCGAGCACGAGCACCGCGCAAATTCTCCTGACGGGCGTGCAAGACGGCTCGATGTGGATTTACGGCTCTCCGAACACGCCCGCTGCGTCCTGGCGTCCGACGCTCACCAGAATCACCGGGCCTACGAGCGGCGTCTACACCCTGCAAGGGATGCAGTTGAACGGCCTGACGAGCGGCGCGGTGCTCGGCGACGACGCCAAGATGCTGACCAATTATCCGCTCGTCTCTCTCACGAGCGGCGGGCAGACGTACTACGCGCGCTCGTTCAACTTCGATCAAATGTCGCCGCGCGCGACGACGACGATCAGCGGCTCGTGCTCGTTCACGCTCCCGCCGACGCTCCCGAACGGCACTTATACCGTGCACGTCAGCGCGAACGGCGTCGACGGCGGCAACACGCTACAGCTCTCCGTTTCGGAGACGCACGTGAGCGGCCTCAGCGGGCCGCTCTTCGCCGATCTCGGAACGGTCGCGACCTGGACCGTCACGCTGTCGAACCCTGCGCCGGCGGGCGGCACCGTCGTGACACTCGCGAGCAGCGGCACCAATGTCGCCACCGTGCCCGCCAGCATCACGGTTCCCGCCGGAGCGACCAGCACGACATTCCCGGTATCGGTGCTGACGACCGGCGTCACGAGCCTCTCGGCCGTGACGCGCTCGGCGCAAGCCTTCACGCCCGTAGTCGCCCAATTCGGCTGGACCATCCGCAGGCTCACCGGTGCCGATGTCGTCTATGGCGCGCAGAGCACGAACCTCACCGTGACGCTTTCGTCCGTGGCCCCGCCGCACGGCGTATTCGTCAACTTGACCAGCAGTAACCCCCAAGTGGCCACGGTGCCGTCGAGCGTAAGGGTCGGTGCTCGCAGCTTCAGCGCGACGTTCCCGGTCACGCGAGTTTCCGATGGACTCGCCACCATCACCGCTTCCGTCGGGAACGCGACGATGTCGAGAACGGTGCAGACGAACGCCGAGCTTTCGATCGGCGACATGAGCTTCTTCAAGTGCGCCGACGAGAACGGCAGTTGCGCGTTCTCGGGGTTCCCGGCGCGCTACATGGCGTTCGGTGCTGGCTCTTCCTTCAACTACCAGGCCGCCACGGGCGCGAGCGTCCCCTGTACGACGACGCAATTCGGCGATCCCGACGTCGGCATCACCAAAGCTTGCTACTTCTCGTCCTACGTGCTGCTCGGCAGCGAGGGAGCCGCTCTGTCCTTGCCTTCGCGAATGAACGTCGCCTTCGGCGCGAACGGGCACTTCGCTTTCAAGGACATGAGCGGCAACTTCACTTGCGACCAGGCGACCATCGGCAATCCGAACGTCGGCGGCACGCGCGCTTGCTACGCCGGCCCGAGCTACTACGAGTTCGTCACCGGGGAAGGCGGGTCCTTCAGCGTCCGCGCGAACACGCCGGTCGCCTACGGCGGGGGCGGACGCTTCTTTTATCGCATCATGAGCGGCAGCGTGAGCTGCAACAACGACACCTTCGGCGATCCGGCGGGTAGCGTCACGAAGGCTTGTTATCGAGTCAGCGAGCCTTACATCACCGACGAGTTCAACTCGTTCAGCACGAGCGGCTTGACGGATACGCTCTACGGAACGGGCACCAACGACAACTTCATTCGCAGTACCGCCACGAGCGGCTCTTGCACGAACAGCTTCTTCGGCGGCGACCCCGATCCGACCCGCACGAAGCACTGCTACGGTCTTTGAAATGGGCTTCGGAGCGCGCCGGCAAAATGAAAAGCCGGCGCGCTCAGGGGGTGACGGAAACGGCGAGTGAAGACTCCGTCGGGAACAGCGACGTGGAAGTGGACTTGAGGTCAGGCTGCCCCCGAAGTGCTGCGGGAAGCTCCGCGGTGTGAGGCGCTACCGGTTTGGTGAACTCGAATTTTCGTGGGACGAGCGCAAGGCGGCGCAGAACGTTCGGCGCCACGGGGTGCGATTCGAGGAGCGGCAACGGCATTCGTCGACCCGCTGGGCCGCGTCTACGACGACCCCGATCACTCGGAAAGCGAGGCGCGGTTCATTCTGGTAGGCCATTCACTGGCCGGTCGCTTGCTCTTGGTGGTGCACGCCGAGAAAGGCGATACAATTCGGATCATCAGCGCTCGCCGGCCCACGCTGCGCGAGCGTGCCGAGTACGAAACCGATGCGTGAAGAATACGAGCTCAAGCACGGTCGCCCGAATCCCTATGCAGCTCGGATTGGCGTCCGGGGACGCGCGGAGCTGCTTCGATGGTGGGCGGACGCGACGGCGAACGTTCGCGTGCTGCCGGACGACGTAGCTCGAGAATTTCCGGATACGGAAAGTACGGTCGAGGCGCTGCGGCTCGTGGTGAAGTTGCGTGCGGTGAGGCCGAAGGGGGCCGAACGTAAGAAGAATCGGGGTCGTTAGCGGTGCTGCCGACCACTTGACGAGCGGTCGGCGGATAGGAAACCCAAAGCGATTTGTTCCGCAGTGCGGTCGTGTTCGCGCAGTTGACCGATCGAGTCTTATGCGATCTAGCCGGCGGGCGCGGCCGCTGGCGTCTGCCAAACGGATCCAGCGCCCGAGCCGGCGACGTGCTGCTTCACGTGCGACGCGCTCCCCGTGTGCACCCTGTGCTGGGCCGACGAAGACTGCCCGAGCGGCTACTTGTGCACGCCGAACGGCGCGTCACCGCACAACGTGGGTGGGTGTCGCGTTGCAGAGTAGCGACAAGATCACCCGCTTGCCGACTCTTCGGCGCGGAGGCCGCTCGAAGGCTATGTCGAGCTCGCGTCGAGCGACGCTCCGGAGCCTCAGATGCGAACCTCGTTCATCGGCGAGGAGCGCCCGACGATCCCGTCGGCGCCACGTTCGCGCAGGTCTGCGAGGCGGACTACTTCTACGGCGTTTGGAACGACCAGTTCTACGGCGACCCCAAGCGCGGGGGGGTTGTTCTTTGTTGTCGAGGACGCGAGGTCCACGGAAGCGTGGGATCCGCTGGTGGACGGGGGGGGTGGCGGCGAGGTCTCGGATGCGAGCGCGCTAGTGAGACACTCTTCTGAGCTGTTCGAGCACCTCCTCGAGCATCTCACTTGGTAGGTTCTGATCGGAGCGCCGGTATTGAATCGGCGACCCTATGTCAGGTCCAACGACGCGCGCCTGAGCCGCGCCTTCGGGTCCAGTTATCACGATCGTTGCGGCCATGGCCTCGGGGGGCACGTACGTCGCGTGGAATTGACCCGCAGGCACGTGGTATTGCCCGCCATCGGCGAGCTTCGTCTCGGAGAGCGCCCGCCAGGACACGCGCTCGTGCGTGGGCGTCAGAACCGAGTGTTGATCGTCGTAGCTAACAGAGAAGAGCCGGTTCTCGCCGCTAGCGGAGTGAACGACGTCGTACGTGATATTCCGCAGTCGCCCAAACACAATGTAACTCGACAGCTCGAACGGATGCGAGTGAATCGACAGTTCGGATCCTTGATTACCGCGCAGAGATGCGTGCCAGACGTGAAGCCGGATGCGCTCACCGGTCGGCAAGGTTTCGAGAACTCTGACCAAGAAGCCGAGCGGATGCGACTTGAAAACCGATCGTTCATCGCGCACGAGCTGCGCGAGCGCGAGCTGCGCGACGCGCGAGATGTTCCGAAAGTCGATCTCATCCGTTGCTGTATGCATGCTGGCGTCCGCGCGGCCGGTACGGATCGCGGCGCCCCCTGATTGCCGCGGCGATCCGGGGAATATCGACCTCCCGGTCCGTCAAGTTCACTGCCTTCAACACATATTTTACGTGCTCGTCAGTCACCTGATCGTTAATCTCGGTCCGAGGCAAGCCGAGGACGTCAGCGGGGAGCGGAAGAGTGGTGCCCAGCTTCAACTGCTCGTTCAACACGTCTTCGGTATGACGATGGAAGTGCCGAGAACCTGTTCCCTTGATTGCCAGCCCAGGATCGTCCTTGCCTTCTGAGGTGATGAGGGAAGCATGAGTGGTATGGTCGATGCGAAGCGGGGTCGAAGATCTGCGCAACCCGATTCGGTCGAACTTGAGTCTTGGCTGCCGAACTGCCCAGAGATAAACGAGGACGACAGACGCGTACAACTCAGCTATCAGGTCATCGGCCTCCATGGCGCGCTCCAGCGCAAAGCGGCGACAGACTTCGAGCTCACGCGGGTCGAGGAATTGACAAGATATCCGAATGAGCTCCTCTCGCTCTGCCAGCGCCGGCAGTGTCTTCGCGGTGAAGTGTCGGCCCGTATTGCCGACAAACTTGTAGAAGTCCGTCTGCTGCCACATGCTCGCAATAAAGCTCTTGAGCGCCTCCGCGATGACCACTTGAGCCTGGGTCGACTCGTCTAGGACCTTGCTGCTCTGCTGGACGAGGCCCTTGATCCTCCCAATGTCCTCCTTCATGGTCTCGATGACACAGCGCATTTCGTCCTCCTCTGTCGCGCCTCTGAGGAAGGTCAAAGCTACGATTATTATCGTCGAGGCCAAGAAGGCCTCGGGCGCAATGTGCCGCAGGAATTCGACGATTCTTTCGCGCCAATTCGAGGTCGACGAGGCGGTGGCGAGATAGAAGCCGCCGCTGACGAGGCCCAGAGCGAGAGCAGCGAGGAGCCGATACTTGTCTTTCGCGGAGAGCGGCTTCTGTGGCACCTGGACCTCGCTGGGTATTTCGCCGGTATCGTACAACACAGCGCCGAAGCGAGATCAAGGCCGTCCTGTCGGCGTGACTTGCGCCCGCAATCGGCCCGGTGATGCTCGCGAGGCGCCGGATCGACGCGATCGGCTTTCGCTAATCGAGAAGCTTATCGCCCGCGGCAGGAGCGGGGCTGGTGTGCGGATCTGGTGCGAAATGTTCGCGAGAAAGGTGGATTTGGCGCGGTTGGCCGCGTCCGCCTCGTCACGCGCCTGCTCGAGCGCGAGCGTGCGCAGTCGCACGAGATCTTCCAGCTGGAGCTCGCTCTTGCGCACGCGTGACTCGCTCGCCTTGAGCTCGAGCTCGGTCTCCTTGCGTGTCTCGACTTCCTTCTTCAGCGCGGCGAACGAGAGGGCGAGTTCGTCGGCCACGTCGTTGAAGGAGCGCGCGAGCGAGTCGAGCTCCGCGAGGTGGCTGCCCGGCACGCACACCGCGATGTCGCCTGATGCGAGCGTGCGCGTGGCGCGCGCCCGAGCTGCCCGGTGACGTTCGACGGCGGATAGGAAACCCAGAGCGATTTGTTCCGTAGTGCGGTCGTGTTGGCGCAGTTCACCGATCGAGTCTTATGCGATCCAGCCGGCGGACCGCGGCCGCTGGCTCGGGCTTGGAGCCCGTCCGCCTCCGTCGCGAATGGAGGTGAGGTCGCCAAGGTCGAGTTCGACGAGCGACTTGGACGCTTGGCGGTAAGAGCCGGCTCAGTACGGTGGGGTGCCTTCGCCCTCGACGTTCTGGCCCCAGGAGACCAACTGATCGTCGGTCCGGATCCCGACCCCGCGGAGCTCGTAGACGAGAACCTTTTTGTAGGTGCCCGAGGGAGGCAGGGCGACGTAGCTGCCCCAGCAGCTAGGGTTACCGTCGAGGTCGATGCCGCAGCCGCCATAGAGATCGAGATCGAGGCCCTTCAGCGGCACGGTGGGAGCTGGGGCACCGCCGAAATTGTGGCCCCAGCATTCGAGCGTGCCGTCGCTCTGACGGAGTCCACAGCCTGCGTATTGCGAGACGCCGAGCGTGCGGAACGCACCCGCCGGGGGCTCCGACTCGCCGAAAATATCGGCGCCCCAGCACGCGACGGTACCGTCGAGCCGAATGCCGCAGCTGTGCGAGTTCGTTATGTCGATCTCCGAGAACAGACCGCTCGGTACAGGATACGTGGCGGCGCGGTTACCCCAACAGGTGGGAACGTGATCGCGCAGAGCGCACGCGTAGTCGGTGAAGGCCGCGATGGTGTCGAAGGTGCCCGTGGGCGTATTCAGGACGCCTTCGCTGCCATAGCCCCAGCACTTGACCTCACCATCGCTCAATAGCCCGCAGGTCCCGAATTCGCCCGTCGACAGTGCTCCGAACTTATCGCTCGGCACGCTCTGCATGCTGGTCGCCTCGTTGTCTCCCCAGCACAACACCTGCCCGTCAGAGCGCAGCCCGCAGGTGAAACGCTGCCCCACTTGCACGTCGGTGAAGGCGAGCTCGCAGTTACGGCCCGTAATGGTCGGTGGACATTGGCAGGTGTAGCCGCCGGCGCCGTCCACACTGCAGGTGCCGTGCTGACAGGGACTTGGCTGGCACGGCGACTGCTCCCCCGTGCCGCTGCCGTCGCACGCGAGGCCGAGCTTGCAGCCTGCGGGCAGTGTTAGCGACGCTTGTTGATCGGGGCTAAAGCTCTGAGCGTCGAAGAAGCACAGCAGTTCCTTCTCGGTCATTTGCGCCGGAAACCCACCCTCGGGGGGCGAGAAGAGGACGGAGGTCGCGTTGGTGTTGGTGGTGCCCATGTCATTGTCGACCCAGAGGTTCACGGGCTGCGTGGAGGGCTCGCGCAGCACGATCATCCCCTGGCCAGCGAACGTCCCACTCGATGCGTAGTAGGCAAACCAAGAGCCGTCCCAGTTCGAGAGCTGACAGCCGTACGGACAGTCGAACACGTTTTCCGAAAGCAGGATCTTGCCCGTCGCGTCCGGGTGAAGCACGCGGTCGAAGTCGTTGCGCAAGCGAGGCATGAAGGGCCGGAAGGGCCGAGTCAGGGCGCCGCTGCCGAGGTCGAACTGGCGCTCGACTTCGATCGTGTCTCCGGCGATTCCCTCGCGGAAGGTGTAGCGCGTCTCGACCGGGACGGAGGTGGACTGGGCGCAACCGGACGAGATCGAATGAATCACGATGCTCGCGCCGTCCTGGTCCCAGCTGCCCGTGCTGCCTGAACCGACGACCACCTGCCCACCGGAATTCGGATCGGGTGGAGCCCAACTGTTGCCGAAGTGCTCGACCACGCCGGAAGTGCAGGCGTCTTGCGCGAACGATTCGACGAGGTTCGGACCCCCTGCCCAACGCAGCACGTCGAGGTCCTCCGGGTTTTCACCCCGCAGGTTGCTGAAATCCAAGAAGAAGCGCCCGTTTTGCACCGTACGCGCGTCGTGGTCGACGGTGATCGGGTTACAAGACCCCGTCTCCGTCACGCCGAAGCTGATGTTTAAGTTACCGGTGCCGGTCGAAACCACCTGACCGTTCGTTTGGAATTGAAACGAGATCGACGTGGTCGATTCCGCGAAGATCGTGAACGCCTGAGTATCCGACACGACCGTCGCCACCACCGGCCGGAACGTCCCCGTGCCATCGACCTTGGACAAGGTGAATGACTGGACCTGCGCGGTGTAGCTGCCTGCCGGCAGCGCCGTCGCCAGGACAGCCTCGTTCCCGCTCGTCGTGAGCGTTACTGTCCCTTCCGCCCCGCTGATGACAAAAGTCGCTGCCAGCCGGTAGGTGCTGCCTCCCGCCGTCGTCAGCAGCGGAATCGACACCGTACCGACCGTGGAAACCCCGTTCGCCTGCCGGTCGCTGCTGCACGCGGTCGTCGTCAACCCGATTTCGATAGCGGCCAGCAACATTACCCTCGTCAGCAACGCAATTGACTTCATGGAAAGCCCTCGGCACGAAATCCGCCTGACCGGACTGTCTGTTGCGGAACCGCGGTGGGACGTTCAGATAAGGAAGAATATCGTTCACGCGAACAACCGCGTGCAGCTCGAGGCGTACGTTTACCCGGTGCTCGCCACCTTGCCTGTCACGGCCGTTGGGCGCGGTCGCCGGATACATCGGACGAAATCCGCTGCCGAAAGGGTGGGTGCCGAAGCCGGGCACGAGCAAGGACACACCGGTCCTCTATCCCGCCGAAGAAGCACGCTCGCTGGTGGAGGATGGGAGACGGCGTCGCTGATGCGCTTCGCGTTTGGCGGATGGTCCAAGGATGGCCGGACGACACCGCGCTCGTTTTTCAGGACGGGGAGGGCGGGCTGAACGTCGATCACATGTCGAGCAAGGTGCAGAAGCATATTGGGTGCGCACCCGCACCGGTCACACCTCGAACGAGCTCCTCCGCTACCGAGAAACGGCGCGCTCCCTGGAGGAGCTCGAGCTTGGCGATGTGGCAGCGCTCGTTGACGCGATCCCGGAGCTCGATGCGCTCCATCGCGCGCTTTCCGTCGCGCCCGCGAACGACGTGACAGTCCTCGAAAACGACCCGGGAACGCCGGAGGGTGGGCCAGGCCTCGCGCGAACGATCGCTGCCCCTTCAGAAGTCGTTGATCTTACTTGTGGAGCCGAGGGGGATCGAACCCGAGGTTCCCTGCGAGAATGAGCACTTAAGTCCACTAGTTGCGACTGAGACGTCGGCCGGGACTGGCTCAGTGTCCGGCAATGTCTCGACACCGACGTCCGACAAATCAGAGTTCGAGGTCGAACTCCAAGAGGGGTGGGACGAGCTTCGTAGGGCGAGGGGCGCCGACGTTGGTGGGGTCAGAAGTTCTGACCCCACGGAGCGTTCTGAGCGCCCGGTCGAGCAGACGACGCAACCCATCGCCGCCGAGACCGACCCCTTCGAAGGGTCGCCGGTCGGCAACCTCACCAAGGCCATCGCCCGCGCAGCCGCCGCCGGCCAATGGGACCTCGCGACGCTCTTGGGGGAGCAGCTGCGCGAGCTGACCAAGCTTCACGTCCGAACGCACGCGTAACCGCAATCAACAGGGAGACACAACATGCAGAACCTCATCATCGCCGAGATCGACAACGACGCGTTCTACGAGGCCGCCTTCGCTACCTCCGCGGTGACCGTCGAGGTCATCACGCCCCAGGTCGAGTTCGAGCAACTCTTCGGCCGCTCTCCGGACAAAGGGGACGAGAGGCTCGGCCTCCGTCGCCTGATCGAACTGCAAAAGCTGCTCTTGGCCTGGCACGGCGTTACGCACTGACCGGCGCACGAGCAAACCCAAATCAGATCCAGACCCCAAATGAAGATGAACATGAAAATCGGCCACCAACCCCACGAGGTCGAACATGTCTCATCGGGACATCGACACAGCCTTCGTTGTTTTTCACACCCTGAACCCGGACTTCCTCCAGGAGATCTTGAGGATCGCTCGACACGCCAAAGCTCGAGGGAAGACCCGCATCTCGATGCGGTTGATCTTCGAGGTGATCCGTTTCAAGCGCACCCTCGCGATCGTCGGTGCCGGCGAATACACCGTGAATAACAGCTTCACGCCCTTCTACAGCCGCCTCGTGAAGCAGCAAGACCCCGAACTCGGCCAGCTTTTCGAAATCAGGGAGGCACGGACCAAGCTCGGGGCTAACATGATCCAAGAGGCAAGTTATGAAGATGATCTATTCAGCATGGTCTAGAGCCATCCTCGCCAGCCTACTCGTCTCGGTTTCTGCCCTCGCGGGCGGGCACGAGACCCGCACCTGCGACACGAACCGCTTCGGGACCACGCATTGCGTCGTGAAGATCGACGGCAAGGTCGTCGAACACATCACGTGCACGACGAATCGCTTCGGGACCACCAACTGTGTGAGCCACCCATGAGACACGTCGCCCTCTCGGTTCTCTTGCTCGGATGTGGCGAGGCCCGGTTCTCGTCGTTGCCCGCGACGCAGGATCGGATCACCGCGCCGCAAGCCGGTGAGGCAGGTGCACCGACCGAGACTGTCTCCGCGACGGCTGGTGAAGGCGGTGAGCCGTCGACCGTCGTTCAGCACGGCTCGGGCGGTTCCGGCTCGAAGTCGGCGAACCGCGGCTCCGGCGGATCCCCGACTGTAAACAGGGACAACGCGGGCGAAGCAGGCGCGGTCGGTGTTTACACCTCGGAGGGTGGCGCCGCGGGACAGAGCGAACCTTCAGGGACAGGCGGGTCCGGACCCGTCGCCGGCAGCGGCGGCTCGTCAGGCTCCGGCGGCATCGCCGGTCAGCCCTCGAACATCGCAGGCGCCGGAGCGGGCGCCGTTGCCGGGGCTCCCGCCGCTGGCTCCGGCGGCTCGGGCTCGACGTTCTGCAACATTATCCCCGCGGCGTGGGACGACTGCACCGAGCCCGCCGCCCCGGGGATCTACTCTCTTACGGTGCCGTGGAACGTGCGCACCTGGAAGGTGCAGGGCTCGACTTCGCAACGCTACTGGGCCGGCACCAACGCCTACTACGCCGACGTCGAACAGCAGAACCCGTGCACGGACCAACCCATGTTCACGAAGTCGTGTGCCGCCTTCTTGGGCGAGGGTACGCAAAGCCCCACGTGGAACCAGTCGTACATCCTCACGGTCTACGTCGAGGTGCTCGAAGGCCAGACGATCCCGTGCGTGACGACAACGACCGACCTGCAAACCTTCTCGTGCGAGTGAGCGGTGTACCTGGATCACGTGACCAAAATCTGCTCCGTCTGCCACCAGCGAAAGCCAGCGGACCGCGAGCATTTCGTTCTCGAATCACGGAGCAAGGACGGTCTCGGTGCGCGTTGTCGGACGTGTTTCAACAGCTACCGAAATTCGATTCGTCGGGGCAGACCACGCAAGGGAGCGCCACCGCGAGTGCGGCTCTGCAAGACCTGCAAAACGAGGCCGGTGCCGAACCCCGCCAGCGGCTACAAACGTCGGCTCTGCAACACTTGCATTGCGAAGCTCGGCCGCAAGGGCACAGAAGAGGTCAAGGTCTACGCGGATCGTTTGCAAGTAGCGCTCGGGGAGGCCGGTCTCGTGGCGAGCGTCGCCGGATCGATCGTCCGGCACGACCCTCACAACAACCTTGAGGTCGAGCAGTACCTGCGTCTCCGGGTCGACATAGCGCTCGAGGACGAGCGGACCGTTTACATCTCCGACCCGCTCAGCCTCTGGGATGACGCCGACGATGCGACGCTACGTCTGTACGCCTCGACGTACGCACGCAGCGTGAGAACGGTGGTCTCGTGGCGTCAGCTCACGCCGCGAGAGGTTGCTGATAGCCAACTCCGTGACTCCGATGAGCACGGGTGGGCGGACCTTCTCGCAGCCGCTGTTGGTCACTGGCGACGGCGAGGCAGACCAATAAAGAAAGCCCCCGAAACTACCGTCAGGGAGCGACCGGCAGCCTCGGGGGCTTAGCTGTTGAGTTTTAGTGGGCGGTGATGACGGGGTCGGGGATGCTCGCGGGAGCCTCTAGGCTTTTCGGTGCGGGCAACGGCGTCTGCACCTCGAGCGGAGGCGAGGGCTTCTTGGTGCGCCGGGTCACCTCGATCGGTGCGTACGGCGGGATCCCAGGATCATCCGGGTCACGGATCTGCGTGCCGTTCGCTCTGACGTAGCCGGCGATCCACGTCCGCAGCTCGACTACATCGTCACGCAGCTGCTGCGTGTTGCGCTCTTGCCTGATGGCGTCCTCTTTGAGCGCGGCGAGAACCTGGGGCAGGTTGTCGAGCTTCTTGGCTTCGGCTTCAGCCTTGCGGGTCTCGACCCAGCCGTTCACGAGGGGGACGACGATCGCTGCCGTTGCCGTCCCGATCGCCGCGACGACGGCCGCGACGCTCAAGCTCTTGGAGCTTGGTCTCAGGCTTCGCGGCGAGAGGCTTTCGGACACTAAAGAAATGACTACGGGTGGCGGAGGACCTTGACGCGGTTGGCCTTCAGGCGGACCACGGAAGGATGCGGGTCTTCATCAGTTGGTCCGGAGCTGCCTCGAAGGCGATGGCCCTGGGGCTGCACAAGTTCATCCAGCAGGTGCTTGGTCGCGCGGACCCTTGGATGTCGGAACAAGACATCGCTGTCGGGACTCGCTGGCCCGAAGCGCTTCGTGAGGGCCTCGTAACCAGCGGGTACTGCGTGATCTGCGTGACGCGAGAGAACGTCGAGAAGCCGTGGCTCAACTACGAGGCGGGTGTGATCCGTGACGGACTGAACAAGCCTACGGCGCCTTGGATGCTCGACATCACGCCCGCTGACTTTCCAACGCTGCCGTTGAACCCGCTTCAAGGGCGAGCGTGTAGCAAGGAGGGCACGCTCGCTCTAATAAGAAGCATTAATACGGCCATGGCGGACCTGGGGCGCTCAGGAGCGATCGTTGAAGACTTGTTCGAGAAATGCTGGCCGGAGCTTGAGGTTGAACTGAAGGCGGCGGAAGCGCTTCTGCAAGCTCCGAGGGCGGCGCAGAGGGGGGACAACGAGGTGCTTAAGGAACTATTGACGAACACGCGAGCGATCCTTGACCAACTCGCGGCCGCTCCAACCATTTCAGCGCTCGATATGGATATGGCTCTACATGACTATCTGAGAACGCGGTCGGAGGTCAGAGCGCGGAGAGTCGTTCGAGATCATGAAACGAGCCGAAAACGCCGAGAACAGGAGATCGTTGAGCTAATTGAGGTCGACCTGATCCATTCGGGGAGTCGCACATTTGAAGAGCTGGCAGAGCGCGTTCGAAAGAACACCAAATACGATGTAACTGGTGAAGAGATTTGGGAATTGGCCACCAGATACCCCCTATTTGACGTTCGCCAAGGTAAAGTCGGCTTTGCGGACGAGCGAAGGGGTAGCGGTGCCGCCACCAGGCTACCGGGATCTACAGACTAGAGTGAAACTCCGCTCGTCGACCTTCGCGATCGGTGAGCTATCCGTCGTGACCTCGTTCGTCACGGTGTAGGGCACGCCAGCCACGCCGCCTGAGAGCCACACCGCGGTCTTCGTGGTGCCGATCATTTGTTCGAGGACAATCGTGACGTCGTTCGCAGGCGTAACCGTCCAGCTCGAGGACACGATGCTCTCGCCCGCGTCGAGCCAGTCGGACCAATCCCTGTAGTACGGCAGTACCGCCGCCGGGTCCTTGAGGAACTGGGCTTGGACTTCGGTGAGATCGCTCATTCAGAACGTCCGGTTCTCGTAGTTGGTGGTCGCGGTCCGGCTCTCGAAGCTCGTCACGGCGGTTCGCCGCGGGTCTGTCGCGAAGTCGGGAACGGCTTGCATGACCCTCGTGGCGTCCGTCGTCGCAACGACGTCAGTGACGTTCACGTTGATGAACGGCGCGACGATGAACGCCTCGACGGCGTCAACAACGTCCGCCACGTCGCCTGCGAGGCGTGCGTAGTCGGCCCACGTGAGAAGGACGTCGCTAGCCGTCGCGGCGTCCGACGAGCTGCGCGTGACCGAGGTCTCACGGCTTATCGCGTCGCCTACCGCCACCGAATCGGACGAGACTCTTGAAGCTTCGCTGCTGACCGCGGTCTGGTCCGTGACGCTCGCTGCGTCCGAAGCCGAACGGTCGTAGGCGGTCTCGCTCGTCTCGGAATCCGTGACCGCCAGGGAGTCCGAGACGGAGACGTTCAGCGTCGACGGCGTGACGAGCTGGGCGTCTACAGCGTCCGTCGACGCGACGGTGTCCGAGACCGGTCGGACGTAGCTCGTCTCGGTAGCGAGCGTTTCGGCTACGACAACGGAATCCGACGGCAGCCGCTCGTAGGCCGAGGCCGTAGCCGCTGCGTCCGTGAGCGTCGAGGAGTCGGAGACCGAACGTCCAAGCTCGAAGCCAACCGCGACGGCGTCCGAGGCCGCAACGGTGTCCGATGCCGCACGTCCGAACTCCGTCGAGGTGGTCGACGTGTCCGAAGCGGCGAGCGTGTCGGAACCCGAGCGAAGGTACTGAGTCTCTTCGGCGAGCGAGTCGGTTACGGACGCGCTGTCCGAGACGGAGACGTCGGTCTCACGCGACAGCCCCGCGGTGATCGAGTCCGTGAGGCTCGCGGTGTCGGAGGCCGAACGAAGATACTGAGCTTCTTCGGCGAGGGCGTCCGTTACCGCTGCGGTGTCCGAGAGGACACGAAGGTACTCGAGCGCGAGAGCTGCGCCGTCGCTAACAGCGGCTGTGTCGCTCGGTAGGCGGCCGTACTCGAGAGCCGTCGATGTCGCGTCCGAGACCGCGGCGGTGTCGTTAGCGCCCTTGGTGACCTCGACCGAGGCGCCGTCCGTGACGCTCGCCGTGTCACCGGTGGGAGTACGCAGGTACTCGAGCGACGTCGTCTCGCTGTCCGTGACAGCCGCCGTGTCGCCCGAGATCGTTGGTGTGAACGTCGAGCCGCCGGTAGTGGCTCGGAGCCGCACGAAAACGCCGGGGCCACGGACGTTCGTGGTGGTGCCGCCCGCCGTGGCGGTCATCGTCGGTGCAGCGCTCGAGGTACCGCTCGAGATGGGTACGTCGACGATGAAACCGCCAATGTCGTTGTTGTTCGAGCTGTCGGGCTCACCGATCTCGAACACCGTGCCGAACGTCACGCCCGTCTGCGAAAATGCCTCAGCGCTGAACTGGCTGGGCGTCGTGACGTCCGTCGGGATACACATCGCACCGACGACGTAGTCATTTGCCGTGACCCCGGGATCCGAGCCGAAGGTGATCGAGACGTTGCCCGCGCTCGTGTCTGACCCGGTGGCCATCGCGAGGGAGAACGTCGATCCGCTCGGTGCCGAGTAGCGGAGCATCGTAGCCCACGCCACGCCGTTGGTAGCTCCTACGTTGACGGTGACCGAGAGGCTACCGCTCGTGGTCCCTGGATCGTCCGCCGAGTAGACGTAGAGATCACAGTTGCCCGTGTCAGCAGCGCTCGCACCGCCGGCCGTATAACCGCCAGCGCCTTGGATGTTGCCGAGCAGCGACCACGGGGAGCTTGGCGTTGTGACGGTACCAGCGCCCGACGTCGCGGGCTTCATGCCGATGATGAGGAGAACCTTGCCGACAGAGCTGGAAATCCCCGCAGTCGTCGGCCATCCGGGGGCGATCGTCGTTGGCGTGCCCGTCGCCGTGTAGACCGTCGTGCTGACCGCAACTCTAACGATTCCGACGTACCCGATCGCGGCCGTCGTCGTGGCCGAGCCGGCATTCGATCCGCCAGTCTCGGTGACGATGCACGTGTAGGATCCGCCGCTGTCAGAGAGCCCGAGCGCCCCCGTCGTGTAACTCGACGTGGTGCCGCCGCTGCCCGTGCTGACGTTGGTACCGTTCAGTTGCCATTGGTACGAGAGGGTCCCGCCGCCGGACGCGCTCGCCGTGACCGAGTAGGTCGCCGTCGACCCCACCGCAACCTGCGTCGAACTCGGCTGGCTCGTGATGTTTGGTCCGGTGCCGATCGCGAGCCGGACTACCCAACCCGAATACTCGACGGACGCACTGGCCGTGAACGTGAGAGTGCCCGTCGACCCCGACGAGACGTTCTCCTTGTAGGCGAAGTCGACGGCCGAGAAACCAACGTTAACGTCTGCGCCGGACGGCTCGGTATAGCCAGCGGGCGGCGTTTGCGTGAGCCCGGTGTGGCTCGCCGGATCGGGCATGCTGAACGCGGCGATATCATCGCCCGCTGCTGACGTCGCACCCGTGAGAGCGATCGACGTGGATGTCGATGCCGGCGTCGTGGTTGTGACGGCAACCGACGACGCGAGCGAGGACGTGACGCGCCCGCTCCACGCCGTGGCTACATAGATGTTGTCGGCCGACGTCCCCGGGCTGAAGGACAGCGACTGCGTGCCGTCCCAAATGCACCCGTAGAGCGCGATCGTCTGGCCGTCGATGCCAAACGTGGTCGGCCCTGAGAGCAGCGTCAGCCCGGTCGGAGTCGTGCCGAAGCCCGTGCCCGTATCGTTCGAGCACGCGAGGAGCAGCACATCGCCAACGGTCAGGCCCGCCGGAGCGTTGACCGTTACGTTACCGTCGACTGTTGTGACTGCGACGCTGCGAAATGCCATGCGAAGTCAGCGCGACGCGTTACGTAACCCTGCAAACATAGGAAATTTTCAATTTGTCCGCGCGAGTCTTCGTCACGCTCGTAAACGTCGAACGGCTCATGGCTGATCCGCCCGGCGAGGTGTTCTGGTTCAACAGGCAGACCTCTTTGATGCCAGCGGCGCTCTTGCTGCTTGCACCGCTCGGGTACGAGATCACCCATTGGAAAGTACGCGTACCTGAAAGCAGCGTCTTCGAATCCACGGTGTTGATCGTGCCGGTGAGCGGCGAGAGCACGTTCGTCTGACCGGAGTTGGTTGCGCCCGACGAGGTGCCGATCCGCATCTGATCGAAGTCGTTCGAGTTGAGCCCGGTCGCTTGGCGCCAGAGCTGACGTTTGCCGCTGTTCACCACGAGGTTCGGCGCGACACGCCGCTGGAGCACCTCGGGTCCGTTCTTTCCGTCCCGGATGACCTCGATCGTGAAGACGCCTTGAGCGCGGAGGTCGTCCGCAAATCCCATTTCACTCATTTCTTCTGTCCTTATGCGTTGGCCGTAAGAGTGTTGCCGGTGCCTGAATTGCTGATCGCCACGGCGTTGATCGAGTTGCCGGTGACGAGGTTGTTGTTGCAGCCCGCGTCGAGCTTGAAGGAGCCCGAGGTGTTGCCTCGGATGACGTTGCCCGTCACGGCGTGGTTCGAGGCGTTCCCGCTAGTTCCGGCGAAGAACCATATGCCCCACCCGCCGTTGTCCAAAAGTACGTTGCCGTAGATGAGCCCGTAGTTGCTCGGGCCTACGTTGTTCTGCGTCTTGATACCCGAGAGGCTGCTCTGCGTGGCCTGGATGATGTTGAAGGCGACGAGCCACAGGTCGCTATCGTCGATCCCGACGCCACCTACGCCGCCGTTTATGCAACATCCGCTGATGAGGTTGTTCACAACACGGGCTCGATGCGAGGCCACGTCGATCGTCACGCCCTCGAGGCCGGATCCGATGATCTCGTTGTTGGCGATACGGTTGTCGGGCGCGGTGTGCTGGCTGATCCCGATGTCGTGGCAAGCGAAGATCCGGCACTTCTCGACGACATTGCGAACGCAAGTTGTGCTCTGGCCGTCGAAGGCGACGCCGTGGCTCTGGTTCGTGTACGCCCCATCCGACATCACACCGTTGTCGTGCAGGTAACAGCTCGTGATCTCGTTGTCGGAACCCGTGCAGAGGATGAGCGAGCCTTGGGCCTGGTTGTTGCCGTTGATCTCGATCCCGCTGACCTTGTTGCCCGAGTTGGTGAGACGTAGGACGTTGAAGTTCGTACCGACTTTTCGGAGCACGGAGCCGCGTCCCCCCACGAGTTCAATGTTTCCGGTGAGACCCAGCTCCGCCGAGACGTCGAAGATCCCTCGAGGTACGAGAACCTTTCCGCCCTGCGACCCAAGAGACGAGATTGCCGCAGCGACGGCCGTCGTCGAATCGCTGCCGCTCGTCGCTCCGAAGTTCCGAATGTCGACGTCGAACTGCGGCGGTTCCGCCCACGCTCCGTCCGCTCGGAGGTAGTAGACCGTGCCGCCGCCGCTCGAGGGCACGAGGCCCTTCAGCGACGAGCTGAACTGATTGAGCCGGCCGGTCGCGGTAGCGGCGTCGATGAAGACGAGGTCGCCGGAGAGAGCCGCAGCGAACTTCCCATCGTCGGCGGGATCGTCGGGCATGTTGACGCCGGCACCGGCTGGTCCGGCCGGACCTGCGGGACCCTGGATTAGACCGTCCAGGAAGGTGAAGTCTTCGCCGGCCATGGTTAGGCGACCCGCTTGATGAGGAGCGTTCCCGCCCTGCCCGAGGCGTCCACGGACACGCCCTCCGTGTTCGCCGCGTAGGTGACGTTCAACCGTTGAGTCGACCGTGAGGTGACGAGCAACATCGTCGAACGCGAGATCGTCGCGTAGCCGCCTGCGACACCGTCGGCGGCATCAGCGCTCGCAAAAGTGTTGCAGAGGAGCGTGGCGTCAGCATTCAGGGTGATGCCGAGGATCTGCGGGTTCGAGCCGTCGGTGTTGAGGACGACGGCGCTGACGTGGATCTCGTAGGTGCCGACCGCCGGCACGGTCACGCGGTTGCTCGAAACCGAGAAGCCGCCGCTGTTGATCAGCGCCGTAAGATCCGCCCGTCCGCTCGTGACGCCGGTGCCAACGCCGAAGAGCGCGAACGTGCTCAGTACGCTGCCGACGTTGACCCCGTGAGAGACTAGAGGGTCGACGTCCATGCCGTCGCCACGAACGGTGATCGCTCCCGTCGGCGTGTATGTTTGACCCGTTACGCCGTCGAGCTTGTTGGCTTCGAGGACGGTGTCGTTGTCGGCGAGGGGTTGAAACGCGGTGACGTTTACGCTCGCGGCCGTAGCCTTGTCGCCGTCGTCGGGGAGGACGAGCGTCGGATGAAACGTCGCTGTAGGCGTGTAAGTGTGAGCCATCAAATGCCGCCCAAGAAGAGAGCGAGATCGTCTCTTCCGTTGTTGCCGTCGGGCCTGTGCCCGGAAACGAGGTCTCCCCACGTGCCGTCGGGCATGTGCGGGTCACTCGGTGAATTTGTCGGAGCGAGGAACGTGTCGTTCGTCGTGACGATGAGCCCACCGTCAGCCGTGGCGTGCGAGCCAGCGCACTTCCACTGGTTGACGAGACTCAGGATGTCTTGAAGGACGGAGCCGTCCTCGAGGAAGCCCCAGCTCTGGCCTTGGTTGTACTCGAGGCCGGAGCCCGCACTCGGAAGACCCCAACGCCACGGTGTAAACACCGGGCCGTAAATGACGAGCCAGAAGCGAACCTGGTTCCACTGGTTGTCCCAGTTCCAGTTGTTCGGGCTGACGCGCGTGTACGAGAGAGCTTCGTTGCCCTCGATCGTCCAATAGTCGGCGAAGTGGTTGTTGCTCGCGTCGGAACCGCTGGTGACGTAGCGGATCCGGTATGCCGTCGGAGTGAGGTACGCGTAGAGCTGCTTGAGCAACGTCGGGGCGTTGCCGGCGAGCTGCCACGTCGGGAGAGCAAGCCGGAGACGCTCTCGGTACTGAGCTTCCGTCTCCGCTCGCCCGCGGGTGATGCGCCGGTCGCGTCCGATGTGCGGTACTGCCTCGGAGCCGCAGCTCTTCGGCATTCGTTGGATAATGCCGATGCGAAGCCACTCGGCGATGGCGTCGACCATCAGGCCGCCCGTGTAGAGCGTGCGGTAGCCCCACTTCCCGGTGAGCCACGGCGGAGCCCACTTCTTCACGGACGATCGAAACGGCTGAAACTCGGGTTTAACGTCCGAGAAGTCGACCATCAGGCGAGCGCTCTTTCGATCGTGAAATCGTTGGCGACGCTCACGAGAACGGCGACCTCGTTCTGGTTGAGCGTCACGTCGTTCGCCGGGAGATCGAGCGTGACGCTGACGACCTGACCGGGAAGTGACTCGTAAATTTGTCCGGCTAGTGCCTCGCGGAAGACGCGGTTGTTTGCCGTCGGGATGCTGAACCCGCCGATCGGGATCGTCGCGAAATAGGTCCGGAGTTGCTCGAGGACAGTCTCGGCCGCGTCGGTAGGATCCTCGCTCGAGTTGTAAGTGAGGTAGACGGTGCCGCGGACCGTGACCGCGTTGACCACCGCCGACTGCACGACGGCGGTGATGCCCGTCGGGACGCAGTTTTGCTGGATCGCCCAGTTGACGAGCCCAAGGTCCGTCGTGTTGGTAGACGGGCTTGTCGTGTCGCCGGTGACCGCGCCGCTCTCGTTGGCGACGTACACCTGGTTCGTCCCGTTCTGTTGAATGACGCTGACGCGGGTGACACCGACGGGCGTTTCGTCCGCATGCTCGGCGCTCTTCGCGTAGAACGCGTAGGCATCCGCGGGACCGTTGGGGGTAACCCGCGCCAGGCTTTCTTTGGCCCGAGCGACGAGGGCTGCGTCGCTCTCTTCATCGACGCCGAAGAGCGGGGCGGCGTTTACACATGTGACCCCAAGAAGGGGCGTGGCGAGGGCTGCAATGTCACCAGCGGAGGCGCTCGAAGCGGCTCCGGGTTGGTCCGCCGTGACGTTGACCGTGAGGGTCCCGCCGCCCGCAGTAAGCGTTCCACCGCTCGTCGACGTGTACGTCTGCCCCTTCGCTTGGCCTGTCAGCGCGACGAAGCGAAGGTCACCCGCGGCTGGGTTGTAAGTCGTCCCGCTGTTGTTCGTGAGCGTGATTTGGCCGCTAGCGAACGTCGCCGGGATGCGATCGATCCCGTAGACCTGGTTGCACAGCAGCGTCAGCCAGGCGCCCACCGCGTAGTCGAGCAGCCCACCGCCGATTGCGGCGGCTCCGGTGACGGTGCTGTCCGCTATCGCTTGGGCGATGATCGTGAGGAGTTCACGGCCGACGGAACCCGACTCGTAGGCTTCGATCGGGAGCGACAGGTCCGCCGCCACCTCGAGCATCGCCGCGAGCACTTGGTCGCGTGTGAGCGGAGCAACGAGCTGTGAGAGTGGAGGTACAGCCATTAGTTGGGCTTCAGGATTTCGACGGTCACGGCGGACACACCGAGAACGAGCGCAAACGGCCCCTGCGACCCCGTCCCTTTGATGTTCAAGGCAAGCGTCTTCGTCGACGGCGTGAAGGTCGCTAAGACCATCGCCGTCGCGATCCGTGGATCACCGAGAAGGGCGCCCTGGCAGAGACCGCCGATCTTCGGCAGGTCTTTCGCACTGACGCCGTCGTTGACGAAGTCTCGAGCGTCGAGCGTGTTGTCGTTGGGGTTGCTTAGGAGTCGCCCTTGCCGGCAATAGAGCCGCCGAAGGCACACCTGGCCCATCATCTCCGCGCCGGAAACCAGGCGGAGCATCGGATCAAGGTCAGTGTCGCAGGCGAGATCGCTGCCGTAGTTAGGCGATGCCAAAGGCGAGCTTGAGTGAGGCTTGTGCCTCTGGCGTCTGAGCTAAAATCACGACGCCGAAAACGTTGCCCGTCAGCGTGGGCGGTGTTGCAGCAGCGAGCGACGTCCATGCCTGGGCGACATCACCGGCGTACGTGAACGCGTAGAGTCCGCCCGTCGTGAGGGCGGCAACCATGTCGACGTCGACCGCTGCTTCGAGCGCTGCGATCTTGGCGTTCAGAGCGATGCCAAGAGAGCCGTTCGCATCGAGGCTCCCTTGAAGGAACGCCGTCGGAAGCTGAGCGCTGATCGTGCCGGTGACTTCAGCCGCAGCCGAGAGCATCGCCCCGACGGTGACGTCCGGAGCCGAGAGACCGGCGCTGAACTGAGCGCCGATCGACGCGCTCGCAGCAACCTGAACTTGGAGTTCCCCAATGGGGCCGGCGAGGCCGCCAACGGCCAGCGTGAGGGCAGAACTCAGCCCTCCGACGGCCCCAGCGACGGTCATCACCCCGAGGTAAACGGCGGGCACTTAGAGGGACTTGTTCCGCGTCGAGCCGGAGCTGGTCACTCCGGTGAGAGTTGCAGGGCCGCCGATGCCAGGGATGTACGGTGGGGGAGGCGGGGTCGTGTATTGGAGCGCCACGCAGTTGGTGAGCGCCGTGGCCAGGGCAGTGAACGCCGCACCGACTTGGGCAACTTGCGGGCTCGTGCACGCCGACGCTGCCGTTGTCATGAGCACGGCTAGCTCGACGAACGTCACGCCCGTCGAGACGAGGTCACCTTGCCTAGCTACTGGCAGGGAGTTGCCCGTCGGATAGCCGAAGTGACCCAAGAAGGGCTTCGTGGGATCCGCATCCTCGAAGCCGATGAGGACGGTCTCGCCGTCGCCGAGCTTGATCGTCGCGATGCCGGGCGCTCGTGCCGGAACCTTCGTGATGTTCGGCAGGCCCTTCGAGGTGTCGACGGGCTTGCCGTCGAACGTCTGGTCGCTCTCGGAGAAGCTGTCGACCACGTACCGGTAGAACCCGTGGAACGTGTAGTTTGGCAGCAGGCTCAGCACGACGGCTCGAACCGCGTCGATGAGGCGATCGTCGTCGCTCATTCGTCAGGGAAGCCCGGAGCGGGGTCGGTGGGACGTTCATCGCCGTGGCCGTTCGAGTGCCAGAGCGAGCGCCCTGAAAGCTCGGCCGTTGCGAGACGGTGCTCTTCTTCGGCGAGTCGAACTAGATGCCCGATGCCGAGGGCCTGCGTGATCGCCTTCGTGTAGTTGATGAGGAGCGACACGTCCGCCCGCAGCATCCGGAAATCGTTGTCGCTCACTGAGTCCAAACTTCGGTCCTTAACTTGTTGGCGCCGAGCCGGTGAACCACCGTGCTGATGGTTTGCTTCGAGAGCGTCTGGCTCGAGAAGGTGCATCCCGGCACGAAGGCGCAAGGTGTGTCGGTAGCGAGTGCGACGCGCCCAAGATGCAGGTCGGTGCCCTTCGGGAGCACGTCGAACGTCGCCGTGATCGGCGTGGCCTTCCGAGTGACGGCAACCTGCGTCACGCCAGCGAAGTCCACCCACCAAAGGGACGTGAGCTGCGCCAGCACACGCGCTGCCGGTGCCTGCTCGCGCATGTAAAACGATCCGACGGTGCGCTCTGCGTCGGAGCTGACGTTGACGGTCTCGCCGGCTTCTCGAGCCGCGTCGCTGACGATTGGCGAGAGCTTCAGCCCGAAGCTGTTTTGGTAGTATTTGGCTGGAACCGGCTTCATCCAGCCGCCAGCGCCGCCGACGATGCGGAGGTTGCCGGAGCCCAAGAAGTCGCCCATCCGATCGACGGTTCCGACGAGAGTCAGGTCCGCGATCGTGATCGTCACGGGGCCATCGGCGTCGATCTCGCCCTCGGTGACGACGTCGGCCGTCCACACGCCGCGAAAGGGCAGCGTCACTTCGGCGGTCTTGATTGCGACGCCGTTGATCGAGCCGAGCATCAGCCGGGGAGGGGCTTCTGAGCGATTGCCAGCTCGTTTGCGATGGCTTGGTCGAGCGCGTCGTTCACCGTCGGCTTGTTCGGGCTCGAGCCCGGGTCAGCGCTCGTCGGTGTCGTCGTGGTGTTCACCTTCGGAGCCGGCCGGTACTCGATGAGGTCGGTCGAGACCGACCACCGCTGCTGACCCTCGTGCGTGAGCTGCCCGATCTTGTCGACGACGACGCTGATGATGTCGTTGGCGAACAACACGGGGTGGAAGACCGCGATCGGCTTCGGTGCCTTCTTCGTGGCGTCGTAGGCCAGCAAGGGAAGGTATGAGCCGTAAAACTCTTGGATCTGCTCGCTCGTCCAGAAGACGAAGCGGCCCTTGGGCTTTGCCAGGTCCCACCCTTGGTACGTGATCGTCGAACCTTGCCCGCCCGCGACGTTCTTGACGTCCCATCTGTATGGTCTGTCGCCGTCGGACTCGAGAAGGAAGAGCCCCGGGTTGTCTACGCCGCCTACACTGAGCTTGTTGTAGGCGTCCGGGTTGGTGATCGGATCGACTACGAGGACGCCCAAGTTAGTAGCCGGATGCCTGCTTCAGAGCGATCTTCTCGAACGCGTCGGCGAAGAGTTGCGGGAAGATCGCTGCGAGCTGGGCCGCACCCTCAACACCCGTGATTTGGATCGCTCCCGGCGAGAACGTGATCTGCATGCCGCCGGACTTCCCTTGCGGCTCAGTACGTTCACGCGGTTGCGGCACCGGCATCGGCGTCGCAAACAGCTCCCGCATGTTGTCGTTCGCAACGGGCGCTTGAGCTTCGATGCCCTGAGCGAGGCCAAGGCTCAGGTACCCGCCCATCTTCATCATCACGCGCGACGGCGAGTTGATGTCGAAGACGCTCTTGAAGGCGTTCAGAGCGTCTAGGCCGAGGCTCTTCACTGCGGCGATTGCACGAGTGCCGGCCGCTTCCACGCCCTGAATCAGGCCGTCGACGAGCTGCTCGCCAGCGGTGATCCAGCCCGGGATGAGCCCTGCGATCGTGAGACCGAGGCTCACGAGGGAGGCGATGAACTTCAGGATCAGGTACGGCCCGAGGATGAATGGGCCGAGCAGAAGCCCAAGGCCGAGCTTCAGGATCGGGAAATAGTCATTCAGCTTGCCGACCCATCCGACGAGGGTCGCAACAACCGACGCGAGAACGCCGACACCAGCGGCGAGGCCGATCACTCGATCGATGAGCGCCTTCTGGTCTGATGCTCCGTCAGCGCCTAGAAGGTGAAACTGCGCAAGGACGGGCCGGAAGGCGTTGTAGACCTTCAGCGCCATCAAGATGAGGCCGCGGAAGAAGATCGAAACGTAAGGGCCGACCTGCTTCACCGTCTCAAAGAGGCCGTTGAAGGTGCCCGTGACGATCTCTTTGAGCGCTGCGCCGCTGACGGTGCTCGAGTCGAAGAGGTCGACGATCTTCGCCAACGACTCTTCGAACCCTTCGATCTTCACGTCCTCGAAGAGCCGCCCGATGTTGTCCTTCATTCGCTGAAGGGAGGCGTCGAAGCTTCGAGCACGCTTCAGAGCGACGGCACCGAACTTCGCGTCGATGACCTGGGTGAGAGCCGTGATGCCGGCCTCGGCCTTGATCTTCCCGGCCTTGAGCTGTGCCTCGACTTGCTTGACGCCTACGCCAGTGTTCTTGGCGATTTGGGCGTAGAGGGCCTGGATCTGGACGCCGGTCCCTGTGAGCTTCTTGGCGTTGACGTTGAACGTGCCAGCTGCTTCGGCACGCTCGATGATCGACTGGATCTTGTCGCCCGATCCTTTGACGACGGAGTCCGCCGTCGCGATGGCTTTGAGGCTCGCCTCGAGCGTGGTGCGGTTCGAGATGCCGCTAGCGGTGAGCTGTTGCGCCAGCTCCTGCGCGTGGCTCTGGCTGACGGCCACGGTGCGCGTGAGCTGCTCGATGTCGGCGTACGTGCTGACGGCCGCCTGCTGGCTGCCGAGCATCGCCTCGAGCATCTCTTCCGTGTCGCGGCGGGCCTGTGCGGCCTCTAGAGCGAGCTTCCCGCCCCCGATGGCGGCGTACAGGAAGGCGCCCCCAAGAGCGATGACGGCCGCAACGGCAGCAAGGGCCGCAGCACCGAGGCCGGCGATGACGGCCGTCGTTGGGCCGAGGGTCTCAACGAGAGTGTCAGCCTGGCCCGCTACGGCTCCGAGCTTCTGCGCGAGGCCGCCCATCGTGCCGGGAACGACGCCGGCCTTCTCGGCGAGTTCACGTAGCGTCGTCGTGAGCCGGTTCGTCCCCTCGGATCCGAAGCGTGCCGCGTGACCCGAGAGGATGAGCTTCTGCTGTACCTGGGCGAGGCTGTTCTTCTTCTCTTGGAGCTGCGCCTGAAGGAGCTTGAAAGCGTGGATGTCGACGGTCGTTGCCCCCTGCAACTGCTTCATCGACGCAGAAAGGTTCGTGACCGCGAGCTTGTCGTCCCTGAGCTGTTGCTTCAGGCGCTCGAGTTCACCGTTCGCGAGCCGAACCGGTGCAATGAGGCTCGGGGAGAGCTTGGCGTTCTCGTGCCCGATGGCATCCGAGTTCGCTTTGAGGAAAGAGTCAGAAGGGCCCTTCGCGGCCTTCTGCAACGGGAACTCTTTGGTCCCTTCCGTCGGGATCTTCGGGAGCTTGATCGGGGCGAACTTAAGGGACGGAAGCTCAATCGCCTTGATACGGTTCAAGACGTCCTCGAGCGCACGGAGCGACTTCTCGGCAATCGACGCAGGTCCGCTCATCTTGTCGATGAGCGCCAGTTGGAACGTGAGAGCGTCGGCCATCGAGCTACAAAGACGAAAAGCCCCGCCGACTCATGAGAGCGGGCGGGGCAACGTCGTTAGGCGTCACTTCTTTTCGTGCGTGAGGATGAAGAGCTTGATTGCCTTGTTCAGTTCGAACGCAGCGGCTGCGGCCTCGTCGGTGTCCTTGCCTTGCAAGAGCTGGCGAAGGCAGTACGAGCCGAAGCTCACGTCTTGGAGGCAGCGCTCTCGTATTTTTTTACGGTGACGTCCTCTTCGCCGCCGCCCGCCAGCTCTACGAGTTGGGCGCCCGCCTTTTCAGCGAGCATCGGGTATCGGTCGAGGTACGTCTCGAACTCAGCCGCATCCGGGAAGATAAGGCACGAGCGAACGAGCCAGCTCGTCGAGGATGCCTTCGTCTTGTCGTTCAAGACGCGGCTCTGAAATTGTTCCCAAAGAGGCCGCGAAGGCCCCTTGAACGCCGCGTCGCCCGCACGCTTGTGAGTGATCACGACGATCTCGCCGTGTTCCTCTGCAAGCTTCTGCCGCTTGGCGTCGTCTAGCTTAGCCATCTACCTTGTCTCCCTGTTGTTCAGATCACGAGAACGGCGCGACGGTGTCTGTCGCCGTGGCGACGCCGTTCGTGAGAATGCGAAGAATCGACAGTGTGCACTTGCGTGCCGTGCCGTCTTGACTCGTGGTCGAGTTGCTCGCCTCGTATTTCGTGATTCGGCACGCTCGGAGCGTGTCTTGAATCACGGAGAGACCAGAGCCCGACGCGTCGTAAGAGACGACGATGTCGAACTCAACGGTCATCCAATTGGGGCCGAGAGCGGTGACGAGATCGTTGAATTCCTCGAGAAGGATCGTCATGTCCCCCTCGTATTTGCTCTGACCTACCGTGCGCCCGACGGCCTCTGCGCCGGCTCCAAACACCAGGCCGGGCTCGAGGCTCGGCGAGTAGTTGATCTCGGTGACCCCGTTGATTACGGGGCCGTTCGCGCGGATCTCAATTGAAGCCCAACTGTGCCGAAAGCCGTTGGTCAACGGATAGGGTGCGGACATATGTTGTTACCTCAGGGCTCAGGCCGCGAGCGGCTGGCCGAAAGCCGGGTTGACGAACGTCATCGTCAGAGCAACCGTGCCGATGTATCCCAACGGCTCGATGTTGATCGTGACGCTCAGTGTCTTGGTGTTCGTGATGTCGTCGTTGCGCGAGACCTGAGTCCAAATCGCGCTGACATCACCCGTGTTGAGCAAACCCTCTTCGAGAACCGCATCAGATGCTGACTCGATTGCTTTGGCGTCGCGCTCGAGGATCTTGCCGTTCTTGCCAAGACGGACATCACCGCCGAGCAGCCCGGTGAAGTAGATGTTGGCGATGCGGCACGCCTCATCCATCACGCGGCCGTACTGAAGGAGCGTGAAGTCCGAGGTCGGACCGCTCATCAGATTGGGGTTCGTGATGTAGTAATTCGTGAGGCCGTCGAAGCTCCGAACCGTGATGAAGTGGTTCGCGTCGAGGCCCGGGTTCTTCGCTTCGTCGTGATAGACGACGCTGACCGGGGACGCGCCCTTGCTCACGGCAAGAGCACCGTCGGCAACGGCGTTGAGGCCGCGAGAGACCTTGGTGAGGCCGGCTCGGACAATCGCGAGCCAACCGATGTTGCGTCGGAAGCCAATCCCGCTGATGGCGCTCACGTTGAGGTGTCCGCCGGCAGCGACGCCGACGAGATCGCTCGAGAACGCCGCGTAGTCGTTCTCGATCGACGTCATCCACGCGGACTCGGCCTCCGAGGTCGACGTATTGATGTCTCGTGCTTCGACGATGCAGCGGACGAAACGCTTGCTGTACTGACCGTTGAACTGCGCGACGGCCGTGACGATGCCGGCGGCGTCCGACTCGGCGGCGTCGCCAACGACGTAGAGCAACGACGCTTGATGCGTCGACGTTCGGAGCGCCGTGATCGCCGTCTCGACGTCGGCAACGACCCACGTCGGGGCCGTCGTCGTGAAGACGTACGTGTCCCCGACCACGACCGTCGCCGCGGTGAAGTTCAGCGTGATGCCCGTGGTTGCCGCGAGACCCGCATAGATGTGGTTCGACGGCATCCGGATTTCCCGGCTCGTCGTGACCCCGCCGTCGAGAGAGACCGTGAAGCCGGGCTCCGGTGCCGTGCCCGCTGTGCCAGCACGGACCACGGTGACGATGACGTTGTAGTTGTCGCAAGGCGCTCCGGTGATCGTCATCACGCTGGCGCCCGTGCCCGTGTGCGTGACCGCACTCGCAGCACCAGCAGCGTTCGTCGCGACCTTGACGAAGATCGTCGGAACGCCGCTCTGAATGAGCTGCGCCGCGAGTTCGACGGCCGGGCCGTAGCCGTAGTCAGTGACGAGGTTGCTGACTACTTGGTACGGGTCTTTGGCGACCGCTGCGGTGCCGCCTTGCGAACAACCGAAGATGGCAACGGTGTTTGAGGGGGACGGAGGCGTGTTGCCGAGACCGTTCTCGACAACATTGAACGTGACGTTAGGAATTGCCATTATCCACCGGACGAGGTGAAGGAAACGGACCCGAGGACCGTTCGATCCGGCTTCAGCTCTTCGACGGTGACGTCGGCACTGACTCCGGACACGTTGGTCCAGGTTTGCGCGGTCTCGTCGATCCCCCACTTGGGGTAATCAATGTCGAGACCGACGGGGACTTCGATGAAGCCCTTCAGAACATAAAGAAGCCCGCGGTCCTGATTGGCGCGGGCTCGGTAATCTCCGGAGAGAAGCTGGTTGTTACCGGGTGCTACCCGGTAGATGCTCAAGGCTGTTTGGTTGACGAGCTTCCAAAGCCACGTCTCGTCAGCGAGCCGTTGAGCCGTCGGAGCAGGGTTCGGCTGGTCGGGGGCCGCGCCCCAAATGTGCGCGGCGAAGCCCTGCTTGACCCTGAAGAACGCTCTCGGGTTGTGCGGGCCGGGTCCGCCGATCGCTAGCGGCGCCTCGTAGGTGTCGCTCGTCGGAACGAAAACAACGCGGTTGGGAGCGTCGTGTTCCGCGAGCTGACGTTCGTCGTAGAAGACCTTCGCAGGGCAGCCGCTCGCTTCGAAGTCTTCGCGAATTGCGTTGACGACTTCGAGTAGCGGCAACTGTTAGGTCTGTTTTTTGAGAAGCTTCGTTAGGGCCGTCGTGCCCGCCTTTTGCAGCGGTTCGGCCCACGATTGCGGGAGTGGCGCGTCTGTCTCGGGCACGAGAGGACGAGCGGGCGTCTTCTTCGTCCCACGCTGATGAAAGCGGGCTTGGCCCCGCTTTCCGCTCATCCGAGTCGTGATGCCGCGAACGCCGTGAACGACGGTCGTGGTGTCACGCATCTCGTGCGTGTCCGTGAGGTGGCTCGCTTCGCCCGACGCGAGAGGGGCCCAGCGCTGTCCGTCCGGGCCCTTGCCTCGCTCGTACTGAGCGTCGACGACTTTCCGAAGCGCGGTCGCTCCGGCTTCGGCAACGGCTTCGACGCCTTGCTGCTCGAGGCGCTCGAGTCCCGCCCGGAGCTTCGCCAGTTGGGCGAAGCTGCCGGTGAGTTTCAAATGCCCCAGCTCGAGGTTCCGCCTACGCCTGGGTAGTCGGTGCTGCCGTCGCCGATGAGATCGCCGTAGCCTCGAGGCGCGTTGCTCGAGATGTCAGGTTGCAGAGACTCGGGCTGCGCCTGCTGAACCTGCACAACGGCTTGACCGTTGCTGACGCGAAGGAGCCAAGTTCGAGCATCCTCGTACCCAAGCCTCAGCACCTGATCGGAGCCGTTGTCCGGATTGAAGCCCCGGCGGCTCATCAACATCCAAGCCGCAATCTTGACGACGGCCATGACGAGCGCCGGATCGTAGAAGTCTGGCGCACCTTCCAGACCCGGGAAGGGTTTGATCGGCAGGTTGTACTTGTTGCCCAAGAAGCTGTCGGCAAAAGCGGAAGCCGCGTCGAGCGTCTTCTGCTTGTCGAGCTGCTTGCCTTCAAGGGCTCCCGCCGGCAGACCGAAAGTGTCCAGGTCTGCCAGCGTTGCGTAGCCCATCGATCAATAGGAGCCGGCCGACGTGCACGCCATCGAGAGGAACCAGAGGGTCATGCTCGCAGCGCCCTCGGAGTCGAGCCCGTACATGAACTCGTTCGCGAGGAAGACGTTCGGCGATGCCGGATCCGTGAGCATCGTGAACACCGGCGCCTTGCGGAGCTGCCAGAGGTACGGCTTCACGACGTTCGACGTGCTGAGCAGGAACCAGTTGTTGGGCTTGTTCGCCAAGAGCTTGTTCACGAGCAGCTTCGCCGTCCCCTTGAACACGTTTGTCTGCGGGGCAGTGCCGGCCGTGTTCGCGAGGAAGTCGGCCTCGAGGATGAGCTTGCCCGTGCCCTCGAGCGCCGGTGGCACCATGAGGGTGTCGACGCTGATGTTGAGGGGTGCGCCGTCGAAGCCCGTCCACGACTGCATGATGGCTCGCTGGGCCACGTAGTTGTCGTAGGTGAGCGCCGTGTTGACGTAGAGATTGCTCTGCGTCCCCGACGGGCCGCCCGTGATGTCGCCGCCGTTGTTCGGGTGCGACGCGCTGTAGAACGGCACGCCGTCGAAGCCGTTTGTGGCGATGGCGCCCGTGCTCGAGGTGATGAAGTCGGCGATCTCACGGTCGGGCCACAGACCCGCCTGCTGCCCCATCTCATCGACGGTGTTGCCGAAGATGCCGAGCTGGTCGTCCTGAACGTCGCGGCGCTTCAACGCCACGGTGAGTTCGAACGGGTAGTTCGTCACGACCTGAGCGTGCGTGTTCGCCGAGTTCACGACGCGGTTGCCGAACCACTTCCTCAGGCGAGGGAGACGCTCGAGCCACGCATAAGTCTCTTGGCGAGTCGCGCTCGGGAAGGTCGTCGCGATCTGGTTGAGGTACGAGACCGTGCCGTTGAGGGCACCCTGATAACGGACGTTCGCGTTCCTGTAGATCAGGTCAAGATTGGTGTTCGTGATTTCCATTGTCGTCCTCGAAAATCAGGTGTTCGCAAGGCCGACCGAGACCCAGACGCCGCCATCGGCGTCGATCCCGACCATCGCGCCCGCGATGCTCTTGCCCGTCGCCGTCGCGCAAACGGTGTGGTCGTCCTCGATGTAAATCGAAGTGCCGTTGTTCGCGACGCTGACAGGGTCAGTGCCGGAGTTGTCGAGCTTCCAAAGTCCGCGCTCGACGTTGATCGTCTTCGCCCCGTTCGAACCGGAGTTGACGATCGTCGAACCGGGAAGGAAGTCCGGTTGATCGTTCGTGAGGATACCGATCGCGTGAAGACCGGTCGCCGTGGCGCCGGGAACGGCATAGCCGCTCGAGTCGACGCAAATCAGGCCGCCGATGTAGACGGTCGTGCTGCCCTTGAGGCCGAGCTGGTCGATACGATACGTACCGTCCGCTCGCTTAGGCGTAAGCCTAGGCTTGGAGAGTCCCATGTGTGGTTACCCTTGAGTTGGGGAAATCAGGAAGCCTGACGATTGGCCTTCAAGTAGGCGTCGGGACTCACACCCATGAGGCGTGAAACCCTCGCTTCGTCGGCAGTGAGCTTGGTGGGGTCAGCCTTCGCCTGCGTTGGATCACCGGCGGGCGGATTGAACTCGTGGCCAACGGGGGTGACGCGCTGACCTTCGATGCCCTGTAGATAGGCGTCGAACGTTTCGGCGGATGCCTTGAGTGCCCAATCCTTGCGAGCCGGGGCGAGCTTGCCGTCCTTGATGGCAGCGAGGACGCGAGTCTGATGCTCGTCCGAGCGCTTGTGCGTCAGGGCCATGAGAGCGCCCTCGAGGCGCTGAAGATCGCGCTCGCCCGTGACCTCGATGGCCGCCGCTACGATGGCCTTGGCCTTCTTGGCCTCGCCGTCGTCCTCGTCGTCATCATCGTCTTCGTCTTCGGACTTCTTCGCGGAAGCGGAGGCTTTCGCCTTTTCCTTCAGCTCGGCGCACTCGTCTTCAGCGGCCTTGAGCTTCTTCTCCAGCTCCGCGATCTTCTTGTCCTTGCTGTCTTCGTCGTCTTTTGCGGCCATTGGTTGGTCTTTCTTCTCGGCCTTCGCGGAAGCGGTGAACCTCGCGAGAACCTCGGGCACCGCCCTGAAGCGGCTGAAGTCGTAGAGAGCGAGCGCTTGGGCTCGAGAGCGCTTTGCGACCTTGTCGACAAAGCCGAGTTCGAGAGCCTCAGAGGCCGAGAGCCACGTCTCGGCGTCGCACATGTCGCTGAGCTTCCCGGTCGAGAGCCCCGTGCGATCGGCGTACGTTGCGAGCATTTGCTCGGTGACGTCGTCGAGATGCTCCGCCATGCTGCGAAGCTCTTCGGAACCGCCTTCGATGAGCGCGAAGGGGTTGTGAATCATCAGGAACGCGTTCTCGGCGATCTCGATCTCGTCGCCGGCCATCGCGATGACGCTCGCGATCGAGGCCGCTAGTCCGTCGATTCGGACTTTGACCTTGGCGCCTGCGTCTGAACGGTCCCGGAGAGCGTTGAAGATTGCCGTCCCCTCAGTGACGCTACCCCCGGCACTGTTGATGCGGACCTGGATGTCTTGGCCTTTGCCTGCCTCACCCAGGGCTGCGAGGACGTCCTTTGACGTGACGCCTCCGCCGTTTCCAAGGTCACCAACGACGTCGTAGATCGCGATTTCAACGGCCCCTCCGAGTGGTTTGGCAGCGGCCTTGACTCGGTACTTCACGGTTTGATTCGGAGCGTGAGAACAAAGAGGCCCACTGCCGCTGCGATGAGCGCGACTTGTGGCCACATGAGAGTTCGGTCTGCCCTAGTCCGACGGGCTCACAGCGCGACCGAGACGCTGCGGTCAACGTCCCCAGCAAGAAGACGTCGAGGAGCTTTTACGAGCTGATGAGGCTGTTCACACGGCGCGCGTGTGTTTGAACGGCGAGCGGAGCTTCGAGGGTGGTGAGCGCTCCGCCTGCAACCGAGAAGGCGTAGACCTCGCCGCTCGGGGCGCAGTCGTCGCAAACATGCTGCGAGCGCGTGCCGAGCATCGTGTGACTCACGGTGTGCTCACGGGTAGCGAGCCTGCCGCATGCACAGCGGTGAAGCGGGGAGCCGTTCAGACGGGGCTGAACGAAGTGACTGAGAAGTGCGTCGACCTTGGCTTCTAGCCGATCGAGCTGGCTCGAGCTGTTTGGTGCGCTCACCGGCTTCGGAGCTTGCTTCGTCATCGGCCTAGAAAAGCAACGAGGTTCGTTGCCGTGGTGCCCGTTGCGTAGACCTTGGTGATCGGCCCCAGGTGAAGAACGGTCCCTACCGGCACCGCCTTGAACGTGACGCCGGTGCTGTTCAGCGTATCGAGCTTCACGTCGCCAGCGCCGCCGACATAGAGACCGATCACGCCGGCCTTTTGGGTAGCGCTGTCGCTCGTCGTGACGGCAAAAGCGTCGCCGAATTCGAAGATTGAGGTGGCCATTATCTACCGGGAAGGAGTCGGACTAGGTCAGCGCCGTGAGCGAACGCCTCGAAGACGTTCGCTCGATCGCGGTCGTTGAGCTTCGTCTCGAAATCGTCCAAAGAGACGGTGCCGGGGCGGCCGTCGAGACTCACGACGGTCTCTTCGGCGAGGCCGCGCACGGAGTAGATCGGTACGCGGAATTCAGCCCAGGGGTCGCGGGCGGTCACGAACAAACTCGGAGGGCGAGATACACCAGCGTCCACCAGGAAAGCCAAAACACCGTGGCCTCAACGGCATCCGGCCACGTGGGCAACCGGTTACGAAGCCTCAGGGAGGACATCGTTTGCCGGCGGCTGCGCGGGAGGAAGCTGTTGAGGGTCAACGCCCTCGAGCAACGGGATGCCAAACGTCTTCGAGAGCGACGCTCGATCGATCGGCCAGCCCTTGGTCTCGAGCGCGACAACGGCCGTGCTCAAGTCTTTGAGCGCCGTCGCCTGGTCCTTCTGGTTCCGAGCCGGCGGAACGTACTGAAGCTTCGGCTTCAGATCCGAACGGCCGTAGTTGTACGCGAGGTACGGCTTGATGATTTGCTCGAGAACCGCGGAAGCGAACTTCTTGCGGTCGCTTTCGGCGTAGTCGGAGTCTTCGTCTTGGTGCGTTTGCGAAGCTGCGAGGCTCCCACCGTCAACCTCGGACGTGAGGTTCGTGCCCCTGATGGCCAAGAGCAAAGCCCGATCACACTGGTCGATGAGGCCCGGGAAGGCTTTCCACGAGGTGTCCTTCGCCTCGACGAGTTCGATGTCGAAGTTCTGGCCGTCCGCTCCGCCTTGCTGCGGGAGCAACGCGACAGAGTCAGCTCCGAGGCCGCGAGCCGTAGCCATGAGTCGGGCCTTGTCAGCCGCGCTCGATTGAGCCGGGACCTTCAAGGCGATGAGCGGAAGCCCATGCTTCTCGGAGAACCGCGCCCAGTCACGGAGAGCGAGAGCCCGCACCATCCAGGGGATCGAGACGCTGCGGACGGCGCCGCGGATCCAACCGCGGTACGAGCCCCACGGTGCAAAGAGGAACCACTTGGGGTCGTTCTCCTCGATGACGATCGCGCCCTGAAGAGTCTGGGCGACGTACTTCCGGATGTCGATCCGGTAGTACACGTAGAGCGGGTGCCAGACCTTGAGCCGAGGCACGACGCGGCCGGTCTCGTCGTCGAACGCCCAGACCTTTTCAGCCAAGGCGAAGCCCATGAAGATGGCCCAGCAGAGGAGCTGGTCGAGCGTCGCTTCGTCGAGGACGTGCTCGAGAAGCTGCTCTAGCTCTTCACGGATCTCATCGTCGTCGAGGTCGATGACGACGTCGCACCGGGTAATGCCTTTGAGGCGCCCGTTTACAGCAGACTGAACCCGAGGATCGCCGAGAAGAGCCTCGACGAGCATCGAGGATTCAGCGAACTGGCCGATGACGTGGTTGACCAGCGCTCGACGAATCGACGCAGCCGCCCAGTTCTGGACGATCGTGACCGGAAGGTCGTCGTATTCGCCCTTCGGCGCCTTGGTGGCCGTCCCACCGGAAGCAGCGAGGGCGAGGCCGTCAGCGAGCGTCTCACCAGCCCCGAGGCTGATGCTGATGTACTCGGCGCGGTTCGCGTCAGGGAGCGCTGGCGGAGGCGATGGCTCTTGCTTCCTGAACCCGAAGAGGGAGAGCAGGACCGAAAACCAAGCCATTTTCAGAAGAGTTCGAGGGGTTTCGGTATGGCTGCGCGGAGGTCGTCAAGAAGCGACCAGTCGATGGTTTGAAGCTTGATGACTTCGTAAGCGCCTGCGAGAGCGTCGACCTGGTCATCGTGTCGGTCGCCAAGCCCCGTGAACCCACGAACCTCGGCGATGAGCTTGTCGAGCCACGGCTCGGGCAGCTTCTCCGGGTTCGGGCAAAGAACCTTCTTGGTGTTCCAAGCGGCGCTCACCGAGAGCGCCTGCGGAAGCTTTCCGGGCGAGCGGTACTCGAGGACGTGCAGACCGCCCTCACGAAGGAACTCGAGGCCGCCGCGCTCGGTCGGAGCGATGAAGCTCGCTACCGTGCGCGTGCCCCACTGCTCACAGAGAGCCAGGACCCGGTCACGGAAGACTCGCGGTTCGACCTGGATCCGAAGAACCTCGAGAACGTAGAAGCTGCCGGCGTATTCGCCGAGAACAACGGCCGTCGAGTAGTCGCCTCGGTTCTTCGAGTAACCGAAGTCGATGCCGATGACGATCCGCATCGCGTGGCGGACCGGCACCTCGTCGTAGTACGCGACGTCCTGGAAGAGCGCAGTGCCTGACGGCTGCGGCTGCCCCTGGTAGAGGCTGACCCAGTCGTAGCCGTTCGGTCCGCCAAGCTCGCGTTGACGGGCGAGCAGACGATCGATGGGCCAACGGTCGGGCCAGAGCGCCTCGCCCCTGGCGTTGATTGCCGGGAGCGTGACGTTCTCCCAGCCTTCGCCGATGAGTCGCCCTGCAACGTCGTCGGGATGCCAACGGGTGTGGCAAACGACGATGCTGCCGTTTGGCTCGAGGCGGTTCAGCGCGTCGGCTTTGAGCCATGCGTAGATTCGGTCTCGGATGACCTGGCTCTCTGCCTCTGCGCGGCCCTTGTGAGGGTCGTCGACGATGAGGCAGTCGAAGCCCTCGCCGTTGAGCTGGCCGGCAGCGCCACACGCCCAGAGCCCGCCGTCGCCGTCACCGGCAAGCGTTCGCCAATCGCTCTTGCTGTGAGAGCTTTGGCTCAGCCTGACGCCTGCCCGTTGGGCAAGCGTGCGGGCCCTGCCGCTCTTCTTGCGAGCGATGTCCGCGCCTGCCGAGGCGTAGGCAAGCCGTGCCTCGGGGTTCTGAGCGAGCCACCAGACGATGGCGTGTAAGAGCAGCTCCGTCTTCCCGTGCCTCGGGGGCAGGGAGATGACTGCTCGGAGCGCTTCGCCAGCGAACGCTCTCTCGAAGAGGCGTGCTACCGGTGCGAGGTGGTCCGGTCGGATCCACTTGGCCGAGAGCTGCGGGATGAACTCGAGCAGCTCCGGCGTGGTGTTTACACTCTGCTCGGTGTCAACACTCTCGGTGTCAACAAGGGCGTCGAGTTCCCGCCTCCGCTGCTCGAGGCGACGGAGACGGCTGTAAACACCGGTCACGAAATCGTTGAGTTTTTCGGCGCTCTACAACGAGGCTAGTTGTCGGTGTTTACACAACTAGGTGTAAACACTCGGCTTCCCGAGTGAGAGCGCGGGGTGAATACCCCGACGCTGTCAACCAGTGGCCTTGAGCGGCCTGACGGTCGCGGCCTTCTCGGGCCGGTTCAAGAGCAGGGTGGCATCGACAAGCTGTGTGAACGCCTGCGTGAGCGCGGCAGTGACCTCAGGGCTCTGAAGGTCGCTGTGCATCGCTGACGCCTTGATGGCCGCGAGCAGCGCACCAAGCGTGTCCGAGAGCTGCGCCTGCCACTCACCGCCCGGATCCTTCGCCTCGTTGCTCTGGATGAGGGAGGCGAGGGTCGTTCGGGCGATGTGTCCGAACGGCGCGGCGCGGTTTGGCGTGGGCACTACCTAGAGGGTTAGGCGGCCGTACGTCCGGCGGCTTCCAGTACCTTTAGTCGACGTCGAAGCCGGTCGATCGTCGCCTGCATTTCGGCCAGCCGCTTGTCAACACTCGCCATGAGCGTTTTGACTAGGTCGACCCCCTCGGCCGGCTCGTCGAACAGCTCCGGCACGTAGCGGCGCATCATTGGCAGCGTCGTGTAGAACTTCCCACCCGGTACCCCGCCCACGCTCATCTTCACCAAGAAGGCGGTTCCGATCGTCCTTTGACGAGCGAGCAAGCGGTTCCTCAACTGGGCGATGGCTTTCCTATCCGAGGGCCAGCCTTGGCTTCGCGCAAGCTCGCCCAGGGTGATGTGTTGACCGATGTGAGGCTGAACGGCTTCTCGCGCTGCCCTCTTAGTGTCAACCAGCGCTTCCTTCTGTCGCTTCAGCTTCAGCTCGCGGTACGCCCTCGCATAGAGGCGGAAGTAAGTCTTCGAGCCAGGCTTCGCGGTGATGCCGAACGGGTACGTCCTCGTAGCTGCGCCCCTGTTTACAACCTTGGGTGTAAACACCTCGGGGACGACCTCGTCGGTAACCGCGATGGCGTTCACGTGTTTACACTGTTCTCCGACGCCACGATGTCAGCGACACGCTTCGAGAGTGCCACACGGCTTCGTTCTAGACGATCGAGCAGGAATCTCCAGAGCAGGGGACGCAGGAAGTCCAGAAGCTCGGGCGAGGCTTGCTCGATGTCGAGGTCGACCAAGAAGTCACGGATGTCTTCCTTCGCGTCGTCCTTGATCCACGCCAGCTCGGCGAGTGACCTTTGAAGCTCTTCTTTGGCGTTGCTCATGCTTGCCTCCGAGCCAGCTCCCGGGTGTGTAGATTGTCGAGCGTGGAGGGTTCCGTTCCCCATGCGGCGGCTGCCGCGCCTTGAAGCCACACTTTGAATTCCAGCTCAAAGTCGCTTAGTGCGGCGACCGCCCTTTGCTTCCGTTGTGCCCGACGTTCTTGGACGGCGAGACGGCGGCGTTCTTTGCGGGCGGTCATCACGACACCGGATCCCATTCGTCATCGAGCAGTAGGTCGTACCTTGAGCGCGGCGAGAGAAACCGTCTGACCGCTTCAGGGCAGATTCGGCTGCCTACTTCCGGCGTGACCGACGGCGCGGTCGGGAGGTAGGCCACGGGCCGGTGGCCTAAACGAACCATCCTGTAGAGCGCATCTTCGGCCGCCAGCTCCGTGAAGAACACGTTGGCGATGCTCTCGAACGAAGCCTGGAGGCCGACCCACGTCGGCTCACCCGGCGGCGGTACGTTGTCAGCATCGAGGTAGACGTAGTGCTGTGGCGATGCGGCTGCTGGCTGCCGTTGCATCCCGTAGGTGCCTCGAGCGATACGATCGAGGTCGAGATCAGTGGGCATCGGGCTCCGTCGCCTCGACACAGAGGCATTCACGGTCCGTGAGGCGAGGCTTGCCGTGCGCACAATGTTGAGCCGAGCAATCCCGGCCGTTCTTGAGCGTCGCCCACCCGATGACGCTCAAGAGCGCGGCGATGAAGAGCAGGCTTTTCCAGCCGACGATCCAATCTGTGAGCACCAAGAAGCTCTCGGTGAAGTCTTCGTCGTCGATCATCCTACTTGCCTCCAAACACCGCCGTGGCTCTTGGCCGACGGCGATTCCCAGCCCGTCATTTCCGTAACGAATGCCCCGTCGGCGATGGACGTCTCTTCGTTCGTATCGTCCTCGTCATCATCCCCCCTGAGCACGTAGAACGCTCGGTGCGCCTCCCTCACGAGCCGCTCGGCTTCATCGGCCCAAGGCGCCAACGCTGCCTTTGAACCTCGCTCGAGGGCAGCTACGAGCTGCTTCGTGGTGCCGTTCAGGGCCGCGACTAAGAAGGCGACGCCGGCCATACGCTCGCCTAGCTTCGACTCAGCTCCGGCCGGGAAGCGTCTGAAGCCGTTGGCGTCGTCTACACGAGCCGAGCCCGTGTAGTAGCTGGACAACACGTCACGGCTGAAGCTCGGGAGGGCGGCCCACAGTGGCCGTAGCTTCCGTGCACGTTTGACGGCTCCCGTCTCGACACGCGCACCTACGGCTAGGTGGAACCGGTCGGAGCTTCCACTCACAGTCACCAAGCCCTCGAGCTGAGCGATTTGCCCGCTCAGGATGCTTCGGATGCCGAGGTCGGCCTCGGAAGCTGTCAGGAACCAGTCGATATCGCGATCGTACAGCTCTGGATCTGTCTTCACCTACGTGGCCTTCACCCCTGAGGGGTGGGACTTCTACATCTACATCTCGGACGAGGGGGTTTAGCCTCGACTCGTATTAAACGGGCTGCGGGTCCAGAACCGTTAGCAACCACTCTACCACGTCTTTCGACAAGGTCATTGTTTGATTGCCGCCGGGCGTCGGGTGCTCGATCGCAAACTCGGAGCGAATCATCAATCCGAAAAGACGTCTCCCTGAAGAGAAGTCGCCGAAGCGCACGAAATCACCGTTCTGCATCTTGGTGCCGATCCCCAGTGGTGGCTTCAGGGCATGAAGGTGACCAATTGACGCCGGACCTCCCATTGCATCGCTCCGGATGATGTTCACGGCGTCTAGCGAAACCTGGCTAAGGTGTAGATGCACGGCGCGAAGCAGCGTCTTGAACTGCTGTAGCTCTCCGCCTTCCAGATCGCAGAGGAGGCGTCCAAGGTTACGAAAGTCTGCGTCGACGGGCTTGTCTGCAAAACTATATTGCCCCGCCAGGTACCCGAGAGTTTCAACGACCGACGGGTCCGCTGCGTCCAACATCGCGCGGAACGCACGGTACATCCTCTCGTTGTAGTTGTCGTCGTCCCTGTGCTGCTCGCCGTGAGCCGCAGCCTTGTCTGGGTCGCCTTCGAAGGCGTTGACGTACCCTTTGGCAAACGTCTTCCGTCGTCCGATGAACGCTCGGTGCAGGCCGCGTCCGACCGCGAAGCCCATGACAGGCAGCACAACTGCGAGCCCCCCTCTCAATGGTAAGTCGTGCTCTACGCCCGGAAAAGCCTTGGCGACTTCCCCTCCTGCCGTGAATAGCGCCCCGAAGATCCGCTCGAAGGCTTCGCGGCCTTTCAGTTCTTCGTCGTCACTCATAGCAATGGACTCACCGCTCAGGCGGCTTTGGATCTATCGTGGAAAGGATGTTCCGGACCATGCCCCGACGCATGCGTATTGCGCGGTCGGCGGCCGGCACCTCTGAATCGCCCCAATGCAGAGGAGTGTCCGTGTTTGTTGCCAGCCCTTCACGCCGCAGCAAAGCGAAAAGCCGCAGCCCGCTTGCGAAGGTGCCAAGCCGAAGGTTGCTAGCTCCCGCCTTGTAGACGCTCACGCTCTCGTCGGTTCCAAAGGTAACGTCGGCGGACTCGTCCTCCTTGGAGGCCGCCTCTACGCCTCGCAAGATGCTAACAAGGTCACCGACCTCTCCGGGGTCGAGCTCGCACAGTAAACGCCCGAGCGAACGAAAGTAGGCGTCCGGTTTCCGGGCGGCGTAGTTGTATTGCCCTGCCAAGTGACCGAGTATTTCGATAACCTCTGGATCGACGGCGTCCGTCATTGCCCTGAAGGTTCGGAACATGACCTCGTGGTAGTCCGGGTCGTCTTCGTGCTCCCGCGTGTTCTCTTCGATCTTCTTCGGGTCATCGCCGAACGCTTTGGCGTAGCCCTCCGAGAGTGGGCGTAGGCGAATGGCTAGGAAACGCTGCGCTGTGCGGCTCACGGAGAGGCCGACTACGGGCAGGAAGACCGTAAGGAACGCCTTCGCCGGCTCGTTGTGTGCGATGGCCGGGTGGGCCTTTGCGATCTCGGCGATACCCCGGAAAGCCGCCTGAGCCGTCTGGTCGAACGCTTCCTTCGTGGTGAGGTCGTCGTCAGCCATGAGGGTCCATGAGGGTAGGTCCTCGACGATACCAGATCAGGGCGGCTCCGAGCACGAAGCACGAAGCCCGGGGTTCGTGCACAATCTCTGGGATTGCGCCAGACTTGTAAGTCATGTCGGTCGTCGTTGCGCTTCAGGGTCGTGGGTGTGCTGCCATAGGTTCCGACACACGTCGGTTCGAGACCTTCGTGGCCGGTGTGGACGCTGCGGTCGTGTTCATCGACGATTATCAGGACAAGATCTACCGGCTGGAAAAGCTCGGAATACTGGTGGGGAACACGGGGCTTCTCGAGTTCGGGGGCCGGTCCGTGAAGGATTGGTTGCTTGACCTTCAGGGCTCGGTCTCCAACGTTCAGGCGCTTGCCCAGCTCATCTCTTCAGTATTTCCCGCCGAACTAGCTCGGGAGCCCGCAGACAAGGTTATCTTTGAGAGGCGAGACCTCGACGTATTGCTTGTTCCAAAACCCTCGGGTCGCGGTGGTAGCCCACCGATCGTGGGCGTCGGTTGTCGCCCGAACAATGGTCAAATCGTACCCACCATCACGAAGCTTTCGGAGTGTTTTGCAGCCATAGGGGATGCCGAGGCTAAGGCCGCACTAGGCAACTTGGTTGCGCCGATGAAGTACAGCAACCAGACGGCCGTGAATCTCGAGCGAGAGGTTCGTCGCCTGACGCAATTTGGCATCGATCATTGCGGAAAGTTACCTAACTATGGCCACGCAACATGTGGCGGCAGACCCATCGCGTTGGTCCTACGTGCCTAGTTGGGGCTTCGAGTCGGGATCCCGACTCAGCTGACTCCGCACCTAGGCCGCAGCGTGCGCCGCGCACGTGCAGTCGCCGTTGAACGGATTCTCGCAGATGCGGCCCTCGCCGATGCCGAAGTCTGTCAGCTTGTCGCTCTCGGACGGCACCGGACTCGCCTCGGCCACCGAGGACGTGTCAGTGGGGCTCGTGGGCGCCGCGGCGGGCCCTTCCGTTGAGGTCTCGGTGAACCCGAGTTGCTCCGCTAGCTCGAGGCCGTGAGGGTCGACCTCTTCCGCGAGTTGCTTCATCGTCCAGTTTTTGGCCGGCGGTTCTGCTTCGCTCTTCGTCTGTGAGTCGCCAACCAAGAAGACGTTTAGCCCTGCTCTAACCACTTTCTTGAGCGCTGCTGGTCGATCAAGTCCGAGAGCCGCTCCGACTCTGTCGAGATCAGCCAAGAGGTCTCCGCTCATTTGGTGCATCCACCGAGAGGTCTTGTTTGCATTGGCCATGTTCGACGTCGTACTTTCCACGACCGTCGTGTCAACTGTTTACGTTGGCCCTCGGCCAATCATCCGAGAGGTGGTTCCTTGTTTCTCTTCCTTGAGTTTTGATTTTCTGACCTTCAGATTTCTCGTTGTTGCCCTCCAGGGCAACAAGCCCAAACGACAGCTTTTGATACAAGGGCATCATACCCATGGAAACTGTTGGGAAACGGTGCGCTGATGCCCTTGTATCAAAAGCCAGATCCTTGTCAGGTTGGTTGCCGGACCCTTCCCGGTGATGGTTGTTGAGTTGATCAGAAATAATGTACAGGTGAAAACCACACTCACCTACATAGTCAATGAAAACAACGACCTCTCGGTTGAAGAGTCCGACGTGTCGCTGGGTGATGAAGATCAAAATGGACGAGGTACACACCTCGAGCGAAGGAGGTACACACCTAGGCTGAACCAGGTACACACCCCGAGCGAGGTGTGTACCTCAGGGAATCTTGGGGAAAAATCGCCTCGGAATCACTTGACGAGTTGATCCGAAGCGGTCACCAATTACCGCACAAAGCGAAACGGCCCGGGGTTCAAGGCCCGAGCCGCTCTCGCATCGGAGGTGACCGATGCAGGTTCAGACTAGCTCTGCTGTGCGGGCTCAGCAACGTCCGGCTCCCGGACGAGAGCTGTATCGCGCCTTGGCCGATCTCTCCTGGGACGAGCACGCGAAACGGCGTGCTCTCATTGCGGCGACACCCGAGCCCGACCGAAAGCTCCACGCCCGCTGGCTCCACAATCAGCTCAGGAGCGTTTTCGACCGCTTCGGCGACCTCGAGCACCAAGACCGTGGCGAGAGCACGTACAACGCGGCGTACGCCTACTACAAGCAAACGCGAGACCTCTTGGGCGTCCGCAGGATGAAGGCGACCGTCTGGGATCACATCCGAGACGCCGGCTACGAGCACTGGGCTTGGTTTGCCCAATGGCGCCGAGCCCGGTACCGAGCGTCGCCGAAAGGCAAGGCTGCGCAAGCCAAGAGGCAGGCTCGCTACGCCGCGAGCGAGAAGGGTAAGGCAGCTCGCAGGCGGTACCGCGAGTCGCAGGCGAAGGGCTTCACGAGGACGCTGACGGAGCAAGTGCTCTCGGAGCTGGTACCGTGAACTGCGTCCACACGAAGCCGAGGGGGAAGAACGGCAAGCTGCGCAAGCTCTGTGACCGTTGTTTACGTGAGCAGCGTCGACAATTTTTCGGTATCGGCTCCTGCAAGAACTGCAAGACGAGCAGGACGCTCCCCGAAGAGGAGTTCTGCGCTTGGTGTATTACCGTCTGTAGTGAGCAATCCCTAGCTGGACTGGACGAGAACATGCCCCAACCGAGCGCTGAGCCAGCCATGAACAAGATCGTCTACCTCACGGCCGACGTTGCGAAACTTAAGCAGGACCGCCAGTACGGGGGGCGGGAACACCCGGACGTACCCGACAAGCCCACGACGCCCGAGGTCCAGCGGATCCTGGACGCGCAGCAAGAGCGGTTCCGGCAGCTGCGGGCCCAGCGGCGTGCCAAGTGGATCGAGGCGTACATAGCCCGTCCCTGACATTCGGGCCGTCGTTTGCCCTCCGTGGCTCTACTGCGAGGTGTGTTCACCTCGACGCGACGCTGCGGCGGCAGCGGCGGGGTGACAACACCTTACGGTGCGCTGCGTAGTAAGCTCGGAGACCGATGGCGAGCGTCGTGTGGGTTCTAGGGTCGGGATTCTCGAAGCACGTTGGCGGGCCGCTCTTGAATGAGCTTTTGACTCCGAGGGGCCGCTCTCTGGTTTCTGCGCGGTTCGAGGACGGCGCCGATCTCTACCCTGAGGTCAGGGAGATCTACCGAGCGCATGCTGGCCAGAGCGGGGCACAGCTTTGGAACAATGCCGAGGAGTTTCTCGACCTCATCGACCAGGCTCGCACTAACGAGGGCCTCGGGCACCTAGTCACCAAGACCCGAATGTCCGGCCAGGCGCCCCTCCCGATGCAGTTTCTCTGGGAAAGTGCGTGCCGCGCAGTCGCCGACGAGTGCCGCTTCTGCGACCACGCGTACACGGAGGGCGAGGCGTGGAGGCCGTACAAGGATTGGGCGAACCTGGTCACCAACGACGACTTCATCGTCACGTTCAACTACGACCAGGTTCTTGAGACGCTCGGCTTCACTGCCGCATTGCCTTCGAAAGAGCTGACTGACGGGCAGCTTTACGGCAGGAGCGTTTACAAGCTTCACGGCAGTGTCGATTGGACGCTCGAGGACGGCAAGGTCGTCAGGCGGCCTGGACGTGATCACACGCCCTTCCTGGCGACGCCCGGGCCAACGAAGTTCAGCCACACGAACGACGAAGGGCCACTAGCGCCCCTTTGGAGTGCAGCATCGCAGGTGCTTCAGCGAGCGGACGCGGTCGTCTTCATCGGGTACCGGTTTCCTCCGTCGGACTCGCACGCGCTGTCATCGATCTTGTGGGCGATCGGCCAGAACAAGAAGCCGAGGTTCCGTCTGCTCACGGTCCTCGGCCCGGACGTTCGAAATCCGGACACGGTCCGCCTTGAACAGCTCTTGGTTCGGACGATGAGCTTGTCCGGACGCGAGGTCGAGCCTGACAAGGTCGATGCGAGCCGTGAGATCGTCGAAAACGGCGGCAGGATTTACAGGCTGCGGGTTCTGCCTCTCTACGCCCAGGATTACATGGCCATGTTCAACCGGTGGGAAGTTAGCTGACGCTCGTGAGCTGGTTTTGATGAGGTAAGGGCAAGTGGAAAACAAAGACAAGGTCGTCGCGTGGGTCGTCGGGTCCGGCTTCAGCAAGAGCCTTGGAGGGCCGATGCTGAACCAGCTCTTCAAGAAGCAGGACGAACTGGCGGCTCGGAATCTACTGACCGATGAAATGCGGCAGGTCTACGGTCTATTCACTCAGTGTGAGAGCCGCGGATACGTCGAGCATGCCGAGCAGTTTTTAGAGTTTGTGGATACCGCCTCGAAGAACCCGGCGAGATTGGAGATGCTTCGAAAGTTCTTCCCGGGTCTGAATGCTGGCGTGGCGTTGCAGAATGCTGCGACGATCGTGGCAAACGAATGCGACTTCTTGGACTTCGCAGACACGAACGATGAGGGGTGGCAGCCCTACAACGATTGGGCCAAGTACGTGCTCTCGAACAAGAACCACTACGTTCTGAGTTTCAACTACGACACGGTCCTCGAGAAGCTCGGGTGGGAACCGCTCATGCCGGACGCGGTTACGCATAGAGGTCCTCACCGAGTGCTAAAGCTTCACGGTAGTATCTCTTGGGTTCGCGATGTTGACGGTACAATCTACAATTTGGGTTTGGAACGCATTCGCAAGATGACTCGCGCGCCCGTCATCGCGACCCCAGGCCCAACAAAGCTTGGCCACTGCAAGGACGAGACTCTTCTCGGCAAGCTTTGGGGTTACGCCAAAACTGTTCTTCGTGAGGCGGACGTTGTCGTCTTCATGGGCTACCGATTTCCGCCGAGCGACGCTCACGCTCGTTCGGCGCTGCTCGGGGCGATCGGCTCAAACACAAAACCCAGCCTTCGTGTTCACACAGTGCTCGGACCGGACGTTAATGGAGAGCATTCCGTTCGGCTCGAAAAGCTCTTGGAGCACACTTTGGAGGGAACTAAGGCGAAGTCGAATCTATTCACGTACACGATCGAGAAGCAGCCGCTCTACGTGGAAGACTTCCTGAGCGTGATGCACGAAGGCGAACTGTACGGTACCTAGCTTCTGACCTTCCTCGCTGCCCGCTTGTCCTCCCTCTCGGTCATGAGCGGCCCCTTCCTGGCTCGAACCCTGATGCACGCGGCCTCGACAACGACGGCTGCTGGTAGCGAGCGTGCGATGACCCTCGTGAGCCGTGTGCACGCCTCTTCGGCCTGCGACCAGGCGGACCGGTAGCCGATCGTGTCGGGTCCGCTCTTCGACAGCTTCAAGGCGTTCGCGAGCTTCTTGCCGATCTCGGCGAGCTCGACGAGTTCCGGCTGCGGTGCGAACTCACGCTTCCTCGCTGCGTACAGGGCCCGTGCGATGCCCAGCAAGTCCCTCACGGCTTCGGTAGGGAAGGGGGCATCGGGGGGCATCCTAGGTCGCCTACACCCGGGAGGGCGGCGGGGCTACCGGTGACCTCTAATCGTTGGGAACGAGCTTTTTGAAGCTCTTCTTCGTCAGGCTAGAGCGGTGAAGCCCTCGGCGTATTCGGCCAAGCAAAGCTGCGCAGACTTGATCGTGTGGCCGTTGGCCGATGAGCTTGTCGCACTCCACGGCTGCTAGGCTCTGGTAGTGGACGTAGCTCGGCACAGCGACGTATGGGTGACGGTCGTCATCCGTCGGACTCAGGACGCAGACCTTGAGGAGGGGATCCGTTCGGTTGGTGACACTCGTGATGTGCACGATGACCGCGAATTCTTTGGTCTCAAACTCAGGGGTATACTTGTGGACGACCACCCACAAGTGCGGCTGGTTCCGCCCTTCTGGATCGAACAGGAATGTATCCCCGATGTCGACGAACACAGGATCTCAAGAAAGCAGCTCGTTGACCCCGGCTATGTGAGAATTGAGATCCTGAAGCTTTCTAATTTCCTCTTCGGGGACGCCTTGAGCACGAAGAATCTGCTCCGGCGAAAGCACATCCGATGATGTGCCAGGGTCCACCCATTCGCTCAGCTCATGAACTCGGTCAATCATCTGTGAGTACGTGAGATGCTTGTGCTGATCGAAGAGCCTGGTGAGCACTTCGATGTCGTACTCCGACAGGTCGTCGTCGCCAGGATCGTTGATCAGTTCGACAAAGTAGCCATCCTTGCGGATGAAAGTCTGCCAGGTCGCCGCGCGCCCTTCGCCCTTGATGCAGTTGTAGACGTCGCTACCCAGCGGACCGGCCTTCATGTTGCAGAACGAACCCCCAACGATCGGCGAGCCTGTCTTGGCGAGCGCTTCCCGATCCGCGAGGTACAGCACTTTCAGCATCCAGGTGTAGTTCAGGCGGCCCTTCGAACGGCGCAGCAGGACGGCCGCAGCTTCGGCTGCACGTCGCTCGTCGAAGGGGAACGTCATCGCCACCACCTGAACATATGTCGCCTTAGGGGGGGCAGCAAGCGGGATCCGGCAGGAATCCCGCAACTTGAGAAATGCACATGGCCAATTTCTGCTGCGATTTCATGCGCTAGCACCTGCTAGGGCTGCATGCAGCGGGGTGCGACCGCATGCAGCATGATGGTACAGCAAGCACCTACGAGCCCTCCGTCCTGAGGGGGCCCCTACAACCCGATGAGCTTCTCGAGTGCGAGTTTCAGGACGGCCTCCAGCGCGAACTCGCAGCGGGAGTCCGGGGTGGGTTTGAAGGTGGCCTGGTCGATGTCCCAGACAGCCGCAACGTCGCTGCTGTTCACCTCTTGCAGGTACGTGCCCTCGCGTCGAATCGTCGCGCGAAGACTCTTCCCGTGAGCGTTCTTCACCAGAAGGCCGAGATCACCATCCTCGAGGGTGATCTCGAGCGGGTGGTTTCGGAAGGAGACCTTCTCCGACTCCAGGCACGCCTTGGCCTCCGAGAGTATCCGCCTGGCCTCTTGCTCCATTGCCGAGTTTGCGTCGGCCTTGTGCCATAAGCGGAAGATCATCCGGCGGGCGGCTGCTTTCTTCATGGCCTCTTGTTCAGCGGTGTTTGGCATGGGTGGAGATGAGCATTGGGCCACACGCTCTGCAAGTGAGTCCGATAAACAGGTAGTACCCAATAGCCTTCGGTTGTGCGGCCTGCCGGAGAAGCACCTCGGTGTCCCCAAACCCGGGGCGGTTTCACGGGAAACAACAGGTCTGTCTACTTTTTCGGTCTCCTGGCCTTGACAGACCTGTTGTTGCGGCTAGAGTCAACGGACAATCTACGGCTCGGCACGTCATCGTAAACAGGTGACCCCGAGATCGGTCCGACGGGCTGGCACGCCGATTAAAGCGTGCCCAACGGCGCAGCAAAGAGCGCGGCCATCGTAGCGGGACCTCCCAAGCAACGGGAGTCCCATGTCTACGACCGAGGCCGCAGAAATTCAGCCAACTGAACTTTCGCCGGGGTCTGCCCATACGAGGGGCATGATCCACGACGACCCAGAAATTCAGCTACAAAATCGATCAGCCGGAGCCGCCGAGCTTTGGGCGGAACTCGGGGAGGCCCTCCAGAGGGCAGGTGCCGCAGCCTCCAAAATCGCGAGCGCTGGCGCCCCGCCGACGAAGCCCCCGCCGAAGTACCTCAAGACGCTGGATGCTGCCCAGGCGCTGGGCGTGACCATGCGTACTCTAACGAGGTACGGCGATCAGGGTGCGCCGTGCGTACGGCTCAAGGGGGGACGGCGACGGTGGGATGTCGAGCAGGTTAAGCAGTGGCTCGACGAGGGAGGTGGAGCGTGAGCCTCAAACTCGGGTCCTATTGGGTTGACCACGAGGGTCACGTCACCGCAGGCATCACGGTCAGCGAGTACCACCACGACGCGAGGAGGTATGACTTAGAGACACTCGACTTTGTAGTTCGGGACGGCGAAGTGATTCACGTCGAGGGTCATCGTTTGACGTTTAGGGATCGTGACCTGATCTCTAGCGGGCCGCTGTACTTTCCCGATCGGCGCGCCCTGGCGCTCGAAGCCGACGTCCTCGCTCTCTATCGCAGCACGTACGGTGAGGGAGGGCAGCCGTGAGACGCCCTACGAGAGCCCAACGCGACCAGATCAGCGCCGCGGTTCTCGAAGCCGCGAGGCCGTGGTTGCCGACGACGTCGCACGTCGGCACGCCGATCAGATACAGGTGCCTGACTCTGTCTGACGGCACCCTGTTGATGATCCGTCTGTTTGTTGGATACGACGATCCTGGCCGCCGGACGGTGTGGACCAGCTACTGGGAGCACGACGTACCTATATTGATCCTTGATCGGTACCGCCTAGACCAGTTGATCGAATCGGATATCCTGCGGGTAGTTGCCTACGCCCTAACATGTTACGCCTTTGCGGGGTGGCCGGGGGGACCGGTTCAAACCCCGATCTCGGGCGATCGGTTCACAGTCACCCTCGGCGATGCCTCATGGCAGGCTTGGCGTAACGCTTGGCCGCACCCTGAAGATCCGCCGCCGCGCCGCAAGACAACGCGGCCCGCCACAAAAACGAATAAGCCGCCCGCGGCGAGAGATCGCCTCGAGCGGCTCTTGGGTGAGGGCTTGGTGTGATGGATCAGCGGGGCAGGTACTGCATCCCGCGGCGCACGCCCTTGGTCTTGACCTTCTTCTCGGAGAGCAAACGCTGGAGAGGGAGCACGAGATCGGCCGTCGTAGCTCCGAGCTGCGCACCGAGTTGCTCGGACCGGATGCCGGTCTTCGCTGCCTTGATCGCCGTGAGGACGTTGGCGACGAGGGCTTCGATTTGTTCGGGCGTGCGCTTGGCACCCTTGGTTCGCTTTGGGGCAGGCAGGGCCCTAACGGGTGCAGAGGGCTTAGAGGCGAGGGTGGTGATTCGGCGTCCGTTGCCGACGCTGCGACCGTCGCCGAGCGCGGCACGAACAGCCTCGCTCGCCTCGGCAAGCAGAAGGGCACGCACTTCTTCCAGGGCGTTGTCGAGGACGGTTTGGATCTTAGGGTTCATGGGGGCTCGTTTTACCCGGACTTTAACGGCCTTGGCTAGAGGTCAATTTAAATCTACATTTGACCCTACAAACCGAAACGACCCCCGAAGGTGCTTGCAACACCGTCGAGGGTCTGACCGCCGAAAGGACGTTACCCTTCCGATGGCTACCGGCAATTTACAACGGTTCCCCGATCTCGCGCATCAAGTGGCGCAAGCCGATCGGGCCACGTTCCTCCTAGAGCACGCGGTCGAGTCACTGACTGCCGCAAAGCCTGACGAGCTGCCGACCGAGAAGGCACAGCGCCTGCGTGGCGCTGCGGTTGTGGCATCGCAGGCGGTTCAGGAGATTCTCGTCACCTGCGGCTGGCTCGAGGCCGCCCATGCCGCCGAACAGAACGGCTTGCTCGAGGGCGACCGATGACCCCCAAGGGCACGATCGTTCCGGGTGCAGGCGGGAAGTTGTTCGCCCTGGTTCGCTTGGACAACGGCGCCTACAAGGCCGAGGTCGACCTCGACACGACGGACCTCGCCGTCGCTCGTCAGCGGCAGCGTCGTTACGTCACCGCGCACCTCGCCAAGCACCCGCCCGGCGTTCCTCTTGGGAGGCGCAAGCGGTTCGAGGTCTCGCTCACCATCGATCAGGTTGCGACGAAGCACTACGCCGACCGCGTCAGGCTTGGGAAGAAAGAGGCTCTCAAGGAGAAACGCTGGTACGAGCTACATCTTAAAGAGCACCTCGGCGCGTTACAGCCGCGCAGCGTCACGGCCGCGACGATCGAAGAGGTGCTTCTGAAGTGCTCCGAGAAGGGTCTCTCGAGCAAGAGCCTCGAGCACCTCCGCGGCGAGATCAGCAAGCTCATGAAGTCGGCGAGGAAGCAGAAGCTCGTCGATGACAACCCGATGGAACTCGTTGAGCTGCCCGACGGTGCGATCGACGACCGTGTGCGAGCGCAATTGACGGACGCCGAGTTCCTGACGTGGGCGTTGTTCCCCTCGACGCTCGACTTCAGCGAAGTGGAAAATGAGGGACGTATCGAGCGAGGTGAGCAGCCGCTCATCAGCCGTGAGATTCAGACGCTGGGGGTCTTGGCGAGGACGATCGGTGGCATGCGTGCGAGCGACTGCCACGCCCTCACGTGGGAGCGGATCGACTTCGCCGAGATGTGTATCCGCGTTCTTCGGCCGAAGGTGTCGAAGCGGAAGAAGAAGCAGGGGACGAGGATCGACGAGTACGAGATCCCAGAGCCTGTGCTCCCGTTCCTTGTGAGGTGGTGGCACGACCACGGGCGACCCACGTCCGGCCCCGTGTTTCCGGCGTGCTTGCCGGGGCGCTACCACGACAAGAAACGTGAATACGGCGGTCACAAGACCCGGATGGGTTACTCGGCCAAGCTCCGGCGCGACCTGCTCACCGTGGGCATCACCCGCCACGAACTACACGAGCCGACGGAGACGACCCTGCCCGTAGGGTTTCATGATTTCCGGAGGGCGTTCGTGAGCGCCCTGCGAAGGGCAGGGGTAGATGCTCGCACCGCGATGGCTCTCGCGAGCCACAAGAGCTGGGGCGTGCACCAGCTCTACGACACCGCTTCGAAGGGGCCGATGGTGATCCCCGGAGCCGTGGTTCCGCTCCCGGCCATGCTTCCAGCTCCGGCCAACGAGCAGGAACCCATCCGACAAGTCGACGACGACGAATCGAGCCAGATTACCGAATGTCCGCGAATGTCCGACAACGATGTCCGACACGGCGATCACGATTCGGGCAGTTTTATTGTGGAGCCGAGGGGGATCGAACCCCTGACCTCATGACTGCCAGTCATGCGCTCTCCCAGCTGAGCTACGGCCCCGGGTGGGGTGAAAGGGTGCGGGAGACTGACACACGCGCCGACGAAAGGCGAGCGTCAGTCGAAGGTATTCGTGACGACCGGACGACGCGGAGCCTGCGCTCCGTTTCCGTTATTGCCGGGCTGGACCGCGAACTGCCCGGGGAGCCGCATGCGCGGAGCCGCGCTGCCGAGCGCGCCCGGAGGTAGCGTCGGACGGACGCCCGACGGAATGGGGCGCGCGTTCGCGGGCGGCGCCGGTTGAGCCGTGGCGGTAGCGCTCGGCGTGCCGGAACCGCTCGGTTGCGGGGTGAGCTCCGCGCGCGTCTTGCCGTCGGGCCGCGTGGCGACGAAGGCGAGCATGACCGCGAGCACCAGGCTAATCCCGAGGAGTGTCAGCCAGCCGGGCGTCGTGGGCTCGCCCGGCCCCAGTTCTTCCGCCGGCGTGCCGTCGTACTCGTAGTGGTGGTCGGCGTGGGCATGGGAGGCCCCGCTGTGGGCGTGCTCGCTCATCGGGGCGAAGTCATCCTCCGTCCGTTCTCGCGGGTCAAGCGCGGCCGCTTGACCATGGCGGACGCCGGGTCCTAGGCTCCATTCGAGCGCCGTCCCTAGCCGCGTAAAGTCCCGCCCCATGGCTCAACCCGCCCAGCGTTACAAGGTCCTCGAAAGGATCGCCGCGGGCGGTATGGCGGAGGTCTTCCGCGCCGAGAGCGCCGGTCTCGAGGGTTTCAAGAAGCTCGTCGCCATCAAGCGCGTGCTGCCGCACCTGTCCGAGAAGAAGCAGTTCATCGGCATGTTCCTCGACGAGGCGCGCGTCGGCGCGCACCTCTCGCACTCGAACTGCGTTCAGGTCTTCGACATCGGCGTCGGCGACAACACGTACTTCATCGTGATGGAGTTCGTGGACGGCTCCGACCTCAAGGGCGTCATCGAGCACAGAAAGACGATCGGGCAGCCGGTCCCCGTCGAGGAGGCGTGCCTCATCACGGTGCGCATCTGCGAAGGCCTCGCGTACGCGCACGAGCTCGTCGACGCGAAGGGCCAATCGCTCCACATCGTGCACCGCGACATGTCCCCGCCGAACGTGCTGCTCACGCGTCACGGCGAGGTCAAAATCGTGGACTTTGGCCTCGCAAAAGCGAACAGCCAGCTCGAGAAGAGCGAGCCCGGCATCATCAAGGGCAAGTTCAGCTACCTCTCGCCGGAAGCGGCGCAAGGGTTGCCGGTCGACGCGCGCACCGACGTCTTCGCCGTCGGCATCATCCTTTGGGAGATGCTCGCGGGGCGCCGTCTGTTTCTCGGTGAGAGCGATCTCGAAACGGTGCGCATGGTGCAGCGCGCGGAAATCCCGCCGCTCCGCGCGATCAACCCGAAGGTGCCCGCCGAGCTCGAACGCGTGCTCGCCAAGGGGCTCGCGGGCGACCCCGCCAAGCGCTACCAGACCGCGCGCGAGTTCGGGCGTGATCTGAACCAGATCCTGTTCAACCTCGGACGCGCGGTGTCGTCGTTCGACGTAGCTCAGCTCGTCCTGCCGATTTGGCGTGATCGGCAGCGGAAGAAGAAGGACAAGGTCGACAAAGGCGCGATCATCGGGTCGCTGATCGACGAAGCTTTGTTCGAGTTCTCGTCGCTCGAGAACGACAGCCAGGGCAACAAGAGCACCGTCGGGTCGCTGCCGGTGAGCCTCGGTTCGTTCGAGAACGTGCACAACTGGGGCGACGAGATGTCGAACGATCCGCCCCCGGTGCGCGACGTTGCCCCGATGAGCTACGAGCTCGGCAACCTCGCGGCGCTCGAAGACGACACGCCGCCTCCTCCGCGCCAGAGCGCGCCGAACGCGTCCGCCCGCGTGTCGACCGGCGGCCACGCCCCCCCGCCGTCGCCCGAGCCGCTACTCGACGACGACCCACCCCCCGACTTGCGCGGCAGCAAGAACCGCACGATCGGCATCATCGTCGCCGTCATCGCCGCGGCCGCGGCGGTCGGCGCATGGTTCGGCCTCATGCCGCACCACTGACCGCGGTTTGTCCGGGACGCTTTAGCCGGCTACGGAAACGCACCCGCGATTCGGATGCGAAGGCCGACCAACCCGGGGTCTCCGGCCTGGGAGTCTCCGTCACGGACCTCGAGCAACGTGGTCCCGTCGCTCGAGATGTCCAAGGCCGTGAACATGAAGTAGCCGCTGTCGGGATCCGGCAAATACTCGGTGCCGCTCGGGCCGTACCGCACCGCTCGCGTCGGACGCGCGCCCGTATTGAGATCCAGCGTCGCCTCCGAACCGACGATGAAGCGCCCGTCAGCACGACGTGCCGTCCGCGCCCGTCGCGCGCCCGACCACCACGTGACCATCTCCGCTCATCGCTACGCCCGCACCGATCGCGCCGACGTCCGATGAGGGATCGAGCCCGGGGAGCTGATGTGCTCCGTTCTCGTCCCAAGTAAAGGCGTACGTGTACTCGACGCCTGTCGCATAGCCCGCAAGGCCACGGCTTCGCCGTAGCCATTGTTGAAGCTGGCGAGCGACGGCACGAGTTCCGCTTCCGGGACCCAGCGCGCTCCGGACCGCACGAACACCTCGGCCTGCTTCCCCTTCACCGAGCCGTTGCTGAGGCCAATCAATACCTGTCCTCGGTGACGGCTACGGAACTCACGAGCTTGTCAGCGCTGGGGACCTCGTCCAAAGGCAGCTTTTGTTCGTTGGTCGCATGCGTCGTGGTGTCCGCGTTGCACGCGAGGTCGGGCCTGCAGCCCGGCGGCAGCGCGAGCGCGGCCTGGCCTGCGCTACCCCAGCTGTCGGCGTCGAAGAAGCAAAGGAGCTCCTTTTCCGTCGTCTTTTGCGCGAACCCACCCGCGGGTGGCGACAAAATCACGGAGCTCGAATTCGTGTTGGTGGTGCCGGCGTCGTTGTCGAGCCAGAGCCTCGCGGAAGTCGAGGACGATTCGCGCAGCACGATCATCCCTTGCCCGGCGAGCGGCCCGCTCGACGCGTAGTAGGCGAACCAGGACCCGTCCCAGTCCGAAAGCAGGCAGCCGTAGGGACAGGCGAATACGTTTTCCGTCCGCAAGACGGTCCCCGTTGCGTCCGGGTGCAAGACTCGATCGAAAGCGACGGTCAGGCGCGGCATGAAGGGCCGAAAGGATTGGAACTGGCCGAGCGGGGAGCCGCTGAAATCGAACTGCCGCTCCACTTCGATCGTGTCGCGGCCGATGCCTTGTCGAAACTGGTAGCGCGTCTCGACGGGGACAGTCGTCGACGCCGTGCACCCGGACGAAGTCGAGTGAATCACGATGCTTGCGCCGTCTTGCTCCCAGCTGCCCGTGCTGCCCGAGCCGACCAGCACGTGCCCGCCGGAGTTGGGATCGGGCGGCACCCAGCTGTTGCCGAAGTGCTCCACGATATTCGAGCTGCAGGCGTCGACCGCGAACGACGGCGCGAGGTTTCCGCCACCCGCCCACTGGAGCACGTCGACGTCCTCGGGATTGCTCGCGACGGCGTTGCTGAAATCGAGGAAAAACCGCTCGCTCTGCACGGTCCTCTGCGTTGTATTCACCACGATCGGAGTGCAGCTCGTGTCGGTGACCCCGAACGTGATGTCCACGTTGCCGGACCCGACTGGAACGATCACGCCGTCGGTATCGAACTGAAAGGAGATCGTCGTCGTGGAGTGGTCGGCAATGGTGAAGTTTTGAGTGTTCGACTCGACCGTGGCCTCCACCGCGTTGAAGGTGCCGCTGCCGTCGTCCTTGAAGAGCGTGAATGACTCGAGCACCGCCGTGTATTGACCGGTCGGCAGTGTCGTCGTGAGGACTGGCTGATCCGGGGTCGTCGTGAGGGTCGTGACCCCCTGTGGCCCAGTGATCTCGAAGACCGCCTCCAAACGGTAGTTGGTGCCGTTGACCTGCGCCTGCAGGGGTATCGTCACCGTTCCGACGTTGGCGGATTCACTCGCCTTATTCTCACTGCCGCACCCGGTCACCGTCGTGACGGCCAGTGCCAGTACACCCCATAAAACCGCCTTCGAGGCCGTGACTATCGCGTTCATGCTGCCCTCCGCGCAAGGATTGGTCGAGTCTGACCACTCCGTTGCCGGGCGCACAAAGAACGTTCACGCGCTATCGAACGGACGGCGGCGCGTCGACTCTACGCATCGACGCGCCGGACACCGGGACACCCCCCCGAGCGGGAAGCTCAGGTCGCCTCTTCGCCCTCGGCTTCGCCTTCTTCGCCGTCCTCGTCGTCATCATCATCTTCGTCGTCGTCGTCGAGATCCTCGTCATCCTCGAGATCCTCGTCGTGCTCCGAATCGAGCGGCCCCTTGTCGCCGCCGCCCTTCGCGCGTTCGCGTTCGCGCTGAGCGCGCTCGCTCGCGAGACGCTGGAACACCACCGGCTTGGGTGCGACGAGCACGGCCATGGTGCGCGCTTCCATGATGGGGCGCTGCTCGATGTTCGCGAGGTCCTCGAGCTTTTGCACGAGCGCGTCGAGCTGCATGCGCGCGCGTTCGGGATGCGTGATCTCGCGGCCGCGGAAGCGGCAGACGATCTTCACCTTGTTACCCGCTTCGAGGAACTTCCGCGCGGCGCGCACCTTGGTGTCGATGTCGTGGTCGTCGGTCTTCGGGCGGAGCTTGATCTCCTTGACCTCGACGATGGTCTGCTTGCGCTTCGCTTCGCGCGCCCGCTTCTTCTCTTCGTACTTGTACTTGCCGAAGTCGAGGATCTTGCAGACGGGTGGCGTTCCCTTCGGGTTCACCTCGACGAGATCGAGCCCGACTTCTTGCGCGCGCCGGAGCGCGGCTTCGGTCGAGAGCACGCCGAGGTTCGAGCCGTCCGCGTCGACGACGCGCACTTCGGGTACGCGGATGCGGTGGTTGATCCGAATTTGGGGACCACGCGTGTCCCGGCTGAACCGGCGACCGCCGCCGCCTGCTAGAGCCATGGGGTTTGGGCTTTCTTAAAGGTCATGTTTTTCGGAGAGGTGTTGGCCTCGAGAGAGTTGGGTTCGGAGTTGCTCGGTAGCTTGTTGGTTCGCCGACGCATGAGCCACCGAGGGTTCGGTCGCCGGCGGCGGGAGTTGCTCGCGCGGCGTCATTGCGCGACGGGCGTGGGCGTTTTGCCCGGCTTGGGCGGGACGGCTTCGGCGGTGACGCGCGCGGTGAAAGCGGCGAGGGGCATCGAGCCGAGCTCGCCCGCGTCGCGCGAACGAACGGAGACGGTGCCCGCTTCCACCTCTTTTTCGCCGAGCACGACGACGTAGGGGTGGCGCATCAGACGCGCGTTGCGGATCTTCGCGCCGAGTTTGTCGGAGCTTGCGTCGACGGTGACGCGGATGCCGTGCGCGTGGAGCTCCCGCCGCACGCGCTCCGCGTACTCCGCTTGCTTCTCGCTCACGGTGACGAGCGCGGCCTGCACGGGTGCGAGCCACACGGGGAACTTCCCGGCGACGTGCTCGATGTAAATCGCGAAGAAGCGTTCGAGCGAGCCGAGCACCGCGCGGTGCAGCATCACCGGGCGGTGGCCGGCGCCGTCCGCGCCGACGTACTCGAGCCCGAAGCTCTCCGGCATCTGGCTGTCGAGCTGGATCGTGCCGAGCTGCCAGTCGCGCCCGATCGCGTCGAGCACGTGGAACTCGAGCTTCGGACCGTAGAAAGCGCCTTCGCCCGGCAGCTTCTCGAACGGCACGCCGGAGTTCACGAGCACGCGCTCGAGCGCGTTTTCGGCGTGGTCCCACTCGGCGTCGGTGCCCATGCGGAGCTCGGGACGGAGCGCGAGCTTGACCGAGACGTTCGTGAGATCGAACGCGCGGTAGACCTCGAAGAGCAAGCGCGTGAACGCGGCCGTTTCGGCTTCGATCTGCTCCTGCGTGCAGAAGATGTGCGCGTCGTCCTGGCAGAAGCTGCGCACGCGCGCCAAACCGTGAATCACGCCGGCGCGCTCGAAGCGATGCAGCCGTCCGAAATCCGCCACGCGCCACGGCAGCTCCCGGTAACTCCGGCGGCGCTGCCCGAACACGAGGCAGTGACTCGGGCAGTTCATCGGCTTGAGTCCGAACGCGAGCGCAGGGTGCTCCGCGGGCCCGGGACCGAGGGGCTTGCCCGCGTGCTCCTTCATGAGCTCGAGCGTGGTCGGGTAGTAGAGGCCGTCGATGAAGTTCGGGATGTGGCCGCTCGTCTCGAACAAGCGCCGATCGAAGACCTGCGGCGTGACGACCTCTTCGTAGCCGTAGTCGAAGTAGAGCGTGCGCACGAACTCGACGAGGCGATTGTAGATGCCGGCGCCGTTCGGCAAGAGGAACGGCATGCCCGGCGCCCACTCGTGGAACATCATGAGCTCGAGCTCTTTGCCGAGCTTGCGATGGTCGCGCGCGCGCGCTTCTTCGAGCAGGCGCAGGTGCTCCTTCAGCGCCTTCTCGTCCGGGAACGCCGTCCCGTAGATGCGCTGGAGCATTGGGTTGCGCTCGTCGCCGCGCCAGTACGCGCCCGCGACGGACAAGAGCTTCACCGCGCCGATGTGCCCCGTGGTCGGCACGTGCGGCCCTTCACACAAATCCACCCACGTTCCTTCAGGGCGACCGGGGCTGCCGTGGCGATAGAGCGAAATCGCTTCATTGCCCGGGATGGCGTCGAGCACCTCGAGCTTGAACTTTTCCCCCATGCCCTCGAAGAGCTGGTGCGCTGCTTCGCGGCTCACTTCCTCGCGATAAAACGCCTTTTTCGACGCGATGATCTTGCGCATCTCGCCCTCGATGAGCTCGAGGTCGGCGTCGCTGAACGGCTTTCCGTCGGGCCGCGAGAAGTCGTAATAGAAACCGGAGTCGATGGCCGGGCCGATCGTCACCTGCGTGCCGGGGAAGAGCCGCTGCACGGCGTCCGCCATCACGTGCGCGGCCGAGTGACGGAGCACCTGCGTGCCCGCCGCTTCACTCGCGCGAACGGGCGTGAGTTCGGCGTTCGCGTCGACCGGCGTATGAAGGTCGACGATCCGCCCGCCGCTTCGTACGGCGACGATGTCCTCGGCGTGCTGCCCTCGCTCCTTCAGCAGCTCGCCTGGCGTTTTGCGCGCAGGCTGCGAGGTCATGCCGTCGTGGTGGCCGTAGTGTTGAAAACGCCGGGGATACGCGCGGAGCTAGTAGGCGCGGGCAGGATTGAACTGTCGACCCCTACCGTGTCAAGGTAGTGCTCTACCACTGAGCTACGCGCCTTTGGGTTAGCGGAACGATCCGCCACTCGTCGAATCTCGCAGAAAAACAGGGAACACTGCCTACAACCCGCTCCCGGGCGTGTCAAGCCGGCTGTGGTGCTCCGACGGGCAAAAAAGCATTGCGCCGGGGGTGTGACGAAACGGGCACGACTCGCGCGAGAGCGCCCGCATGCCCCGCGTATCCTTGCGCGGGCTTCCGATTCTGGGTATAGGCCGGCCCCCCACGAATTCGCCGCTCTCTAGTGGCTTGGATAACGGGAAGACGCTCGTTTGGACACCCGACTGCTCCTCGCCCAGAACGTTCCGCCTGCCCCCGGACGCGAGACCGGTGTCGTGCAGCCCCAATCGGGGCCTGCCGCCGGTAACGCCCCCGCTGCCGAGCCCTCGGGTGGCGGCATGTGGGTGATGATGCTGATGGTGGTGCCGCTGCTGCTCTTCATGTTCTGGAGCACGCGCTCCGCGCAGAAGAAGCAGGAGAAGACGCTCACCGAGCTCGCGAAGGGTGACCGCGTGATCTTGCAGGGCGGCCTCGTCGGCAAATTCCTCGAGATGAACGAGCGCTTCGCGAAAGTCGAGATCGCGCCCGGAACCAAGGTGGACGTCCTGCGCACGAGCATCCTCGGCAAGGACACCGCCGAGACACAAGCCGCAGCCGAGAAGCGGTAGTCCGATGCCGCCCATCACGCCCGCGCTCGTCCTCACGGTCATCTTCGGCGTCTACGCGCTCGTGAACCTCGCGCTCGGCGCGATCGTTCGCGGGCACCGCATTTCGCTCTGGCTCGCATCCGTGCTCGCCGCGTGCGCGGCGGGCGCTGCCTGGGTCGACGGCTTCTGGCCGATGGTCGTCCTCGGCCTCTTGGCGCTCACGGCCACGTTCGCGGCCGTTCCCGCGCTCGACATGAGCTGGCGCATGCGCGCCGCGCTGAACTTCGGCGTCGTGACGCTCGGCTTTCTCGCGCTCTGGCCGACCTTCAACGGCATGAGCGCGGGGCGCGTCCCGTGCCCGCAGTACATCAAGGATCACGTCGCGTTCCGGCTCGTCGCGGGGCTCGATCTCCGCGGCGGCTTGCGGCTCGTCTACACGGTCGACGTCGAAGAGGCCGTCAAGGACAAGCGCGACCACTACTACGAGGACATGCGCAACGAGCTCACGCGCGTGTTCGGCCTGCATACGGGCGACGATCGCCCCACCGAGGACACGTACAAGAAGCTCCGCGACAAGGTCGACCTCGAGGCGCCGCGCCACCCCGCCGAGCTCATCCGCATGACGCTCAAGCCCGGCGTCGATCCGTCGAAGATCGACGAGCGCTTCCTCGAGCGTTTCCGCTCCGAGCTCTCGTACACGCGGAGCCAGGACGGACACACCTGGGAGTTCCGCATCCGCTCCAGCGTCGAGAGCGGCATTCGTGACCGTGCCGTCGGCCAGGCGCGCGAGATCATCAACCGCCGCATCGACGAGCTCGGCCTGCGCGAAGCCGCGGTTTCGACGCGCGACGAGGACATCATCGTCGAGGTGCCGGGCGAGGACGAGAAGAGCTTCGCGACCATCCGCGACATCATCAGCCAGACGGCGCGCCTCGAGTTCAAGCTGCTCGACGACGACTCGGACTTCTTGAAGCAGGTCCAGGAGAGCGCGAGCAACCATCCGGACACGCTGCCGGAAGGGCTCGAGTTCGACCGCGAGGCCGTCTCGGTCGGCCTCGACAAGGGCGGCGACGTGAAGAAGTCGGTCGTCACCTACGCCTTCATCAAGAGGGGCGAAAAAGAGACGAGCCAGCAGACGCTCACGCGCCTGAAGGAGTGGACCGCGACGCTGCCCCTCCCTCCCGATCGTGAGCTCGGCTACGAGCTCGTGCGGACGCCGCAAGACACGGTGTCCCTCAAAGAGGTGGAGCGCGGGTGGCGCACGTACCTCTTGAAATCGCGGGCCGAGGTGACCGGCGACCAGGTGCGTGACGCCGCGGCCTCGCCCGACCAAGGCCAAGGCACGCTCGGCGGCTGGCACGTGAACCTCACGTTCACGGAGCAGGGCGGCCGCATCTTCGAGCAGATCACGGGCGACAACATCAAGCGCCGCTTCGCCATCATCCTGGACGGTCGCATCGAGAGCGCGCCCGTGATTCAGACGCGCATCCCGGGCGGCCACGCTCAAATCACGATGGGTTCGAGCGACCCCGAGCAGCAGCTCCAGAGCGCGCGCCAGCTCGAGCTCGTGCTCCGCTCCGGTGCGCTGCCAGCGCCGATTTCACCCTCGAACGAACAGCGCATCGGCCCCTCGCTCGGGCGCGACTCGATCGATCTCGGCGTGCAGGGCGCGCTCGGCGGCAGCGCCCTCGTCTTGATCTTCATGGTCCTCTACTACAACCGCGCCGGTTTCATCGCCGACATCGCGGTGATCATGAACTTGTTCTTGCAGCTCGCGATCCTGGCGTCCTTCGGCGCATCGATGACGCTGCCCGGCATCGCGGGCCTCGCGCTCACCATCGGTATGAGCGTCGACGTGAACGTGCTCATCAACGAGCGCATCCGCGAGGAAATCGACATCGGGAAGAGCCCGCGCGCCGCGGTCGACATCGGCTACAAGCGCGCCTTCAGCGCCATCTTCGACGGTCACATCACGAGCGTGATCGCGGGCGTCGTGCTCTCCCAGTACGGCACCGGCCCAATCAAGGGCTTCGCCGCCGCCCTGCTCGTCGGCGTCGTTTGCAGTCTCTTCACGGGCGTCGCGATGACCCGCGTGATGTTCGATCTGTGGGTCCGCTTCCTGGGTCGCCAGGGAAAGCTGGCCTTGGGCTAGAGCCATGCGCTTTTTTTCGAGCGGCAAAGTCTACGATTTCATGCGCTGGCGAGCCTTTTTCGTCGGCCTGAGCTTGATCATCACTCTCGGTTCCATCGCGCTCCTCGCGATGGGCAAGGCGCGCCTCGGAACCGACTTCCGCGGCGGCACCGAAATCGAGGTGGCGTTCAAGGGTCACGTCAGCGTGAGCGACATCAGGGGCGCGGTCCTCGCCGGCGGCTTCGATTCGCCCGACGTCATCAAGGTCGACGACCCCAAGAACCCCGACCGCTACCTCATCCGCGTGCAGGAGGTCTCGACCATCGCGCACGAGGTTCAGGAGCAGATCGAGCGCAAGCTCTGCTTCGGCAACAACCTCCCGGCCGCCGAGTGCCCGCCTGCAAAGCAGGCGACCGAAGTTCGCTTCAGCCCCGGCGGCGACAAGATCACGGCTCGCTACAACGAAGAGCCTGATCTCGAGTGGATCAAAGCCGAAGCGGCGTCGGTCGCCGGCATCCACCTGCACCCGGGCGCCAACAACCCGCACATCCAGAACGCGCGCGACCACAAGGTCGAGATCGAGCTCATGAGCAAGGGCGACCAGCTCATCGGCGCGCTGCAGAAGGGGCTCGGCGACCGCGCTCCCGACCAGGCTCTGCGCTCGGAGTGGATCGGCCCGCGCGCGGGCGCTCAGCTCCGCGACAGCGCCATCAAGAGCATCCTGATCGAGATCGTCTTCATCATGGCGTACATCGCCTTCCGGTTCGACCTTCGGTTCGCGCCGGGCGGCATCATCGCTCTGATCCACGACGCCACGGGTTCGCTCGGCATGCTGATCCTCCTCGGCAAGGAGATCGACCTCACGACCGTCGCCGCCATCCTCACGATCGTCGGCTACTCCGTGAACGACACCGTCGTCATCTACGACCGCGTGCGCGAAAATCTCGGCAAGCTCCGTGGCGCGAGCTTTCGCGAGCTCATCAACGTGAGCACGTCCGAGATGCTCGGCCGAACCATCCTGACGACGGCCACCGTGCAGATGAGCCTCCTCGCCTTCTTCATCTGGGGCACCGGCACGCTGAAGAACTTCGCGTTCTCGCTCACCGTCGGCTTCATGTTCGGCATCTACTCGACGATCTACATTGCGCTCCCCGTGACGGAGTGGCTCGACAAGGCGCTGTTCTCCCGCCTCGGCGGCGGTGCCGTCGGCGGCGGCGGCTCCAAGGGCTCGCGCGGCCGGCCGAAAGCCAAGCGCGCAGCTGCGCCCGCGTGACACTGCGGGTTTGCCCGACATAGGCCCCGTCAGTCCCACGTAGTCGGCTGACGCCGCGGACGACGCGGTGCGTCCGCGCGTCCTAGCAGGGGGGCCTTGTCCCCCGCGGCTCGCTTCGCGACCGCTCCCCCCGCCGCTTGCAGCGTGCTCGCTACGCTCGCGGTGTGCTTCGTCAGCTTGACCAACGCGCAAGGCGGCGCGATGCGTCGGCGCGAAGCGACCCGCGAGCGGAGCGAGCGCGCCGAAGGCGGCGGGGGGAGCGGTCGCCGAAGGCGAGCCGCGGGGGGCTAAGGCCCCCCAACATTGACAGTCGGCGGGCCGAACTTAAGTTCATCTCATGTTCGCTCCCCAAACGCCCGTTTTTGAAGTTGCCGCGACCACGCGGCCCCTGGGCTTCCCTGCGGAGCTCTGGGAGGAGATGTCCGACCAACACCGCGCCGCCTGCATCAGCGCTCAAGCGCTGCTCGGCGCGTTCGGGTCGGACCGCACGCGTCCGCTGCGCAGCGTTTCCAAGCGCGCAGGCCTCGCCATGCAGGAGGCGCTCGACGGCCTCCGCGTGCTCGACGGCATGGACCTCGTGCGGGTTCAGTCGGGTGACGCCGGCCCGCTCGTCACGCTGATGGCCATGCCGGAAGATCACGTGCGCATCACCGGCCCGGACGGTGCCGTGCGCTGGGTGTTCATCGCCCGCCCGCTCGACCCGCCCGAGCTCGACCCGCACGAATTGAACTAAAGCGCCGCGACCCCTCCCCGCGACGCCCGCTAGCCCCGCCCGGACCCCCACCGTCCTCGCGGGGCTAGCCCTTTTTGTGGGTTCGGGGGTTCAGGGTCGCGCCGCGCGCGGCACATGCTGCCAGTAAGGTCACGCTATGTCCGCCGGGGCTAGCGTTCCCGTCCAGGGACCGCTACTCCCGTAGCCATGCTCGCGAGCGCACAGGCTCTGGCCGGTGCACCCCCCACGCCGCCGTCCGCGCTCGAGCTGTCGCGGGCGCTCTCCATCTCGCTCACGCTCGCGACCTGGCTCGAGGCGCGCGGCTTTCGCGACCTCGACGTGACGCGCCGCTTCCTGAGCCCGCGCTTGGCCGAGCTCTCGCCGCCGCACGCCATGCTCGACCGCGACGCCGCCGCCGAGCGCATCGCCCGCGCCGTCACGGCGCGCGAGCGCATCGCCGTGTTCGGCGATTACGACTGCGACGGCATCACGGCCACGGCCGTGCTGACCGAGCTCCTGCGTGCGCTCGACGCCGACGTGACGCCGCTCGTCGCGGAGCGTCACGACGGCGGCTACGGCGTGTCCGCCACGGCTGTCGCGCGCATCGTCGCAACGGGGGCCACGCTCGTCGTCACCTGCGACTGCGGCTCCTCGGACCACGCCTCGCTCGCCGAGCTCCGGCGGCGCGGCATCGACGCCGTCGTCGTCGATCACCACCTCGTCCCGGACGAGCCGCTGCCCGCCGTCGCGTTCTTGAATCCGCAGCGTCCCGGCTGCGGCTTTCCGTTCAAGTGGCTCGCTTCGTGCGGCTTGTGTCTCTCGGTGGGCGCGGCCGTACGCGCTCGCCTCGGCCGCACCATCGATCTGACCAGCGTGCTCGACCTCGTCGCCATCGGCAGCATCGCCGACGTGGTGCCGCTCATCGGCGACAACCGCGCGCTCGTCCGCGCCGGTCTCGCGCGGCTCGGTGACGCGAAGCGCCCGGGCCTACGCGCCCTCTTCGAGCTCGCGAAGCTCGAACGCGGTACGCCGCTCCGTGCCGACGAGGTCGCATTTCGGATCGCGCCGCGCTTGAACGCACCCGGGCGCCTCGGTTCAGCCGCCGTCACGCTCGCGCTGTTGCTCGAGAAAAATCCCGAGCGCGCCGATCAGCTCGCCGGCGACGTCGAGCAAAAGAACGCCGAACGGCGCGTGCTCCAGGATCGCATGGTGGCCGAAGCGCTCGCCGAGGTGCGCGAGCAACGCTGGGACGACGCGCCTGCCGTCGTGGTCGGACGCGAAGGCTGGCAGCACGGCATCGTCGGCATCGTCGCGGGCCGGCTCGCGGACGACCTCGGTCGGCCCGTCGCGGTGATCGGCTTCGAGGGCGGCGTCGGGCGCGGCTCGGTGCGCGGCCCGCGTGGCTCGCGCCTCTACGACGCGCTCAAAGCGGTGAGCCCCGTGCTCTCGCGCTTCGGCGGGCACCAGGCGGCGGCCGGACTCGAGGTCACGGCGGACCGCTTGGGCGAGCTCCGCGAAGGCTTCGCGGCCGCGGTCGCCGCTCAGGGCTCGAGCGGCGTGAGCACGCCGCCCGCGCTGGCCGTGCCGCTCGCCCCCGGGGACACCCTCGCGCGCGTGCTGGGGGATTTCGCGCTGCTCGAGCCGTGTGGAGAAGGCAACCCCTGTCCCGAGCTCGAGCTCGAGGGCACGCTGGTCCGCGCCCGCGAAGTGCGTGGCGGGCACTTGAAGCTCGAGGTCGAGCTCGCGTCGGGTGAACGCGTGAGCGCGTTCGGCGCGGGCATGGGCGAGCGCACGTTCGAGCCCGGCGCGAGCGTGACGCTCGCCGGAGCGCTCGTGCGCGACCGCTTTCGTGGCGGCGACGCCGCCGAGATCCGCCTCACGCGCGTGGTGTGAAACGCCCGCCCGGCCGCGTGGCGTGAAAAGCCCGCGCTATCGTACTATGGTCGCCTCGTGGCAGCCGACGCCTTCATCAAGTTCGAGCGCGTGTTCAAGGCGTTCGGGCCGAAGGTCGTGTACGCGGGTCTCGAGCTCTCGATCCAACGCGGAGAGGTGCTCACCATCTGCGGCGGCTCCGGCGTCGGCAAGAGCGTCATGCTCAAGATGCTGATCGGGCTGCTCGCGGCCGATTCCGGGCACATCTACTTCGACGGGCGCGACCTCACGCGGCTCGACGAAGCGGCGCTCTCGGACGTGCGGCGTCGCATCGCAATGCTGTTCCAGAGCGGTGCCCTCTTCGATTCGCTCACCGTCGGCGAGAACGTCGGGTACGGCCTCGAAGAGCACTTTTACTACACGATGACGCCGGCGCAGCGCGCCGAGCGCGTGGCGTGGGCGCTCGAGCTCGTCGGCTTGCCCGGGATCGAGTCGATGCAGCCCGCCGATCTCTCGGGCGGCATGCGCAAGCGCGTCGGCCTCGCGCGCGCCATCGCCGTGCAGCCTGAAGTCTTGCTTTACGACGAGCCGACGACCGGTCTCGACCCGATCAACACCGCGCGCGTGAACCACCTGATCACGGGTCTGCAGGAGCGGCTCAACATCACGAGCGTCGTCGTGACGCACGACATGAAGAGCGCTTTTTCAATCAGCGATCGCATTGCGATGGTGCACTCGGGGCGTATCATCATGATCGGCAGCGTCGATGAATTCCGAAGCACGCAGGATTTGCGCGTCGCCGACTTCATCGAAGGCCGCGCGCCCGTGAAGGAAAGCGTCGAGGCGTTGTTGAACAGTTAGGCCGCGATGCCGATCACGACTTTGCTCCTCGACGTGGGTGGGACGCTCGTGACGCCGAATTTCGAGCGTATCGCCGCGGAATATGCGGCGGACGGCGTGCTCGTCGAAGCGGGCGTTCTCGAGCGGGCCGAGGGCGAGGCGCGGCTCGCTTCCGATCGTGGCGACGGCGTGCGGCGTCACGCCGACGTCTGGCTCTCCTACATGCTGAACATCGCGCACTACGCCGGCGTCGAGCGGCCGCCCGTGGCGGCGTTCGAGCGCCTGCGCAGCTATCACGACACGACGAACCTGTGGGAGTGCGTGATCGAGGGCACCGAAGCCGCGCTCGGCGCTCTAGCGCGTCGCTATCGACTCGGTATCGTCTCGAACGCGAACGGCACCGTGCGCCGCAAGCTCGAACGCGTGGGGCTCGGTCATTTCTTCGAAATCGTCGTCGATTCAGCCGAAGAAGGCATCGAAAAGCCCGACGCGCGGCTGTTCCAGCTTGCGCTCGCGCGGCTCGGCGCGCAGGCCGAGCACGCCGCTTATGTAGGTGACATGTTCAAGGTCGATGTCGTCGGCGCGCTCGCTGCGGGCCTTCACCCGATCCTCATCGACCCTCGGGGCGTCCACGCGGACAAGACGTGCGACCGCGTGGCGGTGCTCGCCGAGGTCGAAGCCGTGCTCGAGCGCACCCGGCTCGACTGACCGTCTGTACCGGTGCGACGCGCCGCAAGGCAGCTCGAAACGGGCGGGTCGGTGTATGCCAATGTCGGCACACCGGTCGACCGTGGGCCATAGTGTGGGTGAGGCATTTTGAGATAATCTCGGGCGTAGGGGTCGTCTGAAAAAACTATGTGTCCAGCATCCGATGCTCGCCGGCCAACGACCGTAGGGATCCTCGCGAATGGCTTTGCAGATCCGTATTCGCTGAAAATCGCGCACGCCGCCGCGCAGGAGCTCGCTCGCAGTGGCAGCCACTGTCTCTTCTTCGGCGCCGGCTTCCCCCAGGCACCCCTCTTCCGCAACGACCAAGATTCGGTCGCGCTGCCGGGCGGCATCGACGCCTGGCTCTTGCTCGGCGAGATGCTCCGCGACTCGCTCGGCGACGTGATGGTCGCGGTCCGTTCGGTGCCGCGCGCGGTGACGATCGGCTTCGATCTCCCGACGCTACCGAGCGTGGGCGCCGACGCGGAGACGGGCATCTTCCAGGCCGTCATGCACCTCGCAAAGCGCCACGAACGGCGCAAGATCGCCTTCATCGCGGGACCCGAGGGCAGCAGCGACGCGCGCAACCGTCTCGGCGCGTACCGCATGGCGATGGAGAGCGTCGGGCTCTTCGCCGATCCCGCGCTCATCGTCTCCGGTGACTTCGAAGCGCGCTCGGGGCGCGAAGCGATTCGCCAGCTTCAGCGCCAGCGCAAGTTCGACGCCGTCGTCGCCGCGAACGACATGATGGCGCTCGGCGCGCTCGACGGACTCAAGGCCGTCGGCATGCGTGTGCCCCAAGACGTCTCCGTCGTCGGCTACGACGATACTGAAGAGGCCGGGTTCTCGTCGCCCGGGCTCACGACGGTGCGCCAACCGCTCATCGACATCGGCACCGCCGCAGCGCGTTACGCGCTCGACGGCGCGCATTCAGACGCGATCGAATCGGAGCCGATCGTCGTGCCGTCGCCGCTCGTGATCCGCGAGTCGTGCGGCTGTCAGTCGAGCGACGAGCGTCGCACCTTGCCGCCAGGCGTGGACGCAACGCGCACACTGGAGCTACGTGAAGACGCGCTGCGCGAGCTCGTGCGTCGCGAACTCGCGAACTCACGTGCGCATCGCGAGCTCGAGCGCCTGGCCGAGAACATCGTCCGGTCGTCCGACTTCCCGTCGCTCGCCCGCGTGATGAGCGGCGTGCTCGAGCTGCTCGGCCTGAAGCGTTTAATGCTGTGCACGTACGCGGGAGGGCTACGCCACGCCCGCGTTGCGCTCGAGTCGACGGGACGTGACGTGGTCTTTCATCATCAATCACAGCCCTTTCCCGTCGAGGAGCTGTTCCCGCGCGGATTTTTGCGCGGCGAGAAGCCGGCACAAATCGCGGTGGAGCCGCTCGAATTCGCGGACGAACATTTCGGCTACCTCGTGCTCGAGGGAGACCTGCGGCAGGGGCTCGCGTATCTCACACTGCGCCGTTATCTCGGGTGTACGGTTGCCCGTATGGCGCATGGTCGCGAGCTGCGGCGGCTCTATGCCGCCGAGAAGCAGCGAAGGTCCGAAGGCGAGCAGCGCTGAGCAGATGACGCGGAGTACGAGCGACACCTACATGGCCGTTGACGGCGGGGACGGGCGCGCGAGCGAGCGCGGCGCGAGGATGTTATGCTCAGCAAGCGAATGAGTTCTGACGCGAGCTCAAATGGCGAGCCGACACCGTCGAGCTCGAGCGGGCCCCTTTTCAACGAGGTGAGCTCCGTCAGCTTCGAGCGTCCCGTCCTGCGGGTCGGGCGCTACCGCATTCTCTCCGAGCTCGGGCGCGGCGGGATGTCGAACGTCTACCTGGCCGTCGCGCACGGGCCGGGCGGCGTGAACAAGCTCGTCGTTTTGAAGGCGCTTTTGCCCGATCTCAGCGCCGAGCCCTACGCGCTCTCGATGTTTCTCGACGAGGCGCGGCTCGCGGCGCAGCTGAACCATCCGAACGTCGTGCAGACGTACGAGGTCGGCACCGAAGGCGATCGCCACGTCATCGTGATGGAGTACCTCGAGGGTCAGGCGCTCTCGACGGTGATCAAGCGCTCGGAGCAGGCGGGCCGCCCGTTTTCCTTGGCGCTGCACTTGCGCGTCATCATCGCCGCGCTCGAGGGTCTGCACTACGCGCACGAGCTCCGCGCCTACGACGGCGCGCCGCTGCACCTCGTGCATCGCGACATTTCACCGCAGAACGTGTTCGTCACCTATGACGGACAGGTGAAGGTGCTCGACTTCGGTATCGCGAAGGCAGCCACCTCGTCCACTCACACCGCGACCGGCATCGTCAAAGGCAAGATCGCCTACATGGCGCCGGAGCAGACCATCGCGGACAACGTCGATCGGCGCGCCGACATCTACTCGATCGGCTGCATGCTCTGGGCCGCCGCGACGGGCCGCAAGCTGTGGAAAGACACGCCCGACGTGCACATCATGCGGCGCGTGATCAACGGGGAGATCCCGACGCCGCAGAGCGCGAATCCGTCCTGCGACGACGAGCTCAATCGCGTCGTGATGAAGGCGCTCGCGACCGATCAGAATCAGCGCTACCACACGGCGCTCGAGCTCCAGCAGGATCTCGAAGCCTATTGCGAGCGCTTGCGCGAAGCGGCGAAGCAAAAGGACATCGCGCGGCACGTCTCGACGCTGTTCGCGGACAAGCGGGCCGAGATCAAGGCGCTGGTCGAGCGGCAACTCGCGCTCGCAGGGAGCGACGACCACTCCACCTCGGGCTCACGCGGCATCCCGGTGCTCACCTCCGACGTGAAGGTGACGACCACGACGACGGGCACGCGTCCCTCGTGGGTCCCCACGCAACAAGGCGGCACGCTCTCGCAGGGCCGCTCGAGGGCGTTGTGGATCGTCCCCGCGCTGCTCTTGCTCGTGGGCGTCGGGTTCTGGCTCAAGCACTCGTCGTCGGGCAGCGCCGCCGAGTCGCGGCCCGAAGCGGCAGCCAACGGCGCGCAGCAGCCCGCGCCCGCGGCGACGAGCGCGACGATCGAATTTCGCGCGACGCCGGCGGGCGCCAAGCTCTACCTCGACGGCGATCCGCTGCCGTCGAACCCGACGTCGAAGGTGATGCGCATCGACGACACGGTGCATCGCTTTCGCGCCGAGGCCGACGGCTTCAACCCCGCTACGTCCGAGTTTACGTCGCGGCAGGACACGAAGCTCGAGCTCTCGCTCGCGCAGACGGCACCTGCCGTGGCACCCGCGGCCACGCTGGCGGACGACGACGGGCAAGGCGCGACCATCAAAGGGCGTCCGCGCTTCGGGCGTCCGGGCCTACGGGTGCGTCCCACGGCCGAAAACCCAGGCGGCGCGGCGACTCAGACTGCGCCCTCGACGCCGACCGCTGCGCCCCACGCGGCGAATTGCGAGTCGCCCTTCTTCGTCGACAAGGACGGCATCAAGAAGATGCGTCCCGAGTGCCTCTAGTCGAGTCGCCGCGAGTTCTCGGCTCAGTGGACGACGTCGAACTTCGTGATGACGTCCGCCATGATGATCTGAGCGACGTTCACGAAGATTAGGATCCCGGTCACGTCGATCAAGCTCGCGATGAACGGCGTCGAGCTCGTTGCGGGGTCCACGCCCAAGCGGCGCAGCAGGATCGGCAGCATGGCGCCGACCGTGCAGCCGGCGACGACGATGCCGACGAGCGCGATGGCGACCGTGAGCGCGAACGCCGCGTGCTGTTCGGGATACATGAGCACGCGGAAGAAGCCGATGGTCGCGAGGCCGAGCCCGAGCACGATTCCCATGCCGAGCTCTCGCCACGCGATCCGCCACCAATCGCGGAGTTTGACCTCACCCGTCGCGAGACCACGGATGATCAGCGTCGACGACTGGGAGCCTGAGTTGCCGCCAGCGCTCACGAGCAGCGGCACGTAATACGCGGCGCCGTGGATCGCCGAGAGCACGTTGTCGTAGTGGCGCAGGGCCGTCTGCGTGAAAAACTCGCTGATGAAGAGCGCGAGGAGCCACACGCCGCGCTTGCGGATGAACGCGGCGAACGTCGTCTTGAAGTACGGGACGTCGAGCGGCTCCATACCGCCGATTTTCTGCACGTCCTCGGTTTGTGCGGCCGTGAGCACGTCGACGATGTCGTCGATGGTGATGATGCCGAGCAAGACGCCGCCGTTGTCGACGACGGGCATCGCGTTGATGTCGTACTTCGCCATGCGGCGCGCGACCTCTTCTTGATCCATGTCGGGCGGCACGCTGATGAAGTTCCGGTGCAGGAGCGGATCGATCGGCTGCTCTTCGCCGGTTTTCGCCGCGATGATGAGCTCGCGCAGCGACACGATGCCGATCAGGCGCCCGTCGTCGGAGAGCGCGTAGATGTTGTAGATCGGCGTGTCGGTGAGCTCGGCGTGCGAGCGCACCGCTTCGAAGGCGACGTGAATCGAGTCGCTCGGACGCCCGGTCACGTACCAGGTCGTCATCAAATGGCCGGCGGCGGTCTCGGCGTACTGCGCGATCTCGCGCATCTCCTCGGCCGCTTCGGGGTCGACCCGCTGGAGATTCGAGAGGACGTCCTCGGCCATGCCCGGCGGCAAAAGCGAGAACAGGTCGGCGCGATCGTCCGGCGCCATCTCGCTCGCGATGAGCGCGACGGATTCCGGCTTCATCTGCTCCGCCACCTCTTCTTGCTCGTGCTCCTCGAGGCGCTCGAAGATCGGCGCGGCACCTTCGGCCGGCATGCGCGCGAGCAGGAGCGCGGCATGATCGGGTTCGAGCTCGCTCACGATGTCCGCGAGGTCCTCCGGGTGGATTTCCTCGAGGAGTTCGCGAACCTGCTCCGGATCCTCCTCGAGGATGCGGCGGATATCGGGCGCGAGAAGCGCGGAAATGCGCATGGCGTCCGGGGCTTACCACCGCGCAACCCCGGAGCGGAACACATCCGGCCCGTCCGAACACGCCGGCCGCCCGGGCATGGGGCCGGGGTGCCCGTGCTCTACGAGACCGTGGCCGAATCAGCCGCGGAGATGCCCGGGGGGTGACGTGACGGCCCGAACGCGCAAGACTAAAAAGTCGCCCATGCGGAGGAGCCGCGAATACAAGGTCGGCGCGTTCGTTCTGGCCGGAATGGTCGCGATCGGCACCGTCGTCTTCATGATTGGGGAGGAGCGCCAGCTCTTCAAGAAGAAGCTCGAGTACGAGACGTCCTTCACGGACGTCCAGGGTCTCGGCGCGGGTTCGCCCGTGCGCATGGGTGGCGTCGACATCGGTCGCGTCGTGAAGGTCGGGTACGACACCGCGCCTGCCGACCGGCAGATCCACGTGCAGATCGCCGTCCTCTCCGACCAGTGGCAGCGCATCAAATCGGACAGCGTTGCCAGCATCGAGGGCAAAGGTCTCCTCGGCGACAAGATGCTCGTGATCAGCATCGGCTCGGCGAGCAAGGGGAGCTTGCCGCCCGGCGGCCACATCGCGTCGAAGGAGGTCGAAGATCTCTCGACCATGATGAGCAAGTTCGCGGGCTTGCCGAGCAAGGTCGAGAAGGTGGTCGATAACCTTCAGAAGGTGACGGACTCGCTCTCCGACGAGACGCTGACCAAAGACTTGAAGGGCACCGTCGCCTCGTTGAATTCCGTGCTCGGCTCGGTCGATCGGCGGGAGGGCTACGTCGGCCGCGTGCTCAGCGACCCGAAGGAAGCCGAACATCTGTCGCAAGTCGTTTCCAACCTGGAACGCGTCACGGCGGAGCTCGATCGGACCGCGCAGGGGGTCAACGGGGTCATTGCGCAGGTGCGGACCGGGCCGGGGCTCGCGCACGAGGTCATTTACGGGGACGAATCGAGCAAGGCCGTCGCGCAGTTCGGCGGCGCGGCCGAAGAGGTGCGGGTCACCCTGAAGGGCATTCGGGAAGGCAACGGCGTCGCCAAGAGCCTGATTTACGGCGATGACCAGTCGCAGCAGCTGATGCAGAACCTGAACGCCATGAGCGGCGACGTCCGGCAGATCGTCGCCGACATCCGCGCCGGCAAGGGCACGCTCGGGGCGCTTCTGATCGATCCGTCCGTCTACGAGGACCTGAAGGTCGTCCTCGGCAACGTCGACCGGAATAAGGCGCTGCGCGCGCTCGTTCGTTACTCGATCCGGCGCGATGAAAGCGCCGGGACGGTGCACGACAACGTCGCCGCGCCGGCCGACAGCACCCGCTCCGGGGGTGGCACGTTGAGCGGCAACTTGGCCGCCGACGGGCAAAAATAGGCTAAGATTCTCCAATGTTTCGAGCTCTCGAGCGGCTCGGCCGCGTCGTCGTCGTGCTCGGCGTGTTCGCGGTCGCCTCCTACTTCGCGATGCGGTTCGACACCGGCGGGCTCTGGCGCGGGCTCGCCGCCGCGCACGTGGCCGCGGCTCCTGGTCAGCCGAACGCACCTTACGATCTGACGCAGCTCGTGGCCGTTCGCGAGACGCTCAACACGATCCGTAACAAGTACGTCGACCCCACGCGCGTGAAGCCGCGCCAGATGTTCCTGAGCGCGCTCAACCAGATCCAGAAAGAGGTCGCGCAGGTCATCATCCGCTACGACGACAAGACGCAGAAAGTGTGGGTGCAGGTCGATGCGGACTCGAAAGACTTCCGTGTCGACAACGTGCAGGGACCTTGGGACGTAGCGGCACGACTGCGCGAGGTGTTCTCGTTCCTGCAGTCGCACCTCAAGGATACGGGCGTCGATCTGCGCGAGGTCGAATACGCGGCGTGCAACGGCATGTTGCGAACGCTCGATCCGCACAGCGTCTTTTTGAGCCCCGACGCGTACCGCGAGATGAACATCTCGACCTCGGGGCATTTCGGCGGTCTCGGTATCGTGATCTCGATCCGCGATCAGATGCTCACGGTGATGAAGCCGATGCCGGGCACGCCGGCAGGACGCTCGGGCCTCAAAAAGCTCGATCGCATCACCAAGATCAACAACGAATCGACGCTCAACATGCCGCTCGACGACGCCGTGCAGCGCCTGCGCGGCAAGCCGGGCTCGAAGGTGTCGATCTGGATCCAGCGCGACGGCACCGACGGCTGGCAGGGCTCGCGGCCGTTCGAGCTCGTGCGTGAAGAGATCCAGGTGAAGTCGGTGGAGGCCCGCCAGCTCCAGCCGGGGATCGGCTACGTGCGCATCAAGCAGTTCGTCTCGAGCACGTCGGACGACCTCGATCAGGCGCTCTCCGATTTCCACAAGAAGGACAAGCTCAAGGGGCTCGTGCTCGATCTGCGCAGCAACCCCGGCGGCTTGCTCGACCAGGCCGCGCAAGTCGCCGATCGCTTCCTCGACGAGGGCGTGATCGTCGCGACGGTCGGCGCCTCCGAAGGGCGCGACGAGAAGCGCGCCGTGCGCGCCGGCACCGAACCGCCGTATCCGCTCGTCGTCCTCGTCAACGGCTCGAGCGCGAGCGCGAGCGAGATCGTCGCGGGCGCGCTCAAGAACCTCGATCGGGCCGTGATCGTCGGACAGACGACCTTCGGCAAAGGCAGCGTGCAGCTCGTCTACCCGCACGTGACGCCGGAAAACGCCGCGCTCAAGCTCACGATCGCCCAGTACCTCACGCCGGGCGACTACTCGATCCAGGGCGTCGGAGTGACTCCGGACATCGAGCTCGATCCGATGACCGCCGACACGGTCGATATGGACCTTTTCCGTTCGGAGCGCGCGCTCCGCGAGCGCGATCTCACGAAGAGCTTGAACACGACGGCGCACCGCACGACCGATCACCCCGCCTTCACGCTTCGCTACGACTTGCCCGAGAAGACGCGCGCCGCGATCCGCGATCGTGGCGACGATCTCGACGACGAGTTCGAGCTCGATTTTCCGATCAAGATGGCGGCGGGCCTCGTGGCGAAGCTGCCGCAGGGCAAGCGCCAGGACGAGGTGCGCTCCGCCAAGCAGTACCTGGAGAAGCTGCAGGACACCGAGGTCGAGGCGCTCGGAGCGGACCTCGGCAAGCTCGGCATCGACTGGGCGGCGCCGCCCAAGGACTCGGTCGGGCCGACCGCCGCCGATTACGAGGTGAAGGTGTCGACCGATCACCCGAGCGACACGATCACCGCCGGTGACTCGCTGCAGCTCACAGTCTCGGTGAAGAACAAGGGCAAGAGCCCCGTCTATCAGCTCCGCGCAGTCACCAAGAGTGACGGGCCCTACTGGGACGAGAAGGAGCTCGCGTTCGGCCGTATCGCGCCCGGGGAGACGCGCACGGCGAGCGTGCCGCTCGGCTTCTGCGACGTCGACGGGCGCAAGCCCGGCTCGACCAAGCCGGTGCCCGAAGACGCGAAGCGCGTCTGCAAGATCCCGAAGGACGCGAACACGCGCCAGGACATCGTGCGCGTGCAGTTCTCGGCCGAAGGTGCCGAGCCTCCGCGCGACGCTGAGTTGCGGCCGACCATCAACGAGCTGCCACGGCCGATCTTTGCGTACAACTATCAGGTCGTCGACAATCGCCCCGGCGACGGCGACGGGCAGATCGAGCTCGGCGAAGGCGTCACCATCTATCTCAGCGTGAAGAACGTAGGGAAGGGGTCGTCTTACGAGACGCAGGCGAACCTACGCAACGTGACGGGCGACGGGCTCCTATTGCATGCCGGGCGCTTCGACGTGTCCAACATGAAGCCGGGTGAAATGCGCAACGTCGCGTTCACCTTCGACGTGCTCGATTCGCTGGCGGAGCCGAGCGCCAACGTCGAGGTCAGCGTCACCGATCGCGATCTGCGGCTGGGTGCGAGCGAAAAGCCGAAGTTGCCCGTCGTGAAGACGCCGCTCGCGCTTCATCCGGCGAGCGGTCTCGTCAGCGTGCCCGCGCTCACGGGCGTACGCGGACAGCCGCTCGCGGCTGCGCCCGTGATAGGCCAGCTCGACAAGGGCACGACCATCGATCGGCTCGGCGTGTATCAGGACTACACGAAGGTGAACCTGGGCGATTCGCGCTTCGGCTTCGTCGAGACACGCGCGCTCAAGGACGGCGCAACCGGCCCGGCGAAGGTGCAGTTTCAGCCCGTTTTGAGCCACTCTCCCCCGCTGCTCGAGGTGGCGCCCGCGAGCCTCTCGACGCGCGAGAACAAGGTGCACATCGCCGGGCACGCGACGGACAGTGACCGCGTCAAGGACGTGTTCGTCTTCGTCGGTCCGCGCAAGGTGTTCTACCAATCGAACGGCCACGCAGCGGATCCGAAACGACTCGACTTCGCGTTCGACGCGGAGCTTCAGCCGGGCGTCAACGTGATCACGGTGGTCGCGCGCGAGAACGAGGACACGGTCGATCGGCGTACGATGATCGTGCGGAGAGACGGACCGAACGGAGAGTCGCTGCCGACACCCAAGGCCGAGACGTTGGGGGAGGATTGGGACCTCGGCGCCGGGGGCGACTGAGTCAGCCTGCGCTCGCGGTGCCCTCAGACCGGGATGTCGAAGTGCATGACGTCTTCGCGCGCGCCCAGCGACGTGTAGAGCGCGATGGCGGGGGCGTCGCCGTAGTCGGCCTGGACGTAGATGACCCAGGCGCCAAAGTCGCGGCTGATCGGCTTGAGGCGCTCGATGAGCGTGCGAGCGATGCCGCGGCGGCGATACGGCTCGGCGACCGCTAGGTCGTAGATATAGACCTCGCTGCGTTCGCGTTCGAACTTCTCGAGGACGTAAGCGACCAGGCCGCCCACGACTTCTTCGCCGCTCCTCGCGACGAGGACGATGTTTTGCGGTCGTCCGAGGAAAGTCGCGAGGTAACTCGGGCTCGGGACGGCGCCGCCGTACGTCTCTGCATCCTCGAAAGCGTCGCCGAAGACGCGCAGGAGCTGGGTGAAGCCGCTCAGATCTTGGGGGGTGAGCCGTGCGTACGAATATTCCATGGCCTTACGCTCTACGGTGCTCCCGCGTCCTGGTTACTCGATGAGCCGGCGTCGTCGGCGATGGTGCCGCCGTCGGGGGCGCTCGGCGCTCCGAGATCGCTGCAGCAGCGAAATCCGAGGTGATAGTTGCGGTGGCTGTTCTTGTCGTCGATGCGCGTCACGTGCCAGTCGGGTGCGCGCCAGCGGCAGTCGTCTTCGTGCGCTTCTTCCCGCTCGAAGATGAACCAGCTGCCCTTCATTTCCGTTTCGCCCGAGCCGCCGTGGCTGCCGAGCTCTTCGGGTTTACGTGGGAAGTTCATGTGCTCGGCCGCGTTGCCGTTCAGATCGAACGCGCCGAGCGGGCTCACGCACTCGGGGAACGAGCCCGCGGGATAGTCGTTCGTTCCGCAGCCGTTCCAGCTCGGTGTGATGCACTTCGGGCCTTTTTTCGAGCCCGTGGCGCAGAGCGCGTGGTTCTTTTCCTTGCCGTAGGACCACACGAGCTCGCGGTGTTGGTTGTGCAGGTATTGCATCATGATGCGCCGCTCGCCCCAGGCGTATTCGCTGTCGGCGTCTTTGAGCGCGCCCGCGCACGCGCCTTCCCACTCATGCGCGTCGCACAGGCGCTTGCCGACGGCGTGACAAAGGTCCTGGGCCTCGTTCGCGCGCACCCAGACGACCGGGAATTCGCACTCGATGTTCGGGAATTCGAATTGATCGATGCAGACCTTGGCTTGCTCGGGAGTTTCGCCGCGCGTCGGATCGTAGAGCGGGACCATGTTCGGTGCGCCGCAGCGGACGTCCGCGGGCGGAAGCTGCGGCGCCTTGGCGCGCCGCTCGAGACAATCGGCGCGCGAGAGTGGGTGACGCGATACCTTGGGGTTACCCTGTCCGAGGTATTCCGAGCCCGCGAAGACGGCGCGCACGGCCGTGACCTGCGCGTCCGTCAATCCGAGCGCGTGCTGCATGTTGAGGAAGAGCACGTCGTTCTTTTCCGTCAACGTGCCGCCGTCGAGCTCGATGTAAGCGGCCGGGGCCGCGGCGTCGCTGGCGGCGTCGGCCGGCGCTTCGGCGTCCGGGGGCGCTCCGGCGTCCGCCCGCGGGGCCGCGGTGGCCGTTTCACTCGCGCTCGGCGCGGCGTCGTCTCCCACGACCGACCACGCCGTCACGGCCGCGGGCGGCTCGGGGATGCGGCTCGGCGTGAGCGCGACCGCGGCGCCGACCACGCCCGCGACCACGGCGACCGCCGCGAGCGCGCGTGCCCACCCCGGTGCGGGTGCTCCGCCTGTCGGCATCGCCTGCGAGCATGGACGATCCCACCACCGTTTCGCCAGTCTTTGGCAAGCGCCGAGGCCTGCTGCCCCACGGATTCCTTCGGCGCTGTCCCTTGGAACGGTGGGCGCCGAGGTCGTACGCTCCGTGCCCCATGGTCCGCCTCCACATCAACATCGACCACGTCGCTACGCTGCGCAACGCCCGCGGCACTCCGTACCCGGATCCGATTTTCGCCGCCGGCCTCTGCGAGCTCGCGGGAGCGGACGGCATCACCGCACACTTGCGCGAGGATCGCCGGCACATGCGCGATGCCGACATCGAGCGGCTGCGCGTGTCGCTAAACACGGTCCTGAACCTGGAGATGGCGGCCACCGACGAAATGATCGGAATCGCCGAGCGCGTGCGTCCCGACGTGATCACGCTCGTGCCCGAACGGCGCGAGGAGCTCACGACCGAGGGTGGGCTCGACGTGCTCGCCACGCGCGTCGCCGTCGAAAAGATCGCGTCGCGCGCGCGCGCACGCGGCATCAAGCTCAGTTTGTTCATTGCGGCCGACGCGGCGCAGATCGAGGCGAGCCGCGACCTCGGCGCGCAACAGATCGAGCTTCACACCGGCGAATACGCTCACGCGCGCGGCACGGCGCGCGCCGAGGCGCTGTCGAGGCTCACACGAGGAGCGCGCCTCGCGCGACAGCTCGGCCTCGAGGTTGCGGCGGGTCACGGGCTCACGCGCGACAACGTCGGTGCCGTCACGGCCATCCCGGAGATCGAGGAGCTCAACATCGGACACGCGGTGATCGCCGACGCCGTGCTCGTCGGGCTCGAGCGCGCCGTTCGCGACATGCGTGCCGCGCTCACGCGGGGCGTCGCGGCGCGAGCGCGCGGGGGCGCCGCATGACGCCCGTCCTCACGCGCGCCGAGGTGCGCGAGCTCGATCGGCGCGCCACGGCGGAAGCAGCGGTGCCTTCGCTCGAGCTCATGGAAAATGCCGGTCACGGCGCGACGGAGCTCGTTCTCTCCCGCTATCCCGCCGCGAAGCGTGTCGCCATCGTGTGCGGCACCGGCAACAATGGCGGCGATGGTTTCGTGGTGGCACGGCTGCTCAAGACGCACGGTCGCGAAGCGCACGTGCTCCTGGCGGGGGACGCATCGCGACTGCGAGGTGACGCGCTCGCGAACCAGCATGCCTGGATCGACGCCGGCGGTTCGCTCGTCAGCGTGACGGAAGGCGCGCTCGACGCGCTCGCCGCCGCGCTCGCGGACGCCGACCTCGTCGTGGATGCGCTGTTCGGCACCGGTCTCGACCGCGAGCTCACCGGTCTCGCCCGCGAAGTCGTCCTCGGCATCGAAGGCGCGCACAAGCCGACGCTCGCGCTCGATTTGCCGTCCGGGCTCGACGCGGACACCGGCGCAACGCTCGGCGTCGCCGTCCGCGCGGACGTGACCGCCACGTTCGCGCGCAAGAAGCGTGGACTCTGCACGCCCGCCGGCGCAGCGCACGCCGGTGAGGTCGTCGTCGTGCCGATCGGAATCCCACCCGAGATCGAGCAACGCGTCGGGCACGGCGCGACGGAGCTCGAGCCCGCCGACGTCGCCGCCGTGATTCGGCCGCGCGGCGCTCTCTCGCACAAGGGTTCGTCGGGACGCGTGCTGGTGCTCGCCGGCTCGCCGGGAAAAATCGGAGCGGCGCTCTTGGTGGCGCACGGGGCGCTGCGTGCCGGCGCTGGCCTCGTGACGCTCGGGGGGGAACCAGCCGCCGCGTCCGTCTTCGAGCAACGCGTGCTCGAAGCGATGACGGCGCGGCTCGAGCGCGACGCTCCCGAGCGCTCGCTCGAGCCGCTACTCGAGCGCACGGACACCGTCGTCATCGGTCCCGGCCTCGGTCTCGACGATTTTGCGCGGCGGGTCGTCGATCACGTTGTGCTCGGCTGGCCAGGGCGCGTCGTCGTCGACGCGGACGCGCTGACGCTGTTTCGAGAGCGGGCGGACGCGCTCGCGAAAGCTCGCGGCAAGCTCGTGCTCACGCCGCACCCTGGCGAGCTTTCGCGCTTGCTCGGCCGCACGATCGGCGAGATCGAGGCGGACCGCTTCGCTGCGGTGCGCGAAGCGGCCGAGCGCACCGGTCAAGCCGTGCTGCTGAAGGGTGCCTTCACGCTCGTCGCGGCGCCCGGCCTTGGCATCGCGGTGAACCCGACCGGCAACGGCCTGCTCGCGACGGGCGGAGCCGGCGACGTGCTCGCGGGCGTGATCGGCGCGCTCTTGGTCGACAGCGAACCGCATGCGGCCGCCTGCGCGGGCGCGTACGTGCACGGCTCGGCGGCGGACGTGCTCGCCGCCGAGCGCATGGTCGAGCGCGGCGTCTTGGCGCACGAGATCGCCGACGCCGTACCGCGCGCTCTCTGGGCCGTATTGCATCATTAAGTGGGTGGCGGGAGCCGCGCGGAGCGGCTCTGGCGCGCGGCCCGCGGCCGTGCGAGCGTGTGCATGTGACCGCAGGTGGCGGCGTGATTTTGAGCATGCTGGGTGTGCTCGGAATGCCGTCGACCGAAGTGCCGGGCGAAGCGACGCCCATTCGCATCGAGCTCGACGCGCCCGCTGACTGCGCGACGGCCGAGGCGTTCTTCGAATCGGTGCGCGGTCGCACGGAACGAGCGCGTCCGGTCAAAGAGGGTGAAACGGGCGTGCGCGTCGTCGTGAAGTTGACGCGGGTCGGCCCGCGCGCACACGGCGAGCTGCGGGTGATTGGCGATCGCGGTGAGAGCGATACGCGCCGCGTCGACGGCGCGACCTGCACCGAAGTGGTCGATGCGCTCTCGCTCACGGTGGCGCTCGCCGTGGACCCCACCGCGCGGCTCGGCCCTCCGTCGACCAAGTCCGAAGAGGCACCCGCACTCGTGTGCTCGGAGCCGGAGCCGCCGGCGCCAGCCGAACCGCCGCCCCCGCCGCCGCGCCGGCTCGAGGTGCACGTGGGCGCACACGTGGACGGCATGGGTCAGGTCTCGCCATTCGTGAGCTTCGGCGGCGATCTTTCCGTACGCGTCGTTACGCCGTGGCCGTCCGCGCCGTCGTTCGGTCTCGCGATCATGAGGCTGCAAAACGACGTTTTTTCGAGCGCGCACAATGCCTCGGTGCGTTCGACGTTGTTCGAGCTCACGGCTTGCCCGACGCGCCTCGGCGTTCGCGACGTGTTCACGTTCGAGCCCTGCGCCTTGGGCTACGGGGGCTGGCTCAGCGCGACCGGGCGCAGCGTCGGGACGAGCAGCGAAGCCCGGCGATCCTATTTCGCGCTCGGGGGCATGCTGATCGCCGGCGGCGCGCTCAACGAGCATTGGGCGGTCGAGCTGCGCGCTGGCTTCGCCTTGCCCGTCATGCGCCGGCGGTTCGTCGTGTCGAACCCGCTGCGCGAAGTCGGTGAAACTCCGAGTATTGCCGCCCTCGGCGGCGCCGGGATCACGTACGCCTTCTAGGCGTGGCACAATGTAGGCGTCGGTCCGCGTGGCAGAGCGGACCGGCCCGGTCTCATGATCAAGAACCCGCGACCTGGGAATCATTCGCACGGGCCGGAGGAATCCGAATCCGGCACTCCTCCCATGTCCGAACTGGTCGTGAGCGGGTCAGTGATTGCGCAGGCGTTGCCCGATGCGCGGCCGGCCCTCGATTCGGAGATCAAGTCTACCGTGAGGGTGACGACGGACCGCGAGGCTCGCCTGCGCTGGATGGTCGACGAGTACATCGATTTCGTCGCGCGCGTTTTGCGAAACGCGGGCACCCCCGCCGCGGAAATCGACGACGACGTGCAACGCACCTTCATCGCGGCCGCGCGCCGGCTGGATGACGTGCGCCCCGGGGCCGAGCGAAGTTTTTTGCTGCAGACGGCGCTCTACGTTGCCGCGCATGCGCGCCGCACCATCGCTCGGCGGCGTGAGGTCGCGGCCGAAGAGGCCCCTGAACAAATTGACGCTGCGCTGACGCCGGAACAACTAACCGACCAGAAGCGTGCCCGACAAATGCTCGACCGGGTACTGTCGGAAATGGACGGCGATTTGCGCACTGTTTTCGTCCTTTACGAGTTCGAAGAACTGAGCATGGCTGAGATTGCGGATGCTCTTTCCATCCCCCGCGGAACGGTTGCCTCGCGACTTCGGCGCGCTCGAAGCGATTTTCGTGATCGGGTCCGGGCATTAGGGGGAATGTGACTAGTGGACTGATGGACGAACCGCGCCGCCTCAGAGACGACGCCGAGAGTACAGTCGAGCTGTTACTGCTCGAGGCTGGTGCTTCGTACAAGAGCTCCGCGGATGCTCGCGCGAAGACGCTCGCCGCGCTCGGTTTGGTGGGCACCGCCGCGGTGTCGGCTGGTGCGGTCGGCATGGGTTCCTCACTGCTCGGCAAAGCGGGGGCAGGGTGGGCGAAGGTGCTACTGCTCTCCGGTCTCGGTGCAGGGGTCGTGGCCCCCGTCGGGTACATGACCTGGAACCGTTTGCATTCTCGGCCCGTGGAGAGCGCCAAAATCGCGATGCCGGCCGAAGCGCCGAAATCGCCGGCGCCTGAGCTGGTCGTGCCGCCGGTGCCGGCGCAGGTTCCCGAGCCGGAAACAGCTGAAACACCCGCCGTCGTCGCTCCGAGGGCGGACACCAAGGCGACGTCCGCGAGCGCGCTTGCTGCGGAAGTCGGCGCCCTCGATGCCGCGCGCGCCGAGCTCACGAGCGGCAATCCCGCGGGCGCCCTCACCAAGCTCGATGACTATTCGCGCGCGTACCCGCACGGGCATCTCGTGCTCGAGGCCGAGGTCATGCGCATCGACGCCCTCGCGAAGAACGGGCAAACGGATCTCGCGAAGAAGCGTGCAGAAGCGTTCTTGCGCAAGCATCCGAACAGCGTGCTCGCGTCGCGCGTGCGCGGATTTCTGAATTAGCGAGGGTCCCGGCGTGGCAGTCGGGCGATTGGTGCGAGTGAAGTCGATCGGCGCGCTCGCCTTGGCGAGTGTGCTCGTCGGGTGCTCGTCGACGACGGACATGATCGGCACCGATCCGATCGCCGTCGCGCTGCCGCCCGGCTCAGCGGGCGCAGCGGGTGCCACGGCAGGCGCAGCAGGCGCAGCAGGCGCGATGGCGGGCGCAGCGGGTTCGTCCGTCATGCCGCCGCCGCCCCCGATGCTCCTGCCGCTCACCGGGCCGGACTCGTATCCGAATCCGCTCCACGAAGAGCTGAACCTCACGCCCGACGCGATCGATGCGCGCGTGGAAAACACGTTCCAGCAGCTCTTCCACGGCGACCCCTCGAAAGAAGCCATCTACGTCACGAGCGCCGACGACTCGAGCCTCGCCGACGACGAGGCCTACGTCGAGGACGTCTACCACGGGGACATTCGCAGCGAGGGCGTCGGACTCGGGATGTTGATCTCGCTCGAGCTCAACCACCGGGATGAATTCGACAAGCTGTGGACCTACGCCAAGCGCGAGCTGCGCTACGCCACGGGCCCGAACACGGGCTACTTTCGCTCCTACTGCGACCTCTCGACCGGTCAGATGCAGTGCGTGGATCCCTACGGCCTGCAGATGTTCGCGATGTCGCTGATCTTCGCGCACGATCGCTGGAAGGACGTCGCCGACATCGACTACGGCGCCGACGCGCTCGACGTCCTTCACGTGATGCTGCACAAGGAGGAGGACAACACCGGCAGCTCGGACGTCACCAACACCTTCGACGACGAGACGCAGCTCGTGTTCGACGTGCCGAGCGTCGCAGCGGCCTCCCGTACGCGGCCGTCGATCCTGATGCCAGCGTTCTACGAGCTCTGGACGCAGGCGACGGGCAACACCCTCTTCAAGCAAGCGGCGGCGAGCGCACGCGTCCTCTTCGTAGCAGCGGCTGACGAGAAGACGGGCCTGATGCCGCTGCGCACGTACTTCGACGCGACGCCCGTACCTGGGAGCGACACCTTCACGCCCGAAGCTTATCGCGTGCTCCCCAACATCGTTCTCGACCAACTCTGGACGACCGGTCAGAAGACGACCGCCGTCAAAGAGTTCAATCTCGTGCTCGGGTTCTTCGCGAGTCAGGGGCTCACGAAGTACGGCACCGAGTACCAGCTCGACGGCACCGTCGTGAACAGCGCGCACGAGCCAGCGCTCGTCTTCGTGAACGGCATGACGGCGATGTTGGCGACGACCGTCGACCAGCGCCACGACTTCATGCAGGCGGTGTGGGACGCGAAGACACCCACCGGCAACCCGCGCTACTACCAGGGCATCATGCAACTTTTCGCTCTTCTTGTATTGAGCGGGAAGATGCAGGTTTACTGAGCATTTGGCCGCTGCCACGCCGGTCGGCGTCGGTTCGCATGATCACGCGCCTGGGCGTTGGGCATTAACCTTACGGCTCCCACCGGGAATCTCCGTTGCGTCTCCTTTGGCTAAAAGTTCACGCGTCCGCCTTCGAGGACGAACCCGCGACCGCCGTCCGTCGCATCGGCTCGCGCGAGGGGCGTGATTTCGACGCCGTCAACGATGCCGAGAGCGAGCCCGACGCACCCGTCGCCAGCGAACGGCGCGCCTGGAACGTCAAATCGGTTCCGCGATCCGTCGCGCCCTGGTCGAGCTCCGACGACCCGAGCCCCGTCATCGAGGCCGAATCCGCGAGCGGCCGTCGTCCGAAGTGAGCTGAAGGTGTGTGCCGGCGGCCGCGCCGCGATGGCAGCGGACCCACGCTGCTTGCCAGTTTGACAGCCTCGCGGGCGTGGCGCTGCAGCGTGATTCCGCGATAAATTGCGGCAAATCGCGGGGAGAAGGCGCTGGCACGCAGCTTGCGATGCACGGACGTCATGACGAACGCCGCGCTGCGGAAGGATCTCGACGGGGAGCTGCCGCGCTTGCGCGTGCAGGCCCGACACTTGTGCGGAAACGAAAGCGACGCACTCGACCTCGTGCAGGACACGGTGTTGCGGGCGCTCGTCTACGCGGACAGCTTCGAGCACGGGACGAATCTACGGGCCTGGCTCGCGCAGATCCAACGGAGCATCTTCGTGTCGCGTTACCGGCGCTCCAAGCGGGAGCGCCGCGCGCTCGAGCGGCTCTCGAGCGATCCGTGCGGCTGGCCGCAGCGTGAGGCGTCGCCGTCGAGCCCGTCACTTGGCGGCCGCGCAGCGCTCGCGCTTGCGACCTTGCCGGACCCTTTCCGGCGCGTCGTCGAGCTCGTCGACCTCGGCGGCCTCGAATACGTCGATGCTGCGCGCGCTCTCGCCGTACCCGTCGGCACGGTGATGAGTCGACTCTATCGTGGCAGGCGCATCCTCGCCGCGCGACTCGAAGACCGCGAGCAGCGGGCCGAGGCGCCGCGCCGCGCGGCATGAAACGTCGCGGAACTACGAGGTGCGCTTCGCGCGAACGGCGGTGCGCTTCGGCTTGTCGGGTACGTCCGCCGGCGGCGCGCCGGTAACGTGACGTGATGATTCAGGCGCTCGCGTCGATTCCGGAATCGGGATCGGACGCTGCGAGGACGGCGGACCACCGAGCGGTGCACCAGGACGAGTCGGCGGATCGAACGTGTGCGTACGCTGAGACTCCGGCACGCGATAGCCGAGCTTGTCGTGCAGCTCTGCAATGAGATCCAAGAGCACGCCGTACTGATCCTCGGCCGGCAGCCCGGAAAGCGAGGTTTGCAGCGCTTCACGCACCTTCACACGGCGGACGGCGACGGGTAGCTCCGGCGGCAAGAAGCCGGGTCGCGGAGCGCGTGCCGCCACGGGGCGCGCCGGCATCACGTCGATGACACGGCGACGCGGAAACGGACTCGACTCGGAGGCGGGAGCCGACGGAGGCTTGGCCGGCTTTGCCGCGCGGAAGATGAGCAGCTTGTCCTCAGGCGACAGCTTCTGCCGCGCGAGGAAGAAGAACACACCGCCCATAGTGCGCTTGCGGCTGTTGTCCGGCAGCATCATGCCGCCCTTGGCTTCGATCTGTTGCGTCTCTTCCAGTAGTTTCAGACAGAGCTCGTCGCCGAGCGAACGGACGACCCCCGCGATTTGTCCTAGTGGGATCTCGTCGGATTCGCCTAGCGCCTTGGCGATGGTGCTCACCGTATCTTCGGTTGCCATGTTTCTGGCCTCCAGCCACGCCCCCAAGACGTGGGTCTCACAGTTTCTTCTTTATGCCTCGTCTCTCAACAAACCGCAAGCGGGTCCTTTTAGCGCCCACGCATTTTCTCTCGCATTCTCTCTATTCTCTTCGCTCACGCGCGGGCTTTGCGTTCGTCCAACGGAACCGCGCGTTCGTCCACAGGCACGAGCGTCACGTGACCGCTTACGATCCGCTGCGTCCTACCGGCAGCGTCCACGACCTTTAAACAACCTTCGCCGTCGATACCGGCGGCGGTTCCTAGCACGTCGTCCACGCGCACGAGTGATCCAAACAGCGCGTCGAAGCAGGCGAGCTCACTCACCAGCGCTTCCAGTGGGTTTTCGGGATCCTCGAGCTTTTCGAGCCGCGCTTCGACCGCGTCAAGCACGTCGGCCAAGAGGCGCTCGCGCGTGACGCTGACACCGAGGAGCTCGAGTGACGTCGTGGTTTCCGCGAGCGCGCTCGGTAGTCCAAGCCGTCCCACGTTGAGACCTACGCCGACGACGACTCCGCCCAACTGCGCACCGCGTACGACACTCTCCACCAAGATGCCGGCGAGCTTTCGCGGCTTGTCGTCGACGACCACGACGTCGTTCGGCCATTTGACCAAGGCGCGTGCGCTCGAGCCCGCGCGCTCGAGCAACGTCGCGACCGCGGCGCGCACGGCGAGCCCCGCGAGCAACGCGAGCGCCGGCGCACGCTCGGCGCGTAACGCGGGCCGCAGCAAGAGCGAGAAAAGGAGCCCTTCGCCCGGCGAGGCGAGCCAGGTGTTTCCACGCCGCCCGCGACCGGCGAGTTGCTCCTCCGTCACGAACAACGCGCCGTGCGGTGCGCCCTCGCGCGCGGCAGCGAGCGCGTCGTCGTTGGTGGAGCCCGTCTGCAGCGTGGCGACCAAGGGACGACCGAGCGTGAGCGCGCGTGCGTGCTCGCGAAAGCGCTCCGCGTCGAACGGCGTGCTCATCCCGCGCTCGCGCCGAGCGGGGTGATCTCCAAGGAGATGTCGGCGGCGGGCGCCGAATGCGTGAGTGCGCCGATCGAGACGAGGTCGATGCCGAGCCGCGCGATCGAGGCCACCTGCTCGACCTTCACGCCGCCCGACACTTCGAGCACCGCGCGGCCCGCCGTGCGCCGCGCCGCTTCCGCCACGGCGTCGAGCGTGAAGTTGTCGAGCAGGACGACTTCGGCGCCGGCCGCGAGCGCCTCGTCGAGTTGCTCGAGCGTGTCGACCTCGACCTCCACGCGCGTCATGTGCACGGCGCGTTCGCGCGCGCGGGTCACGGCGTTCTTCACGCCTCCAGCGATCGCGACGTGGTTGTCCTTGATCAAAATCGCCGTACCGAGGTTGTCGCGGTGATTGTGCCCGCCGCCCGCGCGCACTGCTTCGCGCTCGAGTGCCCGCAGCCCGGGTGTCGTCTTGCGCGTGTCGATGACGCGGAGCTTGCTCCCGGGCGGCACCGCGGCGACGAAACGCGCCGTCAGCGTCGCGATCCCGGAGAGGCGCTGTATGAAGTTCAAAGCCGTGCGCTCGGCGGCGAGTAGCGCGCGCGCCGTACCGTCGATCGTGAAGAGCGCCGCGCCAGCTTCGACGTGCGCGCCGTCCGCGACGAGTCGCTCCACGCGAACGCCGGGGTCCACGCGGTAAAAGACGCGCGCGAACGCGTCCCCGCCCGCGACGACGAGCGGCTGCGTCGCGGTGGCGCGCGCCGTCGCCTTGACGGTGCTCGGAACGACGGCTTCGCTCGTCACGTCCCCGGCTCCCAGATCCTCGGCGAGCGCGCGGTCAATCAGAGCGTCGAGCAGCGGCGAAATCATCGTGCGAGACCGTAGCTCCGCGCCAAGTACCCCGCAAAGAGGTTGCAGAGCGCGTGCAGCACGATGCCGGCGCCCACGCCGCCCGTGCGCGCGCGCAGCCAGCCGAAGAGTAGCGCGGGGAAAAACACGGCCAAGCGATTGACGTCGAGCTCCGTCGCAAGATGCCCGGCCGCGAAGAGCGCGCTCGTCACGACGAGCGACGGACCGACTTCGGCGCCGAGCAGCCGAATGCGTCCGCGCCACGCCTCGTCGAGCGACGACTGCAGGTAGCCGCGATAGAAACACTCCTCGGGCAGGGCGATGACGAGCAGTTGCCCGGCCGCATCGTCGAAGACGCCGCGCAAGCTCGCGGGTGAAAAGCCGCCGTCGGGTTGCCAGAAGCGGAGCCAGCCGAACCAAAAAGGCGGCAGCACGACGGCGGCTGCCGCGAGCGCCCACGCGACTGCGCCGGCGGTGCTTCGGACCAAGGTCGCAAGCGAAAGCGGCGCTGAATCGAACAGGCCGCCGAGCGCAAGACCGTGACGGCGCACGGTCGCGCTGTCGTAGCGAAGCACGAGCACGTACGTGGCCGCGAGAAACGCGAGGCCCACCCCGGTCGCCTGAAATTGCTCGGGCAAGCCGTACGAGAGCGCGGTGACGAACGCCGTCGTCGCCAGCGTCACGCCGATTGGCACCCACGCGTTCGTTCGCTTCGGTCTCGCGCTGCCGGGCGGATCTTCGCTCTTCGGCAACACGGCGCTCGGACTACTACGATTCGGTGCTTCCATGCAGCGACGGGCGCAGTTTTTCCGTCTTTAAAAGAAAGATCGAGGCTTGCGCGAGATGGCTGACGCGGTGCAGTGTCGCCTTCGTCCGGCGCCGTGCAAACGGATGGTTTCGCGCGGACCAGTCACTGGGCTAAGGTCGCGCACGCGCAGCCATGCTCGAAAACAATCTGCCCACCACGCCGGCTCCGTCTCAAGTTCCGCCCGTCTTGCCGCAGGTCGATCTGGCCAAATGGCCGCCGGACGACGACATGCCCGGCGCACCGCCGAGTCCAGGAATTCCTGCTGGAGGCGGTTTCGGTGGCGGTGGATACGGCGGCGGTGACGGCGACTTCAAGAAAGGTCGCTTCAACCCGGCAGTGATCGCCGTGGGCGTGTTGATGGTGGCAGGCGCGGCGGCGTTCCTGCTCATCGGCGCGAAGAAAGATTCCGAGCGCCTCACGGTCGAGCAAGGCGAGCAGATCAAGAAGGACATCTTCGTCAAACCGAAGGCCGAGCAGATCCCGCTCTGGCGCGATTGGGCGGCGAAGGAGAGCAGCGACGAGGTTCGCGCCGAAGCGTTGAAGCAGCTCGCCTGGGCCAAGGATCCGCAAGGCGTCCCGCTTGCGGCGACTGCGCTCGCGTATCCCTCGGACGCCGTGCAAGGCATGGCCGCGCTCGCGCTCGCCGAGTACGGGCACCCGATGGCGGACGGCGCGAAAGACAGCTTGCTCGCCGCGCTGAAGACGGTCGGGGCCGGTGCAAAGCCGCAAGTCGCGTGGGCCGAAGTCGTGCTCGGCGACACGCGCGCCACCGACGACATCATGAACCTGTATCGCCTGGGCCACCTCTCGAAGGTGCAGCGCCTCGGCGGCGGCATCGCTTTCAACCCGGACAAGATCGTCAACCTGATCGGCATCGACAAGCTGGCGACCATGGCGGGCGACCAAAGCGCGGCGGTGCGCCAGCTCGTCGCGACGGTGCTCTCGGATCACGCCGAGGCGAAGTACACGGACGTGCTGATCAAGCTCGTCAAGGACACCGATCCCGAAGTGCAGCGACAGGCCGCGCCGGGTCTCGGCAAGATCGGCGACGCACGCTCGCGTGAGCCGCTCGTCGCCGCGCTTCGTGGCGCCGACAAGGAGACGCGCACGAAGTACTTCGAGGCCCTGCGCGACGGCGTGGGCACGGAGGGGCTCGTCGTCGCGCTCGACGCCGCGCCCACGGAGGAGGCCGCCGACGAGCAGAATCATCCCGGCAAGGCTGCTTGGTATTTCCGCAAGCAGATCCTCAACATGATCTACGTGTTCGACGCGACGGACGCGCAGAAGGCCGGCCAGGGCCTGAACGATCCGAGCGGCGCCGACGCGCTCTACAAGTACATCCAGTCGAACCCGCACATCCATCTGCAGACGCACGCCGCGCTCGCGCTCGCGGCCATCGGCGACATTCGCGCCGTGCCGACGCTCGCCAAGCGCCTGCGCATGGATCCGCTGAAGATCTATTCGGACCAGAACGACTGGGAAATGGCGCTCAAGCGCAGCGACGACGAGCGCGTGCAGGCCGCCCGCATGATCGCCGATCTCGCGATTTTGCACCCCGACAAGCTGCCGCTGATCCAGGAGCAGGCGGAAGACGCCGTCATCTTCTGGATCCACGAGATGCCGTCGCCGCACGCGAACGGTCTGCGTGCGCTCGCGGCCATGGGCTCGACCAAGGACATCGAGGCCCTGCGTAAATGGGCCGATCCGGACGTGCCGTTGCCGAAGGAAGGTCAGCAGCCGCCGATGCCCGAGGAGTGGGTCGTCGCGCAAAGCGCGCTCCGCTACGTGGGTTGGCTCAAGGATCAGAGGTCGTGGAAGTCGCTCGAGAAGGCGATCAAAGCGAACTCGAAAGAGTACGACGTGACGATGGACGGCCTCTACCAGGGCGGTCTCGCGATCCTCGGCATGACGTTCCGCGCCGTCGGCGTGGGCGCCTCGGACGGGTTCTCGGAGTGGCGCGACCACAAGGCGTTCCCGATGCTGATGAAGTACATCGAGAACACGAAGGAGAACGAGCAGAGCCGCATGGAAGCGTGCGCCGCGCTCGCCTGGGTCGCCGAGAAGGACGACTTCCTCGACGTTGCGAAGAAGATCCAGCAGTACTCCGGCAACGAGAAGCCGGACGAGGTGCGCCGCGCGTGCTTCCTCGAGACGCTGATCCAGCGCCCGATTCCGGGTACGGCCGGCGCGCTGCTCTCGCTCTTCACGCCGCAGGCGGCGCTCGAGACGCGGCACCAGGTCGCGCGCGCGCTCGCGAAGAGCGGCATCGACGCGCCGACGGAAGCCAAGCTCTTCGAGCTGATGGACAACGAAGTCCTGATGAACGACGCGGCGCTCGCGCTCATGCTGGGCGGCTCGCCCGACGCGGCCGCACGCGCCGTCGCGTACTACGGCCGCAAGCCGTGGAACGTCGCGAAGCCCGCGCTCGATGAGCTCAGCGACCTTTGGTACAAGAGCTTCGGCTACTGGTCGACCGACGACCTCGAAGCCGGACTGCTCTTCAAGTACGTGGACAACGCCGAGGCGATGTCGCACGTCACGATCAACCAAACGCCGCAGGAGTGGGCGCGCGTCCTGCTCGTGAGCCAGTTCGACAACTTGCTCTACGACAATGGGCCGCACTCGTTCACGCGCGTCGTCTTGCGCAAGCGCCTCTACGACATGGCCAAGGGCACCGACGAGGCCAAGCGCGCCGGGGCGATTCGCACGCTCAAGTTCATGAAGGAACAAGGCGTTCTGCTCTCACTCCGCGGCGATCAGGGACCGACGGGCGAGCTTGCGCGCCAGGCGTACTTCGAGCTGATGAATCCGAAGGTCGTGACGGGCGTCGCGATCCCGGAAGAAGCGAAGAAGTGAGCATGGGGCGCGGCGCTGGCGTCGCGCTCTTGGCCGCGTTCGCTCCCGCCTGCGCCGCCGCGCCTCCACGAACCACCGCCGGGCACCCCACGTCGGGGCTGCCCGAGCGCGCGACCATCACGCTCGGCCCGGAACTTTGCGGTAACGCGCTCGACGACAACGGCAACGGGCTCGCCGACGAAGGCTGCGGCACGACCATGAGCGCCGTTTCGTTCCTGGCCGCCTGGGAGGAGCCGAACGCCGACGTCGACCTCCGCGTGACCGATCCGAACGGCGAGCTCGTCGAGGTGGGGCGTCCGACCGAAGCCGGCCTCGTTCGCGAGCGCGACTGCCCAGGCCGCGACGGCGAGTGTCGCGGAAAGAACCTAGAGAGCGTTTACCAGGAACAAGGGGAGCCCGCGGCCGGTAAATACCTGGTGCGAATTCTCTTGGTCTCGCTCGGCGGCGCCGAGCCGCCCGTGCGCGTGCACTTTTCGGCGCGCCTCGGTGCGCGCTCGTACTCGGCGAGCGTGAGCCTGACGCGCGTCGAATCGGATTGGCAGAGCGTCTTGGTGCTCTGAGCGCGTGTATCCGTTCTCTGACCGTTTTGTGGGCCCGCGTGGACTTGACGGCGCCCATGCTATGCTAAAAGGGTCCCTCGGCCAGGAGGCCGCTCATGGGTAGTCTCAGCCCGATTCACTGGTTACTCGTCATCGTCGTCCTGCTCTTGGTGTTCGGTCCCACCCGCCTCGCTGGTGCCGGTAAAGGCCTCGGCGAAGGCATTCGGGCCTTCAAGAAGGGCCTGAGTGACGACGAAGAAGCGGCGAAGGACGCGCCGAAGGAAGAAGCCAAGAAGCCCGAAGCCGCCGAGCCGAAAGCGCTCGAGAAGGCTCCGGAAAAGCCCGCGGGCAGCGCCGAAGAAAAGTCGGCTTGAGCGTGCGGTCACCGTAGCGCCGCGCCCCCGAGCCGGAGGGCGCGGCTCCGTACGGTCCCGGTTCAAGCCGCGGGCGGCGGGGGCGTGTTCTTCGAGCGCATGTACTCGCGCGTGAACTCGATGACGGCGGGCAGCAAGCTGATGAAGATGATGGCGAACACCACGAGGTGGAAGCGCTTCTTCACGACCTCGAGCTCGCCGAACATCTTTCCGGCGATCGTCATCAATGAGACCCAGGCGACCGCGCCGACGACGTTGAACGCGAGAAAGCGCGGGTAGCGCATCTTGCCGATGCCCGCGACGAACGGAGCGAACGTCCGCAGGATCGGAGCGAAGCGCGCGATGATGATCGCCTTGCCGCCGTAGCGCTCGTAGAAGCTCTGCGTGCGGTAGAGGTGTTTGCGATTGAGTAGCTTCGAAGTCTCGCTCGTGAAGACCGCCGGACCGAGCTTTGCACCGACTCCGTAGTTGACCGCGTCGCCTAGGATTGCAGCGACGATGAGGAGCGGCAGCACGACCGCGATATCTAGCGGTGACCCCGCCATCCCGCACGCGGCGCCGATCGCGAAAAGCAGTGAATCACCCGGCAGAAACGGCGTCACGACGAGCCCCGTTTCCGCGAAGATGATGCCGAAGAGCGTGACGTAGAGCCACGGTCCGAGTTGCTTCGCGAAGTCGTTGACGTGCTGTGCGTCAATGTGGGTGAAAAAGGAGATAATCGTATCCAAGTGCTGGCTCCCTAAGGGCGTTCCGTCTAGCATGAAACTATGGCCGGAGTCCTCGGTCGCGTCGTCAACGCGGATCTCGGGCGCCCGCGAGGCCCGGATGCGAATCATCGCATTCGGGTGCCGCATGCCTGGTTGAAGCGCGGCGCGGTCGTCGAGCTCGAGCTGCCGCGACATCTGGTGTGCGCGGCGTGTGACGGCGGCGGTTGCGATACCTGCGAACGCTCGGGCGCCGTGACGCTGCGGGAACGCGGTGAGCCGGCGGATCTGCTCGAGGTGACGCTGCCCGGCGAACAGGGCGATACCTTCGTGATTCGGCTGCCGGAGCGGGGCGGTCTTCCGCCGCAAGGCTCCGGATTGCCCCGCGGCAATCTGCTCTTGCGGGTAGAACCGAGCGCGCAGGCCGATCCCAGCGTCACGCTCGCGAGCCGCAATTCCATCTTCGAGCTGGCGCGTCGCGCGCTGAGCACGCGGCCCGCCGCGACCCTGCGCTCTCGGCTCGTGCTTGTCGCGGTCGTGCTCGGTGTCATTCTGCTCGCGATCTGGCTAACCTTGCGGCGATGAATCCGCTCGTGATGGGCGCGCTCCTCCTCGGGCTCTGGGGCGCATTCGCGGTCAGCGCCGTACGGCGCGTGCGCTTGCTCGAGAAGGGCGACAGCACGTGGGAGTCGCGCTTTGCCGACATCGGCAAGCGCCTCGGCGCGGTCGTGCGCTTCGCGCTCTTGCAAGAGAAGATGCCGAATTATCCGCTGGCTGCGGCGGCGCATTACCTCATCTTCTCGGGCTTTGCCGTGCTGCTTTTGCGCACGCTCGTGCTCTGGGGGCGCGGCTTCGATCCCAACTGGAACCTGCTCGTCCTCGGGCCGGAGCCGGTGTTCGGCGTGCCGCTCGGTACGCTCTACAACTTCGTCAAAGACGTGTTCGCGCTGCTCGTCATCACGGGCGCGCTCACCTTCGTCTATCTGCGCACCGTGCGGCGCGAGAAGCGCATGACGTTGAGCGGCGAAGGCCTCGTCATCCTGGGCATCATCACGGCGATGATGCTCGCCGATTTGAGCTACGACGGCGCGACGCTGCTGATCAACGCGCGCTTCGCGAGCGAGTGCGGCAGCGGCGCAGCGTCGTTCTGCGCTTCGGCACGCGAGCTCGTGGCGCCGCTCGGCCCGCCGCGCAGCGAGATCGGTCTCGAGCTCTGGCCGGAGCCGGGCGCGACGCTCTTCGCGCTCCTCTTTCGGGGCGCCGGCACGGGCGCGCTCACGTTCATCGCGCGCGCCGGCTTTTGGGCGCATTCGTCGCTCGTCCTGATTTTCCTGAACATCCTTCCGTTCACCAAGCACTTCCACATCATCACCGCGGTCCCCAACGTCTTCTTGGGTGATCTCACGCCGAAGGGCCGCTTGCGACCGCTCGCCGCGAACTCCGAAGGCATCATGAGCCTCGTCGAGAAAGCGACGGAGGGCGAAGATCACACCGCGGCGCGCGTCGGCTACGCGCGGCTGGAGCACTTCTCCTGGAAGGACTACCTCGACTTTTACACGTGTACCGAGTGCGGTCGTTGTTCGGACAATTGCCCCGCCTTCATCACCGGCAAGCTCCTGTCGCCGAAGCAGCTGACGCTCGATTTGCGTGACCGTCTCTACGGCAAAACCGAGGGGCCGAAGGATCTCGTCCCCGAGCTGATCAAGCCCGAGGTGCTCTGGGCCTGCACGACGTGCCGCGCCTGCGAGGAGCAATGCCCGGTCAACATCACGTACGTCGACAAGATCGTGCAGATGCGCCGCAATCTCGTGACGATTCGCGGTGAATTTCCGGGCGAGCTGCAGAAGCCGTTCACGGGCATGGAGACGAACGGCAACCCGTGGAACCTGGCGCGCGTCGACCGCGGCGCGTGGACCGACGGGCTCGACGTGAAGCGCATGAGCGACAAGCCCGACGCGGAAGTCTTGTTTTGGGTGGGCTGCGCGGCGAGCTACGACGACCGCGCGAAGAAGATCGCGCGCGCCACCGCCGAGCTCCTGACGGCGGCGGGCATCGACTTCGCGATCCTCGCCGAGGAGGAGACGTGCACGGGCGACCCCGCGCGGCGCGCCGGCAACGAGTTCCTGTTCGCGACCCTGGCCGAGACGAACGCGGCGACGCTCAACGGGTACAAGGAAAAGGGCGGCGCGAAGCGCGTGATCACGACGTGCCCGCACTGTTTCAACACGATCAAGAACGAGTACAAAGACTTCGGCGTCGAGCTCGAGGTGATCCACCACGCCGACTTCCTGCTCGGCCTCGTCGCCGAGAAGAAGCTGGTTCCGAAGCAGGGTGCGCGCGGCAAAATCGCGTATCACGACTCCTGTTACCTCGGCCGTTACAACGGGATTTACGAGTCGCCGCGCTCGATCCTCGCCGGCATCCCCGGCGTCGAGCTCGTCGAGGTCGAGCACTTCAACAAGAAGAAGGGGCTCTGCTGCGGCGCCGGCGGCGGGCAGATGTGGATGGAGGAGCAAAACAGCAACCGCGTGAACGTGAAACGCACGCTCCAGCTCATCGACACCGGGGCAAAAACGATCGCGAGCGCGTGTCCCTTCTGCATGACGATGGTCACGGACGGTTTGAAGGCGCAGTCGAAGGAAGACGAGATCAAAAACCTCGACATCGCCGAGCTTTTGGCCGAGGCGTGCGGCTTGCGCGGCGCCCCCGCGGCCGCGGCTGAGTAGCTTTTTACGCAGCCGAAGTGCTCGGGTGCGTAGGGCGCGTCTCTTTACATTGAATGACGTGCGTCATACCAATCCGGGGTGCGTTACGCCCCCGGACACAAGGAGCAGAGTCGCGAGCGCATCTTGCGCGCCGCGGCGGATCTGTTCCGGCGCCGGGGCATCGCCGCGACCGGCGTCGATGCCGTCATGGCGGCGGCCGGACTCACGCCCGGCGGCTTCTACGCCCACTTTCGCTCGAAAGACGGGCTGATCGCGGCCGCCGTGACGACGGCGGGGGCGCGCGCCCGCGAGCGTTGGCTCGCGCCGTACGCCGAGCTCACGGGCGCTGCGTGGGCACGCAGCTTCCTCGCGCATTACCTGAGCGAAGAGCACCGCGACGATCGCGCGACCGGCTGCTTCGTCCCGAGCCTCGCCGGCGAGGTGGCGCGCACGAGCCCCGCGCCGCGACGGAATTTCGAGCAAGGCCTGCGCGGCTTCTTCGCGCTCGTCGAGAGCCACGCGCGTGAGGCTGGCGGCGCCGACCCTCGCGGTCGCGCGCTCAGCGCCGTCGCGCTCTGCGTGGGTGGCGTGCTCCTGTCGCGCGTCGTGCTCGATCGCGAGCTCTCGCGCGAAATCCTCGAGGCGTGCCGCGCGAGCGCGGAGGGCCTCTTCGAACCGGCCAAAGACCCCGCGCCGCGGCGGAAGCCGGTGCGGCCAGAGCAGAAGGAACGACGATGAAAAAGCGCGCCGTGATCACGGGCATCGGCCTCATGACGCCCCTCGCCGTCGGGCGAGAGCCGAGCTGGAACAAGCTCGTCGCCGGCACGAGCGGGATTCGACCGTTCACGCTGTTCGAGCCCTCGCGCCTGAAGACGCAATTCGGCGGCGAAGTCCCCGATTTCGACCCCACGCAGTGGCTCGACAAACCGACCGTCCGCCGCACGGATCGCTACACCCAGCTCGCGATCGCCGCCGCCGACGAAGCGATGACGGACGCGGGGCTCGAGCTCGCACCCGCCGTCGCGCCGCGCGCGGGCGTGCTCCTCGGCGTCGCGCTCGGCGGGCTCGCGAGCCTCGAGCACCACCACGCGCTCCTGCTCGACAAGGGCCCCGAGCGCATGAACCCCTTCATGGTGCCGATGATGCTCGCGAACACGGCACCGGGCATGCTGGCGATCCGCCACGGCGCGCAGGGCCCGAACTACACCGTCACCTCGGCGTGCGCATCCGGCGCGCACGCCATCGGGGAGAGTCTCGAGCTCATCCGGCGCGGCGTCGCGGACGTCATGATCACGGGCGGCGTCGAATCGACGCTCACCGAGCTCTGCGTGTCGGGCTTTTGCGCCATGCGCGCGCTCTCGACGCGCAACGACTCGCCCGCCACGGCGAGCCGGCCATTTTCGCTCGGGCGTGACGGCTTCGTCATCGCCGAAGGCGCGGGCGTCGTCATCCTCGAAGAGCTCGAGCACGCGCGCGCGCGCGGCGCGCGCATCTACGCCGAGGTGGCGGGCTACGGCTTGAGCGCTGACGCGCACCACATCACGGCGCCTCATCCCGAAGGGCAAGGCGTCGTGCTCGCGATCGAGCGCGCGCTCGCGTCGGCAGGCGTCGCCGCCGCCGACGTTCAGCACGTGAACGCGCACGCCACCTCGACGCCCGCCGGCGACGAAGGCGAGGCACGCGCGCTCCGTCGTGTCTTCGGCGAGCGCACGGCGGAGCTCCTCGTGACGGCGCCCAAGTCGATGATCGGTCACACGCTCGGCGCCGCCGGCGGCATCGAGACGGCGTTCCTCGCCCTCACGCTCCACCACAGCTTGATCCCGCCGACCATCAACTACGAGGAGCCTGACGGCGCGCTGGGTCTCAACATCGTTTCCGGCCGCGCTCGCGAGGGCCGAATCGACGTAGCACTCAAGAATTCCTTCGGTTTCGGAGGCACGAACGCCTCGCTGGTGCTCCGGCGGTTCGACGGTCGCGGCGGTGTATAATGAGCGCGATGCCGTCCCGGGCCGTCGCCGCCGCCTTCGAGCAAGAGGATTTGCCGTCCGAGCTCGCCACGGGGTCGCGCCACGGCAAAAGCTACGAGTGTGACTCGTGCGGTCGCTCGTTCGAGGGTGAGCCGGCCGGCGCCGGACTCTTCCTCTGGACGCGCGGCGACGAGGTTCGCTACGAAGAGCCGCCCCTCTGCGAAGACTGCGCTTCCGAGATCACCGTGGGTGCGCTCGTGAAGTGGGACGCCGAAGACGAAGAAGAGGGCTGAGCCTCAGCGGATTGGGGTGCACCCGCCGTCCGGCTCCGCTGCCGCCCGGCGCGTCGGGCGCTCTCGCTTCGCTCGCAATCAGCGATCGGGCCGCACGATATTCGTGAGGTCCTGCGTCATCTCGTCGCCCGTCTGGAGCACCTTCATGTTCGCGACGGCGAGGTACTTCGAGACGTTCAGATTGACGAGGCCATGCTCGAGGCTCGGCGCGGGCGCGCCGCCGCCGGCCGCCGCCTGCTTCGCAGCGGCCGAAACGTTCACGCTGTCGCCGGCACCGGGTTCGGTGGACGCGATCAACACTTCGTTCGCGGCGCCGTTCATGGCGTCGACCTGGTGTTGGATACCCTGAACCGCGGCCGAAAAAAGCGCTCCGACACTCATGCAATCCCCCTGAACGGCAGCCGCCCGCAAAGCTTGAGCCGAAATCCGCACCCGCGCTTCGAGACACCGCACGCGGTGCCGACCACGCGAGCGGACCGAGCCGCGAGCGGACCGAGCAACGCCGAAGGCGGCGGGGGAGCGGTCGCGAAGCGAGCCGCGGGGGCAAGGCCCCCTTCTAACTAGCGAAGCGAGCCGCGGGGGCAAGGCCCCCTTCGAACCAAGCGGTCGCGAAGCGAGCCGCGGGGGCAAGGCCCCCTTCCTAGTGAAGGAGCACGTGGTCGGCGGCGTCCGATTGTTCGAGCGGCGGGCGGCGTGCGAGGAGCTCGCGAGCGGTCGCGCGCAAGACCTTGCTCGTGTCCACGCCGTGCACGACTTCGATGAGCTCGCCGCGCGTGCAAGCCGCGAGCAGCGGCATCGCGACGGTCGCGGGCGAACCGGGGTTCAAGAGGATCGCGAGTCGCACCCGCGGCCGCTTGAGCCAGCGCTCCGAGCGCGCGATGGCCTGGACGGCCTCCGGCCGCACCGGGCGGCGTGCCACGATGCGAACGACGTCGTCCTCGGTCAGACGCGGATTTTCCAGCAACTGCCGGATGACCAGCGGGTGCGGATCGGAGAGCAGCTTGTCGAACGCGCGCCGCGAGGGAGCGCGCGCGAGACTGCGCCGTTCGCCGACCGTGAGCTCGCGACCGCCGCCGTAATCGGGCACGCGCGCTTGTTCCGGCGGCGGCACGGAACGCACCGGGTCGGGCGCGCGCCGCAGCAGTCGTCCGAGGCTCAAGAGGTGCAGCGACTCCGCGTACGCGCGCAAGCGCTCGACGAAGCCGTCGTTCGGCGAACGCGCGAACAAAAGCGCGAGCGAAAGCACCGTTTCGCGCGCCGCGGGATCCGAGCGTTCGCTCGCTTCGCACACGCGCTCGAGCTCCTCGGCGAGCTCGCGGCTCGGACCGCGCGACAAGTAGTCGCGGAGCCACTCCACACGCAGCCCCACCTCGGGCAGGCCGAGGACGACGCGGCAGATGCGCTCGGGACCGAAATTCACGAAACTGAGCGTGCCTCTCTTCCCGAGCTGCCGCAAGGGTGACGAAGTGGCATGCGCGCGCACTTTGCTGCCACCCTGAGCGCGGGGTATGGGCCTTCTCGGATGGACCCGGTCGCGGAACTCGACCGACACGCGAGCGCATGGCGAACGCGCGTCGCGCCCGCGCTCAGGGTGGCTTTCTGGGGAGCGCTCTTCGCCGCGGTCGTCGTCGCGGGCGCGATCGGGCGGCGCGGGACGACGAACGCACGGCTCGCGGCGCTCGCGCTCGTCGTGCTCGTGATCGTGGGCTTCGCTGCCCGCGCGTTCATCGAGCGTCGGAGCCTGCTCCGGCGTGACCGCATCGTCCGGCGCCTGATCCTGAGCGAGGATCGGCTGCTCGGTGAAAAGGTGCTGCGCGCGCTCGAGCTCAAGGAGCGCGCCGGCGGCGATCCGAGCGTGGGGTCCGCCGAACTCGCCGGGCTCCATCTCGAGCGGACCGTCTCTCGCATTCCCGAAGGGTTGGTCGTCCGGCGGGGTGAGCGGCTTGCCAGGCGTTTTCGGCTGGCGGCATTCGCCCTTTCACTGCTCGGCCTGGTCGGAGTCGGGGTCGATCCGCCGCGGACGGTGGAGGGACTCGACGTGCTGCTCGCGCGGCGCGGCACGGCGCCGCTCGACATGGTCTGGCTCGAAAACCTCACCCTCGTCGTCCAACCGCCGCCTTACCTCCGCAGCCCCGAGCACCACCTGGATCCGCTCGGCTCCGAGGCCCCCGAGGGCAGTACCCTCATCGTGCGTGGCGTGCCCGCTCGGCCCGGCCGCCGCCTCGTGCTTTCGGACGGCTCGCGCGAGGTGCCGTTCGTGACGGACGGCTCCGAGGGCGTGGTCGCGCGCTTCACCCTCGATCGTGATCTCAAGTTGCGGGTCGGCGCCCGCTTCGGCGACGTGCTGATTCGCGAGCCGATGCCGATGGCCGTGGGCGCGCTGCCCGACGCCGTTCCACTCGTGCTCCTCCATGGCGCGCCGAACCGCGTCGAGCTCGACAAGATCGAGCGACTCGATCTCAGCTACATCGCGACGGACGATCATGGCCTCAGGGAGGTCGACTTGGTGTTGCGCTCCGGCGGCCGAGAGGAGCGGCGCGTGCTCGAAAAGCTCGACGGGCAGGCGCGCATCGAGCAGGGCTCGCAGGGCCTCGACGTGAACGACCCGTTCCTGCGCCGCGTCTTTCTGCCGGTTTCGGTGACGATCGAGGCTCGCGACAACGACGAGCTCGAGGGCGGCCGCTGGGGCGCGAGCGCCGCCATCACACTGCTGCCACCCGAGATCGGCGCGATCGAGGTCGCGCGCTACAAGCTCGTGGCCGAGGCGCGCGGAGCGGTCGTGGATCTCCTCGCCTGGCTCGTGGAGCGACCCTCCGGCACGGAGCCGAAGGCGCTCGCCGCGGAGCTCGCCGAGCGGCGTCACGGCGCTGCGAACGCTCTCCGCTCTGCGACCCAACGCAAGCAAGGCGAACAGGGGGTGCCGGCCGGGCTCGCGTCGTTCCTGCTCGGGCAGGCGCGCCGGCTCGAAGAAGCGAACCCGAACACGGCGGCGCCGAGCGCGCGCGCAGAAGAGGTGGTGCTGGCCGTCGACGGCGCCGTGCGCGGGCTCGCGGCGCGCGACGCGCAGTCCGTCGCGAAGAAGCTCGGTGATGCGGCCGAAGAGGCAGCCGACGGCTACTCCGATGCGCAAAATCCAGAGAAGGTGAAGCGCGGCACCGAGCGCGCCGACGTGGCGCTCGGGGTGCTCGACGTGGGCGCCGAGAATCTCTTGGCGCTCGAGGGGCTCGGGGCGGATCTGGGCTCGGTGACGCGCGGTGAGCTCCGGCGCATCCGGCGCGCCGTCGGCGAGAGGAGCTTCTTGCACGCCGAGCTCGCGGCGCGGCACCTGGCGGCGCGCTTGCGCCGGCCGATGCCGTCGTTCGCGGCGGGCGGCGGCGGCGTGGAGGGCGGCGGGCATGGAGCGCCGCAGCAGCCGAGCGAGGCGCCGTCGCAAGCCGACAAGCGCTTCGACGAACTCGCTCAGGAGCTCAACGACCTCACGCGTGAGCACGCCGCCCTCATCGATCAGGTCGAGCACGAGCTCGAGGACGCGGGAGAGGCCGCGAAGACCGACGACCTCCGGCGTGAGGCCGCCGAGCACGCTGAAGCGCTGCGGCAAGCCGTTCAGGATCTGCCCCGCAGCGGAGCACGCGAAGGTTCGGGGCGCGCGGCGGCGGGGCTCGCTCGCGACCACGCGCAAGCGATGGCCGAGCGGCTCGAACGGCTCGAGCTCGGCAGCGCCGCGGAGAGCGGCAAGACCGCGCGCGGCCTGCTCGACGAGGCCCAAAGGAAGGCGCTCGCTCCGCAGTCGGCCGCGGACCTCGGAGATCAAGCGGCGCTGGAGCGCGCGCGTGGCGCGGTCGAGAAGGAGCTGGCCTGGGCCGAGCAACTCAAGCAGAAGCTGGAGCAAAGCGCGCGCGAGCGGGCGAAGGGGCAGCTCGGTGAAGCGGGCGATCGCGAGCGCTCGATTGAACGCAGACTCGGCGAGATGGCAGAGCGTGCGCGGCAGAGCGAAGCGGCGCTGCCCGAGTCCTCCCTCGCCCAGCTCGAGAAGGCGCGCGGGGCGATGAAATCGGCGGCGTCCGAGCTCGGCTCGGGTCACGGCGAGCAGGGGCTCGAGGGCCAGCGCGACGCGCAACGCATGCTCGAGCAAGGCGGTTCGGAGCGCACGACGGAGGACAGCGGCCCGCAACAACGCGAGGCGCGCGAGCCGGGTCGCGGCCGCGGCGGCAAGGGCATGGACACTCACGCACCCGTTCCCGGTGCCGACGACCAGCATCGCGCCCTCGAATTTCGCAAGCGCGTGCTCGAAGGGCTCGGACAAGAGCGCGGCGGTCGGCTCGATCCGGCGATTCGGCGTTACGCCGAGGGGTTGCTCGAATGAAGCGCCTCGCGTTCGCGCTCCCTGCGGCGCTGGCGTTCGCTGCAGTCGCCGCCGCGGCTCGGCCGGCGCCGCCGCCGCCGGCCAGCAACGTTTCGGACGCGATCACCGAGATCGATCTCGAGCGCGCGCGCCATCTCCTCGAGGTCGGCAGCGGCGACGCCACGGCGCTCGCGCTCGAACGCGCGCGGCTCGCCGTGTACGCGGGGGATTGCGACGCCGCCTCGGCACAGCTGTCCGCTCCGGCGCTCACGGAGTCGAAGGAGGGTGCGTCGCTCGCCGCGCTCGCGAAGAGCTGCGCGCGCGCGACCGCCGCCGGCCTCGTCGTTGACGACGCCGAGCACGGCATCACCTTGCGCTTCCAGGACGACGCCGACCGCGTCCTCGCGCCGTTCCTCTTGCGCATCGCGGCGCGCGCGCGCGACAGCGTGGCGGCCGACGTCGGTGTGGAGCTCTTGCGCCCGCTGCACATCGAAGTGGTGCGCGATCTCTTCTCGCTTTCTGCGGTGTCCGGCTTGCCTCTCACTGCCGCCGAGACGACGGGAACGCTCGCGGTCGCGCGCTGGGGTCGCGTCATCTTCCTCTCACCACGCGCGACTCCACTCGGCTTTCCCTGGCAAGACACGCTGGCTCACGAGATCACGCACCTCATCGTGACGCGCGCTTCCCGCGACCGCGCTCCGCTGTGGTTGCAGGAGGGTGTCGCGAAGCGCGAAGAGACGCGCTGGCGTCCCGCGCGCCCCTTCGACGATCCGAATTGGGCGGACACGACGGCGCGTTCCGCGCAACTCGCGGGGCGCGGTGTGGGACTCGACAAGCTCGGGCCGTCGATCGCGATGCTGCCGACACCCGAGGCGGCCACGACCGCGTTCGCCGAGGTGTCGAGCTTCGTGAAGTTCTGGCTCGGTGAGGTGGGTCCCTCCGGGCTGGAGCTCTTGCTGCTCGATCTCCGCTCCACGGGCGCCGAGACCCCAGACCCGGCGCTGAAGACGGTGAGTGGCTACGCGCTCTCCGAATGGAACACGCTCTGGCGCGCCAATCTGCGCGAAGAGCCGCCGCGTGATCCGCGCGAAGAGACGCGGAAGCCGCTACCCGTAAAGGACCCGCTCAGGTTTGCGCGCGGGACCCGCCTCGGCGATCTGCTCCTCGCTCGCGGGCATTCGGAGGCGGCGCGCCGTGAGTTTCAGTCCGCCCTGGAGGCCGCCCCCGCCGAACCTTCGATTCACTGGCGCCTCGCGCGGACCTGCCTGCTCCTCGGGGACGACGCTGCCTTCCGGACGGCGCTCGGTGATCGTGACAAATTGCGGGCGGCCGACGGGGGCTGGCTGGCACTCTCGAGCCGAGCCCTGCGCGAAGACGGTCACGCGGCCGAAGCGGCCGAGGCGTCGGAACATGCGCTCGGTCTCGACCCTCTGCTCGAAGACGTCGCCTGCGAAGGCGCGGTCCGCGCCCCGGGAGGTTCCGCGCCGCTGCCCGCCGACCCCGATCGGCGTGCGCTTTGCGAGTCGGCCCGCACGCCGCCGCAATGAAGTTGGCCGAGCGTCGGGCCGTTCTGACCAAAAATTGCGGCCGCGCTGGCAAGGTCTCCGAAATCGCTGGGAATTGACCGGCGGGCGCAGTGAGACCTACGATGAAAGGCCACTCGGAGAAAGCTCGAATTCGTTCGTGGGCATCGCCACCCTCCTAGCCGCTCAGGTGCTTCGAGCGCTGCCAAGGGTCCGTATCAGCAGGGCCGTCGGCCGCTTGTGTGACCAACCGTTACCGTCGGCCGTCTCGAGGGCGGTGACCAACGTGTATTGTCGCGCCTACCGTGTCGACACCGAAGACGCGGAGCTTCCGCCCGGCGCGTTCCCGAGCTTCGACGCGTTCTTCACGCGAAAGCTCAAGCCCGGGGCGCGCGCCGTCAGCACGGACGCACTCGTGAGTCCCGCGGACGGCGATCTGTCGTCGCAAGGCGTGGTCGATCCCGGCGCGCGGATCTTCGTGAAGGGGCAGCCCTACGACGTGGGTGAGCTCGTCGGCGATCCGCGGGACGCGGCCCGCTACGCCGGTGGAGAGTTCGCCGTCATCTATCTCGCGCCGCGCGACTACCACCGCGTTCACGTGCCCGCCGACGGCGACATCACCCTCGTGCGTGGTCTGCCGGGCGATCTCTATCCCGTGAACGCCATCGGAGAGCGCCATATCCCGCAGCTTTTCGTGCGGAACCAGCGCGCTGCCATGGTGATCGACACGCCGGGCCTCGGCAGGGTGACGGTGGTGATGGTGGGCGCGACGATCGTCGGGCGCATCACCGTCAACGTGCTGGGCGGACCGGACGTGCCGAAAGGCCTGTTCCCGATCGAGCCCGCGGCGCCGGTCAAGCGCGGAGACGAGCTCGGTATCTTTCACCTCGGTTCGACGGTGGTGCTCTTGCTCGAGCCCGGACTCGCGGTCGCGCGCAAGACGGGGCCGATCAGGATGGGCGAGTCACTCTTGAGGGCTGGATGAGCTCGAAGCCGCCCGAAGCGCCCGCGCCGCTCAGCGTTCCCGCGAGTGAAGCGACGCCGTCGAAGATACCGAGCATTCCGGTGCTCTCCGTCGGTACGCCGAGCCGGCCGCCCGCGGGGACGAGCGCGGCGCTCGCAGCGGGGATCTTCCCGCAAGATCCGCCGCCGCGCATCACCACGCCGAGCTCGCCCGGCTTGCCGAGTTCGAGCGCGTCCTCGCCGCCGCCACCGACCTCCGATCCGCCGCCCGTGCGCAGTGATTCGAATCCGCCGACGGGGCGCCGTCTCGCGCCGCCCCCGAAGCCGCGCCGCGAATCGGTGCCGGTGCCCGGTGAAGGAACGCCGTCGGTGCCGCCGGTTGCGGTGATCCCTCCGTCATCGGCCGCTCTTTCCGCGCCTCCGCCTGCGGTCGAACCGGTGGCGCCGCCTCCGGCTACGCCCGTGCCCGCCGCTGCACCCGCGCCCGTCCCCACCGCTGCTGCGACTCCGGCTCCCGAACTCGCAGCCGCCGTCGCTGCGCCTGCACCCACCGCCCCGACTTCCGCTGCGTCGCCCCTCGTTACCGCTTCCGCCGCGGCCCCCGTCGCGACGACTCCGCTTGCAGAACCCGCGGTGCCGGAAGCAGTTGTCGCAGCGCCGGCTCCCGAAACGGCGGCCGCCGCACCCGTCGCTCCCGCAGAAAAGAGGCCGTCCTCGAGCCCGCCGCCCCCGCCGGTCCGCGCTGCGGCTTCGGCGAGCGAAGCGAAGCCCGCCCTCACGCCGTCAGTGCCGCCGGTGCGGCCCGCTGAAGTTGCTGTTCCGCCGCGTCCTGGTCCGAGCGTTTCGGGACCACCGCCCGCGCCGAGCACCGGCTCGATGCCGCCGCGTCCGCCGCGGCGTGCGACCACGACGGAGGCCGGTGCGAACCCAATCGCGCCCCTTGCGAAAGCGCTCCCGGCCGATCTCGCGATCGAGCCGGGCGGCCACGCGCGCGTGACGCCGCCGCACCGCCAACCGCTGCCGTTGCCGCGACCGAGCGAGCCGCCGCCGCCCGCGCACGTCATCGTCGCGGGTGACAACGCTGCCGCGGCGCAGCACAAGCCGACCCCCGCGCCGGCCATCAACGTGATGCGTATCATCGCCATCGGCGCGCCGGGCAAGCCGCCCGCGGCGCCGATCGACGACGACATGTCCGTCGACGTCGACTTCGAGGCAGACGAAGAGACGCCCATGCTCGCGCCCGTGGGGCCGGACGCGCCCGAAGTCACGAGCGAGCCCGCGGAGCTCGAAGAGCTGGAGCTCGCCCCCGATTCGCAAGAGAGCAAGCCGCGCGAGACGAAGGCGGCCGCGTCTCCCGCGCCCGAAGCCAAGACCGCCGAAGAGCCCGCGCCGAGCGGCGACGCCGTCGAGCTCGAGCGCGAGGACGCGCTTTCGGTGCCACCCGAAGCCCCGGCGGAGCTCGCCAAGGCGATGCCTGCCGACGGTGAAGCTCCGGCGCCCGACGTCAAGGCGCCGCCTCCGCCTCCGCCGCGCCGCCCGTCGCCGCCGCGCCGCAGTGATTCGAATCGCCCGCGCGCGCGCCGGGCCCTGCGGCGCCCGTGGTGGGAGGATCTGTTCGGCGAGGACTTCACGCGCGCCGTGCCGCGCCTGAGCGACAAGCAGGTAACGCGGGAAGTCGACTTCATCGAGGAATCGCTCGGCGTCGCCAAGGGCGGCGTCGTGCTCGACCTCGGTTGCGGCGCGGGCCATCACGCGGTCGACCTCGCGTCGCGCGGCTACGGCGTCGTCGGGTACGACCTGTCCGTCTATCAGCTCGCGCTCGCGGCGGACGTAGCGCAGGAGCGCTCGCAGAAGATCAACTTCCTGCACGGCGACATGCGGGAGATGGCGTTCGAGGCGATGTTCGACGGCATCTACTGCTGGAACACGACGTTCGGCTACTTCGAGGAAGACAAGAACCTCGCCGTCGCCGAGCGCATCTTCCGCGCGCTCAAGCCGGGCGGCATGTTCCTGCTCGACGTCGCGAACCGCGACTTCGCGGCCATGTATTCACCGAGCTCGCTTTGGTACGAAGGCGACTCCTGCGTCTGCATGGACGACATGAGCGTCGATTTCATCACGAGCCGCCTGCGCGTGAAGCGCTCGGTGATTTTCGACGACGGACGCGCGCGCGAGTGCGTTTACTCGATCCGCCTCTATTCGCTGCACGAGCTCGGCAAGCTGCTCCACGAGGTGGGCTTCCGCGTCACCGAGGCGAGCGGCCACACCTCGACGCCGGGCGTCTTCTTCGGCGAGCAATCACCGCGCCTCATCGTGCTCGCGCAAAAGCCGTAGCTCGCGGGCGCGCCGCCGCTGCGTCGCGGTTCAGCGGCAGCTCAGATGAGCGGCGCCGTTCTTCTCTTCGCAGACGCAGCCGGCGAACGCCTTCTTGATGCAGGCGCAGCCCGCCGTCTTCGCGCATTCGGGCAGCCAGCCGCACGCCGGTCCGCCCTGCGCGCTCTCGTCGCAATACCAGCCGCTCGGGCAAATTGCGTCACCGCAGGGCGAACAGGTGCCGTCGTCGCAGGTCGCGGCTTTGGGCGGGGCCGGCGTGCTCGGCGCGTCGTCGCTCGAGTCGACGCTCGCCTGCGCCGCGGGGTGAACGGCGGTCGCGTGCGCCCGGCCGGTCGCGGTTTCGGCCGCAGGCGTGCCGCCGCCGCACGCGACCAAACAACCAGCAACGAAGAGCGAAAAACCGCGCGAGCCTGGGCGCCGCATTGCTGCGGTACGCTAGCCGTCTGCGCCTCGATTGCAAATTCTCCGCGCGCTCGACTTCCCCCCCGTGCGCCGCCGGGAGATACTCTAGGGGTCGAGGTCGGAGTTAGTGGCGAGCACGGATCCGAGCGTGACCGCTTCCGAGCCCGAGGGTTCTCCGCTCGGGACCGTCCGCGTGCCAGAACGGCTCGAGCCGATCTTTCGCGAGGCGCAGCGTTACGTCACGCGCTACTTCGCCGATCAGCGCTCGGTGCCGGAGCGCGGGACGCTCGAGATTTCGGGTCAGCGCTACATGCTCGTCCGCGCCGCTTCCATGTCCGTCGAGTTCTACGACATGGTGCAGAGCTTCTATGCGGAGGACGAGGAGGCGTCGGCCGTCGCGCACGCGCTCCTCTTCGACGTGGCGCACGCGATGGGGCTCGCCGACGCGCGTGCCTTCGCCGAGCGCATGCATCTACAGGACCCGATCGCGCGCCTCTCGGCCGGCCCCGTGCACTTCGCACACGCAGGCTGGGCGTTCGTCGACATCCTGCCGGAAAGTAGCCCGGCGCCCGGCTCGGAATTTTACCTCGTCTACGACCATCCCTACTCGTTCGAGTCGGACTCCTGGCTCGCGGCTTCGAAGCCCTCCACGCGGCCCGTGTGCACGATGAACGCGGGTTACTCTTCCGGTTGGTGCGAAGACGCGTTCGGCCTGCCGCTGGTCGCTGCCGAGATCCTCTGCCGTGCCAAGGGTGACTCGACTTGCCGCTTCGTGATGGCGCCGCCCGAGCGCATCGGGGCGCGAATCGCCGAATACGCGGCCGCCCACCCCGACCTTGCCGCGCGCATCGTCAATTACCGGGTTCCCGGCTTCTTCAGCAAGCGCACCGATCGCCAGCTGCTGCGAGCGAACCTCGAGCTCGAGCAAGACGCGGAGCGGCGCGCGCGCGAGCTCGCGAGCGTCAATGAACGGCTCGAGCGCGACATCGCCGAGCGCGAGCGCACGCAGGCCCATCTGCTCGAGACGCAGGAGCTCAACGAGCGACTGATCGAGGCGCTGCCGGGCGGCGTCGTGCACGTCGCGGCGGACGGCGCCATCCTTCGCGCCAACGCCGAGGCATGCCGCATCCTCGGGCTCCGCCTGGACGAGCTTTCGCGCCGCTACACCAGAGACTTCGACACCGAGACGATTTACGAGGACGGCTCGCCGGCGCCCGTCACCGACTATCCCGTCACGCGCGCGCTCATGACGGGCGAGGTGCAGCCTGCCATGACGCTCGGCATCCGCAGGCCGGACGGCGAGCTCTCCTGGGCGGTATTTCGAGCGGTTCCGACGCGCGATCCGCCGACAGGGCGCATCAACGGCGCCGTCGTCACCTTCTTCGACATCACCGAACGCAAGCGCTTCGAAGAGAAGCTGCGTCACACGCAGAAGCTCGAAAGTCTCGGCGTGCTCGCGGGCGGCATCGCGCACGACTTCAACAACTTGCTCGTCGCGATCTTGGGCAACGCCTCGTTCGGCAAGAGCGCGGCGGCGAGCGAGCCGGCCGTCGTCGCCCTGTTCGAGGAGATCGAGCTCGCCTCGAAGCGTGCGGCCGAGCTCACGCGACGCATGCTCGACTACGCCGGCCGCGGTCCCTCGGAGCTCGAGGAAGTCGAGGTGCCGCCGCTCGTGCTCGAGATGACCAAGCTCTTGAAGCCGATCATCCCGAAATACGTCGAAGTGCATCATCAGTTCCAAGACGCGCTGCCCGTGATTCAGGTCGACGCGCCGCAGCTGCGCCAAGTCCTGATGAACCTCGTGACGAACGCCGCGGAAGCGATGACGGACAGCCCCGGCAAGCTCTTGGTTTCGGTCGCGTCCCGGCGCTTCAGCCAAGCCGAGCTCGAACCGTTCTTGGGCGAGCCGGCGGCGGGCACCTTCGTCGTGATCGAGGTCTCGGACGCGGGCGTCGGGATGGACGAGGATACGCGCGCGAAGATCTTCGATCCTTTCTTCACGACCAAGTTCAAGGGCAGAGGGCTCGGCATGGCCACCGTGCTCGGCATCGTGCGCGGGCACCACGGCGCGATCCGCGTCGAGAGCCGCGAGGGCACCGGCACGCGCGTGATCGTGCTCGTGCCAGCGAAGCCCAGGCGCTCGCCGAGCGTGCCGAGCCCCGGCGCCGGCACGCGCGGGACGATTCTGATCGTGGACGACGACGCGTCGGTGCGCACCGTGCTGCGCCGAGCGCTCACCGGCGCCGGCTATCGCACCTTGCTCGCCGCCGACGGCGCCGAGGGCATCGAGATCTTCGCGCAACACGCGGCCGAAATTGCGCTCGTCGTGATGGACGTCGACATGCCGGGCATGAGCGGCTTCGAGGCGGCCGACCGGATCCGCTCTCACGCGCCGAAGGTCGGCGTCATGCTCACGAGTGGCCACCGCGTCGATCCCTTCGAAATCGAGCGACACAAGCTCAACGGCTGGCTCGAGAAGCCGTACGACATCGATCGCCTGCTCCGCGCCGTCGAGCAAGCGCTTCCCAGGACCTCGTGAGCGGGTCGGTTCTCGAGGGCCTCTCGCGCCCGCTTCGCGCACGCGCGAAGACCGATCTCGCAGAGCGCGTTGCGTGCGCGCGAGACCTGTGGCAACGCCGCCTGATCGAGGTCCAGCACGACGCTGCCGTGCCGGCCGAACGCCTGCCCGCGGCGGTCGTGAGCCCGGAATCGGCCGCAGAAGTCGAAGAGCTCGTCGCCCTCGCTCGGCGCGAAGGACTTGCCGTCGTGCCGTTCGGCGGCGGCAGCGGCGTGTGTGGCGCGATCGAATGCGGGCCGCGAACGCTGGTGCTCGACACCAAGCGCATGCGCGCGTTTCGCGTGACCGACTCGCAGACGCTCGTGGTCGGTCCCGGGGCGCTCGGGATCGCCCTCGAGGAAACGCTCGAGCGGCGCGGCTACACGATCGGGCATTTTCCATCGAGCATTCTGATTTCGACGACGGGCGGCTGGGTCGGGGGACGCGGCGCCGGCCAATGTTCGGGGCGCTACGGCAAGATCGAAGACATGATCCGCTCCGTTTCCGCGGTGCTCGGCAGCGGAGCCACGGCGACGTTTCGGCGGCGCGCCGCGGGGCTCGACCTCGTGCCGCTGTTCGTCGGCAGCGAGGGCACGCTCGGCGTGTTCACCGAGCTCGAGCTCAGGCTTCACCCGCTGCCCGCCGAACGCGCTTTCGCCGCGTTCGAGCTGCCGGACACGCTCACGGGGATCGCCACGCTGCGTCGCATTTATCAGGATGGCCTGCGGCCGGCCGTCGCGCGCCTCTACGATCCGCTCGATACACTGCTCTTCGGGCGCCACGCGCGCGCACACGCGCCGTCATCGGAGCTTCGGCCCTGGGACGCCGAGAAGCATCGTGGTCTCCGTCGCTGGCTCGCTCTCCCTGGCCTCACCTCGCGCGCGATCGGCCTCGCCGAGCGCACGTTCATGCGAAAGACGCTGCTCATCCTCGTGTTCGAGGGGGAGGCCGATGAAGCCCGCGCCGACGCCGACGCTGCGCTCGCGCTCGCGCTGGACGCAGGCGGCCGCTCCGTCGGCGACGCTCCGGCGCGCGCCTGGTTCGAGCGTCGCTACGCCGTGAGCTACGACCAATCGCTGGTGTTTCGCCACGGCTCGTTCAGCGACACGCTCGAGGTCGCGGCGCGCTGGTCACGGCTCGAAGCGCTGTACGAAAACGTGCGGCGCGCCATCGGTCGCCACGCGCTCGTGATGGCGCACCTGAGTCACGCCTACCCCGACGGCTGCAGCATTTACTTCACGTTCGTCGCGCCCTCGAACGCGGACGCCGTCGCCGTTCACCGCCAGATCTGGCGCGATGCGATGAGCGCCGCGCTCGAGGCGGGCGGCGTGATCAGCCACCATCACGGCGTGGGACGCGTGCGCGCCGACGCGCTCGCCGACGAGCTCGGCGCGGACGGCCTCGCGCTGCTCGCGCGCGTGAAGCGCGCCTGCGATCCCGGCGGCATACTCGCGCCGGGCTCTCCACTCGGCGCGCCCCCGGTGAGCGGCGCTCCGAAGCGCCGCCTGCCGGCGCCGGACGGAAGCGCTGCGAGCGCGTGGTTCGTCGACCCGGTGTCGGGGCTTGCTCGCGCTCCCGGCAACATGTCGCTCCCCCACGTCGAGCGTGCGCTCGCGGCCGAGGGGCGCACACTCGGTCTCAGCGAGCCGCCGCCCGAGCTCGGCGTCGCGGCGTGGATCGCCGCCGGCATGCCCGGCATGCCCGACGCGCTCCACGATCCCGTCGCGCAACGCGTCGCCGGTTTTGCCGCATCTGCCGCCGAGCTCGGCGTCGAGCTCGCGCCAGCGCCGCGGCGCGCGAGCGGCCCCGACATTTCCGCGCTCTTCGTCGGGGCGAACGAGCGTGTCGGCAAGATCGAGCACGTGTGGCTCGGCGCGCGCTCCCGCGGCGCGCGACCCGCACGGGTGCTTGCTCACGCGGCGGATCGGTCGCCGCCCGTTTCGACGGCCGAATCCGTGACCTGGGACGCGATCGTGCAGTCGGTCACGGGGTCACGCTGAAGCGCCGGGTCACGACGAAGCGTGGCGTCACGCTTCGTCGGTCGTGAGCGGCCCGTCCGGGGTGAGAGCCAGCGTTGCGCCCGTTCGTTCCGAAAGCCGCGCGAGCGCGGTCTCGACGATCGCGCGGTCGCCGGGATCGACCGGAGAGCGGCGTGCGCGCGCGATCGAGAAGCGGAGCGCCGCGGCCTCGAGCGGCGAGAGCGCGGCCGTACGCGAGAGCCCGAGCTCGGCGACGCGGTAACGCAGGAGCCGGCGTCCATCGGCGAGTTCGAGCTCGCCGGTCACCTCCGCTCCGGACGTGAGCTGGCGCAAGATGCCGCGGACGCGGGAGGCGCGGCGACGGAGGCGGCGCACGTCGGGCTGCTCGTAGAGCTCGAAGAAGCGATTGCGCGAGAAGGCGTCGGGCGCGAGGACCAGCGCGCAGAGCAGCGCGTCGTGGTCGGGCGTACGGCCCCGCGCCGACTCTTGCTTCTGTCCCGTGCTCACGAGGGTTCCGTTTCGTTCTGGCTTTGCGCGAGGAGCTCGGCTTGATGATGCGCGGTGAGCGCCTCGACGAGCGCATCGACATTTCCTTCCATCACGCGGTCGAGCTCGTGCAGCGTGAGACCGATGCGGTGGTCGGTGATGCGATTCTGCGGGAAATTATACGTGCGGATCTTGTCGGACCGATCACCCGATTTGACCATGCCGCGCCGCTCGTCGCGGACGGCCGCGTCCTGCTTTTCGCGCTCGATGTCGAGCAGGCGGCTGCGCAGGATCTTGAGTGCTTTGGCCCGATTCTTGAGCTGGCTGCGCTCGTCCTGGCACTTGACGATCATGCCGGTCGGCAGGTGCGTGATTTGCACGGCGCTGTTCGTGGTGTTGACGCCCTGACCGCCCGGTCCGCCCGAGGCCGCGATGTCGAACCGCAAATCCCGCTCGTCGAGCTCGAAGTCGACCTCGTCGGCTTCGGGCAGCACGGCGACGGTGGCCGTCGAGGTGTGGATGCGACCCTGGGCTTCCGTCGCTGGAACGCGCTGAACGCGGTGAACGCCGCCCTCGTGCTTGAGGCTCGAGTACACGCGCTGCCCGCTCACGAGCGCGATGATCTCCTTGAGGCCGCCCGCGGCCGCCTCGCTTTGGCTCAGGACCTCGACGCGCCAGCCGCGCTTCTCCGCGTACTTCGCGTACATGCGGAAGAGATCGGCCGCGAACAGCGCCGCTTCCTCGCCGCCGGTGCCCGCGCGGATCTCGAGCAGCGTGTTCTTGTCGTCGTTCGGATCCTGCGGCAGCAAGAGGACGCGCAGGCGCTCCTCGAGCTCGGTCAGGTTCGCTTCGAGTCCCGGCAGCTCCTCGCGCGCGAGCGGACCGAGCTCGGGATCGTTCAACGCTTCGCGATCCTCGGCGATGTTGCGTTCGAGCGCTCGATAACGTCCGAAGGACTCCACGAGCGGCGTGAGCTGTGCGCGCTCGCGATTGAGCGTGTTCAGCTTCCTCACGTCGGTGAGGATCGCCGGATCGCAGAGCAGCTGCTCGAGCTCGGCGTGACGGCGCGCGAGCCCTTCGAGCTTTTGGCGTGGCAGCATCTCAGCCGGCGACCGCGGCGCCGAAATCGGGGAATGCGCGCTCGGCCGCAGGGGCTTCGCTCGACGCTTGCTCGCGCTTGGCCGCGAGCGCGAGCGCCGCGAGCGCCACCTCGAGCTGCGCGTCGTCCGGCTCGATGGTCGTGATTTTCTGCACCAAAAAGCCGGGCCAGAGCAGCACACGCAGCGGCCCGCGCGTCGCGTAGCGAGCGAGCAGGCGCTGGAGCTCGAAAGTGACGGCGGCGATCAGCGGCAAGAACGGCAGCTTCAGCACGAAGAAGAGCAGGTTGTCGCCGAGACGCCCGAGCCCGAGGTTCGGCAACAGCGGCCCGAGCGCCGTGAACGCGACGATCGACACGAGCGCCACCATGACGATGAAGGTGGTCCCGCAACGCGGGTGCAGCGTCGTCTGCGGGCGCGCGCCGGCGACGCCGAGAGCCTTGCCCGACTCGTAGGCGTAAATCGATTTGTGCTCGGCGCCGTGATACTGAAACACGCGATAGATCTCGGGGATTCGGCGAATCACGAGCATGTAGCCGATCACGATCACGAGCTTGGCCGCGCCCGTGAGCAGCTGGAACTTGGGGCTCCGGATGTCGAGGTCGAGCCCGAATCCCGAGCTGACGCCCTGCGCGAACGCCTGGGGCAAAGCCACGAACAGCCCGAGCGCGAACGCCACGGACAGCCACGTCATCGCCCCGCCCTTCTTGCCGTCGGCGGGAGCCGAGCCCGGCAAATCCGGCTCGTTCGTGAGGAGCGCGATGATGGGCAGCGACAAGAGCGAGAGCAGGTGCGGCTTCGAAGGCCGCGCCTCACCCGCGTCGAGGTCGCGCTCGAATGCGTCGGCGGAGAAGCGCAGCGCGCGCGAGCCGAGCTTGAGCGCCTCCACCAACGCGACCACGCCGCGCACGAGCGGGAACGCGAGCGCTCCGCGCCGCAGATCGCGCATGGGCTCCTCGCGTACGAGCAGGCTCCCGTCACGCCTCCGCACGACTGCTGCGAAGGCGTGAGGTGAGCGCATCATCACGCCTTCGATCAGCGCCTGACCGCCGATGTATGGACGCGCGATACCGTCGGGACCGATAACCGCCGGCTGATTCGACATCAGTTGGCAGTATAACGCTGCTACGCCTTAGCGCCCTGAACGCCGTACTTCTTGCGGAAGCGATCGACGCGGCCTTGCGTGTCGATCAGGCGCTGCTTGCCGGTGTAGAAGGGATGACAGGCGGCGCAGACGTCGACCGTGAACTCCTTCTTCGTCGAGCGGGTCTGAAACGCGTTGCCGCAAGCGCAGCTGACGCTCACGGACTCGTAATCGGGGTGGATGCCGTCCTTCATCTTCGTCTCCTCGGCCCCCGGGTTCTTTACGGGGGCCCGGGAACCTAGTCACTGATCGTCCTTCGTTCAACCCGCTGGCCACGGAAGTTTGCTCCGGCGCCTACCTCACGGGTGTTCAGCTGAGCCGCCGCCCGGCCTTCCCTCCACACAGACCGTGTCCGGGTTGTGCCAGATCTTTGCAGGGTCTTTGGCACAAACCGCAGGTTTGCTGCGATCATGGACGTTCGAAAATGGCGGAGCGGCCGGTCCGGAACTTGCTGAGCTTCGATCGGGAGCGGCGGATGCCAACCTTGCTCGTTAAAATTAGGACCCTTTCGTTCGTCACGGCCTGTCTCGGCTTCATGCTGTACGTCACGGGCTGCGGGCGGGACGAGGTGCTGGCTCAGTTCCCGGGTCAGATCGGCGCAGCGGGAGACGGTTCGGGGGCGACCGGGGGAGCTGGCGGCGCGGGCGGCAAGGGCGGCGTTGGCGGCAAAGGCGGGACCGGCGGCAAGGGCGGCGCGGGGACGGGTGGTGGTCCCGCGGGGACTGGCGGCGGCCCGAACGCATGTGGTGACGGGATCTGTACGTCTTCGGAGCGCTACGTCTGCCCCGCGGATTGCGGCACGGGATTCTGCGGCGACGGCATCTGCGACGGCTCGCGCGGCGAATACAACGGGAGCTGTCCCGGCGATTGTCCCGCCAAGGTCGTGTGCGGCGACAGCTTCTGCGACGCGGCCGGCGGCGAGAACTACAAGACGTGCTCGCGGGATTGTCCAGGGACCAGCTGCGGAGACGGCGTCTGCGACAAGCTCGAGCTCGGCTGGTGTTCCGACTGCGGCAGCCGCTGCTACGACGGCCTGTGTCAGCCGGGCGAGGAGGGGATCTGTCCGGAGTGTGGCGGCGGGACCTGCGGTGACGGCATCTGCGACGGGCAGGTCGACTACGCGATGTGTCCGTGGGAGTGCGGCGTTTACACCTGCGGCAACGGCACGTGCGATCAGTCGGACTACGTCGCGTGCCCCTGGGAATGTCCGCTCTCGACCTGCGGCAACTTCAGCTGTGACGGGCTGACGAACGATGCCGCGTGCCCGTGGGAGTGTGGCGCTTCCACCTGCAACAACGGCCGCTGCGACCCGTCCGATTACCAGGAGTGCCCGCTCGAATGCGGCATCAAATCCTGCGGCAACGGGCGCTGCGAATACACGGACTACGCGAGCTGCCCTTGGGAGTGCAACAACACCACCTGCGGCAACGGCGTGTGCGACGCGGGCGACGAACGCACGTGCCCGTGGGAGTGCAGCGGTCCCACTTGCGGCAACGGTCAGTGCGACAAGAACGACTACACGTCGTGCGCGTGGGAGTGCACGTGCGGCAACGGCGCCTGCGATCCGGGCGACGCCGGCCACTGCTCGAACGAATGCGCGACGAGCTGCGGCAACGGCAAGTGCGACGCCGCCGATCTCACCAGTTGCCCCTGGGAATGCGCGATGAGCACCTGCCACAACAAGCAGTGCGACATGGCCGACGCGCAGAACGGCTGCCCCGAAGAGTGCCAGACGTGCGGCAACGGCAAGTGCGATCCGACGGACCAGAACTGCCCGGAGGAGTGCCTGCCCATCGGCTGCGGCAACGACTTCTGCGACGGAGCCGCGGACGCGCAGTGCCCGTGGGAATGCCAGCCCAATACCTGCGGCAACAATCGTTGTGACAGCGCCGACTGGCAGAGCTGCCCCGCCGAGTGCGGCTACACGTGCGGCAACGGCATCTGCGACGGCAACGACTACACGTACTGCCCGACCGAGTGCGGCAACTACTGCGGCAACGGCAAGTGCGACCCGTCGGACCTCTACAACGGCTGCCCGAACGAATGTCCCTTCACGTGCGGCAACGGCCTCTGCGAGTTCAACGAAACGGAAGCGAGCTGCGCGCGGGATTGTTTCTGCGGCGACGGCATTTGCAGCGTGGACGAGCAGGCGACTTGCCTCAACGACTGCGGCGTCTGCGGCGACGGCGTCTGCGGCTCGAACGAGGACTATTCGAATTGCTGGACGGACTGCAAGACGTGCCGCGACGGCATCTGCGAGGCGAACGAGACGTCGCAGAGCTGCCAATTCGACTGCTATTGCGGCGACGGCATCTGCAGCAAGGGCGAAGAGACGACGTGCCGGTACGACTGCCCCGTCTGTGGCGACGGCTTCTGCTCGTTCGGCCTCGAAGACGGGTTCAGCTGCCCGGGTGACTGCTCGCGCTGCCCCGACGGCTACTGCGACCCGAGCGAGTCCACGACGAGCTGCCGCAACGACTGCTACTGCGGCAACGGCACGTGCGACCAGGGCGAGGACGCGAAGACGTGCGAGTTCGACTGCGGCTACTGCGGCGACGGCATTTGCGGCGCCAACGAGTACGCTCTCTACTGCCCCCAAGACTGCGGGACCTGCGGTGACGGCATCTGCCAAGGCTCCGAGACGCGCGCGAACTGCCCCTACGATTGTCGTTGCGGCAACGGGAGTTGCGACAGCGGCGAGACCGCTTCGAGCTGCCCCCTCGACTGCGCCGTCTGTGGCGACATGGTGTGTCAAGCGTCCGAGATCGGCGTGTGTTTCGCCGACTGCCCGAGCTCCGGGGCTGGAGGCTCCTTCGGGTTCGGCGGAAGATTCGCCGGGAGTACGCCCGCCTCCGGCGGCGCGGGCGGTGTGGCCGGCACGGCGCCATAGACGGGTAGGGCGAGCGCCCCGCGAGGGGTGCATCCCGAGGCCCGCTTGGGCTATCCTCCCGGCCTGATGGCTGTGGACACGACCGCACAGCGCGCCATGGCGCTGCGTGTCGCCAAGTGGTTGATTGAAAGGGGTCGCCCGGACGAGGGTGTCGGCGTTCTTGCGGCGTGGGCCGCGAACGGACCGAACGACTCCGAGGGGCAGGAGCTGCTCGCGGAAGCTCTGCGCGTCGATCCGTCGGCGCGCGTCGGGCAGATGGCGTTCGAGCGCATGGAAGGCGTGCCGGGGGAGCACGGCGACCTCGACGCGATGATCGCGCGCTACGCGCCGGCCGAGCTCGCGAAGCTCGAGGCCGAGATGAAGCGCCCGAGCTTTCGGCGCGCGCAGATGGGGTTCAACAACAACATCAAGTTCCAGGAGCAGGTCTTCCACGTTCAGACCGAGGACTCCGGACTCGATCAGCCGCACATCATCACGCACCTTTTTGCGGACGGCGGGCGCGTCATCAAGAGCCACAAGCGCTCCTACGCGTCGGAGGCGCGCCGGCCCGACGTGGCCGAGTTCGTGCGCTCGTTGATGAAGGCGCAGCACCTCGAGATGGTGCTGAAGCTCCGCGAGGGCAGCTTCGATCAGGTGATCGCGGGCAAGCAGGTGGGAGGGCTCGAGGTGCTCACCGAGCCGCCCAAAGTCGACAACCTGAAGAAGCTGGCGAAAAAGAAAGAGGGCGCGCCGCCTTCGATCATTCCGCCGCCGCCCGCGCACGAGCCGACGCCGCCGCCCGTCACGGCCGGGCCGCCCGCGAAACCGATCTACACGCTGCACGTGCTCCGCAGCCTCACGGGCGGCCCGGAGCGTTACGATCTGCCGAGCACCGCGTCGCTCATCGGAGCGGAGGGCACGGTGAACTTGCCGGGCGAGCGCTTCTGCCATCCGCGCGAAGCGGCGCTGAGCTTCGATTCCGGCCACGTGATGCTCGAGGATCTCGAGGGCGGCAACGGCGTCTTCTTACGCATTCGCACGCCCGTCGAGCTCGAGATGGGCGACGAGTTCGTCGTCGGTGACCAACTGCTGCGCATCGAGCGGAACCCCATCGCCGACGACGGCCCCGATCCCGATCCGACGTATTTCTATTCCTCGCCGAAGTGGCCGTCTTCGTTTCGCGTGGTGCAGGTGTTCGAGGGCGGCGCCGTCGGCTGCTGCGTGGTCGCGCGCGGCAACACGCTCCAGATCGGATCCGCCGTAGGCGATCTGATCTTTCCCGACGATCCGCTCGTCGCCGACCAACACTGCCTGATCGAGGAACAGGCCGGCATCATGGTGCTCACCGACTTGAGCTCGCGCACCGGCGTGTTCGTGCGCGTGCGCGGCGCTCAGGAACTCGTTCACGGGGACGAGCTGCTCGTCGGTCGTACGCGCCTCGTCCTCGACATCCCGACGAACCGCGCCGCGTAGTCGTCGCTCGGCGATTGCGCCGCATGCACCGGCGCTGGCAGCATTCGACGCGAGGCGGGTGCGGGCGGACCCCCTTAAACAAGAACGGCCGAGGAGCGCGTGGCGCCTCGGCCGTCCTCTGCCTTGCGGCGTTAACTCACTTCGAGTCGGCCGGCTTCGCGTCGCCGCCTTCGGCCGGCTTCGCATCCGCGCCGTCGGCCGGAGCCGCGTCGCCAGCGGGCGCCGCGCTGTCCGCGGGAGCAGCCGCGGGAGCCTCGGGAGCAGCCGCTTCCGGAGTGGCCTCGCCACCACCGCAAGCAAACGCAAGGAGCGCAACCGGGATCAGAGCAATCATCTTCGACATGTGGAGAATCCTTCCTTGCCGAGCTGTCACTGGGTGCGCTCGGACCTCGTTACAGACGCCCGATCTACCCGAACCAGCTCAGTAAGAGGGAGAAAATTCAGAAAAAAGGAACGATTTAGACCATTTGCCGGACCCGCCGGCCGGCTTCGCGCAGAAAAAAAGCCCGACTCAACGCCGCGTTCGGCATGTTTTTGTTGGTCGGGGGACCGGAAGACGTGAGCCGAAAGAGGTACCCTTGGCGTCCATCTTCCAGAGCGTTTGTCTCGACCGCCTGCCTGGAACCTTCGCGCGAGCGTGGAGGTAGCCGCTTTCACCACCTCTCCCATGGCTGCCCGTACTCCTTCTACTGCGACCCGGCTCCGCCTCATCGGCGGGACGGTGAACGCCGACGTCGCTGCCGGCGGACCGCCGGACGACGAGCTCGTCATTCGGGCGCGGGAGAAGGACGCGGGGGCGGTCGTGGCTTTCGAGACCCTGTACCGCCGGCACGTCGCCACGGCCTTGAACCTGGCGGTGCGCATTCAAGGCAGCACGTCCGACGTCGAAGACGTCGTGCACGACGCCTTCGTCAAAGCGCACCAAAGCCTCGCCGAGTTGCGTGAGCCCGCGGCATTTCGCTCGTGGCTCGGCAGCATCGTCGTGCGACTCGTGCGCACGCGCCTGCGCCGGCGCCGCCTCGTCGCGATGCTCGGCCTGGCCACACCGGAACCGGTTGACTTGGACGCGGTCGCGTCCTCCGACGCGGATCCGGAAGTGCGCGCACTGCTCGCGCAGGTTTACGCGCTGCTCCAGACGCTCCCTGCCGACGAGCGCATCGCCTGGACGCTGCGCCACGTCGAGCGCCACCGTCTCGAGACCGTCGCGAGCCTCGCCGGCTGCTCGCTCGCCACGGCCAAGCGCCGCATCGCCCGCGCGCAGGAGTTCTTGGAAGAGCACTTCGTTTCGCCGTTCGCGGGGGACGCATGACGCGGCGGCTCGATGATTTGCCGCGGTTTCCGCTGCGCGAACACGGCTCGCCCGAGCGTGTGGAACGCATGTGGCGCAAGCTTGCGCCCGAGCTCACGAGCGCGCCCGTGTGGGCACGCCCGCAGACGTTCTGGGCACCTGCCGCGCTCGTCGCGATGTTCGGTGCGGGTGTGTTCGTGGGTGCCCGCTTCGTGCGGCCCGACAACGCGCCGCTCGCGAGCGCCGAGCGACCCGCTCCCGTGGAGCAAGCGACGGGGCAACAAGCACCGCGTCCCGTACCGGCCGGACCGACGAACACGCGTGCGCGTGTGGCACCCGTGCACCACGCGCGCTCGCCGGGGATGGTGATCCCGCAAGCGGCGCCCGTCGTGAAGCTCGCGCCGCCCGTTGCGTCGGTGGTCCCCACGACGACGACGCCCGAATGGGAGCGTCTGGCGGAAGCGGGCGACTTCGAGAAGGCGCGGACCGCGCTGGACACGCAGGGCAGCTTCGAGTCTGTCCTCGGCACGGCGAGCGCGTCCCAGCTCATGACGCTCGTGGATATCGCCCGTGCCTCCGGTAGCCGAGAGCGCGCCACCGCCGCCCTACGGCGTGTGGTGGAAAATTTCCGTGGTGCGCCCGAGGCTCCGCTCGCGGCGTGGACGCTCGCCAATCTGCTCGATCAAGCCGGTGACGAGGCGGGCGCGGCGTCGGCTTACGCTCTTTACCGGCGCTTGTCTCCGGGCGGCGACTTCGCCGAAGATGCGCTCGCTCGGGAGGTCGACTCGGCTTTGACGCTGGGCAACCTCGAGCTGTCGGCGCGTCTCATCGCCCAATATGAAAACGAGTTCCCGAACGGCCGCAGCCTGGAGGAGTTCCGCGCCGAGCTTGCTCGACGTTCGGAACGCGCTCCGGCCGTCGACGGAGCTCAAGCAAGCGAGCCGCCCGCGCCGGACTCCGGCCGTGGAGAAGGCGCCGTCGCTCCCAAGCCGCTTCGCACGGACGACGCCCCCGGTAGCGCGTCCAAGCCGTCGCAGAAGTAGCCTCGCTCGCTTCGCGTTCGCGGCGTTCTTCTGCGTTTGCGTGTGCACGGCGCCGGCGGCGCGCGCGAATCCCGGCATGGCCGCGATCGAGATCGACCCGCGCGCCGAGTCGCTCATCGACGCGCGCGCGCTTCGCCGCCGGGTGGAGCTCGAGCTCGCCGACGTGGCGGTCCCTCCGCCGTTCGGCCAGCGTGAAACGGCGCTGTTTTTTCGGGTGCTTTACGCCGGCAGCGGAGAGCTGCGCGTCGAGCTCTGGGAGCGCGGAGTCGCCTACGGGTCGCGTGTCGTGGCCGGGGGTACCGACGGGAATCCGCTGCTCGCGCGTCGTGTCGCGCTCGCGGCCGCCGAACTCGCGCGCGAGCTCAGCGACACGCGCGAGGACGAAGCGACCGAGCGCGTCGAGGTGGCGCGGCGCAAGTACGAGCTCGAGCTCGCGGCGCGGCGGCGCACGCTGGACGGACCGCGCGCGCTCCGCGTCGGCTCCGCGGGCGTTTGGTCGCCGAAGCTCGCCTACGTCGGACCTTCGCTCGCGGCCGAGCTCGACGTGTATCGGAAGGCGCGTCTCGATTTCGACCTGTCGGCGGGTTTCGGCGCCGCGGGCCGGAACGCCGCGCTCGAGACGTTGTCGCTCGGGATCGGCCCCGCGCGTCGCCTCGTGCTCGCTCCACGCTGGGACCTCGACCTCGCGTTGCGCGCGGCCGCATCGTTGCTCGAATTTTCCGATGCGCGCGGTGTCGACCGCATCGCGCGTGAGCGTCAGAGCTGGACGGCCGGCGTCGAAGCCCGCGTTCGCCTCGAACCGCGCTTGTCGCGCGCCGTGCGCCTCGTGCTGGGCGTCGGGGCGGGCGCGCTGCTGCGGCGCGTGCCGCTCGAGCTCGCGTCCGGTCGGCAGAAAGACTTCGAGGGGCCGTTCCTCGCCGGCGAGCTCGGAATCGTCCTGACTCCGCTTTGATTGGTCGCCCTGCGCGCCGCGGGGATGGGTACACTGGCGCGGCGCGGAGCGGGTTGGTCGTCGTTCGCGCGTTTTCCGTTTGGACTCACTCGCTCTCCTTGCGGACCTTGCTCGCGCGCTCGACGACGCGGACGCCGGCGTCGCTCTCGCGGAGGTGCGCGCGGTGCTCGGTTGCCACGGGCTCGCCGGCGCGGAAGACGCTCCGGAGCCGGTGCGTCCGGCCGTGGCAGCGTTGATTTCGCGTGCGGAGCGACGGGTCGCGGAACGCGAGGAAATGCTGCGGGCTCGCGAACGCGCGGCGATGCTCTCCGAAGCTTCGTTCGAGGGCATCATGATCAACGTCGGCGGCGACCTGATCGACGCCAACCAGCGACTCGCCGACATGCTCGGTTACGAGCTCGACGAGCTGATGGGCCCGCAAACGCTGGAGCGTTGCGTCGCGCCCGAGGACCAACCGATGGTCCGGGAGCGCCTGCGCGAGCGGGTCGAGGGCGACTACGTCATCACCGGTGTGCGCAAGGACGGCTCGCGCTTCCGCGCAGAAATCCTGACGAAGCAGGGCAAGCTCGGCACGCGGCCCGTGCGCGTCTCGGCCGTGCGAGACGTCACGGAGCGCGAACGGACGCACGCGCTCCTGCGCCAGAACGAAGCGCACCTGCGCGAGCTCGCGCAAACGGCGTTCGACCTCGTCGTGTACAGCCGTGACGGCGTGATGCTCGATGCGTTCGGCAATTTCGAGCGCCCCCTCGGCCGCTCGCGCGAGGAGCTCATCGGCAGACCCATCATCGACTTCGTCGCGCCGGAATTCCACACCGAGACCCGAGCGAACCTCGAACATCAGCGGCCCGGCGCGTACCTTTCCGCCGCGCTGCGGGCCGACGGCGAGATCGTGCCGATCGAGGTGGTCGGCGTCACCACGACGCTCGACGGCGTGCCGACGCGACTCTCCGGGCTCCGTGATCTGCGCGAGGTGCGGCGCGCGGAGGCCGAACGGCGCGCGTTCGAGCTGCACCTCGAGCAAACTCAGCGGCTCGAGAGCCTCGGCGTGCTCGCCGGCGGGATTGCGCACGACTTCAACAACTTGCTCGTGGGGATCATCGGCGGCGCAGAGCTGCTGTCGCTCGCGAACTTGGCGCCGGACGATCGCGAGTCGGTGCACGCGATCCTGGACGCCGGCCAGCGTGCGGCGACGCTCACCGCGCAGCTCCTCGCCTATGCGGGTCAGCACGATCTCGGCCGCCGTGAAGCGATCGACGTGAACACGCTCGTGAACGAGCTCAGGCGCTTGCTCGGGCCCACGCTGTCGAAGAAGGCGCGTCTCGAGATCGACGTCGAGCGAGGAACCAGCGTGCTCGGTAATCGCGCCACGGTGCTGCAGGTGCTCATGAATCTGCTCACCAACGCGTCGGACGCGCTCGGCTCCGAAGCGGGCCTCATCCGCGTGCGCGCCGAACGCGTGACCACGCCGGGCGAGCGCTTCCGGCACGCGCTCGGCGCGCTCGTCGCCACGATGCAGGGTCACTTCACGCTGATCCAGGTGACGGACACCGGCGCCGGCATGGACGAGGCCACGCAGCGCCGGATCTTCGAGCCGTTTTTCTCGACCAAGCGCAAGGGTCACGGGCTCGGCCTCGCGGCGTGCCTCGGCATCGTGTCGGGTCACGGCGGCGCCATTCACGTGGAGAGCGAACCCGGTCGCGGCAGCACGTTCTCGGTCTTGCTGCCCGGCGCCGAAGGTCCGCCGCACGCGGTCGAGAAGCCGACCGGCACGGGTTCGGGTCGCGTGCTCGTCGTCGACGACGAACCCGTCGTCCGCCGCCAGGTGCGGCGCATCCTCGAAAAGCACGGCTACGTCGTGGTCGAGGCGCAGGACGGCCGGAGCGCCCTCGCGGAGCTCGACCGCGCGAGCGCGGACCTCGTGGTGCTCGACGTCACCATGCCCGAGCTCGACGGCACCGAAGTCGTGCTCGAAGCGCGGGCGCGCGGCCACGGCATGCCGATCGTGCTCATCTCGGGTTACTCGGATTTTCCGCTGGAGACCCGGCTCGAACGCCACATGTACAGCGATTTTCTCGCGAAGCCGTTCGCGCTCGCGGAGCTCGTGGCGGTGGTCGAGCGCGCGCTCAGCTCGTGAGGGCGAGCCGCACCGCGCGTTCGAGGCTGACGAAGCGACCCTCGACGTGAAAACAGCGCCCGGCCGAGTCGGGGTCGACGCGCCGCGAGCCGCGCACTTTGATCCGAACGCTCGCCCCGTCGAATGACGCCACGAGCGAGGAACCGGGCGGCGACGCCGAGGGCGCGAGCAGCGTGACGCGCTCGCCGTCCGTCTCGAGCACGAGCGCGCTTCCGCCGCTCGGCAGCGTGAGCTCCTTCATCCGCGCCTCCCGCGCTGCATCGCTTGGCGTGCTTCCTTGTCGGCGTCGCGCGTGCGCAAGAGCTGGCGCTTGTCGTACTTCTTGCGGCCGCGTGCTTCCGCGAACTCGATCTTCGCGCGATTGTTCTTGAAATAGCACTTGGTGACGATGAGCGTCATGCCGTCGCGCTCGTTCGCGCCGCGCAGCTTGTCGATCTGCTCCTTGTGCAGGAGGAGCTTGCGCTTCCGGCGTTCCTCGTGGCCGAATGCCGCGTGCTTCAGGTGCGGAATCCGGAGATTTCGCACCCATGCCTCGCCGCGCGAGTCGATATCGACGAACGCATCCGTGAGGTCGGCCGTGTTCTCGCGCAGCGAGCGCACTTCGCTGCCGATGAGCACGAGCCCCGCCTCGTAGACGTCGCCGAGCTCGTAGTCGAACGACGCGCGACGGTTCTTGGAGACGAGCCGATCGCCGCCTTCTTTGGCGTGTTTTTTGTCTTTCGGTGAGGCCATGTGCGGCGACGGAGGCGCGAGTCTTACCCGAGATCGCCCGGCGTGGCTCTTTTCGTGGGGTTGATGCTAGCCTTTCGGCCGTTTCGCTCGTCCGCGAGTGGCGGCGGGCGGGTTGCAGCGCCACCTCACGCATGAGTGCTCCGAGTGTCGAATCCAGCGGGCTGAAAGTCCTCGACGCGGGAGCCGTCATTGCGGGGCGCTACCGTATTTTGAGCCTCATCGGCGTGGGCGGCATGGGCGCGGTCTACCGCGCCGAGCACGTCCACATGCGCAAGACCGTGGCGCTGAAGCTGCTCCACCCCGAGCTCTTGCGGGTGGAAGAGGTCGTGCAGCGCTTCGAGCGCGAAGCGATCGCGGCGGCGCGCATCGATCATCCGAACGTGGTCGCCGCCAACGACTTCGGCAAGCTCGACGACGGCTCGTTCTACCTCGTGCTCGAGTACGTGGACGGTACGAGCTTGCGCCAGCTCCTGGAGCAGGGGCCGCTGCCCTTCGCGCGCTCCCTCAACGTCGCGCGCCAGACGACGCTCGCGCTCGGCGCCGCGCACGCCGCCGGCATCGTTCACCGCGATCTCAAGCCGGACAACGTGATGCTCGTGCCCGAAGCCGACGGCACCGATCGCGTCAAGGTGCTCGACTTCGGGATCGCCCGCGTCGCGCCGCCCAGCGAAAATCGTGACGCGACCAAGCTCACGCGCGTCGGCGTCGTGATGGGGACGGTGGCGTACATGTCGCCCGAGCAAGCGGTCGGGCAGGAGATCGACGAGCGCACCGATCTCTATTCTCTCGGCGTGATGCTCTACGAAATGATCGCGGGCGTCGTGCCGTTCGACGCGGAGCTCCCGTCGCAGGTGCTCGCGCGGCAGCTCGTGGAAGCGCCGCCGCCGCTCCCGGCGGGCACGCCGCCCGCGCTCGCCCAGCTCGTCTACGATTTGATGGAAAAGAAGGCGGACGCTCGCCCGCCGACGGCGGACGCGGTGCTCGAGCGCCTGGTCGCGCTCACGCCGACGCCCTCCGGTCGCGTTCCCGCACAAAAGAAGCCGCTCTCGCGCGCTATGCTCGTTGCGGTCGGCGCCGTGGCGCTCTTGCTCGGCGTGCTGGTCGTGATGCTCGGCCGCAAGCACGACGACGCGCCCGCGACGAGCGCCGAGCCGAGCCCGTCGGCTTCTACGCCGAGCGTCACGAACACGGCGTCCGCGGACGTGACGGTCGCGCCGGCCGCCGTGGCGCCGCCCGCGTCCGTGGTGGCTCCCGTCTCGCCTGCGCCGGCTGCGGCGACCACGCCGGACTCGGCGGAGAAAGCAACGAACAAGGCGGCCGGCACGAAGGCGAGCAAGAGCGCCTCGAAGTCGAAGCCCGCGAGCGCACCGACGCAAACTGCCGCGAGCCGTCCGGCGCCGTCACCAGCGCCGAAACGCAAGACGGGCCCGGGCGGCATCTACATTCCGCCGCCGAGCGAGTGGTTCAAGAACTAACGTACGCGCGTTCTCGGTCCGCGGCTTGCGCTTCGCGGGATCCGGCTTCACGTTGCGTGACCCCGCGATGCTCCGCACCGTTCTCGAAGGAGCCGAAACACACAATCTGAAAGGCGTGGACCTGGAGCTCGTGCCGGGCGAGGTCGTCGTCGTGGCCGGCGTTTCGGGGTCGGGCAAGAGCAGCCTCGCCATCGATACGCTGTATTCCGAGGGACAGCGCCGCTTCGTCGAGAGCTTCAGTCCGTACGCGCGCCAGTTTCTCGAGCGACTCGAGCGGCCGCCGACGCGCCGGCTCGAGCCGATTCCCGCAGGAATCGCGGTGGATCGTCGCGCACCGGTGAAGAGCTCGCGCTCGACGGTGGCCACGATGGCCGACATCCAGCCGTATCTGGCGGCGCTGTTCCTGCGCGAGGCGCACCCGGTGTGCCCGGAGCACGGCGTGGAAGCGACCTTTCTCGATCCGCGCGCGGCGTCCGAACGCGTGCAGGCGGCGCTCGGAAGCGAACGGGCGACGCTCACCTACGCGGTACCCGTCGCCGACAAGGAGCGCTACCTCGAAGTGCGCGAGGCGCTGATCAAAGACGGCTACCGCCGCGTGTTCGAGCGCGGCACGCCGATAGACCTCGACGAGCTCACGCCTTCGCGCGCAACGAAAGCGAAGACGCTCGACGTCGTGATCGATCGGCTGCAGCCGAGCCGCGACGGCGAGCGCCTCGCGCAGAGCATCGAAGCGGGGTGGGGCCGCGCGGGTGGCCTCGTGAGCGTGCACGGCGAGAGCGCGCGCGTGCTCTCCGTGCGACGGGGCTACGGTTGTCCCGAATGCGGGCGCGCGCTCGAACCGCCGCGTGCCGGCCTTTTCTCGTACGAATCCGCGCTCGGGGCGTGCACGGAGTGCCGCGGTTTCGGGCGCACGCTCGGCATCGACGTGCCCAAGGTGCTGCCGGATCATTCACTGTCGCTCGCCGCCGGCGTGATTCGCCCGTGGCGAGGCCGTTCGACGAAGTGGGAGCGCGCCGAGCTTGCCAAGATGTGCAAGCGGCACGAGATTCCGTTCGATCGCGCTTTCGCGGAGCTCACGGCCGCGCAGCGCGAGATCGTGCTGAACGGCGACGGCAGCTGGCACAAGGGCTTGTTCCCCGGAGTGCTTGGCTGGTTCAAGTGGCTCGAGACCAAGGCGTACAAGCTCCACGTTCGCGTCCTCTTGTCGCGCTACCGCTCCTACGACGTCTGCCGTGCCTGCAACGGCCAGCGACTGAACGCGACGGCGCTCGCGTACCGCGTGGGCGGCATGAGTCTCGCGGCGTGGAATGCGCTCGAAATCAGCCGGGCCCGCGCGCTGATCGACGCCTTCACGACGGCGACGGGGCAGGGAGAAATCGCGCGCAACGAGCTGTCGCACCGGCTCGGCTACCTCGAGAAGGTGGGCCTCGGCTATCTGACGCTCGATCGGCAGGCGCGCACGCTGTCGGGCGGTGAAGCACAACGGGTGACGCTCACGGCGGCGCTCGGGACGTCGCTCGAGAGCGCGCTCTTCGTGCTCGACGAGCCGACCGTCGGGCTGCACCCGAGCGACGTGCCGCCCGTGAACGCGATGTTGAAGGACCTCGCGTCCCGCGACAACGTGGTGATCGTCGTCGAGCACGACCCGGTGCTCTTGCGTTCGGCGGATCGCATCGTGGAGCTCGGGCCCGGCGCGGGCAGCGCGGGCGGGCGCATCGTGCGCGACGGGCCGCCCGCCGCGTTCACCGGCACGGATACGGCGACGGGGCGCGCCCTCGGCGGGGCGCGCTTCGGCGCGCGGACCCCGCGTTCCGCGGCGAAACGGCTCGAAATTCGCGGCGCGACCGCGAACAACCTGCGTGACGTGAGTGTCGAGATCCCGCTCGGGGTGATCACGGCGATCACGGGGCCGAGCGGCTCGGGCAAGAGCACGCTCGCCGTCGACGTGCTCTACCGCGCGCTCGCGCGCTCACTCGGGGATCTCGACCTCGAGCTCCCGGGCGAACACGAGCGCATCGTGGGCGCCGCCGGCATCAAAAGCGTGACGCTGGTCGATCAGCTGCCGCTCGGTCGCACCTCGCGCGGGAATGCCGCCACGTACACGAAGGCATGGGACTGTGTGCGCGCGCTCTACGCGAAGGAGCCGGAAGCCGTCGCGAAGCACCTCGGTGCGTCCCACTTCTCGTTCAACGTCGAGGCCGGCCGTTGTCCGAGCTGCACGGGCGAAGGCTACGAGACGGTCGAAATGCAATTTCTGGCGGACGTGCGGCTGCTCTGCCCCGTGTGTCAGGGCAAACGCTTTCAGGAGCGCGTGCTCGCGGTGCGGCACTGCGGCGTGAGCATCGCGGAGCTCCTCGATTTCACGGTCGACGACGCCGTGGCCCATTTTGCGCGCGAACCGGCGATTTTACGCGCGCTCGGCCCGGTGCAGAAGCTCGGGCTCGGCTACTTGCGGCTCGGCCAGCCGCTTTCGACGTTCTCGGGCGGCGAGGCGCAACGCTTGAAGCTCGCGCGCGCTCTCGCGGAGAACCACGAGGGCGCGCTCGTGATCCTCGACGAGCCGAGCGCGGGACTTCACGCCGACGAAGTCGTCCGGGTCGTCGATGCGCTCGACGCGATCGTCACGATGGGCGGCAGCGTGATCGTGGTCGAGCACGATTTGGACCTCGTGAGTGCGGCCGATTGGGTCGTCGATCTCGGACCGGGGGCGGGCAGCGCGGGCGGCTCGATCGTCGCGACCGGGACGCCCGCCGACGTGGCGAAGACGGAGACGAGGACGGGTGTCGCGCTGCGCGAGCACCGGACGCCCGGCGTGAACGCTGGAACGGCTGGCGCAGCGGTTTCCACTTCGGGCACGCTGGTCGCCCCTAAAACCAAGAAATCGAAACGCTCAGTCAACGGCGCGTCGAACGGCGCCTCGAACGGTGCCCACACCGCGCCGCAGCGCTCACTCGGCGTGTCGCACGCGCGCGAGCACAACTTGAAGGACATATCGCTCGCGATTCCGCACGGATCGCTGACGGTGGTGACGGGGCCGAGCGGGTCGGGCAAGAGCACGCTCGCGTTCGACGTCGTGTTCGCGGAAGGGCAGCGGCGTTTTTTGGAGACGCTCACGCCGTATGCGCGGCAGTTCTTGCCGACGATGCCGCGGCCCGACGTGGACGCGGTGACGGGGATCCCGCCGGCGATCGCGCTCGAGCAACGGACGGCGCGCGCGGGCGGCGCGTCCACGGTCGCGACCGTGACGGAAGTGGCGCATTATTTGCGGCTTTTGTACGCAAAAGTCGGCACGCCGCACTGCCCCGATCACGACACGGCCATCGCGCGCACGACGCGTGACGCGGTGTTCGAGGCCGTGCGGCGCGTGCGCGGGAAGCGCTGGCTGCTCGCGCCCGTCGTGAAGGCGCGCAAGGGGACGTACCTCGACGTGTTCACGGCGGCGTCGCGCGGCGGCATCGAGCTAGCGTTTTGCGACGGCACGCGCGTTTCCACGGAGTCGCCGCCGAAGCTCAAAAAGGCGGTCGAGCACGACATCGATCTCGTGATCGGCGGGTTCGACGACGCGGCGGCGTTCGACGACGCGGCGCTCGAACGCGCGCTGCACTGGGGCGAGGGTGAGCTCAAGCTCCGCACCGAGTCCGGCTCCGAGCAGCTCTTTTCGACGACGAGCGCCTGTCCGAAGTGCGGCTTTTCCGTGCCCGAGCTCGACCCGCGCTTCTTCTCGTTCAACACGAAACAGGGCCGCTGCGAGACGTGTGAAGGCGCCGGCGTCATCCACGAAGAAGAGCGCGTCGGACGTGGAAAAAAGGCGCAAATCTACCTGGTGGAAGAGCCGTGCCCCACGTGCGAAGGCGCGAGGCTCGCGCCGGTGCCGCGCGCGGTGCGGCTCGAAGGCGAGCGCTATCACGAGCTGACGGCGCGGGCGGTGCGCGGCGCGCTCGCTCGCATTCGGGCTTGGACGTTCGAAGGCGATCGGGCGCTCGTGGCGAAACCGGTCGTCGCGGAGCTCGTGCGGCGCCTCGAATTTTTGGACGAGGTTGGGCTCGGCTACCTCGCGCTCGCTCGCGCGGCGGGGACGCTGTCGGGCGGTGAGATGCAGAGGCTCAGGCTCGCGGCGCAGCTCGGCGCGGGGCTCACGGGCGCGCTGTACGTGCTCGACGAGCCGACCATCGGCCTACACCCGCGTGACACCGGGCGTCTCCTCGGCAATTTGCGGAGGCTCGTGGATTTGGGATCCACGGTGCTCGTCGTGGAGCACGATATCGACACCATTCGCGCCGCCGATCATTTGGTGGATTTGGGGCCCGGCGGCGGGGCGCGCGGCGGACGCATCGTGGCCGAGGGTGCGCCGTCGGTGGTGCTCGCGAACAAGGAGTCGCCCACGGGCCGCGCTCTCGCCGCGGATCCGAAGCCGCGCTCGGCGCTGCCGGTGCCGCGCGGTCACGCCATGCTCGAGCTCTCGGGGGCGAGCGAGCACAATTTGAAGGGTGTGGATCTCGCCGTGCCGCTCGGACGCTTCGTGGTCGTCGCGGGCGTGAGCGGCTCCGGCAAGAGCACGCTCGTGCGCCAGGTGTTGCTCCCCGCGGTGCGCCAGAAGCTCGGGCTCGTCACGGACGAACCGGGCGCTTTCACGAAGCTCGTTGGACACGAGCCGATCGCGCGCGCTCTCTCGGTCGATCAGTCGCCGATCGGGCGCACGCCGCGCTCGGTGCCGGCGACGTTCCTGGGTATCTGGGATCCGATTCGGAAAATCTTCGCCGCCACGCCCGAAGCGAAGGTGCTCGGCTTCGATCCGTCGCGCTTCTCCTTCAACACGCCGAAGGGCGGTCGCTGCACGACGTGCGAGGGCCAAGGCTCGCTGACGCACGAGATGTCGTTTTTGCCCGACGTGGTCACCGCGTGCCCGGCTTGCGACGGGCAGCGTTTCGAGCCGCAGACGCTCGGCGTGCACTACCGTGGACTCTCCGCGGGCCAAGTGCTCGCGCTGACGGCGGAAGAAGCCGTCAGCGTGTTCGAGGCGCATCCGAAGATTGTCGCGCCGCTCAAGACGCTGTGCGACCTCGGCGCGGGCTACATCACGCTCGGTCAGGGTTCGCACACGCTCTCGGGCGGCGAAGCTCAGCGCCTGAAGCTCGCGACCGAGCTCACCGCCGGCTCGCGCCACGAGCACACGCTCTACGTGCTCGACGAGCCGACCACGGGCCTCCACGTCGCGGACGTCGAGAAGCTCGTGCACGTACTCGGGCGGCTCGTCGAGCGCGGGGACACGCTGATCGTCATCGAGCACCACCCGCAAGTGATGGCCGGCGCCGATTGGCTCGTCGAGCTCGGTCCCGACGGCGGCGACGCGGGCGGACGCATCGTGGCGGCCGGCGCGCCACGCGACATCGCGAAGAAGAAGACGGCGACGGGCGGCGTGCTCGCGGCGATGGCCGGCTGAGGCTCGCGATGTTGACGGCTCTCGGCAGGGGCCTATCATCCATCTGACGCATGACGGCCACGATGGCTTGGCGTTTCGAAGGGCGGCTGACGCTGGTCGTCCACGGAGCGAGAAATCCGAGCAATCTCGAATGGCAAAGCATGCTGCGGGACGAAACGCAGCGCGGCGCCCGCGAGCGCGGCGTGACGCTCGTCGTCTCCTACGGCGGCGGCCCCGACGGGCACCAGCGCGAGCTCTTGGGCAAGCAGATCGGCAGCAAGCCCTCGCCGACGTGCATCATGACCGGGAGCGTGCTCGTGCGGGCGATCACGACGGCGCTGCTCTTCTTCAATCGGACGATGAAGGTCGTCAATCTCGACGAGACGGCGCGCGCCTACGACTTTCTCGACCTCTCGCGCGAGGAGCGGGACGCCGCGGATCGTCTACGCGCGGAGCTCGAGACGGAGCTCGGGATCGCGCGCGCCGTGCCCAAGGCCGCGTCGGAGCTCTGACGGTGACGAGCGGAGCGTCGTGCGAACACGTTCGCTCTCACTCCGTACCGCGAATGAACGCGAGCAGTGTCGGCAGAACGGGGTCGTCGTCCATGCCGACGCGAACGATCGCTTCGTTGTGACCGAGGCCGGGGAGCTCGACGAAGCGGGCGGGACTGCCGAGGTCGGACATACGGGATTTGAAGCTTTGAAACGCAGCGCGGCACACGGGGGCGTCGCCCGTGGTGTCGACGACGAGCAGGCGCGGATGCCCGGCGCGCGCGTAGGTGGCGGTGGAGTTCGCCGCGAGACGGGCGTCGTCGGGACCGAACAGCTGTCGCATGATCGCGGCTTGCTCGGGCGTGAACGCGGCCAGCGACGCCTTCAGGTCGAAGATGCCGTCGAACGACACGAAGCCGGCGATCGCGCCTGCGTCGACGCCGTGGCGCTCGAGGATGCGGGCGTCGAGCGCGAGCAACGACGCCAAATGGCCGCCCGCCGAGTGGCCGACGACGAAGAGCGGTCCGCAGCCCCAGCTCGGGCATGAGTCGCGCACGAAGCGGACGGCGTTCGCGATGTCGTCGAGTGAATCTTCTCCGCGCGCGGCCGCGGGGTATTGCCGGTAGCCGACGATTGCCGCTGCGACGCCTTGCCGCGCGAGCGCGACGCCGACGTTGCCGAACGTGCCGATGAGCGGCTCGAGCCAGCGTCGATCCAGCGGGCTCCAGTAGCCGCCGTGGACGAAGACGACGACGGGAAAGCGCGCCGTCGCGCCCTTGGGCAAGTAGAGATCGAGTTGCCGCTTCGGATCGGCTTGCCCGGCGACATAAGGCATATCGAGCCTCTGCTCCACCTCGCCGAGTCGAGCGTAGTAGTTGCGCCGCGCCGGCCAGTACCACACCGACCAAATTGCCACGGCGGCAGCCCCGACCCAGAGCAGGTGCTTTCGGCGCAGGCGTTTACCGAAGCGATGAACGGCGGGCCCCCGCGGCTGCAACGAATCCATCCGTGCTTGGACAACGCACGGGCACGGGGGTTCCCCCGCGCCCAGGCCTCGACTACTTCATGGCAGCGAGCGAACCCACCGTGAAACTCACGAAGGCGATCATACCCATGGCGGGGCCGGCGCACCGGGACCTGCCGCTTCAACACGTGACGACCGGCGACGGGCGCACCAAGCGCGTGGCCGCGCTGCAGATCGAGGAGCTCATCGCCGCGGGTATCCGCGAGGTGGCGCTCGTGACGCCGCCGGGGACGCACCCGGTTTTCGAGGAGCTCGTGCGCCAGTTCGCGCCCGCGATCGTGCTCAAGGAGCAGGCGGAGCCGCGCGGCTTCGGTGACGCCGTGCTCGGCCTCGAGCGCTGGGTCAAGGACGAGCCGTTCGTCGTGCAGGTGTGCGACCACGTGTTCGTGACGTACGCGAAGCAGTCGTGCACGGCGCAGCTCATCGAAGTGGCCGGGCGAGAGGGCTCGAGCGTCTCGGCGGTGCAGGCGACCGCCGAGAGTCAGCTGCCGTACTTCGGCGTGGTCGGCGGGCAGCGCGTGCACGGCACCGACGACCTCTTCCTGGTCGAGACGATCATCGAGAAACCGACGCCGACCATCGCCGAGGTCGAGTGTTTGATCCCGGGGCTCCGGCTCGGGTCGTACCTCGCGCTCTTCGGCACTCACGCGCTCACGCCCGACGTGTTCCGGCCGTTGCGCGAGCGCTCGGACACGCTGAAACCCGGGCAAAAACTCGGTCTCACCGAGTCGCTCGCGGCGCTCGCCACGCGCGAGCGCTACCTCGCGCTCGAGGTGCACGGTCATCGGGTCGATCTCGAAGGGCCGTTCGGTTTGCTCCGGGCGCAACTCGCGCTCGCGCTGCACGGCGAGCGGCGCGACACGGTGCTGCGCTTGATGCTCGAAGAGGTCGCGTACGCCGAGCGGCGGCAGGGCTGACGCACGATGCATCCGCTGGTTCAAGCGATCCTCGCGCCGGACGCCGCGAGCAAGGTCGGCGCGTTCGAGCGCTTCGCGCGCGACGCGAGTCTCGCCGAGCTGCTCGAGTCGGGCAAGGTGCTGCAGGGCTTTGCGGTCGACGGCGAACGCAACGCTTACCAGCGCGTGCGGGCGGCGTTCTACGCGCACGCCCTCTACCGCTACGTGCTGCCGCGGCGCCCGGAGCTGCCGCGTGCCGGCAAAATCCCGTGGCACGCCCACGAGCTCTTGCTCGAGCGTCGCTACGCCGCGGCTTGCGACGTGCTGCTCGCCGCGATGGCGGAAGCCGGCCCGAGTGACGCGCTCGCGAGCGGTCTCGCGTCCGCCTATCACGGCCTCGGTTTTCAAGTCCTCGCGGCGCAGGTGCAGCGCTCCGTGCGCGCCCTGCGCGGCAATCGCTGGATGTTCCGCACCGGCCACGCGCTCGATCTCCCGCTGCGTGTTCGTCCCGAGCTCCTCGCGACCGACGCGAGCGGGTTCCGCCAGGTGCTCGTCGAGCGGACGCCCGTGCGCATGGATCTCAGTCACAGCGGCTGGAGCGACATCTTCTTTCTCGGCATGGATTTCCCCGAGGGCGCGCGCGTCCTCAACGTGTCGGTCGATCTGGCGGTGCGCGGGCGCGACCGCGACACGCAGCCGCCCATCACCTGCTTCTTCCGCGTGATCGACGAGCCGGTGCTCCGGCTGGCGAGCGTCGACCTCGACGCCACGGCCGACCTCACCGAAGTCGCCGAGGTGTTCGACTACGCGCGCGACTATCTCGGCTTGCTCAAAGCGGCGGTCGTCGCCGCGGGGCTCGTGCCGCCCGCGCTGGAAGGCTCGGGGCAGCCGCTCAGTCTCGTGCTCGAACAGCTCGTCGGGCCGGGGCGCGGTATCGAGCTCGTGAGTCAGGTGAGCGACATTCCGAAGGGCAGCCGGCTCGCCGTCTCGACGAACCTGCTCGGCGGGTTGATTTCCCTGTGTATGCGCGCCACCGGCCAAGTGGCGGCGCTCACGGGCTCGCTCGACGACGCCGAGCGGCGCACCGTCGCCGGCCGCGCGCTGCTCGGTGAATGGCTCGGCGGTTCGGGCGGCGGCTGGCAGGACAGCGGCGGCCTCTGGCCGGGCATCAAGCTGATCGAGGGCGTGCTGGCGTCCGCCGACGACGTCGAGCACGGCTCGAGCCGCGGCCGCTTGCTCCCGCGCCACGTCATTCTCGAAAAAGACGTGGTGTCGCCGGAAGCGCGCAAGCGGCTCGAGGACTCGCTCGTGCTCGTGCACGGCGGCATGGCGGCCAACGTCGGCCCTATCCTCGAGATGGTCACCGAGAAATTCTTGCTCGGCAGCCAGCGTGAATGGGAAGCGCGTCAAGAGCTCTTGGCGACGTTCGACGCCATCGTCGCAGCGCTGCGCGCGGGCGACGTGCGCGAGCTCGGCCGGCTGACGACGCGCTCGTTCCGCGGGCCGCTCGAGACGATCGTGCCGTGGGTGACGAACGCCTACACCGAGCGTTTGATCCGCGAGGCCGAAGCCGCGCTGGGGGCCGATTTCTGGGGCTTCTGGATGCTCGGCGGCATGTCGGGCGGCGGCATGGGCTTCATCGTCGATCCCCGCCGCAAGGCCGAGGCCGAAGCGCTCTTGCAGGACAGCATGCGGCGCGCCAAGAGCGATCTCGAAACGAGCCTGCCGTTCGCGATGGAGCCGGTGGTCTACGGCTTTTCCATCAACGAGCAGGGCACGTCCGCGGAGCTCTTGTCGGGCTCGAACGCCATCCTTTCCCCCGAGTACTACGCGTTTCAGCTCCCGCGCTGGCACGAGCAGGGGTCGCGCTCGTTCTCCATCGCGCGCCGTCGTGAGCTCGACGCGTTCGCGAACGAGCATCTGCGCGGTGAGCGTGCCGAGAGCGTCAGTCGAGCGCTCGTGCGCCGGCTGTTTCCGTCCTCGGCGGCGCACACGAACGGCCCGTCGCTCGACGCGCTGCTCGAGCGTTACGGCTTCGATCCGGAGCAGCACGAGCGCATCCGGCGCGAACTCCTCGCCGGTCGCATCGGCCTCGCGCAAAATCGTCTACCCGCGGACACTGTCGTCGAGGACGTGCGCGCGCGCGACGTGACGCCGTACGCGAGCATCGGCGCGGACGCTGAAAGCATCGGACGCGCGGCGCTCGCGCGCGGTGAAGCGTGCGTCGTTACGCTTGCGGCGGGTGCCGGCAGTCGCTGGACGCAGGGTGCGGGCACCGTGAAGGCACTGCACCCGTTCGCCAAGCTGGGTGGTCGCTTCCGCACCTTCGTCGAGGTGCACCTCGCGAAGACGGCGCGCACCGGTGCGGCGACGGGAGCGGTGCCGCCGCACGTGTTCACGACGAGCTTTCTCACGCACGAACCGCTCGAGCATCTGCTCGAGCGTGAGGGCCGCTACGGTTTCACGGGCACGCTCCTGCTCTCGCCCGGCAGCTCGATTGGGCTGCGCCTGGTCCCGACGGCGCGGGACTTGCGCTTTGCCTGGGAGCAGCTGCCGGAGCAGAAGCTCGAGGAGCGCAAGCAGAAGGTACGCGACAGCGGGCGCAAGGGTCTGCTCGATTGGGTCGCGGACAAGGGCGAGGCGAGCGACTACCGCGACAACGTCGCGACGCAGTGCGTTCACCCCGTCGGGCACTTCTACGAAATCGCGAATCTCGTCATCAACGGGACGCTGCAGCGCTTGCTCGCCGCGCAGCCGTCAATCCGTCACTTCTTGGTTCACAACATCGACACCTTGGGTGCCGATCTCGATCCGCGCCTCTTCGGACGCCACCTCGAGCGGCACGCGACGTTCAGCTTCGAGGTCATCGAGCGCCGGCTCGAGGATCGCGGCGGTGGGCTTGCTCGCGTCGGCGGCCGTCCCCGCATCGTCGAAGGTCTCGCGCTGCCGAGCGACGAGGACGAGGCGAAGCTTGGCTTCTATAACTCCCTGAGCACGTGGGTCTCCATCGACCCGCTGCTGGCGCTGTTCGGCCTCACCCGTGAAACGCTCGCTGACGAAACATTGGCCCGCCGTGGCGTTCGGGCCCTGGCCGCCCGGCTTCCCACATACGTCACCTTAAAAGAGGTGAAACGACGCTGGGGCAACGCCCAGGAGGACGTGCTCATGGTGGCTCAATTCGAGAAGCTTTGGGGCGACGTGAGCGCTTTACCCGACGTAGCCATCGAATACTTCGTGGTTCCGCGTGAACGCGGCCAGCAGCTGAAGGACGTGGCGCAGCTCGACGGCTGGGCCCGTGACGGCTCACGCGAGTACATCGAGCGCATAACTGGATTCGTCGAGTAGGGCAGCCCGAGAAAAATCGACACGGTTTCACCCCTGGGGCATGCCGCAACGGCGTGAAAGGGAGTGGCGGTTTGTACGCGCCGGTCTTAAGCAGCGGGGCGACCCCATGGCAGCGACCGTCAAAGAGCATCCTTCGCGTCCGAGTTACGCACGCCCTCCGAGCGATCGCGTCCCCGCGCCTCCGGTGAGCCCTTCGGATCATCGGGACGTGTCTCAACGTCCCTCCGGGCCGGCGCCCGCACGTCCCCATCGTGGCCGGCGCTTCCTCGCTTACGTGCTGACGATTGGCGGCGCGCTCGGCCTGATCGCGCTGCTCGGGTTTCTGAAATTCTCCCAGATCTCGATGCTGATCGGTTTCGGCAAGCAGATGCAAAAAGCGGGGCCGCCGCCCGAGTCCGTGAGCACCCGCAAGGCCGAGGAGCAGACATGGGAGAACACGCTGAACGCCATAGCGAGCGTCGTGTCGGCGAAAGGCGTCGCGTTGGCGAACGACTCGCCGGGCGTCGTGTTGGCGCTTCATTTCGACTCCGGGCAGACCGTCAAGCAGGGTCAGGTGCTCGTGGAGCTCGATTCACGTGTCGAGCGTGCGCAGCTCGGTTCGATTCGCGCCCAGCTCGAGCTCGCGGGCACGCAGGCCAAGCGCTCGGAAACGCTGCTCGGCACCGGCGTCATCGCGCAAGCCGCCGCGGACACGGACTTCGCGTCGCTGAAGAACTTCACCGCGCAGCAGAGCCAGCTCCAGGCGCAGATCGACCGCAAGATCATCCGCGCGCCGTTCAGCGGCAAGCTCGGCATCCGCCAGGTGAACCTCGGTCAATACCTCGCCTCGGGCACGACCGTCGCGCTGCTCGAATCGGCTGACGCCGACTACGTCGACTTCACGTTGCCGCAGGAGAACCTGCCTTCGCTTCACGTCGGCATGAAGGTGCGTGCCTCCGAAGAAGACGTGCAGAACGCCACGGTCGAGGGCGAGATCAGCGCCATCGACCCCACGGTCGACCCGGCGACGCGTAACGTGAAGGTGCGCGCGCGCTTTCCCGGGCAGGAGGCTCGCTTCCGTCCCGGCATGTTCTTGCGGGCTTCGGTGGTGCTCTCGAACGACCACAAGGTCATCGCGGTGCCGCTCACGGCCGTCGTCCACGCGTCCTACGGCGACTCCGTCTTCGTCAACGTGCAGAAGCCGGGTCCCGACGGGAAGGATCGTCCGACCGCCGAGCAGAAATTCGTCAAGACCGGCGAGACGCGTGGTGATTTCGTGGCCGTCACGGACGGCTTGAAGGTGGGCGAAGAGGTCGTCAGCGCGGGCGCTTTCAAGCTCAGGAACGGCCTGCCGCTCAAGGTCGACAACGACACCGTCAAACTCGACCCGAAGCTCGCACCCACTCCCGTCAACCACTGAGCGGGCGAGGCACTTCGTCATGAAGCTCACGGATATTTTCGTTCGCCGGCCCGTTCTGGCGATGGTGATCAACCTCGTGATCATCATCGCGGGCATTCAGGCCGTCCGCACGCTCAACGTGCGCCAGTACCCGCGCCTCGAAAGCGCGTCGATCACGGTCACCACCGCTTACGTGGGCGCCAACGCGGACCTCGTGCGCGGCTTCATCACGACGCCGCTCGAGCGTTCCATTGCGGCCGCCGACGGTATCGACTTCATCGAGTCGACGAGCGCGCAGGGTCTTTCGACCATCAACGTGCGGCTCAAGCTCAACTTTCCAGCCGCTGACGCGCTGTCCGACGTGAGCGCCCGCGTGAACCAGGTGCGCGCCGATCTGCCGCCCGAGGCCCAGGTACCGGCCATCGCGATCGTCCCGTCGGATTCGCAGTTCGCGGCGATGTACCTGAGCTTCGGCTCCGACATCCTCGAAGCGAATCAGGTCACCGATTACCTCATCCGCATCGTGCAGCCGCGCTTGTCGGCGATCGAGGGTGTGCAGAAAGCCGACATTCTCGGCGGTCGCACCTTCGCGCTCCGCGCCTGGCTCAAGCCCGACCGTATGGCCGCGCTCGGCGTGAGCCCGGGCGCCGTCAGCGCCGCTCTCGCCGCGAACAACACGCTCGCCGCCGTCGGTCAGACCAAGGGCCAGTACGTCCAGGTGAACCTGACCGCTACGACCGACGCGCAGAGCCTCGAGACGTTCAAGAAGCTCGTCGTGCGCGCGCAGAACGGCGCGCTCGTGCGGCTCGAAGACGTGGCCGAGGTGGCGCTCGGTGCCGACGACTACGACCAGGACGTACGGTTTACGGGGCGCAAAGAGGTGTTCATGGGCGTTTGGGTGCTCCCGAACGCGAACTCTCTCGACGTCATCAAGAAGGTGCGCGCCGAGATGCAGACGATCCAGGACGAGCTGCCGACCGGCATGCGCGCCAAGATCGCCTTCGACTCCACGGACTACATCAACCACGCGATCACGGAAGTAACCCACACGCTGGTCGAGACGATCCTCATCGTGATGGTCGTCATCTTCTGCTTCCTGGGCTCGTTCCGCAGCGTGCTGATCCCGATCGTATCGATTCCGGTGTCCCTCGTCGGCGCCGTGTTCTTGATGCAGGTGTTCGGCTTCACGCTGAACCTGCTCACGCTGCTCGCGATCGTGCTCTCGGTCGGCCTCGTGGTCGACGACGCGATTGTCGTCGTGGAGAACGTCGTGCGCAACGTGGACGAGGGGAAGACGCCGTTCGAGGCGGCCATCGCCAGCGCGCGCGAGCTCGTCGGGCCGATCATCGCGATGACGATCACGCTCGCAGCCGTTTACGTGCCGATTGGCTTTCAGGGCGGACTCACGGGCGCCCTCTTCCGGGAGTTCGCGTTCACGCTGGCCGGCGCCGTGCTGATCTCCGGCATCGTCGCGCTCACGCTCTCGCCGATGATGGCGTCGCAGCTGCTCTCGTCGGATCACTCGCAGGGTTGGCTGCCGCACCTGATCGATCGCGGCTTCGAGGCCCTGAAGAATGCCTATTCGCGACTGCTCTCGGCGACGCTTTCGGTGCGCCCGGCGGTCTATACGTTTTGGATCCTGCTCACGCTCGCCGTGATCCCGCTGTACATGTTCTCGCCGCAGGAGCTCGCGCCGGCCGAAGACCAGGGCACCGTGTTCAGCGCGCTCGACGTGCCTCCGAACGCCACGCTCGAGCAGCTCGTGCCGTACGCGGAGCAGGTGAACCACGTCTTCCAATCCGTGCCGGAGTTCAGCCAGAGCTTCCAGATCACGTTCCCGCAGCAAGGCTTCGGCGGCGCGATCATGAAGCCGTGGGACCAGCGCAAGCGGAACATCTTCGATATCCAGAACGACCTGACGCCGCGCGCGGGCGCCGTCACGGGCGTGCGCGCTCCGATCTTCTTGCCGCCGGCGCTGCCGAGCGCCGGCTTCTTTCCGGTCGAGTTCATCATCGCCTCGACGGCGAGCCACACCGAGCTCGTCAAGTACGCCCAGGAGATCGTGCAGGAGGCCGCCAGCAGCGGTGACTTCGCGTTCCCGCCGATCATGGACGTGCGCATCGACCAAGCGTCGGCGCAGATCTCGATCGACCGCGACAAGGTCGCGTCGATGGGGCTCACGATGCAATCGGTCGCGAGCGATCTCAGCTCGATGCTCAGCGGCAACTACGTCAATCGCTTCACCATCGATGGCCGCAGCTACAAGGTGATCCCGGAGGTCGAGCGCGCGTCGCGCCTCACGCCCCAGCAGCTCGAGGAGATCCACATCAGCGGTCCGAACGGCGATCTGATCCCGCTGAGCACGGTCGCCACCATCAAGCAGACGATCGAGCCGCGCACGTTGAACCGCTTTCAGCAGCTGAACTCGATCAAGATCTCGGGCGTCGCGCCGCGTTCGGTCGATCAGGGTTTGAAGACGCTGGAAAAGGCAGCGGCGCGTATCATGCCGCCCGGCTCCCACGTCGACTACACGGGTGAATCCCGCCAGCTCCGGCAGGAGTCCGGCAAGTTCCTGCCCGTGTTCATGCTGGCGCTAGTCCTGATCTTCCTCGCGCTTGCGGCGCAGTTCAACTCGTTCCGCGATCCGCTCGTGGTGCTCGCCGGGTCGGTGCCGCTCGCGATGTTCGGGGCGCTCATCTTCACCTTCTTGAAGTTCGGGGGGCCGCCCGGCATGCACTTCGCGCTGACCGAGGGCTGGACGACGACGCTCAACATCTACTCGCAGGTCGGGCTCGTCACCCTCGTCGGCTTGATCGCGAAGAACGGCATCCTGATCGTCGAGTTTGCGAACGTGCAGCAAGCCGCCGGGCACTCGAAGCTCGAGGCCGTGCACTCTGCTGCGCTCACCCGCTTGCGCCCGATTCTGATGACGACGGTCGCGACGGTGTGCGGTCACTTCCCGCTGACGCTCGTGACGGGCCCGGGCGCCGTCGCGCGTAACTCGATCGGTATCGTGCTCGTCGGTGGCATGACGATCGGCACGCTCTTCACGCTGTTCGTGGTGCCGAGCCTCTACGTGCTCATCGCCGCCGATCACCAGAAGCGCCGCGCCGCGGCCGAGGCGGAGCCCGTCGCCGACGACGAACACCTCTTGCCCCCGGCGACCGAGCCCGCCTGAAGGCTCAGCGCTCGATGAAACCGGCGAGCGAGCTCGTACGGTCAGTCACGGGCGGCGGCACCATCGGATCGACGCGTACCTCGATCAGCGCGGGGCGCCGCGACGCGAGTGCGTCACGCAGGGCGTGTTGGATCTGCCCGGGGCGATCGACGACTTCGGTTCGGAGGCCCATCGCGCGCGCCATCGCCGCAATCTCGAGCGGCCGCCGGTAGGAGGCGCCACGCAGTGGGGTGCCGCTGAGCTTACGGCTCGCGTGGTACGTGATGCCGTGCATGTTGTTGTTCTCGACGATCCACACCACGGGCAGCTCGTATTCGACGGCCGTGATGAGGTCCATGCCGTTCATCGTGAAGCAGCCGTCGCCGATGATGGCGATCACCGGGTGACGCGGATCGGCGAGCATGGCGCCGATCGGTGCGACCGTGCCGTGCCCCATCGAGCCGAAGCCCAGATTGATGATGAAGCGCTGGCGGGCGCGGATGCACAGGTGATGGATATTGTTCAGCATGTGCCCGCCGATGTCGGAGAAAATCACCGCATCTTCGGGCAGGGCGTGCTCGAGGTCGCGCCGCCAGCGCGCGGGCGTGAGCGGCACGGCGTCCGACACGCGCTCCTCGGGGGACGAATAGTGTGAGTTACCGCGTTCGATCGGATGGGCGCCGCGCCACAGCGACTGCGGCAGCCGGCCGTCGCGGATCTTCCGGTGCAGGTGATAGACGAGCTCGACCAGGATGGTCTGGGCGTCGCCGACGAGCGCGAGATCGACGGGGTAGTTGCGCCCGATACGATCGACGTCGATGTCGAGCTGGATGAAGCGCCGCGAGCGCGCGAGCGCCGGGTGCCAGTTCAGCGTCGCCGTCTCGTTCAACGAAGAGCCCACCGTGAAAACCACGTCGACCTCGTCACCGAGCAGCACGTCACGCGCCGTGCGGTGCCCGGCGAAGCCGAAGACGCCGAGCGAGAGCTCGTGATCCTCGGGGAAGACGCCCTTGGCGCGCGGCGTCGTCGCTACGACTGCGGGCAACGCGTCCGCCAGGGCGAGCAGGTGTTGCTCGGCGTTCGCGATCGCGACGCCGGACCCCACGAGCAGCACCGGCCGGTGCGCTGCGTGCAGCACATCGACGGCTTGCTGTAACGCCGCGCGATCGAAGGTGCTCGTCGACGGCCGATAAGTCGCCGGATCGAACCAATCCTCGCTCAGTGGCTTTTCCCAGAAATCGACCGGTACGTTGAGGTGCACGGGCCCCGGGCGCCCGGTGAGCGCGAGTCGCAGCGCACGCCGCAAGTGCTGCGGCATTTGCGACGGGGACGCCACCATCGCCGAGTACTTGGTGACCGGCGCAAACATCGCGACGATGTCGATGTCTTCACGTGAGGTCTCTTGCGCCGCGCCCTTGCCGAGCGCCTGGCTCGCCGCCTGGCCGGTGATGACGAGCATCGGCACCCCGTCCGCGAACGCGCACGACACGCCGGTCATCAGGTTCGTCGCCCCGGGTCCCGAGGTGCCGGCGCACACGCCGAGTCGGCGTCCGACGCGCGCGTAGCCGTCGGCCATGAACGCCGCGCCCTCTTCGTGCTTCGAAACAGCGAGCGTGAGCTCGCCGTCCTCCTCGATCGCCTTGAAGAGCGGGTACAGGAGGCCGCCCGGAATGCCGAATACGACGTGCACCCCCTCGGCTTTGAGGTAGCGCAGAAATACGTCGATGACCCGGGGGACGGCGGGGTTTCCGCCCGGAAAGAGTTGGACGACTCGCGCCATTCAGCTCTTTAGCCGTGCGACGAGCGCCTCACGGTCACGATACGGCGAATGAACTCGTCGGTCGCCTGCTTGCCCGTCGGTGTCGGCTCCACCACAGCCTCACTGTCGACGGGGATGTGCGCCCAGAACGTCGCGCCGCGCCCTGGCGTCGACATCACCTCGAGCTTGCCGCCGATGCGCGCGAGGAGCTGTACCACCACGGAGAGCCCGGGGCCGGCGCCCGCTGCCGCCGCCGAGGAGACGACGGCGCGCTGCATCGGTCGGAAAACCCGACTCAAGTCGTCTTCCGAGAGCCCCGGGCCCGTGTCCGACACCTTGATCGTCAGAAAGCCCGGCGTGCCGCTCACCTCGACGACGATGCTGCCGCGCTGCGTTTGCGAGGCGGCGTTGACGAGCAGGTTGTCGACGATGCGGTTGAAGAGCGCCGTGTCGGTGCGGATCCGGTCCGGCGCCTCCCGCGCGGCGAACACGCTGACGCGCACGTCGGGGAGGTGAACCAACGCGCGCAGGCGCGTGCGGAGCTCATGCACCAGCGGCCAGGTATCGAGCGTCTGCGGCATCAGGTCGATGAGTTCGGACGCGGAAGCCGCTGTCCGTCCCACCTCTTTGAGCCGGCGCGCGAGCGCCTCGATGTCGGCATCGAGACGATCGAAGCCCGCGACGACGTCCGGGTCGACGACGCCGAGTTTGCTGCGCAGCGAACCGAGCGTCGTCTGGAGGCTGTCGAGCGGCCCGCCGAGCTGGCGCGAGCGGCCCCTCAGGTGCGCGACGCGGGGGGCCTGCAAGCGCTCGAGCTCGCCCGCGACGTCTTGCAGGGCTTGGGCCCGCTCGACGACTTCACCCTCCATCAGCTGCCCCCAACTGCTCTGACGCTGCATGAGCACGAAAAGCTCGCGGCGCGCCTCGGCTTCGTCTCGTGCGGCCTGGACGTACGCCGTGCTGATGGCCTTGTGCGCCTCACGATTGGAAGCGCTCGTACGCTGGTATTCGTAGAGGTGCCCGAGCAAGCCGCCGACGAGCGAGAAGGCGAATCCGGCAGCGACGTTCCCGTGCGTGTGGCCGAAGACGAGGAAGCTCAGGTACGCCGCGAGTCCCGCCGCCGAGCTGAGCGCCGCCGGCAGCCAGCGTCGCGGTTCGTAAACCTGCACGTCGTAGGTGCACACGTCGTCACCGCGCGCGACGCAGCGAGTCTCGGTGATGTGTGCCGGCGGCATGCCCCAGAGCGTGGGCAGTTGCTCGATTTGCCCCTGCCGCGAGAGGCACATCAGCCGGCTTTCTTTCTTCGTCGTCTCGTAGCGAAGGCGAATACGTCCGTGACCGAGTAACTCCGGCTTGAACGTGCTCATTCCCGACACGACCCGTAGGTGTCGGCAGCCGAGCTCGTATCCCAGCAGGGGTGACAGGGCGCCCATGCAGAAGCGCACGGCGCCGGGCACATCGGCCACTTTGTAGGCGCAGGCGTTCTTGAAGGTCTCGTCGTCGGGAACCAGCGTGCGAGCAGCGCTAAGAATGGCCTCGAATTGGCCGAGCGAGATCCAACGGGTGGCCGCCCAAAGGTCGTCGACTTTGACCCCACCGGCCGCGGCGACGGCGGTGATGGCGGACCCCTCGCAGTGGTCGTGCAGGTAAGCGACCAAGTGGCGCAGGAGCCGCAGATTCAGGTCGGCAGACGGATGTTGGGATGCCAACGCGTGCATATTACGGCCTTCGCTCGTTCGTGGGGGTGTCAGTAGCTGACCATCCACGTTCGCGCGAGGTGTCGGGGGTGAGTCTCGCATTGTTCCGGCCGACGGGCCGCAACAATCTGTGATCTACGCTGACAGCGCGGCGTAATGCCCGAGAATTTTACGCGGCTAGAGCAGCAGGCGCTGAGGTTTGGCCGCCGAGCGGCGTAGTCCCAAGCGCTCGGCGATTTCACCGGCCAGATTGTCGAAAAGGAACGCGACCGGAGGCGGCGCTTCTTCGTCGAGCTGGCGCAGCGGAACACCTTGCTGCGTTGCGTCCAAGAACGCCGGATGACGCGGAATGGTCGTGTCGAAGAGCCAATGGCTCGGCAGCTCGGAGAGCGCGTCTTGGAACACTCCGAGCGACGCTTGATGTCGCGTCTGCAGCATATTGAGCACGACGCCGACGATTTCGGGGCGGCGCTGATCCGGCAGGCTCGAGAGCCCTTCGCTGAAACGACCGAAGGAGCGCGCCGCGAGCACCTCGGCTTGAAGCACGCCGACGACGTGCGTCACGGCGCGCAGGATCGCGCGTGTCATGCCGAACATGCCCGCCGGCGTGTCGACGACGACGATGTCGGCGCGCGGAGCGAGCTCGGCGAACAAGGCGAGCCAGCCGCCGTTCGGATCGAGCGTCACGGCGTCGAGGTCGGGCAGCCGCGGCCCCACGGCGGGCATGAGCTTGAAGCGCGGAAGGACGGTGTCGAGCAAGGCGTCATCGACCCGCGCGCTGCCGCTCACGACGTCGAGCGCTCCGGCCTTGGCGCGACCGCGCGCGTCGATGGCCGAGAGCACGTCACCGTTCACGTCACCGTCCACGAGGATCACCGAGTGGCCGCGTCGAGCGAGGCTCAACGCCGTGTTGAGCGACACCGTGCTCTTGCCGGAGCCACCCTTCGGGCTCGCGAACGCGAGCACTTTGGACTCGCCCGCTGCCGCCACGGCGAACGCGGGCGGACGGCTGCCGAACGCGGCCGGAGCAGCTTGGCGCGGCGGCAGCGGCGTGAGCGAGCGGCGCGGTAATGCGGCGACCGGCAGAGGCGCTGCGGCGGGCGTGGGTGCCGACGCCGGGGAAGGCGGCGCGACGCCGGGATGCGTCCCGATCTCGCTCGGCGCGTAGTTGTTCGGCCGCGAATGACCGGTGGCGGTGCGCTCGGCCACCGCGTCCATCAAGAGCGTGCTGAGTGGTCCGATGGGGTCGGGCAGCTCCTGCGGCGTCTCGTCGCGAAACACGAAAAAGTCGCCTTCCGTCGTGTGAAAGAGATCGCGGAACGCCTCGCGCCCCTCGTGCTCATTCGCGCTCGCGCTCACGACTTGACCGCTCTTGACGAAGATCGTGCCGGTGCGCCCTCCGCCGAGCGAGAGCTCGACGCCCGTGTATTGGCGGCCGAGTCCGACGACTTGGAGCACGTCGGCCAAGTCGAACTCGCGCAGGCTGCCCTGCATCACTCCGACCTTCACGACGGCTCCTCGGCTCCGAGCCGTGCTTCGTCGATGCCCGCCTCCGCGAGCGAGACGAGGAGCGCCTCCTCACCCTGACGATCGGCTTGCTGGGCGCCGCGCAGCGCGGCTTCGCGATCGATGGCGGTGGAGCCGAGCCGCATCGTCTGTGCGAGCAGCGTGTAGAGCCGCGTCCAGGCCCCGCGGACTTCTTGCGTGAACGCCTCGCCGAGGCCGTAGTCCAGCGTCCAGAGCAACGCCTCGGCGACGACGGCATACGACTCCGACGGGATCCGGTAGAGGTCGGAATGGCGCCGCCCGAGCGCGAGTACCACGAGCATCAAATCCTGCTCGGGCGGCACGTCGTCGCGCCACTCGGTGTCTTTGTAGTCGAGCGAACGCACGATGAACGCGAGCATGCGCAAGAGCTTCCGCTTCTGCGCGGCGATGTCGTCGGCGAAGAGCCTCCGGTACTCGGGCTTCAGCTCGAAGAGACGCTTGTAGAAAAGGTCGGCCGCCGTGTCGGCGATCGGCACGACCAAGCGGAAGCTCTGACGGACGGCTTTGCGATCGGATTCGGTGAGCACGCGTGTCCTCCCTTCAGGCCGTGGCAGCTTGCATCAAGCCCGCGACGGCGCCGTACGCCTCCGACCACGCTTGCGCGAGCTCGGGCGTCCAGGCGTCGCCGGCGACGGAGGCGAGCGTCTCGAGCAGACTCGCGCCGACCCAGCCGTACATTTCCGGCTTCACGCCGTAACCGACGTGCTTCTGACCGAGCGCGCCGAGCTGGCCTTTCAGCCACGTGGCGTCCTCCAGGTGGTCGACGATGGCGACGAGCATGTCGCGCAGCATGCGTTCCTGCTCGGCGCGCGTGCGGCGTCCGAAGAGCGGTTCCGCTTGCGGATACTTGCGGAAGAGCACCTCGTAGAAGCGCTTCGTGACTTCGGGCTCACGCTCGACGACGAGGGCAAAGCTGCTGCGCAAGAGTTCGACGTTGAGGGCCATCTCGCTTCTCCGTTCCGCTCGCGCGTGGCGCCCCGCGGCGCGTCGAATCTCGCGCGACTCGCAGCGAGCGTAACCTGAAGGAGTCGCCCCGGGGAAGCCGGCCGAGCCGCTACTTATTTATCGACGAACGGATTTTCACCGTCGAGCGTACGGAACTCGGGCTTGCTCGCGCGCGGCTCGACGGCCTTCGCGTTCGCACGAGCGTTCGTCTCACGTTCCGGCGACGAAGCGACGAGCCGAGCGGGCGCCAAGCGCTGCCGAGTCGCCGGGCTTTTGCCCGCGCGTTCCCGCGGATTTTTCGCGGAAGCGCTCGGGCTCGCGGCGGGCGCAGGTCCGGCCGGTTTCGGCTCCGGCGCGAGGACGGCGGCCGGTCGCGGCGGGTCGGTGCGGCCGATCGGCTCGGCGCGAAGATGCAGCCAGGTGAAGGAGCCGGCCGCACCGAGCGCCGAGAGCGCCGCGGCCGTGACCCAGACACGTCGCGTCCCCGGTGCTCGCGAGTCACGCACGTCGCCTTCGTGCGGCGAGACGGAGGCAGCATGCCCGACCGTATCCGTGAGCGGAACCGCACTCGGAAAGCGCGGGAGCGTCGGATCTTCCTGGATGTAAACGTCGGGGTGCGGCGTCGGCGCGCCGCTCGGCACGCGCAGGATGCGCTCGATCGAAACCTGGGAAGCGACCGTACGAATGATCGGCCAAAACGCCCGGGCCAGCTCATCGGCCGATTGGTAGCGAGCCTCTGGTTCCTTCTCGAGGCAGCGCATCAGAATCACCGCGAGCTCGGCGGGCAGGTCCTCGCGGGCTGGGGCCGCGTAGGGATCGCTGCAGATCGAGCCGATGATATCCCCCAAAAAATTCCCCTGAAACGGGGGGTGGCCGGTCAAAAGCTCGTGCAGGACCACGCCGAACGACCAGATGTCGCTGCGCACGTCCACGCTGCCGGCACTGCGAATTTGCTCGGGCGACATGTAGAGCGGCGAGCCGAGCAGCGCCCCGTTGCGCGTCACGAGCTCGCTCACCGTGCGATCTTGGCGAGTGAGCTTGGCATTGCCGAAGTCGAGCACCTTCACGAAGTCGCTGTCGTCCTCGCGCGTCGTGAGCAGCAGGTTCGCCGGCTTGAGATCGCGGTGAACGATGCCCGCGCGGTGTGCCTCGGCGAGCGCCTCGAGCGCCTGCAGACCATAATCGAGCACCTGGTCGACGCTGAGCGGTCCTTGCTCCTGCAGCACCGCTTGCAAGTCGGTGCCCGTGAGGTGCTCCATCACGAAGTAAGGGATGCCGCTCGGCAACTTGCCCACGTCCATCACGCTCACGACGTGCTCGCTCTTGAGCCGGCTCATCGCGCGCGCTTCCCGCAGAAAGCGCGCGGCGACCTCCTGCGAGGCGGCGAGCTCCGGATGCATGAACTTGATCGCGACGAGCTGCCCGAGCACGCGGTGGCGTGCCGCCACCACCACGCCGGTACCGCCGCTGCCGACGAGCCCGGTCACGACGAACTTGTCGTCGATCACGCTGCCGGGCGGCGGCGGAAAGCCTTGCTCGAGTCGGAGCTTTGCTTCCATCGGCTTATGGCGTCGGGCTCGCAGGTTTAGCGCCGATTTCCCGCACGAGCCAGTCGGCGTGCTCCACCTCCGTCATCACCCACAGCAAATAGCGGATATCGACATGGATGCTGCGAGTGCCGGGCAGAAAGCTCCAATCCGACGCCACCGATTCGTAAGTTCCGTCGAAGGCGAGCCCGACGAGGTGACCGTCGGCGTCGAGCGTCGCCGAGCCCGAGTTGCCGTTCGTGATCTCCAGGTCCGAAAGGAAATCCACCGGCACGTCGCGTTTCGCCGCGTCGGCGTAGGGGCCGAAGCGGCGTGCCGCCGCCGCCTCGAGCAGCTCTCGGGGCGCCGCGAACGGTTCCTCGTTCCGGTTCTTCTTCACGACCTCCAAGAGCCAGGTGAAGGCGTCGCCGCCGGCCTCGGGTCCCCGCACGACTCCGTAGCTCAGGCGTAGCGTCCCGTTCGCATCGGGCGCCACGCCCGGGCCCTTCTGCGCCAGCACCGCGGCGGCGTGGAGCGGCTCGCTCTCGAGCAGACGACCGGTGAAGCGATCGGCACGATCCTCGGCGTCACGCAGGAGCGGCCGGAGCTTCACGGCCATGCGCACGAGCGGGTCCTTGCTCTTCGCGAGCTCGGCCGGAGTCGCATGGTCGAAGAGCGCGAGCCTCTGCTTTTGGTCGGCGAGCACGGTGCCGGTGTAGAGCTTCGTCACCGCTTCGCGAATGTGCTCCGGCGTCGGCTCCTTGCCCGCGATGAGGTCGAGCGCGGGCGTGCGCTCGCCGGGCGGCGTCTTCGCGATGCGCTCGAGCGCGAGTCGCAAGATCGCCTGATCGATCTTCGGGTCGTAACGCTTGTCGAGACCGGCAAGCTCGTCCCGTAGATCCGGTACGTGGCGCTCCTGGTACGGGGGGCGGCGCTCGGCGTCCGGCTTCAGGCGCTCTTCGGCCATCCGCACGATCAGCGTCGCGGCCGAAACCAGCTGCGGCATCAGGATCTCGGAGCGGAGCGCGGTGTCCTCCTCGCGCGTGCGGTCCCGCTCCGCGAAGGCCGCTTCCATGCCGGCGATCGCGGCGCCGAAGCGCCGGTGACGCTCGGCATCCTCGGCGATAAACTTGTCGAGCGCCGCGTCCTCGGTGCGCTTTTGCTCGAGCACGCCGTAGCGCGCGAAACCTTCGAGCTCACCGCGGTGCTTCGTGCGGAAGTTGCCGAAGCGCCGGATGTAGCCGGTGCTCTTGATCTTCGCGGCAGGGTCGCTCGCGGTGACGGCTTCGAGCGCCGCGGTGTACGCGTCGTACATCTGGATCCGCCGCGGGTACGTCCATTCGATCGTGTCCTCTAGCTCTTTCGCGACGCCGAGACTCGAGGTGCGTCCCGGATAGCCGGCGACGATGACGAGGTCGCCTGCGGCGAGCGGCTTCTTCGCGAGCTCGAGGTGATGGGGCGGCTTGTACGCGACGTTGTCGTCGGCGTGCTCGGCAGCGCTGCCGTCTTTCGCCACGTAGGCGCGAAACAGGGAGAAGTCACCGGTGTGCCGCGGCCAGCGCCAATTGTCGACCTCCCCGCCGTAGTTGCCGATGCCGGCGGGCGGGGCGAAGGCGAGCCGCACGTCGCGGAGCTCGAGCTTCTCGATCAGATAGTAACGAAGCCCGCCGTAGAAGCTCTTGAGCTCGCAGCGTGTCCCGTGGCCGGGCCGCTCGCACGCGGCCACGCTCGTTTTTTCGAACTTTTCCAAGGCGCGCTCGCGCACCAAATCGTCCGTGATCGGAGCGAGCGCCGCTTGGACTTCGGCGGAGACGTCGGTGAGCTTGCGCGTGACGTACACGTGCTGCGTCGGGCCCGCGAAGCGCTCGTCGGCGGAGGACTTGGCGACGAAGCCGTCGTGGAGCACGTTCGCGCCGGGCGTCGAGTTGTACTGGAGCGCCGGAACGGCGCAGTGATGGTTCGTCGCGATGAGCCCGTCCGACGAAACGAACGAGGCCGAGCAACCACCGAAGTTGACGATCGACGCGAGCAGATCCGAGAGTGGATCGGAGAGGAGCGCCGGATCGATCCGGAGTCCGAGCCGCTTCAGTGTCTCCGCCTGCGACGGCATTTGCTCGGGCATGAACAGCCCGCCGCGGTTGACGAACGTCGCATTGGGCGCCGCGGGCTCGGGCGCCTCGGGCGCGAGCTCGCCGGGCGTCGGCGGCGGCAGCGGCGGGCCGAGCGGCACGTGTTTCGGCTCCGTCGCGCATGCGAGCGAGAGCGCCCCGACTGAAACCATGACGAACGGGCGAGAAAGCACGGCCGCTGGCCGAGTCTAGTGGGGACTGTCGTCCCGCGCGTCGACGAAAGCATGAAGCCGGCCCAGGGCGTTCCTCTTTGGGCGAGCGGCCTGAAATCCTGCTAGATTGGGGGCGTAGTGCGGCGGGCTATCCCCAGACCGAACGGCGCAGAGCGAAAGACCGGCGGACCATGACCCGAAACGTTCGACGAGTGGCGGCCGGGACGATCTTGATCGCGGTAGCCTGCAACGTCTACGACCCGTCGCTCCTCGTCGGCACCGGCAACGCATCCGGCGCCACGGGTGGTACCGACTTCCCGGGCGGGACTGGCGGTGGCGGCATCGGCGGCTCGACCGGCGGCAACGGCGGGTCGATGGGCGGTTCGACCGGCGGCGTGCCCGTGGTCGGCGGCGCGGCTGGCACCGCTGCGAGTAATAGCGGCACGAGCGGCGCCGGTGGCGTTTCGGGCACGGGCGGCAGCGAAAATATTGCCGGTGAGGCCGGTGAAGCCGGCATGATGGGTGAGGGTGGTACCGGCGGAGCCGGCGGCGCCGGCGGTAGCGCGGGCAAGGCAGGCAGCGGGGGCAAGGGCGGCTCGGCGGGCACGGGCGCCGGCGGCATGGAAACGGGTGGCAGTTCTGGGGCGGGCATGAGCGGCACTACCGGAGTGAGCGGTAGCGGCGGCAGCGCCGGTTCGAGCGCGGGCATGGCCGGCGCCGGCGGCTCGGGTGGCAGCGGGCGCACCGGCTGCGCCGTGCTCACGGTTCCGCTCGCTGCGAGCGCCGACAAGTCACACTTCGATATCTCGTTTACCCCCACCATCGACCTGAGCGCCGCCACGATCACCATTCAGCTGAACGTTTCAGCGGGTAACGGCGGCATCATCGATCCGTTCGTTCAAGACGCGAGCTACCACTTTTTGAATCCGGCCAGCGTCCAGCAAATCAGTTCCTTCACGAGCGCCGGGTGGACGAAGCCCATCGTGTGGAACGTCGGTACGGAGCCACCGCGATCCACGAGCATCGCCAAGGGCACGATCAAGCGTATCGGCATCGAAATTTCCGCCAACAACGCGTCCGCGTCGACGCTCGCCAACACGATCGCCTACGTGGACTCGATCACGATCGACACGCCCACGGAAAGCCTCACGTTCGACGCAAGCGGCTCGGTCAACGGAACGCTGAGCGGCGATCCCTCGAATACGTCCATGTGGGTCAATAGCGCAGACACCCCTGTGGCTAACACGACGGTCAGCTGGCAGGACGCCTGCCCGTAGCCCGAGCCTCGCCGGCGTGGCCGCCGTGCGCGAACGTTTCGTGAAAAGGCTGCCCCGGCTTTGCCTACGCGCGCGTGCGCCGTGGTAGTACGCTTGCCTAATCGTGCAGTGCGTCCGCTGTCACCGCGAGGTTCCCGATGGCCCCGTGTGCGTCGCCTGCGGCGCGGCCGTGTCCAGCGGCGGCGACGCGGAACCAGCGCCCCAACCGAAGTCGCAGAGTGCGGGCAGGCCGGGCAGCGGCCAGCGCCGGAGTCCGCTCGGCAACCCCGAGCGCCGGCAGACCACCGTCCTCTTCTGTGACCTGGTTGATTCCACGAGTCTCTCCGTCCGGCTCGATCCTGAGGATTTGCGCGAGGTCCTGCACGCGTTTCGCGACTGTGCCCGGGACGTCATCGCCCGCCACGCAGGCTTCATCGTCAGCTACATGGGTGACGGGGTGCTCGCTCTCTTTTCGTATCCCGTCGCGCACGAGGACGATGCCGCGCGTGCAGTCCGCGCGGGTCTCGAGCTCGTCTCCGCCGTGAGCACGCTCGACACGCATCTCGACGTCAAGCTGCACGCACGGGTGGGACTCGCGACCGGCGTCGTCGTCATCGATCCGCTGCTCGTGTCGGGGACGTCGTTCGACGAAGTCGTGTTCGGCCAAACGACGAACCTCGCGGCGCGCCTGCAGTCCGGCGCCGCGCCCGACACGGTCGTCATTTCCGAGGTCACCAAGCGTCTCGTCGAGGAGTCCTTCGAGTGCAGCTCGCTCGGCGCGAGCACGCCCAAAGGCTTCGACAAGCCGGTGCCGCTCTGGCAGGTCCTGCGTGAGCGTCGCGAGCAGGACGCCGCGGCGCGCGCCCCACGCCGCTCGGCGGATCTGCCGCTCGTGGGCCGCGAGCAGGAGCTGGCCGCGCTCCTCGGGGCGTGGCAAGCGGCTCGGAACGGCTCCGGACAGCTCGTGGTGATCCAAGGCGAGGCAGGCGTCGGCAAATCGCGCCTGATTCACGAGCTCCGGCAGCGGCTCGCCGCCGAGCCGCACTCGATCCTCCGCTATCAATGCGCGCCTCGCTTTCAGGACTCGGCGCTCTTCCCGGTCATCCGCCAGATCGAGCGCGCGTCGGCGATCCTGCCCGACGATACGCCGGACTCGAAGCTCGACAAGCTCGCCGACTTCGTCGTGCGCACGAACTCGAGCTCCGACGACGGACTCACGCGCGTGCTCGCGTCCCTCCTCGACATCCCGTTCGGCGCGCGCCTCTCGCCGTTCAGTGATTCGGCGGAGCGGCTGAAGCAGCGCACGTTCTTCGCGCTCAAGCAGCAGTTCTATTCGGCGGCGCGCGTCGCGCCGTTGCTCGTGCTCGTCGAGGACCTGCACTGGGCCGATCCGACGACCATCGAGCTCTTGCACGAGATCGTCGCGAGCATCGCCGAGCGCCCCATCCTCGTCCTAATCACGGTTCGCCCCGGCGCGAGCGCCGATTTGCCGAAATACCCCACGACGTTGCTCGATTTGGCGCGGCTCGACCATGCGGAGTCGGAGCGGCTCGTGCGCGAGCTCACTCGCGACAAACCGCTCGCTGCAGCGACCGTCGAGCACATCCTCGCGAAGGGCGAGGGCGTCCCGCTCTTCGTCGAGGAGCTGACGAAGGCGATGCTCGAGGCGGGGGCGCTGTCACCGGAAGGGGGTGGAGCGCGCGGGCCGGAGCTCGGCGCCATCCCGTCGGCGCTTCAGGATTCGCTCGCGGCCCGTCTCGATCGCATCTCCGACGTGAAGGACGTGGTGCACGTGGCGTCCGCCATCGGTCGCGAATTCACGCGCGATCTCCTGGCTGCCGTCCTCGAGGTGCCCGAAGCCGAGGTTGCGAGCGCGCTCACGACGCTCGCCGAAGCGGACATCGTGCGCGTGCCGGCGGACGCGCGCGCCGCTTGTAGCTTCAAGCACGTGCTCTTGCAGGACGCCGCGTACGCGATGATGCTGCGCAGCACGCGCCGCGAGCTTCACCAGCGGATCGGCGCCGTACTCGAGGAGCGCGTGCGCGAGGGGCGCGCCGAAGACCCGGCCGTGCTCGCTCACCATTTCCGCGAGGCGGGCGCGTTCGAGCGCGCGATTTCGTATCTACGCGAAGCCGCGCGGGTCGCTTCGGCGCACGCCGCGCACATGGAGGCGCGCAGGCACTTGCTCCGCGCGCTCGAGCTCGTGGCACGGCTCGAGCCGTCGCCGCTCCGCGACGAGCACGACATCGATCTCTCCGTCGCGCTCGGCCTCGCGACTTCGGCGACCCAGGGTTACGCGGCGCCCGAGGTGGAGGCGGCTTACCGTCGCTCGCTCGAGCTCTGCCGCAAGCACGCAAACCACGCCGTGCTTTTTCCGGCGCTCCGCGGCCTCTGTACCTTCTACATCGTGCGCGCCGAGCTCGGGACTGCGCGCGACCTCGCCGAAGAATGCGTGCGCGTCGCCGAGCAGAGCGGCAGCCCCGCCGATCTGATCGAGAGCGCAACGGCCCTCGGCTACACGCTCGTGTATCAGGGCGCTCTCGCGGCGGGCCGCGAGCAGCTCGAGCGCGCGATCGCGCTCTATCGCGCTCACGACGGTGAGACGCTGGCATACCCGTCCCTCCAGGACCCGGGCGTCGCGAGCTTGTCGCTGCAGGCCATCGTCGCTTGGATGATGGGCGAGGTGCACCGGTCGGAGCGCGTGCAAGCGGAGGCGCTCGAGCTCGCGGAGCGGCTGCTGCGTCCGTTCAATCGCGCCTACGCGCACGCTTTCGCGGCGCTCCACGGCAATGCGCGCGGGCGTTTCGCCGAAGCCGCGCAACACGCCGCGCGCGGCGCCGCGATCGCCGAGGAGCACGGTTTTCCGGTGTGGCTCGGTGCCGCCAGCATGCACGGCGCCATCGCGCGCGGCAGCGAAGAGCCCGCAGCGTCGATTCCGCTGCTCACGCACATGCTCGGCCTCTGGCAAGCGGGCGGCGCCGAGCTCAACCGCCCGTTCTTCCTGTGGGGGCTCGCCCTCTGCCAGCGCGCTGCAGGCGACATGGCGAGTGCGCTCGTCACGCTCGACGAGGCGGACGCGCAAGCAAAGCGCTCGGGAGAGGCCTTCCTCTCGTCCGAGCACCACCGGCTACGAGGCGAGATCCACGGCGCCGCGAGCGGCGGCACCGATCCGCGCTTTCGCGAAGAGATTCTGCGCGCCGCCGCGGTCGCGCGCGAGCAGGGCGCCTGCGAGCTCGAGCTTCGCGCGCTGCTCAGTCTCGGTGAGCCGCGGCCGGGTCCTGGGACCGCGGAGCTCGCGAGGATTCGGGAGCTCTTGGCGAGGGCGCGCGACGCGGGGGAAGACCACGAAGAGCTGAAAGCGGCCGAGTCGAGACTCGTCGCGAGCTAGAGCGCAGCGTCGTTCACGCGAGCGGGTCGAGGACGCGGACGCGAAAGTCGCAGCTGGCGCGATACCAACTGCCCGAAGGGACGAGGACGTGCGCACCCAGGCCGAATTTCCCTTTGAGGCCGAAGGGGTCGCTCGCGCCGAAGTCGAGACGCGCGCGCGTGGGCGGCAGGTTCACGTCGGCGTTCTGGATGATGTAGTCGCCCTCGAGGATTTCGACGTAACACGCCTTGTGCGGCGCGCTCGCGTCGCCGAAGCGCTTGAGCAGCACGGCGCCGAAGCCGTAGTCGAGTCCGCGCAGCCACGGGCCGACGACGGTGCCGAAGTCGGCCGAGCCTTGCAGTGAGTCGAGGCCCCACCACGGATGCGCGCGCGTGCCGGCGCGCTTCTGTTTCGACGCCGGATGCGTCGCGCTCGCGGCGCGCGGCTGATCGTCGCGCTCGAAATCCAGGCCCCAAAAGCTCTGGTCGCGGCGGCAGTCGATGGTGAGCACGTCGGCGACGACGCCCGCCCGGTCGCGCGAGCGGACCGAGCACGCGGCGAGCTCGCCGTCCTCGACGTAGCGCGTGAACGTGGCGAGCTCCTTGGGGTAGCCCATGATTTCGCGGCCGGAAATCAGCGACCAGGTGCTGTCCACGAAGACGAAGGGACAGAACATGGCGGGCCTTTTCGCGATTCGCGAGCCGCGATCCACGCGCCCGACGAGCACGCGAAAGACGAGCTCGTGCTGTCCCGCGCTGTCGTCGATCGTGAGGTGCGGCGGCGGATTGGCGGCGACCATGGAGCCGTAGTCGATGTACTCGAGGATGACGTCGGAGCTGACGGGCTCGTAAACGTAGCTGCGGTCGGGGTAGGGATCGTTCAACTGCGCGTCGATGATGCGCTTCAGCTGCGAACGGGCCGCGGGCACGATGAAGCCGGTGAGGCTCACGTTGCGGAAGTCGTACTCGGGCGCGAACTGCGGGTCGCCGCCGCGAAAGCTGAAGGGCGCGCGCTGCTTGACGGATGCAGGTGACGGCTTCCGCGTGGCGGGTATCGAGAAGGTGAGTCCGAGCCGTCCGACGGAGTAGCCGTGGTGCACTTTCACCGCGGCCGGGCCGTCGCCCGTCGCGCCCGGCGGGCGCTGGCCGAGACTCGTCGCGAGCGGCAGGCTCCGGTAGTCGTGGATCGTGAGCTCTACCTCGGGATCGGCGTGATCGGCGCTCTCGTGGAGCGAGACGTCGCCGAGAATCAGGTCGCGAAAGCAGGCGCGGCCCGGCTCGATCGCGTCGCGAATCTGTTTGAGCTGCACGAATGGAAAGGGTCCACTCGCGGGGGCCTCCGCCGTCAGCCACTCGTTCGCAAGGTCGCGCCAGGCGATGCGCGCGCTCGATGGCCCGTTCGCGCCGTGCCGCCAGCTCATGCGCGCGACGACGCTCTTTGCGACCGTATGTGACGTCGCGGTCAGCACGTCCGTCTCGACGGAGACGCTGCCGCTCGCGCCGAAACCGCCGCCCTGCGCGAGCGGCGGGTCGAACACGAAGTGCGCGGCGAGCGCGGGGAAGCCGAAAATCTCCCGTCCCACGGTGAGCGCGGGGATTCGCTCGATGTCGATGAACGCGTGCGAGACGGCCGCTCGCACCTCGCCGCCCGCATTCCGTACGAGCATGCGGAAGCAGAGGAACCACCAGGGCGTTTCGCCTTCGACGCGACCGAAGTCGAAGAAGAGCTCGCTCGAGGCCGGTGCCCACTCGCTCGCGTCCCCGAACAGCGTCCGGCCGAGCGCGGCGAGTGTCGCTGCGTCGCTCTGGAACGTCCCGCCGAGGACGCTCACTTGCGGTAGTGCGTACGGAGTCGTCGCCTGGAAGTCGCTGCCCGAGCTCGGCGCAAGCGTCGCGCGTGGCGAGAGCGGGGGAACGCTCGGCCGGCGCGACGGCGGCGGCGCGCTCGGTCGCGAGTCGGGCCCCCGTCCCGCCTCGAAGCTCACGCGGACTGCTCCACCGTGTCTCGATCGCGCCGGCGCGGCAGTCCTCGATATTTGAGTAGCCACTCGCCCCAGCCTTCCGTCGCGCCGAAAGCTGCGTTTCCGTCGATGATGCCGCTCGGCAACACCCACGCGGGACTGACGACGCCTCGCTCCCCGGACCGCGTCGTGCGCAGCGTCTCCGCGAGTTCGAGCGCCTTGTCGACCGTGAAGTCGTAGCTGTTCTTCGTGGAGAGGCGTAGCTCCACTCCGCGCCGGTACCGGTCTTCGACCTCGACGACGAGCTGCTGGCTGGCCGCGTCGCGCTCTTCCGCGCGCGGACCCTCCGGCCACATCGCGAGCACGCGATCGACGACGAGCTTCAAGGGTCCGCTGCGGAGCGCGAGCGCGAACTCGCCGCCGAGCTCGTAGGCCGTGCGCTCGAGGCTGCTCGCCTCGAGGTACGCTTCGACGTTGGGCACGGCTTGCGCCGGCTCCCAGCGACCGCGAAAGGCGCGCGCGGCCGTGGCGCCCGCGGTGAGCGTGTCGGCGAGCGACATTGCGGTGCAGATGCGCGGCTGATCCCGCAAAAAATCACGCTCTTCACCGAAGCTGAACGAGCGCACGAGCGTCCCGACCGGGTAGAATTCGTCCTTGCCGTTGCGCAGGATGCGCACGCCGTCGCGCACGCAGTCGAGCATCGTCCGTACGCTGCCGCGGGAGACGACCGGCACGCGCGAGAGCGCCACCCGCACGCTGTGGGGTTTACCCATGCCGCGCTCGCGCGCACACGTGACCGCGTCGCGAATCAAACAGTCCGACGCGAGCACCGTGAGCCCGGCGCCCGGCACGATCAGCGTGTCGTGCTTCTTCGCTTCCTGATCCAGCTCCCCGTCGAGCTCGCGGAAGACGTCGTACTCGCCGGAGATGTCGACGTAGTGCGTGTTGGTTTTCACGCAGGCGCGCGCGAGCGGCAGCGAGGTTTCCACGAACGGCCCGGCCGCGTTCAAGACGACACTGACGTCCGCGAGCGCGCTGTAGAGAGCCGCGTTGGGCGAGGGGCGGGGTGCCGGCTGGGGCGCGGCCGCCATTTTTCGCAGCTCGTCCGGTCCCGGAATCGGTCGCTTTGCGTCCGCGTCCAGGCGGCGTTGGCGCTCGGCGGGCGTCTCGAGCCCGATCACGCGGTACGGCAAGTCGAGCTCGTCCGCGAGACTCTCGAGCCGTTCGCGCCGGCGCGCGCCGAGCACGACGGGCAGCTTCCTGCGCGCCGCTTCCTGCGCGAGCAAGCGCCCGGTGTAGCCGGTCGCGCCGTAGATGAGCAGACGCTCCTTCATCGCTTCACGCCTCCCGTTCGAGGACCCAGCGCACGAGCCCGTGGATGAACTCCTTGTCCGCGGAGTCCGGCCGGTCACCGAACACGATTTCGAATTCGCGCAACGCCGCGCCGGCAAGCCCGCGCGCAACCGCACGCGCGTGCTCGATCGAGCCGCGCTCGTCCATGGCGGCGCGGAGCCACTGGATTTCGCTCGCGCTCCGCTCGGCGCGCGGCAGCGCAAAGAGCCGTGCGAGTCGTGCGCGTTCGGCCGCTGAGGCGTGGGCATGGACGTGACACGTCATCAGCGTGCGTTTGCCCTCGAGCAAGTCGCCGTTCAGCTCCTTGCCGTACGCTGCGCCGGCGGTGAGGTTCAGCACGTCGTCCTGGATCTGGAAGGCGGCGCCGAGAAAGAAGCCGAAGCGGATGAAAGCATCGAGATCGAGCGTGTCGCGGCCGCCGATCAGCGCGCCCACGCGGCACGGGTGAATGGTCGCGAGCCAGCAGGTCTTTTTGAGGACCATGAGCAGGTAGTCCTCCTCGCCGATATCCATCCGGTTTTCGTGGCGCCAGCCGAGCTCGAGCGCCTGGCCTTCGGCCGACTCCCAAGCCATGCGCTCCGTTTCCTCGAAGATGCGCACGCTCAAACGCGTTCCGAGGCGCGCGGAATTGGCTCGGAGCGGGCGCACGCTGAGCAGACTCAGTGATTCACCGGCGTTCAGCGCGAGGCCGATGCCGTGCACTTTGTGCAGCGTAGGGCCGCCGCGGCGTTCGTCGCTCTCGTCCTGGATGTCGTCGTGGATCAAGAACGAATTGTGCAAAAGCTCGATGGCGACGGCCGAGCTCACGGCATCCTCGAGCTCCGCGCCGAAGACACGCGCGCTCGCCAGACAGAGGCTCGCGCGCATCATCTTACCGCCGCGTTTGGGGTAGTCCCCGAGGAGACCGTAGAGATACGGTTCGGGGTCGCCATCCGGCAGGTAGGTGAGCAGCGCGCGGCGCGTGAGCTCGCCGTAGCGCGCGAGGAGCTCGGGAATCGCGTGCGAATCCGGCAGCCGCTCGGGGCTCGCTGCGCTCGCGAACGCGGCGGCGCTCATGCTCGGCCCGCGGACGCCGGCGCGGCGTCGCTCACGGTCACCGAAATCGTACCGAGCGGCCGCTGCGTGACGGGATCGATCGCATAGCCGCGGTAGCTGCCCGCCGGGTCATCGCTTTGCACGATGACCGAGAGCACGAAGCCGCGCCCGTCGTCCGGCTTGAAGCTCACGCCGTGCAGCGCGTGCGCAGGGTCGCCCTTGAGGTACAGCGGATAGACATCAGGGCATTCGCGCAGCGGTTCGTCGAGCTTGAGCGAGACGCGCGTCGGTCGTGACGAGAGTACTTCGACGGGCACCGTGTGGCTGTGTTCGTCCGTCTTGCGTGGGCGCGCCGGTTCCGCCTGGCGCGCGGGCGCTTCGCGCTGTTCCGGCTCTTCCGCGGCGCCGCGCCGCGCGCTCTCTTGGCGCGCGAGGTTCCGCAATACCGCCTGCGGCTGGGTCGTCGTTTCGGCGAGCTCGACCAACAAGACGCCGACTTGCTTGGCGAGCCGCACGCCTTGCTCGACCAAGTCGCCGAAGTCGCCGCCGTCGTTGCGTGAGGACGCCCCGCGGAGCTTGCGCGCGAATTCCTGCCCTTTGGCGATCTGCTCGTCCGCGATCTTGTAGCCGAGCTTGACCGCTTGAATCACCACGTCCTCGCTCGACGTGAGCGGCCCGCCCGTGCGCGGTGCCGGACGGCGTGCCTGCGGATCCGAACGGCGGTACGCCGTGGTCGCGTCGCGCAGCGGCCCGGTGCGGCGTAGCGCGGGTCTCTTCGGGCGTTCCGGATCCTGCATGGACGTGTCTCGCGGGGCTAGGGGTGGTCGTAGCCGATAATGTCTTCGAGGGCGGGGAGCGAACTCAGAGCGTGCGACGCGAGCATGCCGGACATGACCGCCGCTTCGACGCACCCCTCGTTGAAGCCGCAGTCGGTCCAGTCACCGGCGACCGTCAGGTTGTCGTAGCTCGCGTCGAGCGGTGAAATTCGATACTCGAGCGTGCCCGGTCGCGCGAGGACGTAGCGGTCCGAAACCTTGACGTTCACTGCGAGGCACTGCCGCTCCAAAATCGCGAGCTTGTCCCGGTGCGGCACGCGACCGGGGTTGGCGTGAGCGGGGTTCATCTGTCCGGGCGTCGCCAAGAGCGCCCAGCGGAAGCCGCGCGTGTCCTGGTCGCGGGCTGCGGGCCAGAGCGCAGGGAGCACGTGGTCGAGATAGTGGACCGCGCGCTCGCACGCGGCGCCGCGCCAGAGCGCGATTTGATCCGGGCGTGGTTCGTCTCCCGGCGTGAACCCTGCGGGCAGCTTGCTCGGCTCTTCGCTGAGCACGCCGCACAGATAGGCGAGCCCCGCGGGCGGCGGCTCCGCGTCCTCTTCGGCGATCACGTGGGTCATGTCCGACCAGGTGTCGAACGCGCCGCGCAGGCCGGCCACGGTGATCGGCGTGGGCGTGTCCGTCAGGTTCTCGAGCCCCTCGTTGAGCCAGAGTTGCAGCGCCTGCGTCGGCACCGTCTTCACGTTGTCCACCATCGCGCGCCAGCGCGGGTCGCTCGCGACGAGCGTCTTGCACGCGTGAGGCACGGCGCCGACGCTGAGCCCCAACACGACGAAGTCGAAATCACGTCCGAGCTCGAGCGTTCGCCGGTCTCGCTCCGGCTCCTCGCGAAACTTCGGATCGCGCAGCTGGAGCTCGAGGTATTCGTCGTCCTCGCGCTCGTTGATGCCCACGAGCTGCGAGTCTTGCGGTTTCGCCGGCCAGCAGCCGTCTGCGTCGAGCGGATAATATTCGTCGTCCGCGACCGCGCCTACGAGCTCACCGCCGTGCGTGAACGATCGGCCGCGGCGCACGCGCGCCTGCACGTCGAAGTGGAGCCCTCTCACGAAGCGCGAGCCGCCCTCTTCTTCGCCGAGCTCGACGTCGGTGAGCCGGTGGAAGAACTCGAAGCGCACGCCGCGGAGCTTCAGAACCTCGTAAAGCGGTGAGAAAACCGCGTCCCCCATGCCGGCGCGCATCTTCCAGAACATCGCGCCGCGGTACGTGAAGAACATGCGCAGCGCGCCGCGCAGCGCTTGACCCGCGGCGAGGCCCGGCTCGTCCGCCGCACTCGGGCTCAGGTCCTGGCCGTCGTCGTCGAAGATCCGCGAGTCGACGAAAGCCATGTTGTAGAGCCCGCGCACGAAGGGCGAACGGAGTGCGCGCTCGGAAGCGCCGTGGCGCCGGAGCCAGGCACGACAATCTTCGTCGTTGATGGCGTCGAGGCCGCGCGGGTCCGTCAAGAGCTCGTCGCGCACGATACCGACGATGATCGTCATGACGAGATCGATCAGTTCGAGCTTCGGGCGGATCTCGTCGTCGAGGCGCAGCAGGTTCGCGGTCTCGCGCTTGACGTTGTCGGCGACGGCTTCGGCGAACTTGAGAACGCGGAAATCGTTCTCGGGCAGCGACGCCGCGCCCGACAGCGCGACGTTCAGCACGGCCATGGCCTCGTAGAGGGCGCCCGCGCCGGTGAGCATGCCCGTCCGGAGCAGGCTCGCGATTTTATCGACCACGGCGCGCGGCGAAACCTCCGAGAATTCGAGCTCTCGCTCGGCCGCGTCGCGCTTTTCCGCGGGCGTCGCCGTGAAGGTGCTGCGTACGAGCGCCCGCAACAGATCGATGCTGCGCGCGACGTAGCCGGAGAGCGAAAATGGATTCGTGCCCGGCGCGAGCGGGTCACCGGGTAGCCCTTCGTTCGCGGGGAAGTTTGCGGTCCACGCGCGCCAAAAACCGCGCGACTCGTCGGCGAGTCCGATCCACGGGTCCGCGAAGAACGCTTCTTGCCAATCCCCGTAACGTGATTGCCGCTCCCCGGGTCGCTCGGCGTAATTGAGCGCGAGCTCCGCGTATGCGTCACGCACGAGTCGAAACGCGTTCTCGTAGAAGCCCATCCACACGTGGAGCCCGTGCTCCTCCGTGCGGTTCCATTCCGTGCGATTGCGGCCGGACGCACCCTTGCCGCCGAGCCGCCAGCCGAGCTGGTACACGGTAACGTCGAACTTTGCGCCGTCTTCGCGATCAGGGCGCGTGAGCTCGAACGCAGCGCTCAGCGCCGCGCACCCCCCGCCTACGATGGCAACCTTCGGCGGGCGCATACGTTTGTGAGGCTCGAACGCTAGTTCGCGCCTCCCGCGCCCGCAATGGTTCTTTCGTGCGCGTTTACGCGTGAATTTCGCGCAAATTTCGCGCGAGTCCCAGGGCCGGTCAGCGCGTCGGTGCGGGAGGATCGGACAGGCGCGCGTCGGTTTCGCGAAAGAGCGTGGCGAGCGAGCGCACGAACGCGCCGAGCCACGGATTCTGATCGAGCTCGTGATTGAGCGAATCACCGCCGATGATCTTCACTTTGACGGCGTCGGCCGCCTGGATGGTGGCAGTGCGCGGGCCACCCGCGAACACCGATATTTCACCGAACACGTCGCCGGGGCCGAGCGTGCGCACCATCTCGCGCCGTCCGGAGAGGTTCTTCCAGACCTGGCAATGGCCTTCTTCGATGATGTAGGCGCTCTCGCCGACGTCGCCTTCTTTGACGATGACTTCGCCGGGGGCGAACGACCGTGTTTCGAACCAGCCGCCACCGCGCATGAATTGTTCGAGATCGGCGCGCACCGAGGCGATGTCGGCGTGGCGTTGCTCGCGGATCGGGTGCAACGCCTTGCGCGTGATGCGCCGGAGCTCTGGCGGCAGCCGAGTCCACGCGCCGGTGCCGTCCGGGAGCTCGATGGGCTCCTTGCGAGCGGCGATGTTCGGCAGCGAATCCCATTCGTTCGGTGGCTTGCCCGTGAGGATCTCGCAGAGGATCGCGCCGATGCCGAAGATGTCGGTCCGCGCGTCGATTTCCTCGGTGCGACCCCAGAGCTGCTCCGGCGCCATGTACGCGGGCGTGCCGCGTACCGGATCGCCGCCGTCGTCCGGGCCGGTGACGCGAATCAGCGAATCGCGGTCGCTCGCGATCAGGTGCTCGATCGAAAAGCGGCGACCCGGCGCGGATTCCGGTGTGAGGCCGTGCTTCTTCGACTCGAGGAGCGCGACGCCCCAATCCATCAGGTAAACCTGGCCGAAGTCGCCGACCATCACGTTGTCGGGCTTCAGATCGCAGTGGTAGACGCCGCGACTGTGCGCGTACTCGAGCGCGTCACACAGCTTCAAGACAATCGCAACGAAACGTTGAAGCCCGATTGGATCCTGGGGTGCGCTGGTGGGCGCTCGCAACAAGTCACCGAGGGTACGGCCACGGATCAGTTTCATGACGATGAACGGCTCGTGCCCGTCGTCGCCCACGTCGTAGATGGGAACGATGTTCGGATGCTCGAGCTGGCCCGTGATCTGAGCCTCTTCCTCGAACTTGATGGCGACGCGCTCGTCTTGGAGGAGCTCCTCACGAAGCGTCTTGATCGCCACACGGCGGCCGAGAAATGGGTCGAGCGCGGACTCGATCAGCCCCATTCCGCCACGATTTACTTCGCGGAGGAGCTCGAAGCGCAGTCGCCGCCTCGTTTCGAAACCATCCGGATCGGACACGCCGCCTAGCTCTTCCCGCCGGCGTGGGGAAATCGCCGCGGGTACCCAAGATAGTACTATCCATTGAGCGCGGCGTCGGCCCGAACGTGCGTGACGGAAAAATGAACGACACCCCCGCGGTCCAAAGCATGATGCCCGCAACGCGCATGTGATTTCTCGCCCCAATTGCGGCAGTTTGTGCGTTGACAGCCAAAGCTTGCGAGGGCTACGGGAGGAGCCCCATGTTCGCCTCCCGAGCGAAGCGCTTTCTCGCAGGCGCCCTGGTACCGTCGGCCGTCGTCGCTGTCGCGGCAGCGACCGGCGGCTGCAGCACCACGCAAATCGCTGCGGCCTCCACGGTGGGCATCATCGGGCAAGCCTGGCCGGCCATCGAACGCTACGAGGATCCGGATCTGGCCGAAGAGGCGATCCCGGCCTCGATCGCGACGATGGACGGCCTGCTCGAAATACGTCCGAAGGACACCGAGCTCCGCCTGATGGTGGCGCGGGCTCTCGGCTCGTACGGATTCGGCTTCATGGAGGACCACATGGAAGCCGCGCTTGCCAACGACGACGAGAAGGGCAGCGAGCACTTCCGCAAGCGCGCGGCTCTGGCCTACGGGCGCTGTCGCGATCTCGCGCTCGGCAACCTGACCTTGTGGGAGGACGAAGGCGGTGGCGCGCAGGCCCAGCTCAAGAAGGGAGTGCCCGCGTGGACGGACTACCTGAAAAAGTTCGACGACGCGGAAAAGGTCGTGCCCACGCTGTTCTGGGGCGCCTACTGCTGGGGTCGCTATATCGGTGTGAACCGCGACGACATGAATGCCATCGCGGATTTACCGTACGCGAGCGCCCTGGCTGATCGCGTGCTCGCGCTCGACCCGACTTACTACGGCCATGCGCCGCATGCTCTGCGTGGCGGCTTGCTCGGCACCGTCCCGGCGCAGCTTGGCGGCAAGCCCCAGGAGGCAAAGAAGGAGTTCGAGGCATCCATCAGCGCCACCCAGGGTAAGAACCTGATGTACCTCGTGATCGAAGCTCAGATCGTCGCCGTGGCGCTCCAGGATCGCGCGCTTTACCAGAAGCTTCTCAACACCACGCTCTCTGCGCCGGTCAACATCGATCCGGACCAGGTTCTCGTGAACCAGCTCGCCAAGCGGCGCGCCGAGCGCTATCTCGCCCAGACGGACCAGCTCTTCGCTCCCGAGGAGCCGCCCGCGGCGCCGGCACCAACCGCACCCGCACCCACCCCCGCCCACTAGACCGCCGTTCGTTAGAAGAAACCTCCAGCGTCGTCCGTCGATCCAGGGCCAGGCCCGCGCCACGGCACGCTCGACGGGAGAGCACAATCGGATGATCAAGAAAACGCACCCCTTCTGGCCGATCGCTCTGGTTCTGACCCTGCTCGGGTTTTCGGCGCGCGGCATCGCCGACGAGAAGCCCACCGTCAAGACGATCTCGATCGCCACACTCGCGCCGCCCGGCTCGACGTGGATGAAGGTGTTCGACGCGTGGAACCGCGAGGTGCGCCGTCGTTCGAACAAGACGCTCGAGCTCCGCTTTTACCCGGGTGGCGTGCAGGGTGACGAGGCGGAGGTCATCAAGAAGATCCGCAGCGGTCGTCTCGACGGCGCCGCCGTCACCGCGGTCGGCCTCTCGCAGATTTACCGGCCCGCGCTCGTCTTCGGGATGCCCGGCATCTTGAAGACCTATGCGCAGCTCGACGCCGCGCGCGCCGCGCTCGCGCCGGAGATGAATCCGAAGTTTGCCGAGTCGGGCTTCCAGATGCTCGGTTGGGCGGACGTGGGTTGGTCCTACGTCTTTTCGACGCAGCCGGTGTCGAAGCCGTCGGATCTCAGCACGCGCAAGCCCTGGGTGTGGCGCGAGGACATGGTGCTACCGGCGCTCTACAAGGTCGTCAAATCGAACCCGGTGCCGCTGCAGCTGCCCGAAGTGCTCGGCGCGCTCCAGACGAACCGCATCGATACGTTGATGGCGACGCCCGTGTCGGCGCTGGCGTTCCAATGGAACACCCGCGTTTCGAACATGCTCGATTTGCCGCTGACGGTCGTCATCGGCGGCACGGTGCTGGGGCAAAAGCAGTGGGATTCGCTCACTCCCGAGCAGAAGACGATCATGACCGAGACTGCGGCGCAATTTCACACGCTCGCGCGCAAGAACCTGCGCGCCGACGAGGAGAAGGCGCTCGTGACGCTCAAAGAGCACAACATCAAGATGAACGCGCCGAGCGAGGCCGACAAAGCCGAGTGGCTGAAGCTCGGCGCCGAGGTGCGCAAGCAGCTCGCCGGCCAGATCGCCGACCAAGCGCTCATCGATCGCGTCTCCGCGTTCGGCAAGTGACCTCGTTCCATCACTAACTAATCCGACCGATCTAGTAGTCGTTTAGTTAGCGATCGCAGTAGTCTCTCGCGCGATGGCAGGCGCTGCCCCGACCGCGAGACCAGCACCCTTCTTCCGTCCGCTCGACGTTCTCGATCGCGGCATCCTGCTCGCCGAAGCGAGCCTGAGCCTGGTCGTCGTCGCGGTGATGGTGCTCGTCGCCTTTGCCGACTCGCTCGCGGCGCTCTTGCACTTGCAAATAGCGTGGCTGCACGCAGCGCCCGACGTGCTCATGCACGGCTGCATCTGGGCCGCGCTGCTCGGCGCCAGCTACGCCACGCGCGAGCGACGGCATCTCGCGATCGACGCGCTCGGCCGCCTCTTGCCCGATCGGACGCGGCGCGTCGTGATCGCGATCGCCGCGGCGTTCGGTGCGGTCGTGTCGTTCACGCTCGCACGCGGGCTTTACCTCACGCTGCTCGAGCAGGTCGCGAACATGCACGAGCAGGTGCGGCTGATCGCGGAGCGCGGCATCGGTGCGAGCTCCGACGTTGACCGCAGCTACGAATTTCAGTTCGTGATTCCGGCCGCGTTCGTTTTGATCGCAGCGCGGCTCTTGCTCCACGCCTTTCACGAGTGGGTCGCGGCGCTGCAAGGCGGGCCGCAATCGGAGCCCGCACCGAACCCCGCCGATCCGGAGACGGAGCGCTTCGCGCCCGTCTCGCAGGCCACGGCGACGGAAGTCGTGATCGCGCTCGCCTTCCTCGTATTGCTCTTGCCGTTCGCTTTCGGAACGACCGTGCTCGGCCCGCTCGTCGCGGGGGCCATCGCCGCCGCCACGATCATCGGCGTGCCGCTCCTCTTGCGCAAGCGCCGCACCGGCTCCTGGGCGCCGACCGCGCCGCACGACGAGCGTTACGCCGAGGGCGCGACCGTCGGACAGATGGGCACGGCCTTGGTCGCCGTCGCGGCCACGCTCGCGCTCCTCGCGTTCGGCGCCACGCACATCCCGTCGATCCCGATCTCGTGGGGCGTGGCGTTCTGCGCGGTGATGGCGTTGATGGGCGCGCCGCTCTTCAGCTTCCTCGGCGGGCTCGCGCTCTTCTTGTGGGCGCACGGCTCGGAGACGGTGGGGGTCATGGCGTTGCCGAACGCGGTCGAAGACGTGCTCGGCCAGCACTTCGCCCGCATGAGCATTTTGCCGACGATTCCCGTCTTCACCCTCGCCGGGTACTTGATGAGCGAGGCCAAGACGCCGCAGCGGCTCGTGCGCATCGCGCGGGCGCTGCTCGGGTTCATGCCGGGCGGTCTCGGCGTCGTCTGCATCCTGACCTCCGCCTTCTTCACGATTTTCAGCGGCGCGAGCGGCATCACCATCGTCGCGATCGGCGGCCTGCTCCTGCCCGCGTTGCTCAAGGATCGCTATCCGGAGAAATTCTCGCTCGGCCTCGTGACGACGGGCGGCGCGCTCGGCATCACCTTCCCGCCGTGTCTGCCGCTCATCGTTTACGGCATCGTCGCGGGCCTGCAAGAGGTGCCGCCCGGCCACGAGCGGCTCGCGCTCGACAAGTTCTTGCTCGCGGGCTTGCGTCCCGGCGCGCTGCTCATCGGCCTGCTCATCGTGTACGCGGTGATCGTCGGCATGATTTCCAAAGTGCCGCGCTCGAAATTCGACGGTAAGGAAGCGCGCGCCGCGTTGTGGGAAGCGAAGTGGGAGCTCGTCCTCCCGGTATTTTTGTTGGGGGGCCTCGCGACGGGCGTCTTCAGCCCGGTGACGGCCGCCGCGTTCACGGCGTTTTACGTGCTCGTGATCGAGGTGTTCATTTACAAGGATCTGTCGCTCACGCGCGATCTGCCGCGCATCGTGCCGGATTCCATGGTGCTGGTCGGCGCCATCTTCGTGAAGCTGTGCGCGGCGACGGTGCTCACCTTCTACTTCGTGCAAGCGCAGACGGCCGATCGCCTGTTCGAAGCGCTCACCTGCGGACCGCCCGCCAAGGCGTACCTTGCCGCGCACGCCGACACGATGTCGAGCTGTCGCGAGGCGGTGGACGCGCTGGCCGAGGTCGGCAAGAGCGCGGGCGGCCTCATCGACTCACCGGTCTCGTTCCTGCTCGCGCTCAACGTGTTTCTTTTGGTCGTCGGGATGTTGATGGACATCTTCTCGGCCATCGTCGTGATCGTCCCGCTCATCATGGGCATCGCGCTCCACTTCAACATCAACCCGTACCATCTCGGCATCGTGTTCCTGCTGAACCTCGAGATCGGCTACCTGATGCCGCCGATGGGGTTGAACCTGTTCATCGCGGGGTTCCGCTTCAATCGCCCCGTGCCCGACCTTTATCGCGTCGTGATGCCGTTCATCGGTGTGTTCGTGGTGGCGCTGCTCGTCACGACGTACGTGCCGAGCCTCACGGTCGCGGAAGCCGCGGAAGCGCTGGCGCCGAAGACGCTCGTGCTCCCGAGCAGCGCCGAACCGAGCGCGACTGCGGCGAGCGCGCCGCCGCGGGCTTCCGCCGCGCCCTCCGCTTCGGCAGCCGCACCGGCGGACTGCGACGAGCCGCGCGACGGGGAATCCTTCACCGATTTCGACAAGCGCTGCACGATCACCGGTGCGCCGGGCACCGGCTCGTCCGCGCCGTCCGGTTCGTCAGCGCCGTCCGCTGCGCCGGCGCCGTCCGCTTCCGCGGCGCCGTCCGGCGGCGACTGCGAAGAGCCACGCGCCGATGAGTCGTTCGAGGCGTTCGACAAACGCTGCCACGTGACCGGGCAATAGGGCGAGCGCCGAGGCGGCGACCAGCCCACGCCGCGCGCCGTGGCGACGGCGCCGCGCGGCGCGCCCACACAAAAAACGAACGGCGGTGCCGCGCTGGCGCTGCACCGCCGTTTTGCGTGGCGCTCGCGCGCCGCGAGCTCACGCGTCGATCAGCGGGAGCTCTCCGAGGTAGTCCAGCTTGCCGATGTCCACGCCGTTCGAGCGGAGGATGTCGTAGGCAGTCGCGACGTGGAAGTAGAAGTTCGGGATTTGGCGACCGACGAGGTAGTCGTTCGCGCGCAGGCCCTTGCCCGCCGGGAACTGGAGCTTGATCGTTTGGTCGGCCGTGACCTTGGCGAAGTCCGCCTCGGTACAGCCGTCCACGAAGGAGAGCGCCTTGCCGATGCGCGCCCGCAGCTCTTCGAACGTGGTCTCCGTGTCCTCGTGCTTGGGAGCGGCCTTACCGGAGAGGTTCGCCGCGGCCATCTTGGCGTTGTCGCAGGCGATGCGGACTTGCGCGACGAACGGCAGCATGTCGGGCGCGAGCCGCGCCTGAACCATGTTGTTCACGTCGAAGCCGCGGGACTCGGCGTATTTCTGCGCTTTGGCGAGACAGGCGTCGAGGTTCTTCAGGGTGCGAGCGAACTGACGAATGACCAAATAGTACATGCTGAAACTCCTGCCCCCGGGGGGTTTGACCCGCGAGCTCCCCTCCGCCGGACGGCGTGAGGCAAGAGAGCGTGGAGCCCGTTTTCCGCTAGCGCAAGTCCCCGCCTGTAAGGCATGAGTCGGTCGTGACCGGTCTCAAAGCCTGGTGGTCGCGGCTCGGTCGGACGAAGCGGGTCGCGCTCGGCGCCGGACTCGCCGTCATCGTGGCGGCCGGCGTGCTTTGGAAGCGTTTCGGCGATCATACGTTGATTCGGCTCGCGCTCGAATCCCCGTATCGCGGGCGTTGTAGCAAAGTCGTGACGCGCGCGATCCTCGACCGTTCGCTCGCGCTCGGCACGCGCTACTTGCTCGTGCACCAGCGGCCTGAAGGAAATTTTGACTACGAGTACGACTGGCGGGAGAAGGAGTACTCCGAAGACGACAACGAGGTGCGGCAGGCCGGCGCCATTTGGGGGCTCGCGCTCCTTTATCAGGACCATCCGACGCCCGAGCTCGGTGCGGCCGTCGAGAAGGGTCTCGCCTTTTTCGACGACCACGCGGTCGAGACGCCGAGCGGTGCCCGCTGCCCGGGTTACCGCGGGAGAAAAACGCTCGGCATCGGCACGGTGGCGCTGATCGCGCTGTCGTACGTCGATTACCTGAACACGCCGAACGCCGCGATCCCCGCCGAGCGGCGCGCGCTCCACGAACGCCGCCTCAGCGCGTACCTGAATGAGCTCCGAGCGAGTATGAATCCCGCCGGGCTCTGGTTCGGCGACTACGATCCGGCGACGTGCGCGGCGCGCGGTGAGTCCTCGCCTTACTCCGACGGCGAAGCGCTGCTCGCGCTCACCAAAGCCGCGCGTTACGCGGGGCACGCCGAGCTCGGTCCGCTCGTCGTGCGCTCGGCCGACACCGGCCATCGCCTGAACGTCGAGCAGGCGCTCGCCGAGAACGCCGACTCCGACACCACCAAGGCGTACTACCAGTGGTTCACGATGACGCTCTACGAGCTCGCGACGAGCGGCTGGCCCGACACCGCGCGTTACGGCGCTTGGATCTTGGAGCTCGCGGATTGGCAGATCGACGTGCACCGGACGCTCACGCGCCAGCGCAACACGGCGTACGCTTACGAGGGTTTGATCCCGGCGTACTACTGGGCACACCGGCAGAGCGATGCCGCGCGCATGGCCAAATACGGCTGCGTCATCGATCTCGGGCTCGAGCGGCTCATTTCTTGGCAAGTGGGCGGCCCGCTCGCGACGAGCTTTACGGGCGACGTCGACCCGCAGGATCGCGAAGCGGTCGGCGGCGTGCAGAACGAGAAGGACGAGGCGCCCCTTCGCGTCGACGTGACGCAGCATCAGATGCACGCGACGATTTACGCGCGACAGCTGGTCTACACGCACTGAGCTTGCGCTCGGGCTACTTCGGCCCCGCGCCGTTCTTCACGGCGTCGCTCACGCCGTCGAGCGCGTCGGGCGTGTAGGAGTAGGGCAGCGTTCCGATGGCGGGGCCGCCGCCGCCGGTTTCTTCTTTACCGGTGGCCGTCGAGTAGTCGTTGTTCTTCGCCGCGATGTTCGCGGTGCTCTCGTCGTCGGTGCTGTTGAACTGGTGCGGATCCTTCACGCCGTCGAAGACGCTGCTCTCGACGAGAATGGCCGCCTGGATGCCCGCGCGGACGCAATAGTTGTCGCCGGCCGCCGCCCAGAGGTTGTTGAAGAGGTGATTTTTGCCGAAGCGCACGCGCGGTTGCCGCTCCATGACGTGATCGGCCCAATAGTCGTGGTGCCAAGTCACGTTCAGCGCGTTGGCGTCGTCGTAGCTTTTCGGGCTGTCGGTGCCGCCCACGAGGCTGCTGAAGCGGTGACCCTCGGAGCCCGTCGAATCGTTGCCGTCGTTGTCGGTGCGGTCCGTGTAGTGGAACTTGGTCCACGAGACCGTGACGTAGTTGGCGCCGTTCGTGATGTCGAGGTTGCCGTCGGTGCCGTCGGAGATGTCGCAGTGATCGAACCAGACGTGGTGCGCGTTCTTTTGCACGGTCACGGCGTCGTTGCCCGACGAGCAGCCGACGCTCGAGTCGTAATCGGGATCGAGCGAGCAATCGCCGACGCCGTAGCCGACGATCTTGATGTTGCGCACGATGACGTTGACCGAGCCGCCGAGCTCGAGGTGCCCGTGAATTTCGGCTCCGCAAACGCCCGCGATCGTCTTGTTCGAGCCGACGTTCACCTTGCCCGCCGCGAGCGTGCCTTTCACGATGATCACCGCCGAGTTCGTGCCCTTCACGGCGTTCGTGAAATCGGAAAGCGTCGTCACGACGGTGGGTGTCGCGTTGCCGCCGCCGGTCGTCGTGTCCACGCTGTTGCCCGAAACCGCAGCCCAGCCGACGAGCGGGCTCGGTGCAGGAGGCGCATCACACGAGGCGGCGCCGCCGGATCCTCCGCTGCTCGCGCCCGCCTTGCCGCTCGCGCCTCCGCTGCTCGCGCCCGCTTTGCCGCCGCTGCCGCTCGCGCCGCCGGTGGACGAGCCACCCTTGCCACTCGTGCCGCCATGCGCGCCTGAGCTGCCGCCAGCGCTCATCCCGCCGAGCTGCGCGCCGCCCGTGCCCATCATCGATGGAGCGCCACCGCCGCCGTTCGTGCGGCCGCCCGTCTCCGAGCCGCTCGCGCCCGCCGCGCCGCGCCCTGCGCTCCCGCCGGCGGACGTGGTGCCACCGCCGCTGGTAGCGCCACCCGAGCTCGCGCCACCCGGGGCGCTTTTCCCCGCTGCCCCGGCGTTCATCGCGCCGCCCGAGCTCGAGCGAGCGCCGCCGCTTCCGTTGGTGCCGCCGCTGCCCGTGCTCGAATCGTCGTCGCCGGACGCGCCTCCGCACGCGTTCGTGAGGAGCGTCACCAAAAAAAGGCCCAGATATGTCGCTCGCTGCATTGGCTCGCTCCGGGTCCGCGAGCGCCTCGCGCCGCCGGACTTTGCATCAGTTGCGTTTCGGCGTGGGGGCCGTCACCAAAAAGCGAGCGAGGTTGAAACGACGTGAATCATCTGGGCATTAGCGGCGTCCAACCCGCGCCCGTGCGAAACCAGTTCGGGGGAACTCGACTTCCACGCTGGGGTGATGGGGACCGCTCTTGACAGGGTAGCGAGCCTGGGAGACTAGGGACCCAGTTCAGAAAACTTTCGTTGGTTTGAGCCGAAATCGTGACCGTCGCCGTCCTGCCCAGCATGAACGAGCCCGCCGCTCGCGCGCGTACCGCGCCACCGGTCCGGATGCCGCTCATCGACTCGGTGAAGGGCATTGCCGCCCTGCTCATCGTCCTGCACCACCTTGCCTTTTACGGGCCGCTCTCGGACGTGGCCTACCCGCTCGCCCCGGGCGCGCTCGACTGGCTGAACGAATACGCGCGCATGGCCGTGCAGGCGTTTTTGGTGATCGCCGGCTTCGGCACGGCCCAGAAGCTTGCTCGCATGCCGGTCCTCGGTTTGAGGGAGCTCGGCGCGGAGCTCTGGTCGCGCTACCGCCGCACCGGCGTGCCGTACCTCGCGGCGCTGGTGCTCGCCATCGTCTGTAACGCGATCGCGCGGCACTGGATGGAGGACCCGTCGATTTCGGCGCCGCCCACGCTGCCGCAGGTGCTCGCTCACGCGACGTTCCTCACGCACATCCTCGGGTTCGAACCGCTGACCGCCGGCGTTTGGTACCTCGCGATCGATTTTCAGTTGTTGCTCTTGAGCCTGCTGCTGCTCGCGCTCAGCCAACGTCTGACCGGGTTCGGCAGCGCACGCGCGCGCGGTTCGACGCCGCGGCTTTTCGTCCTGCTTTCGGGCGCGCTCGCCCTCTGGTCGCTCCTCTGGCTCAACAAGCTGAGCCACCTCGACAACTACGCGGTTTACTTTTTCGCCACGTATTTCCTCGGGATGCTCGTGGGCTGGGCGCTCCAGCGCACGGTCTCGCGCAGGCTCGTCGCCGCGTGCTTGTGCGTCGTCGGTCTCGCGTTGTGCTGGGAGTTCCGTCCGCGCCTGTTCGTCGCGCTCGTGACGACGGTGCTCCTGCTCGCGGGGACGCAGGCCGAGGCGCTCCGTGAATGGCGCGGCAACCGCTACCTCATCGGTCTCGGGCGCATCTCGTACAGCTTGTTTCTCGTGCACTTCCCCGTGTGCTTGGTCGTGAACGCGTGGGGTTCGCGGCACCTGTCGGGCTCGCCGCACGCCGCGCTCTTCGGCATGTTGCTCGCCGTCGTGCTGAGTCTCGTCGCCGCGGTGATCTTTCACCACGTGATCGAAGCGCGCTGCGTGCCGAACCGGGTCCGGGGGGCGAGTGTCGGCGTCCCCGTTGCCGCGCCCGGCAGTTGACTTGCGAGCTCGGGGCCGCGGCCCCATAGCTTTGCGGTGGTTCCGCTGTCGATCCTGGATCTTGCGCCGATCACGCGTGGCAGTGATGCGGGTGAGGCACTGCGCCGCTCGCTCGACCTGGCGCAGCACGCCGAGCGCTGGGGTTACGACCGGTTTTGGATGGCGGAGCACCACGGCATGCCGGGCGTCGCGAGCGCGGCGACCGCGGTGGCGCTCGGCTTCGTGGCACAAGGCACGACGCGCATCCGCGTCGGCGCGGGCGGCATCATGCTGCCCAATCATGCGCCGCTCGTGATTGCCGAACAGTTCGGGACGCTGGCGGCGCTCTATCCCGACCGTGTCGACCTCGGCCTCGGGCGCGCGCCGGGCACGGACCCCATCACGACCCGGGCGCTCCGGCGGCAGCTCGAGGTGGGAGACACGTTTCCCGAGAGCGTCGTCGAGCTCATGCGCTTTCTCGAACCGCCGGAGCAGGGTCAGGCGGTGCTGGCTGTGCCGGGCGCGGGCAGCCGGGTTCCAATCTGGCTCTTGGGCTCGAGTCTGTACAGTGCGCAGCTCGCCGCGGCGCTCGGCTTGCCGTTCGCCTTTGCCGCTCATTTCGCGCCGGACTCGTTGCACGAGGCGCTCGCGCTCTATCGCGCACAGTTCCGGCCCTCGGCTCGCTACGACAAGCCGCACGCGATGGCGTGCATCAGCGTGTTCGTCGCCGACACGAACGAGGAAGCTCGGCGACTCTTCACCTCCCTGGAACAAGCGTTCGTGGCGTTGCGCACGGGTCGGCCCGGACAGTTACCGCCGCCGCTGAGTGACGCCGAGCGCGCCGCCTTCGATCCCGCCGTCAACGAGCTCCTGGCGCAGATCTGTCGCTACGCGGTCGTGGGTGATCCGGCGACCGTGCGCAGGGGCGTGAGCGAGTTCGTCGCCGCCACGGGCGTGGACGAGCTCATGACGACGGCAATGATTTTCGATCATACCGCGCGGCTCCGCTCGTTCGAGCTCTTGGCCCAGGCGTGGGCGGCTGAACGAAGCTAGCGACTGGCCGGCTTCGAGAGCGCCTTCGTCTCGACGCGCGCGAAGAGGTCTTCCGACAGCGGCACGTCGAAGCGCACGCCGACGCGGTATTTCCAAACCGCTTCGGCGTGTGGCTCGACGTGCATCACCTGCGCGGCCACGTCCTCGCCGTAGTCCGCGCTCTCGAGGTGCAGCGTGAGGATGAGCGGCTGCCCGACGCGAAACGGATGGCGCGTGAGCAGCGACGCGCCGCTTCGGCTCGTGTCGCAGAGGATCGCGGCGTGTCTGAGATCGCGCTTACCGTCGATGCCGGCGGGAATGGCCGACTGAACGCGCTCCTCATCGCGGCGGTCGGGATCGGGACTCGGGTAAGTCGGGACGTGCAGCGTGCTCGCCGGGCTCGGCTTGAAGCGCAGCGTGTCGCCGTCGAGCGGGCCGACCCACGCGCACTTGGCGCCCGGTCCAATCAGCGGACGGAGCGCTTCGCGGAGCTCGCGCGCGGTTTGGAAGCGTTCGGCGGGGCGACGCGCGACGGCGCGCGCGAACCACGCGTCGAACCCTTCCGGGACATCCGCGACATCGGACGGCACCACGATGGGCCCACGGCAAATCGCCGTGATGAGCCCTTGCAGTGAGGGATGCGAGAACGGCAAGAGGCCCGTCAAGCATTCGAAGGTCATCACGCCGAGGCTCCAGAGATCCGCGCGCGTATCGACATCCGCGCCCATGATCTGCTCCGGGCACGCGTAAGCCGGGGTGCCCATCATCGCGCCGGTGCGCGTGAGCGCCAGATCGGGCCCGAGCAGCGCCTTCGTCGTCCCGAAATCCAGCACCTTGGCGATGAGCTCGTCGCCCCGATCGAGAAGAAAGACGTTGTCCGGCTTCAGATCGCGGTGAACGAAGCCTTCTTCGTGGGCGCGGCTGATGGCCTTCACGACGTGGCTCACCACGATCCACGTTTCCCCCGGCGTCAAAAGACCGTCGCGAGCGAGCCGGCTGCTCAGGCTCTGCCCTTCGAGCAGCTCCATCACCAGGTACGGCGTCTTTCCGTCGACGCCGTAGTCGAGCACTTGGACGACGTGCGGGCTCCGCAGCATGGCGGCCGCGCGTGCTTCCTGTTCGAAGCGCCGGAGTGCAGTCGCGCTCGGCGACTGGCGATCGATGAGCTTGACCGCGACGTGGGTGCCGAGGCTCAAGTGCTCGGCCGCCCAGACCGTGCCCATACCACCGCGCCCTAGCTCGTTCAGCAGGCGATACTTCTGGGCGATGACACGTCCGGCGGCCACGATCTCCAACACTATCGCGGAAGCGCCCGGAACGCACAGGCATCGCGCGGAGGGCGCGGCTAGTGCTTCGCCCGAGCTCGCAAGAGCTTATTCACGCGGTCTCGGAGTTCCGCCGCGCCGAAGGGCTTCGACAGGCAGAGGCGCGTCGTGGACTTCAAGAATCTCTCGGTCTCCGGACTGAACGCGCCGCCGCTCATGAACACCACGCGATCCTCGTATTCAGGGTGCTCGGCGGTGAGGCGCTCGTAGAGCTCGCGCCCGGAAATCTCCGCCATGGCAAGATCGCAGAGCACGAGCTCGAAATTGCCGCCCTGCGCGATGAGCCCGAGCGCCTCCGCTGCTTTCGTCGTCGAGACCACTTCATGCCCGCTCAGGATGCGGCGAATGGCGGTGCCGACCTGCTGCTCGTCGTCGATCACGAGGATCTTCGCGCGGTGCTCCGAGCCCGGCTGTTGAGACGACTCACGCGGTGGTTCGCTGCGGAGGTCGATGGGCAACCGCACGCGAAAGCGGCTGCCGAGGCCCGGCGTGCTGAGCACCTCGATTTCGCCGCCGGCCGCCGTAACGATGCCGTGACAGATCGACAAGCCGAGGCCGGTGCCCTTCCCGACGGGTTTGGTCGTGAAGAAGGGCTCGAAAATGCGTTTGAGCACGTCCGGCGCCATCCCGACGCCCGTGTCCTTCACGTCGACGAGCACGAAGCCGCTCGGTTCGACGCCGGCCGAGACCTCGATCACGTGTTCGCGCGCCGAGCTCTCCGCGACGGCTTGAACGGCGTTGAGGAGCAGATTCAAGAACACCTGCCCGAGGTTCCCGCCCGTGGGGCGCACGTTGGGCAACGGCTCGAGGTGCGTGACGAGCTGGGCGCGCGCGCGGAGCTCGGGTTCGATCACGCGCAAGGCCCAGTCGAGCGCCGAGCGCACGTCGCCGGGTCGCTCCGCCGACTCGGGCCGCGAGAAGGCGCGCAAATCGACCACGATGCCTCGGATCCGTTCGGCGCCGTCCTGAATTTCCACGAGCGCTTCCGACAAGCTGTGCGTGCGTTCGGCGACGAGGTCGAGCAGCGCGCCGGCCGAATCCCGCCGCTCCCGGACCGCACGATTCAGCTGTTCGAGCTCGCGCGCGACGACGCTCGCGTTGCCGAGCACGTACGTGAGCGGATTGTTGATCTCGTGCGCGACGCCGGCGGCAAGCGTGCCGAGCGACGCCATCCGTTCGGACAGCGCGACGCGCTCGCGCAGCTTGCGCGTTTCACTCACGTCGCGGAACACGATCACGGCGCCGAGCAGCTGACCCTTGTCGTCGATGATCGGCGAGAGGCTGTCTTCGATGGGGTGCTCGCCGGTCGGGCCCACGAGCGCGGCGCCCGTGGCGAGCGGCGTGCTCTTGCCGGACGCCACGTCCTTCGGAGACGGCATCGGGATCGGTGCGCGCGTGCGCTCGTCGATGGGGCGGAATACCTCTGGCAGCGCGCGTCCGACGATTTCTTCCGAGCTCGAGCCGAGTAGCGACTCGGCCACCGGATTCGCGAAGTTCACGCGGCCGTCGCGATCGACGGCCATGACGGCGTCGCCGATCGCGCGCAAGGTGGTCGCAAACCAGTGCTCCCGCAGCTTGAGCCGCGTTTCCATCTCGTGCTTGAAGAGCGCGATCTCCACGGCGCTCCTGAGCTCGCCGGCGCGGAACGGCTTCAGGATGTAGCCGTGGGCTTCGGTCTCCTTGGCGCGCGCGACGGTTTGTTCGTCCGCGTATGCGGTCAGGAAGATGACCGGCACGCCGTAGCGCGAGCGCAGGATGCGCGCCGTCTCGATGCCGTCGAGCGCGCCTTCGATGCGAATGTCCATCAGCACGAGGTCGGGGCGGCGTTCCTCGGCGTGGGCGAGGCACTCGGCGGACGACGCCGCAGTACCGATCACGTCGTACCCCATGCGCAAGAGCGACTCTTGAATGTCGCGTGCGACGACTCGTTCGTCCTCCACCACCAGAATTGCGGCCATGTGCTCTCTTCGCCTCCTCGACTGCGCAGCCCGGGCTACCCCTCCGGGCGAAACGCAACCTCCACGCTCGTACCCTGCTCGCGTGACACGCGCACGCTCGCGCCGAGTTGTTCGGCGAACGCCTGCACGAGGCGCCAGCCGAGCGAGCCATTTTCGGCTTCAGCGTGGCCGTTCGGCAAACCGACCCCGTCGTCGGCCACGCCGAGCAAGAGGTGCTTCGGCCCCTCGCGTCGCAGCGTGACTCGCACGGTGCCGCGTCGATCGGCGGGGAACGCGTGCTTCAGCGCGTTCGTCATGAGCTCGTTCAGGATCAGGCCGCACGGGATCGCGCGATCGACGGGCAACGTGAGGTCCTCCTCGACGTCGACCTCGAGCGCGATGGCGCGATCGGGGGGACCGACGGCGCGCAGGAGATTGGCGGCGAGCCCCCGGATGTTGCGCGAGAGCGGCAGGCGCGCGAGGTTCTCCGACTGGTACATGTATTCGTGGATCAGCGCGATCGTCTGCACGCGGTTCTGGCACTCCGACAGCGCTTCCACCGACGCCGGATCCTCGAGCCTTCGACCTTGCATGCTGAGCACGCTCGAGATGAGCTGAAGGTCGTTTTTGACGCGGTGGTGCACTTCTCGCAGCAGGACTTCGCGCTCGCGAGCGATCGCGGTGCGCTCGCGCACGCGGTCCTCGAGCTCGACGTTCATGCGGCCAAGGGCGTCGCGTGCCTGGCGCTGCTCGGTCACGTCGGTGCAGGAGCCGATGAACCCGGCGAAGCGCCCGCTCGACTCGAAGCGCGGCGCACCCTGGTCGTAGACCCAGCGGTATTCGCCGTCCTTGTGCCTCAGCCGGTACTCCATCGAAAACGCGCGGCGTGCGACGAACGCGTCCAGGTACACGGACATGCAGCGCTGGAAATCCTCCGGGTGCACCCCCGACGCCCAACCGCTGCCGACCTCCTCCTCCAGCGGCTTACCCGTGAAGTCGAGCCAGCGCTGATTGAAAAAGTTGCAGAGCCCGTCGGTGCCCGCCATCCAGAGCAACACCGGGGCGTGATCCGCCATGGTTCGAAAGCGCCGCTCGACGTCGGCGTCGCTCGCGGGCGGGGGCGCACCCGGTTCGAGCGTCGTCGTCACGCCGCCGCCTCCAGCCCGAGCGTGTGCCAGCGTTTCATGATTTGGGCGTCGAGCGACTCCATCACGAGACTGAACGGCTCGAGTCCCGGGTCCCATAACGCTTCCAGAGCGCTGAATCCGGCGCGCGCTCGAACGTAACGCTCCCTGGCCACGCGCTGAACGAAGGCAAAACCCGCAGGATCGCTCGACGCGATGACTCGCACGAGCTCGTCGGTGAAACTCTCGTGCCAGCGGCAATCTTCGTTCAGCGAAAAAAAGAGGCGGCTCAGGAGGGGATCGCGCCGTGCTTCTGCCAGGCGCCCGCCGTGCTGCATGAAGAACGCGTCGAACAGCGGTTTCACGACCAGGGCCAGCGTGACGAGCGCTTCCCCGAAGTCGTACGTGACGAGGAGCTCTTCGATCACCCGACGCAGCGGCTGCCACGGTGCCGCCCGCTCCCAGGTCGCCTTGCCGTTCCCAAAACCCGCGCCGCGCCCTTCGAGCTGTTTCACACGGTAGGCGAGGCGCTGAATCCGCCGCATCTCGTCGCCGGTTTGGAACGCGAACGCGATGACCAGCTCGCTCGTCGGGGCGAGCTGTCCGACGTAGGCGCTCACCATCTGCAGGCCGTGACAGGGGTAGAGCAAGACCGGGAGCCAGCGTTCGAGGCTCGCGAGCCACTCCGCGCCGAGCGTCGAATCGTAGTCGCTCTCGTCGGCGGCGCGGAGCAGGCCGTCGACGAACGCTTCCTTCTCGTGGGCGAGCGCGACGTATTTCGCGTAGGTCGTCGCGCGCGGATCGCGAAAGCCCGCGACCGCCGCGAGCTCGAGCGGCGACGCGGCCTGGTGGCGGCGATACCATTCGGCGACGGGCGTCTCGACCTCGAAGCCGCGCTCGAGATAATAGAGCAGCCGCGAAGAGCCGATGTCGTAGGCGCTCGGTACGCGCTTCTGCGCTTCCAGGTGCCAGTACGTACGGCGCGTCTTCATGGGGCCTCGATGCGCCATTCCGCGGTGTCGTCGCTCAGGCGCAAAAAGCCCTGAAACGCGGGCATCACGAGCTCGAGGTCGCGCGGCAGCTCGAAGGAGCGCCCGAGGCGCTGCTCGATGTCGCGCCGCGCGACGGTGCAGCGCTCCGGCACGGAAACCCGGAGATACGCTCCGTGATCTTCGAGCTTCGCTCCGGGATTGGACGCGAGGATCGCCGCCGCGACGACGTGACCCGTCTCACTCGCCTCGAGCACGGGCCCCACGGCGCCGAGTCCGACTCGAGCGCTCATGCGCGCTCCTCCGCCGCTCGTTCCACGGCCGCGTCCACGTCGACCGCGATCTCCCCTTCGCTCACGCGCACCGGATAGGGGCGGAGACGCACGCGTTCGGGGTTCACGCCGCAGCCGCTGCAGGCGTCGTATTGGTAGTGGTGTGCCGGACACGTAATGACGCCGCCCTCGAGCTTGCCGAGGCTCAGCGGTAGACCGAGGTGCGCGCAGCGATCCTCGTACGCGTGAACGCCGTCTTCGGTGCGGAGCACGAGCACGCGCCGGCCGTGCACCATGACGCCGCGCATCTCCCCGATCCAGAGCTCGTCCGCTGCGAGCACGGGCTCGAACGCCATCAGCCGCCCTCCGGGAAGAGATCGACGCGCTCGAGCGCAGTGAGTCCGGCCGCCGCGACGGTGGACGCGCGATCGAGCTCGCGCTCCCCCGCGAACAAGCGCGCGTTCGGTCGCGGCGCGACGCGCACGGCCGCCGCTTGCTCGAGCGTCTCGATCAGGGTGCCGACGCTGTCGCTCGCGCGCACGAGCACGAGCAGCCCCAGCGTGTCCCCGCGCACGAAGCCGTAGAGCGGCATGAGCGCGTCGTTCATTCGGCGCTCCCGGCGGGGGGCGTTCGCTTGAGCCAGCCGTGGCGGCCATGCGCCGCGTCCTTGCCCCAGACGGCTTCACTCAAGCCGAAGTAATCGCGAACGAGCGCGATCAGATTCGCCGGCGCTTTGCCGGCCAGGATGCGATCGACGACCGTCTCGTGCGCGGCATAGCGCTCGGGCTCTTGCTCGAAGAAATGCCGGCACGGCTCGCTGCAGAAGATGAGCCGCCGCCCTTCGCGCTCGATCACGCGTGCGCTGTTCCGTTTTGGCGTCCCGCCGCAGAGTGGGAATTGGCAGAGTGAGCAGAAACCGATCGGCGTGACTCCGTGCGTGAACCACTCGACTTCGGGTCCCGCCGCCTCCCAGCGTTCGGTGATGCGCTCCCAGACGGGCGCGAATTCGGGCCAGGATTCGGGGTATTTTTCCGCGAGCCACGCGCGCTCTTCCGGGCTCGGGAGCGCGAGGTCGAACCACAGGGTCGCGCGATACGTGTAGGCGCTCGCGTACGCTTGGTGATGATAGTAGTCGAGGCTCGCGACGAATTCGTCCCAATAGAAGGGACGCGCGAGCCCGTATTCGCGCAGCGTGCGCTCGAACTGCCCGAGCACCCACTCAGCCATGAACTCGCGGAACGACTGCTTGCGCTGCGTGAGCGGCGTCAGATAGTCCATCGCGAAGCCGGTCACGACCGCGAAGAAGTGAAAGGAGCGCCAGAACCATTTATCGACGAGGAACTGCGCGTAGACGGGGTCGTGTTCGCACAGCTTTTTCAAGACGGGCCCGCCGATTTGCGCGTGCCGCGCCTCGTCCGTCTGGATGCTCTGCACCATCTTCTCGAACATGCGATCGCCGACCGCGTGCGCGACCGCCGAGAGCCCGACGAACTGCAGGTTCGTGAAGCCCGTCTCGAACACGAAGTTCGTGGCGACCGCGAATTCGACGGGATTCGAGCCGAGCAAGAGCTCGTCCACGAAATGACGCGCTGCGATCGCGACCCAGCCGTCCGTGTGGAAGAGCCGGTGCGTGAAGTCGAACTGCGCGTCCCACGCCACGAGATCGTGCAACACCGCGAGCGGGATTTGGGTGTGGCGCAGCTCGTCGAGCGCACCGAGCGCCGCCATCGTGCGCCACGCGCCGTCACGCCCGAAGCGCGCCGCGCGCAGATTCCCGATCACGGCCGCGAACTCGGCGAGCGGCAGCGTCGCGGCGTGGAGCTTCAGCGCAGAGAGCCACGCGCGATCGTGGCGCGCGAAATCCCCCACGCGTCCGACCGCGTCACGCACGGCCACGATCGCCGCTTCCTTCTCGTGCTGGGCGCTGACGTACTCACCGAAGCTCGTGCGGTACGGTTCGTCCCAGTCCTGCCACGCGGCGTGCTCGAGCCAGGGTCGCCCGCTGACCGCTTCCGGAAACACGCTCTGCTCCTGGACGTAGCTGTAGGACCAGTCGAGCTTCCTCGCTAGATCCAGCCATTGTTGACGCAGGAGCCGCATCGCTGTGACTTCGAGCTTTCCCCTGGATGATTGGCTCCGCCCGTTGCCGGAGCCGCGAGTTTCCCGAACCTAGCACTATTGCCGCGCGCGCCAAGCATCTTACGCTTGCCGCAGCCTACAGGGACACACATGTCAATCGTGGATCACATCACCCTGCCCGTCAGTGACTTTGCACGCTCGAAGGCGTTCTACGAAAAGGCGCTCGCGCCGCTCGGTATCAAGCTGATGATGGATTTCGGCCAGGCTTGCGGCTTCGGTCGGGAAAAACCCGAGCTCTGGCTCGGTGTTGGACCGACGACGTTTCAGACTCCCGAGCAGCTGCGCGCAATCACGCCGACGCACGTCGCGTTCGGCGCGCGGAGCCGCACGGAAGTCGACGCGTTTTATCGCGCGGCGCTCGAGGCCGGCGGCAAGGATTACGGCGCGCCTGGCCTCCGCACGCACTATCACCCGAACTATTACGGCGCCTTCGTGCTCGATCTCGACGGGCACGACATCGAAGCCGTGTTTCACGGCTGAGCGAACGTCACCAGCCGAGCACGTTCTTGAGCTCGCCTGCGAGCTTGTCGCCCATCGCCTGATCTTTGGCCACGTCGGGGTGGTAGTCGCAGCCGTTGCCGCCGTCCGTCACGTTGATGTCGAACGACTCGATGGCTTTGTCGCCGCTCGACTTCATCATGTCGACCACCGCGTTGATGTTCACGTCCGAGCCGCTCGCCTGGATCAGGCAGAAGATGTACGCCGACGGGTACTTCGTGCGGACGTGCTCGACGAAGTTCACGTAGGCGTCGACGAAGGGCTGCCCGGGATCGCCGTGCGTCGAGTAGTCGTTCGTGCCGAGGTTGATGACGACGGCGTCGGGCGTGAACCTCGAGAAATCCCAAGTACTGTCGGTTTCAGTCGGAACCGCCCGATCGTAACGCGTGGGCATCGTGTCCGTGGAGGGCCCGGCGTCGCCGTAGTTTCGGTACATGCCGATGCCTGACCACGCGATCGTGACGATGTCCGCCTTGACCTCGCGCGCGGCAACCGACGCGTAGGCGAGGTAGTTGTTCTCATTGGTCGTGTCGGCGGTGCAGGGGAGTGTGCCTTCGTTGCCGTAACCGACCGTGATCGAGTCGCCGATCACCTCGATGCGGTGCGGCGCCGGATCGGGTGGCGCGAGCAAGCCGCCCCCCGAGGAGAAGCCGGTGAAGCCCAGAAACTCCGTGGACCCGTCGTAGGCCTCGGTGCGACGCCAGACGACCACTTGGTGCTCCCCGTCGTCGAGGTTCGTCGCGATCGGGTACGTCGTCTGGCCGCTCGTGGTCACGATGGGCGTTTTTTCCGGCGTGCCGTCGACGACGACTTCGAATTCGTTCTTGTTCGCTGCGTCCGAAAGCTGAATCGATGCCTGGGTACCGCTGAAACGCGCGGCGAAGCTCACGCCCGGCCACGAGAAGCGGAGTCCGTCGGTGCCCGTTTCCGTGCGCCCGACGATACGCACGCCGCTCAGCGCGGCGCCGCCGGCGCCGCCGCCCGTGCCGCTGTTGCCGCTCGTCCCGCCGTTGCCACTCGTCCCGCCGCCGCCCGCTCCTGCTTGCCCGGTTCCGCTCGTTCCGCTCGTTCCGCTCCCGCTGCTGCCCGCTCCGCCGCCAGTCGTCGCTTTGTTGCCGCTCCCTCCTGCCGCCGAGCCAGCCGCGCCGCCGCGGCCGCCCGTCGCGGGCAAGGTTCCACCGGTGCCGCTCGCGCTCGGACCCCCTCCGCTGCTGGTCGTCGCTCCCTTGCCGCCGTTCGCGCTCGCTCCACCGCTGGTCGCCTTGCTCGTTTGCCCGCTGTCGTCGTCTCCGTTGCCGCACCCGAGCGCGAGCGTCGTGACGAGAAGCGGACGCAGAAGAGCGCGCAGCATCCCTTCAGTTTCCCTCCATCAGGCGAGGTCGCGCAAGACGGGCAGGCGAATCCCGCGCGTCTCCGGCAGCACCCAAACCCAACTCGCGGTGAGCAACGCGAGTGTGAGCGGCACTCCGAGCGCGCCCGCGAGCCCGGCGTGTTCGAATGCCCAATTCACCGCGACGGGCGCCCCGAGCTGCACCGCGCGTGCAAGGTTGTACGTCGTGCCCATGCCGAGGCCGCGCAGCTCCGTCGGATAGAGCTCGGCAAGCAGCGCGCCGAAGCCGGCAGTGCAACCCGAGCCGAAGCCCAAGAGGAGCATCACGCTCCAGAAGAGTGGCGGCGTCTCCGACAACGTTTGCCAGCCGAACGCGAGCGGACCGAGCGCCGCGGCAGTGAGCAGGGAGAACAGCGTGAAGGCGTTGCGACGCCCGAAAGTGTCGGCGAACGGTCCGAAGGCGAGCATGCCCAGGAGTTGCCCCACCTGCGCGGTCATGATCCAGGTCAAGCTGCGCCCGACCGATTGGTGCATGCGCGTGAGGAGGATGGTCGGAAGCCAGGTGTAACAGCTCCAATAGGTGCCGAGCTTGAAGACGCCGAGCAACCAACTGCGCACGAAGCGCGAGAGGATCCCGGGGCGGAGGAGCTCGGTGAACGAGGCGGGAGCGACGACCGGCGCGCTCGGAAGATGCACCGAGCGTCGCGCGACGAACGCCAAGAGCGCCGTCGCGCTCGAGCCGATCAGCACCGCGCGCCAGCCGACTGCGGGCACCAGCAGATAGCCGACGACGCCCGCGATCGCGACGCCGACCGGCTCGCCCGCTTGCAAGAGCGCCGACGCGCGGCCGCGCCGGTCGGCGGCCACCGCTTCCGCGACCATGCCGTGTCCGACCGCCCACTCGCCGCCCACGCCGAGGCCGACGAGCGCGCGCCCGACGATGAACATCGGGACCGACGCGGCCAGTCCGCACACGAGCGAGCCGAGCGAGTAGACGACGATGGTCGTCGCCAGCACCGAGCGTTTGCCGATGCGATCGGCGAAGCGTCCCGCGATGATGCCGCCCAGCCCCGACGTGCTGAGCGCTACGCCGAGCAACCACGGCTCGTAGCGGTGGGCGAGGCCGAGGTCGCGCGCGACCGGATCCTTGATGAAGCCGAAAAGGACGAGGTCGTAGAAGTCGAAGGTCCACCCGAGAAACGCGAAGACGAACAAACGCGTCGGGAACGCCCCGCCGTTCGAGCCCTTGGTCGCCATGCGGGGGCCGATGCTACAGCGCTCGCCCGAGAACGCACGCGTCTTGACCGCGCGCGTAGTGTCGCGGCATGCGCCGCTCGATCAGGAACCCGCATTTCAGGAACAACTCGAGTGCTTCGACGTTCGCTTGGGCCGTCGTGAGGCGGAGCCGTGGCACGCCCGCGCGTCGCGCGACCCGAATCGCTTCGGCCATCAGCGCTCCTCCGACGCCCCGGCCGCGTTCCCCCAGGCTCACGGCGATCGCTTGGATCCAGCCCCCACTACGGCCAAATTCGAGCGTGACGAAGCCGAGCCGCTGGCCGTCACGCACCGCCACGCGCGTGACGACGCCGTCACGCTGCGTGAGCGACAGCGTGTGGGGGCCGGCAAGGGGGTCGAAGTCCGAGAACGCATGCCGCGAGAGCCGCTCGACGAACACGTCGTCGTCGGCCATTTTCGGCCGGAGACTCACCGTGCGCTCGAGGACGGCTGCCACGCAGAAAGCATAGCTTTTCGCCGGCGAAGCGCCGGCGGCTTGACGCAGCGCTCATCTTAGTTTACACCGTAAACATGGAGACCCGAGAGCGGATCCTGCACGAAAGCCGCGAACTTCTGCGTGAAAAGGGCAGCGCCGGCTTCTCGATGCGGGGTCTGGCCGAACGCGTGGGCGTGACGCCGACGGCTCTCTACCGGCATTTCGAAGACAGGGACGCCCTGCTCGCGACCCTGCTCGACGAAGGTTTTTCCAATTTTTCGAGCTATCTGCTGCGTGCCCTTTCGGGCAAGACGCCGCTCGAACGGTTGCGGCGCTCGGGCATTGCCTATTTCGATTTCGCGCTCGAGCACCCGCGGGACTACGCGCTCATGTTCATGACGCCCTGTGCCGATCTCGGGCTCCAAACCGTCTCAGAGAGCGCAAAAGCCCGCATGGACGGCACGTTCGTGTTCTTGGTCGATCGCATCAAGGAGTGCATCGCTGCCGGCGTCTGCATAGCTTACGAGCCGCGCGCCCTCGCGCTCCATGTCTGGGCGACGGTGCACGGCTTGGCTTCGATTCGCCTGAACGGACAGCTTGCCGAGCTCGACGAGCGCGCTTTTCGCGAGCACGTCGCCTTCACTCTCGATCGCATCGAAGCCTCGCTCGCTCCGGCTCGGGCGAGCTAGGCCCTTTTTTTGGTCATGAAGTTAACGGTGTAAACTAAAGGAGTCTGAACATGAAAATCATCAAAGACCGCATGACCGTCGCTCGCTCCCGCGGGCTCGTCGTCTTCCTGATCGGGATGCGAGTGAACGCGTGGTGGAAGATCCATCGCTGGTTGCCCGTGGCCCTCGCGATGCCACGCATGCTGCGCGAGCTCCGAGCGCGGCCCGACTCCGGCTACATCGGTGGCATCACGCTCCCTGGAATGTCGATTCAATATTGGGAGTCTACGGAAGCGCTGCTGGCGTACGCGAGCGACCGCAGTGGCAAGCATTTTCCGGCTTGGGCCGACTTCTACAAACGTGTCGGCACGAGCGGTGACGTCGGTATCTGGCATGAGACGTACGGCGTGCCGGCGGGCTCGTTCGAGACGCTCTACATTTCGACGCCGCCTACGGGGCTCGGTCGCTTCTCCGAGCTCGTTCCTGCGCGCGGGCACCTCGCGCGTGCCCGCACGCGCATGACGGGCAAGCCAGCGGAAACGTCCGACCCGCCCGCGCCGCGGGGCGCCCCCGACGCCGCGACCGCGTGACGGCGCGTCGGGCGTGAGGCTTCGAGCACGTACCTTTGCGAGTCGAATCCCCGGCGGTTACTCTCCGCGTCGTGAAACGAGCTTCGAATCGGCGCCGGGCTTCATGCGTGTTCCTACCGTTCGGTTTGGTGCTCGCGATCTCGGCGGCGTGCAACAACGGTTATCCCACAGCGCCGCTCAGCGGTGACGACGAGGCGCCTCCGCCGGGCGAAGGCGGTGCGCCCGGTGCCGCAGGCGAAAGCGGCGGCGCGAGTGAAACGAGCGGAGCCGGCAACCTCGCGGGTGCCGCCGCCGAGGCGGGTGAGTCGGCAGGGGGAGCGAGCGGAGCGACCGCGCACTGAATCGCCGTTACGGGTCAACGCGCCGAGGCGCTTACGGAGTCGGCGCCCCGCAGCCGATCCAGTACTCGAGGAACGAGAGAAACGACTGGTACGTCGGGTCGTTCATGCCGTCGAACTTCGAGCCGCCGCCGTGTTCGACTCCACCTTGCGCGATGTCGAGGGGCTTACGCAGGATTAGGCTCTGCGTCGGGTCGTTTGCATCGACCAGGCCGAGCGTCACCACGTTGTGGAACGTCTCGAGTGAGCCGGTGTTGCAGCCGTTGCGATCGTCGATCCACGGCGGCGCTCCGGGCGCCGAGCCCGGCTGGCTCGCGAAGTGACACGGAAAGCAGCGGTTGCGCCAGACGTACACGGTGTCCTGGAACGTGGATTCCAGCGTCGTCGAGTCGCACGCGGTGCCAGCCGGAACGGCGATCGAGCCGTCTGGTTCCTGATCCGCGGTCGCCGCGCACCCTTGCACGTCGCTCGTGGCCGGACACGTCACGCCCGGACACGCTTCTCCGCCGCACTTGGAGATCTGCTCGACGAACTCCTTGAACGCGTCGTACTCCTGATCAATCACGTCTTGCGTGATGAGCGCGCTGTCCGGCTGCGCGCGCGCGATCCACCCGAGCACCTTGCTCTTGTCCGGATCGTTCATGTCCACGAGCCCGAGATCCACCAAGCACGCGCGCGTCTCGCACATGTCGGCGCGCACGAACAAATTCAAATCGACGCCGGAGAGGTGGCATTCGTTGCAGGTCTGCGGCTGATCGGACGCGAGTACGGGGGCGACCTTCTTCTGGTACAAACTGCCCGCGTCCGACAGACACTGCGCCGACGCGACGCGTTGGGCCGCGTCGTCCTTGCCTCCCGCGCAGCTTGCCGCAAAGGCGGCCGCAAGCACGCCGAAGACCAGGACCACGGACGCGGGCTTCACGCCGATTCTCCCGCCGCGTCACGCAAGCGCTCGACGAGCGCGGCATGCGCGCTCGAGCCTACCTGCGCGAGGTCCGCGTGCTCGGCGACCGGACGCGCGAAACGCTCGGCGAAGCTTGCGACACGTCGCTCCGCGCGCTGCAAGATTTCTTCGCCGACCTCGCCGAGCTGCACCGCTCGAACGATGGCATCGATGGCACGCCGCGCAAGCTCGGGCGTATGGCACACGAGCAGCACGTCGACGCCCGCTTTGAGTGCCCGCACGGCGACTTCCTCGATCGCGTAGTGATCCGCAATCGCCTTCATCTCCACATCGTCCGTCACTACGAGCCCCGTAAAGCCGAGGCGCCCGCGCAAAAGCTCGCCGATCACGCGCGGGCTCATGCTCGCCGGGCACGTCGTATCGAGCGCTTCGAAGACGACGTGAGCGGCCATCAACGACGGCATGCCGGCCGCGATGGCGCGCGCGAAAGGGACGAGCTCGATCTGCTCCAGGCGCTCGAGCGCGTGGGGGAGGCGCGGCAGCTCGTGGTGCGAGTCCTGGCGCGTGTCGCCGTGCCCGGGGAAATGCTTGCCGCACGCCGCGACTCCCGCCGCGAGCATGCCCGCAGCGAACTCGATTGCGAGTCGTGCGACGCGCTCCGGATCCGAGCCGAGCGCGCGCGCGCCGATCACGGGGTTCGCCGGGTTCGTGTCGACGTCGAGGACCGGGGCGAAGTTCCAGTCGATGCCGACCGCGCGGAGCTCACTGCCGACGAGACGCCCGAGCTCGCGTGCCAGCTCCGGATCGCCCGCGGCACCGAGAGCGCGAAACGGCGGCAGGCGCGTGAACCCAGAGCGCAAGCGCGCAACGCTGCCGCCCTCCTGATCGACTGCGACGAGCAGGGGAACGGATGCACTGCGTTTGAGCGCGGCCGTGAGCTCCGCGACTTGCCCCGGCTCCCCGACGTTGCGTGAAAACAGCACGACCCCGCCGACACCGAGCGCGAGCAGGCGCGCCGTTTCGGCGTCGAGCGTCTTGCCGGGAAAGCCGAGCGTCAGGAGACGCGCCGCGGCGCGCGCGAGGTCGGACACGACCGCAGTCTAGCTCGCGCGAAAGGCGGCGCCCCGGGCGCGCCGCCGAGCGGTCAGTCGTCGCTGCCGTTCTTCTTGGCGGGCGGGCGGCTGCTCGCGAACACCTGCTTCTTGTTGCGCACGGTGCTCTCACCCTCGTCGGGATGGAAATCCATCGGCATGCGGGGCGCCTCGTCGAAATCACCCTGCACGCTGTACTCGCCGGTCGGCTTCTTGGGCGGACGCCAGGTCGGCTGCGCCTCTTCCGCGCCACCCTTCGGCGGCGGAGGCGTCGAGAGGCGCACCTTCGGTTGCGGCGCGGTGAGGAAGACCTTGCTGTTCGCCGTCGGCGTCTGCGTCCGATCGTGACGGCTCAAGAGCTGCTTGGCGAGCGCCTCGGGCAGCGCGCGTCCCTGCGTCATCACGGCGTCGATGACCATGCGCCGCTCTTTGCTGAGGCGGTCGCGCACGACGCCGGCCACGTCGCTCTCCATCACGACCTCGTTAGCGCTCAAGAGCCATTGCTCGATGGCTTGTCGGAGCTCGTCCGCGGACTGGAAGCGCTGTGCCGGGTCGGAGGCGAGCGCCTTCACGATGATGGCCTCGAGCCCAGGCGGGTAGTTGCTGCGGATTTCGCTGGGCTTGAGGTAGCGGCCCTGGACGATCTTACCGAGCGCGCTCGCGCCGCCGCCGAACGGGCGCAGGCCCAGCGTCGCGATGTAGAGCACGCAGCCCATGGCGTACACGTCCGCGCGCCGATCGACGCCGCGCCCGAGGATCTGCTCCGGCGGGATGTAAGCGAACTTGCCCTTGATCTCACCCGTGCGGGTCTTCGAGTGCAGCTGGTAGCGCGCCTTCGCGATACCGAAGTCGCTCACCTTCACGTGGCCGGTCGTCGAGATCAGAATGTTCGGAGGCGACACGTCGCGGTGCACGATGCCGAGCGGCTCCCCGTCGACGCCGACCGCTTCGTGCGCGGCGTGAAGGCCCGCGCAACCCTCGGCGACGATGCGTGCCGCGATGGGGTCCGGGAGCGGATGCAGCGCGCCCTTTTGTTGCAAGAGGCCGCTCAGCGATTCGCCGGCGATCCACTCGAGCACCATGAAGAGCACGTCCCCGTCACGACCGAGCTCGAGCGTTTCACAAACGTTCGGGTGACGGATCGCCGACGCGACCATGGCCTCGTCGACGAACATGCGTTCGTACTCGCTGTCCGCGGCGTAGTCGGGCAGCACCAGCTTGATCGCCACGGTGCGCGCGAGCCCCGCCGTCTCCGGCTTCGCCGCCCAGACTTGCGCCATGCCGCCCGCGCCCACGGGCACCAGCAAGCGGTAGCGGCCGACGATGCGGCCCGCATGCATTTGCAGCGGCGACGCGGCTGGCGGCTTCGTCGAAGGCGCACCGGGCAGCGGCGCGCGCGACGGCTTCTTCGGAGCGTGCGCTGCCGGCGCGAAGGCTGCGGTGGCGAGCGGTCGCGCCGGCACCGGCGCAGTCGTCACCGTCGCGGGCTGCCGCGGCGCAGGCGTCGTGTTCGGTTTCGACTGTGGCACGATGGACGAAACTGCCTCGGGTGATTCCGAAGGAGTGCCGCTTGCGGGCGCGGCCTCCTGCCCCTTCCGGGCGGGAGGAGGCGGGTTCACGCTCGCGCCTCGCTTACCCATGATACGTTTCACGATACATCATCCCACGCTGCTAACAATGACGACACGTCACGCGCCCGCTACTTTTCTCCCACCATGTATGTGGGCGCCGATCGAGCCGATTATGATTTACGGTTCGAGATTCGGTGCGCTCAATGGAGGGCGATGTAAGCTCTCGGGCCCGATGGTTCGACGCTCATGAAGGTTGACGTAGCGACCGTTCCACCCCCGCCGCGCGCGCTTTTCGAGGTCACGATCTACGTGCGGCAAGAAACGCGCACGCTGGAGCTGATCCCCGGCAGCGTGTCGGGGATCGGTCGTGGCGCCGACAACGCGATCCGCATCGACGATCCCTCCGTCTCGCGTCACCACGCGGCCTTGCACGTGGGGGACACCGTCGAGGTCGAGGACCTTGGCAGTGCCAACGGAACAATGATCGTGCACAGCAAGCACGCGGGGGTCGAGGACGAGACGACCGGCGGCGCGACGCAGACCATCCCGACGGGTGAACGCTACGAGCTTCAGGTCGGTGACGTGCTGCGCGTGGGGCAGGTCGTGCTCGTGCTGCAGCGCAAGGGCCGCTCGAGCTACCCCGCGCCGGTGGGTGGGCCCGGCCAACCGGTGCTCGTCGATCCGGAGATGCGGCGGGCCTACGAGCTCTTGCGCAAGGCCGCCGCGACCGAGATCTCCGTGCTGCTCCTCGGTGAGACCGGCGCCGGCAAAGAGGTGATGGCCGAGACGGTGCACCGCTGGTCGCTCAGGGCCGAGGGTCCATTTCTGAAGCTCAACTGCGCGGCACTCACGGACACGCTGCTCGAGAGCGAGCTGTTCGGGCACGAGCGCGGCGCGTTCACGGGCGCTCACGCGACGAAAGCGGGCCTCCTCGAGTCGACTGACGGCGGCACCGTGTTCCTGGACGAGATCGGCGAGCTCTCACCCGGCACGCAGGCGAAGCTTTTGCGCGTGCTCGAGGAACGCGCCGTGATCCGCGTCGGCGCGACCAAGCCGCGGCGTATCGACGTGCGCTTCGTCACGGCGACGAACCGTGATCTCGCGCAGCGCGTGCAATCCGGCCATTTTCGCAGCGATCTGTACTACCGCATCAGCGGGCTCGTCATTCGCATCCCGCCGCTCCGGCAGAGGCCCGCGGAGATCGAGCCGCTCGCACGCCACTTCTTGCGCGAGTTCAGCATGCGCTCGGGTCAAACCGTGCCGACCGTGAGCGCGACGGCGCTCGGCAAGCTGCTCGCGCACGATTGGCCCGGCAACGTGCGCGAGCTCCGGAACGTGATGGAGCGAGCCACGCTGCTCGTGAGCGGCAGCGTGCTCGAGGCCGAGCACATCATGATCGAGGACTCGGATCCCGGCCCTTCGCAGGATCTTTTCGACTCCGATTTCGAGGCGCAGACCGCGGTCATCGCGTCTCCCTTCCTCGAGGGCGGCTCGCCCGAGGACGAGAAGGCGCGCATCCTCAAAGCGCTCGAAGCCTGCGGCGGCAACCAGACCCGCGCGGCCAAGATGCTCGGCATCGCGCGCCGCACCCTGATCAACCGCATCGAGCAATTCAACCTACCGCGCCCTAAAAAAGGCTGAGTCCGCCTACTGCCCCGTCGGAGCGAACGGATTCTCGTTATCGAGCGAGCGCGGCTTTTTCACGGGGCGCGCTGAGTCCACGGGGTGCACGGTCGTCGTCGCGGTGTTCGTGGGCGTAGCGGTCGCGGTCGGCGTGACCGGAGTTTTCACGATGAGCGGATGACGACCCGACGGGCGTGCGCTCGGGCCCGCGCTCGGTCGCGTTTCGGGTTCGGCGCTCGCGCTCGGTGCCGTCGTGGCCGTGTTCGTGGGCTCGGTGGTCGACGACGGAATGCCGGCGGGCGTCCCGACGGTGCCGGGCGTCGTCGTCGCGGTCGCGCTCGGCTTCTCGTGCGTCACCGGTTCCGGGGGCTTCACCGGCGCAGGTCGCCCGAAAACGAAGAGAGCGGCCGCCGCCGCCGCGGCAAGCACTCCGAGCCCCGCGAGCGCGAGTCCCGAACGCGCGCGCTTCGCCTCGACGTCCGGCAACGACGCGCCGCCGAGCGTGCGTCCGCCCTGCGGTGTCGCCGAAGGTCCGATCAGCGTGACCGGCTCGTCTTCGGGCGGCGGTAGCGAGTCCGCCTTGCCCGTTTCGATCGCCGTGATCGCCGTCTCGATCTTCTTGTGCAGGGCGTCGATGTGATCGCCCATGGCCGTACGCAGCGCCGCCGCGACGTCCGCGTCCGTCACAGTCGCCTTTTCGCTGATGAGCCAGCGCTCGAGCGCCCGCCCGAACTCCGCCGCGGACGGGTAGCGCTGCTCGCGATCGCGCTCCATCGCCTTGAGCACGATCGCCTCGAGCTCAGGCGGGTACCCCTCGGCGCGCGCGCTCGGCGGCACGATCGGCTCTTCGAGCAGCTGGTACAGCGTCGAGAGTGCGTCTCCGCCCTGGAAGGGGCGCGCGCCGACGGTCGCCTCGTAGAGCACGCAGCCGATCGCGAAGACGTCGACGCGGCGATCGATGTCCTTGGTCGTCACCTGCTCGGGCGCCATGTAGGCGATCTTGCCCTTCACTTCGCCGGTCTGCGTGGGCGCGTGCAACTGTCCGCGCGCCTTCGCCACGCCGAAATCGGTGATCCGCACCTGGCCGTTCGCCGCGATCAGCACGTTCTGCGGCGACACGTCGCGGTGCACCACGCCGAGCGCCTCACCGTCCTCGGCGACGAGATCGTGCGCGGCCTGGAGCCCCGAGCACACGCGCGCGACGATGCGCGCGGCGACGTGCATGTCGAGCTTCTTGTTCGGAACCGCGTCGAGGAACTCGCGGAGCGACGCGCCGTCCGAGTAGTCCATCACGAGGTAGTCGACCCCGCGCTCCTTCTCGACGACGTGGATCGTGCAGACGTTCGGGTGCGTCAAAAGCGAGGCGATGCGCGCCTCGTCGAACAGGCTGCGGAAGAAGTCTTGGCTCGCGCCGTCTTCGGCGAGCGCCGTCTTCACGGCCATGAGCCGCCACTTGCCCGTGCCCGGGATGATGCGCGTCTCGCGCGCGACCCAGACCCGTCCCATGCCACCCACCCCAATAGGAGCCAGTAACTGGTAGGAGCCCAGCATGTCGCCGCTCCGGAGGGACGCGCCCGAACTAGCCAAGGGCCTTACCGAAATACGATAGCCGACGCCGCCCCCCGGGGCCAAGGCAGCGAGGGTCCGACGTTCGGCCACCCCCACCTACATTCGCCGGCGCGGCCGCTCGGGACTTGCTCGGGCGCGCCGGGCGGTGGAAGAAGGTTCTACCGATGACGATCGAATTCGGCCCGCCGCGTGGGGACGACGAGCTCGAGACGCTCGGGGGCATCCTCGGCTGGTCGTTCGGCTTCGACCCCGCGGACGCGCGCGTCTGGCTCGATCTCGGCGGAACCAGCAACGTTCGCATCGCTCGGCGTGGCGGCCGCGTGATCGGCGGCCTGCTCGAAATCCCGATGGGCCAATGGTTCGGTGGCCGTTCGGTACCGACGCTGGGCGTGGCCGGCGTCGGGGTAGCGCCCGAGGCGCGCGGTGAACGCGTCGCGCTCTCCCTGATGCTCGACACCCTCCGGAGTGCTCGGCGGCGCGGGACGCTCCTCAGCGCGCTGTATCCAGCGACGCTCACCCTCTACCGCGCGGCCGGTTACGAGCTCGCCGGTAGCCGCTATCGCATCACCGCCAACCTTGCGGATCTGCCCACCCAGCGTCCCGACCTCGATGTCTCGCCGCTCGAACCGGGCGACGCGAGTGCGGTCGAAGCTCTCTACGCGAAGGTCGCGAGCGAGCGCCCCGGCTATCTCGATCGCGGCCCCTACGTTTGGCGCCGCGCCCGCGAGTCACGCAAGGAGCGGTACCGGGGTTTCGCGGTGCGCGGCCCCGGCGGGCTCGAGGGCTATGCCTACGTCTCGCAGCGGGGCTCCGAAGACGCGCGCGAGCTCGTCGTGCACGACTGCGTGACCGCGACGCAAGCCGCTGCGCAGCGGCTCACGGCGCTCTTCGCCGACCATCGCAGCACCATCAAGTCGCTGCTCGTGCGGGGCGGCGCGGTCGACCCCATCGTCTTCGTCGCGCCCGAGCGTGTCTTCAGCGTCACGCGCGCCGAGACGTGGATGCTCCGCGTCCTCGACGTCGTGGGCGCGCTCGAGGCGCGCGGTTACCCGCCCGTCGACACCGCGGTCGACTTCGAGCTCACCGATCGCACGCTGCCGGAAAACGCGGGGCGCTACCGGCTCGAAGTCGCCGGCGGTCGCGCGCGCGTGACTCCCGGCGGCGCGGGCTCGGTCGCACTCGACGAACGCGCGCTCGCCGCGCTCTACACCGGCTTTCTCGGCCCGCTCGCGCTCGCGCGCGCAGGCAAGCTCGAGGGCGAACCCGGCGCGCTCGCGCGCCTCGCGTTGCTCTTCGCCGGGCCGCCGCCGGCGATGAGCGACTACTTCTGAAAATGAAAGTCCTCGCGCTCGCCCTCGGCGTCGCGTTCGTCCTCGGTAAATGCCAGAAGGACGCCCCGCCACCTCCGCCGCCGAGCCAACAAGAGCTCGAGATCCGTGCCGCGCTCGCGAAGCTCCGCGGCGACGAGACCGAGCTCCGTGCCCACACCGATTTCGCCGCCGAGCTGCCGTCGAGCCGCTCGTTCGGCGCGAATCCGTACGCGCTCGCCGATCTCGACGGGCGGCGCTTCGTCGGACTCTTGCGCGGCGATTCGCGTGTCGTGCTCTTGAACGAAGGCCTCACTGAAACGAGCGCCATGCGCACTGCCCCGTCGCCGAGCGCGCTCGCGGCCGTGGCGGGCGGCCACGTCTTCGTCTCGGGTCCGCTCGCGACGAGCGTCGAGCGCTTCCGCGTGAACGGCGAGAAGCTCGAGCCGGACGGCGGCGTGCCGCTGCCGAGCGGTACCGTGGCGCGGGCGCTCGCCGCGGACGGCCGAGCCCTCGTCGTTCTTGATTTTGTGGGCGACCGCTTGCTCTCGTGGCAGTTGCCGCGGGCGCTCTCCGTTCCAGCCCGCGTCGGTGAGCCGCGCCGCACGTCGAGCTGTCGCGGCCCCCTGCGCGCCGCGCTTTCGCCGCACTACCTCGCCGTCGCCTGTCTCTTCGATCACGCCGTCTCGGTGCTCGAGCGCGACGCGCAGGGCGAGCCCGGTCGCGAAGTCGCGCGCGTCGTCCACGACGGTCCGCTCTGGTCGGTCGCGCTGCGCGAGCAGAACGGCGAGCTCTTCATCGGCGCGGGCGGCGTGGAAGATCACCCGCTCGAGCGCCGCGATCGCGTCTTCGGCTACATCGACTCGTTCGTCTATCTCTACGTGCTCGAGCCCGACGGCAGGCTCGTGCGACGACAGGCGGTCAACACGAGTGAGCTCGGCGTCGTCGATCCCAAGGCGGTCGTCTTCGACGAGCACGACGGAGCGCCGCTGCTTCACGCCGTCGGCTACGCGACGACGCCGCTCGTCAGCGTCGGCGCGACGAGCGCCGACATCACGCGCGCGGCGGTGCCCGGCTGCAGTGCGCTCGTCGCGCGCGGCGAGCGGCTCCTTTGCGCCGACCCACTGCTGGACGCCTGGGTCGAGCTCGCGCGCGGCGGCGCGGTCGTCCACCCGGCGCGCCCGCCCGCCCTCGAAGACCCGAACCCGAATCAGCGGCTCGGTGAGGCGCTCTTCTTCACCACGCTGATGGCACCCGACGCGCGCAGCGACGGACGCCTGAGCCGCTTCACGTGCGAGACGTGTCACTTCGAGGGCGCGACGGACGGCCGCGTTCACAACAGCGGCCGCCAAGAGATCCGCGTGAGCACGCGCCCGCTCCTCGGCCTCTTCAACGACGCTCCCTACTTCTCGCGCGCCCACGATCGCGATCTCACCGCCGTGTCCCACAACGAGTTCACGGTCGCGAACCGGGGCAATCCGCTCGACCCGTGGTTTGCGCTCGAGCCGGCGCGCTTCCCCTGGCTCGCCCGACTCGGGCTCGATGCCGCGCGCATCGAGCCGCTCGAGCTCCGGGGCTCGCTACTCGCGTTTCTCGCGCGCTTTTCCCACGAAGAAAATCCGTTCGTCGCGACGCATACGCCGCCCGGGCACTTCAGCGAAGAGGAGCGCGCCGGCGCGGCACTCTTTCGCGCTCGCTGCGCGCGCTGCCACGCCGCGCGCCTGGTCGCGAACGACGCGACGAGCGAGGTGCCCTTCGAGCGCTGGGAAGCGCTGACGTTCTCGCCCGCGACGCCGATCGTGTGGGCGCGCGCCGACTACGAAAAATCCGGGATTTTGCCCTACGTCGACAGCGAGGGGACGCGCGTCCCGACGCTGCGCCGCCTCTACCTCAAGCGGCCCTACTTCACGAACGGCAGCGCGCGCACTCTCGCCGAAGTCCTCGAGCGCGCGCGCTTCTCCGACAGCGGCTTCTTCCACGGCGCGCCGGTCAAGCCGGACCAACCTCTCCACGGGTTCGACGACGCTCAACGCGCCGCGCTGCTCGCCTTCTTGCGCTTGCTCTGAACTTCGTCAGCGCGGCGGAACGACTGACTTCAGCCCGACGATCGGATCGACCGCCGAGAGCACCGCAACCTGGATCTCCAAGCGCCGCGTCGCGTTGATCGGTGTGCCGTCGAACTCGACGATGCTGAAGCGGTCGAACACGCGCGTCCCGGTCGTCTTCACCTGCGACCCGATGATTTGGACACGCTGGCTGAAGAGCGCCTGCGAAAGAGCGAGCAAGAGACCCGAGCGATCACCCGTTTCGACCTCGAGCGTCGCGAACGAGCCGTCACTGCCTTCGATGAAGCGCACCACCGTTTCGACCGCCGACGGTGTCGAGACGCGTCGCGACGAGTCGACGCGCGTGCCGTCGAGCTTGCCCGCGAGGAGTCCCGCGAGCGTGCTCTTCAGCTGCTCGACGTATTCCGCACCGATCGGCGTGGCGCGAAGCTCGGGCGGATCGTGGCGGACCCAAAAAATATCGAGCGCTTCGTCCGCTTTTCCCGGCTGGCGGCGCGTGTACGCCTCGGCCTCGATTACGTCGAGGCGCACGAGCACGAGGGCCGCGCTGATCGTCGCGAGCAGGCCCGGCCGATCGTCGGCAACGACGCAGAGCGCCGTCCCGATTCGATTCGACGGAAAGGTGCCGATCGCCACGGGCTCCGCGCCGCGCCCCTCCGAGATAGCAAAGTGCGCGGCCATCGCCGGCGTGTCGAAATTCTTGCGGTAGCTCTCGGGGAGGCTTCGCGGAAAGTCGGGATGGGGGACGGTGGCAGTCGTTTTCAAGGCGCGTCTCGAAACTTCGGACTCCAGCATGAGCTTCAGTGGAGTCTGCGGGGGAGGTTATTTCCGACGGGTGTCGATGAAGTGAACGGCGACTCTCGCGGCGCCCGTATGCCTTATTTCCCGCCGCTCGGTGGCGCCGGCTTGTTGGCGGTCGGCGCGGGAGCAGGTGGGAAGCCGGGAAAGCCCGGAAAGGTCGTCGGGAAGCCGCTCGGTAACACGTTCGGCAGGGTTCTGGGGAAATTCGACGGGAGCGGCAAAGCCGGAAATGTGCTCGGGAAGGTGCTGGGGAACGTGCTCGGTATCTGCAGTGGAATCGGAAACACGCTCGAACCCGCGTCGGCGGTGGTCGCAGCGGTGGCGGTGCCAGTCGGAGTCGGCGCGGGCTCAGGCCCCGGTGTCGTGCCGCGCGTGACCGTCGGTGTCGCGGTGGGCGTCGGTCTCGCCGTGGGCGTGAACGCCGTCGCCTGACCTTCGGCCGTGAAGGCTTCGTTGGGTGGTGGCGTATCCGCCGGTGGCGGCGGCGGGAAATCCGAGCTCGGCTCGTCGTTGTACCAGTACCAGTAATAGTAGCCGCCACCGCCTGCGCCGCCGAGCACGACGACGGCGAGCAGCGCGTAGAGCCAGCCGTGACCCCGCGAACGGCGACCGTGGCCGTGAGCGATGGGTGGAGCCGGCGGCACGACTGGTGGTGCGCCGAAAGGACCGAGCGGCGGCGCCTGCGCCGTCGCGCCCTTCGGGTACGCGTTGGGAACGTCGGGCGGCACCGTTTTTACGGCCGCCTCCGCGCGGGGCGCGATCGGAACGGCGCGTGCGGCGGCCGAGGCGGCCGGGCTCAGGCTCGTCGCGAACGTGCCGAGCGCGCTGCGGAGCTCGTGGGCGCTCGCGATGCGGGCGTCGCGGTCGCCGGCCGTGGCTCGCTGAACGAGCTCCACGAGCGCGGGCGGCAACGACGGCTCGAGCGCCGCGAGCGAGAGCACGTCGCCGGCCAGCACCTTGGTGACGATCACCTGGGCGTCGTCCCCGTCCGCGGGGCGCCGCCCGCTGAGCAGCTCGAACAGCATCACCCCCAGGGCGTAGACGTCAGCGCGGCCGTCGACCTCGTTGGCGGCATAGAGCTGCTCAGGCGGCATGTATTCGGCGGTGCCCATCACGACGCCGGCGCGCGTCAGCCCGCGTTGCTCTTGGCCGGCCAGGAGCTTGGCGATGCCGAAGTCGAGCAGCTTGAGGAGCGCGCCGCCGGGGCCGGGCGTCACGAACACGTTGTCCGGCTTGAGGTCGCGATGCACGACGCCGACGGCGTGTGCCGCCTCCAGGCCGGCGGCGATCTGAAGCGCGAAGTCGATGGCGACGGTGGGGGCGAGCTTGTGTTCCCGATCGAGGAGGTGCTGGAGCGACTCGCCGACCAGGAGCTCCATCACGAGGTACGGCAGCCCGCCCTGGCCGACGTCCACGTCGGTCACGTGCGCGACGTGGGGGCTCTGAATCGTCGCGGCGACACGCGCCTCGCGCAGGAAGCGATCGGTGAGCCCCGGCCGCTCTGCGAGATCCTCGTGCAAAAATTTGAGAGCGACCGCCGTGCCGAGCCCTTCGTGTCGGGCCTCGAACACGCTGCCCATGCCACCGTCGCCGATCAGCCGGACGAGGCGGTATTTGCCGCCGATGAGGTCGCCTGCGCGTGGAGCCATCAGTGTCGCCTGGCGTAGGAGAGTGGCACGTCACTCACCGGGGGTCTCGCCTTCACTGGCGCACCACCCAGGGCGTGTCGCGCACGCCGGCGTGGTGATTCGCCTCGCGCGCCAGGACGAAGAGCAGGTCGCTCAGACGGTTTAGGTAATGGATGATCTCGTCGCGGACCGGGCCGCTCCGGCGTGCGCTGATGACACGGCGTTCGGCGCGGCGGCACACGGTGCGGGCGACGTGCAGGCTCGCGGCGAGCGGCGAACCACCCGGCAAGATGAAGTTCTTGAGCGGCTCGAGCTTTGCCTCGGCGGCATCGATCAGGTGCTCGAGGCGCGTCGCATCCCCGGCTCCGATGAGTCGCATCCCGAGCTTGTCCTCGCGGCCCGGCACGCAGCCGAGCTCGGCCCCCAGCGTGAAGAGGTCGGATTGGATCGCTTCGAGCGAGCGGGCCAGCTCGCCTGGGCCGGCGAGCGCGCAGGCCACCCCCAGGCATGCGTTCAGCTCATCGACGGAACCGTACGCTTCGACCTTCTCGACGTCCTTGTCGACTCGCGCGCCTCCGAACAGTCCGGTGCTGCCGGAATCCCCGGTGCGCGTATAGATCTTCATGACGTCGCCGCCGCGGACCTTGCCACGGCGGCGCCGCCCTTCCCAGCTTGCGACGTACTCTTCCGGCCTCGAAGCGAACGCTAGGCCGAGAAAATCTGCTGAATCTCTCCCTCCATCGCGGAGGGCGCGACCTTGCGCGCGAGAGCGAGCTCCTGGACGAGCAGGCTGCGTGCCTGGTCGAGGAGTCGTCGTTCTCCGAACGAAAGGTCCTTATCGAACTTGAGCCGGTACATGTCGCGGAGAACCTTCGCGATCTCCGACGGGAGGCCGCTCTTCAGCATCTCCGTGTAGGCCCGGAACCGGCGGTTCCACGGCTGCACGTCCACGGCGACTTCCGGAGCCTTCAGGATGTCCAGGATCTTCTGGGCTTCCTTTTTCTTCATCACGGGCCGGAGGCCGACGCGCGCCACCGCTTCCGTGGGGATCATCACCTTGAGACCCGTGTCGCGGATCTTGATGACGTAACAGGAGGTCTTCTTGCCGCCGAAATCCCGCTCCTCCATCCTCTCCACTTCCCCCACGCCATGAGCGGGATGGACCGCCATGTCGCCAACCTTGAAGGTGTAGTGAGTCACCGGAGCATCAGCATTTGCGTTCAACGACGACGATTGCATTCCGCCTCCTCGAGCCCCAGCCGTTCGCTGGCGCGGGGCGTTATTCCGCTGGTCCGCGACGGACAATCCGCCTCGGATCGATGTTGGCTGCCGCGGGTCGTACGACTGGGCCGACTTAGCCTCCGTTCCGACCAGTGCGCTGCAGCACGGCGGGATTCGTACCATTCTCCCTCATCAAAGGTCAATTGCGCTGCGCATTGCCGTCGCGTCACAGTCGCCGGAAATCGCTGGGCTTTCGGTCGGAGCTAGGGTGCCGGCTGGGCGTCCGGACTTGATTGGGCCGGCGAGCCAGTCGGTCCGCTGCCATGAACATCAAACATTTCGGACACATTGGTGGCCGTTGCCGCTCGCAGGCCGGCCGTCAGCTGCGGGATGTCTAGGTCGGCTGACCATGTAAGCTGGTGTAGGTGCGCGACACTATTCACGTTCTTCGCTCGATCAAGGCCGAATAGTCGGCCGGCCTGGCTTCCAGATAAGTCGCCCCAGGCGGCCTCTAGCTGGGAGCTCGCCTCACCCTCCCTCCAATCACCCACGGCGGTGAGCAGTACCGGCAGGTTCGTCCCGGCGCCGGAGCGGAGCACCAGATCGAGCGCGAGCGCCGTCTTCAAGAGCCCATGCGACGCGGCTGCCCACGAGTCAGCGAACGGCCCCGCTGCGTAGAGCACCGCGAGCGCATCACTCGGTGGAGCGGGTAGCTCAGCGAGCGCGGCACCGTGGAGTGCCGTCGGCGACTTCAGGCGTCGCTCGGCATACGCTTCGGCGACACGCGCGAGCGTGAGGTCACCCACCGCGAGTGCAAACACGCGATCGTCGAACGCGACGAGCGCGCGTGGCTCGCCCCCATGCGTGCCGGCGATGCGGTAGAGCGCCGGTCGCGGATGTTTGACCACCGCGCCCGTCAGACGCTCTTCGAAGCGCGCTCGCACATGACCGCCGTCAGGTGCCGGCAGCGAAGTAACGTAAAGCGTTCCGAGATCATAGCCGGCTACGACGACCTCCTCGAGTACTCGTAGGTCAACGCCCGTGACCTCTACGAACGCATCCATGCGGTCGGCGGAGAGCACGCCCGCGAGCGCCTCCTTCAACGCGGAATCGCGAAAAATCTGGGCAGGATGCGCGTCCACGAGCCAGCGCAGGCCCGCCGCGGGCGCGTACGCGAGCGGGTCGAGCGGCGCGAGCTCGTCCGTGTGCGGCTGCTGGATGCGTGCGCTCGGAGCTCGTGACGCAGCGCATGCTGCGAGCAGGAGCGCAAAAAGCGCGTGCGCTCGGCTGGACTTTGCCAATCGGCCGCGCGAGTCAGTCGTCGCTGTCGCTGCCGCCGGTGATCGGGATGTGACGGCTGCCGTTGACGAGCTCTTTGAGCTCTTTGCCTACTTTGAAGAACGGCAAGCGCTTGGCGGGCACCGGCACGGGTTGGCCCGTGCGCGGGTTGCGGCCGGCGTAAGGCTTGTAGGGGCGCACGGTGAAGCTCCCATACCCTCGGATTTCAATGCCTTCCCCCTTCTGAAGCGCCTCCGTCATGGCCTCGAACACGCAGTTGACTACGAGCTCGGCGCGCGCCTTCGTGAGCTCGCCGCGGGCAGCGATGGCTTCGATGAGTTCGCTCTTCGTCATCCAGCTCTGCTTCCCGAAACGGAGCCCTCAAGACCCACTGGGAGTAGGTATGGTCAGACCTAACGTGTGAACTGTCAACGCTATTTCTAGGTGGCGGGCTCGAGCTCGAAGTAGTCGACAAGGATCTCCCGATCAGTCTTCAGGCCCACGGGCCCGAAGGCGGGCACAGCAAAGAGTCCGACTCGAGTCACCTCACAGCCGGCCGGGCCGTGGACGAGACTCACCCGCCGTCCGCTGATTGTGAGGGTGAGCAGCGCGCCCGGGTCGGCTAGCCAGCCAAGTGCAACCTGATTCAAACCCGCTTTCGGTGCGCCGAGCTCGAGCTCCACGGTGACGCTCGGCTGCGGCACCAAGCGCAGCCCCCGACCCTGCGAGAGGCACGACGCGAAGTCGGGATGGACCCAGCCGCCGGTGACGCGCAGGACTGGCCACTCGGCCTCGGCCTCCCAACGCCACGTCGCCTGGTGCCGTGACTCCATTAAAGGGATTGGACGGATGGTGGTCTCCCCCGTCAGGGCGGAATACGAGGCCGCAAAGGCGGGCGGCCGGCCGAGTCCTCGCCACAGAGCGAGGTCATGGGCGTCCCCGCGGGCGCGAGCCACGATGATGCTCGCGGTCGGGTCGACGGCGGCGGGGTCATGGCCGAGCGCAAAGCCGTGATCGGTGTTGGTGAAGACGAGCCCTCGGGACACGCCCCGTGCCGACAGAGCGCTCTGCTCGAACATGGGGTGGCCGCCCTCGCGGTCCCGCAGCGCGAGCTGGGCGTGAATGCCGCTCAGGCCGAACCCGAGCAAGAGCAGGGCGGGCGTCAGGGCGCTGAGCTCGAGCTCGGCGAGCGCGGACGCGATGAGCAGGTGTTCGAAGGGGAGGGCATCTGCGAGCAGCCGGGCGCCGCCGCCTGGATAGCTACCCGGGAAATAGAAGGGTGCGTAGGCAAGGACGACCAGTCCGGCAGTGAGGCCGGCAACGCGCACGCCCGGGAGGCCCCGCTTGCGCCAGAGGATCCAGGGCACGAGCGGCGCGAGGAACGCCGTGTTGGCGAGGTCGAACGCGTGCCAAAGCAGACGTTCACCGGTGACGTAGAGGGCGGGGAGTAGCCCGTAGCCGTCGCTGAGGTGCTTGCGGACGAAGTCCCCGTGCTCGAAGCGACACCCGATGCCGGCGCCGAACCCCCAACGGAAGCAGCCGGGTGGCCCGTCGGCGAGCGCGTAATACGCGAGCTGCGTCGAACGAAAGAAGGAGCCGGTCGCGGCGTGTTGATGTGCGGCGAGGAGGAGGAGTCCGGGCAGCGTGGCGGCGGCACCGAGAGCGACACGGCGCGCTCGCTCGGAGTGTGCCGCGCCGCGGAGGACGAGTGCCAGCGTGACGGTCGTCGCGACCAGGCCCGTCAGCGGTCGGGTCGCGATGAGCCAGCCGATGAGCACGCCGGCGAGCACGCAGCGCGCGCGCGTCGGACGGAGGGCGGCGGCGACGCTGCCGAGCAGCAACAGCGCGGCGAGGCCGTGCGACATCGTGTCGGCGGTGTGATAGCGAAGTGCCGCGCACAAGACCGAGACGAGCGCCGCGATGCGCGCAACGCGCTCGCCGAGCTCGAGCTCGCGCGCGGCGACGTAGGTGACGACGACGAGCAGCGCGCCGAGCAGCGGGCCGACCACGAGCGGCGCTCCCAACCGGAAGCCGAGCGCGAGGAGCAGCGGATAACCCGGCGGGAAGATGCCGGACAGCCCGCTCGGGCCGAGCAGCGTGAAGCGGCCGCGGAAGGCCGCCGTCGGTTCCGGAACCGGAAACGCGAGGTGTCCTTCGGAGAGTCCTCGCGCTTCGAGGTAGTAGCTCGTCGCGTCGACGATGCGCGGCCCACCCCTCAAAAAATAAAGGACGTACCCGGCGGACAGGAGCAGCGCGCCGAGAGCACACGCGGCGACCCACGCACGCTTCGGCACCCGGTCGAGCGTCTGCTCGAACCAGCGCCGCGCGAAGAGCCAGAGCCCGAGACACAGCGCACCGAGCACGAGCGCGCTCCGCCCCACGGGTTCCGCGCTCGGTCCGAACTCGAGCAGCGAGCTCACGCGCTAGTCCTTCTGAATTGCCCAGGCGTGGTAGAGCACGCGCTCGCCCGACTCACCGAGCTCGACGCGGATGCGCGATTTTTGGACGGGCGGCACGGCGAGCTCCACCTCGAGCCAGCCGTCGGTGCGCGGCAGGTGTAAGCGTCCGACGGGCGTGCCGTCGATGGAGACGGGAACGTCGAGTGTCGCGACGGGCGCGGCGCGAAAGACGAGCGTGAGCGGCCGGTTCGGCACGACGCCGTCGAGCGTGAACCGCTCGCGTGTGCCTTCGGGAGTGTTGCGCCCCGCGTCGAAGAGGTCACGCGCGGGCGCCGCCGGGTTCGGCAGGACCTTGACGGCGACGCGGCCGCCGCTCGCCGGCAGCCGCTCGTAACGCGCCGCTGCTTCGCTCGTGACGTCGGCCCAATCGAACTCGGCGGTCACGCGCGAGCTCGGCGCGAGGCGCACGGGGCGCGCGCTGCCCGCGAGCGAATCCCAGTTCGCTTGGTAGACGACGACGCTCGGCGCGCCGCACATGACGTTGCCGCGGTCGGACACCTCGAACAGGCGCTTGCCGAACCAGAGCGGCAGCTCGTCCCACCAAGACGGGTAAATCGCCAGCAGCTGCGGGCGTTCAGCGGGCGAAAGATGCTCGATGAGCTCGACCGCGGAGCCGACGTGCGCTCGGGTGGCTCGCGCGAACGGCATGCCCTTGTAACCGCCGAGCCCGATGAGATCGAGCGTCCGTCCCTCGCTCATATACGGGATTGCGCCCGCGTCGCCGACGAGGACGGTGGCCTGGTTACGAAAGTCGTCGCGCAGGATGCGACCGAGCGTGACGTGCTGGTCGTAGATGTTGCGCGCGCCGCGCCCGAAGTACCACGCCTGAAAGCGGAAGTTGGGCTCCGCTTGCCAGACGAAGGCGACGAGCGCCATCGGCGTGAGCGTGGCCATGAGCACGCGCCCTTGATGCACCGGCTTGCGGAAGCCGTGCACGACGGCTGCGCCTGCGCCGAGCGCGGCGGCCGTGAGCAACCACGCGAGCAGCGGCATCGAGTAACGCTCGTTCTGCCAGCGCACTTGCCCGTTCAGCGCGACGGTCATCCCCCATGCGACGAGACAGCACCAGAGCAGCGTCGCGGCACGACGCGTCTCCTTGAAGTAGAGCGCGCCGAGCGCCGCGACCCAGACGAGCCAGCCGATCGCGGGCACGCTCTCGAGGTGCTCCTGCGTGAGCCTCAGCACCTGGTAGCCGAGGTAGAAGAACCAGAGATCGAGCTTCTCCCAGCCGGACAGGTACGGGTGATAAAGCTCGAGCTTGGCGATCGCGCCCGCCGCGGCGGCCTCGCCCGTGAAGACGACGTTCGCGAGCGTGCTGCCGATCACGACGAGCGCGCCCGGCGTCGCCGCGAAGACGAGCGCCGCGAGCGCGGGCCGCAGGCCGCGACGCCTCAGCGACCACGCCGCGCTCGTCGCAAAGATCGCGACCGTCGCGGCCGCTTCGGGGCGCGTGGCCGCAAGGGCGGCACCCCAGAGTCCGAGCGCGATGGCGTGCCCGAGCGCGGTTCGAGTCGGCGCCGTGGGTGCGTCGAGGAGCGCGTCCCAACTCAGGAAGGCGCCGCCGAAGAGCGCCATGAAGAGAGCGATCTCCATGCCGCTGAAGAGCGCCCAGCTGAGCGCTCCGACCCCGAGCAGTGCCAGCGGCAAGAGGTACGACGTCCAGATCGGCAGCCGCACGAAGGCGCGCCGCAGCGCGAGCAGCGTGGCAAATACCGAGACGCAGGCGACCACGGCCGCCCAGTGCATGAGCTCGAGCCCGCGAGAGCCGAGCGCATAACCCACCGCTAGTATGAAAGGATAGAGCAGGCTCGTGCTGCCGCTCGAGTAGCCGTTCCCGGAGCACCATTCGAACGGATGACCCTCGGCCGCCGAGCGCGCGAAGTCGAAATGAATGAAAACGTCGTCGAGCGGCGCCGACCAAGGGCCGAGCGCACGCGTCGCATGCGGCTGCCAGAGCGAGGGCTGGGTCCAGTAATCGGAGTAGAGGGTTTGCAGGCGGGCCGAGCCGTAAAACCGGCCGGCGACGTGCAGCGTTGCGATCGCGCACACGAGCACGTAGAGAGCGGGCTCGAGCGGAGCGAGCCGCGCGAGGTATGGCCGCAGATGCTCGAGTTTCCGTAAGATTGCGCGCATCCTAAGACGCCATCGGTTTATCACGAGGCTTCGTCACACTGCCGAGTGGCGTTTCTTCGCCGGCCGACCTTGCCCAAAGGCGGGAGTGGCGCTCTACTTACCGTCCCCCGGCGCGAGAAGCCCGTTTCCCAGAGATGCATTGGCTCGTTGAGGTTTCCCGCGTCGGCGATACCGTACCTTCGGAGCGGTACTGCATCGAAGCCCGCCGCTGGCAGTCGGCGCTGCAAGAAGCGCGCAGGATGCGCGGCGACAGCGGAGCCTTGCCGCGGCTCACGATCGAGCTGACCGACAACGGGTACCGCGCCGTCGATCCGGAGCTCAAGGTCCGCTACGTCGTGAGCGAGGCGCCGCCGGGCATGCCCCTCACGGACGGCGCGCGCGCCGTGCTGAGCACACACCCGCCGCCCGTCGCGTCGGTGCCGCCGCCCGCTCCGCCGAACCCCGTCCCGACGCTCGCGTCGCCCCCGGCGCCGGTCGCCGCGCAGCAGCCGATCGTGACGGCGAGCACGGCGCCGTTCTATCCGGAAAAGACGAGCGCGCCGTCCGTGGCGACCGTGTCACCCGCGATCGACACCACGTCGGAGGCGGCGTCGCCGGTGCTGGCAGGCACGCCGACCGCGCCCCTCGCGAGGACGCCGTCGTCGCCGCCGCCGAGCAGCCCGTCCGCGCAGACGAACGGCTCGTCGGCTCCGCCGCTCTCCGTGCAGGTGATTCGCCAGCGTGAAGAGAAGCCGACAGAAGCGAGCCCCATCGCTTATCGCGAGCTCGCGCTCGCCGTGAAGACGGGCACGCCGAAGAGCGACGTCGAAGCGCTGCTTCGCGCGCGCCTCGAAGAAATCAGCCCGACCATGCCCGCGGACACGCGCCGCTTCGTGCAGATCGCCGTGTTCGATCACGTCTTCGTGAAGCGACCGGTGCGGCCCCCGCTCGGCGTGCTCGTGTGGAAGGACTGGCGCGGCGATCCGACGCTGTCGTTCCCCGGGTTCGGCGAGTTCGACGAGGGCCCCCCGCCGTCGTCCATCTCGACCGCACGCACGCCGAGCTGGTCCGCGACGAGCATCGCGCCGCTGGCTGCTTCGGTTTCGCCGGGCGGAGCGACCGTCTCGGTTCCGCCCGCGGCCGTTCCCGTCGTTCCGGTTGCGTCCAAGGCGCCCGTCGCTGCTTCCGCGCCGCCGGCCGCGAGCACCGAGGCGCGGCCCGTCTCGGTGCAGACGTCACGCGTCGTCTCGGTGGGACCGAGCAAGCCGCCACCCGCCGAGAACGCGCCCGTGGCGGCGCCGCCTGCGGCCGAAGCTGCACCCGTGGGCGAACCCGCACCGACGGCCGTCGCCGAGCCGGCACCGGCACCCGCGGCCGAACCCGCAGCGGCGCCCGTCGCTACTTCAGGGAGTGACGCGCCGGCTGCGGCCGGCACTGCCGTCGCGCCGACCTCGGATCCTGCGTCGCCCCGCTCGGATTCTGTGAACCGCCGCTCCGATCCGCCGGGTCGCCGCTCCGATCCGCCGCCGAGCCGTCGCTCGAATCCGAACCTCGCTCCGCCTCGCCGTCGCGCGCCGGGTGAAGACCTCATCAGTGAGCTCTTCGACCGCATGGGCGACCTCATGTTCATGGGGGACCTCCCGTCCGGCGCCGACTACGTGCTGAACGTGCTGTTCGAGCTGATCCCGTGCGAAGGCATGCTCGTGCACGTCTTCGACCTCGCTCGGCGTGAGTTCGTCGTCGTACGCGCCCACGGCCCGAGCATGCGCAAAGCGCTCTTGTTCCGCACGCCCGACTCCGATCCGGTCGTCGTCGCGGTGATGCGGCAGCGGAGTGTCGTCTCGAACGGCCTCACGCCGCTCCATTCGGCCGCGTTCGAGCGACTGGGTGTGCAGGCGAAGCAGGTGTTGAGCGCCGCGGCGCGCCAGGGCGGCCGCTACCTCGGCCTGATCGAGATCGCCAACCCGTCAGGCGGCGCACCTTTCCACGAAGGCGAGAAACACGCCCTCGAATACGTCTGCGAGCAGTTCGCCGAGTTCGTCGCCGCCCGCCCGCTCATCCTCGACGAAGACATCGTGCTGCGAGCCTGAGCGCCGCTCGGCCGCCGGAGCACGGCCGCGCGCCAAGTCGGATATCCTGCGTCCCATGGCGGATCAGACACGACGCGAGCGACTGCTCACGTTTCTGCTGTTGCCCGCCATCGTCGTCGCCGTGCTCGTGCTCGCGGGCGTGATGTTCCGTTCGAGCTTCCAGCTCGAGAAGCTGCGTGAGCAGTCCGTCGTCGAGGCGACGCTCTTGCTCGCGAACGAGAAGGCCGACCGGCTCGACAAGAACATCATCGACCAGGACAACGCCGTGCGCTCGACGGTCGACGTGAACGATCGCACTTCGTTCGGAGCGCACTGGCTCGAATCGGCGGCGATCCAGACGCCCACGGTACGCGCCGTCTTCTTGATCGACTTGAGCGCGCCCGGTCGCGACGTGGTCGCCGTCGCCTCGCGCGCGCCCGGCCCCGAGAACGAGCGCTTCAGGCGGCTGTGCGTCGAGTTCATGTTGAACGAGATGAAAATCGACCTGCCGCCGTACGAGCAGCTGCGTCACCTGCACACGGCGTATCGCGGCCAGTCGTACCTCGTGAGCCACTGGCAGACCGAAGTGCACGGCCGCCGCTACCTCACGGTGGTGTGGCACGACGTGCCGCGCATCGTTCACGATCTTTTTCCCGCGCTCTACACCGACATCCAGCAGAGCCGCATGAACGTGAGCGACGCGGACGGGCGCATCGTCTTCGGCAAACCGCTCGCACGCACGGGGCCGGTGCTCGGGCGGCAGTTCGAGACGACGCTCTACAAGTGGACGGTCAACGTTTCGATGGCCTCGAGCGAAGAGCTCGCGCAGGCCGTGCAGCGGCGCCGCGTGCTCGAGATGGTGCTGGTCGCGCTCTCGGGCCTGGTGGTGATCTGCGGTCTGATCGTGATCGTGGTGGCCGCCGCGCAGGAGCGGCGGCTCGCGAACCTGAAGAGCGACTTCGTCGCCAACGTGTCGCACGAGCTGAAGACGCCGCTCTCGCTCGTGCGCATGTTCAGCGAGCTACTCCAGAGCGGTCGCGTCGAGAGCGACGAGAAGCGACGCCAATACCTGCAGATCATCGTGGGCGAGAGCGAGCGCCTCGCGGCGTTGATCGAGAACGTGCTCGACTTCGCCAAGGTCGAACGCGGACGCCAGGCGTACCACTTCGAGCAGGGCAACCTCGGGGAGGTCGTCGCGCGCGCCGTCGATGTCTGCCGCCTGCGCGCCGAGCGCGAGCACGTCGAGATCGCGCTCGAGGTCGGCGCCGAATTGCCGCCCGTGCGCCTCGACGAACGCGCGCTCGAGATCGCCGTGATCAACCTGGTCGACAACGCGATGAAGTACGCGCCCGACGGCGGCCGCGTCGACGTCGTCGTGCGCGCGAACGCGACCTCGATCGAGGTGCGCGTGCTCGATCAAGGGCCGGGCATCGTGCCCGAGGATCGCAAGCGCATCTTCGAGCGCTTCGTGCGCGGCAAGGCGACGCAGGGCAAGCAGGTGCGCGGCAGCGGCATCGGGCTCGCGCTCGTGAAGCACATCGCCGAGGCGCACGGCGGTCGCGCCTGGGTGGAAGCGAACGCGCCGCGCGGCAGCGTGTTCGTGCTCAGCGTGGCACGCTGACGCACGCGTCGGCGGTCACTCGCTGACTTCGCCGTCGTCCGTTGCGCCCTGGAGCTCGCGCAGCTCCTTGTCGCTCAGGTAGATGCTCGAACCCGCGCGCTTCGGTGCGTTGGCCGGAGGCGGCGCCGCGAGCGGCGGCGGGGGCGTCGCGGAGTCGTCCTCGTCGGCTTCGGGTTCGACGGCGTGCTTTACCGAGGGCGCTGCTGCGGAGCCAGCGGCTTCGAGCGGGGGCGGCGCCGTCGCGACGACCTCGGGCGCTTCGGGCGCGAGCGGTTCCGGCAAGGCGATCGCGTCGAGCAGCGGATTGTACTTCGCCATCACGCCGTCGAACGTGAGCCGGTCGGCCCCGGCGAGCGTGCGCATGCCGTCGAGATCGAGCTTCTCGGCGTCGAAAAACTCGCCGTTCTTGCTCGCGCTGAAATGCAAATGCGGGCCCGTCGAACGCCCGGTCGAGCCGACGTAGCCGATGATCTGCATGCGCTTGACCTGGTCGCCGACCTTGAGTCCGTCGGCCAGGCGCGAACAGTGCGCGTAACCCGTCTCGACGCCGCCCGGGTGCGAGAGCTTCACGAAGTTGCCCGTGGCGCCGCGGAAGCCGGCGAACGTCACGACACCCGGCGCGGACGCACCGATGGGCGTGCCCGTCGGCGCGCCGAAGTCCGTCCCGAGGTGCGGCATCACCTTGTGCAGAATCGGATGCATGCGCTTCAGGTTGAAGTGCGAGGTGACGGGCGCGCCCGGGATCGGTTTGCGCCAGCCGCCCGGGTTCGGCGCGTGGCCCTTCGAGTCGTAGTAGCCGCGCGCGCCGGGTGCGTCGAAGTAATAGACGCGCAGCGCCTCGCCCTTCGCGCGGCGCACCTCGAGCGCCTCCACGCCCGCGTAGCGGTCGAATTCGCCCAGCACCGATACTTCCTGGACGATCAGCCGAATCACGTCGCCGCGCTCGAGGTCCTCGATGGCTGAGTGGCCGTCGAGCGCCTTGTCCAGAACGCGCGCGAGACCGCGCTCGAACCCGGCTTGCTCCGCCGAGTCGTCGAGGCTCTTGCCGTCGTACACGAGCGAGCCCGCGATCTGCGTGTGCTCGATCTTGAGATCGAGCTTGCTCGCTTCGAGCAGCCCGCTCGCGCCTTCTCGCGCCTGATACACCTCTTCGCCGCTCACCTGGTACTCGAACGCTTTCAGGCGTTCGCTCTTCGTGTCGAGCAGCGCGGCGAAGCGATCCGTCTTCGCGCAATGGTCGAAGCTCTTCAGCCCCTGGAACGCCGTGACGATCCGATACGTCTCCTTGACGGGTACGCCCGCAGCCTGCACCGCTTTCAAGAAGGCGTCCGTCCCGACCTTGCCCTCGATGTAACGCAGGCCTGGCGAGTGCGCGCCTTCACTCACGCGCCACGGCCCCGGGACGCGCTGCCGTTCGCGCTTTTTGACTGCGTTTTGCCGAGCCGGTGCGTTCGCGAGCGCAGAGCTCGTCTCGGCGGGCGTGCCACCTTGGTCGAGCGCAGTCTCGCGGTGCGGCGCGACGTGCATCGCGATCGCGGTGATGGACGCGATCACCGCCATGCCCATCAACGTGCCGAACAGCGCGACGATCGTCGGCGACAGCGAGGCGCGCGGTGGCGTGAGCGGAGCGCCCGGCGCGCGCGCTGGACCGGCGACGTCGTCGCCCAGCCCCGAGCGCTCGCCGAGCTTGCCGATCTCGTCGAGGTCGTCGCCTGCGCGGCGCTCGCGTGTCTCAGATTTCTGCTCACCCCGCGTCGCGCGCTCGAGCAGCCGCTCGCGTACCAAACTGCCACGCGGCTTCGGGCCGTCCTCGGCCGCGTCCCCTTCGGGCGGCGGAGCGCTCCCTGAGGCTGCCGATTCAATCGACAACTCCGGCTCGAGCTCGCCATCGTCGCGCACCATGGGATCGACGATGCGTCCGACGTGGCGGCTGCTCGGGTCTGGTGGACGCGAGGCCACGCGGACCATCGGGTAGCAGCGACAGGCGGTCGCGGCAACCGGCGGCAGCGGGACTAGCTCGGAGTTGGGCCCGGGAGCTCGGACATTCCGTCGTGATTTTCGACTTGTGGCCCTCGTGACGAGCGGCGAAGATGGAGCGATGCGAGCGTCTCGCGGGAGCGTCGCGGGTCCTCTTCGGCGCGAGCAGAGCGACTCATGGACGACCATCTGAAGCAGCTCTTGTTGCTCGGCCGCGAGCACTACCAGAAGCGTGAGTTCGACAAGGCCGAGTACTTGCTCAAGCAAGTCGTCGAAAGGACGGATCGCTTTGCCGACGTCTTCGACATGCTCGGCGTGATGGCGCACAGCCGGGGAGACTTCGCGCAAGCGGAGCGCAACTTCGAGAACGCGGTGCGCCTCAACCCCAACTACACCGAAGCGCAGCTCAACTTGATGGTCACCTACAATGACCTCGGCAAGTACGACGCCGCGCGCGAGATCTACGGACGCATCCGCAGTCGCGGCGCTGCCGGTGGCAAGGGTGATCCGTTCGCGAAGGGCAAGATCGCGAACATGCACGCGGAGCTCAGTCAGGCGTATCAAGACGCCGGCATGGCGCAGGAAGCGATCGGCGAGCTCGAGCGAGCCGTGCGCTTGTGCCCGCAGTTCGCCGACTTGCGGACGCGCCTCGCGGTACTCTACCGAGACGGTGGCCAGACCGAGCGCGCGCGCGAAGAGCTCGAAGCCGCTCGCGATGCGAACCCGACTTATGCACAGGCCCGACTACTGCTTGGTGTGATGATGCTTTCGGCGGGTGACCTCGAAGCCGCCGAAGCAGAGTTCGAGACCGTCCTCGACCGCGACCCCGACAACAAGGGCGCGCAGATGTACCAGCGCTTGGTCAGGAGCCGGCTCGCGAGCTCCGAGCGGCCACCTTCTTAAAGGAAGGGCGCTTCCGCGTCGCAGCTCAGGCGCAATTCCAGTCCGAGTCGAAGGAGCCGCGCCTCCTTCGCGTTTCTGCCTGCGAAACGAGGCGTCGTGCTACAAACTCCTCGTTATGTTTCGCTCGAATTTTGGTGGTGAGACCGTCGAAGGCGCGGGCTGCCGATGAGAGGGCTCGCCGATCCGCGACTGCTCCTCCCCGCTTCCTTACTCGTCTGGGCGTGCGCCAAAGCGACCGACTCAGATCTCGCGGGCGGCGCCTATAACCCGCGCGCAACGGGTGGAACCGGTGCCACAGCCGCGAGCGGTGGCAGCTTCGGGACCGGCGGTAGCTTCGGAACAGGCGGTTCCTCGGCGAGCGGCGGAACCGGCACGGGGGGCGGAAGTGCGTTCGGGGGCGGCAGCGCGACCGGCGGGTCGTCGTCCGGGGGTTCGACGTCCTCCGGCGGCTCGACGTCCTCGGGTGGCTCGACCTCGAGCGGCGGGAGCTCGACGGCGACCGGTGGGTCCAGGTCTTCCGGCGGTTCGACGTCGGCGGGCGGCTCGACGGCCACGGGCGGCACCGGGACGAGCGGCACCTCGAGCGAAGGGGGCAGCGGAGACGGCCTCCCGCCCGGCGTGCTCGAGAACGCGGACGTCGTGATTCACTACATCGTGCAAGAGAGCGCGCTGTCGTCGCAGGCTGCGCAGATGCACCTCTACTTCGAGAACAAGTCGGATCAGGCGCTCGACTTGAGCCACGTGACTGTTCGCTATTGGATGACTTCCGAGGCGACGGCCTACGATCTTCACTGCTACTACGCGGCCACTGCCGTGACCGTACCGGCTCTTACGTACGTCGACGCGGGTGACGCGAGTTACATCAATGCCGCGTTCTCAAGCGGCAGCGTTCCGGCGCAGTCAGGCGATACCGCGAGCGCGCTCAACGCCTACGAGTTCCAAATCGCGCTTCAGACGCGCAACGGCCAGACCGAGCAGCAGGACAACGACTGGTCCTTCGACGCGAACGCGACGGGTTCGCCCGGAGTGCCCAATCCCAAAATCACCGCGTACATCGGTACCAAGCTCGTCTGGGGTTGTGAGCCGGACGGCACCTGCGCCGGCGCCGGGGGAGAAGGTGGAGCCGGTGGGCAGGGTCAGGGCGGTGAGCCCGGGCAGGGCCAAGGCGGGCAGCCGGAACAAGGGGGACAGCCGGGTCAGGGCGGGACGGGCGGCGGCGCCGCTGCAGGGCAGGGCGGTGACACGAACGCCGGCGGACAAGCGGGTATTTCGGGTATTTAACGAGTGAGCGTCACACGCAGGGCCCGATTGTTCTAGTCGGAGCGAAGTCGTGAAGTGCGAGCGTGCGAGACTCGCGACGAATCCGAGTTCCGCTGGACGCCGCGGGCGGCCGGATGATCGGTCGTGCTAGAAAATCGGGCCGATGCCCGTTTGCAAGTCGTGTGGTGAGGAAGTCGACGAGCTCGTGAGTGCGAGTGTCAGCGGCAAGACCAAGAAGGTCTGTGCCGATTGCGCCGAGCGTGTCGCCGAAGAAGAAGCGGTCGGGCAAGAGAGCGAGGCGGCGGTGCAACGCATGATGGACTTCAAGGGGCGACGCTGATGCGCCTCTTCACGGCTCGCTATACGGTCGCCGCGACGTTGTTCTGTGCTTGGGCGTGCGCGAAGTCGAACGACCAGGTGACGGGTGACGATTCGTTCACACCGACGCCGGGCAAAGGCGGGTCGAGCTCGACCAACGGCGGCAGCGGCGGCACCCTTGCGACCGGTGGAAGCACGTCGCCCACGACCGGTGGCTCGTCCACGGGAGGCAGCGCCGCCACGGGCGGTAGTGAAGTCGGCGGATCGACGTCGGGTGGAACGACGGGAGGCGGCAACACGCCGGGCACCGGCGCGTCCGGTGGCGCGAGCGCGATGGGCGGCGGGCCCGCAGCGGGCGGCAGTGTCGGCACGGGCGGTAGTGTCGGCACGGGCGGAGCTCAGAACGGTACGGGCGGCAGCGTCGGCACGGGCGGAGCTCAGAACGGCACCGGCGGCAGCGTCGGTGTCGGCGGCAGCGCCAGCGGTAGCGCGGGCGCACCCGTGACGAGTAGCGGCGGGATGGGCGCCGGCGGCACCTTGCCGTTCGACCCCAATTTCAAGCCGCCGAACATGACGAGCTTCGCGAAAATCGTCGTCATGTACACGGCGAGCAACGCGATGAAGTCGACGAGCAACATCCAGTTCACGCTCAATCTCGTGAACCAGACCACCGCGGCGTACCCGATGAGCACCGTCACCGTCCGTTACTGGATGAGCGCCGAGCCACCGCCGTCGACCATGCTCTACTACTCGTCGTCGAATCTGGGCGTTAAGGCGGCGCCCAAGTTCGTCACGAACCACGCGAACAGCTATCTCGAGTTCACCTTCGGCGCGACGGGCAGCTTGCCGCCCTCGACGGATCCGCAAGCGCAGAACGACGGCACGATTCAGGGCGGCGTGCAGGCCGGCTCGGGCGTCAACGAGATGTTCAACCAAAGCAACGACTGGTCCTTCGACGGCACTGCGGCCATGTCGAAGGCAAACGGAAAGATCACCGTCTACGACGGCACGACGCTCATCTGGGGCTGCGAGCCTTCGGAAGTGTGCGCGATGGCCGACACGACCGGCGGCGGCGAAGCAGGCGCGGCCGGCGTGCCGGCGCCCTAGGATCACGAGGTCTCGTCTTGCGCACGCTCGTCGATTTGCGTTGGTTCGTTGGTCTCTCGTTCGCGGCGTGGGCGTGCGCAAAAGCCGCGCCGGACACGAGTAGCGACGCCTACACGCCGACGTCGACCGGCGGCTCCTCGACGGGCACCGGCGGCGGCAGCGGCGGCAGCATCGCGCCCACCGGCGGCTCCACCACGACGGGCGGTTCGACCACGTCGGGCGGCTCCACGGCCACGGGTGGTTCCACCGCGACCGGCGGCTCCACCGCGACCGGCGGCGCGAGCGGCAGCAATGGCGTGGGCGGGACGACCGGCGGTTCCACCGCAATGGGCGGCTCCACCGCAAAGGGTGGTTCCACCGCCGCGAGTGGTTCCACCGCCACGGGCGGTTCCACCGCCACGGGCGGTTCCGGTGGGAGCAGCACCGGCGCCGGCGGTTCGACCTCGACGGGCGGTTCCGACACGAGCGGCGGCGGGATGGCGTCGAGCCTCACGGGCGACGGTAGCGTCATCGTCTTCTACAAAGCCGTGAGCACGACGGCCATGAGCAGCAACGTGAACTTCAGCGTTTACCTCATGAACCAGACCGACACCGCGCTCGACCTCAGCAACGTCGAGCTCCGCTACTGGATGACCGCCGAGCCCGCGTCCCCCGCCACGCACAGCTACTACTCGGTTGCGGGCCTCAGCGCGAAAACGCCGACCTTCGTCGCAGGACCGCCGAGCTATCTCTCCTTCACGTTCTCGAAGGGCGGGACGGTGCCGGCAAAAACCAAAGATCTCCAGACGACCGAAGTGCAGGGCACCGTTGACGCGACGACGGGCATGTTCGATCAGAGCGACGACTGGTCGTTCGCGCCGAAAGACAAGACGGCGCAACCGAACCCGAACATCACGCTCTACATCGCCGGCAAGCTCCGCTGGGGTTGCGAGCCGTCCGGCGTGTGCCCGGGCGGGATGATCGCGGGGCAAACCGGCCAAGGCGGCATGCCCGCAACGGGTGGCCAGCCCGGCCTGCCGACGGCGGGCACCGGCGGCGATCTCGGCGCCGCCGGCGCGAATTAGCCTCGGTCGCTACGAGCGATTCGCAGCCACACGGCGCCGCCGCACGGAGAAACCCGTACGCAAGGTGCGTCCGTTCAGCTCGCCGAACGAACGCGCGGCGGCTCGTGGACGAGTCCGACGTCGCTCGCTTCGAGTACGTCGGCGAGGACCGCGAGGGCGCGGGGCGCGAGCTCGAGCGGCGTGACGGCGCGTCCGCCGAGTGACGCGACGCTCGCGACGCCGAGCTCGCGGATGCCGCACGGCACGATGAAATCGTAGAGCGACAGATCGTTCACGAGGTTCAGCGCGAAGCCGTGCATGGTGACCCAGCGCGAGATGCGCACGCCGATGGCTCCGACCTTGACGGGCTCGGCGGCGGCGGCGCCCGTGGTGAAATGGCCGGGATCTTTCGCGTCCGCCCAGAGCCCGACGTGCTCGGCGTGCTCGCCCGTCGCGACGCCGAGCTCGGCGCACAGGCGCCGCATCACCTCGGTGAGACTGCGCACGTAGCGGCGGACATCGCGCCGATCGGGATTCAAATCCACGATCGGATACGCCACGAGCTGACCGGGCGCGTGGAGCGTCACGTCGCCGCCGCGGTTGCTCTCGTGAAGCTCGATGCCGCGCGCCGCGAGCAGCTCGCGCGGCGCGAGCAGGTGCTCGAGCTTGGCGCCGCGCCCGAGTGTGACGACGGGTTCGTGCTCGACGAAAAAGACGCTGTCCTCGCCGCGCCCCTCTTTGCGCTCCGCGAAGAGCCGCTCCTGCATGTCGGCGACCTCGGCGTAGGAGCGCCGCCCGAGCCAGATGCCGCGGAGTGTCTTCTGTTCGGTCAAGGTCTCGCGGAGTTTACTCCGGGATCGGCTCGCCGGCGTCCCGCGCCTGTTCGCGCTGCTCTTCGATGCGCTCGACGAAGGTGCCCGCGAGATCCGGGTCGAATTGCGAGCCCGAGCAGCGCTCGATTTCGCTCACGGTGACGTCGTGGGGGAGCGCGCGCCGGTACGACCGATCGCTCGTCATCGCGTCGTAGGTGTCGGCGATCGAGATGATGCGCGCAATGAGCGGGATGTCGCCCTTGGCGAGCCCGAGCGGGTAGCCGCGGCCGTCCCAGCGCTCGTGGTGCAGGTACACGCCCGGCACGACCGGCGCGAGGAAGCGCACCGGATCGAGGATGTCGCGCCCGTACACGGGGTGGTGCTTGAAGACGTCGTACTCGTCGGCCGTCAGCTTGCCGGGCTTGTTCAGGTTCATGACGCAGCCGATCTTGCCGATGTCGTGCATCAACGCCGAGTGCCGCACGATCTCGATCTCGGGCTCCGCCAGGCCGAGCCAGCGGGCGAGCGCGACGGCGTAGCGCGCGACGCGCTCGGAGTGGCCCGCCGTGTAGTGATCCATCTTGTCGATCGTGCGCGCCAGGCTCTGAATCGTCTGCTGGAACGTCGCCTGCAGATCTTCGTACAGCCGCGCGTTCTCGATGGCGGCGGCCGCGCGCGACGCGATGATGCTCAAGAGCTTGCGCTGCCCCTCGTCGAAGCGCCGGCTTGCCGTGAGGGAAATCACGGCGATGAAGCCCATCAGGCGGTCGCGCATCTTGAGCGGCACCACGGCGACGCTCGACACCTGGCGACCTGGATGTTCGGCGAAAAGCTCGCGCGCGCGCGCGCCGTGCTCCACCACCGGCGCGCCGCTCTTCAGGCGCTCGGCGACCGCCGTACGATCGAGCATGCCGAGCTCCTCACCCTGCGGGAGCTCCGCCGAAGCGACGATGCTGCGCTGGAAAAACCCGCCCTCGCCGTCGTCGAGCCAGGTCGCCACCGTATCGGCGCGCACCTCGTTGAGCGCTCCGTCCGTCAGCGTCGCGATCACCTCGTCGAGGGAGAGGCTCGCGGCGATCGCTTCGCTCACCTTGTAGAGCGAGAGCGCTTCGCGCAGTCGGAGGTTCTCCGCCGTGAGGCGCCGCTTTTCGAGGCCGCGCTGCACGATGTGCACGACCTCCTCCACCTTGAACGGCTTCAGAATGTAGTCGTAGGCGCCGCGCTTCATCGCGTCGATCGCGGTCTCGACGGTGCCGAAGCCGGTCATGATCACGGTCAGCGTGTCGGGGTGGGCTTTCGACACCTCCTTCAAGAGGTCGAGCCCGCCCATGCGCGGCATCTTGAGATCGCTGATCACCATGTCGTAGCGAGCGCGCTCGAGCTCGCTCACCGCGCTCGAGCCGTCTTCGGCCGTGCGCACGATGTAGCCTTCCATCCCGAGAAAATCGGCGATGATGTCGCGAATGAACTTCTCGTCGTCGACGACGAGAACCCGCGGTTTGTCCTCGGGTAACGAAGGTTCGAGCTCTGCCATGGCAGGGGCGACCGCAGAAACGTCCGGGCGGCAGCACCCAAGCGTAACATCCTATGCGATGAAGCCGAGCACTATCCGCGTGACCCGAGCAACCCGCCGAGGCCGTGGGGCGGCTCGGTGTCGTGCGAGCGCAAGTAGCTCAAGTTGAGCCCGTTGATGAGCGCGTGCGCCGCGAGCGGGCCGGCCAGCGACCCTGTCAGCGCAAAGATCGAACCGAGCACGAATCCAACGAGCGTGGCCCAGCCGGCCCACACCCAGCGGCTCGTCCCGGCGAGCTGGTGCAAGACCCCGAATAGTAACGCCTGAAACCACACGCCGAGCCAGGGCTGAAGCAACCCGCGGAAGAGCAGCTCCTCGCCGAGCGCGCTCGTGACGGCCAGCCAGAAGATGCCGACGCCCGTGAGCCCGCGCGTGAGCGGTCTGAGCTCGCGGTGTAGGTTTTTCGCCCACGCGAAGCGCCGCACGCTCGCGCGCGTGCCGACGGCGACGAGCAAGCCGAAGCACGCCCCCAGCGCGAGGCTATAGAGGACGTCGCGTGGCGGCTCGAGCGGAAGCCAGGCCGCCGTGCGCAGCGGGAGCGAGCCGCGCAGGGCGAGCGCGAGCAGCGCCGCGAACAAGGCCATGCCGGCGTATGCGGCGGCGAAGCGACCCCAACGCGCCATGGGTGCCGTGACTATGCCACGCGTGCTCGGCGGGCGCTTCGCCGCAAAAACGCGGGCTCCCCAGCGGGCCGGAGCGCGCCGCCGGCTGCTCGGCACCGGAGACGTTGGCGGTACCGCGCGGACTCGATAGAGTGCCGAGTCGTCGTGCCGGACGCGTCGGAGGAGCTCGCCCGCTTCGAATCGGCGCTCGATCTCGTCGAGGCCATCGCGCGCCGCATCGCGCGCGAGGTGGGCGGCAGCGCCGAGCTCGCCGATCTCCTGAGCTACGGACGCGAAGGTTTGCTCGACGCCGCGCGGCGCTTCGATCCGGCGCGTGGGGTTCCGTTTCGCGGCTACGCGAGCTTTCGGGTGCGCGGCGCGATCATCGACGGCGTGCGGCGGAGCGCGCGCCTGCCGCGCCGCGCCCACGAGCGGCTGAACGGCTTGCTCGCGGCCGCGCGCACGAGTGAGGGCGCTTACGAGGACGCGCTCGCGCCGCCCGCTCCCGGCGTGACGCCGGCGGACGCCGAGCGCGCCCTCGGCGAACACCTCGCGGCGATGGCGACGGCGATGGCCGTCGGCTTGCTCGCGCAGACCGGCTTCACGGACGAGGGCGAGCGCGTTCCGGTCGCCACGGCCGAAGACCCCGAAACCGCGCTCGGACGCGCCGAGCTGCTCGCGGTCGTCAAAGCCGCGATCGCCGAGCTCCCGCCCGAAGAGGAAGCGCTCGTCCGCCGGCACTATCTCGAAGGCGAGCGCTTCGATCACGTCGCCTCGGAGCTCGGCTTGAGCAAGAGCTGGGCGAGCCGCCTGCACACGCGCGCCATCAAGCGCCTGAGCGCGAAGCTGCGCGATCCCTCGACGTGAAGCGCGCCTGCATGCGCGCCACGACTTGACGGAGCGCGCGGGCCCCGATACGCGTCGAGCATGTCGCTCGCGAAAGGCGCGTTCGTGTGGCTCGGAGTCGTCTCCGCGTGCGGTGGGCAGGAAAAGCCGCCCGCCGAGCCGAGCCCGGCCGCGCCCGCTCCCGAAGCGCCCGCCGCCGCCGCGGCCCCCGCCACGAGCTCCGACGCGGCACCCGCGCCCGCCAGCAACGAAACGGCGAGCCCGGCTCCCGCTGCCGCGCCGCCCGCCGCGCCGATTTCGTCGCTCTGCGAAAAGATGTGCGACGCGCAACGCTCGAAGTGCTCGGCGGAGAAGGTCGAAGCGTGCAAGCAGAATTACTGCAGCCGCTACGGCGGCGCTCCGGACGCGTGCGACCCGGCCGTGCGTGCCGCGCTCGCATGCACCGAGCACAACCCGGAGTTCTCCGTGTGCTCGAACGTGATCTCGGAGGGCTGCGCGAAGCCGTTCCGCGCGGCGGAGAAGTGCATCGCGACCGGCGTCGCTCCGGCGGACGTCGCGCCCCCCAAAGAGATCCCGGACGGTTGGGCGCGCTACGACGCACCCGACGCGGGCTTCAGCGTGGCGCTGCCCTCCGGCGTCGAGAAGAAGACGGAAGGCGGCCTCAAAACCTGGACGGCGAAGTCCGGCGACGCGAGCTACGAAATCACGCTCGGCCCGCCGCCGCCTGAGAAGAAGTTCGACCAAAAGGCGTTCGTGCGCATCGGCACGAAAATGCTCGGCAAGTGCGCCCCGAAGATGAAGCTCTTTGCGCTGGTCGAGAAGCCCGAGAGCACGCTCATCCACTTCCGCACCGTGTGTCCCGACAAGACGCAGGAGCGCGGTGAAATCTTCGTTCAAGGCAACGACTACTTCGTCCTCACGGCGCGCTGGGGCAGCGGCCCGAACCCGGACGCCGACGCGTTCGCGTTCTCGTTCGTCCGCAAGAAGTAGCGGTTTTACCCGGAGCATTCGCGGCCGCGCGGGCGCGCCGCCCTGAAATGCTAAAAAGGCGGCATGCGCACCCTCGTCGCCATGAGCGGCGGCGTCGATTCGTCCGTCGCTGCGGCGCGACTCGTCGCTGCGGGGCACGAGGTCGTGGGGGTCACGTTGCACCTGTGGGACTACCCGGACGACGGGAGCGTGCGCGGGCGCTGCTGCGCGCCGGAGGACATCCACGACGCGCGCCGCGTCGCCGATCGGCTCGGCATCCCGCACTACGCGTTCGACCGCCGTGAGCTCTTCCGCGAAACCGTGGTCGAGCCGTTCGTGGACGCGTACGTGGGCGGCACCACGCCGAGCCCGTGCGTGCGCTGCAACCGCGGCGTCAAAATCCCGGAGCTACTCCGCCTCGCCGTGAAGCTCGGCGCCGACCGCGTCGCGACGGGTCACTATGCGCGCATCGAGCAGCGCGGCGAGCGCTACGAGCTTCACCGCGCCAAGGATCGCGGCAAGGACCAGAGCTACTTTTTGCACATGCTCGAGCAGGGCGCGCTTGCCCGGCTCCTGTTTCCGCTCGGCGAGCTCGACAAGGCGACCGTGCGCGCCGAGGCGCACGCGCTCGCGCTGCCCGGCGCGGACAAAGGCGAAAGCCAGGAGCTCTGCTTCGTTCCGAACGGTCGCTACGACGCGTTCGTCGCCGAACGCGCGCCGGAGCGCGTGCGCCCGGGCCCCATTCTCGACGCACGCGGCGTCAACGTCGGCACGCACTCGGGCGTGCACGGCTTCACGCTCGGACAACGTAAGAGCCTCGGCGTAGCGCTCGGCAAGCGCGCCTACGTCGTGGGCATCGACGCCGAGAACGCGGCCGTTCGTCTCGGCGATCGCGCGGAGCTCGCCTCCGCTTCCGCGCTGCTCGAGGAGACGGCCCTCGCGCCCGACGTCGACGCGCCGTTCGACTGCGACGTGATGGTGCGCTACCGCGGCTCGGGCTACGCAGCCCGCGTCGAGGCGCGTCCCGACGGACGCCTGAACGTCGAATTTCGCGAGCCCGTCGTCGCGGTCGTGCCCGGACAATTCGCCGTCTTCGTGCGTGGCGAGCGGGTGCTCGGCGGCGGGGTCATCCGTCGCACGAGCGCGGCCACGACGCTTCACGCCGGCTCGACCGCCACCGCTCGCGAGGAGCAACTCGCATGATGCGCGCGCTGCCGCTGCTCGTCGCCCTCGCCAGTCTCGGCTGCACCGTGGGGCAGGGAGAAGGCTGGGTGCGGAGCGACAAGCTGAACGTCGAGGATTGTTGGGACGGAAAGTTCGATCTGGGCCCCGACTTCTTCGCCGCAGACTCGTTTCGCGGCGACGCGCTGCTCGTGCGCGTCCAGCGCGGCGACAACATCGAGGAGCTCTCGGACGGACTCCTGATCGTGATCAACGATCTGCCGACGCTGCGCGCCCTTATCGGGCAGGACATCCCCGTGGGTCTGCCGCCGGGCGTGACGCCGCCCGGCGTGCCCATCACGTACAATCCCAATCCGCCGCCCGTCAGCATGAGCCTCTACCTCCACGCGAGCTGCCACATCGAGAACGGCACCGTGTACTCGACGGACGGCAGCATCAATTTCACGTCGCTCTTCAGCGGCGACCCGAACGAGGACGATTCGGGCAAGCGGCTCACGGAAGCGACCTTTCACGCGAACTTCGCCGACCCGCGTCAGCTCGTCGGCGCGGGCGCGGACGACCCCAGTCTGAAAAGCCTCGTGACCGGCTATTTTCACTTTTTCTTCCAGCGCGGTCAGCCCGCGCAACCGTTCCAGTGAGCGTCGCATGAGGACCACGATCGACGAACGCCTGCGCCGTGAAGCCGCCGCCTTCGGGCTCCGCTTCACGTGCGAGCACTGCGCGCACTACGTCGAGGAAACGCGAGCTTGCGCCCACGGCTATCCCGCCGCGCCGCATCGCTCGCTCGAGCTCGAAAAGCTCGCCACGCTCGAGTTCTGCAAAGAGTTCGAGCTCGTCTGAGGGGGCGCCGTGGGCCGCTCGCACCCGCCGTCGCTCGCCACGTTGGCTGCACGGACGCTGCGCGAAGAGTGCGAGGTACCGCGCGGCGCGCGCGTGCTCGTGGCGGTTTCGGGCGGTCCGGATTCGATGGCGCTCCTCGACGTTCTCGCGCGCCTCGCGCCCAAGCTCGGCTGCGAGCTCGCAGCGCACGGTGTCGATCACGGGCTCCGTCCCGAAGCGCGCAATGAGCTCGACCTCGCCGAGCGCCACGCCCGCGCTCTCGGCGTCCCGTTCGAGCGGACGGCCGTCGCCGTCGCGCCTGGCGGTAACTTACAGGCGCGTGCGCGCGCCGCCCGCTACGGCGCCCTCGAGGCGGCAGCCGCGTGCGCCGGCTCCGCTTTCATCGCGACCGCGCACCACGCCGACGATCGCGCCGAGACGGTGCTCCTGCGCTTGCTCCGCGGCTCGGGGCCACGCGGGCTCGCCGTGCTGCCTGCTCGCTTCGAAAACCGCCTGCGCCCCCTTATCCGTGCTCGAAAAAGCGACGTCCGTCTGCATCTGGCGCGCCACCACGTCGAGAGCGCGGAGGACCCGTCCAATCGCGACCGGCGACACTTGCGCGTCCGCGTGCGCGAGGAGCTCTTGCCGCTGCTCACGGAGCTCTCTCCGGGCATCGTCGACCACCTGAATTCCCTCGCAGACGCGCTCTCCGGCGAGGAGCGCGCCGTTTGGCCCGATCTTCCGAACCTCGGCCGGGCTCAGCGCCGCGGGCTCGCGCGCGCGGTCGCTCTTGCGCAGCGGGGCGCTGAAATTTGGCTGCCGGGCGGCGCCGTACTCGGTCTCGATCCGGCGACGCTCGAGCCCCACGTGACGGCTCACGGCGACGCTCCACACGTGAACAAACGCCCACGCCCCGCCCGCAAAGCCGCCCCATCGACCCGTTCGCCTACGAATGCTGCCCAGCCGAGTGTGAAGAAGCGTGAAGCGGACGGGGAACACGCCTGAGGATCCTGCGAAAAAGGAGTGGCGCTACGCTCCACGACAGCCTGGAGTTTCGGCCGGTTTCGGCCATTTCGGGGGTCGACGAAGTGCATGAGCGGTGCCATGCTGTTTTCTCGAGGCACGCGTGAGGCAACCGCACAAGACACTGCTTCTCTGGGTGGTCCTGATCGTCGCATTCCTGGCGATCTGGCAGTTTCTGAACGATCAGGACGGGCCGCAGCGCTCGGAGATGCCGTATAGCGAGTTCATCGCGCTCGTGAAGGCGCCGCACGATCAGCGCCACATCGAGCAGGTGGAGATCCGCGATCGCGACTACACGTTCACGGTGAAGAACCCGGCGGGCAAGGGCGCCGAGGAACACGGTCGCACCGTCGGTCCGAGCGAGGACAACGCGTCGGACCTTCTCTCGCACGGCGTGAGCGTGAAGTTCCAGAAGGACGAGGGCGGCTCCTTCCTCACTCCCCTCCTCACGATCCTGCTGCCGATGCTGTTCGTGATCGTGATGTTCTACCTCTTCATGCGCCAGCTCCAGGCGGGCGGCGGCAAGGCGATGAGCTTCGGCAAGAGCCGCGCGCGCCTGCTCAGCGAGTCGCAGAACAAGGTCACGTTCGCCGACGTCGCCGGCATCGACGAGGCGAAGGACGAAGTCGAAGAGATCATCGCCTTCCTGAAGGACCCGAAGAAGTTCCAGCGCCTCGGCGGCCGCATCCCGAAGGGCGTCCTCATGATGGGCCCGCCCGGCACGGGTAAGACGCTGCTCGCGCGCGCCATCGCGGGCGAGGCGGGCGTGCCGTTTTTCAGCATCTCCGGCTCGGACTTCGTGGAGATGTTCGTCGGCGTCGGAGCGAGCCGCGTGCGCGACCTCTTCGAGCAGGGGAAGAAGCACGCGCCCTGCATCATCTTCATCGACGAGATCGACGCGGTCGGTCGTCACCGCGGCGCCGGCCTCGGCGGCGGCCACGACGAGCGCGAGCAGACGCTGAACCAGCTGCTCGTCGAGATGGACGGCTTCGAGTCGAACGAGGGCGTCATCATCATCGCGGCGACCAACCGCCCCGACGTGCTCGACCCGGCGATTCTGCGTCCCGGTCGCTTCGACCGCCGCATCACCGTGCCACGGCCGGACATCCGCGGTCGCGAGGGCATCCTCGCCGTCCACACGAAGAAGGTGCCGCTCGTCGGCGACGTGGACCTCGGCATCCTCGCCGCGGGCACGCCCGGCTTCGTGGGTGCGGACCTCGAGAACCTCGTCAACGAAGCCGCCCTCCTCGCCGCACGTCAGGACAAGGACGCGGTCACGATGGAGGACTTCGAGCTCGCCAAGGACAAGGTCCTCATGGGCAGTGAGCGCCGTTCGATGGTGATGAGCGAGGCCGAGCGCCGAACGGCTGCGTGGCACGAAGCCGGCCACACCATCGTCGGCAAGCTCGTCACCGGCAACGACTCGGTGCACAAGGTCTCGATCATCCCGCGCGGGGCCGCGCTCGGCGTCACCATGTTCCTACCGACGGAAGACCGCCACCTGATGACGCGCGGGCAGACCCTCGCTCGTATCGCGATGGCGCTCGGCGGACGCGTCGCGGAAGAAGTCATCTTCGGTGAGGTCACGACCGGCGCTCAGGACGACATCAAGCGCGCGACGCGCCTTGCTCGCGCCATGGTGTGCGAGCTCGGCATGAGCAAGAAGATGGGCCCGATCGCCTACGGCGAAAACGAGGAGAGCGTCTTCCTCGGTCGTGAAATGACCTCGCGCCGCGAGGACTACTCCGAGAACACTGCGCGCCAGATCGACGACGAGGTGCACGCCATCGTGCTCAGCCAGCACGAGCTCGCCACCAAGGTCATCACGGACAACCGCGAGAAGCTCGACCGCCTCGCGCAGGCTCTGCTCGAACGCGAAACGCTCGACGCCGAAGAGATCGACGCCGCCCTCGAAGGCCGCGAACTCCCGCGCCGCCAGCGCATCATCATCCCCACCTGGTCCGAAAAGCGCGGGAAAGAGCGCGCCGAGAAGAAGCGCTCGCCGAGCCTCTTCGGCGCGCCGAAGCCCGCTCCGTCGAGCTAACCGACCGCGCGCCTCCGAGCGGGCTATACTTCACCGATGCAGCCCGCTCGGCGTGCCGCGACGTACGACGACCTCCTTGCGTTGCCGGAGCAGGTACGCGCGGAGCTCGTTGCGGGTGAGGTCGTGGTGGCTCCGGCTCCTCGGGGTCGTCACCAAAAAGTGCAACGCGCGCTTGGAGGCTTTCTCGGAGGCCCCTTCGACGACGATGACGGCCATGGTGGGCCTGGCGGCTGGTGGATCCTCATCGACGTCGATGTTCGTTTCGGTCAGCACGTGCTGCGCCCCGACCTGGTCGGCTGGCGCCGCGAGCGGCTCCAGGATCCGGATACGCCGCCAATCGAAGTCGTGCCTGACTGGGTTTGCGAAATTCTTTCTCCCTCGAACGCTTCCTACGACCGCGTTACCAAGCGGCGGATTTATGCCGAGCACGGCGTCCGTCACTTCTGGCTCGTCGATCCGGAGTCACACACCCTCGAGACGTTCGTGCTCGAAGGCGGTCGTTGGGTGGACGCTGGCTCCTTCGACGATACCGTTGCGGCCCGTGTCATGCCGTTTGAAGCCATCGAGCTTCAAATCGAGCGTATCTTCTACCCGAAGCGCGCCTAGCGCGTCACGACCCGCGCCAGAGTTCGACGCCGCTCGCGACGAAGCGCAGCTCTTCGGCGCTGCCGTCGGCGGCCTTGTGCGGGAAGGTGCCGCCCTCGCTCTCCATGTGGGCGACCTGCGCAGGGTCGATGTGACGGACCGTGAGCGTGCCTTCGACCCGCGCGTCCGAGCCGGCCGAGTCCGTCGGCACGAAAAAGGCGTGGTCCTTCATGATCACGCGACAGCCGGCCGCGTCCGGCGCCGCGCTCTCGGCGAGCTCCATCCAGCAGCCCATGGCCGTGCACGCTCGCCGCACGTGGCCTTCCACCTGCAGCGGTTGGCCCGCGAAGCGATCCGGCGTGCCGAGCACGGAGGCGAGACTTTGCGCCGGCGCCGAACCGAGCGGGGCGCCGTACTTGCCGATTTTCGCCGCTGCCTCTGCGGCTGAGCCGTTCGGCGCGGTGGGCGAGCCGTTCAGCGCCGCGGGCGCGGTCGTGACGTGCTCCGCGGTTGCCTCGGGCTTCGACGTGTTGCCGGCAGCGTGCGAGCTCGCGTTGCACGCGCCGAGCGTGAGCAGGCCGAGGAGGTGCAGTTTGTGTTTGAAGGCGGGCGCCGTGCGAGAGGTCGGCGGCGCAAGTTCGAGCCGTTCCACGATGGGGTTGAGTCTAGCGCGGCTGCGGGGGCAGGGGCGGCGGGTCGCTCACGAGGTTCAGGTTCAAGCCGCCCGGATACTGGTAGCTCGTGAAGCGGCCGTAGCCCGTGACCTGGATGCCCACGGGCGCGGTCGCGCTGAGCTCGTGTTGGCCGTTCTTGGTGGCCCCGAGTTCTTGACGGTAGATGTCGAAGGTCTGCGGGCTCGTGCCGTCGCTCGCGCGGCCGCTCAGCGCCGCGGCTTGGCTCGCGTCGAGCGCGCTGCCGTCGAGCGTCACGGCCGTGCCGCTCGGCGCCACGATGTCGACGTAGTTTTTCGTGTAGTCGACGGGCGCGAGGAAGACGTACTCGTCGCGGTACTGCACGGTGGAAGTGACCAGGCTCTGCGAGGGGTCGCCCATGCTGTCGCGCGGGTCAGTCGTGGGATCGAGTAACTCGCCGCCCACGAGGAAGGACCCGACGCCGAACGGAGTCGTGCCCAACACCTCAAAATCACTCGTGGCAGTGAATTCAGCGACGGTGCCCGGCGCGAGCGTGTCGGGCGCGCCGCTCGGCTTGTTCGGAAAGTAGCTGAGCGCGCTTTCCGCGGCGTGGCCGAAGAGACGGACGAGGTGCTCGACCGGCACGCCGCGCGGCCCCGTCGGCACCGTGACCACGTAGTTTTTGCCGACGGCCTCGGCGGGAAACACGATTTCCTCGAGGTGATCGGCGGAGTCCGTCATCGCGTCGGGCACGCGCGTCGCGGCGTTGCCGCTCATCACCTGGAGCGGCTTCGTGTCGACGGATTGCACCTGCGTGCCCGCGAGGTCCGTCCCCGGCACGGCGAGGAGCTCGGCGACGTCGCCCGCGTCGAGGTTCAGCGTGAACACCGTGCCCGGCCCGGCCGCGGCGATGCCGGAGCCCGTGGGTCCCGCTTGAATCGACCCGCTCGCGCCGACTTTGACGACGACCGTGGTCGCGTCCTCGACGGCGGTGACCGTCACGTACGACGGCGTGGAGCTCGCGCCCGTGTCGCGCCACGTGAACGCGAAGTAGTTCGGCGTGAGCGCGTTTTTCGGCAAGAGCAGCGAGGCGTCGTTCGCGTACGAATTGCACGTGCAGATCGCCGACGCATCGCACGCCCACGTCTTGCCGGCGGGGCCGCCCGCGGCTTGAAACTCGAGCGGGCTGAACTGATACGCGGCGACCGGGCGCGTGCTCGTGAGGTGGTACGCGCTGCCGCGCGCGAGCACCGAGCCCGTCATTTTGCCCGCATTGCAGCTGCCGTCGGCGTTCGGCCCCTTCAAGTCGGCGACCCACGGCAAGAAGATCGTCGCGAGCGCGTGCGGTTCGACGCTGGCGTCGGTGCTGAAGCCGTTCGGGCCGTCGACGTGGAGCGCGGCGGCTTGGTCGCTCGCGTTCGCGACGACCACCGCGAAATCGAAATCGGGGTAGACGACGTTGGCGAGCACGGTCGGGAAGTATTCGCAGCCGAGGTAGGTGCGAAACTTGACGGCTTCTTCGCAGGTTTCGGGATCGCGCAGCGGGCCGCTGCCGGCGCTGCCACCGCTCGGCATGCCGCTCGCGCCGCCGCTCGACATGCCGCCGATGACGATGGTGCCGCCGCCGCCGGGTGTGGTGCCGCCGTTGGCGCTCGAGGCACCACCGGTACCGCCGTTCGGCGACGTACCGCCGTCATCGCCGTCGCAGATGGCTGCCAAGCAACAGGTGCTGCAGTCAGCGTTTTGAGGCTTGCCGGCGCTGCACGCGAGCGTCGCCACGACCGTCGCGGCGGCGACGACGGTTCCGAGCGCCATCGCGCGTCTCATCGGGCGCTCCGCTTGCGGCGGCGCGCGAAGGCCGAGGCGGCGACGAACGCCGCGAGCGCGCCGTACGGCGCCGTTTCGCCGCCGCTAGTGGTGCAGGCGCAGCCGGGATGCGCGTGTTCCGGCGTGTCGTCTTCGCCGAACGTGGGCGAGCCGCCCGTGCCGGCCGTCGTTTTCGAGCCGCCCGTGCCGCTTGCCGTGCCTGCGGCGTTTGCAGAGCCGCCCATTGCGGACGTGCCACACGTCGCGGACGTGCCGCCCGTTGCGGTTCCACCGGTTCCCCCCGACGTCATCGGTGGCGGTGCGGTGCTCACGCACACGCCGCTCTTGCAGGTCTGTCCGTCGTCGCACGTGACGCCCGTGCACGCGTCGACGCAGGTGCCGTTTTGACAGTTTTGCGCGCTGGTGCAGGCCATGCAGGGGTTCGTGCAGGTGCCGTCGACGCAGCGATCGCTCGAGTTCGGGCAGGGAGTCGTCGAGCAGTCGCTCGCAGCGACGCAGGTGCCCTGGTCGTCGCTGCCGGGGACGCAATTTTGGCCGGGTAAGCAGTGCACGCCAGTGCACGAGTCGGTGCAGTTGCCGGCAAGGCACTTCTGTCCGGCGTCGCAGCTGACGCCGCTGCAGGCGTCGATACACGCGCCCGCGGCGCATTTTTCGCCGGCCGGACAGCGCGCGCCGTCGCACGCGTCGACGCAGCTGCCGGCCGAGCACACCTGGCCGCTCCCGCACGTCTTCCCGGCGCAACCCGTCGAGACGCAGTGGCCGTCAGCCGCGCATTCGAGCCCGTCGCCGCACACTTGGCACGTGCAGCTCGGCACGCACACCCCGCGATCGCACACACGCCCGCCGTCGCACGTCACGCCGTCACACGGATCGGCGCAGCGCCCTGCGAGGCAGATCGACGGCGGGGGACACACGATGTCTTCACACGGCGCCTTGCAGCTCCCGCCGCTGCACTTCTGCCCGGGGTCGCACGTAACGTCGGCGCACGCGGCGTCGACACAGAAGCCCGCGTCGCTGCACACCTCGGTGCTCTTGCAGGTGTCGGCGAGGTCGCTACAGCGCGCCACGCAGCTCCCGCGATCGCACACCTGACCGCTCGGACACAGCTCGCCGTCGTCGATGTCTCCGTTGCAGTCGTTGTCGAGCCCGTCGCATGTCTCCACGGACGGACTCAGCTGGGGCTTACAGTCGAGCGTGCCGCCCGCGACGCATTCGGTGAGGCCGGCCTGACAAACGCCGGGTTTTCCCGTGTCGCAGGCCGTGCCGCTGCCTGGGCAAGCGACGCCCGTGACGCGAAACACCTCGTCGTTGAAGTCGCCGTCGTTGTACCAGGTGTCGGGCGTCGTGCTCGCGCCGGGCCAATCCTCGAACGCGAGGTAAAACGTGTTTGCGAGCGTGGTCGACGGATAGATGAGCGCGGCTTTCCAGTAGTCGGGCATCATCGTGAGCCCGCTCTTCGGATCCGTGCCCGTGCAGCCGCTGCACAGCGCGTTACGCTGGTACTCCGAGTAGTAGGTGAGCGTGGGCGGCGTCGCGTCATTGTTGTCGTCGTCGCGCACGAGCACGAAGCCGATGAGGCCGTGCGTGTAGTGGTCGCTGCTGCGAATGTCCGCGCTCGTCACCGTCGTGCCCACGGCAGTGCCGGGAGACACGATGGGCCACACGTCGTCGGTCGTGAGCGGCCCCATCGCTCCCGCCGTCGTGTTGTACCAACTGACGCCCGCCTTCGCAGAGGAGTCATGCAGGACGAGCGTCGCGGAGAAATCGCAGAGCGGCGAGAACGCGCCGGGCACGGCGGACGCGTCGTTCACCGCGTCGAGCATCTCCCCTTGCTGGGTGAACCAGTCTCCGAGGTAGACGCCCCCGGACGACGACATGACCGGAACCACGACGCCGTTCGGTTCGGTCACGGCGGCCCTGCTCGGCGAGCTCCACAGGGCGGACGAAAGCGTGCCCAGGACGGCGAGGCGCAAGAATTTTGAATATATCATTTCTGCTCAGGCACGAGGCGGAAACCCGCCTGAGCAGAGGATTTGCGAAGGCGAGTGCCTAGTTGGCCCTCTTGGACAGAAGGAGCTTGGCCCTCTCTAGTAGCTTGGGGGCCGAATTGAGCGCCGGATTTTCGACGACCTCCTCCAGGAGCTCGCGCAGCAGATCTCCCACTTGCCGGCTCGGAGGCAGGCCGAGCTCCCGCATCAGCGCGGCGCCGTCGATGGCGAGGTCGCGCAAGCCGAAAGCCGCACCCTCGGCCACGACCCGGGCGGCGTGGGCTTTGAGCCCCTCGAGGTTCTTCAGATCCTGCTCGTGCTCGCGACCCTTACCGATGATGTCGGCCTCACAGAGCACGTAGAGCTCTGCGGCAAGCTCGGGGGTGACGCGCTTGAGCCAGCGCCGCACGGCCGCGTCCGACCACTGCTCGTCGTAACAGATGATGTGGTGGCGCACGAGCGCGACGACGCGTTCCCGCTCTTCGGTCGAGAAGCGCAGGCGCGAAAGCAGCGGGCCCACCATCTCCGCGCCGATGCGATCGTGGTCGTAGAAGGTGTAGTCCTGGTTCTTCTCGCTCCACGCGCGCGAGCGCGGTTTACCGATGTCGTGGAGCAAGCCGGCGACGCGCAGGACGGGCAGCGGCGGGCACTCGTCGAGACAACGCAGCGCGTGCCCCCACACGTCGAACGCATGATAGTGGTTTTGCGTGCAGCCGACGGATTCGAGCAGCTCCGGTGCGGTGATCGCCAAAAGTCCGTGTTTTTGCATCACCTCGAAGGCGCGGCTCGGCTGCCGCGCCTTCATCGTCTTCAGCCATTCGTCGCGGATGCGTTCGGCGCTCACCTTGCGATAGCTCGCGAGCGAAGGCTCGATGGCGCGCTCGGTTTCCGGATCGAGCTCGACCTCGAGCGTCGCGACGAAACGCGCGGCCCGCAGCACGCGCAAGCCGTCTTCCGCGAAACGCTCGCCGGGGACGCCCACGGCCCGCAGCCGCTTTTGCGCGAGGTCTTTGAGGCCGTCGAAGGGATCAATGAGACGGTCGGCGAGGACGTCGTACGCGATGGCGTTGATGGTGAAGTCACGGCGCGCGAGGTCGTCCTTGATGTCGTCGACGAAGAAGACCTCGTCGGGGCGCCGTCCGTCCGTGTACGTCGTTTCACCACGCAACGTCGTGACCTCGTATTGGCCGCCGTCGAGCAGGACGGTGACGGTGCCGTGCTTCAATCCCGTCGGGATCACGCGGCGAAAAAGCTTCATCACCTGCTCGGGACGTGCGCTCGTCGCGATGTCCCAATCGTTGCGCTGCTGCGTCGGGGCACCCCGGAGCTCACCGAGGAGCTCGTCGCGAATCGAGCCGCCGACGGCCCACGAGCGATGCCCGGCTTCGGTCAGGCGCGCCGAAAGCTGCCGAACGTCGGCGGGGATGCTCGCGCGCAAGCGGGCGGTGTCGCGCATGCCGAAAAGCCTAGTACCCGAACCCTGCCCCGCCGGTAGGTGGTTCTTTACTTGCTCCAGGGATCGATGATTTCGCCGCCGCCGATGGCCGGGCGCTTCGGCGCCGGCTTCGCGCCCGGCTTCGCGGCCGTGGCTGCGGGTGCCTTTTGCGGGCGACCGCGCACCGCAATGCGTTCGAGCTTGATGGTCTTGCTCGTTTCGCTGCCGTCGAGCGTCACGGCTTGCTCGACGAAGCCGTCGGCCTTGAGCGTGAGCTCGACCTTCTGCCCGTCGGGCACGGGTACGGCGAGGGGGCTACGCCCGAGGCCGCTGCCGTCCTTCGAGATCTCGGCGGCGACAGGCTCGGTCGCGACGATCACGGACCTCACGACGGGGCCGGGCAAAGCATTCGGCACCGGGTCGACCTCCGGCCCGGTCTTCCTGGGAGCGTCCGGCGCGGTCGCGCTCGTCGGCTGGACCGCCGCGGGCGGTGGGGACTTGCGCGTGAGGAGGAAGCCCGCGCCCGCGACCAAGACGACCGCCGCCGCGCCGAGCACGAGCCCCAGGCTCTTGCCGCGCCGAGCCGCGCGGGAGGACGCCACGTCCTCGTAATACGCGCCGGGTTCCGTCAGATCCTCGCTGCGTTCGCGCGCCGCGGCGGGCCTCAGGCCGGCGATGACCTTGTCGATGTCGGAGATGAACTCCTGCATCGATTGGTAGCGTTGCTCGGGACGCTTGGCGAGGCACTTCATCACGATCGCTTCGAGACCGGGCGGCAAGAGCTCCGGCGTCGCGGTCGCTTCGCGCAAGGCGGGCGGCGCCTTGTACATGTGCTGCGTGAGCACGCCCATGAAGTTGTCGGCGTCGAACGGCACGCGGCCGCTCACGAGCTCGTAGAGAATGACGCCCACCGAGTAGATGTCGCCACGGTGATCGACCGAAGTGCCCGCGGCTTGCTCGGGCGACATGTAGTGCGGCGTACCGAAGACCGCGCCCGCGCGCGTCAGCTTGCCCTCCGAGGTCGACACCTTGGCGATGCCGAAATCGAGGATTTTGACGAAGTCCTTTTCGGCGCCGCGCTCGATCAGGAAGATGTTGTCGGGCTTCAGATCGCGGTGAACGATGCCGGCGGCGTGCGCGGCCGCGAGCCCCTCGCCGAGCTGTCGCCCCACCTTGAGGATGCGGTCCATCGACATGCGCTGGCCGTCCTCGCCGACGCCGTTGAGCGCGCGCCCCGTCAAGAACTCCATCACGAAGTAGGCCGCGCCGTCCTCGAATTGGCCGAAATCGCTGATGTCGATGATGTGCGGATTGCCGATCGCCGACGCCGCCTTCGCCTCGTTCAGGAAGCGCTCGGTCACTTCGCTGTCGCGCGCGAGATCGGCACGCAGCACTTTGAGCGCGAGCCGCTTGCCGATGATGGTGTGCACGCAGCGGTAGACGACGCCCATGCCGCCTTCACCGAGCACCGTCTCCACCTTGTAGCGACCGTCGATGACGGCGCCGACGTAGGGATCGCGGCGGTCGCGGCTCGGCGCCTCGACCTCGGGAAACGACTGCATGCCCGGCGCGACGGTGACGACGCGCAGGCGCGTGCCGCCGTCCGGCACCGGCGTCGTTCCGGCAACACCACCGCTCGAGCTTGGTCCCGCGAGACGAGTGCCCGTGGTCTGCGAGCTCGAGCTCGCGGCGCCCCCAGGCTTGTTGTTAGGCTCGTTCATCGCGCTCTCGTCAAGAAACCGTGCTCTGTGCAGTAGTACGTACAGCCTTCGAAAACAGGCTCGACCCGCAGCCCTCGCGGAAAGCGACAGTAACCATGCAAGACGCGAGCCTTCGAGACGGGTTCAGATTCAGCCGGTAACACATCGATTTCAGCGCAATTTCTCGCCGCGCGCCAGGGCGGAGTGAACGCGGGTACGCAACGGTTGCGCACTGCGCCGTGTCAATGACGTTGGCCGATGGGCCTGACGCCCAGAAACTCGCGAGGCTGTGCGTGGTTGGATCGAGGTAGTTGCGCGCCCCACATCCGACGCGTCGGAAATGAATGCTACATCGGCCCCCTCATGGGTTTTCCGGTCACGCTGGCCCTGCGCTACATGCGCTCGAAGAAGCAGGCGAGCGTCTCGGTGGGCACGTTGTTCGCGATCCTCGGTGTCGCGCTCGGTGTCGCTGCACTCGCTACGGTCATCAGCGTGACGGGCGGCTTCCGCGCCGAGTTCCGCGAAAAAGTGCTCGGCGTGAACGCGCACGTGCTCGTACTCAAGTACTCGAGCGACTTTCACGAATACCGCACGGTGATGGACACCGTGCAGAAGGTGCCCGGCGTGATCGGCATCGCGCCGTTCGTCATCAACCCCATGATGGTGACGCACGCCGATCGCACGGCGACGGGCGTCTTGCTCAAGGGCATCGATCCCGAGCGCGCGGCCAAGGTGCTCGATCTGCCGCGCCATATCGTCGCCGGCAGCATGAAGGGCCTGCGCGTCCCGGGCGCGAAGCCGCCCGAGCGGCGACGTTCCAGCATCCTCGACGATTCGCTGCCCGGGCCGAGCACCTTCCCGCTCGGGCCCGACGAGAAGCCCGCGTCGAAGAAGGACAAGTCGAACGGCTTGCTCGGCGACCTGCGCAAGCTCGTCGAGAACGAAGCGCTCGAGAACGAAGCGGCAGCGCCCGCGGCGGACGACACTTCGAGCGCAGCGGCGAAGCCGGCCACGCCGCAGGTGGAGCCGGGGCTCGCTCCGGGCGCGCCCGTAGGCAAAATCGAGCCGTCCGGCGGCTTCACCGTGGCGCTGCCCGACGACGACGTGCTCCCGGCCGACATCGATCCGGATCCGTGCCGGAGCCCCGAAGCGGTGAAGAAGCTCCCCGGCATCATCATCGGTGCGACGCTGTCGCGGAACCTGAACGCCAAGCTCGACGATTGCCTGCAGGTGACCTCGCCGACGATCGGCTTCGTGTACGCGCGCGGTGCGATGCACGCACCGGTGGCGAAGCAGTTCCGCGTGACCGCGATTTTCGACGCCGGCTTCGATCAGTACGATTCTAAGCTCGTCTACACCGATCTCTACGAGTCGCAGGCGTTTTACGACTCGGGCGACAGCGTGACCGGCGTCGAGATGAAGGTCGCCGATATCGATCGCGCGCGCGAAGTGAAGGACCGCGTCGAAGAGACGCTCGCGAACGGCGTGTATCACACGCTCGATTGGGAAGAGCTGAACCACGGGCTCTTCACCGCTCTGCGCATTCAGCAGATCCTGATGAGCCTCGTGCTCGCGCTCATCATCGTCGTCGCCGCCTTCACCGTGATCGCGACGCTCATCATGGTGGTGCTCGACAAGAAGCGCGAGATCGCCGTGCTGAAGGCCATGGGCGCGCGCAACGGCGCGCTCTTGCGCACCTTTTTGTATCAGGGCGGCTTGATCGGGGTCGTGGGGACGGCCGTCGGGCTCGTGCTCGGCTTCGTCATTTGCAAGCTGCTCACGGTGTACGGGTTGCCGCTCGATCCCAAGGTGTATTTCATCTCGAAATTGCCGGTACTCATGCGCGTGAGCGACTTCGTCTGGGTCGGCGTGTTCGCGGTGCTCGTGTGTCTGATCGCGACGGTGTGGCCCGCGCAATACGCAGCGCGCCTCCGCCCGGCGGAAGCGTTCCGCGAGAACAGGTAGCCGCGCGGCGGGGGCTCAGTGCGCGACGGCGGCGGCCGCGGGCACCTGCGTGCGCCGCAACAGGCCGAGCACGCGTGCCTTGAGCTCGGGCGCGCGGAACGGCTTGCTCACGAAATCATCGGCGCCCGCCTCGAACGCCGTGACGAGATCCTCGCTCGAGGAGTGCGCCGTGAGAAAGAGGATCGGTAGCGCGCCGAAGCGCGGATCCTGCCGCAGCTTGTTGCAGAGTTCGAGGCCGTTCATGCCGGGCAACGACCAGTCGAGCACGAGTAGGTCCACGACGGTCGTCGCGAGTGCTTGCAACGCTTCTTCCGCGCTGCCGACCGAGAGCGCGACGATGCCCGATGCCTCGAGCATGGTGCCTACGATGGTTTGTTGAGCGGTATCGTCGTCGACGACGAGCACGCGCGTGCCCGGCGCCGCGCGCACGGGATGCGGCACGTTGGCCCGCTCCGCGGGCGGTAGCGACGGCGGCGCTGCTTCCTCCGCGAAGCCCTGCAGCCGCTCCCAATCACGCTCCTCGAAGGCGAGACGGAAACCGTCGGCGCGCTCGTCCACGCGTCCCGCGACGGTCGTCGACTCCTCACCGACGACGATCGTGACGACGAGCCACTCCCCGTCGCGCACGGCCTCGCAGTACGGCATGTCGAGGTCCCGCTCTTCACTGCCGTGCTCGAGCACTTGTTCGAGCGCCGAGTAGCTTTTGAACTCGCAGACGATGCCGCGCACTCGGCGCTACTCTGCCACTTCGTCGTCGCTCGTCCAGCTCGAGCTCACTCGTTCGAAAAGATGACCGCTCGCGCCCGCGTCAACTTGGCCCGCGGCTTGCAGCGTGGAGGAGGTAGGTCGCGCCGAGCAACGCAAGCAAGAACGCCGAAAACGCGGGCGAAGCGTCGAGAACGGCCGCGCCGCCGAGCAGATTGCGCGCGTGCCCGCGCGGCCACGGGATGGCGAAAAGACCGCTTCCGGAGCCGAAAACGAGATCACCGAGCAGGAGCCAGAGTCTGCCGGCGCGGCCTCGCAGCGAGCCGAGCGCGAGGAGCCCTGCGTACCCTGCGCCCGTGAGCGCGCCGCCCCAGGTGCAAGCATCGAGCTCGCGCACGAGGTCGACCGACGGCGTCATGGCCGAGAGCGCCGCGACGCTCGCGAGCAGCGCGGCAGCGAGTGCGCACGCACACGCGAGCGCGAGCAGCGCGCCGAGCGCGAGCCGGCGCCGATCCGCGCCGTGACGCGCGAGCGGCTCGAGGACGTCCGTGGTGCGCGCGCGACGATGGACCAGCTCGAACAGCGCATAGCAGACGAGCGGAACGACGAACGGCAGCGTCAGGTCGAGCAGCGCGCGATCGACGCCGCGCGCCGTCGGCGCGCGTGTCGCGAGCCCTTTCGCAGCGACCGCGCCTGTCGCGACGAGGACGACGAGCCACGCGCGCGAGGCGACGAGGCGATCGCGCACCGTCTCCGCACCGAGCTTTATGGTCACGCCGGGCCCTCCGCGGGTGACAAAACGCCGTTCACGACGGCGGCGTGCGGTCCGCCGAAGCTTTGCGCCGTAGCGAGACTCCCCGTCACGAGCACGACGATGGCGTCACGCGCGACGGCCGCCGCGATTTGTTCGCGCACCAGTGCCGGCTCGAGCACGCTGGTCGAGAGCGGCTCGTAGACGACGAGGACCTCCGCTTCTGCGTGCGACAGCGCGAGCACGAGCGCGACACTACGGAGTTCGTCGCGGTCGAGCGCGTCCGGCTGCTTCTTCCCCCACGCGCCGATGCCGAACCGCTCGAGCACGTCCGCCGCGGAGCTTCGATCGCGGCGAGCGGCGAGCACGCGCGCGACGGCACGCTCGAGGTTCGCCGCGGGCGGCAACGCTTCACGTGCGAGCGCCGAGGCGACGCGACGTCGGGCCGGCGGCCAGGCGGCGAGCCGTTTGCCGTCGAGGAGCACCGCTCCGCGTGCGGGCGCGACGCCGCTCGTCACGGCGGCGAGCGAGGCGAGCGCGCTCGCCTCGTCACCCGTCACGACCGTGCACGCCGGCACGAAGCTGCCGCCGGCGAGTCTCAAGGCGCCGTCGCTCACGGCCAGGAGCTCGAGCCGGCTCACGGCCGCCCTCCTGCGAGCGCAGCGCCGAGTCCGAAGACTGCCAGGAGCACCGCGGGCGCGCCGATCGCCTTGACCGCGCGCCAGGCGGCGCCTGCTGCGCGTACGGCGTGCACGGCCCCGCCGCCGAAGCCCGCCTCGCGCGCGAGCGCGCCGAGCGCGTCGTCGTCGCGCCGGTTCCACGCGTCGCGCAGCGCGGCTCCCGCGGACAGCGTACCGACGATCCCAGAGCCCGTGACGAGCGCGCGCTCCACGAGGAGCCACGCGCTCGCGGGCGCGACGGCGATGAGGAGCGCATAGCTCGCTGCAATGCCCCACCCGTAGAAGGACGCGGCGCGCCCGAGGTAGTTCTGTTGCAGGCGGCGTTCGGCGAGCGCGACGAGGGCGAGGCGGCGGCGCAGGGTCCCGTCAGCGAACAAGGTGGTCCGCCGATTGTAACAGCGGATCGGACGGTGACGTCTTCTGCGCGCGCGCGAGCCAGGCGGCTGCATCCGGCGCGTCGAGCTCACGCAGCGCGAGGGCGAGCGCGTAGGTGGCGACCGTGTTTTCGGGATCGAGAACGAGCGCACGCCGCGCCGACCGGCTGGCTTCGGGTGCGCGGCCACGTGCAAGCTCGGTGGTGGCGAGCCATGCGAGCGCGGCCGCGCCGATTTCATCGTGGCGCTCCGCGAGCGGCTCGAGCGTCGCCGTCGCCGTTTCTGGCCTGCCTTGGCGTAGGGCGCGTCGTGCGTCGAGGAGAACGAGGAGCGGGGCCTGCGGAAAGCGCTCGAGGGCAGCAGTGAGGCGGGCGTCGGCTTCGTCGTAACGACCGAGTCGTCCCAGCGTCTCGACGAGCCCCGCGGCGGCGTCAGGCTCGCTCGGCGCCACCTGGACGAGCCGCTCGTATTGCACCAGCGCCTCTTCGACGAAGCCGCCGCGAAAGAGCAAGCGCGCGAGGTTACTCCGCGCGGGGGCGAAGCCCGGGTCGACGCGCAGCGCGTCGTAGTAGTGACGCGACGCTTCATCGGGCCGGCGCTCGCGTTCGGCGAGCACGCCGAGCGCGTGGTGCGGCTGCGCGACGTCGGGGTTGTAGCGACGCGCGCGCTCGCAAAGGAGCCGCGCTCGCGCGAAGTTGCCGCGCTCGAGCTCGACCAAGCCGAGATTGACGAGCGCCTCGACGAAGCGCGGGCTGTATTCGAGCGCAACGCTGAGGCGAGCGTCAGCCGTCTCGAGGTCGCCCCGGGCGAGAGCTTCGACGCCAGCCGCGTTCAGGGCGGCGGCCTGCGGCGGTAGGGGCGCGCCGGCCGAGCAGCCGGCGGCGAGCACTAAGATCCACGGGCGCACGAGCGTTTATCGGCCGGCGGCGGGCCTGGTTTCGTGCCGGCCCCGACATTCGCTTGCGCGGCCCGGTTTGGCGTGGTTTCAAGAGGCGCCCATGGCGACCGAGAGCGACGAGGACGTGACCGAAGCCTCCGACGAGGAGGAGGAGCGCCGCGAGCGCCGGCCCGTCAAAAAGAAGAAGCCGAAGCCTCCAGTCCCGACCGACGAGCGCGAGATCGACGCGCCCGACAAGCTCACCTTGTCGATGCTCGGCGTGATGGGCGTCGTGACGCTCGCGCTCTGGGTGTTCGCGCGTGCCGCCTGCAACTATCACCCGCCGCGTGAGACGCGCCGTCCGCGCGCCGTGAAGATCGAAGAGCTTGCCCGCGAGCCGAAGGACGCCGCGCTCGAGATGCAGCAGCGTTTCGAACAGCTCGACTACGACGGTGCCGCCCAGCTCGCCGTCGGTGACGCGGCGGCCGAAGTTGCCAAGGCCAAGGCCGACTGCGCCGCCAAGACGGCGGACTGCGCGATGAAGAAGAAGCAGCTCGAGAAGTCGGTGGAGAGCACCGCCGCGCTGCTCGAGCGCTCGCAATCGGAGGCGACCGTGCGCGTCACGACCGTGCGCCCCGGCGGCAAGGACGTGACTCTCGACAAGCTCCAGCGCGTCGGCTCGATCTGGAAGGTCGCCTCGCGCGGCCCCGACGACCCGAATTTCAAGCCGCGCCCGCCGGATCTTCCGACGATGCAGCTGCTCGCCGCGCCGCCCCCGAGCTCGATTCCGTCGCCGCCGCACGACGACGACGAATAGCCGTCAGGCTTTGCGGACCTCGGCGAAGAAGCCGTAGCGCCCGCCGAACACCTCGCGGTTCACGGTTCCGCGTCCGGTCGTCGTGAGCTGGTCGAGGTGCGCGTGGAGCTCGGGTCGATGGTGCACGCCGAACCAAGCGAGCCAGCGACCGAGGAGGACGCGCGCCAGGCGCGGGAAGCGAGCCTGATCGCAGAAGTCCACGATGTAGAGCGAACGACCGGGCTTCAGGCTCGCGAACGCCGCGTCGAACGCCGGAACGCAGGACGGAATCATCGAGAGGGAGTACGAAAAGAAGATCACGTCGAAGCGCTCGCGAAGCCCGAAGGTGCGCTCGTGACAGAGCTCCTCGGCAAGTCCATGCTCGAGCCGCACGCGCCGGTCGAGCCCGCGGCGCTGGACGTTCCAGCGCGCGGTCGCGAGCATCTCTTGCGAGGCGTCGAGCCCGTAGAGCTGTGCCGAGCGCTCGAGGCCATGCAGCTTCAGCAGGTTCCGGGCCGTACCGCAGCCGACTTCGAGCACGCGGTCGTTCTCGCGGACCGCCATGCGCCGCAGCAAGGTGTCGCGCCCGAAGAGAAAGAGCGGGCGCGTGACGTCGTAAAAGTGCCGCTGGAAGCGGTAGATGCGGTCCATCGCATGGCTCGCATCGAACTCCGTCCCGTTGCGCTCCGCGAGCGCAGTCGACACCGCCTCGTCGTACGCGCGCGCGCCGGCGTGGTGAGGTTGCATCCCACGCGCATCATTGCTGGGCGTGCAGCACTACCCTGCAACGCTTCGGCAACACCCGAGTGACGCCGCGTTCAGCGTTCCGCGATCCAGCGATCGAGCTCGTCCGTCGAGGGCACACCGGTCGTCGTGTGGCGCACGACGCCGTCACGCCCGATCACGACGACGGTCGGCAGGAGCGACACTTTGTAGCCGCGCGACACGCTGCCGTCATCGAGCGCCACGTCGTAGGGGATGCCCCAGTGGGCTTTCGCGCGTGCGGCGTCGCCGAGTGAATCGTCGACGCTCACGGCCAGAAACTTCACGTCCGCGGACGGGTGCGCGCGATACGCTTCGGCGAGCACGGGCGCGGCGCGGCGGCAGGTGCCGCACCAGCTGGCGAACACCTCCATCACCACGGGCTTTCCGCGCTCTTTGGCGAGGTCGAAGCGGTCACTCGTACCGACGAGCGCCAGGTTGATTTCAGGCGCCGCCGTCCCCTCCGCGGGCCCCGAGTTGCGGCGGCGGATCATCACGAGCACGGCCGCGCCGATGGCCGCCCAGATGATCCAGTCGAGCAGCTTGGCGGGGAATTTCACGGCGCGAGCATGCGTCGCCCGGCAGCCGCCCCGAGCACGACCAGCGACGCGACGACGACTCCGTGCGAGACACACACGTGCCAGCCCTCGTGGCTCGGGCACGCGATGCCCATGCCGAGCGCGCTGCCCATGCCGCCGACGAGACCGAGCAGAGCACCGGAGATGCCGGGCGTCAGCGGATCACTCCGGCGCCACAGCAGCATCACGCCACCCGACATGATCGCGCCCACGGCGAAGCAGACCGCTCCGCAACGCCAGGCGTGAGCGGCGTAGGCGCCCTGCGAAAACTCGCTGAACGCCACCGTTCCCGACGCCGTCTTCTCGAGGTACACGAAAAACACGAGCGGAATCAGCGCGGCGACGCCCACGCGCAGGGCCATGCGCGGTCGCCGCCCAGGCGGGCTCGCCAGACCGAACAAGAGCGTGAACGAGAGCACGATCGACCAGGCGAGCGCACCGTACAGGCCGGCGCGCAGCACGCCTTCGGAGGTGCCGCGCGCGATCGCTCGCCACGAAAACAACCCAACCGTGACCGTCGGGAACAACATCGAGAGCGCCGCGCGCCGGCGCGCGCTCCGGCATTCGCGTTGGTCGAGGCCCTTGGTGCAGCCCTCACAAATCTTGGTGCTGACCGCAGTGCTGGGTGTGGCCGGCTTCGGCCAGGGGAGATCGTCCAGCGGATCGCGTTCGCTCACGAGGGCCTCGCGAAACGCTCGAGCTCTTTACGGAGCAGGTTGTACCCACGATGGACTCGGAGTTTGACCGCCGTCTCGGTGGCACCGAGCACGGACGCCGCTTCCGCGATACTGAGACCGGAAATCTTCGTCAGCTGAATTGCCTCGCGGTAAGCCTCGGGCAGGGCGTCGAGGGCGCGTTCGAGGGCGACCGACACGTCGTTGGGCGTCCCCTCATAGGTAGGGGGCGGCTCGGGCAGCGTGCCATCGGGTGACAGATCCTCGGTTCGCGACTTTGCCGCACGTCGCTCGTCCAGAAAAGAGCGCCGCGCAATCGCTAATACCCAAGGTAGTACGGGCGCGCCCTTTAGGTAGCTCTCCCGGGCCCGATGGACCTTCGAAAAGGTAATCTGAAGTAGGTCCTCCGCCCTCACGCGACTCCTGGTGAGCCGGAGCAGGTAGCCCATCACGCTCGGGGAGACGCGGCGGTAAAGGTCGTTGAAAGCCTCGGCGCTGCCGCCGACGTACGTCTCCATGAGCTGTTCGACCGTCGGCGAAGCAGCCCGAGTGTCCACCCGGGGCGACCCTAGACCGGTCACGAGCGCTACGCCAGCCAGGCAGACAGCCACGGCCTAAGTACGCCGGGCTTTTGGCCGGGGTTTCGCACGCTGCGAGCTGAACGAATGTTGCCCACCGTGCCCGCCTACAAAAGTGACCGCAAATCGAGCATTTCCTCGACGTCCGGCAGCAGCACGAGCTCGACGCGACGATTTTGTTGGCGACCGTCGTCCGTGTCGTTCTTGGCGACCGGATCGGTCTCCCCGTAGCCGGCGGCATGAAGCTTGTTCGGGTCGAGCCCGCCGCCCGTCCCCTTCTTCGGGTCGACCGGGGCAATGAGGTAGACGAGCACCTGACGCGCGCGCATGAGCGAGAGGCCCCAGTTGTCGCCGAAGCGCCCGCCCTGGAGCGGCTTGTTGTCGGTGTGGCCGGCAACTTGAAAGTAGCGTGCGGAGAGCTGGGGATCCTTCCGGATCACCTCCGCCACCGCGTCGAGCACCTTGACGCCCTCGGGGCGGAGCTTGTCCTGGCCGGAATTGAAGAGCACGTCGCCCGGCAGACGAATCACCATGCGGTTGCGCCGAATTTCCACTTTGAGGCCGAGCTCGGTGAGCTTCTTCAGCTTGTCCCGCAAGGCCTCGAAGCGCTCCTTGATGCGCTCGAGCTGCGCGGCGCGCGTCTTGTACTCGTCGAGCGCGCGTTGCATGTCGAGCACGCTCTTGGAGAGCTGCTCTTTCTGCGTGCCGGTCTCCTGCAACTGCTCGTTCACCGACTCGAGGCTCACGCCCATTTTCTCGAGCTCGTGCTTGAGCGTGTCCTCTTGGGCGATGGCACGTTCGAGCTCGGCACGCGTGGCCTCCGCTTGGTTCACGGCGGCCTGATGCATCGCGAGCAACTGGTTGTACTTCGCGAGCTCCGCCTGCCACTCCTTTTCGGAGTGCCCGCACCCGAGCGTGCCGAGCACCAGTGTGAGGAGTACGAGAGCGAGCCGGCGGGCCGTCATGGCCGGACCATGTACAATCGCTCGGGCGATGTAAAGTGCGGGAGATTCGCGCGGCGCTACTCGACGCGAACGCTGAACGAGCCCCAGTCGACGCCGCCGCGATCATCGCGCAAAACTGCCCAGAGGTGCACGATGCCCGGGCTCTTCGGCGCGGTCCAGCTGTTGTCGGTGTAAGTCGTCGCTGCGTCGGCTTCCGTCTGGCCCGTCCGGTCGTGCTCGAAGGAGCCGCCGGCCGCGTACCACGAGACGCGCATGCCTTCGCGGCGATCGACCAGTTGGCGCGAGCCGAGATCGAACGAGACGTACGGCTCCGAGCCGGTGCAGCCGTGGGGATCCTTGCAGTCGTCCGGGCAGCTCGTCTTGTCCTCGTTCGCGCCGCAAATGCCGTCGCCGCACGTCGGCTCGAGCGGGCAGTCGGGCCAGCTCGCGCGCAGCGTGACGGTGCTGCCGGCGCTGACGCTCACGGTCGAATCAGCGTCGCCCGCGAGCGGCGTCTCGCCGTCGCCCGGGTTCAGCACGACGCTGCTGAGCACGGGATTCTCGTTCGCTCGATAGGTGTTGTTGAAGTCGGTCGATTGCTCGGCACTCACGCGCGCGAGTCCGCAGGAAATGCGCGTGAGACCGACCGTGTATTCGTAGCCGTCCGACTCCGCTTCCGCGACCCTGAGCGGCTGGTAGTAGCCGCCGGTCGAATCGGGATCGGTCGGACGCGGCGCGGGCTCACCCGGCTTCGGCAGCGGAGGGTTGGGACCGAAATTGCGGCAGCCGTCGTCGGGCAGCTCGCCCGCGACCGCCGCGCCGGTGCCGAGGTCGACCAAGGCGTCGCCGCTCGGAACCAAGCAATCGGGTGAGATCTCCCCGTCCGTCTTCAGCGCCTTGCGCTCGGTACAGAGCGCCCAATCGAGCACGCCCGGATCCTCGTCGCCGGTCGGGCTGACGAACAGAGCAGACCACGCGATCTCGACGGCGCCGGCAGTCTTCGGCGCGGCTTCGGCCGGCTCCGATTTGACGGCCAGCACCCGTGGAGAGTCGATGACGGACGGCGCCCCGGAAATGTCCGGTTTGCAGCCTGCACCGAGGACGAGCACCGACAGCGCGAGGCACGCACGAAGGAGCCCTCTCACCATGACAGCTTCCCTCCGAGCACGGGCAGAACCGGCATGCCCGTGATGTACGACTTCTTCGAGTAGTTGTAGTTGTAGACGACTTCCTCGTCGTTCTTGTGGTCCGTGACGTTCTGCACGTCGAGGTAGACCTCGAGTGCGAGCTGGTCGCCGAACTTGAAGTGTTTCGCGGCACGCACGTCGAACGCGTAGAACGAAGGGATGCGGGTCGAGTTCTGCGCGCCGAAACGCGGGAAGTACCCGTCGACGCGCGAGTCGTAATCCGCGCCGATCACGGGAGTGCGCGGATACCCCGACGAGTAGCGGAAACGCGCGCCGACGTCGAAGCCTGCGCCCAGATCATACGAGCCGACTGCCGTGAACACGAACGTCTGGTCGAAGTCGAAGAGACGATAGGCGCCGTTCGCGTCGCGGCGCTCGGAGCGAATGATGCTCAGGCTGAGCCAACCGAAGAAGCGATCCACCAGATCGTGGCGCAGCAGAAACTGCGTGCCGTAGGCGCGCCCGAAGCCGCCCTGCAAGAGCGCCTGCGCGCGGATCGGTGTGGGCAGTGGGCTCCGATAGGCCAGGTCTTCCGAGTGTGAGTAGAAGCTCGTCACCTCGAACGAGAGCGGCCGCGACAGCTTGAAGTTCGCTCCGGCCAAGTAGTGGCGCGCGCTCGCGGGGCCGAGCCGCGGGTTGCCGAAGACGGCGCTCAAGTCCTCGGCGAAGGGAGGTTGGTGGTAGATGCCCAGCGCCGCCTTGACGCTGACGCGCTTGTTCACGTTCCAGCGCACCGCGAGCCGCGGGTCGACGGCGCTGTCCTCGCGCACGGAGCCGATCGGAGGCACGTCGCTTTCCGCCGGAGCGAGCTTGCTCACGCGGACGACCTGCGGCTCCAAGCGGAAGCCCGGAATCAGATGCAAATGGTCGTCGAGCAGCGAAACATCCGCCTCTGCGTACGGACCCAGGCCCGCGATCGTCGTGGTCCAGCTGTCCGCGTTCACCTGGTCCTGCGGCAATTGACCGAAGACGTGCAGATCGCCCTCGCGCGGCGGCGTTGTCACGGAACCGCTGCGCGAGAGCGAGCTGATGCTCATTTCGAGGTCGAGGCCGGCGCTGAACGCGATCCACGGTAGCGGGTTCGTCGTGTGGCTCGCGCGAAAGCCGAAGACGGTCGTCCGGTTGTCGAGCTGGGCGGGCACGACGCCGAAGATGTCGCGCACGCGCGTCTCGTCGAAGCCGAAATAGGGGACGAGCGAGGTCGTGTCGGTGTCGTGCTTCTTCGTGTAGTGGAGGTAGTAGCGCGAGAAGCGCGTGACCTTCGATTCACGCTTGATGTCGGCGGGGTCGCTCGAGCCGAGGTTGTGATCGATCGTGTCGTAGGAGAACAGCGTGCCGAGCTCGAGCGAGGTGTTCTCGTCGGGCGTGTAGGAGGCGCGAGCTTGTGCATCCCAGTATTTGGGGATCGGCACGAAGTTTCCGACGTCCTCGCTCGTCACGCGGGCGAGCACCCAGTCGAGGTAGCTCTTGCGTGCGGCGATGCCGAAATGCAGCTTGTCGTTGATGGAGCCGCGCGCGCTCGCCGAGGCGTCGATGGCGTCCACCTGCACGCTGCCGTGGTAGCCCGGCTCCTCGAGCGACTTGAGTCCCACGGTGATGATGCCGCCGAGGCCGCGCCCGTAGCTCGCGCCGTAGCCGCCCGGCTGGAGCTCGACGCCCTGCACGAGGTCCGAGTGAATCACCGAGCGGTAGCCGCCCTCGTGGTACAGCACGGGAATGTGCACTCCGTCGACGTAGACGCGCGTGTCCTGCGCGCCGGCGCCCCAGACGACGATGGCGCCCGAGCCGACCGTCGAGCGCGCGACGCCCGGCAGGTTCTCGACGACCTTCGCGACGTCACCGCCCGTGCCGGCGACGCGTGAGCCCTGCTCGGCGGTCACTTCGGTCGACGTGATTTTGCTGCCGAGCTTGGTCGCGACGATCACTACCTCGAAGTCGGCGCGCTCTTCGTCGGGGATCGCCTGCGCGGCGACCTGCACTTCGTAGCTCGCCTCGTAGCGGCGGCCGCCCTCGAGCGTCTCTTCCGTGCCGATCGGCGTGAACGTCGGGCCCGACAGCGTCACGCCGTGCGTGCCCGGCGCGACGCCTTCGATGTCGAAGTGCCCGCTGTCGTCGGTGAGCGCGCTTTGCCCGGTATCGAGCTCGATTTTGACGCCCGCGAGCGGCTGCTTCGTCTTCTGGTCGAGCACCGAGCCCGCGAACGCAGCCGTGTCGGGTACCACCGGGGCCACGACGGGCGGCGAGATTTCGTAAGTGTATTTGATGCGCACCGGCGCGGGCGTGCCGTCGATCTCCGCGGGCTCGAACTCGAGGGCGAGCGCGGCCGTCTTCGCCGCTTCGTCGAGCTCACTGACGCCGGAGCCGTTCAGGACGTTGGCTTCACCGACCTTGCCGTCCGCACCGATGGCGATTTCGAGCTCGACCTTCGCCGTCTGCTCGAGCTTCACACCGGCGGGTACGACCGGCGCGACGAAGTGGGCGACGCGCGGCGGCTTGGTGACCACGCCGCGCGCTTGACCCCCCGCTGGCGGCTTGGCGTCAGCCTGCGCGCGAGCGAGGGACGGCGTCGCGAGCAGCGCCGCGATCAAAAAACCACAGTGAGCTCTTTTCATCGCTCGTAGCCGGCGCTCACGTTGACGGTCTCTGTTTTCATGTGAGCGAGAAGCGCATTTTGATGACGAGCGGGGCCGCGACGGGCTTTCCGCAACGCGTTGCTGGGATGAAATGCGTGCGTTTGGCGGCCTCGATCGACGCTTCATCGAGACCGTGACCCAGGCCCTTGCGCACCTTCGCGGAGGTGACGTTGCCGCGATCGTCGACCTCGAGCTCGATCATGACCACCCCGTCGACGCCCGCGCTGCGCGCTTCCGTCGTGAACTCGGGGCGCACCACGCGCTCCGGCCGCGCCTTCACGAGCGGTTCTTCGCAGTCGCCGGTCGTCTTGGCCGCGAGCACCTTCGGCTTGGCGGGTTCGATCGCGAGCATCTTCGGCGGCGGCGGCGCTTTGGGCGCCGTGGCGACGGCGACGCCCTCCGACCCGGTTGCATCCATCGAGATACCGATGTCGGTGAAGAGCGGCGTGGCCGCAGCGGCCGCGGCGGCCGTGACGGTGCTCGTCGAACTCTTGGCCCCGCCGCTGCGCGCCGCGACCGCTCGCGGCTTGGACTCACGCGGCTTGTCGTCGTGCTTGGGCGGCGCGGGCTTCGGCTTGTTGCTCTCACCCATGGAGATCGCGATGATCTCCCTCAGCTTGTCTTTCGGGATGAACGCGATGGCGAGCCCGATCACGAGGTGCACGCCGATGCTGATCGCGTAGACCTTGGAGCTCTTGTTCGCGCGGCGTGCCATGCGTCGTGCCTCGACTCGTGTGCTTTAGTTCTCGCGCTCGACGTTGATCGCGAATTTGACGATGCCTTCGCTCTTCGCGAGGTCGATCACGTGCACGACGTCGCCGTGAAACGACTCCTTGTCGGCCGTCACGACGAGCGTCGCGTCTTTCTTCTGCTGCTTCGCCTGGTGCAGCTTTTGCACGAGACCCGGCTCGTCGATCGGCTTTTGCTCGTAGAGGTAACGGCCCTCTTTCGTGATCGTCACCGCGAACGGCGACTCCGCCGGAGCGTCCGAGTTGGCCGTCTTCGGCAGTGTCACCTTGAGCGTTTGCGACACGATGTAGACGGCCGAAACCATCATGATCACGAGCAACACCAGCATCACGTCGACCATCGGCGTGATGTTGATGCCCATGATCGGGCCGCCCTTCTTGCCAGAGTTCGTGCCGGCCATCGGTGCCTAGCTCGCTTCTTCCATCATGCTCACGCCGCGCACGTTCGTGTGCTCGGCGTAATGCTGTGCTTTCATGAAGGCGGTGATGTGCTTGGTGATCGACTGGATGTTGCCGTCGATCGTCTCCACCTTTTTCGAGAGCACGTTGTAAGCGACGACGGCGGGCAGCGCGAGGAAGAGGCCGACGCCCGTGGACACTAGCGCTTCCGCGATACCGCCCATGACGGAGCTCATCGAGTTCGCGCCCTGGCTCTGCCCGAGCTTCTGGAACGAGATGATGACGCCGATGACCGTGCCCATCAGGCCGATGAACGGCGCGTTGTTTCCGAGCGTCGCGAGCAAGTTCATGCCGCGCTCGCAGTCCTGCCGAATCTTCACGAATTCGGCCTCGACGCAGTCCGTGAACGCCTCCGGGCCCGCGTCGAGGTAGCGCAGCGCAGGTCCAATCGCTTCGGCCTCGAACGAGCGCGCCTTCGAATCCTCGAGCAGCTTCTCCGCGCCTTCGCGGTCGCCCTCCTCGAGGAAGCGCATCAGCTGATCTTCGAGGTCGTCCGCGTTCACGTTGTGCTTGAAGTAGAAGAGAAAGCGCTCGACCATTTGGCCGATCGAAATGACGCTGAGAAAGATCATGAGGTACATGACCCAGCTCGCGCCGAGCAGCGCCACCTTGAGGAGTTTCTCGACAATCATCTTTCGTTCTCCTGCTATCCGAAGTCGTATTCGGTGACGAACAAGCCCTTGCTCTCCGTCGGATTCGTTTGGACGGGAACGATCTCTCCCGAGCGCTCGAACATGACCTTCTCGATGATCTCGGAGTCGTCGCTCGCGCCCGCGCCCCCCGTGTCGGCGGGTGCCGCCGTCGTCACCTGCACTTTGAAGTGCACCGCCTGCTGCCCGCAGGCACTGAACATATTGACGTTGATGCCGTAGACGCCGCTCGGGAGCTCCGCGTCGCCCGTCTTCGGTGTCGGCCAAATCAGGCTTTCACGGCGCGCCCCGTCGATCAGGCAATTCGCGTTCGAGTCGCGATCGATGTGCGGCTTCGTGGTGTCACCCGCGTCGTCGTCGTTCACGTACGGGTCCTTCGGCGTGACGAGCTTGCCGTCAGGCGTCGTGACCTGAAGGTCCAAGTCCGCGTTCACGTCCCAGGTGAGGGTGATGGCGGCGGCGGGGACCTGCGCCTTCGCTGCCGGGCATACGGAAATACCCGCGGGACCGCTGCTTGCGACGCAGAAGGGGAACTCGGTGTGCGGCCCTGCGTTCCCGCTTTGATCGATGGCGGCGAGCTCGAGCGTGGCCGGCCCAACGGGCAAATCGAGGCCGAAATCCGCTTTGGCGCTGAACGCGAGATTGGGCGGAACCTGGGTACCGTCGAGGTCGCCCACGGGGACCAACCACCAACCGCTGCCGATCCCTTGCAGATCCATGCCGATCGACCAGGTCTTGGTCGTCGCGTTGCCGCTGATGCCCCGGCCCGCCTGGCCCTGCGTCACGATGCTGCCGAGCGCGACAATCACGATGCGCGCGCGGTCACTGTCGGTGAAGGGTGTGCCCACGGGCAACGGCGCCGACCCCGGTAAGGCCCCCTTGAAGAACTCGGCGCTCCGCACGCGGAACGGTTCTTCAGCGCCCGCCGGATTCTTCTGCCCGTCGCTGCAGGCCGTGACGAGGAGCGCGCAGAGGAGAACGTGCTTGATCACAAGTTCACCTGCAGACGCAGCGTCCACGCGTCGTTGTCGAGATTGGTCGGTACTCCCTGGACGTCGTGAGCGAGGTAGTCTTTGATCACATCGTATTGGAAGACGAGGCGCGCGCGTTTGGGCAACGTCACGCCGACGAGCGGTGAGTACGTAGTCACCGTGTTCTTGAGCGGAAGCGTCTTGCTCGCCTGATGACTGGTCGCGTCCGCGTTCGGGTCGTAGTGGTCGATGCGGAGCCCGACGACTGCGTACTTCGTTATCTCCTGGAGGAATCCGAGGTAGTAGCCGAACTCACGGACGTCGACGCCCGAGACGACGGGATCGGCGGGGAAGAAGCCACGATCCATGTTTTTGGCCGTGACGACCTCGCCGTAGAGTGTCGTGGTGCCGAGCGGGCTCGTCGCTTCCACGTGTACGTCCGCGCCGATGGCCCAGCGTTCGAAGCTCTCGGACGGTACGGCGGCCTGCGCCCCGACTCCGAGGATTTCGCTCGCGTCGACGATGCCGTTTCCATTTCCGTCCGTCCACGACAGGGTGGCCTTGGTCGCGGGCGTGCCCGGGTGGAAGCCGTGGCCGGTGATGGCGGATACGCCGCCGTCGATGCGGAGCCAGTCGATCGGCGAGCCGTGCGCGCCGACGCTGAACGTGAAGTCCTTGGCCTTGTTCGGATCCTGCAGTTGAAAGCCGCTCTTCTCGCCGAAGGGCTCCCCGTTCATCAGTGCGGCGGCATAGCGAAAGGGACCGGCCTCTCCGGACAAGCGCGCGCCGACGTCGATTTCCGTCGGAAAGAAAGCGCGCGAGAGCTGCGTGCGTTCCATGAACCAGCGCGTCGACGGTGTTTCCGGGAGCTCGAAGCCGAACGGCGTGCGAAACTGGCCCAGGGTTAGCTGTGCCCACGGCGCCTCGCTCGGATCCTTCGAGCCGCGATAGAAGACGGACGCTTCTGCTCGGTAGAGGCTGAACGCGGGTCCGCTCACGGTATTGCCGTCGAGCTCGAGCTCGAGCGACGTGTATTCCCAGGCGCGGCGTGCGCTCAGCCGTGCTCGGCGCACGAGGAATCTGTTCAGGTTCAGCGGCGCGTTGCTGGTTTGGACGAGCTGGTCCTCCGAGTCGGCGTGCGACTGGAACTCCATCTGCGCGTAGCCGCGAAACTCGATCCCGGGATCGGGGAGCGTGAACGGCTTTGCTGGCGAAGCGGGCGCGGCGCCGGATGCGGTTGCCGCGGCACCGTTCGCTTCGGCGTCGGTCGGCGGTGTGGCGGGCGCGGGCGGAGCGGCGGCAGGTGGAGGAGGAGCCGGCGGGGCGCTCGGTGCTGCGCTCGGCGCGGCGCTGGAGGCTGCTGGCGGTGATGCATTCGGCGCGGCGCTCGGTGCGGCTGGAGCTGCCGGCTGTGGGCTCGAGTCGATCTCGACGTCCGCGTCGGAATTGAAGGGATTGCTCTGCGCGCTGACCCCGTGAGTCCACGCCATCCCCGCAAGGCACGCCAAGCAAGGCCAACCGAAGCTCAACCTGTTCGTCGACACTTTATCTCGCAAGTCTTTCCAAGAAGAAACCGAGCCTGCGTGTCGCCAAGTGACACACAGGCCCGGTTCGTTTCGAGCGCGCGTTATCAGGGAAGAGCAGGCAGCGTGCAGCCGGTACCCAGGTGCACGCACGACGCGCCGCCGAGCGCGGGCAGCTTGATGCTGTCCGGCCACGGCGTAACGTCCACGTTCACACCGCCGGTCAGATCCTTGCCCGTCGGGCAGCGATTCAGGAACTGGGTCGAGCCGCACGACCCGGAGGGTGCGCTGGCTGGGCAGTCCTCGGTCGCCGCGGGTGCGCAATCACCGAAGCAGCCAATCTCGATGGCGCTCGAGCCACTGCCCGTCTTGTAGGTCGTGAGGAACGAGTCGTCACAGGCGGGGAGTTCCGACGTGTTGCCGCTGCCAGCGCCGCCGTTTTCGGAAGTCCCACCTTCGTTACCGGTGCCACCGGAGCCGCCCTTGGCGCCGGAGCCGCCTTTGCCGCCCGTGCCCGTGCCGCCCGTGCCGCCTTTGGCACCGGTGCCGCCGGAGCCGCCGCCCGTGCCCGTGCCGCCCGTGCTGGGTGCGCCACCGGCTTCTCCGGTTGCGCCCGTGCCGCCCTCGGGGTTTCCGGCCTCGTTGCCACTGCCGCCCTTGCCGCCCTTGCCACCAGTGCCGCCCTTACCACCGGTGCCGCCCTTGGCGCCCGTTCCACCGGTACCCGGCGTGGGGTTGTTGTCGTCATCGTCTCCGCACGCAACCGGCAGGAGCGATACGCAGCAGAGCACGGCTGCGAGGGCACGAAGCTTTAGGAATTGAGTCGCCATGTTACTGAACCTCGCAGTAGCCGTAATTGCAGACGGGTCGGTCGGAGCCACAGTCGTTGTTGCTCCCGCATTCCGTGCATTCGGCAGGAACGTCTTGCGTCGCAGCCTTGAGGAACTTGCACTCACACGAGTGGTCCGGCATGTAGCTCATGAAAGCGCCGGCATCTTCGTCGCGAGTCACGCGCATCGCGCAATCGGGAACGATCGATTTGTTGGCCTCGAGCTGGATCAGATCGAAGGTCGTGGGTACCGTCGCGCCGGTCAGGTAGTCGATGAGGATCTTGGCGTTCGGGTTCACTGGAGTGCCGTTGGTCACGCGGGTCACCATGTGCACCGGCCCCTGAATCATGTAGTGGCCGTCGCGCGTGTTCTGCATGTCGTTGCTACCGAGCGAGCTCGACGGGTAGTAGCCCGCGGTCTGCCCGAAGTGTTGATAAGCGAGCGGAATCACGTCGCCGGCCGAGTTGCCGCGAATGGCATCCATGCCGAGAATGCCGATCGACTTGTCGATCAGGTTCTGGTCGCCGACCGTCCCTTGGAGTGCGGTGATGATGCCGCCGCCGCTCGTCGAGTTGGCCGTACCCGTGTTCACCCAGCTCGTCGCGGGTACGCCGATGGCTGCAGCGATCATCTGCTGCGTGCCGCTGAATTGGTCACGAATCCAGATGTGCGACGCGTCGTCCCACGGCGTGCCGCCGTCGGCGCCGAGGCCGAAGGTGAGGTACGCGGCCTCGCCGCTCATGACGTGGTAGTTCGAGTCCTTGTACACGCCGAAGGTCATCGACTGCACGGGACCGCGGTATTCCTTCATCCCGCTCGGTACGGCGACACTGCACGTCGCGGGAAACACGTCCGCAATGGCAATATCGGCGTCGATCGGGGCGTCCACGGGCAAGGTACAGTTGGGCAGTGCGGTGCCGGTCGCGTCCCAAACCTGCAGATAATTCGCGGTCTTGGCGCCGGCACTCCAAGTGCCCGGGCTCTGGCCACCGAGCGGGAAATCGATGTTCCCATTGTGGGGAATGATCGCCTGGTAACCGGCGCAAGAGCCCGGCGGCAGGTACATGACCGTGATGGGATCCTGCAGCGCGGCGAGCGCGCCTGCGACCGTCTGGACGAAGGTCTGAACTGCGGACGATCCGACGATCACTACGGGATTCGGATAACTCGCACAGTCCTGCGCCTGCGCGCGGCCCGCCCCCGCCATCGAGGCGGCGAATGCCCCGAGCGCGGCTAGGCGCCCGGCGAGGTGAAGCGGCTTGTTTCTCATCGCAAGCTTCCTTTCGGCACTTCGGAATTAAGAGTCGAAGCGCGCCGCCTATGTAGGATGAGGTCACCCTCCGGAGTGCAACCGTCAGGTTATTTTATTGTGACGAAACGGTGGGCGCCGTCACGCTCCCGTCGTACTACGTTGGCCGATCTTGTCCGCGGTGTCCGAAAGGACCCGTCGAGCGAGCGAATGAACGCGGGCGTCCAACCATGAACAGGCCCGTCACGCCGAGTGCCCGAGAAGGATCGACCGGTCCGAACCGAGCAGCGAGCAAGTGTATTGGCCATCAGCTCGCGCACTAACGTCGAGATAAGAATTCGTCAGATGCACTTCGGGGAAGGAGCCCCAGCAGGCCACTTGCCCGTTAGACCCAATTCAGCAGCTCTTCTGCGCTTGGCCCGCGCTCACACCCAGCATGCGAGTGTTTGGTTAGCTTCAGTCCCAATCCCCAGCAGCGAACAGCCGTCCCCTGCAGGCCGGACCCCGTCGAGCAACATGTCTCGGGCTGCCGCGTGACGGACCACGAGCGGCGTCGGCAATGACGTGAAGGACTCGACGGATACCGGAGAACGCGTGCCCGGCATTTATATTGTCTTAATCCCCCCTTTCGCAGCTTCGCCTTATTCTGCGTAGCGAGTGGAACGGCTTGATACAGAGCCGTTCGCACGCTTCGGACCTAAGGTCGCCCCACCCTCATTCCCCTCTTACCCACCATTCGAACCCCGCGCGTCCGACCCACACGTTCGCGCGGGGGGTCGCCGAGGACACTCGGCCTCGCGCGTTGCGCGCGGCCGAGCGGTGTCGCTCAGGTGCCTTGGCGAGCGGAGCGGGCGGCCGGGCGATCGAAGCCGAGCTCGCGGAGGCGCTTGAGGAACGTGGGATACGAGATGCCGAGCAGGTGCGCGGCAGCGAGGCGGCGTCCCGCGGTGTGGTTGAGGACGCGAGCGACGTAGGCGCGCTCGACGACGTCGAGGGGCGGGGGAACGCCGTCGTCGGCTGCGTCGACGAAGAAGAAGTGCGACGCGTCGGCGTCGACCTCGGCGTGGTTCGTGTCGTTGTTGGTGTGTTCGAAGTGGGTGGAATCGATCGTCATGGGGGAACCTCTGTCGCGTGATTTAGGCCCCTGCTGTTGCCTGAGAGTCGAGACGCCGGGCCTGAAGCGTCTCGCGAATTCGACTAGCCAAATAGAAGGTGACGGGGAGGACGATGAGCGTGAGGAGCGCCGCCGACAGCGTGCCGCCCACCACGACCACGGCGATGGGGCGCTGCGTCTCGCTGCCGATGGCGTGCGAGAGCGCCGCGGGCAAGAGCCCGAGCGACGCGAGCAGCGCCGTGACGAGCACGGCGCGGAGCCGCTCGCGCGTGCCGGCGATCACGGCTTCGAACAGCTCCTCGCCCGCGCTGATGCGCGCGCGGATGGCGGCGACGACGAGCACGCCGTTCAACACCGCTTGCCCGAGCAACGCGATGAAGCCGACGGCCGCGGAGACGGAGAGCGGCATGCCGGCGAGCGCGAGCGCGACCACGCCGCCGATCAGCGCGAACGGCACGTTGACGAGGATGAGCGCCGCGTCGAACACGGTACCGAACGCCGAGAACAGGAGCAGGAACGTGATCAAGAGCGCGAGCGGAATCACGAGCTTGAGTCGCTGCATCGCGCGCTCCTGATTCTCGAATTCGCCGCCCCACACCATTTGATAGCCGGCCGGCATCTTCACTTCGTCGTTCACGCGGCGTTGCGCTTCGGCGACGAAAGAGCCGAGATCGCGGTTGCGCACGTTCATGCGCACGCCCACGTAGCGGCGGCCGTTCTCGCGTGTGATCGCCGAGCGCCCCGTGCCCATGCTCACGTCGGCGACGGCGGAGAGCGGGATCAGCGAGCCGTTCTTGAGCGGCAGCATGATGCGCGCGATGGTGCCGATGTCCTCGCGCGTGGAGGGCGGAAGGCGCACGGTCACGTCGAAGCGCCGCTCGCCTTCCCAAATTTCGCTCGCGACGTGGCCGCCCATCGCCGTCTCCACGTAGTTTTGGACGTCGCCCAGATCGAGATCGAAGCGCGCGAGCGCGGCGCGATCGATGTGCACGGCGAGCTGCGGCGTTTCACCGGCTTTGACGACGCCGACGTCCGCGGCGCCCGGGATTTTCGCGAGCAGGAGGTCGGCTTTTTCGGCTGCCTTCTGCAGCTCTTCCAGATCCTCGCCGTAGATCTTGAGGGCGATCTGGCCGAACTGGCCGGAGATGTTCTCGGCGACGTTGTCGCGGATCGGCTGCGAGAAGTTGTAGTCGATGCCCGGGATCTCCCCGAGGTTCTTCGCCATCTCGGCGACGAGCTCGTCGAGGTCGTGCACTTGCGGGCGCCACTCCTCGAGCGGCTTCAGCTTCACGAAGATTTCGAGATTCGACGGCAGCGTCGCGTCCGTGCCGTCTTCGGGGCGACCGAGTTGCGAGAGCGTCTCCGTCACCTCGGGCGTGCGCCGGAGCAGCGCCTTGAGCTTCGGCGTGAGCTTGCGGCCCTCGCTGAGCGACATGTTGCCGGGCAGCGTGAACGTGACGTAGAGCGCGCCCTCGTTGAGCGCGGGGAGAAACTCCGAGCCGAGACGCGGCAGAAGAATGGCCGTCGCCGCGAGCGCGCCGGCTGCGGCGATCAGGACGGCCGCGACGTTGTTCATCGCGAAGCGGAGCGCCGGGTCGAAGACGCGCAGCGCTCCGGTGACGAGCGGCGACTCGCGCAGCGGCTTCGGCTTCCGCAGCGCGAAGTAGCAAAGCACCGGAATCAACGTGAAGGTCATGAGCAGCGCGCCGATGAGCGCGCTCACGACGGTGTTGGCGAGCGGCGAGAAGATGCGGCCTTCGACGCGCTGGAGCGAGAAAATCGGCAGGTACGCCGCGATGATGATGAGGAGCGAGAAGAGCGTCGGGCGCGCGACCTCTTTGGCGGTGTGGAAGACGAGCTCGGCGAGCGAGCGTTCGTCGCTGGGGTCGCGGTGCGAGAGCTTGTGGAACAAGTGCTCCACGAGGATGACCGCGCCATCGACGATGATGCCGAAATCGACGGCGCCCATCGAGAGCAGGTTGGCGGACATGCCGCGCGCGTACAGGTAGCCGAACGACGCCGCGAGCGAGAGCGGGATCGCCGCCGCGACGATCAGCGACGCGCGGACCGAGAGCATGAACGCGAAGAGCACCAGCACGACGAGCACGGCGCCCTCGAGCAGGTTGTGGAACACCGTGTGGAGCGTCGTCGCGACGAGGTCGGTACGGTCGTAGAAGGCGTCCACTTTGACGCCGGCGGGCAAGATGCGCGTGTTGAGCTCGGCGATCTTGTCGCGCAGCCCGGCGAGCACGACCGACGGATTCTGTCCGCGGCGCATGAGCACGATGCCCTCGACCGCGTCCTCGTCGTGGCCGCGCGTCACGACGCCCTGACGCGGCGCGAAGCCGTCGGACACCTGCGCCACGTCCTTCAACATGACGGGGACGCCGTCGTGGAAGCCGACGCGGACGTGCTTCACGTCGTCGATGCCGTTGAAAATGCCGAGCGAGCGGATCACGAACATTTCCGCGCCGCGCTCGACGTAGCCGCCCGTGGCGTTTTCGCTCGCCTTCTCCAGCGCCGTCGAGATGTCCCCGAGCGCCACGCCGAGCGTCGCCATGCGCGTCGGATCGGGCTCGACGTGAAGCTCGCGCACGAGCCCGCCGTAAGACACGACGTCGGCGACGCCGGGCGCCTGCAGCAGACGCGGCCGCACGACCCACTCCTGCAGCGTGCGGAGCGTCATCGGGTCGGCGTCCTTGCTGTTCAGCGTGTAGCGATAGACCTCGCCGATCGGCGTCGCCATCGGTCCGAGCGAGGGACGCACGCCTTCCGGCAGCTCGGCGTCGGCCATGCGCTCGACGGTTTGCTGGCGCACGGCGAGCGGGTCGACGCCGTCCTCGAAGGTGAGGGTGACGAACGACAGGCCGAAGAGCGAGATGCTGCGCAGGCGCGCGAGCCCCGGTGTGCCGTTCAGCGCGCGCTCGAGCGGCAGCGAGACGCGTCGCTCTACTTCCTCCGTCGGCTGACCGGGGAAGAGCGTGATGACCTGAACTTGCGTATCGGTCGGATCGGGGAACGCCTCGATCGTCAAGTTGTTGAATGCGTAGTAACCGAACGCGCCGAGAAGCGTCGCGAGCACGAACGCGAACAGGCGATTCGTGAGTGAGAATTGGAGCAGCTTCTCGAGCACGGTTTTACGATTCCTGGTGCGGAAAATCGGGGGTTCGGCGTTCCCTACGGGCGTACGAGCGTCTCGAACGTGCGGCTCGCGCTGGCGCTCCGCGCACTAGACTTGTGTCTTCGAATCAGGTCGACAGATCAATCTGATTGTCGAGCAGGACTGCGCCCTGCTCGACGACGGTTTCCTCGGGTTTGAGGCCAGAGAGCACGATCACGCGTCCGTCGCGCTCGCTGCCGGCGACGATGGTGCGCTTGACGAAGCGTCCGGGCGCTTCGAGCACGTACGCATATTGCTTGGGACCGTCGGAGACGAGCGCGGTCGCCGCCATCTCCACCGTGCCGGGCGTGGGCGTCGTGAGGAAGCGCACCTCGGCGAACATGTTGGGACGCATGCTCAGATCCGGGTTCGGCAGCTTCACGCGCACGGAAACGGTGTGTCGATCCGGATCGACGACGGACGAGACGCGCTCGACCGGCGCTTCGACGGAAAAGCCCGGCAGGGACGGGCTCGTCACGCGCGCCTTCACGCCGTTGGCGACGCCGTTCGCGTCGGCTTCGAACAGGTCGGCCATCACCCACACCATGTCGAGCTCGGCGACGCTCACGAGGCTGTCGTCGGTCGCCACCTGCTGGCCGGGCAGCACCGTCTTCTCGATGATCACGCCGTCACGTGGCGCGACGACCGTGAATTCGTTGTCGCCCCGCGTCGACACCTTGAGCGACGAGAGCTTCATCTGCGCGAGCTTCAGCGCGAGTTCGGCCTGCTTTTCCTGCTGGTCGCTCTCGAGCTCGTCCTTGGCCGGCAGCGCCCGCGCGTCGACCATCGCCTTCACGCGCTCGTACGCCGCGCGCGTGACCTGGAGATCGACGGACGCTTTCGCTTGCTCGGCGCGCAGCGCGGCAATGTCGGGGCTCGCGACCGCGAAGAGCGGCGCGCCCGCTTTCACCGTCTGGCCGAGCTCCACCGAGACGCTCGTCACGCGTCCCGAGAGCGGCGAGCCGACGCGCGACGCGACCGCCTCGTCCACGCGGAAGCGCGCCGGGAACGTATCGCTCCAGCGCTCGCCCGGCGTCGACACCTTGCCGAGCCGGATCGCTTTCCACTGCGGCGCGCCCTTCTCGAGCGTGACGCTGTCCTTCTCCACGTGCATGCCCACGGGCGCCGCGGGCTCCGCGGGCAAATGACGATGAAAGAGCAGCGCGGCGCCGACCGCGACGGCGCTCACGATGCCGGCCGCCAGCAAGCCGGGCAAACGCGGCCGCCGATCCAGGCGCGAGACGGCAACGGTTCTGGTCGAAGCGGGGACGGTCATGGTTTGCCCTCGGGTGCTACGGGGTAGAGGCCGAGCACGCGGTAAAGCTCGTTCTGAACCTGGAAAAGCTCGAAGCGCTCGTCGAGCCGGGTGAGAGAAAGCGCGATGTGATTGCGGCGCGCGAGCAAGAGATCCGTCAGGCTCGCGCCGCCCTCGTGGAAGGCGCGCTCGGCCGAGCTCAAGACTCCGCTCGACCGTGGCAGCGTGTCGCGCTCGAGCACCTCGATGTTGCTCGCGAGCGCGGCCTTGCGGCTCAGGAGCCCGCGCACGTCGGCGCGCGCCTCCTCGAGCAGCGCTTGCCGTTCGGCGCCGAGCTCGATGGCGTGCTCTTTCGCTTTCGCCGCGTCGTGCTGGCCGTGATCGAAGATGGGCAGCGGCAGCGACAGGCCGAACGCGAGCGTGTTCGCGTTGTCGCCCGACGTGACGAACTGGTCGCGCGTGTAGCCCACGCGCAAAGTCACGTCCGGGATCGCGCGGTTCGAGGCGAGCGTCGCGTCGTGCTCGGCGGCGGCGGCTTGTAGCCCGAGCGAGCGCACGTCGGCGCGCCCGGCGAGTCGCTCCTCGGCGTGAGCGGCGTCCGCCGGCGCGACCAGCAAGATGTCGTCTTCGCTCGTGCCCGTCAGGTCGCATTCGGCGGCGAGCGCCGCGGCGCAATCGGCGCGCGCGGCCGTGTATTCGGCCTGATCGCGCGCAAAATCCGCGCGCAGGTTCGCGAGGTCGAGCAGCAAGCGATCGTAGTCCATGCCGCTCAGCGCCTTCTGTTCGAGGCGGGTGTGCTCGATGGTCGCGGCGTGTTCGGCGTCGGCGAGTGACTCTGCGAGGACTCCGAGTCGCAGGCCGAGGTGCACGGCGCGCCCGAGTGCGTCACGCGCGACGGCGATGCGTTCCGCGAGCGTGCTCGACGTCTCGAGCCCCGCGGCGCGCGCCCGCAGATCCGCGGCGGCGCTGCGTGGACCGCGCTTGCCGAGCTCGAAGGTCTCGCTCAAGCCCACGCCGAAAATCGCCGTTTTGCCGAAGCTCAGTCCGGGCGGAGTCGTCGCGCCGAGCGGCACGTCCGAGAGGCTCGCGTCGAGCACCGGGTTCTGAAACAGCCGAGCGCCCCGTGCTTCCGCCTGCGCCTGGTGCGCTTCCGCTCGCGCCGCACGCACGTCCGGGCTGTGCTCGCCGAGCCAAACCGAAAGACTCTTGTTGTCGCGCAGCAGACGATGCGCCGGGGCACCGCCGGGCGCTGCTCCGTCGTCACCGCCAACGCCGAGCGCTTTGGCGGGCGAGGGCGCGAGGAGCGCGAGCGCAAAACAAAGGGCGGCCGGAGAGCAAAGCGTCCTCCATGTCGGGGACCGGGTAACCATCAGGTTTTTCGATCCAGCAGGCTTCGTGCCAGGGACTCAGGATCAATAAAATCAATGGCTTACGGTTTGTTTCAGCAGCGCTGTCTAAACAAAACTTGAAGGTCTAATGAGAGTTTCTTGCATCTTCGGTCATTCCTTTTCAGTTCGCCCCTGCGGTCGGGTGGCCGGATCTCGGGCGGCCCCGGTCTGCTTCGAGAGGAGTGGAGAAGTTGCTCGGACCCGTAGGGGCTCGACTGCTACCGACTCGTCACTCCGCGTTCACATCCGCACGTTATCGCCTTCGGCCGGATGGCTCGCATTCTGGTCATCGAGGACGAGGCCGATATTCGCCAAGTGCTCGATTACAATCTCGTGGCTGCAGGGCACGAGGTCATGTCCGCTGCTCGCGGCCAGGACGGCCTCCGTCTCGCGCGCGAGCAGCGACCCGATCTCATTCTGCTCGATTTGATGTTGCCGGACATCCTCGGAACGGAGATCTGTCGCTCCATCAAGGACGACGTGTCGATGCGCGCGACCCCCGTCATCATGCTGACGGCGAAAGGCGAGGAGATCGATCGCGTCGTCGGCTTCGAGCTCGGCGCGGACGACTACGTGACCAAGCCTTTCAGCGTGCGTGAGCTCGTGCTGCGCATCCGCGCGACGCTGCGGCGGAACGAAGGGCGCGCCCCCGAATCGACCGTCGTCGACTTCGGCAGCCTGCGCATCGACCGCGACGCGCACCGCGTCTGGGTCGAGGATCAGGAAATCGAGCTCACGGCGCTCGAGTTCAAGTTGCTCGTGACGCTCTACGATCGCAGAAACCGCGTCCAATCACGCGGCGCGCTGCTCGACCACGTGTGGGGCATGGACACGAAGATCGCGACGCGCACCGTCGACGCCCACGTGAAACGTCTGCGCGAGAAGATCGGCGCGGCGCGCGACTACATCGAGACGGTGCGCGGCGTCGGCTACCGTTTTGCCGAGACACCGCAGGGTGCCGTGAGTGAAGGGGCCTGACGGCGAGGCTCGGGAAGCCGCGCCGGATTGCACTGGGGAATGTCGTAGCGATTGCGACAGGGGGATGTCACACTGCCGTCACATGATCGGGTTACCCGAGGAGCGATGACCCGCATCCTAGTCGTGGAAGACGAGCCGGACCTCCAAAGGGTCCTCGACTACAACCTCCGCCAGGGCGGCCACGAGGTGACCGTCACCCGCTTGGGTCTCGAGGGGGTCAAGCTCGCGCGCGAGCAGCGTCCGGATTTGGTGCTGCTCGACCTCATGTTGCCGGACGTACCCGGCACGGAGGTGTGCAAGCAGCTCAAGGAGCACCCCGCGACGCGCGGCACCCCGGTCGTCATGCTGACGGCCAAGGGCGAGGAGATCGACCGCGTGGTCGGTTTCGAGCTCGGCGCCGACGACTACGTGGTGAAGCCGTTCAGCGTGCGTGAGTTGCTGCTCCGGATTCAAGCCGTCCTCCGCCGCGGCCGTGCCGACGACGAGGAGCTCGAGCCGATGGTCGAGTTCGGGCGCCTCAAGATCGACCGCGGCGCTCACCGCATCTGGGTCGAGGGCGTCGAGATCGAGCTTACCGCGCTCGAATTCAAGCTGCTCGTCACGCTCTACGATCGACGCAATCGCGTACAGACGCGGAGCGCGCTGCTCGACGACGTCTGGGGCATTCAGGCGGACATCACCACGCGCACGGTCGACACGCACGTCAAGCGCTTGCGCGAGAAGCTCGAGGCCGCGCGTGATTACGTCGAGACGGTGCGCGGAGTCGGCTATCGCTTCGTAGCAACGCCCGAAGAGGCGGCGCCGGCTTGACCAGCATCCGGGCGAAGCTTTTTTCAGCCGCGCTCGGCCTCATTACCGCAGCGATCGTCGTTCTCTACGTGGTCGTGCCCTCGCAGCGCGGCGCGCTGCCGCTCGCGGCGCTCTTCGCCGTCGGCGTCGCGTTCGCGACGGCTCGCATGGCGGCGAGCTTCATTGCACGCGCCGCCTCCGATCTGACGGAAGTGGCGCGCGGTATCGCCGCCGGTAACCTCGAAATTCGCGCGCAGGGTCAGGGCCAGGGGGAGCTCGGCGAGCTCGGCCGCGCGCTCGACCAGGTCGCCGAAGAGCTCGCGACGACGCTCACCGAGCTCACGGTCGAGCGCGACCGCCTGCGCGGCGTGATGGCGGGCATGGAAGAGGGCGTGCTCCTGCTCGACGAGCGCGGTCACATCGCGCTCATCAACACCGCGCTCCGTGAAATGCTGCTGCTCGGCAACGACGCGGTCGGCAAGACGCAGCTCGAGGCGATTCGTCACGCCGACTTGAAGGAGCTCATCGACGCCGCGCGCGAAGGTGCGGAGCCGGTGACGGGCGAAATCGAGCTCGGCGGGCTCAAGCCGCGCCGCTTGCTCGTGCGCGCCGCTCAGCTGCCCGGCAACGAAGAGCAGGTTTTCGCCGTGTTCGTCGACGTGACGGAAGTGCGAAAGCTCGAGTCGATGCGGCGGGATTTCGTGGCCAACGTCTCGCACGAGCTGCGCACGCCCGTCACGGCGATCCGCTCGGCCGCCGAAACCCTGCAGACGGCGCCGCCGGACGATCATGCCGTGCAGGAGATGTTCATCGGCATCGTCGCGCGGAACGCCGAGCGCCTGCACGACCTCGTGGAAGATTTGTTGGATCTGTCGCGCATCGAGTCGCAGAAGTTGAAGCTCGCGCTCGAGCCGCTCGACACGCGCGCCGTCTTCGAGCAAGTTGCGAGCCTTTTTCGCGAGCGCGCCGATCGAAAGCACGTCGAGCTCGCGCCGGAGGGGCCCGCGGGTTTGCGCGTGCTCGCCGACCGTCGCGCGCTCGAGCACGTGCTCACGAACCTGGTCGACAACGCCGTGAAGTACTGTGGTGAGCACTCGCGCGTGATTTTGCGCAGCGAGGAGCAGGGCAGCGAGCTCCGGCTGAGCGTGCAGGACGAGGGTCCCGGCATCGAAGAGCGCCACCTCCCGCGCCTGTTCGAGCGCTTTTACCGCGTCGATGCCGGCCGGTCGCGTGAGCTCGGCGGTACCGGGCTCGGGCTCTCGATCGTGAAGCACCTGACGGAGGCCATGGGTGGCACGGTGGGAGTCACGAGCAAGCCGGGCTCCGGCACGACTTTCGTCGTCACACTGAAGAAAGGCGAGCCGCGCACGGCGCGGGCCGTCGCGTGACGGCCCCGGCTCGGCCCGGCGCCCTCGACGAAGTACAGGTGGGCAGGCCTTCGGGCGACGCCATCTTCAGCCGCACCACGGGCTTCTTCGCGCTCGTCCTCGTGGTCGGCCTCGGCGCCATGGCGCTCGAGATGGCCGCGGCCTCGGCGCCCGCGCTCTCGACGTTCGGCTTCGGGTTCGTCACGGGCAGCGTGTGGGACCCGCTGCACCGCGTGTTCGGCGCGCTGCCCTTCGTGTTCGGGACGGTCGTGTCTTCGCTCATCGCGCTCGCGATCGCGGTGCCGATTTCCTTCGGAGTCGCGGTGTACGTTTCGGAGCTGGCGGCGCCGTGGCAGCGTGACACCGTCGGCTTCTTGGTGGAGCTGCTCGCGGCCGTGCCGAGCGTGGTTTACGGCCTGTGGGGAGCGTTCGCGCTCGTGCCCTGGCTCCGGCAGTCCGTCGAGCCGGCGCTCGCGCATTCTCTGGGTTTTCTCCCGATCTTTCGCGGGCAGACGCAGGGCTACAGCATGCTCGCGGGCGGCATCGTGCTCTCGATCATGATCCTGCCGACCATCTCGTCGATGTCGCGCGAGGTGCTCCGCTCGGTTCCGGCGTCGCTCCGCGAGGGCGCGCTCGCGATCGGCGCCACGCGCTCGGAGATGGTGCGCATCGCCGTGTTGCCCTACGCGCGCTCGGGGTTGGTCGGCGCCGTCCTGCTCGGCCTCGGCCGCGCGCTCGGTGAGACGATGGCGATCACGATGGTGATCGGCAACCGGCCGGAGATCAGCGCGTCGCTCTTCGCGCCGTCCTACACGATGGCGAGCGTCGTCGCGAACGAGTTCACCGAAGCGACCGGCGAGCTTCACCTCGCGGCGCTCGCCGAGGTCGGCTTGTTGCTCTTCGGCGTGACCATCGCGCTCAACGTGTTCGCGCGGCTGCTCGTCGCGCGCGTCGGACGCGCCACCACGGAGGGACGGCTGTGAAGACGGCGGGCGCCGTCCAGGACCGCTTCTTCGTGCGGCAGCTCGTCGATCGCGCGATCCGCGCCGCTTGCCTGGTCGCGACGGTGCTCGCGCTGGTGCCGCTCGCGAGCGTGCTCTGGTTCGTGGCGGTGCGCGGCGCGGCGGGGCTTTCGTGGGCGTTCCTCACGATGCCGCCCAAGCCCGTCGGAGAGCCCGGCGGCGGGCTCGCGCAAGCGATCGCGGGCTCGCTCGAGATCGTGGGTCTCGCCTGCGCGCTGGGCATTCCGGCGGGCGTGCTCGCCGGCATTCATCTTTCCGAATTCGGCCACACGCGCTTCGGCCGTTTCGTGCGCTTCTCCGCGGACGTGATGGCGGGCGTGCCGTCGATCACGGTGGGCCTCTTCGTTTACGTGCTCGTCGTGCGCCGGATGCAGAGCTTCTCGGCGCTCGCCGGCGCGCTGGCGCTCGCGATCCTCATGCTTCCGACGATCACGCGCGCGACGGAAGAGCTCCTGCGCCTCGTCCCGGAATCGCTGCGCGAGGCGGCACTCGGCCTCGGCGTGCCGAAGTGGCGCGCGTCCTTGCGCGTGATGTTGCGCACGGCGGCGCCCGGCATCGCCACGGGCGTCATGCTCGCGGTGGCGCGCGCCATGGGTGAAACGGCGCCGCTGCTCTTCACGGCGCTCAACAACCGCGGCTTCGCAGCGAGTCCACTCGAGCCCACGGCGTCGCTGCCCGTGAACATCTATACGTACGCCGTCTCGCCGTACGCCGATTGGCACCGCCAGGCGTGGGCGGCGGCGCTCGTCCTCGTGGCGATCGTCTTGTGCCTGAACGTGGCGGCGCGGTTTCTCGTGAGGGGGAGGTTACGTTGACGGATCGAGGGAACGTGGTTCGCTTGCGCGACGCGGGCTCGGACTCGAGCGAGCTCTACCGGGATCCGTCCCGCCCGCGTCAGGACAGGGTGGAAGCGCTGCCGCCGAAGATGCGCACCGTGGGCCTGCGCGCCTTTTACGGCAACGTCGAGGTACTCAGAGCGATCGATCTGCCGATCGTGGACCGGCAGGTGACGGCCGTGATCGGGCCTTCCGGCTGCGGCAAATCGACGTTCGTGCGCTCGCTCAACCGCATGCACGAGGTCGTGCCGGGCGCGCGCATCGAGGGGCGCGTGCTGCTCGAAGAAGAGGACATTTATGCGCGCGGGGTCGACCCCGTGCGCGTGCGGCGGCGCGTCGGCATGGTGTTTCAGAAGCCGAATCCGTTTCCGACGCTGTCGATTCGCGACAACGTGCTCGCCGGCGTGCTCCTGAACGGCCTCGCCGTGGCCGATCCGGACGCCATGGTGGAGAAGGCGCTGCGGCAAGCCGCGCTCTGGGACGAGGTGAAGGACGTGCTCGGCCGTTCGGGCACGAGCCTGTCCGGCGGGCAGCAGCAGCGCTTGTGTATGGCGCGCGCGCTCGCGCTCGAGCCCGAGGTGCTGTTGATGGACGAGCCGTGCTCGGCGCTCGATCCCATCGCGACCGCGCGCGTCGAGGAGCTCATTCACGAGCTCCGCCAGAGCTACGCGATCGTGGTCGTGACGCACAACATGCAGCAAGCCGCGCGCGTCGCGAACCTCACGGCGTTCTTCTACATGGGCGAGCTCGTCGAATACGATCGGACGGACGTCGTGTTTACGCGCCCGAAAGAACGCCGCACCGAAGACTACATCACCGGTCGCTTCGGCTAGTGGGTTCACCTCCACGCTGGGTGCAGCGAATGCTGCCAGCCCCATTTCGGATCGGAGGGGATTCACAGGAAGACCGGTCAAGGGCGGGAAGGCCGGAGGAAGAGGGTTGGGATCGGAGCGCGGGTGACCGCACCGAAGCGGATCTGTAAGCGCCATTTCGGATCGGAGGGATTCACAGGGAGACCGGTCAGAGGGCGGGGAGGCCAGAGGGAGCGGGGTTCGGGGATCGTGTGCAATCGGACCTACTCGTCACCGACCTCACCAAGTCTGTATCCCCCAAAATCCCTCCCTCCGGCCTCCCCGCCCTCTGACCGATCTCCCTGTTAAAAATTCTCCCCCAAAATCCCTTCCTCCGGCCTTCCCGCCCTTTGTCCGGCTTCCTGTTAAATCCGCGAACGAAATGGGGCTGGCAGCATTCGATGGACCGCGCGTGAATGTGAACCCACTCTCAGATCGCGGCGTGTGGACGTCGGGGTTGACGCGCGCGCGGGACTTCTTCATGAGAACGGGCGCATGTTGCGTGGGGCGAGGAAACTCGCGGTCGCGGCGGTCGGGTGTTCACTGTCCATGGCGCAAGCTGCGCGCGCCCAATCGGCGGCGCAGCCTTCGGTGGAGGGCTCGGGCGCTTCCTCGCGCGCGGTGAGCGATCCGGAGCTGGTCGAGTTCGTGGACGCGGAGTATCCGCCGGAGGCGCGCGCGGCCGGGCTCGACGCCGACGTCGTGCTCGCGATCTCGATCGACAAGGACGGCAAGGTCACGGACGTCGAGGTGCTGCAGCCTGCGGGGCACGGCTTCGACGAAGCAGCCGTCGCCGCCGCGCGCAAGTTCGTGTGGAAGCCCGCGCACCGCGGCGAGCATCCCGTGGCGGCGAAAATCGCGTACAAGTATCACTTCCACGCCGAAGCCCCCGCGCCGCCTCCGCCGCCCGCCGCGCCGCTCCTCGACGGCAGCGTGCACCTCGCCGACGGCAAAGCGCCGCTTGCGGGCGCCAAAGTGCGGATCCTTTCGGGCACGACGCTCGTGCTCGAGCTCACGACGGACGCGGCCGGTCGCTTTCGCACGGACGCGCTCGCGCCCGGCGACTACCACGTCGAGGTCAGCGCGGACGGCTTCGAGACGTACGCGGCCGACGAGCACGTCGCGGCCGGTGAAGAGACGAGCGTGAGCTACGGCGTCGTGCCGAAGAACGACGCGGAGGGGGAGACGGTCGTCGTGAAGGGCGTGCGGCCGAGCCGCGAGGTCACGCGCCGCACGCTCTCGCGCCACGAGCTCAGCCGCGTCGCCGGCACGTCGGGCGACGCGCTGCGCGCGATTCAGAACCTACCGGGCGTCGCGCGCCCGCCCGCGCTCTCCGGGCAGCTCGTCGTGCGCGGCAACGCCGACCAGACGACGCCCGTGTTCGTCGAGGGCCTCTGGTTTCCCACGATTTATCACTTCGGCGGGCTCTCGAGCGTGGTGCCGACGGAGATGCTCGACGAGATCAACTTCTACCCCGGCAACTTCAGCGTGAAGTACGGACGCGCGCTCGCAGGCGTGGTCGACGCGCACGTGCGCGAGACACGCGGGGACGGCCGCTACCACGGGCTCGCACAAGTGGACTTGATCGACGCGCGCGGGATGCTCGAAGGTCCGATCCCCGGCCTCAAGGGTTGGAACTTCATTGGCGGCGTGCGTCGGAGCCACGTCGACGCCTGGCTCGTCCCGCTTTTGCGCACGAAGGACACGCAGATCACCGCCGCGCCCGTCTACTACGACTACCAGCTCGTCGCCGACACGCACCCGACGTCGAACAGCTATTTGCGTCTCGGTATTCTCGGCTACGACGACCACTTTCGCGCCGTGAACGAGGCCGGCGCCAACAGCGGCACGATCGACACGATGAACGCGTCGTTCGGAGTCGGCGGGATTTACCACAATACCCTCTCGCCCGACACGAGCGTCGACGTGACGATGTCGTTCGGTCGCTCGAAGCAGCGCTTCGTGTTCAGCGACATCCGCGCGCAAACGGAGGCGAACGGCTTGCTCGGTCGCGGAGAGATCACGCAGCGCATCACGCCGCGCGCCACGCTGCGCACCGGCTTCGACCTGCTCTTCGCGCCGTACAACGCGAAGGGCGCCATTCCGGACGACTCCGGGGCAGGCGCGCCCGACGTGGGCTCGGGCGTCACGACGCCGCTCCGCATCTTCGATCACTCGAGCAATTTCCTGGAGCCGGCGCTCTACAGCGAAATGAGCTTGGAGCCGAACGCGCGCACCCACGTCGTCTCGGGCGTGCGGCTCGACTTCACTTCCGACACCCGCCGCGTCGATGTGGCCCCACGTATGACTGCTCGCTACGATGTCGTCCCCGGGGCGAAAAAGACGACGTTGAAGGCCGGATCAGGCTTATTTTACCAGGCGCCGGGCCTACTCGACATCGTGCTCTCGGACGACGCGAAGAAGCTCCGTTCCCAGCGCGCCTTTCAGAATTCGGTCGGCGTCGAGCAGCGCTTCACGGATCATCTGACGCTCTCGGTCGAAGGTTTCTTCAACCTACTCGACCAACAGATCGAGCGCGGCGTGAACGAGCAGGGGGTGCTCGCTTACAACAACTTCGGGACGGGGCGCATCTACGGCGCCGAGGTCATGCTGCGCTACAGCGAGGACGAGCACTTCTTCGGCTGGCTGTCGTACACGCTTTCACGCTCCGAGCGCACGTACCAACCAGGCCAGGCTTCGCAGCTGTTCTATCTCGATCAACCGCACATTCTGACGGTGCTCGGCAGTTACATTCTCGGCAAGGGCTGGGAGCTCGGCGGGCGCTTTCGCTTCGTTTCGGGCAACCTCTACACGCCGTGCGTGGGTTTCGGACCGGGCTCGCCGCCCGCCATCTACAGCAGCACGCAATCCGGCTATTTGTGCGTGAACGGCCCGCAAAACAGCAAACGGCTGCCGCCGTTCCACGAGCTCGACCTGCGCGTGGACAAGCGCTGGGTGTTCGGCGCCTTCACGCTCGGCGTCTACGCGGACGTGATCAACGTTTACAATCGCGTGAACCCCGACTTCATCGCGTACAATTTCGATTACACGCGGAGCCGGCCGCAGACGGGCAGCTTGCCCATCGTGCCGAGCATCGGCATCCGGGGGGAGTTCTGATGGCACGCGCGCGGCTCGGGACGGTCGTTTGCGCAGCGGCGTGCGCGCTCGCCGCATGTCAGCCGGACTTCACGCCGCCGTCGGAGATCCACGGCGTGCGCGTGCTCGCCGTGCGGCAGGACCCCGCGTCCGGTGTGCCCGGCGGCAGCGTGAAGCTCGAGCTGCTCTACGCCGACGATCGCTCGCCGACGACAGCCGCGGACGGAAGCCCCGTCACGCCGCCGCCCGTGCAAATTCGCTGGATCGCCGGCTGCAATAACCCGCCGTCACGCCAGTATTACGCCTGCGCGCCCACTCTCCGCGCGCTCGGTGCGGATCCGAACATCGCGACCTCGGGTCTCGTCGGTGCCGGCACGGACTTCTCCGTAACGTTGCCGGATGACATCTTGTCGTCCGCGCCGAAGCTCGCGTCCGATCCGGTGCACTACGGCGTATCGTACGTGTTCTTCGCCGCGTGCGGCGGGCAGATCGTGACGGACGGCAGCGATGGCTTTCCGTTCGGTTGCGTCGACGGCTCCGGCGCGCCGGTGCCTCCGGCGGATTTCGTGATCGGCTTCACCACCATTTACGCCTACGAAGGCGCCGAGAACCAGAATACGAATCCCGCGCTCGACGGCATCGACTTCGACGGCGCGTCCGTGCTGCCGGCGCTGGCATTCGACGCGGATGCGGACACGCCCGCTCCCAAAGCCTGCATGTCGGACGCGGATTGTGCGGATGTTCCGTTCTCGCATCGAGCCGTGTGTTCGGAAAAGAGCACGTGCGCGCCGCTCGTCTCCGCCTGCAAAGGGAAGAAGTGCCCTTCGTATCCGGTCCTGCCGCACGTGAGCTCCGCGAGCTTCCAGACGTTCACGGGCGAAAACGAGATCATGTGGGCGAGCTTCTACACGACGCTCGGTAGCTTCGACGACGACACGCGCCTGCTCGATGATCGCGTGAACGGACCTACGCGCGACCCGGGGACGGGTTGGCTGGCGCCCGAGCCCGAAGCTTCGGGCATGCGGCGCACGTCGACGATCTGGGTGACCGTCAACGATCAGCGTGGCGGCGTGACGTGGGCGTCGTTCGAAGTCGTCGCTCAGTGACGTGCGTCACGCTGCGGGAGGCGGGTTTTTCACGAGCTCACTCAGCCGTTCGAGCGCCGTCGCGAGCACGCCGTCGCTCGGGCCGAAGCTGAAGCGCGCGTGGTGCACGAAGCGTGACGCGCGCCCGACGCGACGCTGCCCGGGGTCGACGTCGAAGAACGCGCCGGGCACGACGATGACCTTCTTGGCGAGCGCGGCCCGGAACAAGCCTTCACCCGTGTTCAAGGGCGGCGGCAGGTTTTCGAGGTTGCCCCACGCGTAGAAGGTGCCGTCCGGCTCGCGCTCGAAGCGCACGCCGAGCGCGCGCAAGCCGTCGAGCAGGTGCGTGCGCTTCTTGCCGAACGAACGCCGGATCGCTTCGGCTTCGGCGCGCGCGTGGCCGGCGCTGAGCAAGGGGAGCGCCGCGAGCTGCAGCGGGCGCGAGCCGCCGCCGTCGAGGAAGGACCCCGCGCTCGCGAGCGCGTCGATGACCTGGCGTGGCCCGACCGTCCACGTCGTGCGCCAGCCCGGATAGCGCCAGTTCTTGGTGAGTCCGTCGAAGAGCACGACGGGATCGCGCTCGACGTCTTCGACGTACGCGGCGGCGCTCATCAGCGGCTCCGACGAGCGAAAGACGTAGTGCGAATAGAACTCGTCGAGCAGGAGCGTGCAGTCGAGCTCGCGCGCCGTCGCGACCCAGGCTTCGAGCTCCGGGCCGAGGATCGCTTTGCCGGTCGGGTTGCACGGGTTCGACAGCAAGAGCGCGCCGAGCCCGCGCCCGCTGATCTCACGCCGGAGCTCGTTCAGCGAGAAGTCGTAGCCACGCTCCTGGTCGAGCAAGATCGGGATCGGCGTGAAGCGCCGAAACGTGTCGAGGAGCTCCTCGTAAGCCGTGTAATCGGGCAAAAAATGGCCAAGGTGAATTTGTCCGATGGCAGCGCACGCGCGCATGATCGAGACGCGGCCGCCGCCCGAGAGCGCGACGTTCTCGGCTGAATAACGCGACGGCATGCCGCGTCTGAAAAGATCGTTGTACATGCCGGCCACCGCTTCGCGCGCCTCCCACAGGCCGGCGACGGGGGCGTACTCCTGATCGGGCGCGCCGATCGTGATCTTGGTCACGCGCTCCGGGGCACCGTCGAGTGGACCGGTTTCGGGTTGGCCCTGCCCGAGATTGCACCAGGCGGGATCTTCAGGCCGAAACCCTGCACGTTGGGCCTCGGTCGTCACGTAGATCACGCCGGTGCGCGGCACCGGACGAAAGGCACTCGGACGTTCGCTGGGATCGGATCTTGCCATCGACGGCGGCAGCGTACTCGATCCGCGCGCGCGTGAGGCGGCGCGACGGCCCCCGAGCTATCATGGTAAAAATAACGAAACAGCCTGGACGCGAACTCCGGGCGAATCGAGGACGCATGGCACTTGGATTGGTCGGGCGAAAGTCTTTCATTCCCTTCGTGGTTTGTGTGGCCGCCTCTTTGGCGCAGGGCTGCTTCACGACCAAGGGCGACGACGACAGCAGCAGCAAGGGCTGCACCAAGGACACCGACTGCGCTCAGGGCCGCATCTGTAACAACGGCACCTGCATGAACCAGGACGGCTCGAGCGGCGGCAGCAGCGGTTCGGGCGCGATCCTCTCTGGCGGCACGGGTGGCAACACCAGCAGCGGCGGTTCGGGCAACGCGAGCAACGGCACCGGCGGCTCGAAAGGCGGCAGTGGCGGTTCGGGCACTGGCGGCGCGAGCACGGGCGGCTCGGGCAACACGAGCAGCGGTGGCACGTCGGGAGCGAGCACTAGTGGCACGTCGGGAGCGAGCGGCAGCGCCGGCGCGTGCGCGTCGACCGATCCGGCGACCTGCCCGACTACGGATTCCATGACGTTCTGTCTCAACGGCGCCGAGACGACGATGACGTGCGACTATTTCTGCAGCACGCTCGGCTTCGTGAGCGGCCCGTGTCAGGACGGGTACGGCTGCCAGTGCGGCGACCCCACCGATCAGCCGTGTTCGGACGGCGTGAATGCGTATTGCAGCTGCGTCTCTGGTACTTCGCAGCCGTGCGATGCGAACGACCCGAACAACGATCCGCTCACGTTCTACGTCGATTGCCACGCGAACGACCCGTCGATGCAGACGGACAATGATTTCCTGAAGTGCCTCGGCATGCAGCTGCCCTCGGGCTCGACGCTCAGCACGACCATCTGCCAAAACGCGGCCGTCGCCTGCGGCGCAACGCCGCCCAGCGGAACCGGCGGAACTGGCGGCACCGGTGGCACCGGTGGTTCCGCCGGCATGCCAGCGACGCCGTAGGTCGGTTCAGCCCTACATACAGAGCTCGCGCACTTGAAGGTCGCCGGTCGGCTTGCCGGCGACCACGTGCGTCGGTCCGAGCTCACGCCAGTTCGAGCAGGGACGCTCTGCGGTCGTCTGCTCCGGCGCAGCGGTCGCTGCCGCGGGCTGCCGCCGGTGCCGCGCCTCGATCACGACGGGCGCCATCTGAAGCACCGGTTCGGCAGCAGCCGGTTCCAGGACGGTCGTGGGTGCGGGCGGCGGAACCACGTGAACCGCGGTTTCCGCCGGCACCACGAGGACGGACTCCGGCGCGGGCGGTCGTTGCAGTGTCACGGTCGCCGCAACCAAGCCGGTGCCGGCGGCCATCATCGTTCCGAAAAGCCATGGCTGGTACATCGTGACCTCCTGATCGGGCGCCGAAATGGCGTCCGTCTCGCGCGGGCAAGGCACCGCGCATCCAAGTGGACGAAAGCAACCTGCAGAGGCTTCGATCAGAGCAACGGGCGGCAGCGCCGATTACTTCCGAGCGCCGCGAAGAGCTCAGTCACTATCAGCGTAACCACGAGTTCTTATATCGCTAGTGTCACTGTGTGAGTCGATCGGCTCGATCGGCGCGCGACTCGCCCGCGCCGGCGCGTGCTCCTGGTTCGACCAGAAAGCAACGTGCGGTGCGCGAACCAAGTTCGTACAGTGTCGGTGCTTCGACCTTGCAGCGGTCCATCACGTAAGGACAGCGAGGGTGAAAACGGCAGCCTGACGGCGGGGACGCAGGTGAAGGCACTTCGCCCTGCGGCGCGGTGGCCCGGGCCCCGCCCCGGCGTTCGACGCTCGGAACGGCCGCGAGCAGTGCTTCGGTGTACGGGTGCTTCGGTCGGGCGAAGAGCTCTTCGGTCGGCGCGACCTCGACGATTTGCCCGAGGTACATGACGGCAACGCGATCGGCCATTTGCCGTACGACGCGGAGGTCGTGAGTAATGAAAAGATACGAGAGCGCGAAGCGCTGTTTCAGATCGCCGAGCAGATTGATGATCTGCGCCTGAATGGAAACGTCGAGTGCCGAGACGGCCTCGTCGCACACGAGGAGCTCGGGGCGCGTGGCGAGCGCGCGTGCAATGCACACGCGCTGCTTCTGTCCGCCGGAGAGCTCGTGCGGGTAGCGGCCGAGGAGCGCGGCGTCGAGCCCCACGTCCGTGACGAGCTCGCGCACGCGCGCCTCCACCCCGCTGCGGTCGAGTCGTTCGTGAAGCTCGATGCCCTCGGCGATCGCGCTCGCCACCGTGTGACGCGGATCGAGACTCGCGTCGGGATCCTGAAAGACCATTTGGATGCGCCGGCAGAGCGCGCGCCGCTCGCGCGTTCCAAGCGGTGTGAGCGCCGTGCCGTCGAAGAAGACCTCGCCCGCGGTCGGCGGGCGCAAGCCGACGATGGCGCGCGCGAGCGTCGACTTGCCGCAGCCGGACTCGCCGACGAGCGCGAGAGTCTCCCCGCGGCCGAATTCGAGACTCACCCCATCCACGGCGCGAACGACTGAGTCGCTACCGGAAAGCGGGAAATGGACGGAAAGTGAGCGCGCCTCGAGCAGTGTGCGGAGGGTGGTGGTGCGCAAATCTTCCATCGAAGCCAAACCGAGAGCGGCGCAATATCCCTTGGCGAAACCGGTTCCGCGAGCTACCACAAGCTTTCGGAGGTCGCTCGAATGTACCGCCCCGCCGTCGTCTTTGGCCTTTATCTTTCTTTCGCTATCGCAGTCGGCGCCGCGTGCAGCAACGGCGCCCCAGCCGTTCCGAGCGACGACGACAGCTTCACTCCACCGGGTCAGACGGGCGGCACCAATTCGGGCGCCGGCACGATGAACGGTACGGGCGGCTCGTTCATGCCCACCGGGGGCGCCGGTGGCTCCGTAGGCTCGGGCGGTACGACGGGCGGCACCGTGTCGTCAGGCGGCACCACGGGCGGCAGTGTCTCGAACGGCGGCAAAGCCGGCGGCGGTACGACCACGGGCGGCAGCACCGGCATGGCGGGTCATTCGACGGGCGGCTCGACGACGGGCGGCACCGGTGGCTCGACGGGCGGCACGACCGGCGGGACGACGAGCGGCACCGCCGGCACGGGCACGGGCACCGGTGGAGCCACGGGCGCGGCCGGCACCTCCGGCACGTCGTGCGACACGACGTGGATGGTGACGATGGACGGCTTCGTGCGCATGCCGGCCAAGGGCGGCGCATGCTGGTCGGGCTACGCGTTCGGCGGCGGCGACAAGAGCAGCACCGTCACGTTCCCGGGCGGTGGCACGGATTTCAGCAAATCGATGGGCAAGCTCGAACTCACGGGCACGGTCGGCTCCGCGACTGCCGACAACATGTACGCCGGTAACGTCTACTTCGGATTCAACATCGGGCAAACGGCGGGTGCGAGCTCCTCCGGCAAAGTGACTCCCACCGGCACCGGACTCACCATCACGTGCACCGGCTGCACGACGCCGATGATGCGCGCCCAAATCGGTGACGGCACGACGACGTGGTGTGCGAACCTCACGAGCGGCACCCCCATCGCGTACACGGCCTTCACGCAGCAGTGTTACAACGCCACGCCGGGTGCCGCGTACGCGAAGGCGCCGATCAACTCGATCCAGATCTCGATTCCCGGCACCGCGATGGCCGCGCCCTTCGATTTGACGCTCATGAGCGTCGTCGAGAACTGACGCAACTCAGCGGAGTTTTTCCGCGGGTAGCACGCAGCGCCGGAGCCGACCCGGGCCGGCCTCCGTCAGCGGCGGATCGGCGAGCCTGCACGCGTCGTGAACGAAGCGGCAGCGTGGCGCGAAGCTGCATTCACGAAACGGCCCCTGATCGAGCCGCGGAGGCATGCCGGCGATGCTCTCGAGCCGCGTGCCGGGCTTCGCGTCGAGGCGCGGCAGGCTTTGCATCAGCGCGGCCGTGTACGGGTGCAGGGGACGCGCGAAGAGCTCGGCGGCCGGCGCGAGCTCGACGACGCGCCCCGCGTACATCACGAGCGCGCGGTCACAGGTGGTCGCGACCACGCCGAGGTCGTGCGTGATGAGCAAGATCGACAAGCCGCGCTCGCGCCGGAGCTCCGAGAGGAGCTCGAGGATTTGGGCTTGCACCGTGACGTCGAGTGCCGTCGTCGGCTCGTCGGCGATCAGCAGCTCCGGATCGCAAAGGAGCGCCATGGCGATCATGACGCGCTGGCGCATGCCGCCGCTGAGCTCGTGCGGGTAGCTCTGCAGGCGCGCCCGCGCGTCGGGGATGCGCACGCGATCGAGCAGCGCCGCGGCGCGGGTTTCCGCGTCGGCCGCACTCATGCCGAGGTGGAGCACGGCGCCTTCGATCAGTTGCTCACCGACGCGCAGGTACGGGTTGAGCGCGGTCATCGGATCCTGGAAAATCATCGCGACGCGGCGGCCTCGGAGCTCGCGCATGCGCGCTTCCGACAGCGCGAGCAGATTCGTGCCGGCGAGCTCGACGGAGCCGTGCGTCACGCGACCCTGCGGCGGCAAGAGGCGCATGATGCTGAGGCTCGTCGCGCTCTTCCCCGACCCGGACTCGCCGACGATGCCGAGCAGCTCGCCGTGTTGCACGTCGAAGGAGACGTGATCGACGGCGCGTACCGACGCGTCGTCACCCTGAAACTCCGTCGTGAGTTCGCGCACGCAGAGGAGCGGCTCGGTTTGGGGCGCTCGCGTCATGCGCTCAGCGTCCCTTTGGGTCCACCGCGTCGCGCAAGCCGTCGCCGACGTAGTTGAGGCACAAGAGCGTGACGGCTAGAAAAGCACTGGGAAATGCGAGCAGCCACCAGTAGACGGCCAGCGGATTCACGACCCCGACCGCCTCGGACACGAGCTGCCCCCACGAGAGCTTGAGCCCGAGTCCGAGGAACGAAAGAAACGACTCGAGAATGATGACGGTCGGCACCGTCAGCGTCGCGTACACGGTGACGATGCCGAGCACGTTCGGCACGATGTGGCGCGCGATGACGCGCAGGTCGCTCGCGCCGAGCAGGCGGGCGGCGAGCACGAACTCGCGTTCGCGCAGCGTGAGCACTTGCCCGCGCACGACGCGTGCCATCGTCAGCCACTCGACGAGCCCGAGCGCCACGAACACGGGCACCGGGTCCCCGCGCGCGCTCTCCGAGAACATGAGCATGATGAGAATGACGAGGAACATGTACGGAACGCCGTACATGAAGTCGACGAAGCGCATCATCACCTCGTCGACGCGACCGCCGTAGTAGCCGGCCACGGCTCCGTAAAAAACGCCGATCAGCACGCAGGTGAGCGTCGCGACGAGCCCGACGAGCAGCGATGTCTGCCCGCCCGTGAGCACGCGCGCGGCGTAGTCCCGGCCGAGGCCGTCCGTGCCGAACCAATGCGCGGCCGAAGGCGCTTGATGCCGGAGCGCGGGGTGCGTCGTCGTCGGATCGAGGTGGAGCAGCGACGGGACGAGGAAGCACGTGAGGGCCATCACCACGGCCAGAACGAGGCCGCTCCCTGCGAGGCGATTCTTGCGCAGCCGGCGCCAGGCGCGCGCGCCGGGGCTCTGCGCCCGAACGGGAGTGGTGGCCGCGTTCACGCGCGGCTCCGGACGCGCGGGTCGAGCCAGGCGTACGCAAGGTCGACCACGAGGTTGAACGCGGTCACGAGGCTCGCGTAGACGAGCGCCGTGCCGAGCACCATCGAGTAGTCGCGATTGATGGCGCCACGCACGAACCATTGACCCATGCCCGGGATGCCGAACAGCGTTTCCACGACGAAGGAGCCGGTCATGATCCCGGCGGCGGCAGGGCCGAGATAGGAAACCACGGGTAAAATGGCTCCTTTGAGCGCGTGACGCAGCACGACCGCCGAGGCGGGGACGCCTTTGGCGCGCGCGGTGCGAATGAAATCCTGCGACATCACCTCGATGGTGCCGCCGCGCGCGAGGCGAGCGATGTACGCCGCGTAGGGGAGCGCGAGCGTGACGGCGGGTAACACGATGTGACGAAGATCACCCCAGCCGGCCACCGGCAGCCAGCCGAGCTTGAGCGAGAAAATCACGATCAGGATCGCACCGATGACGAAGCTCGGCAGCGAGAGCCCGATGGCCGAGAGCCCCGTCGCCGCGTAGTCGGCGCCCGAGTTCGGCTTGAGTCCCGCGCGGATGCCGAGCGCGAGCCCGAATGCCGAGGCGAGGACGAGCGAGAGCAGGCCGAGCGCGAGACTCACGGGTAGCGCCGGTCGCAGCAGCGCTTCGACCGTGCGCCCCTGCACCTTCACGGATGGACCGAGTGAGCCCTCGACGACCAGGCGCCGCACGTAAATCCAAAAAAATTCGACGGCGCTCTTGGGAATGCCGAAGTGGGCTCTGAGCGCGGCTTCCACCTGCGGCGATGCGGCCTTTTCTCCGGCAAAAGGGCTGCCTGGCGCGTGATACATGAGGAGCGTCGTCACGAACACGAGCAGCAGCAGTGACGGCAACAGAAACGTGACGCGCCGGAGCACCGTGTTCGGTGCGAAGCGCGCGAGCAGGAGCGCGAGCGCGCCGCCCGTGACGGCACCGCCCGCCACACCGAGACTCGCACGCGCGACGCCGAACACGAGCACACCGCCGAAGAGTGCGCCGATGACGCGCGTCGCTCTGGGCGGCAGCCACGCGACGGAGGCGAGCAACGCGACCCCTGTCGCGAGGGCGCCTGCTTCGACGGCGCTCATGGCGTCCCCGTGCGTGGGCCGTCGACCCAGACATCGCGCAGGGGGTGGCGATCGAGCAAGTTCCAGAGCTCCGTGCCGTCGTCGAGCCGACGCTGCATCCAGAAGCCGTGAACGCGCTCGCGCGTGAGCATGCCGATCACGTAGAAGTACACCGGGATGATCGGGTATTCGTCGTCCACGAGGATCGTCTCGGCCTCGCGCAGGAGCGCAAATCGCAGCTTTTCGCGGGCGCTCTGCCGTTCGGCCACGGTGCCTTCGCCGCTCGCGCGCAGGAGTTGCCGCACCGTTTCGGGGTCGCGGAGTTTCGCGACGAGCGCCTCCGGATCGTGATCGAGGCGCGACACGTCGCCCGCCGTCCGAATCAAGCGATCGTAGAGGCCCGAGCTCCAGCCCGTTTGATTGTTCGGGCCGTTCGTCACGAACATGTCGAGAAAGTTGTTCGGGTCGACGTAGTCCGCGACCCAGCCGAAGCGCGCGATTTCGTAGTTGAGTGCGCGCGACGACTCCAAGTACGACTGCCACTCCTGGTTGTACGCGGTTACCTCGATGCCGAGCGCTTGTCGCAGCTGGTCGCTCACGACCTCGGCGAGACGCTTGTGGTCCTCACTCGTGTTGTAGAGGATGCCCAGGCGGGGGAAGCCCTTGCCGTCGGGGAAGCCGGCTTCAGCGAGCAGGCGCCGGGCTTCGGCCACGTCGTGGCGCAGGCCGTGCTCCGGCGCCGCGTAACCCGGAACACCGGGCGGAACGAACGTGAAGGCAGGCTTTTGCCCGAGCCCGAGCACGCTTTTCGTGATGAGCTCGCGGTCGATTGCGAGGTTTAGCGCCTTCCGAACGCGCTTGTCGTCGAGCGGCTTCTTCGTGACGTTCAGGCGGTAGAAGTAGACGATGAGCGTGGGTGACTGCGCGAAATCAGCCCGCTTGCGCAGCGCGGGCGCAAGCTCTTGCGGGTAATAGTGGCGCGTCGAGTCGAGGGCGCCCGTGAGGTACAGGTTGACGTTCGCCATCATGTTGTCGTTCGAGAGCAGGTCGATACGTTCGAGGCGGACGTCGCTTTTGCCCCAGTAGGTCGGGTTTTTTTCGAGCCGAATGTGATCGTTTACGAACCAGCTCGCGAGGCGAAACGGGCCGTTCGTCACGATGTTACCGGGCAAGAACCACGAGTCGCCGTGCGCCTCGATCGCCCAGCGCGGCACCGGCATCGTCGAGTTGTGCGCCAGGAGCTGCAAAAAATACGGTGTCGCGGCACGCAACTTCACGACGAGCGTCCCAGGATCAGGCGCGATGATGCCGCGATCCACGCCGAAATGCGCCTGGGCCTCGGCGTGACGAGCGAGCATCCAGCCGCGAGCTCGCTCGAGGCCCTGTGCGAACGCCCTCAGCTCCGCGCCGCTCACGGATCCCGTGCGGCGTGAAAGCAGCTCGCCGAGCGTGTCGTCGTCCACGGAGCGCAGCGGATCGTTCACGTGCTGGTCGCGCACGAACGCCTGCCACGCCGTCGCGTCGACGGGCGCCGTCTTCGCGAGCGTCGCGAGGGCCGGCAGGATCTTCGTGCCGATCGACTCCGCATGCCCGGCGAACGTGTTGTAAGCCTCGGCGAGCTCGATCGGATAGAGCATGTACGCGTACTCGGCGCCGACCTTCGGCTCGAGCAAACGCTTCCAGGAATAGATGAAGTCGTTCGAGGTGACGGGGCGGCCGTCGCTCCAGCGCGCGTCCGGTCGTAGCTTGAACGTGTAGACGGTGCCGTCCGCTGAAACCTCCCACCCCGAGCTCGCGCCCGGCACCGGCTTCAGCGTCTTCCCGTCGATGCGCGTCAGGCCCTCGAACAGACACTCGGCGAGGTCGTGCTCGGGAGCGCCGATCATGAGATTGGGATCGAGCGTTTTCGGCTCCGTGCCGTTCGCCAGCCGCAAATCGGCCGGTACCTCGACCGTGCTCGAGAACGTGAGCGCGACGAGCAGGAGCGCAGCCGCGAAGACCGTCAGGATTCCGAAGAGCGTGCGATACATCGGGGGCGCGGCGCGCTCGGCATCATAGCCGCGGCACGGCGTCCGCGACGCGGCGAAGCGCGACGGCGCTTTCTTTCTCGTCGTGGAGCGCAAAGCCGAAACGCACGCTCTGGACGGGGGCGCCGTCGAGCGCGAACTGGCGTCCGATCTGAAAGTAAACGCCACGCTCCATGGAGCGGCGCTGCCACGCTTCCACATCGATGTCGGGTGAAACGTCGGCCCAGAGCGCCATCCCGCCCGGAGGCCGCCGGTAGCTGAGCGCGCCGCCGAGCTCGCGCTCGATGCCGGCGCAGAAGGCGTCTCTCCGCCCTTGGTAGATGCGCCGCGTGCGGCGGGCATGGCGCTGCACGTCGCCGTCGTCGATGAGCTCGGCGATGGAGCATTCGAGCACGGCGTCCCCTTGGCGATCGACGAGCGAACGCTCGACGGCCATGCGCGCCAGCAATGCCGGCGGCGCGACGACGAACGCGAGCCGCAAGCCCGGCGCGAGGATCTTCGCGAGTGTGCCGACGTAGATGACGTTTCCGGACGGATCGTTGCTGGCGAGCGGCATCACCGGACGGCCGTCGTAGTGAAACTCTTGGTCGTAGTCGTCCTCGAGGACGGCGATGCGCGCGCGCCGTGCGAGTTCGAGCAGGGCGAGCCGGCGCGTCGCCCCGAGCGTCACGGTCGTCGGGTATTGGTGGTGGGGGGTGACGTAGACGAGGCGCACCGGTGTTTCGCGCGTGAGCGCGACGAGCGCCGGGACGTCCATGCCGTGTTGATCGACGCGTATCGGCACGACGCGCGCCCCGGCGCGTCGAAACACGTTGACGGCATTCGGGTACCCGAGCGCCTCGACCGCCACGACGTCTCCCGGACGAATCAAGCTGCGCGCCACGAGATCCAGCGCCATCTGGCTGCCGCGCGTGATCATGACCGCCTCGGGCTCGGCGTTCATGCCGCGCGCGTCCGAGACGAGACGCGCGACTGCCGCACGCAGGTCCGGCTGCCCCAGCGAGTCCGCGCTGTAGCCGAAGAGCGTGCGGCCGCGGCGCTTGGCGACGCGCCGGTAGGCGCGCGCCAGTAAATCCACGGGCACGAGACGCATGTCGGGCACGCCGCCCCAGAGGTAAAAGCCGCCGCGAGGCAACTGCGCGATGGGTAACGCGCCCACGTTCGCCGCCTCCAACGCGTAGCCGGTGGTCGCGGGGACGCCACGCGCGCAGGCCTTGCGCGTGAAGCGCCGCGGCTTCACGTCCGGTGAGGCAGCGGAGACGTAGGTGGCTCCGCCGGGCTTGGTGGCGACCCAGCCCTGCGCGGCGAGCTCGGCGTACGCGGTGACGACCGTGCTCCGATGCACTCCGAGCGTCGCCGCGAGCGAGCGGGTGCCCGGCAACGCATCTCCGGGCCGCAGCCGGCCGCGCGCGATGTCCCGCGCGAGCGAGGCCGAGATCTGCACGAAAAGCGGGGAATTTTCGCCCGGATCCAGAGCCACGGAGAACTCGCGCGCGCCCATCGACTGGTAGGAGCCAATTTACCAGACCGGTCGTTTCTCGGCTACCAGTGCGGTCGCATGCTCACCTCATGGAAGCCGCCGACAGCTTCGCAATCACACCCCAAACCAAGGTCCACCGCAGCCCCGCGCGTGCTTCGTACGACCGCGCCGTCGCGCACGCGATTCTCGACGAGGCGCTCGTCGCGACGGTCGCTTTCAGCGAGAGCGGGCAGACGTTCGCGATCCCCATGGGTTACGCCCGCCTGGGCGAGCGGATCCTCTTGCACGCCGCGTCGAGCAGCCGCTTCGCCCGCGTGCTCGCGTCCGGCACGCCGCTTTGCGTCACGGTCACGCTGCTCGACGGGCTCGTGCTCGCGCGCTCGGCCATGCACCACTCGGTGAACTACCGCTCGGTCGTCGCGCTCGGCGTCGCGGTCGAGCTCGACGAGCAGCCCGAGAAGCTTGTCGCGCTCGCTCGCCTGGTCGACCATGTACTGCCGGGTCGCTCCGCGGCGTGCCGCCCGCCGAACGCGGTCGAGCTCAAGGCGACACGCGTGTTCGCGCTACCGCTCGAAGCCGTTTCGGTGAAGCGTCGCGTCGGGGGCCCGCTCGACGACGCGGAGGATCTGGCATTGCCCTATTGGGCCGGCGTCGTGCCACTTGGGCGCGGAGAAAACACGCCGCTCCCGGACGCCGCGCACCCGCCGCTCGGCGCTGAACCAGCGGGTGTCCGCAGCTACGACCGCGCGGAGATCGCCGCCGCTCGTGCGAGAGAGGCGCAGCCGTGACGGCCGTGCGGATCCCGTTCGAGACCGCACCCGGCGCTCGTGACGCCCTGCGCGGCGTGGAGAAGTATCTGGCTCAATGCGGCTTGCCGCGCGAGCTCCTCGAGCTCGTGAAGCTCCGCGTCTCGCTCTTGAACGGGTGCGCCTATTGCGTCGACTTGCATTGGAACAAGCTGAAGGCGCTGGGCGAGTCGGAGCAGCGGCTCTACTCCGTCAGCGTCTGGCGCGAGCAAACGGGCTATTCGCCGCGTGAACGCGCCGCGCTCGCTTGGGCCGAGAGCCTCACGCGGGTTGCCGAGACGGGCGTGCCGGACTCCGCTTTCGCGGAGGTGTCGGCTCACTTCACGCCAAAAGAAATCGCCGATCTGTCGTACGCCGTCGCCGTCATCAACGCGTGGAATCGGTTGTGCGTCGCGTTTCGCATTCCGCCCGAGCACGGCATGGCGGAACGACCCTGAGCCAGGTTTCGCGGCGAATTTACGGGAATTTGCGCACGAGCACGCTGTCGTCCGCGCTCACCACGCCATCCGGGCCGAGCGTCGAAAGCTCGAAGCCTTTGCCGTCGGGAAGCACGCGATAACGAAACGCGCGGCCCCACGGATCGACGGCGCCGTCGTTGCCGAAGAGCGGCGGCAGGCGCCAGCCGAGATCCGCGATGTTCGGGGGAACGTTGCCGGTGAGCTTCGTTTTGGCGCTGAGCTCGGCGCCGAGCGCCTTGAGCTCGCGTTCGGCCGCCGCGCGACGAAACGCGGAGCGCGCTCCGAAGAAGGCGAGCAGGAGCACGAGCGGCGCCACGTAGAGCAGCTTGCTTTTGAGCGAGCGCGAGAGCACGGGAGCGGCAGCGCCGCGACGACGGCGAGGGTCGGGCGTGGCGCTCGGGCGCACCTGCCCGACCGGTGCGGCCAGCGCGGCATCGTGCGTGCTGCGCGGGGGCGGCGGCGCTTCGGCGCGGTTCTTCTCGATTTGCGCCTCGATGCGCGCTTCGACCTCGCGGTACCAGCCGTCGCCGCTCGCGCCCTCGGCATGAAAACAGCGAACCTGGTGGTGCGCCTCGGGGGCGTAGGGGAGCGGAGGCTCGTGCTTGCAGCGCTCCAGCACGGCGGGGCAGCGCGTATGGAAACGGCAGCCGCTCGGTGGATCGACTGGACTCGGGATGTCGCCGGTGAGGACGAGACGTCGCTGTTTGCGCCGCGGGTCGGGGAAGGGGATGGCCGACAGCAGCGCGCGTGTGTACGGGTGCGCGGGCGCCGCGAACAGGCGCTCGGTCGGCGCGAGCTCGACGATTTCACCCAGGTACATCACCGCGACGCGGTGCGACAGGTGGCGCACCACCGAGAGATCGTGCGCGATGAACAGGTAGGAAAGCTCGAGCTCGCGCCCGAGCGCCTTGAGCAGATTCACGACCTGCGCCTGAATCGACACGTCGAGCGCGGAGACGGGCTCGTCGCACACGATGAGCTTCGGCTCGAGCGCGAGGGCGCGCGCGACGCCGATGCGTTGCCGCTGCCCGCCCGAAAATTCGTGAGGATAGCGGTTGATTGCGCTCGGTGAGAGCCCGACGCGCGTGAGCAGTTCGGCGACGCGCGTTTCGATGCCGGCTCCCCGCGCGAGGCCGTGCACCTCGAGCGCTTCGCCGACGAGGTCGATGACGCGCATGCGCGGATTGAGCGAGCTGTACGGATCCTGAAAGACGATTTGCATCGAGCGGCGCAGGCGCCGGAGCTCGCCCGCCTCCGCGTTGCGCACGTCGACGCCGTCGAACGTGACGCGCCCGGCCGTCGGCTCGATCAAGCGCAAGATCGAGCGACCCACGGTCGTCTTGCCGGAACCGGACTCGCCGACGAGCCCGAGCGTCTCTCCGCGAGCAATGTCGAACGACACGTCGTCGACGGCTCGCACGTACCCGACGGTGCGTCCGAGCAGGCCGCGCGTCACCGGGAAGTGCTTCGTGAGCCCTTCGACGCGCAAGAGCGGCGCCGTGGCGTTCGACTCCTCGGTCACGCGGAGTCTGCCTCTCGCGTGAGCGCGACCAGATCCGCCTCCGGGTGCTCATCGACGTAGAAACACGCCGATTCGTGCGGCGGTTCGCCGTCGCGCTGTCGCGGCGCGAGTACGGGGTCGCGCTCGCGGCACACGGGCAGCGCGAACGGGCAGCGCGGGTGGAAGCGGCAACCGCTCGGCAGGTTCATCGCGTCGGGCACGCTGCCTTCGATCGGACGCAAGGTGCCGCTTTCGGCGCCGAGGCTCGGCAAGGACAAGAAGAGCCCTGCCGTGTACGGATGGCGCGGCTTGTCGAAGAGCGAGAGCACCGTCGCGCGTTCGACCACCGTGCCGGCGTACATCACGACGACGCGCTCCGCCGTCTCCGCCACGACGCCGAGGTCGTGAGTGATGAGCACGATCGACATGCCGAGCTCCTGCTGCAACTCGCGCAAGAGCTCGAGGATTTGGGCTTGGACCGTCACGTCGAGCGCGGTCGTCGGCTCGTCGGCGATGAGCAGGCGCGGCCGGCACGCGAGCGCCATCGCGATCATCACGCGCTGGCGCATGCCGCCCGAGAGCTGATGCGGGTACTCGTCGAGCCGCTGCGCGGGGGCGGGGATGCGCACGAGCTCGAGCAAGTGCTGGGCCTCGTGCCGGGCGTCTTCGCGCGAGAGTCCGCGGTGCAACCTGAGACCCTCCATGATCTGGTCGCCGACGGTGAACACGGGGTTCAGGCTCGTCATCGGCTCCTGAAAGATCATGGAAATGCGGTCGCCGCGGATCTCGCGCAAGCGCTCGGGCGAGGCGCGTAGCAGGTCCTCGCCCTCGAACTCGATGCGGCCGCTCGCGATTTCGGCGGGCGGCTTCGGCAACAAGCCGAGCACGGCCATCGCCGTCACCGATTTACCGCAGCCGGACTCACCGACGACCGCGAGCGTCTCGCCGCGTCGTACCTCGTAGCTGGCGCCGTCGACCGCGCGCACGACGCCGTTGCTCGTGCGAAAGCGCACCGAAAGGTTTTCGATGCGGAGCAACGGCTGCTCGCTCTGGTCCGTCATTTGCGAAGCTTCGGGTCGAGCGCGTCGCGCAGGCCCTCACCCACGAGGTTGAACACGGTGACCACGAAAAAGATGGCGAAACCCGGCGCGAGGATCAGCCAGAGCCGCTGATCGATGCGGCCGGCGTTCAGCGTCTCGCCCCAGCTCGCGACGTTCGGGTCCCCGATGCCGAGGAAGGAGAGGCTAGATTCGACGAGGATGGAGGAGGCGATGCCGAACGTCGCGCTCACGAGCACGGGCGCGCTCGCGTTCGGCAGAATGTGGTTGAAAATGATGCGCCGCACGGGGATGCCGAGCGCGCGCGCCGCCTGGGCGTACTCGAGCCCCTTGTGCTTCAAGAACTCCGCTCGCACGAGCCGTGCGACGCCCGTCCAGCTCGTGACGCCGATGATGAGCATCACGTGGAAAATGCTGCGCTCGCGGATCAGCGCCGCGAGCGTGAGGATCAGGAAAAAGGTCGGAAAGCAGATCATCACCTCGATCAGCCGGCTGAGCGCGCCATCGACCCAACCGCCGAAATAGCCGGCGAGCGCGCCGACGAACACGCCGATCAGCACGTAGAGCGCGACCGCCACGACGCCGATGCTGAGCGAAATGCGCGTGCCGTACAGCATGCGCGCGAAGACGTCGCGGCCTTCTTGATCGGTGCCGAGCCAGTGTTCGGTGCTCGGAGGGCTCAGGCTCGCGGACGGGTTCGTCTCGCGGTAGCCGTAGTGATGCGGGGGGAACAGCGCGCTCGCGGAGGGGTCGGCGGCCACCTTGTCGCGGTAGTTCTGGACGGCGTGCGAGTAGTGCCAGGGATTGTCCGCGCCGCCGAGCGTCGCCGGCATGCGCGCGAGAAATTGCAGCAAAAAGAGGGCACCGAAGAGCGCGAGGAGTCGGCGACGCCGGCGGTAGAAGGCTTCGGCGTCGACGCGCGCGAGCGCCCAGTAGACCAAGGCGAACGGCGGTATCAAGACGAGCAGCTGATTGAAGAAGATATCGACCGAGCTCTCGTACACGAGCCGATCGAAGAGCCCGCCGAGCCACGGTGACGACCAGCCGTGTGCGTCGTGGTACCAAAATGGCTGGTTCGACGACAGGAGCGGCGCGCCCACGGCGAGCACGACGAGCACGAGGATCGCGCGAATCCCGAACACGGCGAGGCGATCGCGCCGGAGTTCGCGCCAGACGAGCGAGAAGTAGCTCACGCGGCGCACGGCGGGGGCTTCGAGCGCGCTCATTCGTAACGAATCCGCGGATCGACGAGCGCGTAGCTCAAATCCGTCAGCAAGAGCCCGACGAGGACGAGGACGGTCGTGAAGAGCTCGATCGCGAGAATGACGTTGTAATCACGCTGATTGATCGAGTCCACGACCCAGAGCCCGAGCCCCTGGATACCGAAGATGTATTCGATGATCACCGAACCACCGAGAATGGACGGCAAGAGTCCGGCGAGCAGCGTCAGGATGGGCAAAAGGCCGTTTCTGAGCGCGTGCTTGCCGATGACGACCCTCTCGCTCAGGCCCTTGGCGCGCGCGGTTCGCACGTAGTCGGCTTGAATCACCTCGAGCAGGCCGCTCCGCATGTAGCGGCTGAGCGCGGCGAGCGAGTTGTACGTCATGCAGCCCATCGGGAGCACGAGGTGCCAGGCGATGTCGCGCCATTGCGCGAGCGTCGTGAGGTCGCCCGCGCCGGTACTCGACCAACCGCCGGTCGGAAAAAAGCGCAAGCTCTGCCACTCCGACCCAGTTGAGAACAGATAGAGCAGGATGGTCGCGACGAAGAAGTTCGGCAGCGAATAAAGCATGAAGAGCACGAGCGTGACGGCGCGGTCCGCGCGCGTGCCCTTCTTCACGGCCGAAAACACGCCGAGCGGGATCGCGATGAAATACGCGAGCACGAGCGACCCGACCGAGAGCGTCAGCGAGTACTTGAGCTTCGACACCAGCGTCGGCACGACGGGCTCGCGACTGATGAGCGACACGCCGAAGTCGAGGTGCGCGAGGTTTTTCCAATACGCGGCGAAGCGCGTGTCGAGGAAGAACATCGACAGCTTCCCGAGCGTGTCGTGCTCGAAACGCGCGTGGTGCGCGGAGTACCAGCGCTTCCACTTTTCGACGACGGCGCGCTTGGTCGTTTCCGGAGCTTCCGGCACGTAACGCAGCGTCCGGAGCTCCGCGTTCTCCGCGTCGATCGCTAGATTGCGAGCACGCAGACCCGCGCTCGGGCGCGCATTGAACGGATCCTCGAGCGGCCTCACCGCGTCGACCCGCAAGAAGTACGTCGCCGCGTCGCGCAGCTTCGGATCCGGATCGTCGAGCAGACTCACGAGGTACGGAACGGCCGCCCCGCCGAGATCCTCGAGCGCTTCCTGCGCGGTCACGCGCTCTGCGGCCGTCGTGGTGCCGATGCCGCCGGCCGCAGCGACGCGCGCACGTACCTCGCCGGCCGTGAGCGTGAAACGCGTGTTGAAGAGGATCGGCTTGTCGAGGTGAAACTGCTCGCGGAAAATCTTGTAGGACTCCGCGGTCACCTCACCGCGCATGCTCTGCGAAAGGTCGCCGCTCTCCTGCGCGCCGGGGCGTCCGGGCGCAAGGTTCAAAATCAAAAACAGGATCAGCGAGATCCCGAAAAACGTCGGGATCATCAGCAGCAAGCGGCGCAGCGCGTAGGCTTTCATCGCGCGGTTCGCGGCGGGCGCTTCACGTCCTCGGGACGAGCGCCGCGTGCCCTCACGGCTCCACGCGCGCCACCGACCACGGCAGCGTGTTCACGTTCGGGAAGAGCTTCGCGAACATCGTGTTCTCCACCTCCTTCCAGTGACAGATGACGACCTTTTTGGCGGAAAAGAAGCTGTATGGCTGCTCGTCGGCGACGATGCGGTGGAAGGCCTGGAGCAGCTTGACGCGCTCGGCTTGGTCGAACGTGCGGCGCAGCGTTTCGATGATGCGGTCGGCTTCCTTGTTGCGGAAGCCGACGCGGTTCGAGCCCTTCGCGACGTCGGCCTGCGAGGAATGCCAGATTTGGAAGAGGTCCTCGTCCCAGCCGACGGTCCACGCGGCCACGTACGCGTCGAAGTTCTTCTCGTCCATCCGCTTGAGGAACAAGCTCCATTCGGCGCTCTCGATGTTGAGCTTCACGCCGATCTTCAAGAGGTCGTCGCGGAGGATGTTCGCGAGCACGGGGATTTCGGGTGCGCCCTGCGGGATCACGAAATTGAACTCGAAGGGTTTGCGCGGCTCTCCCGGGCGCAGCGCCTTGTCGAGCAGTCCGTCCCCATCGGTGTCGGTCCAGCCCGCTTCGGCGAGCAGCTTCTTCGCGCCGTCCAGATCGTAGGGGATGAGCTGGACGCTCGGATCGTTGTACGGCGCTTTCGGCGGGAACGGCCCCGTCACGAGCGTGCCGAGCCCCTGGTAGACGTTTTCGAGGATGCGCTGCCGGTCGAATGCCATCGTCATGGCGCGGCGCACGCGCTTGTCGGCGAAATAGGGCCGATCAGCGTTCCACCCGATGTAGCGGTAGGCCGATTCGTCGGGCGTTTCGCACAGAATGCGCCCGTCGAAGAAGGGGCTGTCCTTGGGAGGGTGGCCCGACTGGCGATATTGCAGGATCTCCTCGCGATATTGCCCTGCCGACAGCTGGCCGATCGTAAGCTCGTGCGCTTTGAGCTTGATGAGTGTTTGAGCCGGGTCCGTGTAGATCGGATAGACGAGCGACTTGATGGCGGGCTTCTCGTCGGGGAAGGCCTCGTTACGCGTGAGGACCATCTGCGAACCGGACGCGTAGCGCGTCATGTTGTAGGGGCCGACGCCCATGCGCGTCTTGTTGTTGAACCAATGCGCGTTGAAGTTGGTCCCGAGCGTCTCCTTCGGGAACGGCACGCCGTGCTCGTCGTAAGCAAAGATGAACTTCGGCAGCGGCTCGACGACCATGCTCTGAGCCAGATTGTTGAACTGCTTCTCTTTCCAGTGGAGGACGAAGGTCGTCGCGTCCAGCGCTTTGAAGCTCGCGAGGTTCTCGTAGTAGTTGCGGTGCGGACCCGCTTCGACCTGCGGATTCAGCATCATCTCGAGACAGAACGCGAAGTCGTCGGCGGTCAGCGGATGCTCGCCCTTGAGCCAAGCGTGCGCGGGATCCTCGAGGTTGACGTTTGCAGGCACGGGCCACTTCAGTCCGGGCCGCAGATAGAAGGTGAACTCCTTCGAGTCGTCCGTGATCTCGACTCGGTACGCGATCTCCCCGTGCCAATCGCTCGGATTGGTCCAGGCGTTCATCGCGCCGAGTGAGTCACTGACGTACTGGTCGATGAACTCGACGCTGTAGCCGCTGTTTTCGAGCAGCGGATTGAAGCCTTTGGGGTCGCCGTAGGTCCAGCCGCGGACGAGCACGCCCTCCATGTTCGCGCCCGCGGGCGGCCAATGGGTGTCTTTCGGCTTGAAGAAGTTCGGCACCTCCGGGTGCAGGAACTTCACGCCCGGGGGCGCTGCGTCCGAGGCCGCGTTGCCGCCGGCCGCTTGAGCGACGCGCACACCGCCCGCCGCGAGTCGATCGGTCGCTTCGCCGAGCGCACGCACCTGTTGCTCTTGCGCGATGAAGCGCGACTCGAGGTGATTCATCTGTGCGATGACCACGCCGAGCATCACGACGACGAGTCCGAGCGCGCCCAAGGTCACGGCGCGAAGCACGCTCTCGTTCCGCATTCGCCCGCAGACTCGCTCAACGTGCTCGCTGCTGCAAGCCGAGCGCGCGGCCGGGCGCCGCGTCGCCGTTCGGTTCAGCCGCTCTGCGCGGCGAGCTGGCCGCAGGCGGCGCCGATGTCGGAGCCGCCGCTGTAGCGTTTGTGCGTGAAGGTGCCGGTCGCGTGGAGCGCGTCGCGGAAACGGCGCTCCGCGTCGTCGCCAGCGCGGCGGAAGGGGTCGCTCGCGTCGTCCGCAATTCGATTGTAGGGGATGACGCTGATGCGCGGCACGCGCCCGGTGTCGGCCCGGAAGCGCTCCGCGAGGCGACCGAGCGCGAGCGCGTCGTCCACGGCGTCATTCACCCCCGCGAGCAGCGTGACGGCCCAGAGCGGCGAGAGCCCGGTGAGGCGCGCGTGCTCGACGCACGCGGCGTAAACCTCCTCGAGCGGGTGCGCGGAGTCGATGGGCATGAGCGCGCGACGAGCGCCGGGCCGCGCCGTGCCGATCGACCAGCCGAGGCGCACGCGCGGCGCCTCGCGCGCGAGCCGCTGGATGCCGCTCGGCAGACCCGACGTACACACCGTGATCTTGCGCGCGTCGATCGCGACGGCGCTCGGGTCGGTGAGCACGCGCAGCGCGGCGAGGACGTGCTCGAGGTTCGCGAGCGGCTCCCCCATGCCCTGGAAGACGACGCCGTGCACGCGCTCGCCGCGCGTGGCGTCGAGGGTGCGCCGGACCACGCGCACCTGCTCCACGATCTCCCACGTCTCGAGGTTGCGCCGGAGTCCAAGCCGGCCCGTCGCGCAGAAGGCGCAGGCGAGCGCACAGCCGACCTGCGAGCTCACGCACACGCTGAAGCGACCCGGCCGCTCGAGCGGAATACGCACCGTCTCGATCACCTTGTCGTCGCTCGTGCGGAGCGCGAACTTGACGAACGGATCGAGCAAGCTCCGCGTGCGGCTCACGACCTCGAGCCCCGGCACGTGACCCTGCGCGACCACCGCTTCACGCGCCACGCGCCGCACGCACGAGTTCGGCTCCGCTACGTCGCCGTCACGGTGCACGGTCGAGACGATGCGGCGCGCGTCCGCGAGCGTCACGGCGGGCAACGCCCGGGCGAGCTCGTCGGGCGTCACGCCCTGGAGTGGGAGAGGCAGCGGCACGGGCGCGTCACTTAACACGGCTCACGCTCGTTCGCTCCGCGGCCCGCAAAAGGCCTCGAAAGGCCGCGCGCACTTATTATTGAAGCGTGAGTTACCCCTGGCGGCCTGCCTGACTGTCGCTCTAGACTGAAGTCTTGGCGTACGAGGATTGGGACGATCGCTATCGACGCGGGAGGACCGGCATGCACGGATCGACGGTATTCTTGATTGCGTTCTTCACTTCGTTGGTGACGGCGGTGGGGTCCGTTTACGCCATCGAACGCTTCAACATCCTGCACAACCAGCCGGCTCCGGTAGCCGAGACAATCGTGCCGGATCTGCGCGGTTTCTCGGAGGCGGACGCACGCACCAATGCGCAAGCGTCGCACCTCACGTTGCTCGTCGCGTCGCGCGAGCCGAGCGGGGAGGTGAAGCCGGGCAGCATCATCCGGCAGTCGATCCCCGCCGGGCAGCACGTGCCCCGCGAGCATCCCATGAGCGTCGTGATCGCCGACGAGCTGCCCAAGGTGCCTGCCGTGACGGGCATGACGGTTGCTGATGCAACGAAGCGTCTCGACGACAAAGGCTACAAAATTCAGGCCGGCGCGCCCGTAGCGAACGCGACCGTGCCCGAGGGCCAGATCGTCAGCCAGGTTCCGGCAGCGGATACGCCCATGGAAAAGGGCAAAGTCGTGACGGTTCAGGTCTCCGCCGGCGCCGAGGACGTCGAGGTGCCGAAAGTGATGGGCCTATCGGTTAACAACGCTAAAACGGCGCTCGAGAAAATTGGGCTCGAGACGGACGTCCACTGGGTTTCTCTCGCCGAGACGCCGACCTTCATCGTGCTGAATCAAAAGCCGAAGCCGAAGGAAAAAGTGAAACCGGGGACGAAGATCGAAGTCACCGCGAATCAGTAAGCGCCGGGGGGCGGGCAAGACCGCACCCGAGAATTGCGTGCGGGTCTCGCGCGCCGCGAAAAGAGCGTGCTAGGCTTCGGAGTCCAAGTGCCGCGCGGCCGCGCTCTGGCCGCGCCAAACGCGAACGAGGCTCATGGCGGCGCGAAATCCGTTTGCTAGCTCCGTACCGGACTTCTACGACCCCTACGCGCTGGTGCAGACCAGACGCCCGCGGCACTCGACCGGCTACTATTTTCTGCGGAATTTGCTGCTGGTAGGCGCGGTTGCAGGCGGTTTGGTCGCGGCGTACCGCAACGACGTGTTTCGAGATCTCGCGCAAAAAATAGGGCAAGAGCAGCGCTATCTCGACGCGGAGAAGTTCCTGGTCGGCTCGCCCGGTTGGGGCACGCCGCGCTCGATGGAGCCGGTGTTGAAGCAAGCAGCCGACGCCGAAACGGGGTCGGTCGTCGCGACGGCACCGACCAGCGGCGCCGACGACACCGCGGCTGCGCCGCCCACAACGGGCACGACCGCGAACGCCGCGCCCATCGCTGAAGCGCCGGCCGCAGCCGTTCCGACTCAAGCCGCGCCGGCGCCCGAGCCCGTGGCCGCTCCGCGGCGCGCGCCTGATCCGGAGCCCGTGGCCGCCGCAGCGCCGGCTCCTGCGCCACGGCCCGCCGCCGCTCCCGCGGCGCCGCCGCACCAAGCCGGCTCTCGCGACCTCTCGCCCGTGTCGCTCGATTCGTTGCCGGTACTGAACAGAGGCACCCCGGTTCAAGCGGCTGCACTTGCGCCTTCGCGTCCGACGCCTGCGCCCGCGCACGTCGCCGTCGCGGCTCCCGTGGCGCGCACCCCGGTAGCGGCGCCCGCGCCGCGCCCTGCGCCCGTCGATCGCAGCCACGCCAAGGCCATCAAGGTGACGCTCGATGAAGACGAGCCGGCCCCGGCGGCGCGCTCGGCGCCGTTCGTCCGCCACAACGCGGCGCCGCCCCCGGAGCCGCCGCCCGCGCCCGTCGCCGCAAAGCCCGAGAAGCCCGAGCCACCGAAGGCGAAGGCGAGCGACGTTCATTCGGGAGACAACCCGCTGCTCGCCGCCGTTCGCGGCGCGGTGCGCTCACGTCCCGCGAAGGACGCCGTCCCGGCCGCGAAGTAACTGCGCGGGGTGAGCCGTTCGCGCGCTATTGAGCGCAGTGGAACGGCGCGGCACCATCGCCCGCCTCAAAATCAAACCGATTCACGCCACCGTTGCGGCGCGTTCAGTCTCGCATGCGGAGCACGAGCGCACCCTGAACCTCGCCGCGACGCAGGCGTTCGAGCGCCTGGTTCGCGCGGGTGAACGGCAGGGTTTCGACGTGGGTTTGGATCGGCGTTTTGGCGGCGATCTCGAAGAAGCGCTCGCCGTCCTCGCGCGTGAGGTTCGCGACGGAGCGGAGCACGCGTTCACCCCAGAGTAGTGCGTACGGCAGCGCCGGGATGTTGCTCATGTGAATGCCCGCGCAGACCACGGTACCGCCGGGACGCACGGCTTCGAGTGCCTGGGGCACGACCGCGCCGACGGGGGCGAAGACGAGCGCGGCGTCGAGCGGCTCGGGTGCGGGGCCGTCGGAGGGGCCGGCCCACTCGGCGCCGAGCGAGCGCGCGAACGCTTGCGCGGCGTCATCTCCGGGGCGCGTGAAGGCGAACAAGCGCCGGCCCTCCAGGCGCGCGACTTGCGCGACGATGTGGGCGGCCGCGCCGAACCCGTAGATGCCGAGCGCCTTCGCGTCACCGGCGGCTCGCAGCGCGCGGTAGCCGATGAGGCCGGCGCAGAGCAGCGGCGCGGCGTTTTCGTCGGCGTAGGCAGGAGGGAGCGCGAAGCAGTAGCGTTCGTCGGCGACGGTGCGGGTGGCGTAGCCGCCGTCGCGCGTGTAACCGGTGAAAATCCCGCGTTCGCACAGGTTCTCGCGGCCGGCGCGGCACTGGACGCAGTCGCCGCAGGTGGAGGCGAGCCACGGCACGCCGACGCGCGTTCCGAGCTCGAAGCGCGTCGCGTTCACTCCGCGCGCGCACACCGTGCCCACGATTTCGTGGCCGAGCACGAGTGGCAACTTGGGTTTTTCGAGCTCGCCGTCGAAGACGTGCAGGTCCGTTCGGCACACGCCGCAGCAGCGGACGTCGAGCAGCACGTCGTTGGGACCCGGCACGGGATCGGGCACGTCGGCTTCACGGAGTGGGGCGCCGGAGCGCTCGAACAATAGGGCGTGCATGGCGGAGGCTCCTCGGTGTTCGGCGCGACGCGCCGAGCGGCGGGTCAGACGGTGACGATCGGCAACTGCTCGAGCGAGACCGCGCGCCGCACGGCGTGGCGAACTTGCGCGAGGTAGAGACGGCGCGGGATCTCACGGACGCCCATGCTCGCCAGATGTGGAGTCAGAAATTGGACGTCCATGAGCGTGATACCCGCGGCGAACAGGCTCCGCACGGCGGCGACGAGCGCGACCTTGGACGCGTTGGTTTCACGGTGGAACATGCTCTCTGCCGCGAACAGGGCACCGCGCTGCACACCGTAGAGCCCGCCGCAGAGCTGGTTTTCCTGCCACACCTCGAAGCTCCGCGCGCAGCCGAGCTCGTAGAGCCGCACGTAGGCGCGGATCATCTCCGGCAAGATCCAGGTGCCGCCGTCGCGCTCGCGGCCGCACTCGCGCATCACGCGCTCGAACGCCGCGTTGCTCGTGACGCGGAAGCGGCCGTGCCGGAGCTCGCGCGTGAGGCTCTTCGAAACGTGCAGCGTCTGGTCGTCGATGACCGCGCGCGGGTCGGGGCTCCACCACATGGGCGGCAGGCCTTCGGCGTACCAAGGGAAGATGCCGGAGTCGTACGCGAGGATCAGTCGCTCGGGCGTGAGATCGCCGCCGACCGCGAGCAGGCCCTCGCCGTCGCTCTGCTCCGGATCCGGGAACGACATCGGGCCGGTCGGCGAGAGCAGCACGGGGCGCGCGCGGCGAGCCATGGCGCTTAACAGGCGCGGTGGGCGCCAGCAGGGAAAATTTTGCCGGGATTGAGCAGATTCTGCGGGTCGAAGACGCGCTTGAGGTCGCGCTCGAGCTCGATGAGCTCCGGCGCTTGCTCTAGCGGCAAATAAGGCGCCTTGAGCACGCCGATGCCGTGCTCGCCGCTCAGCGTTCCGCCGAGCCGCACGACCTCGCGAAAGAGTGCTTCGATGGCGCGCGAGACGGCCGGCACTTCTTCGGCGTCGTCCCACAGGAAATTGACGTGCAGGTTGCCGTCGCCGCCGTGACCGTAGGTGAGGTGGCGCACTTTCTCGCGCTCACCGAGCAGAGCGACGTGGTCGAGCAGCGCGCCGATGGAGCGGCGTGGCACCACGACGTCTTCGCTCAGCTTGAATTTGGTCAACTTGCGGACGGCGCGGCTCATCTCGCGCCGCGCCGACCACAGGCGCGCGCGCTGCGCCGCGTCCTGCGCGACGAGCACCTCGAGCGCGCCGGCGCTCTCCGCAGCGCCGCCGAAGCGTTCCGCGTCGCGCTCGCACACGTGCTCGTCGCCGTCGAACTCGACGAGCAGCATCGCGCCGGCGCGGGCGTCGATCGCGTTGCCCGCGCGTCGCATCGCCTCGAGCGTCATGCCGTCCAAAAACTCGATGCAGCGCGGCAAAAGTCCGCCCGAAATCGCCGTTTCGACGGCTACGCTGGCCGCCCGCACGCTCTCGAACAGGACCATGAGCGTCATCACTTGCTCGGGTTTCGGCATCAAGCCGAGCGTGATGTCTCCGAAGACGGCGAGCGTGCCCTCACTGCCGACGAGCAGCCCTGCGACGTCGTAGCCGGTGACGCCCTTGGTCGTGCGGCGCCCCGCGCGGATGCGCTGCCCGCCGATCAGGAACGCGTCCATGCCGAGCACCCAGTCGCGCGTGACGCCGTATTTGAGCGCGCGCGGTCCGCCCGCGTTTTCGGCGACGTTGCCGCCGAGACAACAGTCGGCGAGCGAGTTCGGGTCCGGCGGATAAAACCAACCCTCGGCTTCGACGGCCGCGTGCAGATCGGCGAGCACGACGCCCGGTTCGACCACCGCGACGCCGTCCCGGCGATCAATCTCCTTGATGCTCTTCATCCCGGAGGTCGCGAGCACGATGCCGCCCGCGACCGGAACGGCGCCGCCCGTGCGACCGGTGCCGCCCGCGCGCGGCGTGATCGGCACCTCGGCTTCGCGCGCGACGCGCAGCGCGGCCAAAATGTCGTCGGCGCTCTCGGCGAGGACGACGGCGTCGGGCGTGACGCCTTCGGCTTCGGACTCGTCGTGCGCGAAGGCGGCGCACGCGTCTTCACCCGTCACGACCTTGGACGGGCCGAGCGCTTGTTCGAGCAGCCGGCGCGCTTTCTCGCGTGCCGAGAGCGTCGGGCGGGGTATGTCGGGACGACCGAGCTGCACCCGCCAAGCTTAGCGCGTCGCTCACCCCACCGCGACGATCGTCACTTCGCGCTTCTGACCGCCGATGACGAGCTCGAACGCGTCGCCCTGGCATTTCCCGAGCAAGCCGCGGCCGAGCGGCGACACGGGCGTGACCACGTTGATTTCGCCCTGCTCGTCGGCGAGCTTCAGGCCGCCGCCCGCCGGGCTCAAGAGCACGCGCTGCGCTTTGCCTTCGACATCGAGCTCGGCGAACGCGCCGATCGCCAAGGCGTCCTCGGCGCCGAAGACGCGGAAGGGGATCTGCGACAGGAGCGCGAGGCCGGTTTCGAGCTCCTTGGCGCGCGCGGCCTGGCCGGCGGCGAGGTACGAGAGCTCGATTTTGCGTGTGTCCTTGTCGTTCTCGGGGCGTGCCTCGGGATGGTTCGCGGCTTCCGCGGTCTGCTTCGCGACCCGGTTGGCGGCCGCGAGCTCTTCGCGCAGCATGGCTCCGAGCTCCTCCAGCAAGCGGCGCTTGTCCATTGCCCGGAGATTACCAAAAGCGCGCGCCGCGCTCAGTCACTCACGGCGGCGGCGTGGCCGAACAGGAGCCCGTCCACGAAGCCGATGCGGTACGCGAGAAAAAGCCCGACGGCGACGCTCAGCACGCCGGTCGCGCGGGCAATGGCGCGTTCGAGCGACGCGAAGCGCGTGGTGGCGACGCGGAGCGGCACGACGAAAGTCGCGGTCACGAGCAGCATGCCGAGAATCGTCCCCGCGCCGAACAGCGCGAGGTAGCCGAGCGCCGGCAGCACGCGTCGCTCGGCGGTGAGCACGAGCAACGCGACCGCCGCGGAACCAGCCAGGCCATGCACGGCGCCGACGACGAGCGAGCGGCTGCCGCGACGCAGCCAAACGCCGAGCGCGCCGCGCGGAGCGCCCTTCCGCGACGTGGGTACCGCTCCGTGGGGCGGCTGGGTGCGTACGGCGGCGCGCGCGCCGAGGTTCGCCGCGCCGAGCAACACGAGCATGACGGCCACCGTCATTTCGAGCCAGAGCCCGACGTGCCGCGGTATCACGAGGCCGCACGCCACGATGGCGCCGCCGATGGCGAGCAACGTGAGCATGTGGCCGAGGCCCCAGAAGCCACCGAGCGCGAGCGCCGAACGAAATGAGCGCTCACGGCTCACGAGCGCGGTGACCGCGACCACGTGGTCGGTGTCCGTGGCGTGGCGCACGCCGAGCACGAACCCGAGCGCGACGAGCGGTAGCGGCGTCACCGCTCCGGCGTAGCACGTTGCTGAACGGGCGTGCTACTTGGCGGGCTTCTCTTTGGTGGGCTTCTCTTTGGCCGGCTTCTTGAGCGCGGCCTCGGCGCCGATCTTCAGGATCACGTCGAGCGCGGCGTTCGGGTACTTCGCCTTGAGCTTGTCCTCGAGCTCCTTCGGCTTCTTCGAGGCCGCGAGCGCTTCGTCGAAGGCCAGGAGGTAGTTCTTGGTGAAGCCGAGGTTCTCCGGCGCTTGCACGCGCTCGGGCTTCTGATGACCCGGCACGAGGAGAGCCGGGTTCGTCGCAGCGAGCTTGTCGAGCAAGCCTTCCCAGGCGTGCCGCTGGTCGACGTTCGTCTCGGCGGTCCAGGGGAAGACTTCGTCGTAAACGATGTCACCGGTCACGAGCGCGTTCAGCGAGGGGACGCGGACGTACGAGTTCTCGGATTCGTCTCCCTGCACGCCGCCCGTCACCTCGAGCTTTTCGCCTTCGAGGTCGAGCGTGTTGCCGGCGAGCGGCTCGGGCAAAAACGGCTTTGCCGTGATGCCCTCCTTGTACATGGGCTTCCACTGTTTGACCTTCGCCTCCCACGTCTTGCCGATTTCGGCGACGGTCGCGGGCAAGGCCACGAGCTTCGCGTTCGGGAATGCGTCCTTGATCGAAACGAAGCCGAAGTAGTGGTCGGGGTGGCTGTGTGTGACGTAGACGAGCGTGAGGTTCTTCCCGCTCTCCTTCACGGCGTCGGCGACGCGCTTGCCGTCGGCGATCGTGAATTGCGCGTCGATGAGCACCGCATCCTTGTCGCCCGTGACGAGCGTCGAGTTGACGAGGAAGCCTTCCGGCGAGCCCGTGATGACACGAAGCTTGAGCTTCGGCGCGGGGGGCGTCGGGGGTGCGGGTGGCACCGAGGGCGCTGCGACGGCGGCGACCGAAGGTTGGGGCGCCGCAACGGCGCTCGTCGCAGTGGCGGGCGGCGGCGCTGCCGGTGCGGGTTCGGAGCCTCCGCACGCGACGAGACCGAACCCGACTCCCAGGCACGCGAGCCAATCGTTCATCATCTTCATGACAAATCTCCCGAGCTTCCAGAGCGCGGATTTCACACCCGCGCTGGGCGTGAATATAGGGCCAAGCGCGCTCGCTCGCGCGCGCAAAATTGACACGAGGCGCGGAGACTCAGCCCTGAAACTTGGCGGCGAGCTCGCGCACCGAAACGCGCAGCTTGGCGAGCATCTTCTCGTCGAGCCCCGCCTTCAGGGCGACCGCGTCGGTGGCGGCCGCGTCGCACTCGTCGAAGAGGCCGAAGCCGCATTCTTCGGCCAAATGATCAGCGAGGCTCACCGCCGCCGCGAGCGGATGAATGTGCCGATCGCTACCGAGATCGTGGTGGAGGCCGAGCACGACGCCGATTTCGCGCGGGAGGCCCCAGACGTTCGCGAGCGCCTCCGACGAGGAGGCGTGGAAGTCACGGAGCACGAGCCAGAGCAGCTCGGGGTTCGGGCGCGACGGCGCGTCCTTCATCTCGCTGAGCGCGAGGATGGCCGCGGCGACGCCCATGTCGTGGAGCAAACCGCAGAGGAACGCGTAGTCGTCGAAGCCCAGCGCGTAGCGCGAGACCAGGCGCGCGGCCTCGGCCGTGAACGCGCTGTGACGCCGGAGCGCGCCCATCAACGTGTCGTAGCCGGGCGCGCGCAGCAGACGCGCTTCGAGCGCAGCCCGCACGAAGAGATCGGCCGTGCGCGCGAGCCCGAGCCGAACCACGGCGTCGTCGAGTGAACGCACCGGCTCACCGCGCGCATAGACGGGGCTCTCCGCGATGCGCAAGAGTTGCGCGGCGAGCATCGGATCACGGCCGAGGAGCGCGACGATCTCGGGGACCTGCACGCGAGGCTTGCGGCTCAGCGCGATGAGCTCGAGCGCGACGGCGGGCAAGAGCGGCGGCTTGTAGTCGGGCGCCCGAAAGAGGCCGAGCAAACGCTCCTTCACGCGCGCCGCGGCGCTCACGCCCGTGCCGAGCGACTCCTCCGCGATGGCATGCTCGCCCATGCCGTAGCCAGTGTTCGCTCGGGTAACCACGTGTACGCCAACGGCCGAACGTACGGTGAGGTTAAGCGGCGGCGAACCGGGCCGTTTTTCGCCCACAAAAAGCAACGAGCCGCGTCGGTTACACCGGGCGCGGCTCGCGTCTACTGCTGCTTGCCGATCAGAAGAAGACCTGGGCCTGCGTGGTCCAGAGGATGTCCTTCTTCGGTGGCTCGGCCTTGATCTCGGTGCGCTTGTAGCCGAGGTCCGTCTTCAAGTTGAAGTTGTGCTTCATCACCCAGAAGTTCACGCCCACGTGCGGCGCGATGATGCTCTGAGCGTCCTTACGCGCCTTGAAGACTTCCATGAACACGAGGGGTTCGATGAAGTCGTGACGGAAGCCGACCTCGGCGTACGCGGCGTTCGACCCTTGGACGACGCTCGTCGCGCCCGGAATGGCGGCCGTCGAGTTGACCGTCATGCCGTTGACCGTCACGGGGCCCGTGATCGATTCATTGCCCTGCGCGTAGTAGAAGTAGTTCAGCTTGCCGATGATCTCGTCCTTCGGCGTGAGGGGGTACTCGACGAAAACGTCGCCGCTCAGCGCGGCGTAGTCGCCGTGGTGGTGGTTGATCTTGAAGGCGGCCTCGGACTGCCAGTCGCCGCCCACACCCACGCTGATGATGGGCTTCTCCGAAAAGTAGATGCCCTTGAAGAAGAAGTCCGGCTCCGACCCCATGATGTTGCCGCGGATCTGCGCGGTGAAGCGCGGCACGCTGCCGGGGTTCAGGATCGAGTGTGCCGGGGCAGGGGCTCCGGCCGTCGTCACGACCAAGGCGCTGTTGCGAACGCCTTCGGTGATCGCGAGGCGGTAGTGGAGGTGGTCCTGCAGCGCGAGCCCGCGGAACTGGACGCCCGTGTCACGGAAGATACGGCCGGTCGGGAAGCGGATTTCGTCCGAGTGGTAGTCGAGTGCGTTGAGGCTCGTCGCGCCTTCGAGCGTGTGGTGCGAGAGCGGCATGAGGAACAAGCCCACGTCGATCTTGAACGCCGGGTGGACCGTGTACGACAGGAACGCGTCCTGAATGAAGGAGAACGCGCTGCCCGCGCCGGTGTTGAAGTTGCCGCCCTTGCCGAGGTTCGGCTCGTCGGTCTCCGCGAAGTAGGCGAGGTCCTTCGTGACCGAGCCCCAGATCATCAGGCGTGCGCGGCGGAGGAAGAAGTCCTCCGCCGGCCCGTCGCCGCGCGCGTTACCGATGCCCGCCGAGCAGCGGTTGCGAAGTCCCGTGCCGCAAGCGCCCGGTCCCGCCCCGTTCGAGCCGGGCATCGTCATCTGGAACCACGGCTGCAAGAGCACGCCGACGTTGACGACGATCCCCTTGTCCTCGTCTTTGAAGACGGGAGCGGCTCCCGCCACGCTGGAAGCCAGCATGGCGGCCAAGAGAGAGAGCAGAACGAGTGCTTGCTTCACGTGGATTACCTCGCGTTGAAAAGCGCGCTCAGAGTGTGTGCAGTTGGTGGTCTTTCGACTCGCGGATGAAGGCCATGCCGATCACGGCGGTGATGGCCGCGACGATCACGGGGTACCAGAGGCCCGCGTAGATGTTGCCCGTCGCCGCGACGATGGCCGAGGCGGTGAGTGGCAGCATGCCGCCGAACCAGCCGTTGCCGATGTGGTAGGGCAGCGACATCGACGTGTAACGAATGCGCGTGGGGAAGAGCTCGACCAGGAATGCGGCGATAGGGCCGTACACCATCGTCACGTAGATGACCTGGATCAGGATGAGCAGGACGAGCATGAACGAGTTCACCTCGGCCGGGTTGGCCTTCGCCGGGTAGCCGAGATCCTTGAGTTTCGCGGTGAGCACCTTCTCGTCGAAGCCCGTGTAAGAGGCGTCGCCGAGCTTGATGCCGACCTTTTGCCCGGGCTGGCCCGGCGTCGTCTCGAACGAGAGGCTGCGCTTCGCGAAGAAGTCCTGCGTCTTGTCGCACTCGCTGTAGACGGTCTTCGGGTTCGGGAAGAGGTGAACCTGGCAGTTGTCGGCCACGAGCTCGACCTTCGTCTTGTCGGCGAACGCTTCGAGCGCGGGATTGCCGAAGTGCGTCATCGCCTTGAAGATCGGAAAGTAAGTGAGGGCGCCGAGGATGCAGCCCGTCATCATGATTTTCTTGCGGCCGATCTTGTCCGAGAGCCAACCGAAGAAGACGAACAGGCCGGTGCCGAGCAGGAGCGCGACGGCGATGATGTTGTAGGCGGTGGACCACTCGATCTTGAGCGTCGTCGTGAGGAAGAAGAGCGCGTAGAACTGGCCCGTGTACCAGACCACACCCTGACCGGCCGCGGCGCCGAAGAGCGCGAGCAGCACGATCTTGAGGTTGCCCCACTCGCCGAAGCTCTCCTTGAGCGGCGCCTTGCTGTGCTTGCCCTCCGCCTTCATCTGCAAGAAGACGGGCGACTCGTTCAGCTTGAGGCGGATGTAGACGGAGGTTCCGAGCAGGATCAACGAGACGAGGAACGGTACGCGCCAGCCCCACGACTTGAACGTCGCCTCGTCGAACCCGTGGCGGCAGATGCCGATCACGAGGAGCGAGAGGAAGAAGCCGAGCGTCGCCGTCGTCTGGATCCAGCTCGTGTGCAGGCCGCGCTTTTCTTGCGGCGCATGCTCGGCGACGTAGGTCGCCGCGCCGCCGTACTCACCGCCGAGCGCGAGGCCCTGAGCCAAGCGCAGCGTCACGAGCAGGATCGGCGCGAACATGCCGATCGAGTCGTAGGTGGGCATGAGGCCGACCGCCGCGGTCGAGATACCCATCACGACGATGGTGACGAGGAAGGTGTATTTACGGCCGACGAGGTCGCCGATGCGGCCGAACACGAGCGCGCCGAACGGGCGCACGAGGAAGCCGGCCGCGTAGGCCGCGAAGCTCGCGAGCAGCGCCGCGGTGGCGTTCCCCTTGGGGAAAAACAACGCCGCGAAGAACGGCGCGAGTGTCGCGTAGAGATAAAAATCGTACCACTCGAAAACGGTGCCGAGTGACGACGCGAAAATGACTCGCTGTTGTCCGCTCGATAACTCGTTGGTCGTATTGAACGTCGCCGCTGTGTTGGCCATGATCGCTCGTCCTTCTTTCGCCCTGATAGTGCTCTATTGCGCGGCCCTCTCGACTGCGTGACGCTCGGCGGACACACGGTGCCCACGCTCCGGACGGCGAGAGCACGCGCAGACGCTAGTCGCAGGGTGCGACACATCGCAATAGAGATGTGTTGTCGAGTTCGTTTGGGCTCGCGGCCCGGGTGCGTTCACGGACACAAATGAGAACGACCGGGGGACAATTTTGCGGCCCAGCTGACGGCCACGCTGTTCTCTTGCCGGGGCTAAAATGCGACCCGCAGCGCTCGTGTTCGCCCTCTCGAGCGTGCGCGAACAACACACCTTCGCGAGCGCGCGTTGCGCTCGAGTTCATCGTTCTCGTAACACGCGTGAGACGTCCGTCGCGGCGCGCCTGCGAGCGCGACTCGTCTGCTTCTGGGCAGAGCCGTAAGACGGCGGCCGGACGCCGGTCCTCTCACTTTTGGGAGTCCGAGCAATCATTTTTGGCCCCTGCCGCCCTGACCGTCCGCGAAAACAGCGGTTTTCCGGCACTTTTCCTAGTGGCAAAACCGTCGCTCGTCTGGCCGGCGGATGTCGCGCAAAATACCTTGCCCGGTCGCATCGATGCGCTGGCGCGGCGCATGACGGTCGAGCTCCTGATTCAAGCCATCGTTCGGCAAACGACGATTTTGATCGCGCAGCTTGCCACGACGGGAGGCGCACGCGCGCCGCTTGCTCACGTCGCGCATCAGGTGTTCCTCGATCTCGTCCGCGAGCTCGAACGGCAGGGGGTGAGCCGCAAGGTGAGCGCCGACATGTTCGGCCTGGGCCTTCGCACTTACCAGCGCAAGATCCAGCGTTTCGCTGAAAGCTCCACCGACCGCGGCCGCTCGCTCTGGATCGCGGTGCTCGATTTCATCCAGGCCGCGGGGAGCGCGACCCGGGCCGAGATTTTCGTGCACTTTGCGGGTGATGACGACGCGCAGGTGCGCGCCGTGCTCCACGACCTCTGCGAAAGCGGGCTCATCATGCCGTCCGGCGCGGGAGCCGCGGCAAGCTACCGGCTGACGCCGGAGGAGGAGCTCGCGCGACTGCGGCAATTGCGCAAAAATGAAGGGCTCGACGAGCTGATCTGGGCGTTGGTCTACCGCGAAGGGCCCGTCGCGTTCGCCGACCTCGCGCGCCAGCAGCTCGACGAGGCCGAGCTCCAGCTGGCGCTCGCTCGCCTGGTGGATGCCGGTCGTATCCAGCAGTTGCCGGACGGCTCGTACCGCGCCGAGCACCTGGTCGTTCCCCTCGGGTCGCCCGTCGGCTGGGAAGCCGCCGTCTTCGATCATTTCAAGGCGCTCGTGAACACCGTGACGCAACGCCTCGGACGCTCCCGCACCGGCGCCGCCCTCGCCGATCGCGTCGGCGGCAGCACTTACACGCTCGACGTTTGGGACGGACACCCTCACGCCCAGGAAGCGTTCGACACGCTCCGGGAGCTCCGCGGCAAGCTCGGCGAGCTCCGGCGCAAGGTGGAGGAATACAACGCGGCGCACGAGCGGCCGGATGACTTCGCCCAGGTCGTGCTCTACGTCGGCCAGTGCTTGCTCCAGCAGGGCGACGAAGATACGGAAGGTTAGCTTGTTCTCGCCTCGCACCGCGCTTCGCGCCTTCGTCGTCGGCGTCGCTGGGCTCGCGTTTTTCGCCTGCGGCTCGAGCAAGCTCACGCCGCAGACCGGGAGTGAGACGCACTTTCTCGCGGCTTGCATGCAGAGCTGCGTCGCGGGCGCCGATTGCGTCTGCGGCGCTTGCACGCAGACGTGCGGAGACGACAGCGACTGCTCGGCGCTCGCGAGCGCGGCGGCGTGCGTCTCACTCGCTCCGCGCGTGGCCGAGGGGCGCTGCAGCGCCGAAGACGCAGCGTCCGTCTGCGACGTCTCGTGCCTGCGCGCCGAGGATTGCGCGACGCTCGGCGCCGACGCAGCCTGTGTGTCGGGCTACTGCCGGCGCGGCACGCCGCCGCCTGCTGCGAGCGAGCCCGCCGATTGCACGATCAGCGCCGTGCCGGGCTCGAGCATCGCGATCATCGCCGATTCGCTGGTTCAGCTGAGCTCATTTACGGCTGATTTCGAGCAAGCAGCGACGCAGGCCGGCGTGCTCGCGGACGGCGATCACGTGCGCGACTACTCGTCCTATCTGAACTCCGTGCTCGCGGGCGGCGGCTTCGGCATCATGAACCAGTGGACGAAGGCGCGAGCCGACGGTCCCGTCCACCTCGTGATCATGGACGGTGGCGCGACGGACGTGCTGAACGCGCCGTGCGGCACGACACCCACGCCGGACTGCCCCGCGATCCTCTCCGCTGCTGCCGGCGCCGAAGCGCTGCTCGCCGCGTACGCGGCCGACGGCGTCGCACAAGTGATCTACGCGTTTTACAGCGACCCCTCCGACGATCCGACGAACGCGTCGCTCAAAGCCAGCCTCGACGTGATGCGTCCATTCATCCAGAACGCCTGCGGGCGCGCCGCCATCCCGTGTCACTTCCTCGACCTGCGGCCGAGCTTCACGGATCACCCCGATTATCTCGGGCCGGACGGCATCGTCTGGAGCGACGCCGGTGCGGTCGCGAGCGCCGGCGACATCCTCGGCGTGCTCGTCGACCGCTGCGCCGCGTGGTGACGCGGCGCAGCCGGTCTTGCTCGCCTCAGCGATCTTCGATGAGCCCCATCGTGTTGCCTTCGGGATCCGTGTAGATCGCCATCACGACCGGGCCGATGTCGGTACGCGGCATCAGCGTCTTGCCGCCGCGCTCTTCGATACGCGTGAGGACCGGAGGGATGCTCTGCACGGACGCGTACACGAGCACGCGGCTCGCACCGTGCATCGTGCCGCCGATGCCGCCGTCGATGCCGCCCGCCGAGCCCTTCGAAGAGACCATGCCGTACTTCATCGGGTTGTTCGCGTCGATCGCCCAACCGAACACGTCACTGTAAAAGTCGTGGAGCGCTTCCGGCTGCGTCGATTGGATTTCCCAATGCAGCACCGGATTGCCGCGCTTCGGCGCCTTGGCTTTCGGTGCGGGTGCCGCTTTCGCCGCGGCTCCCTTGCCGCTCGTTGCCGCCTTGGCCGGCGCCGCTTTGGCAGCTGATTTCGCCTTGGGTACGGGCTTGGGTGCGGCTTTGGCCTTGGGTGCAGCCTTGGCCTTCGGCGCGCCCTTCGCCTTCGCTGCGGCCTTGGTCTTCGGCGCGGCCTTCACGACTGCCTTCGCTTTCGCGGGCGTCGTCGCCTTGGGTGCGGCCTTCGGCGGTGAGCCCTTTTTCGCGGAACCGTTCGTCGTGCTCGTCTTCTTTGCTGCCATGTGAGTCCTCCGGTGCTGCTTAAGTCTCGAGTGCCGCCCACAAGAGCGACGCCCAACCAATCAAAAACGCGAGACCGCCGAACGGCGTCACGATCCCGAGTGCACGCACGCCCGAGAGCGACATCACGTACAGGCTGCCCGAAAAGAGCACGATGCCCGCCACGAACGCCCAGCTCGCGACGGTGAGGGCGCTTGACGCGGCACGTTCGAACAGCAGCGCGGCGAGACCGAGCGCGAGCGCATGCGCGAGGTGATAGTTGGCTGCGGTGTGCCACCACTCGAGCCGGCGTACGCCGTCCGGCGTCGCTTCCAGGCGATCGCGGAGCGCGTGGGCTCCAAACGCGCCGAGCGCGACGGCACTGAAGCCGCTCGCCGCGGACAGCCCAAGGAGCAAGCGCACCGCGCGAGACTAGACTCGAGTCGGCGCTCTTGGAAGGACCCTTCGAGCCCCCTGCCCTCGATCCGCGAGCGGGCTAGCTCCGCATCACGAGCGGCAGGTTCGTTTCAGCCGAGCCGCGATCTTCCTGGTGATACGTGTGCCGCTGGCCGTGGTGCTCGCGATGCTGCTCGCACCAGAGCTCGGCGCCGTGGGTTTCGCGCCGGACTTCGATGCAGCGCGGACAGGCGGGCTCGATGGCCGGGCCCTCTTGCGGGGGTGCCTTGGGGCGAACCACGAGGACCGGACAAGGCGCGAGCCGCACCGTGCCTTCCGCAACGGAGCCGAGCAGCAGACGCGAGAGGCCGCGGCGCCCGTGCGTGCCGACCACGATCAGGTCCACCTCGAGCTCGCTCGCGAGCCGCGTGATTTCCTCGGAGGGGACGTCCACGCGCTGATGCGCCCGAATGCTTTCCAAGAACGTGAGGTCGAGTCCCGAATGCGCGTCACGGAAGGCGTCGATTTTGCGCTGCGTGTACACCCGCAGCTGCTCGGCGGCGTCGTTGACGGAAGGGAGCGTCCCGGTCCAGGCGCCGTTCGGCGGTGCACTATCGACGGCGGCACCCGCCTGATAGACGGGCAGCACGTTCACGACGTGCACCTGCGCCGCCGGCTTCTCCGTCGCCAGCTCCAGCGCGCGTTCGAGCGCGAGGTCACCCGCGGTCGAGTAGTCGACGGCTGCGAGGATCACGTAGGGCTTGATGGACTCGGTCATGGCAATCCTCCAACGGGTAAGGCGTGCATGGCGCATGCCAGCAGAAACCGCTGTCAGGTCCGCCACCCGAGTTTTGGCGCCGCCGGCCGTCGCCGAATGTCCCGCGCGGCGCAGCGCTGCCCCGCCGCTGCGCCGCGTCAGAGCTTCACTTCGGGAAACGGACGCCCCGGGCGCGCGAAGAGATACCCCTGCAACAGATCGCAGCCGAGGCCCGCGAGCGTGTCGCGCTCCTCGATGGTCTCGACACCTTCCGTCACGATGGTGAGATTCATTTCACGGCAGAGCCCCGTCAGCGAAGAGACGAGCTTCTGCTTCACCGGACTCTTGTCGATGTCGCGCGTGAGCGTCATGTCGATCTTCACGATCTCGGGTTCGAGCAGCGCAAAGCTCGTGAGTCCCGCGTAGCCGGCGCCGAGGTCGTCGACGGCGACGCGGAAGCCGAGCGAACGCAAGCGGGCGACGCGAGCCTGCACGTCGTCGAGCCCGCCCAGTGAAGCGCGCTCGGTAACCTCGAGGATGACGCGCTCGGCAACGCGCGTGAGCGGTGCGTCGGGATCCGTAAGATCGGGATCCATCAGATCCTTCGGGTGCAGATTCACGAACAAGAGCGCGTCTTTCGGCGCCCGAGCCAGCGGCTCGACGGCACGTCGCCGTATGAGCTGTCCGAGCTCGTGCAGTGCGTCGAGCCGTTCGGCGGCGTCGAGCAAGTGCAGCGGACTCGGTAGTGCGGCGTCCGCGCTGCGCATCAGCGCCTCGTAACCGTAGACCTTGCGGCTGGAGAGCGAAATAATGGGCTGGAAGGCGACCCACAGCGTTTCGAGCGCTTGTCGAAAGCTCACGTCGAGCCCGACGCGATCGGAAGCGCCCGGCGGCCCCGCGAGCTTGAGCGCTTCGCGCTTCATGCGCGCGAGCCGATACAAGCGTGAAGCTTGGCGGACACAGCTCGTCAGCTGTTCTCGATCGAAAGGCTTGCTGAGGTAACGAAAGACGCCGTGTTCGATCGCTTGCGTCGCGCTCTCGAGCGTGGGCGCGCCCGTGATCAGGATCACGGGCAGGTCCGCGTCGTAGCGACGAATCGAGCGCAAGAGCTCGAGGCCTGACGTTCCAGGCATCGAAATGTCGCTGAGCACGACCGACACGCCGCCCCGGCTCACGTGCTCGATCGCCTCTTCACCGCTGTCGTAAGAGAAAACCTGAAAGCTCGGTTGGAGAGAACGCTCCATGGCGCGCAGCGCCAGTGGATCGTCATCGACGAGCAGCACCGTCGCCGCGCGCGACTCCGGGGAGATGGAGCTAGGAGGCACTCGTCACCCTCGAAATCCCTATGGGATCCAGCAAAAGCGGGACCGCTGTGCGCCTCTCTGTCACGTGTCCTCCCGCGGCGTCCGGCTTTCCGCGACACCGCTCCCTTTCCAAGTAGCCGCTTTCATCGCAGCTCTCAAGTTCGCGTCGATTTTTGCGCGGAAACTTGTTGCAATTCTCCCCTCAAAACTTCTCGCCAATTGCTTGTCGTCATCAGCGGTTCAGCGGCTGACGTCATGCGTCAGAGCCGTACGCGCTCTGGGGCACGTACGAGTTTGTGAAATTGATCATCACGCCGCCGCATGGCGATAATCAGCGGTAACACCCGAAGAACGAATGCGACGACAAAGACCGCGGGGAACGATCACTCAGGACGCCGTCATCGACGCGGCGCTCATCATCGTCGACCACTCGAAAGTCGACGGACTCACGATTCGCGCCGTTGCACGCCAAGTCGGCGCGCCGCCCATGTCGCTCTACAGCCACTTCGCGAACAAGGAGCAACTGCTCGATCTCATGTACGTCGAGATCGTGCGGCGCATGTATCCGGACCACGGCCACGCGAGCTGGCAGTCCGAGCTCTTCGCGCTCTGCCAACACATCCGCAGCGTACTTTTGGAACACCCGAATTGGACGGTGCTGCTGTCCCGCCCCGCCGCGCAGCACTCGGTGCCCGTGCGCGAACGGATCCTCGCGATGATGGTAGCGGACGGCATGGGTCCCGACGTGGCTCTGATGGCGCTTTCGGGTGCGGTGTTGAGCAGCATGGGTTTCGTGCTCGGCGAGCTCACGCTGCGCACGAGCTCGGGCGATTCGACGCTCGCTCATCGCTACGAGCGTCTGCGCGAGTGGAGTGAGACCGCGGAAGATGCGCCCGTGACGAGCAGCGCGATGGCGAAGACGGAGCGTTTCGATCCCGATGCCGTCTTCCTCTTCACGCTCCGCGCGCTCGTGCAAGGGATCTCCGTGCCGCACGCCGCGGCCATGGAAGCCTGATTTCGAGCACACGGGATTCGTCAACTGCTCGCGAGCGCGAGGTCGAGCGGGTGGAGATCCGGGTCGAGCCATGCGGCGCGGGCGGCCGGACCGAGCAGCATCGCGCGCGACCAGAAGCGAAAGAGCACCTCGCGCCGAGCGAGCGGTGCCGCGAGCAACGCCGAAACTCGCGTCTCGAGCGGCACCTGCGCTTCGAAGCGCGCGAGAAACGCCGCGATCAGTCGCACGTACGCGGCCGTGATCGTCTCGTGATAACCGCCGCTCGTCGAATTTTCGACGCCGTGCGTCTCGTTCAAGCGCCGGATGCGCGTTCGCAGCAGGCCGAGCGCTTGGTCGGCGCCGTGATGCGCCACGTGCCAGGCGCCGACAGCGAGGTGTGCGCTGTGCGTCCAGGCCTGCTTCGGTAGCGTGCAGGCTTCGAACTGTCGAGCCAGCTCGTCGAGCTCCGACCCCAACATGGCGCCCAGCGTAGCGCGCGGGCCGGGGGTGTCGACGGTGGGCGCGCGACACACATCGCGCGATTGCGCCGCGCACCGTATACTGACGTCAGATGGCGGCGTCGAAGGCTACAGCGCCGGATCCTTTCAATCCGACCGAGGAAGAATGCCGGGTGCGGCCCGAGGATCTGAAAGAGATCGACAAAATCCAGACCTTGCTCCGAGCTCTGAACGATCCGATGGCGAACGTCGGACGGTTGGTGGGCGCGGTGCGCGTGCTTCAGGCTCGCTGCGTGCGGCGCGCGCGTTTGAAGAGCCTGTCGCGCGAGATTAGCTCGATCGATCACGCGCTCCGTGTCATCGGCAACAAGGGGACCGAACAGGAGCTCCTCGGTGTGCTCGAAGATCTGACCGTGCTCAAAGCCGAAACAGAGGGTTGAGCATCGGCGCGCGCGCCGCCCTCGGCACGGCGTTTGCTAGGTCTTCGAGCTAGCGATGACCCATTGGGATGAAATGGAGCGCCCGGCCGAGTGGCTACGCCGACTCGACGAGCAAGACGGCAGTTACCCGCGCCTCGTGCAGGAATCGGGAAATTTGGCGCTCGCCGCCCACCGGCTCGCCCGCGCGCGCTGTCGGGTTTTTGGCGGCCGCGACGGGATCCCGACGCTGCGCGAGGTCGTGGCCGCGGCGCGCATGATCGCCAACCACGTGCCCGATCACCCCGATCTGCCGAGCCCGAGCACCCTCGGCGCCGAAGTCCGCGAGCTCTGCATCAGCGACCTTCCGCCGCGACGCTGAGGCCTCCGCGGCGGCTGAGAACTGCGTTCAGCGACCGCGGTCGGCGCGGCCTTGCTCGATGGTCGCCTTCGGGACGGCGAGCTGCCACGCTTGGTAGAGCGGCGAGAGCACGCGAATCACTTCGTCGATGGCTTTCGTCGAGTCTTCGCGCGCGGCGACGCGCAGGCGGTCGAGGCAGAAGCCGTAGAGCGCCGTGAGGTTTTGGCAGAGCTCGGGATAAACCTCGTGATCGAGCGCGAGGTCGAGCTCGCAGATGATGGCGCGCGCTTTCGAGATGAGCTCGGCGGCGCGTCCGCGCTGCTTTGCCTCGAGCATCATGCGAGCTTGCTTGAGGAAGCGGAAGAGCCCGCCGTAGAGCGCAAGCAGGAGCTCACCCGGCGTGGAGGTCGAGACGACGACTTGTTTGTAGCGGCTGACGGCGGTGGCTAACATCGGAGTGCCTCAGTGATCGCGGGTTCTCGGGCTTACTTGCTGGTCGTGCCGAAGAAGCTCGACAGGTAGCTCATGTTTTGGTTGTTGCCGCTCATCGTCGTGTCGAGAGCGGTGAACTGTGCGCGGAGCTGAGCCGCGTAGTCGTCGAGTCGAGCCTGCTCGGTGTTGATGCGGTCGCCGAGATCGGTGACCTGGCTCGTGATCGAGGTCTGGCGCGTCGCGAAGAGGCCGGTACCCGACTGGTCGAAGGATTTGACCACGTCGCGCAGCACGTCGACCGCGCCGTCGCCGTCGTTCGGGCCGGCGATGACTTTGGCCACGGCGTTCGGATCGGTTTGCAGCGCCGTAGAGAGCTTGCTCGAGTCGAGCTGCATGTGGCCCGTGGCGTCGAGGCTCAAGCCGATGGAGCCGAGGGTCTGGTACTGCCCGTTGCCGACCACCGTGCCGATCGCGTTCGACATGCGGTCCGTGAGTGAGCGCAGCATCGAGTCGCCCTTGAGCCCCGTGACGCTCGCCGCTTGCGTGCCGAACCCGGCGGCCGAGTGCACGGCGTCGATGACGGCGTTGTAGGCCGTGACGATCGATTGCAGCTTGTTTTGCAAGCCGTTGGCGTCCGTTGCGACCTGCACCGTCGTCGGGCTCGTCGTCTTCTGCGTGAGGTTCAAGGTCACGCCCGGGATCGCGCCTTGGATCTGGTTCGTGGGGCGATTGATCTTGAAGCCGTCGATCTCGACCTGAGCGTCGCTGGCGGCCTGTCGCGTGTTGTCCTTCACGTCCATGCCGAGCGTCGTGCCGGAGAACGTGACGTTGTTGGCCGCGCCGGTGTCCAAGCCGCGAACCTGCAGACGATATTGGCTGCCGTCGCTGATCACGGACGCGCTCACGCGCAGGCCCGAGTTGTTGATCTTGGCGGCGATGTTCTCGAGCGTATCCGTCGAGGCAATGTCGATGTTCTGAGCCTGGCCCCCGCCGACCGCCATGGTCAGCTGTCCCGACATGCCGAGCGCGGTCGTCGAAGAGGCTTGGGGGTCGGAATAGGTGCGTTGCTCCGACGCGAGGCTGTCGACGGAGACTTGATAGTTGCCGGGAAGGGCCGCGCCGTTCGCCGTGGCGACGACCGAGCTGTCGGAAGAAGTCGCCGAGTAGCTGCCGACCTCGCGCGTCTCGTCTACGGCTTCGAGGCTCGTCTGAAGCTTGCCGAGCAGTGTACCAATCGACGAAAGGGCGGTGTTCGCCCCTTGCAGAGTGGTCTGCTTGGTCTTCATGTTGGTGAGCGGCCCCTGACTCGCCGTGACGAGGCCGTTGACGATGCTTTCGGTGTCGAGTCCCGACCCGACGCCGCCGAACGAGATGGTACCGGCCATATTTTACCTCGGTAATCCGAGAGCCGTGGCGGCCCAGACAAGGAGGGCCGCCACGGATCGAACTACGAACTCGATCAGTGACCGATCAGACCGAAGGCCACCTGCGGGAGCTGGTTCGCCTGCGCGAGAATCGAGACGCCCGCTTGCGTGAGCACCTGGTTCTTCGACAGCTGGCTGGTCTCGTCGGCAACGTCAACGTCGCGGATGCGCGAGTTGGCGGCCGAGAGGTTCAGCTTCATCGTGTCGATGTTCGCTTGCGCGTTGTCGAGGCGGTTCATCGACGCGCCGAAGCTCGCGCGCGCGTCCGAAACCGTGCTGATCGCCGCGTCGATGCCGCCACCCGCCGCGAGGAGCGCCGAGGCGTTCGCTTGCGACTTGATGTCGGTGCCGGTCACGGCCGAGAGGTCGATGCCGTTGAAACCGACGTCGATCGTGTCGACGCCGGCCGTGTTGTTGAGGCCGACCTGGAAGCTCGTCGTCGTAGCGCTCGTCTTGTCGATGAGCGACACGCCGTTGAAGGTCGTCGCCTGCTGAATGCGGGTGATTTCCTTCGCGTCTTCCTGGTACTCCTTGTCGAGGTAGCCGCGGTCCGTGTCCGACAAGCTGCCGTTCGCGGCCTGCGTGGAGAGCTCACGCATACGACCGAGAATGTCGTGCACCTGACCGAGCGCGCCTTCAGCCGTCTGCGCCATCGAGACGCCGTCACCGGCGTTGCGCTCAGCAACGGTGTAAGAACGAATCTGCGCCTTCATGCTTTCGCTGACGGCGAGACCGGCGGCGTCGTCCGCCGCGGTGTTGACGCGGAGACCGCTCGAGAGACGGTTGATGCTGGTTTGGAGGTTCTTCTGGTTCCTGGTGAGGTTCACCTGTGCGGTGAGCGATGCGACGTTGGTTGCGACTGAAACGGCCATGGGAGTGCTCCTTCTTGGAGATAAGGCGGCGCGACAATCGCGCTGCCGTGGGCGTCTTTGCCCTTCAGCCAGTCACGAACGGGTTCCGGCCGCCGAGCTTGAGCAAATAGCTCCCACATGGGGATCCAGCCGACTTCTGCGGCGCCGAGCGCCGATGGACGCACTTTCGCCCGCGGCCGTGCGTGTCTCACGCAGGCAACAGGCAAAAATGCGCGCTCGCGCCGGCTTACTTGGCGCGCCGGCGGGCTTGTTCTTCGGCGACGTGCTTGGGGAACACCGCGGACTTGGCGCCGAGCTCCGACATCACGCCGAGCTCCGACACCACGCTGATCTCGCTGATCTCGTTGCCGGCGCTCGCGTCGCACAGTGTGGACGCCGCCGCAGCGCGGTTCGCGTCTTCCACCGCGCGCTGCATCTCCTCTCGCACCACCGAGACCGTCTTCGGAGCGACGATGCCGAGGCGAACCTCGCCACGCGACACTTCGGTCACGACGACCTCGATGTTTTCGCCAATTTTGATGCGCTGGCCCTTGCGTCGAGCGACAATCAGCACGAGCGTTCTTCTTTCGGTGGAAGCGGGCCGCGCGCTTGCGTGCGTCCCACACCCGATGAACGGTCGCCCGCGGGAGACCTGGACCCGTCCCCGCTACTACCCGCTACGACTGCGTCATGCCGCCGAGGCTCAGGATCTGCTTCGCGACGCCCACGGCTTGATTGAGCGATTGCCCGAGCGTGACGAGGTCGGAGTAGGCCTGATACTGGTCGGCGCCCGCCACGCTCTGCTGGCGCGTCGAAAGCACGGTTTTCGCCTGCGTCAGCACGTCTTCGGTCGTCTGGAGCTTGTCGATGCGCATGCCCGCGTCCGCCTGGACGCCGACGACCTGGGCGCGCGCCGCTTCGAGCCCCGCGAAGGTGTTCGAGATGGCGGCCTGGTCGTTGTTCTGCAGCGCCGTCTGGAGCGCGTCGAGGTCGTCGAACACGTTGCGGCCGCCCGCGGCGGTGAAAGCGCGCGCGCCGCTGACGTTGACGGCCGTCGGCGTGCCCGTGCCGAGGTCGACCATGTGCGCGTCATCGTCGCCGGAAAAGTTGCCGCTCGCGTCGAACGGCTGATTCTGAATCTGGCTGCCGCCGAAGAGATAGCCGTTTTGGCCCTTGGTATTGGCGATACCGAGCAGCTGTTGCTTCAAGAGGCCGACCTGGCTGGCCATCGTCGCGCGCGCGTTCGCGTCGAGCGTGGCGTTCGAGCCCTCTTGCGCGATCTCGCGGGCGTTCGTGAATAGGTCGTTCGCCTGCGCGAGCACGCTTTCGGACAGCGTGAGGTCGCTCTCCGCGCTCGAAGCCGCCTTCAGGCCCGCCTCGTTTTGCGCCTGACTCGCCCGGATACGCGCGAGCTCGGCGGCCGCCGCCGGATCGTCGGACGGCTTGTTCACGCGGTTGCCCGTGAGCGCGCGGTTCGACGCTTCCTGCTGCGCCTGGCTGAGCTGGTCCAGCGTCCGGACCAGATTCGATTGTCGCATGCCGTCCGTGACTCTCATCGGCCCACCGTATTCATGAGTTCGCCGAGGAGTTGATCCACGGTCGTGATCACCTTCGAAGAGGCTTCGTAAGCGCGCTGATACTTGCTGAGCGCGACCATTTCCTCGTCGAGCGAGACGCCGCTCGACGATTCGCGCGCCTGCTTCGCCTGGTCCGCGACGGCGCCGCGCATCGACGCGTCGTCCGCGGCGGATTGTTTGCGCGAGCCGACGTCGCCGATGATGTCGCCGTACGCCTCGGCGGCGCTCCGGCCGCCGATCACCGGCTGACTGGCGAGCGCCGAGAGCGCCACCGCGTTGTCGGAGTTGCCCGGGAGAGCCGTCGCGCTGCTCGACGCCGCGATCGTGTTCGGGTCGTTCGCGACGGCCGCGTTCACCGCGATGCCGCGCGCCGCGCCGGTCGCGCTCGTGCCGACGCTGAAGAGGTCGCGCCCGCTCACGCCGTCGAGGCCGTAGCCGGCTTCGTGCACGGTGTTCACGCTCGTCGCGATGCCGTACGCGAAGTTGTCGAGGTTGTTCGAGATCTGAACGAGATCGGTGTCGCGCGCTTCCTTGATGCCGGCGAGCGTGCCGCCCGTGAGGTAGCGCGTGATGTCCGTACCGGCGCCGCTCCCGATCGCGGCCGTGAGCTTCATGTTGCCGCTCGTGTCGAGGCTCACGTCGAGCGTGCGCGCCGAGACGCCGTCGACGAGCGTGGTGCCCGACGCCTGCACCATGATGGCGCCGTTGTCCTGCGGGATCGTCGTCACGTCGACGAGCGGCGACATGTCGAGCAGCACCTTCGAGCGCTGGTCCTCGAGGTTCGTCGTGTCCTGGCCCTGCGCCTTCATCGCGACGATCTGCTGGTTCAGTCCCGCGAGCTTCTGCGCTTTGGCGTTGATCTCGGCGACGGTCGCCTTCGCCTTGCTGAACATGTCGGAGCGCGCGGTCGCGATGTTGTTCGCCGTGTCGTTGAGGCGGCTCGTGAGCGAGTTTGCCGCGTTCAGCACGGTCGCGCGCGCGGTCGGGTCGGTCGGGTTCGACGCGAGGTTCGAAAACGAGGAGTAGAACGCCGAAACGGTGTCGGCGAGGCCCGAGCCGCTCGAATCGTCGAAGAGCCCCTCGACGTTGGCGAGCTGCGAATCACGCTCGGAGGCGGCCGAAGAAAGGCCCATGGCCTGATATTGGCGGCGCTCGACGACCGCGTCGGACACGCGCTGCAGGCCCGCGACGTTCACCCCGGTCAACCCCTGGCCGCGCGTCTCGAGCTCGACTTGGCGGCGGGCGTAGCCCGGAGTGTTGACGTTCGAAATGTTGTCGCCCGTCGTCGACAAGCCGGCCGACTGGGCGTTGAGGCCGTCGAGGGCCGTGGACAGGATTTGCGTGAGTCCCATCTTAGCCCCGCACGTCCACGCGCAGGCCGCCGAGCAACGGGCTCGACGGGCGCCCCGAACCGGTGCGGCCCGACGCCGTGCTCAAAATCTGGCGGACGCTGTCGCGCGCGTGCGCGAGCAGCATGTGATTGCGCAGAGCGATCTTGCGAATGCGCTCGAGCGCGGGACGGTGCTCCGGCTTCATGTCGCCGTGAGCAGCCGCGAGCGCGGCGAGGAGCTTCGTCTTCTCCTCGGCGGCGCGGTCGATGCCCGCGCGGTCGAGCCCCTTGAGCGCGCGCGCTTCCTCGTTGAGCACCCGCTCCAGCTCGGCGAAGGCGGGCGGCAGCGCCCCCTCTTCAGCCTGGCGAGCAGGTGCACCGGCCATTAGCCGATCCTGTCCAGCATGCGCGAAGCGACCTTCGCGTGGTCGACCTTGAAGTCGCCGTCGGCGATCCTCTGCTTGAGGTCGTTGACCTTGCCCGTATCCATCGCTGAATCACCATCGGTCGCGAGACCGCGGGCTTTAGCTGAGATACGAACTTCGGCGTTTTCGCCGGGGCTCGGAGCGGTGGCCACGGGCGCGGGGCCCTTGACCTGTGATGCGCCCGTGACCGCCGCCAACCGTTGGTAGGCGCCGAGTACCGGGCTTCCTGAAATTCCTTTCATGGTCCTCCAGAAAACTGCGTGTGGAATCTCCAACCAGGCATGGACGGTCGGTTCAGGGGGACCTTGAGCCCCACGAACGAAATTCGGCTGGGCGCCCGGTAAATCATGGTTTTCCTCCAGGAATTTGCTTCGCCGCCAGCTCACTTTGGAGTGAATGTGCGACCAGGTCGGCCAGGCCGAGCCCGCCCCCGCGCTCGATGCCGTCGGCGAGCGCCTCGGTCGCCATCGACATGTAGGCGGTGTTTTGGTGGTCCTTGCCCCCGAGCTGAGCCGTCTTCTGCATCGACTCGAGCATGTGCTGGAGCATCATCGACTCGAACTGCTTGGCGGCCTTGACGGCCTTCTCGTCCGGCTTGGAGGGATTGGGGGCGTCCGGACCGCTCGCTTGCTGGAGCGTCGTGGTGCTGAGGGCGATGGGGCTCATTGGACGATGACCTCAGCCCGGAGCGCGCCGGCGGCTTTGAGTGCCTGCAAGATGCTAGCGAGCTCGCGCGGAGTGACGCCGAAGGCGGAGAGCGCCTTGGCGACGTCGGCGAGTGTCGTCGCGCCTTCGACGTAGGCGACGCCGTTCGGCGGCTGCTCGTCGGCTTGCACTTCGGAGTGATTGACGACGGCCGTCTTGCCGTTCGAGAGGATGCCGGGTTGCGACACGTCTTTCGTCTCCTTCACCGTGATGGTGATGCCGCCCTGCGCGATCGCGACGGGCGAGAGGTTGACTTCACCGCCCACGACGATGGTGCCCGTGCGCTCGTTGATGACGACGCGCGCGTTTTCAGTGGGGACGAGCTCGAGCTCACCGACATGGGCGATCAGCTCGACCCAGCGATCTTTGTAAGTGCTCGGGGGCTTCACTTCGACCGCGCCGCCGTCGAGGGCGCGCGCGCTGCCGGTCCCGAGGTCCTTCGTGAGCGCCTCCGCGAGGCGGCTCGCGGTGCCGAAATCGGGGTTTTTGAGCGCCAGCACGAGCTTGCCGTTTTGGTTCGGCGACATCGGGATTTCGCGCTCGACGAGCGCGCCGTTCGGGACGCGCGCCGTGGAGGTGGGCCCCGCCTGCACGCTCGAGCCCGACGAGCCGGAAGCCGAAAAGCCGCCGAGAATGAGGGCGCCCTGCGCGACGGCGTAGGTGCGCCGATCGGCGCCGTGGAGAGCGCTCTGCACGAGCACGCCGCCGCGGAGCGAACGCGCGTTGCCGATGGAGGAGACGGTCACGTCGAGGCGCGCGCCCGAGCGCACGAACGCGGGAATCGTCGTCGTGACCACGACGGCCGCGACGTTGCGCAGCATCACCTGCTGCGCGGGGATCTGCACGCCGAGGCGGCGCAAGAGCGACTCGAGGGATTGCTTCGCGAAGGGCACGGTCACGTCGTCGCCGGTGCCGGAGAGGCCGGTGACGATGCCGTAGCCGACGAGCTGGTTTTCGCGCGCCCCGACCACGTCGCAGAGGTCGCGCACGCGGTCGGCTTGAGCGTGCCCCGCCGTCGCGAAGACGGAGAGCGCGAGCGCGAGCGCGCTGAGGACGGCGCGGAGTCGAGGAAAACCGGAGGAAAAGTGCGTCATCGTCAGGCTCAGAACGGATTGACCGCGTCGAGGAATTTGGTGAGCCAGCCGCGCTCGACCTGGTCGTTGATGTCGCCGCGGCCCGTGAACTCGACACGGGCGTCCGCGATGAGCGACGAATCCACGGAGTTGTCGGGCTGGATGTCGGAGGGGCGGAGCACGCCGGAGACGTAGAGGTGGTACTCCTCGTGGTTGATCATCACGACCTTGGTGCCCTCGACGTAGAGGTCGCCGTTCGGCATCTCGCGTTGCACGTGCACGCCGATGTTGCCGGAGAGCGAGCCGGAGCGCGCGGTATTGCCGGTGCCCGTGAAGTCGGACTTGGAGGCCATCGAGAGCAGCTTCGACGGATCGAGCCCCGTGTTTTCGCGCTGGAGCTTCGTCATGATCGCGAGCAGCGAATCCATGCTGGCGTTGCGGTCCGTCTGCTTGCTCAGGTCGGTCGTCGCGTTGCCTTGCGCGTCCGCTTTTTCGTTGATGCGAATCACGACCAGGTCGCCGACGCGGAGCGCGCGCGTGTCCTCGAGCAGGCCGGATTGAGCCTCGCTGTAGATCGAGCCGGGCGAAGGCTTGTATTCCTTTTGCGTCGCGGCGTACGGCCCCGAGTCGTACTTCCGGTGCTTGGGCGTGAACGGCGCGATGTGCGCGGGGCCGCACGCCGTGCCCGCGGTCGCGAGCAAGCAGGCGAGGAGCAGCGTGCGTTTCATAGATCCACCACGAGGCCCGTGTCCTTGTTGCGGACGCGGGCTTTGAGCGTCTTGCCGGTGCTCGTCACGCGGCAGAAGATGGTGTCGCCTGGGTTCGCGTCGGCGAGCGCGACGGCGTCGGCGCCGATGCGCGCATTGCCCTGCTCGACGATGACCGTCAGCCGATCGCCACGGCGGAGGATGGGGGCGAACGCCTCCTCGCTCACTTCCACGGTGAGTGAGAGCGGCGCGCGCGCGACCACTTCGTCATTTTGACGGAGCTCGGCGACGACCGTCACGTCGTGACGGCCCGCGCCGTGCGGAATGACCGGGCGCGCGGAAGCGACGATGGTCCCGGGCGGCACGGCGACGCCTTGGGTCGCGCTGAGCTTCACGAGCGTGACGCCCGCGGGGAGCGACGCGCGCACGGCGGCGTCCGCGCGCACGGCGACTTCGGCCGCACGCCAGTGCTCTGCGGGCGAGGCCACGCGGACGCTCGCGGGGATGCGGACGCGCTTCGGATCCGCGCCCGCGTCCACGAGGCGCTGGCGGATTTCGCGGGCGGTGATGATGCGCGAGCTGCCCGGCGGGGGCGCGCGCCCGAGATCGATGTCGGCGAGCTCGGCGGGAACACCCGGGTCGATGTCGGCGACGTGGACGCTCGAGCTCGCGAGGTTGACCACCGTTTCGGCGTGCGCCGGCGCCGCGAGCGCAAGCGCTGCGAAGACGAGGGCGAGGCGGGAAGCGAGAGTGTGCATCAGCCCTTCATCTGCGTCGCGGCGCGCAGCATGTCGTCAGCGGTGGTGATGACCTTGGAGTTCATCTCGTAGCCGCGTTGAGCAGAAATCATGCCGATCATCTCGTTGACGATGTCGACGTTCGAGCTCTCGAACGAGCCCTGCAGCAGCGTGCCGCGACCGTCCTGCCCGGCGACGCCAAGCTGCGGTTCGCCGCTCGCCGGCGTGTTCACGAACAGGTTGTGACCGACCGCCTTCAAGCCGTTCGGGTTGATGAAGTTCGCGAGCGTGATCTTGCCGACTTCGACCGGCGCGTTCTGGCCGGCGATCGTCGCGCTCACGCTGCCGTCGGCGGCGATCGAGACGCCCGCTGCGTTCGCCGGAATCGTGATCGGAGGATCGAGCGGCATGCCCTCGTTCGTGACGACGCGGCCCTGGCCGTCGGTCTTGAGCGTGCCTTCCCGCGTGTAGGCGGGCGTGCCGTCGGGCTGCTGCACGACGAAGAAGCCGTTCCCCTCGATCGCCACGTCCAGCGGGTTGCCCGTGTTCGTGAGGTTGCCCTGGGCGAAGTCGCGCGAGGTACCGACCACGCGGACGCCCGTGCCGACCTGGAGCCCCTGCGGCGACATCGTCGTCGGCCCCGTCGCGGCGCCCGCTTCCCGGACGTTCTGGTAGAGCAGGTCCTGGAACTCGACGCGCTGCTTTTTGTAGCCGACGGTGTTCGAGTTCGCGATGTTGTTGGCGACCCCTTCGAGCTGGGTCTCCTGGGCCGACATACCCGTCGCTGCGATGTGGAGAGATCGGAACATGGCTCTGTCCGTTCTCTAGCAATCGCAGTGCCAAGCCGACCCACCGGTCGACTCACGCGCCGCAGTAGTCGTGACTACTGCGAGGACATCCCACCGGCGCCTTCACCGGCGCCGCCAGGCGTGGTCGAAGACGCACCGGGCTTTTCGCATTTGCCCTGGCGACACTCGTGATGCGCGCCGCAATCCGAGTCACGCAAGCACTCAGCGCCGCCGCACGATTGAGAAAAGAGCGCGCCCAGCACCCCGAGCAGCGCGATCAAGGACCAGAAACGGCGGCGTGAAGGGTTAGAGACGGACATTGACTCCCACGGTGAGCAAACCCCAAAAAAGCACGGAATCACCGGCTAAATCGCTGCCGATCGGCATGGCCGAGATGCTCGGCTCGATGAACAAGCCGCCACGTTTTCCGAGCGGCAAGAGCAGCGTCGCGCCCGCGGTGCCGCCGAGCAGCGTCCCCGGCGCAACGACGCCGCAAATGCCCGCGTACGCGCCGAAGCCGCGTCCGAGCCAGCGCGAATAACGCGCTTCACCCCCCACGCTGCCGCGCTTTTCGAGCTCGACGGCGGCGCGAAAACCGAGGCCGTCATCGGGGTTTTCGGCGTCCCGCAGGTCGATGCCGCCGCTGAGGCGCAGGCGCGCGCGCTGCCACGACATCTTCCCGGTGCCGGCGTCGCTGCCTTCGAGCCCGCTGCCGACGCCGAAGAAGCTCTCGTACGTGTACCCACCGTCAGCGCGCGCCGGTTGCGCCAGGAGGATGGCACCGAGCAGTGTCGGCAGCATGACGCCCAGTCTCGCGAGGAGGCGATGGGGTGAGCGCGCTGCCGACATGCCGAGCCCCTTGAGCAATTCGCGCGCCAAGGTTCCCTTCCACGCGCTTGGACAGTGTTGCGCGTATCGAACCCACCAAACAAACAAAAAAAAGCCGCCTCGGTCGCGTAACGATCCAGGATCGACGCGAAACCGAGGCGGCGGGAACGCTGGGAAATCAGCCGCGACTTAGGCCGCTTCGATGCGCTTGCGCTTGAGCATCTCGACCAGGGTCGTGCGGTTGATGCCGAGGAGCTCGGCCGCGCGCTTCTTGTTCCAGTTGGTCTTTTCGAGCGCTTGACGAATCAGCTGGTTCTCGAAGGTTTCGACGGCCTTGCGCAGGTCGACGCCGCGGTCGCCCAGGCGCGGACCCGTGCGCGGCTCGCTCCCGCTGAAACCCTGGAGCTTCGGGGGCAGATCGCGCGGTTCGATCACGGAGCCGCCGCTGAGCAGCACGGCGCGTTCGATCGTGTTCTCGAGCTCGCGCACGTTGCCGGGCCAGCCGTACGAGCAGAGCATTTCCGCAGCCTGGCGCGAGATCTTGGTCACGCGATCGCGGCCGGCTTTGACGCGCGCGCGCTCGAGGAAGTAACCGGCGAGCGCCGGGATGTCTTCGGAGCGCTCGCGCAGGGGCGGCGCCGCGAGGTGGATGACGTTGAGGCGGTAGTAGAGGTCTTCGCGGAAGGTGCCGTTGCGAGCGGCCTCTTCGAGATCGACGTTCGTGGCGGCGACGATGCGCACATCCGCGCTCAGGGTGCGCGTGTCACCCACAGGCGAGTACTCGCGCGCCTGGAGGATGCGCAGCAGCTTGACCTGAAGGGCCAAGGGCAGCTCGCCGATCTCGTCGAGGAAGAGCGTGCCGCCGTCGGCTTGAGCGAGACGGCCTTGTTTGGCCGCGACCGCGCCCGTGAAGGCGCCGCGGGCATGACCGAAGAGCTCGCTTTCGAGCAGGGCTTCCGGGATGGCGCCGCAGTTGACGGCGACGAACGGACGGTCGCGCCGCGGGCTCGCCCCGTGGACGGCGCGGGCCAGGAGCTCCTTGCCGGTGCCGCTCTCCCCCGTGATGAGGACGGTACAGCTCGTGTCGGCCACGCGGTCGATCATCCGGTAGAGGTCCACGATGGCTTCCGCGGCCCCGACGACGCCGTCCATGCTCGCAGGGCGCCCATCGTCCACGGGGACCTCGGCCATCGGGAACACCGACTTGAAGCGCGTCGTGGTGTCGACGAGGCGAGTGTGCGTCACCTCCTCGGTCACGAGGCTGTCTTGGTTCTCGGTTTCGGCCTGATTCATCGCGTTCAGAATCGAACTCATGGCACCAAACGGAACGGATCCCTTTGGCTGACCTTAAGTCTATTTCGACATTTTTTTGACTCCCCGAGTGTCAGCGGATCGAGCAGTAATTGTGGGTGTTTGGGACCCCAGCGTCGCGAATCTGACGCTTAGATACATGACCCAAAACGAGACGGATCCGTGAGGGGTCGCCGAGGCGTACGAAACGCGCTGGCACGCGGCGTGCTTTGCGAAGGAAACGTGTCCAGTGTCTTCAACTCGGTCGACCCGCTGCGTGCAGCGCTCGACTACCACCTCGATCGCCAGAACGTGCTGGCGTCGAACGTGGCGCACGTCGATACGCCTGGATACAAACCGAGCGACCTCGAGCGCATCGATCAGAGCGGTTTCGGCGCCGAGCTCGGCGTCGCCATGCATCGCACGAACCAGATGCACCTCGTGGGCGGCGGCTTGGAAGCGATGCCGAACGGGCGCGTTTTCGAGGACCTGAGCGCAGGCGTCGGCAACGACGGCAACTACGTTTCGCTCGACCGGGAAGCCGCGAAGCTCGCGGCGAACCAGCTCCGCTACGACACCGTCTCGGCCATCGTTTCGGCCGAGCTACGCCAGCTCACCTTCGCGGCGAGCGACGGAAAAGGATGATGAAGGGCCATGTTAGGCGTCTTTAGTGCTCTCGAAATTTCGGCTTCCGGCCTCGGCGCCGAGCGCGTCCGCATGAACACGATCGCGTCGAACCTCGCGAACGTGCACACGACGAAGACGGCCGAGGGCGGCCCGTACAAGCGCCTCGATCCGGTGTTCGAAGCCGTCAGCCTGCAGTCGGCAAACGAGCCTTATTCGGCCGATAGCGGCGTCGCGATGGTCAACGTGAAGAGCATCCAGGCCGATACGCGGCCGGGCACGCTGGTCTACGAGCCGGGCAATCCCGACGCGAACGGGCAGGGCTACGTCGAATACCCGAACGTGAACGCGGTCGAAGAAATGGTGAACATGATCACGGCTTCGCGCGCGTACGAAGCCGGCATCACCTCGATCGACAGCGTGAAGTCGATGGCGCACTCGGCGCTCAGCATCGCGAAGTGACCGCCTCGAACGCCTGAAATCAAGCCATGTCACCGCTCGAAGCCGCCGGAATCCCATTACTCAGCCCGCACCTCGGGCGCGAGGTGGAGCCGAAGCAGGAGGTCGTCGACGGTGGTGGCTTCGCGTCCCTCGTCAAAGAGGCGGTAGGCAAGACGAACGATCAGATCCAGCGCGCCGAAAGCGCTGGCAACGAATTCGCGGCGGGCCGCGTGGACGACATCCACGGCACCATGATGGAGCTCAGCAAGGCGGACATCGAGCTCCGCTTCGCCGGCAACGTGCGCAACAAGGTGATCGACGCCTTTTACGAGCTCTGGCGGATGCAGATCTAGCGGGTCGTGCGCGGGCACGAAACTTGCGAATAAGGCTCTAAACCAGCCATGCCCGAACCGATCAAGCAACTGCTCGCGCAGCTCACCAAGTTTTGGAAAGGGCTGTCGACGCCGAAGCGCCTCGCGCTCTTGGTCGCGACCGTCGGTTCGCTCCTCCTCGGACTCGGCATCGTGCTGCTCGAATCGCACGAGAACTACTCGTATCTCTTCACCGAGCTTTCCACCGAGGATACGGCGGCGGTCGTCGAGAAGCTCAAGGCCACTCAGGTCCCCTACCGGCTCGATGACTCGGGGACGCGCATCGAAGTGCCGGAAAATCGCGTGCACGAGCTCAGACTCGAGCTCGCGTCGCAGGGTTTGCCCCGCGGCGGCGGCGTCGGCTTCGAAATCTTCGACAAATCCCAGCTCGGCAGCACCGAATTCGAGCAACAAGTAAACCTGCGTCGCGCGCTCGAAGGCGAGCTCAGTCGCTCGATCAGCACGCTCCGCGGCGTGCAATCCGCGCGCGTTCACCTCGTGATGCCGGAGCGGCGGCTCTTCGTGGCGGGGCAGGAAAAAGCCTCCGCATCCGTGGTGTTGAAGCTCCGGAGCCCGGAGGCCGCGAGCCGCGACGAGATCGCGGGTATCGTTCATTTGGTTTCGAGCGCCGTTCCGGGTTTGACGCGCGATCGCGTCTCCGTGGTGAGCGCCGACGGCATGACGCTCCACCGCCCGACGCTTGACGGGGAAGCGAGCGCGGGCGGCTCCGGCGATCTCGCCGAGCAGGGCCAATTGATGGGTGAGAAGCTCGAGTCGGCCGTCCGCGAGCAGCTCGAGCGCGTCGTGGGGCCGGGCCTGGCGGACGTGCGCGTGAACGTCGCGGTCAACCCCGCGACCCGCGAGAAAACCTCGGAGCTTTACAACAAGGACACCATCGCGCTCCGCAGCGAGCACAAGGTCGAAGAGATGACGGGCGGCAATCAGCTCGCCATCGCGGGCGTGCCGGGCGCCGAGAGCAATTTGCCGGACGCGAAGCCGGGCGCTCCCGAGACGCCGCCTGCTCCTGCCGGGTCCGGCGGCGTTTTCCGCCGCACGCAGACCCGCAACTGGGAAGTCGATCGCGTCGTGGAGAAGACGTCGACCCCGCCCGGTGAAATCCAGCGTCTGAGCGTCGCCGTACTCGTGGACGAAAACCGCGTGGTCAAAGGTGGGAAGACCACGCCCCTGCCGCGCACCAAGGAGGAGCTCGCCGCCCTCGAGGACATCGTCAAGAAGGCGGTTGGTTTTGACGCTGAGCGTGGCGATTCTCTGACGGTCCAGTCGCTCGCGTTCCACCACGACGATATGAGCGACGCGACCAAGGTGACGACGGCGCCGTTCTGGCACCGGTACATTCCTTTCGCGCTGCTCGCGGCGGTCGTCATCGCGGCGCTCATCGTGCTGTCGCTCCGCAGCCGCGGCGATAAGAAGCTCGCCGCCGCTCAGAAAGCCGCGGAGCTCAGGGCCGCGGAAATCGCGGCGGGCGTGCTGCCCGGGTCGACGGCAGCCCATACGCTGCCCGAAGCCGAGCTGCACCGCCTGCTCGAGCCCCCGACGCCGTCCGTCGATTTCCGGGCGAAAGCTCTCGAAATCGCGGGCCGCGACCCGGCGACGGCGTCACTCGTACTCAAGTCATGGCTCTCTGAAGGCGCCACGGCTGAGCCGGCCCCGGCGAAGGGTTGAGCCCCCGGTGCCAAGGCGTCTCATTCCGGCACGTCTTTCGCAAGGAACGCCGTGACTCCGACGATGGCGCTCAACGGTCCCGAGAAGGCGGTCCTCATGTTGCTCTCGCTCGACGAGAGCGTCGCGACCCCCATCATCGCCGATCTGGCGCCGTCCGAGCTGCGCAAGCTGCGCGAGGTTGCGGCGAACATGAGCTCCGTCCCCACGGACGCGCTCGATAACGTGTACGTCGAGTTCATCAACAAGACGCAGCAAGCGGTGGCGGTTCCCCGCGGTGGCGTGCGGCACCTACAGAACATCGCGGTCCGGGCGCTCGGCAGCGCCAAGGCGAACGAGGTCTTCGCCGAGGCTCCGCAGACGGCGATGCAACGGCTCGCGACGGCGGACCCTGCGCAGCTCGCCGGCCTGCTCGAGAGCGAGCACCCGCAGCTCACCGCGGCGATCCTTTCGCAGCTCGATCCGATCAAGGCCGCGCAGACGCTCGACGCGCTGCCGGAGAACGTGCGGCCGCTCGTGGTGCTCCGGCTCGGCTCGATGACGGAGGTGCCTTCGGAGCTCCTCGAAGAAGCGGCGACCGCGCTCGGCGCCGAGCTGCCGACCGGCAAGCAAGAGTCGTCGGTCGCGGTCGACGGTCTCGCCTACACGGCGCAGCTCGTGCGCAAGCTCGGCCGCCAGAAGGGCGCCGCGCTGCTCGACAAGATGGAAGCGGAGAACGGCGAGCTCGCGCGCGCCATCCGCAGTTCGCTCTACACGTTCGAGGATCTTCTCGCGGTGGATGCCAAGGGCATGCGGCTGCTCCTCGAGTCGGTGCCGGTCGAACGGCTCACGCTCGCGCTCAAGACGGCGTCCGAAGCGATGACGAGCCACGTCTTCGGCAGCATGTCGAAGCGCGCCGCCGAGCGCATCAAGGAAGACATGGACGCGATGGGCAGCGCGCGCCTCTCCGATGTCGAGGCCGCGCAACGCGAGATCCTCGAAGTGGCGCTGCGCCTCGACGCCGAGGGACAGATTTCGCTGGAGAGCGGCCAGGATGGCTGACAGCCGCCATCCGGTGGCCCGTCGCGCCGTGTTCGCGGAGGTGGGTGAGGAGCGGCCCGCGCGCCGCGCCGAGTTCGCGAACGTCGGACCGGAACGCAAGATCAAGAAACCGCGCTGGCTTTCACCGCGTGAGTCGACGGTGCCGCCGCCGCCGCGGCCCGGGACGTCGCGGCCGCCCGCGCGCGGTGGGTCGCAGCCCCCGTCGCCGTCCGCCACCTCGCACGGCCGCCCCCACGGGACGCCGAGCTTGAGGCCGGCGCCCGTGCCGAAGGAATTCGTGCAGGCCGTCAGGCGCGAGCTCCGAACCATGCCGGGTCATTCGGCGCCCGCGGCGTCGCACGAGGTCGCGGTGGCGCGCGACCTGGCCGAAAGTGAAATGCTCGCGGCGCAAATGGCGCGCTCGCTGCGGCCCTCGGAGCTGCCGCCCGGCTTTCCGGTACCTCCGCTCGTCGCGGAGCCGAAGGCGGCGGATGCGGGGCTCGAGCGCGCGTTTCGTACCGCGATCGAGGAGATGGCGAAGACGCGCGCGCAGATGCTCGAAGCCGCGGCGGGCCAGCTCGCGGCGCTCGCCGCCATCATCGCGCGCCGCGTGATCGCGCGTGAGCTCACGCTCGCTCCGGGCATCCTCGAAGACCTGGTGCGCGAGGCGCTCGAAGCGCTGAGTGATCAGGATCGCGTCCGCGTGCGCGTCGGCCGCGGCTTTCAGAGCGCCGTCGACGGGCTCGAGCGGCAGCTCGCCTTGCGCGGCAACGAGTTCCGCATCTTCGTCGAGGACGGCCTCGCCGACTACGATTGCGTCGTCGAAACCGAGCTCGGCCAAGTCGACGAGTCGGTGGAGAAGCGGCTCGAGAAGCTGCTCGCAGCGCTGAAATCCGATTCGGAGGCGCCGTGAGTCTCGAAGCGTTGATCGAGCGGTGCGAAACTGCCACGCTGCACGTGCCGCTCGGCACGGTGCTCGACGTCGTCGGCCTGATCGTCGAAATCGGCGGGCTCAAGGCCGCCGTCGGTGAAACGCTGGCGATCAAGGCGTCCGCGTCGCACTCGCTCGACGTCGAAGTCGTGGGGTTCCGCGGCGGGCGCTTGCTCGCGACGCCGCTCGGTCCGCTCACGGGAGTGCGTCCGGGCGCGCGCGTCGCGCGCCAAAATCGTGGCCCCACGGTGGCGGTCTCCGACGCGCTGCTCGGGCGCGTGGTCGACGCTTTCGGGCGCCCCATGGACGGCGGTCCGCCGATCAACGCACGCAAATCACGCTCGGTGCAGGGCTCGCCGCCGTCGCCGTTCGAACGGCGCCCGATCGAGACGCGCCTCGCCACGGGTGTGCGCGTCCTCGACGGCCTGTTGCCGCTCGGTCTCGGTCAGAGAATGGGCATTTTCGCCGGCGCCGGCGTCGGCAAGAGCACGCTGCTCGGCATGATTTGTCGCTCGTCCACCGCGGACGTCAACGTGGTCGGTCTCATCGGCGAGCGCGGTCGCGAGCTCAACGACTTCGTGCGGAACGCGCTCGGGCCCGAGGGTCTCTCGCGCTCGGTCGTCGTCACTGCGACGAGCGATCAGCCGCCGCTCGTGCGCGCGCGCGGCGCCGAGTCGGCGACGGCGATCGCCGAGCACTTCCGCGACCAGGGCAAGAGCGTCCTGCTCGTGATGGACTCGGTCACGCGCTACGCGATGGCGCTGCGCGAGGCGGCGCTCGCCGCGGGCGAACCTCCCGCAACCAAGGGCTACCCGCCGAGCGTCTTCGCGGCGCTTCCGCGCTTGCTCGAACGCGCGGGCACCGCGGGCGGCGAGGGCGTCATCACTGCGCTCTACACCGTGTTCGTCGAAGGCGACGACCTCGGTGATCCCGTCGCGGACGCCGTGCGCGGCGTGCTCGACGGTCATATCGTGCTCTCGCGCGAGCTCGCCGATTCAGGGCATTTCCCGGCCGTCGACGTCTTGAAGAGCGTCTCGCGTCTCGCGCAAGACATCGCCTCGCAGGCGGATCTCGCGTCCGCGGCGGCGCTGCGCAGCCTGCTCGCCGCGTACCACGACGCCAAGGACCTGATTCAGCTCGGCGCCTACGTGGCCGGCAGCGACCCGCGCGTCGAGCTCGCCAAAGCCGCGCTCCCGGAGATTCACGCATTTTTGCAGCAGCGCCTCGACGACCGCGCGGCGCTGCCCGAGACGCTCGCTCGGCTGCACGCGCTCGCGCGCAAGGTCACGGCTATTCCGCAAGCGGCGCCGCCGCGGCGCTGAATACCCCGCTGCTAGTCGGCGAACCAGCGGTATTCGGCGTGCAGGCCGAGCTCGGCCCAATCATGCGGGCCGTCGTGGCGGAGCCGGTCGTAGCTGCCGTGCACGCCCAAGCTCCAATCACGCAAGAAGTCCATACGGATGTCCAAGGCGGCACCGACGTCGAAGAGGAACGCCGGATTCGCGAAGCTGCCGCTGTCCACCGCGTAAGCCAGGTAAGCGTGGGCGAACGCGAAGGGCTCGGCGGTGACGGTGTGATTCGAGAGCTCGTGGAGCAGGCCGCACACGCACCCGATTCGCAGGCCCCCGCCCCCCCTGACCTCGTTTCGATGTTCGAGCACCGGCAGGAGCTGCGGCAACTGAGTAAACCCGGCGACGACCTCCGGCTGGAAGATGATGGTGTGAATGAGCGACGCGTGCCCGAGCCCCGTGCGGTAGCCGAAGCGTCCGAACACACCGACGTGGTGGTAGAGGGCGTCTTGGTCGAGGGGTGTCGCGACATTGACGTCGGCAGCGGCGGCAAGCTGAGCCTCCGCGTGTGTCGCGAGGCTCAGCATTCCGAGCGCCACGAGCACCGCGGTAATCAATCTGAAGACGCTCATGGCTTCTGTCCGCGCGGGTGGAAGTCCCGGCAATTGCCCCACACGCGCGGCGGCTGTGGCGGCGTCACGGAGCATTGGCGCGTGTCCGGTTTCGGTGCTGGCCCGCTCAAACACTCGAAAACCACCGCGCGATTCCCATTCTCCGGCGGCAGCGCGGGCCAGTTGCAGTTCGTCGCCCAGGGCTTGCCGAGCTGGGTATCGAGCACGCGGCGCACTTGGACGTAGTTCGTCCCGGCGGGGCATTCCATCGCTTGCGGGCAGCTGTCGCCGCAGGTCCACGTGGGATGATCGCCGACCGGGAAGATCCCCCAGTCGCCCTGATGCACGATGCCGTCCTTCAGAGCGTCAGCATGTGTCTTCGGAGCCGCTCCTTGCTGCACCCAAGTGGGTTCGGCAAGCTCACTCTGTCCACAGGCGTCGACGCTCGGGACGCCGATGCGCTTGCCGTCGTCGCAGACGGCCATGAATCCGCCGAGTGACTGCATCGGCGCGCCGTGGTTGAAGGATTCGGGACACCGGTTGCCGCAGTCGTCCTTCACGGCGGGGGCCTTCAGCATCGAGGCATGCACGCCTGCTACCGCGCGCGCGCGCTCCCACATGGTGATGTAGCCCTCCGCCGAGTCGAACACCGGGTCGAGGTCGGCGGTCGGTTCGGGGCCGTCGCCGCGCAGCACGTTTTCCGTGTCTTGAAGCATGTCCGGCACGAGGCCGTAGTTGGCCATGCCGTCGACGTTGAAGTCGTAGGTGCGCTCCCCCATGGCGTAGGGCTCGAGCGGCGCGTTCGGGCCGCACGTGACCTTGTCGATCGCGCGGTGCTTGTCGTCGTCGACCGCGCAGGTGCGAACGCCGTAGCTGTAGTCGACGGGGTTTCGCTGCTGATCGACGCGATATTGCGACGGCTCCAGCATCACCTCGAGCATCTGCGCGCCTTCGGAAGAGCCCGCGCCTTCGTCGAGGTAGCTGCCGCACGCGTCGGGTCCGAAGCGCGGCGGGAGCTGCGTCGTCATCGCGAAATCGGACGCGACGCCGATGCTGGCGGGGACCCCTCCGGCCTTCTGCCGCTCGCGCAGATCCTTGGCGTAGAGGAGCACCGAGGCGAAGGCTTTCGAGGAGCCGGAGCAGTCGTTGTAGAGCCGCGGCGGCTTGTGGTCCGCGTCGAGCATGCGGGGGGAGCAGTCGTTCGTCGCGACGCCGAGGGACTCGAGCTGACTGCCGTCGACGGTGCTTTGGCCCAAAAAGAGGCCAATCACACCGCCGCTCTGCCAGACCGCGCGACTCTCGCCCGTCGAGATATCGTATTCACGCGGCAGGTTCTGCGCGTCGATCGTGCCTTCTCCCAGGTACGGTGCTTGCGCGCGCGTGAGGCGTGCCTCGGCCAAGATGTTCGGGTCACAGTCGGGATACTTGCCTGGGAACCCGATGGGATACTTGCCGACGTAGCCGTCCGGCGGCTTGCACGAGGTGAGCTCGCTCACGCACTTGTTCGTCGGATACTTCCCCGAGTCGGTCCGGCCGCCCTTTGCGAGCCGGTCCAAAGCGTCCCTCTGAGCGAACGAGCTCGTTCGTTTGATGAAGTCAGGCAAGCGCGACGTGTAGTCCGTGCGCACTTGCAGCGGCCGCAAGTGCGCGTGCGAGATCATGAGCGGGTAGTCCTGACACTCGTCGTGGGTATGGCTCAGCGTGTCGGTCGCCGTCGCGTCCGACATGTGCGCCATGTCGAGCAGCATCCCGTGGTCCATCAGGTTCTCGATGAACTCGCGCCCGCGCGGGCTCAGCCCGCGCTGGTTCCGTTCACCGCCCCTGAAGTCCTGGTAAATGCTCTGGGGGTAGTCGAGCAGGGGAGCTATCTCGATCAGGGGGTGAAGCTGGCCGAACGTGATGTGTTGGCCGAAGAGGTTGTGGTCGTGCGTGTAGCCGCTCGCGTGCGGGAACATGTCGCTCATCACGATGCGCACGGGCGTGCCGAGCCGGAACATGATCGAGTCCCGTGAGTCGTCGCTTGCTGCGAACGGGCTCCGCAAACTCGTCACGTTGAAGAACACGCTGCGGCCGAAGGGATGCGCCGCGAGCGCACCCGAGAGCTCGTCGACGTAGTCGCGCTTGGCTTGGGGCTCGACTTGCGGCGACGCGAAGCGGTAACGCGGCGCGGGGTGAGGCGAGTGCGTCAGTCGCTCGCGATGCATCCAGTCGTTCACGGTGTTGTAGAGGTCTTGGAAGACCGCGGTGCCGCCGAGATCGTTGTCCATCCCGTGCACGAGCGCGACTTGCCGAATGCCGAGGTCGTCGAGTTCTTTCACTTGCTCTTCGACGCTTTCGGCGCACCCGTCGAGCTCGCCTTCACAGGACGCGCCGGGCTTGCGGTGGTGCGGTTTGTCGTCGTCGTCCGTGAGCTGCCCGAGCCGCGGCACCTCGACGCCGAGCACGACCGCGAGCTTGTTTTGCGCAATGAGAGCGCGCGCATCCTCCGGCGAATACGCGATGCCCATCCACTCCTTATTGAGCTCCGCGAGCTCCTTCATCGCGGCCACGTGCGCGCGGATGACGCGCATGTCCGGTGCGGTATCCACCGTCGGTTCGCCGTTTTCGCCGCAGCGCACCCAGCCGACGCCGTACTCGAGGCCCTCGTTCTGCAGCGCGAGCGCGCTCATCAAGCGGAGGCCACCGAGGTAGGCGCGGTGAATTTGCGTGATGTGGTACTCCTGATGCGCACCGTGGCGGCGTTCGGGGAAGTCGCCGTAGTCCGGGCCACCTTGCGGCGCGTGCTTGGCCGAGAGCTCGCTCAGCAGCAGGTCGGGCAGCGCCTCGGACGTGCGCTTCTCCACCACGTTGAGCATGATGGGAGCAGCGAGGCCGCCGAGGTGCGCGCTGTACGCTTGATGCGGGTCGTCGCAGCCGGGAATGTCGGTCGCGACGGACCACTTGTGCTGCGGGCCGACGTAGTCCGCGACGGCGCCGCCCGGGACGCCCCAGAGGGTGTGGATGCCCTGGAGCCCGCCGAAGCCGAGATAGGACGTCGGATGCGCGTGATAGTCCGCGAAACCCCAGAGCGGCGTCGACTGCGTTCGCTCTTCTGCGGAGAACGCGACGCGGCCCACGTTGACGTGCTCGACCGTCGAAAAATCGAAGATTCGAAGGACCGCTTTGCGCCCGAGTAAGCTGCAGCCGGGGCCCTTCAAATCGAGTGCCTGTTCGACGACGTGATCTTCGCCGCTGCCGTGCCAAGCACCCGCCAAGAGCCACGACTCGTAACCAGGCGGCCGCGCGCGTCGTGACTCCGTGCTCTGCTTGGCGCCAGCGCCAGCCAGGCAGCTCGCCGCGTCGGAATCCGGTGGAACCAGGAGCTCGACGCCGACGTCACTGCTCGCCCCGCCCCCGACCGAGACCAACAGGTAACGCGCCTCGAGCGCGGGCAGCTCGGCCGTGACGCTCCCGACGGCTTCCTCGCTCACGAACGTCGCGGCGCCGTCTTTCATGGCGTAGCCGGAGCTCAGCCACGGGCCGTTGTCCTTCGGCACGACGAAGTACTCCGTCTTGCTCCAATAGTCGCCGCCGATCGGCACCAGATCCTTCGGCTTGGTCACGCGCGGCGGGAAGACGTTACGCTGCCCATCCGACCACGCAGGCCGCGCCTGTTCCGCGAGGATGCTCGGCGCCGTCAGCAGCGGAGGTGAGAGCTTCGTCGCGTCTTTGCCAAAGCCGCCGTGCCACGCGACACCCTTCCCGTCGAACGCGAGCGCCGTGGTTGCGCTTTGCTTGCCCGGCGTGGAGGCAGGGCGACAGCTCAGGCCGATCGAGCTACCGCTCGGTGACGGCATGAGCACGTTCCGCGGTGGCTGCTCGACGCCGCCGCATCCGAGCGGACCGAGTGCGACGCCTGCCGCCACGACTCGCTGCCAGCGGCTCCTGCTTGCGGCTCTCATCTTCGGACTCACGGCCCGCTACATAGCGCCGAAGTTGGTCGACTTGCGTCCGAATGCTGCGCCTGAGAACAAATGACTAGTGCAGGGGGAGGTCACATCGAGCATCATCGGGCGGGATTTTTGCGGGCACGCGTCCCGCGCCTGCGCGCCGAGTGCGCTGAACGATGAGCGATCACCTTCTGCTGATTCCGGGGACGAGCGGTAACAAACTCTTGCTCGACGGGGTGGACCTCGGCTGGCCCGGCCTGTTGTCGGCGGAAGCGTGGCTGTGCGGCGCGAACGTGTTCGACGTGATGCTCGCGAAGCTCGGTGTTTCCACCGAAGAGCTGATCGCGGTGCTGAGCATGGAGTTCGCCGACGTGAACTCCGCTGCGCCGACCAAGACCACGCTCAAAGCGGGTTCGGCGGTCGCGCCCGGCGCGGTGCTCGGAGCCGCCTACAATCAATTTCAAGACGCGACGCCCTTCACCTACGACTGGCGCAGCGACCTCCGTGACAACGCTCAGAAGCTGCTCACGTTTCTCGAAACCAACAAACCCACGGGTGGCAAGTGGAAGATCGTCGCGCACTCCCAGGGTGGCCTGCTCGTGCCCATCGCAGCGCATCTCGCCGGCGTGCGTGGCGGCGTGACGAACGCGAGCGCGTTTTCGGCGCTCGTGAGCCACGTCGGCTTCTGCGCGGTGCCGTTCCACGGCTGCATCAACGCGGCCGACGCGCTCGCCAACGGCAGCGGTTTGGCGGCTGATTTTCAGGGCGCCTTTCGCAAGGTCGTCGCTACCTGGCCCGCGATCTACCAAATGCTCGCGAGCTATCCGGGCTCCGCGCCCAACGCGACATTGCTCGACGCCGTGGCGTGGCCTGCGGGCGTGGTCGACCCCGCGCTGCTGGCGCGCGCCGCCGACACGCACCGGACCTACTTCCGCTTTCCCTTGGTGTTTCTGAACGGCGTGAAGGTCCGCATCAGCCTCTCGATGGGCCACCCGACGCACGACGCTGCGAGTTTCGTAGGGACCACGCTACTGCCGAGCGGTCAGGAGCCGGGAGACACCCTGGTTCCGTACACGTCCACGACCGCTGCGATGACCGACGCAGAACGGCAAGCGGTGCTCGGATTCCACGGTCCGACCGCGGAGCATTCGCTATTGCTGAACGACCCCGCGGTAGCGAGCGATTTGCGCCAGTTTCTCGCGTCATGAAGCGACTCGTCGTTCGACTTTTGCTCGCGCTCGTCGTCGTCTTGGCTGGCGCTCGCTCCGCCGCGGCGGCCGAATGCGTTTACAATCAGAACGTTCAGCAAGCCTGCGGTGCGCTGGCGTGCATCCCCGCCGATGCTTCGCAGGCGCACACGGGTGGGCACGGGCAGTGCGGCCAATGCGGCCCGCCGGGCATCGACACCGACGGGACCGCGGCGTGCGGTGGTGTCGAATGCCGTGCGGATGGCACTTGTGCCGTGGTCTTGGCGCCGCCGCCCGTGCCCGTTTGGCCGACTTTCCATCTCCTCGTCGTCGAGGTCTCGACGTCCATCGCGGATGCAGCCGGCTACTCGTACAAGCCCGTCGTCGGCGCCGGGTATCTCTTTCTGGGTGGACTCGGAACGACCCACCCCGTGCGTCAGCTGGACGGAACCTCCACGACGACGGTGCCGACCTTCTACTTCGACGCGGGCGCGACGGCCGCCTTCGCGGGCAACGCGCAGGACTTGTTCGTGCGGCTCGGCTTGGTTGCCCACGTGCCCAGCTGGCCCATCGGCATCCGAACCGTCGGGCTGAACGCCGTGTATCAGCGCACAGGCCAAGCGATCTGGAAACTCGACTTGCACGAGAACGGCGACCGCCTCGGCCCGGCGCTCAGCGTCGGTTTCCTCTACAACCTGTTCGTCGAAGGCGGCTACGTTTGGCCGCTCGACACTGCTGCTCCCGCGGCGCATCACGCCGTCGTCGTGTCGCTCGTCTACATGCGCGATCTCGCCGCCACGCTCCTCCCCGATCAGCTCGACAAGTACGTGCCGTCGCAATACGGCGGCTCGAAGTAGCTCGGCCGGCCCGCTCCGGTGCCTCGCGATCGCGATCGGAAACACCGAAGCGGCGTCGGGCGAGCTCTCAGAAGAGATCGCTCATCACGGTCTCGTCGGCGTCGCAGGCGTGATTGAGGCACGGGAGCTCGAGCCCCGCTTCGATCGTCTTCAGCAACGCGAAGTGCGTGTAGAAGACCTTGCTCTGAACGCCGTGGTGCCCGTAGTTCGTGTCGACGGTGAGGACGACGCGATTCGTGTTCGGGGCGGCGCTGTAGTCGTTCTCGTCCCAAGTGATCACGATGGCGTTGCGCCCGACGCTCCACTGTGACGAGTCATGGATGGCCCCGACGAGGCTCCGCAGCGTTTGGTCACCCTGGTAGATCAAGCCGGGGTTCAGGCCGACGAGGGTGCCGTTGTCGTTCGGGTCCTCGAAGCACGCGGCGCTCGTGTTGTTCTGCCCGTGTTGATCGTTGCATTGGTTCGGGACGATGAACGAGAACGCGGGCATGCGCGCGGACTGAAGGTCCTCGAAGAGACCCGACGCGCCCTCGAAGCCGACGACGTTCTTCAGGCCGTGCTCCTGGACGCTCCGGAAATAGACGAACGGGTTGTGCTTGACCGCGTAGAGCTTGACGATGTTCGTGGCGCCGGGCAGGAGCGTCGCGAGGTCGGACGTGTTGTCGAAGTAGCCGTCCCCGTAGTTCACGAGGTCAGCGCCGCCGGGCGACACATCCTCCTGATAGGTTCGCCAGGTCTTGCCGGCCTCGACGAGCTGGTCGGCGATCGTCTTGCCGAGCGTGTTCTTGGCGGCCGCAATCGACATCTTGCCGTCGATTTCGGTGACGGCCGTGATCGCGGGCGGCTCGATTTCGTTCGAGGTATCGATCACGGGCGTTTCCGCGTCGGTGCCGCTGCCTTGAATCGGACAGATGTCGCCGAAGGAGCCGTTGTCGAGCGAAGGCGTCCCGAGCGCGAGGTTCGTGGCGCAAGTCTTGTCGTGCCAAGCGGGCGAGTTGTCGTTGAGGACGCCGAAGTTCGAGCCGCCGACGACCTCGAGGTAGTTCGTCAGGCTCGGATGCGCGATCGCGTAGTAGTTCGTCGCGAGGTTCACGCGCTTGGCGTATTGATTCATGAAGGGCGCGCTCGGATTACCGAGGATCTGCCCGTAACTGTGGTTCTCCATCATGATGACGAAGACGTGATCGAGGTGCGGGATGCCGCGCGGAACGCGTCCCTCGGCAGCCTGGGCGCTGCTCGCGATGCAAGTTCCTAGTACTCCCGCTGCCATGGACATGAGCAAAGTGTTTTTCATGATGCTGCTCCCGGAATGGGCGCACTTAGAACTGCCGTGCGCTGCGGGACGCATACGGAAGACGGATGACGTGGTGGCGGCCTCTCGGTAACAACGTGTAGCGACGTGCTCCTACATGGTGCGCGCGTCGCCTGTGCACGCTGCTTGCAGTGCTCGCTGCCTCGGGCATGACGAGCAAGCAGAAGCGCATCAATCGCGTCATCGTTCATCGTGAAAAAGAGCTCGATAAGCGCGTCGTGGCGCTCGGAACCGCGCGGGCGCACGCCCAGCGCGCCGAGGACGCGGTGCAGCAGGAAGAGGAGCGCATCGCGCTCGCCGCAGCCGAACGCGACGCGTTGAAAGAGCGTCCGATGAGCGCCGCCGAGTGGCGCGAAGCGAACGAGTGGGTCGAAAGCCGCAGGAAAACCCACGCCGTCGTCACGAAGGAGCTCGAACGCGCCAATCAGCACGTCGAAGCCCAGAAGGTGAACGTGCTCGACGCGCGCCGGGCGCTCAAGGGCGTCGAGCTCTACGAGACGCGGCTCAAGCAGGAAGAAGCGCGCGCCGAAGACAAGGCCGATCAGCGGCTGCAAGACGAGCTCGCGCGCGGCCGCGCCGGTCAGAAACGGAGCGACGCGTGAACGGCTTCGACCCACTGACGCGTCTTTCGGCCGGCGAAATCGAGCGCGAAACCGTGCAGCGCACCGAGGAGACGGAGCGCCTGGCCGCGCTCTTCGCGCAGGCGGTGCCGCAGCCGCTCAAGAGCACCCTGGGTCTGCCCGAGCAGGCGCCGGAGTCGTCGGAATCCTGGCAGGGTGGTGTCGGCAACTTGACGCAGGAGGCGGGGCCGACAGCGGCTTCGGTCGTCGCGGAAGCGAGCGGCGCACCTTCGGATACATTGGTTTTTACGCTGCGCGCAGGGGACCTCGGCGAGCTGAAATGCATGGTGGATCGCTCGGATAGCGGCCTGCGCGTGCTCATCGGCGCCGACGGTCGCAACGCTCTCGTCGCGGCCGGCGCGGAGCGCGGTGCGCTCGAAGCCGCGCTCCGATCTGCCGGTTTGCCGGTGCAATCGGTGTCGGTGGTGCCGCTCGCGAAGTTCGGCACGGCGCTTGCTCGAGGGGAGCGAGCGCCAGACGGACGTCATGTTCGTCAAGCGTTCACCGGATCCCGCGGACGCGGGCGCCGCGTGAAGTTGATTGGATGAATCGAACATGGCGACTTCTTCCGTAACCGGTCCTGGCTCGAACACGGCGCTGAACGCGCTGACGAATACGGGCGGCACGCAGCCGCTCGACAAGCAGGCCTTTCTGAAGTTGCTCGTCGAGCAGCTCAAGAATCAGGATCCGCTCAAGCCGCAGGACGACAGCGCGTTCGTCGCGCAGCTCGCCCAGTTCTCGCAGCTCGAAGCGTCGACGACGACGAACGACAAGCTCGACACGCTCGCCGCCCAGAACTCGGGCATGGCGAACTCCCAGGCCGCGAACCTCATCGGCCAGCAGGCGACGGTGATGGGTAACCTCGTCACCGTGGACGGAACCGGCCTCGGCGCGGCTGCGCCGTTCACGCTCTCGGGCAACGCCGCGGACGTGACCATCCGGGTCGCCGATCAGTCGGGGACCGTCATTCGCACGATCGACATGGGCCCGCACGTCGGCGGCGTCATCAACGCGAACTGGGACGGCAAGGGCGACACCGGCAACCTCGAGCCGGCCGGCACTTACGCCATCAGCGTCACCGCGACGGACAAGAACGGCTCCCCCGTCTCCGTCAGCCAGCAGACCTCGGGCCAAGTCACGCAGGTGTCCTTCGACAAGGGCTACCCCGTGCTCACGCTCGACAACGGCGCCGCCGTACCGATTTCCGATCTTCTCAAGATTGCGATTCCCCCAACGAACCCAACCACAACCAAGTAACCAACCCAACCTCAACTCTCAACGAGCCAATTAGGAGAACCCCATGGTCCTCAGTGCAATGAATTCAGGTGTTTCAGGTCTCATGGCCGAAAACGAGGCTATCAGCGTCGTCGGCGACAACATTGCGAACGTCAACACGACGGGCTTCAAGAGCCAGCGCGCGATCTTCCAGGACGTGCTCGGCCACTCGATCCTCGCCGGGACTTCGGCGTCACTCCCGGGCTCGGGCGTGCGCGTCGGCAAGATCGAGCAGATGTTCACGCAGGGTTCGCTCTCGAACACCGGCGTGTCCACCGACCTCGCGCTGAACGGCGACGGTTTCTTCACCGTCAAGGGCGCGGTCGACGGCCTGCAAGGCAACTTCTACACGCGCGCCGGTAACTTCAACGTCGACGCCAACGGCAACGTCGTGAACCCCTCGGGCCTCCAGCTCCAGGGCTACATGGCGAACGCGGACGGCACTTACCAGACGAACGTCTCGTCGCTCAAGGTCCCGACCGCGGCGCTGCCCGCGCACGCGACCGAGAACGGCACCATCACGGCGAACCTCGACTCGAGCGCCGCGGTTCCCGCGAATCCGTTCGACGTGACGGATCCCGCCAACACCTCGAGCTACTCGACGGCGATGACCACCTACGATTCGCTCGGCAACGCCCACAACGTGGACGTGTACTTCGCGAAGACGGCCGCCGGTAGCTGGGATTGGCACGCCGTGGCCAAGGGCGACGACCTCAACCCGCCGCAACCGGGCGTCAACGTCGAGGTCGGCACCGGCACCCTCAACTTCACGACCGACGGCGCGCTCAACAGCGTCACCGGTAACACCTTCACCGCGAGCTTCAACGGCGCGACGGCGAACCAGACGGTCACGCTGAACTTCGGCACCTCGATCGCGGCCGGCGGCACGGGCCTCGACGGCACCACGCAGTACTCCTCGCCGTCGAACGTCTCGAGCCAGTCGCAAGACGGCTACGCGTCGGGCGACTTCTCGGGCGTCGCGGTGGACGGCCAAGGCGTCGTCACGGGCCTCTACACGAACGGCCAACAGCTCGCGATCGGCCAGCTCGCGATCGCGAAGTTCCGCTCGAACGACGGCCTCGGCCGCGCCGGGCAGAACCTCTGGATCGAGACGCGCGACAGCGGCTCCGTCGCCTTCGGCACCGCCTCGAGCGGCGGCCGCGGCGCGGTGTCGGCCGGCGCCCTCGAAGGCTCGAACGTCGACCTCGCGACCGAGTTCGTCGGACTCATCCAACATCAGCGTTCGTTCTCCGCCAACTCGAAGACCATCACGACGGCCGACGAGATGCTGCAAGAGCTCATCGGCATCAAGCGCTGAGCGTAGAACCGGCTCGGAGGGTGTAATTCATGTCTGATCACGAAGAAGCAGCCGCCGAGCCGAAAGCTCCGAAGAAGAGCAGGTTGGGATTGGTTCTGGCCACCGTCGTCGTCGTCGTGCTGGTTACCGGCGCGGCGGTGGCTGGAACGTTGTTCGGTCCCACACTGCTCGGCCACAAACCAGCCAAGGCGGACGCCGCAGACCAGGCGGACGACGAAAGCGGCGACGACGATGCCGCTCCGCCCGCGAAGAAGAAAAAGAAGAAGGGCGAGGAAGAAGGCAAAATCGGCGAATCCGTCGAGATGAACCCGATCCTCGTCGATGCCCGCGCCAAGGACGGCGAGCTTCATCACTTGAAGGTGGTGCTCGCCATCGAAGTCGCCGAAGGAACTCCGAAAGACGAGTTCATGCGCTATTCGCCGCGCGGCCGCGAGGCCGCGGTGGCGTACCTGCGCAGCCAGGGCTTCGACGACCTCGCGTCACCCGAGAAGTACAACGAGATTCGCGCCGAGCTCGGCAAGGTCTTCAGCGAAGCGATCGGCGAGAAGCGCGTCGCTCGGGTCATGGTCATCGACTACGTCGCTCAATAATCATGGAACGCTCCCATCGTGACTCGCCACATTCCGTAAAGCCCTGCGATCTCACGGGCAGGGAGCGCCACCTGCGTGCGGCCATGCACGCCATGTCCCGCATCGGGGCGCGTTTCGCACGGGCAGGGCGCAAGGCCCTACCGTTCATGGCGCGCCGCCGCTCGCGCCTGCTGCCGCAGAGCGTCGCCATCGTGGATGGCCTCGCGAACGCGCAGGATCTCGGGCGCGGTGTTCGTCTCGAAATCACGCTCGAGGAGCGTGAAGGCTCGGGTTGGGGCGAGCTCGTCATCAACTCCGAGGGTCTCTCGGTCATTCTCGAAGGCACGCTCGGCGCCGCCGACGGAGCCGCGACGGCGCTCGGCGACGACATCACACCCGCCGCGCGCGCGCTCGTGATGCGCGTGGCGCGCCAGCTCGCGACCGATCTCGCGACCTCGATTCGCGAAGAAGTCGGACTCACTTTCGACGTTGCCAACATCCGCAGCGTCTCCCCCGGCGACACCACCGACGGCAAGAGCTCCGACGGCCTGCGCGTCGACTGCTTGTTCGAGGGCTACGGCGAGGGTGCGTGCATCGCGCTCGCGCTCAGCGCCGAATCACTGGAAGAAGCCGCGCGCGAGCAGGAAGAGCCGCAGGCGGCGCAGGGCGACCCGCGCGTCGCCGACAGCTTGAGCGACGTGCCCGTGCAAGTCATCGCCGAGCTCGGCTGCGCGACGCTCAGCCTACATCGCGTACTTTCACTCAAGGTAGGCGAGGTTCTCCGACTCCCGACTGCACTCGACGACGCCATCAGCGTGCGCGTCGCCGGCGTGAAGAAGTTCGACGCCGTCCCCGTCGCGAGTCGCGGTCAGATCGCCATCGAGATCCGCGGTCGGCACGAAGATTGAAAGAGTGCTGGGCGATGTCCAGCGTTCGACCAGCCCCCGACCTCTCCCGCGCACCGCTCGCCGACGAGCGCGTGCCCCACGCCGGCCCCATTTCCGCGAAGGACGTGGATCCGCCGCGCCCGCCGGCTCTCCGCGGCGTCGACAGCCTCGGCTTCGTGATGGACGTGCCGGTGGCCGTCACCGTCGAGCTCGGCCGCCGAAACGTCAAAATCGCCGATGTTTTGCGGCTCGGCCCGGGTTCGGTGCTCGAGCTCGACAAGGCGAACGGCGAGCCCCTCGACCTCTACGTCAACGACCGCCTCATCGCGCGCGGTGAAGCCGTCATCGTCGGCGAGCGCTACGGCATTCGCTTGACGGAGGTCGTCATCGACGAAGAAACGAGGCGGGGCCAGTGAAGCCTTTTTCGCTCTTGGCCGCTGCGTGCGTCACGTTCTCGGCGTTTTCCGCGCTCGCCGAGGAGACGCCCGAGGCCGCGCCCGCGTTCATGGCCCCCGCGGAGGCGACTCCGGCGGCGCCCAAGCCGGCTCCCACGCACGCCGCCGCGCCCGTCCGCGCGACGCACGTCGCGATCCCCGCCGCGACGCACTCCGCGGCTCCTGCAGCAGTTTCCGCGGCTCCCGCGGCCGTTGCTGCGGCCCTCGCGGCGCCGGTTCCCGCGCCCGTCGCTGCTCCTGCTCCGCAGCCGGCAAAAGCCGCGGCGCCCGCCCCCCAGCCGAACGCGCCGGCTGCGTCACCGTCTTGGCTCCGCCCCGACAAACCCATGGCGAAGCCCGCGCTCGAGACGCAGCGCGGCCCGAGCCCCTTCCGCATCGTCAGCATGCTCTTGCTCGTCGCGGTGCTCGGAGGTGCGGCAATGTACGCACGCCGCAAGCGCCAGGGCGGCGCGCCCGCCGAGAACAAAGGGCAGCTCAAGCTGCTCGGCACGACCCGCGTCGGCCCGAAGGCGACGGCCGTGGTCGTCGAGGTCGCGGGCAAGCGACTCCTGCTCGGCGTGACCGAGCAAGCCGTGAGCACGCTCGCGTGGCTCGACGACGAGGCGAACGCCGCCGTCGAAGAGCGCGAGCCGAGCGGTCTCGCCGAGCGCGTCCCCGCGGCGCACGCGGTCGATGACGTGGTCGCCTCGAACCCGAGCGGCTTCTTGAAGCTGCTTCGCAACGCGGTCGGCTCGGGCGCTCGCCCCGTCGTGGCCGCCGACGAAGTCGCGCAGACGACGCGGGACGAAGTGCGCCTCTCCACGCAGCGTGAGACTCCGAAGCGCGAAGCCGCGAAGCGCGAACCCTCGAAGCGTGAAGCGCGCGAGGCGGAAGAGCCGCTCGCCTTCGAAGGCCAGGTCATGGGCCTCGCCAAGCGCCGAAGAGAGTCCAAGTGAACCCCATCACGACCACGGCGGACCTGCTCCAGAATCAGACGCTGGCGCCGTCGCTCAAGATCCTCCTGGTCTTGAGCCTGCTCGGGGTGCTGCCCGCGATCATCCTCGCGACCACCTCGTTCGTCCGCATCATCGTCGTCCTCTCGTTCATTCGGCAGGGCGTGGGCACGGCGCAATCGCCGCCGAGCCAGGTGATGATCGGCCTCGCGCTCTTCCTCACGGCGTTCACGATGACGCCCGTGGTCAAGGAGATGAAGCACGTCGCCTACGAGCCGTACGCGGCCGGCCAAATCGGCGATCTGGAAGCCTTGCAACGGGCGGCCGTGCCGCTCAAGCAATTCATGCTGCGGCAGACGCGTGAAGCGGATCTGCGGCTCTTCTACGACGCGACCCACACGGCGCTCCCCGCGACGCCCGACGACGTGGGCATCGAGCTCGCCGTGCCGGCCTTCGTGATCTCCGAGCTGACGACGGCGTTCCAGATGGGCGTCGTGATCCTTTTGCCCTTCTTAATCGTGGACCTCGCCGTGTCGTCCTTGCTCATGAGCATGGGCATGATGATGGTCCCGCCGAGCACGCTGAGCTTGCCGATCAAGCTCGTCTTGTTCGTACTCGTGGACGGCTGGAGCCTCATCGCCGGCTCCTTACTCAGGAGTTTCGCATGACGGTCGATGGTGCAGTCGAGCTCTTCACGCGCGCCTTCATCGCCGCGATGAAATTCGCCGGTCCGATGTTGCTCGTCGCGCTCGCCGTGGGCGTCGTCGTCGGCATCCTGCAGGCAGCCACGCAGGTGAACGAAGCGAGCGTGAGCTTCGGCGCGAAGCTCCTCGCCGTCGGCATCACCTTCGCCGCCCTCGGCTCCTGGACGCTGCGCCAATTCGTGGACTACACGTCGCGAACGCTCGCGAGCATCTCGGACATCGTGCGGTGAATTCCGTCGCGGTCAGCGCGCTCACGGACGTCCTCTCGGGGCGCATGCTCGTGTTCCTGATGGTGCTCACGCGCATCTCGGGACTCGTGATCGTGGCGCCGGGGCCGTGGACGGTGGCTCCCACCACCGTGCGCGCCGCGCTCGTCACGCTGCTCTCGTTCGTCGCGACGGTTTCTCCCATCGGCTACGAGGCGCACCTCTCCGACAAGCCGCTCACCGTCGCGCTCGCCGTCGTGAGTGAAGCCGCCATCGGCGCCTGCATGGGCATGACCGTGCGGCTCATCATCGCCTCGGCCGAAATCGCGGCTGATTTCATCTCGCCGCAGCTCGGCATCGGCGTCGCGCAGCTCTTCGATCCGCACATGCACGCCTCCGAAACGGCGATTGGCGCCCTGTTCCGGCACCTCGCCGTGCTCTTGACGACGCTCGTCGGCTTGCACCGGCAAGTGCTCGCGGCCCTGTTCGGCAGCTTCATGGTGCTCCCGCCGGGCGTGATCTTGAACCCGGGTCAGGCGGGCGGCGCCATCCTCGCGCTCACGACTACCAGCATCGAGGCGGGCGTCCGCATCGCGCTGCCGACGGTCGCCGTGCTCTTCATGGTGCAGGTGGCGCTCGCCTTCATCGCGCGCGCGGCGCCGGCGCTCCAAATCTTCTCGGTCGGCTTCGCCGTGACTCTCGGCGTCGGCCTGCTCGTCATCGTGCTTTCGCTCCCGGACAGCGTGCGCATTCTCCTCACCGAGATGTCGCACATCGACACGCGTCTTTCGGCGCTGCTCGAGACCCTCGCGGAGTACCCGCCGTGAGCGACGAGTCCGAGGGCGACAAAACACAAGAAGCGACGCCAGAGCGGAGACGCCAGGCGCGGGAAGAAGGCCAATTCCCCCGCGCCAAAGACACCGGGGCCGTCGCCGCGACCGTCGCCCTCTTGCTGGCGCTCTCGGCGTTCGGCGACGGCATGGTCGCCGAAATCCGCAACTTTGCCTTGCGCTGCTTTCGCGACACCGGGACGGTCGCGAACGCCGGCTTCGACGTAATCGGACATTTGGCCGCCATCACGCTCGTCGGCATCGTCGGCCCCGTCGCCGCCGTCGCCGCCGTCGCGGGGGTCGCCGCGGGCATCTGGGAAGCCGGCTTCAAGCCGGAGCTCGAGCTCGCGATGCCGAAGTGGGAACGGCTCGATCCCATCGCGCGGCTCGGTCAGCTCTTCTCACCCAAGGCCGCCGCCGCGAGCACGATGCTCTCGCTCGGCCGCGTCGGCGCGGTCGGCTTCGTCGCCTATCAAATCGTGAAGAGCGAGCTACCGAAGCTCGAGCGGCTGTCGACGGCGCGGCTCAGCGACGCCGCGCTCGCGACGGCCGAAGCGCTCTCGCGACTTTGTCTCTGGTGCACGCTCGCGCTCGCGGTGCTCACGGCGCTCGACTACGGCTACAACTGGATGCGCCACGAAAAGAGCATCATGATGTCGCTCGACGAGGTCAAACGCGAGCACCAGCAGCAAGAAGGCGATCCGCGCCTCAAGGCTCGCCAGCGCGCCCGCGCGCGCGAACGCATCCGCCGCGGCTTGAAGAAGCAAGTCGTCGAGTCCGACGTCATCATCGCGAACCCGACGCACATTTCGATCGCGCTGCGCTACCGCCCGGCGCAGGGCGCGCCGCAGGTGCTCGCGCGCGGCTTCGACGAAGTCGCGCTCTACATGCGGCAAATCGCCGACGAAAACGGCGTACCCATCGTCGAAAACAAGCCGCTCGCGCGAGCGCTGGCGCAAGTCAAAGTCGGCAAGGTCATTCCGCTCGAGCTCTACGCCGCCGTCGCCGAAGTGCTCGCCTTCGTCTACCGCCTCAAGAACCGCGGTCGCCGCGCCTAAACGTCACCGCCTGAGGGAGTTCACCTTCACGCGCCGCGCTTCGAATGCTGCCAGCGCCTGCACGGGTGCCTAGCACCAGTTTTTCGACCATTCAGAACCATATGTTAGTATGGCCTATGACCGAGGCGCTCAAGAAGGTGACCGTCAACGTCCCCGAGCTCGTGCTCGAGCGCGCCCGCAAGATTACGGGACGCGGCGTCACCGAGACGATCGTGGAAGCGCTCCGGGAGCTCGAACGCCAGAAGCGGCGATCGACGCTACGCGGCCTCAAGGGAAAAATCGACTTTGCGCTCGATCTCGCAAAGACACGCCGATGATCCTCGTCGACACATCGGCTTGGGTAGAGTTCTTCCGCGGACGCGGCGCGCTCGCCGACACGGTGGATGCGCTCCTGGAAGCGGACGACGTGGCATTGTGCGGCCCGGTCGTCACGGAGCTCTGGCGCGGCCTCGCTGCGAAAGAGCGCACCAAGGTCTTACCGCTGCTCGAGGCATGTCACTTACTCGAGCAGCCGCCAAACCTCTGGGAGGACGCCGGTGAGCTCGGCTTCGCCGCGCGGCGGCGGGGTGCCACGGTGAAGTCGCTCGACCTGTTGATCGCGGCTTATGCCCTTAACCACGCTGTCCCGCTCTTGACCAAGGACCGGGACTTTTCACTGCTGCAAAGAGCCGGTATCCCGCTGCTGCTCGCGTGAACGAGTCGGACGCTCGCTCTACCGCTCGCAGAACTGCGGGCGCAAGCGCGCGTCACAAGGCGTAAAGCACGCCGAGCGAAGCCTGCGCCGCGAACGTCCGCGTGGGGAAGGTACCCATCACGTCGACGTTGAGCTCCGTCGCCACGTGGCCCACGAGCGCGAGCACCGCGCCCACGTGCGCGCCGGCGAAGGCCCAGCCCACCTTGCTGCGCAGACGTACGATTTGAGAGTTCACGATCTGGCCGCTCGGAAGCGTGAAACCGCAGAAATCGCTGCGGTTCGTCGTGCCGTTCGCGGCGCTGCAGTCGGGCGCCGCGTCGGAGTTGCTTTGCATCTCGATGAGGCCGGCGTCGGCGCCCGCAAGCACCTGCAGTCGGCCGGCGATGCGGGGGGACCAGAGCGTGGCGCGCCCCTCGAGCTGCCAGGGCGAGGTCGCAATGTGGCCCGGGTACTCGGGCGCCGTCCTCGTGCGCTGCATGAGGTTCAGCCCGTAGCCCGCGCGCCCGCCGAGGCTGAAATACGGCGTGAGTGCGTGATCGTAGGACAACAGCAGCCGCGACTGTGCCGCGTAGCTTCCGGGGATCGTCCTCGCCTGACCTGGGTAGGTCGGCACGTAGCGCTGGCCCGTCCCCGAAACCCAGCACGAGTAATTCGAATCGTAGCCGGGCGTGGCCGGATTGCAGACCGACGCCGAGTGGACGTCGAAATAGTCCTGCGCGATGTGCACGCCGAACCAAGCGCGCGGCTCGGCAGGCGCGGCGGGGGCTTCGGCCACGGCTGCGGCCGGCTTCGGTGGCGCGCTTCGAACCGGCGCGGGCACCGCGGCAAAGACCCGCTGATCTCGCGTGAGGTTCACGGCGAGGAGCGCCAGCAGCTCGGGCAGCTCGGCACGATCGTCCGGCATGCTGAGTCGCCGTTCGGTCGACCCCTCCGGCGCGCTCGAGGTCACGACGAGCTCCGGCCCGTCAACGGCGATCGTGAGCGTCCGCGCCGCCGCGAGCACGGTCACGTCCGGCGAGGTACCGAGCTCGCGCGCGACGGCCGCCCGAATCTCGACCTCCGGAAGGTCGGACGCCGATGCGTCGAAGAGCACGGCGACGTTCGAGCTATTTTTGTGGGGGTTGGCGGCGCCCGACGCGACATCGGTGGCCCGCTCGGTCTCGCTTCGCGCCGCCGAGCTCCCGCTCCACGTGAGCAGAGCGAAAGTCACGGCGACCAAGGCACGGCGCTTCCACATACCCTCCATTCCCGCGCCCTGCTTCGCCGTTCAAATTGAACGCCGCACCCCGCTGCGGGAATAGGTCGTGCCGCTCTTGGCCGAACGGCCGCTTCGGCGAGGCCGGTCGCGCACGGACACGGCGCCTACTCGATGCCCTCGGCGCGCCGTGAGGTCATGAAACACGCCGCGAGCGCTTCGGCGAGGAGCGGCGGGCCGTGCAGGTTGCGCAGGAACGTCAACACGGCGCCCGCCACGAGCAGCAACGCGCCGAGCACGACGAACAGACGCGACGGCCGGTAGCGCAAGAGCCACGTCGCCGAGCCGCCCAAAAGCCCCAGCAGCGCGACCGACGATCCGGCTCCCGTCGGCTTCCACGCCAGCCCCGCAATCTCACCGATGATACCGCCGAACAGATAGAACACGAGCCAAGCGCGGCTGCCCCACACCCGCTCGACGAGCGTCCCGACCACGGCGAGCGTCACCAGATTCAGTGTGATCTCGCCCGCGCCGCCGCGCTCCACGAAGAGTGGCGTCACGACGCGCCAGCCCTCGCCCGTGAGCGCGGCGGGCGTGCGCATGAGCGCCGGGAGCACGCTCGGTACGAACAGCGAGACGGCGGTGAGCGCGCTCGTGACCACGAAGACGGTCGTCGTCGCGGGCTCGAGACGCCACGGGCGCCGCGCATCGACGGGTGACGCGGCCGCTTCGCGCGTTGCGGCAGATGGGTCCATGTCCTTGACCTATTGCCGCGCGAGGCGATTGGCAACGGAGAAGGGCCCTGTTTCGGGTGAGGAGACTGCAAGACTGCGCCACGGGGTGAAGCTCGGCGCGTCTTGCATTTGTGGAACGACACGAGAACACTGGCGCCGATGCGTGGTGTGGGTGCTGTTGCGTGGGTCCTGGCGCTACCCGCCGTTTTCGCTGGTTGCGGCGGGCGTTCGCACCGTCTCGGCACGCGTGACGGCGAAGGCGGGGCTGGAGCGCTTGCGGCGGCGGGCGGCGGCATCGGCGCGATGTCCGCCGGCGCGGGTGGTCGGGCGTCCGCGGGCGCGACGAGTTTCGGAGGGCTGGGTGGCGGGGAGCCGGGAGCCGGCGGGGCTGCGGCCGCGAACGCCATGCCGGGTCAGGAGCATCCCGGCGGTCCATTGAGTGGTCCCTCGAACGCGGGACACGGCGGGTTCGCGCAGGGCGGTGCGTCCGGGGGCGGCATCGGCGGCGACGCGTCGGGCGCGGGCGCTCCGGGAAATCATTGCAGCGAAGCGGTCGGCACTTATTCGGCGCCGACGCGGGAGCACACGTGGCACTTCGAAGGCGGGGATGCCACCAGTGCTTGGTCGCCCTCGGTTCTTGCCGTCGACGAGGACGTGATTGTCGCGGCCGCGTCCAACGACGCCGCGACGGCCGGCTTGTCTTCTTTCGACCGCGGCATCACCGCGGAGACCTTCGTCATGCGCCTCTCGCACGAGGGTGAGCGGCTATGGACGCGTCCGCTCAAAGCGGCGGGGCTCCCGTTCGAGGTCGTGCGCACGGGTGACGACGTGCTCGTCATCGCGCAGAACTCGCCGGAACTGGCGCACCCGGACAGCACCTTCGTCCCGAAGGACGTTTACATCGCGAAGGTCGGAATCGACGGCACGCTGCGCTACGAGAAAACAATCGCGATCGACGGCGGCACCTGGGCTTACAGCCTCGCCGTCGAACCGAGCGGCGACTTCTATGTAGCCGGCGGCTTGCCCTCGGGGGACGCGCTGCTCGTGAAATGCGACACGGACGCGAACGTGGTTTGGAAGAAAACCTACCAGGGCGTGGGCGCCGCTCCGTTCGGGCTCGCTGCGTTGCCGAGTGGGGATCTCGTGATGACCGGCGAGTTCGCCGACACCCTGTCGTTCGACGGCGGCACGACGGTTCTGCACTCGCTCGCGACGAACCCGCCTCTCTTCAGCGGTTTCGTCGCGCGCCTCACGCCCGACGGCAACGCCGTCTGGAGCGAAGTCTTCGGCGGCGGTTCGTACGCACAAGGTTTCACCGTCGCCGCTCTTCCCGACGACGGGTTCCTGCTCGCCGGCGCGAACGCTCTCGATCTGGAGCTCGGCGGGCAAACGACGCACGGCGTTCCTTTCGTCGCCACCGACACCGCGCCGTTTCCGACGCAGCAGTCGTTCATCGCTCGCTTGGACGGCGACGGCCACGCGCTTTGGCTCACGCTGCCCGACGACATCCTGAACGGCAGCACCGATTCGAGAGGCATCGCACTAGCCACCGACGGCACGAGCACGGCATTGCTCGCCGGTCGCTCCCAATCCGAGAAGGGCCCCGCATATCTTCGCAGCTTCGACCTTGCGACGGGCGCAACCAAGCAAGTGCTGAACGGGCATTCGGACACGCTGCTCCAGAGCACCTCCGTGTCTCTCGCGCCGTGCGGCAACGTCTGGGTCGCCGGAAGTTTCGCGACGAACGCCCAGTTTCAAGACGACGACACCCTCAGCGCGAGCTCGTATACCGGCGAGTACCTGCTCTGGCTCGAGTCCGAATAGCCGGCGTGTTGCACTGCCACCCGGCGTGTGTGCCGACGGCGGCGTGACGCCTACACCCGCAATCCTTTGACGAGCACCGTCAAAGCGTTGACGGGCGCCGCGCACCCACACTTCCCTCCAAACTCCACTTCAGCAAGATCGCTGTCGAAATTTCGGCGCGATCGGGCGCGTAGAATGGCACGCATCTCGCATCGAACGGCGCCGTGGCGTCTCCCCCGCCGAAGGGATCTCGAACCGAGCTGATCGTTCCGCTCGGCATCATTTTCATCGTCTTGATGATGGTGCTGCCGCTGCCGCGCGTGCTGGTCGACATGTTCTTGGCGGTCAGCCTCGCGGTGTCGATCGGCGTGTTCCTGATCGGGCTGTTCATGGAACACGCGCTCGAATTTAGCTCGTTTCCGACGATCATCCTGATCGCGACTCTGCTCCGCTTGAGCCTCAACGTCGCGACGACGCGGCTGATTTTGTTGAAGGGGCACGAGGGGCACAGCGCCGCCGGTCACGTGGTCGAGACGTTCGGACGCTTCGTCGTCGAGGGAAACGTCGTCGTCGGTCTCGTCGTGTTCCTGATCCTCGTGGTCATCAACTTCGTCGTGATCACGAAGGGTGCCGGGCGCGTCGCGGAGGTTGCCGCGCGTTTCGCCTTGGACGGTATGCCCGGCAAGCAGATGGCCATCGACGCCGATCTGAACGCCGGCATCATCAACGCCGAAATGGCCAAGGAGCGCCGGCGCAACGTCGAGCGCGAAGCCGACTTTTTCGGCGCGATGGACGGCGCGAGCAAGTTCGTGAAGGGCGATGCGGTCGCCGGTTTGCTCATCACCGCCATCAACCTGCTCGGCGGTCTCATGATCGGTCTTTCACGCGGGATGACGCTCGCCAGCGCCGCGGAAACGTTCTCGATTCTGTCGGTCGGTGACGCGCTGGTCTCGCAGATCCCGTCCCTCCTCATCTCCACGGCGGCAGGCGTCGTCGTCACGCGCTCGGCGTCGGGCGAGCAAATCGCCCGCGCCTTCCAGACGCAGCTCCTCGGCAGTCGCCGCGCTGTCACCGCGACCGCCGTGATTTTGACGCTCTTCGCGCTCCTGCCCGGCATGCCGGCGGTTCCGTTCCTCGCCATCGCGGGCAGCCTGTTTTGGCTCGGGCGCAAAGAGCCCGACGCCGTGCAGACGGCTCCCGCGAAGGTCGAGCCCACGACGCCCGCCATCCGGCCCGGCTCGCCCGAAGACATCGACGGTGCGCTGCCGCTCGACGTGCTCGCGCTCGAGGTCGGTTACGAGCTCGTTCAGGTCGTCGATCCGGAGCTCGGCGGCACGCTCGTGGACCGCATCGGCGCGCTCCGAAAGCAGATCGCAGTCGACCTCGGCACGGTGATTCCGCCCGTGCATATCCGCGATAATTTGGAGCTTTTGCCCGGGTGCTACCGCATCCTGCTGCTCGGTACCGAGGTCGCGCGCGGCATGACCCGCGCCGGCCGCCTGCTCGCGATGGACCCGACGGGCAGCGCCGGACCGCTCGACGGCGAAGCTGTCAAAGATCCGGCGTTCGGAACGCCAGCGCGCTGGATCCATCCGCGCGATCGCGAGCTCGCCGAAGCGCTCGGCGCGACCGTCGTCGATCACACGACCATCGTCGCGACGCACCTCGGCGAAGTCGCGCGCACGCAAGCCCACAAAATCCTGGGCCGCGCCGAGCTTTCGCACTTGTTCGAGGTCTTCTCGAAGACCACGCCGAAGCTCGTCGATGACCTGGTACCGAATTTGCTCTCAGCTACCGACGTGCTCAAGGTCCTGCGGAATCTCCTGCGCGAGAACGTCTCGATTCGAGACCTGCGCTCGATTCTCGAGGGCCTGATCGAGCTCGCACCCGCGACGCGCGACACGGAGCAAATCACCGAGCTCGTGCGCCAGCGCCTCTCGCGCCAGATCACGGCGCAGTACACCGGCTCCGACGACGTGCTCGCCGGCCTCGTGCTCGACGCGCCCGTCGAGGAGATGTTCCGCCGCTCGCTGCGCGAGATCGCGTCCGGCACCGGCGGCGCGCTGAACCCCGAGCATGCCCGCACGCTCGGCCTCGCGCTCGAGGCCGCGACCGCTCGCATGGTGAAGGCCGGCCGCACGCCGTGCGTCATCGCGAGCCCCGACGTGCGGCGCTACGTCCGTGCTTTCGCCGAGCGCCGCGCTCCGCAGCTCGCCGTCATCTCGTTCCGCGAGATCGAGCCGGACGTGTCGCTCAAGCCCTTCGAGACGATCTCGTTTACCACGAGTGAAGCCGCCTAACCCGAGGAGTGGATGCCGTGCAGTTCCAGAATTTCCGTGGATCCGACGTGACCGAGGCGCTCTCACAGGTGCGCAATGTGCTCGGTCCCGACGCCGTCATTCGCGCCACGCGGCGGGTGAAGGGCGGAGGCCCGCTCGATCACGGTTACGTGGAAATCGAAGCCGCGGCCGGCGAGCCCTCGCGAAAGCCCGTCACGATCGAGAGCCTCAGCAACCAGAGCGTGCGGCGCGCGACCTTCGCGCGCGTGCCGGAGCGGAGCGAGCGGCGCCAGACGCCGATTCCGGGGTCGACCCGGGCGTCGATTGCCCCTGCGTCGTCGCGGCCGAGCCTCGCCGCACCGAGCAGCACGGCGCGCGGAGCCGCCGGCCCGGCGAACGGCGGGAAGAACGCGAGCGCCAACGACATGAGCCGCGAAATCGCCGAGCTCAAGGCGGCGGTCGAAGCGCTGCAGGCGACCTGCACGCCGCGCACGCGCATCCTCGGTCACCTGCACGCCGCCGGCATCGAAGGCACGCTCGCCACCGAGCTCTCGCACGGCGCGCCGCGCTCGTCGAAGCAGACGCCGGGCGCCTGGCTCCGCAAATCGATCGCGTCGAAGCTGCGCACGATGCCCTCGCTGATCGAGCGACCGGGCCCGCAGCTCATCGCGTGCGTCGGTCCGACCGGCGCCGGCAAGACCACGACGCTCGCCAAGCTCGCCGCGAAGGCGCGGCTCGACCTAGGGCGCACCGTCGGCGTCATCAGCTTGGACACGTTCCGCGTCGGCGCGGTCGAGCAGTGGCAGCGCTACGCGCGCCTCATCGGCCTGCCGTTCTTCGCCGCGCGCGACGAGGCGGAGTTCGCGCGCGCCCTCGGGCAAATGGACACCGACATCCTGCTGGTCGACACCGAGGGTCAGATCTCCGGTGAAGGCGAGCCGATGCAGCGCCTCGCCGCGGCGCTCGCGCACACCGAAGACTTCGAGCCCCACGTGCTCCTCACGGTGCCCGCCTGGCTGCGCGGCACCGACGTCGACCGACTCGTCCGCTCCTACCCACTCCCGCAACCCACCGGCGTCGTCGCGACCAAGCTCGACGAGGCGACGCGCGCCGGCGGCATCCTGCACGCCTGCCTTCCGACCGACATCCCGCTCGCTTACCTGTGCACCGGACCGCGTGTGCCCGAAGACATCGACGACGCGAGCGCGGAGGCAGTGGCTCTCCGTCTCTTCCCTCGTGAGCAATTGTCCTGATGGCCCCAGACGTCACTCGTCCATCCGAGCCCGCGCCGCCTCCTTCGGTGGCGCTCGCTCATGCCTCGCCGGAACGGCAGTCACGCGCCGAAGCGTATCTGCCTCTCGTACGGCGCATCGCCATGCGGCTCATCCGCAGCCTGCCGTCGAGTATCTCGCTCGACGACATCATTTCCGCGGGTTGGGTGGGCCTCTCCGAAGCGCTGCAGCGCTGCCCTCCCGACATGTCGGACAGCGATCTCGAAGCGTACGCCTCTTACCGCGTGCGCGGCGCGATCCTCGACTACCTCCGCAGCCTCGATCCGCTGACGCGCAAGCTCCGCGGCGCGTCGCGCAAGATCACGCAGACCGTGGTCGGCCTCACGCAAGTGCTCGGGCGGCTGCCCGACGAGCAGGAGATCGCCGACGGGCTCGGCGTGAAGCTCGACGAGTACCACGAGCTGCTCCGCGAGATCGGCGAAGCCGGCTTTGCGCGCCTCGACATCGACATGGTCGAGCCGTCGTCGATGGATCCGTCGCCCGAGGCGATGGTGATGAAGCGCGACATGGCCTCGCGCGTCGCGACCGCGATTCAAGCGCTGCCCGAGCGACTCCAGCTCGTGCTCGGTCTGCACTACCAAGAGGAGTGCACGCTGCGCGAGATCGGCGCCGTGCTCGGTGTGTCGGAGTCGCGCGCCTGCCAGCTCCACGCCGAAGCCATTCAGCTCGTCCGCGCCCTGCTCGAGGGCGCGCCCGTTACCCCCGCCCGCGACGCACGCCCGGAAAAGCGTCGTCCGGTGCGGATCTGACCCGCAAAAGACCTCAGGAGTACGCCCCACCATGCACATCGAAACGACCCGCTTCGGCTCACTCGACCTCGACGAAACCAAGATCATCCACTTTCCGCAGGGCCTGATCGGCTTCCCGGAAGAGAAGAGCTTCGTGATGATCAACCACCGCGGGCTCGACACGCTCGCGTGGCTGCAATCGACGCGCTCGCCCGCCATCGCGCTGCCCGTCGTGAGCGTGCAGGCGTTCGCGCCGCACTACCCCGACGTGCCGCTCGAGGACGCCGCGCGTCGCGCGGGACTCGACGGTGCCGCGGATGACATGTGCGCGCTCGTCGTGCTGTGCGCAACGCCGCAAGCTCCCGTCACGGTGAACCTCGTCGCTCCGATCATCGTGAACGCCGTCTCGTGGACGGGCGTCCAGACCATCCTCGACGGCACCAAGTTCACCACGCGCGAAGTCTTCGTGATGCCGAAGACTCAAGCCGCCGCTGCGCCCCTCGCGCAGGCTAACCCCTGAGCTCCAAGCGGCCGTAAGCCCGGAGAGCGAAGCGAGAGGAGCACATGACGACAGCAGGCAACGCGGCAGTGGCTATCGACGAAGAACTTTGGTTCGGTAGCCCTGGGGACGACAAGGAGCTCGAGGAGCGTGCGTCGCAGAGCATGGCCGCCGTGGCGGCGCGCGTGCTCGGAGCGAAGCCGTTTCCGGCCGCGGCGCGCAAGCTCGAGGAGCTCACGCGTGCCGGTGGCGCGAAAATCGAGCAGGTCGTCGGCGTACTCGAGAGCGACCCCGGTTTGTCGATGCGCCTGCTCAGGCTCGTCAACTCCGCGGGCTACGCCCTCCGCGTCCGTTGCACCTCGGTCCGTCACGCGGCGGCGCTCGTCGGCATGCGCCGGCTGCATCAGCTCGCGACGACCGCGGCCGTGCTCGACCTCTTCGAGACGAGCAACCCCGCCGTCAAGTCGCTCTTGAATCACGCCGCCGTCGTCGGCGCCTTCTGCCGCTACCTCGCCGTGCACGTCGATCTCGCTCCCGATGAGCTCTTCACGTGCGGCTTCTTGCACGACATCGGCAAGCTGATGCTCGTCGACGCCGAGGGCGCTCCGTACCTCGAGCTCGTCGAGCAAGCCGGGGAGAACGCCGACGCGCTCCACCTGCTCGAGCAGGAGAAGTACGGCTTCGATCACGCCGTGCTCGGCGCTCACGTGCTCAAGAATTGGCGCATCCCGAATCCGGTGCCGCGCGTCGTCGCCTGGCATCACAACGTGGCGCGCGCGCTGCAAGGGGACGCGTCGATCGCGGCCATGGTGCAGGCACTTCGCCTCGCCGATCAACTGAGCTACCTCGTGCGGACGCACGCCGAGGCCGACGGCATCGCGGTCGCGGCGCAGAGCCCAGCGGCGACGTACCTCGGCGTGTCCGAAGCGCAGCTCTCGAACATGTGGCCCGATCTGACGCGCCTGAGCCAGCGCATCAACGCCGTGCCGGGCGGCGATCAGGCGGAAGTGATCCCACGCGAAGAGTCGATGCCGCCGTCGATGCGACCAGGCGGCAGAAAGACCAAGCAACCGCTCGCGAGCCTGCCTCCGGCGAGCATGCGCCCCGAAGGCGGCCCCGTTTCGGAGATGCCGAAGCACTTCGTCTGCATCGTCTGCAAGAAGGCGAGCTTCGGCAATCGCTGCCCGGTGTGTTCCGGCCACGTGTGCGCGCAGCACCAGGTTGGTGCCGAGCAGTGGTGCACCGAGTGCACCTCGGCGTACGACCTCGAAGTCGGGCGCGTCGCCTTCCCGACGTGGGAGCGCCTCACCGCGCTCGGCATCGTCGTCGGCGCGGGTCTCTTGTCGCTCGTGGTCGCGGTGCTCGCCGGGCGACCCGTGCTCGGCGCGCTCTTCGGCTCGATGTTGCTCTCGAGCTTGTGCGTCCTGCTCGTCATCGTCGGCCGGCGTTTTTGGCTCAAGCGCGCCTTCTTGATGGAACGCGCCCAGTCGCACGCGAGCGACGAAGCCGTCTTGCCGCTCGGCTTGACGATGCCGCCCGAGCCGTCCATCGCGATGATGCTGTCGGACTCTCCGGCGGTCTCGCTGCGCCCGACCGAGCGCATCAATCCGGCGGCGGACATGGCGGGCCTCCCCGCGTTGTTCTCGATGCCGCCGACCTCGATCGCTCCGCTGCGTTCCGAGCCGGCACCCAGCGTATCGGTGGGTCCGGCGGTTTCGGTCGCTCCGACGCCGTCGCTGGCCGTGACACCCTCGATGGGTCCCGCGCCGACGCACTCGGAGCTGCACGGCGTCCTCTCGCCGCACAACGCGACCGCGCGCGCCTCGGTGCCGACGGCGGTGCCCGGCCACGGCTCCGTGCCGAAGCTCTCGGTCGTCCCGAACCCCGCCGAGTACACGAATGCGCCAGCGCCGGAGGCGGTGCCCTCGTTCGGCGCAGCCGAACCGCCGACGCACGTCGATTCGAAGCCGCCGACGGAAGCGGCACCTCCGCGGCCCACCGATGCCTCGCCGCTGCGTGACGAAGCGCCGGTCGAAGAAGCGCCGCGCTCGCACGCCCGCGTGCAGACGGAGCCGCCGCCCGGCTGGCGCCCGATCGAACGCACCGAACCGGCTCTGCCGCTCTCGCGCGGAGCCGATTCCTCCGAGCTCCGGCGCCTGGCTGAAGCGCTCCCGTCGCTTCCGCCGAGCCGCCCGTTCATGAGCGGGGCCGTCTCGGAGTACAGCGCCCCCGAACACCGAGCTCCCGACGCTCCGCAGGCCGCCGCGCCAGTCATGACCGAGCTCCCCGGCGCAGGCCCGCTGCGTTCACCGACGCTGCTGTTCCCCGATCTCTTGCCGGCGCCCGCGCCCGCTCCTCCGATAGCGCCCCAAACGCTGCCGGTCGCCCAGGAACTCTCGCTGCCGGCTCCCACCGCGGCCTCGGCCCAACTCGCCGCTGCCTCGCCCGTCGCTCCAATCCTGTCGTCGCGCCCCGTGCAGCCCGAGGCCGTAGAAGCGCCGCCGACCGCGCCCGTCTTCTGCGAAGCGCCGCCCGTCGCTGCAGCGCCGCCCGCGCCGCCGTCCATTCAAGTTCCGGCGTTCTCCCCGGTCGAGTGCATCCCCGTCGCGCCGACGCTGCTCGTCGCGTGTCGCCCTCATTCGCTCAAGCCGACGAACTACGCGTGTAGCCCCGCGGGCCGACGCTAGAGCGCGCGTTCCCGAGCCCGTCCAGGGTGCGATTTGTTTTCGCACCCCTCGATTTTTGGCTGATCGAGGCAGCCGCGGGGGCTAGGTTCCGCGCCGCATGCGTTTCGACCTGCGCCGGTTCCCGTTCGCCGCGCTCGTGCTGGCATCGTCCGCGTGCTCCGGCGGCGCCGGGGCGAGCGACGCAGGCCTCGGCGAGACTTCGCTCACGAGTCAGAGTGGTGCGCTTCACGTCGAGGTTGCCAGTGCGCCGAGCGAGTCGCCGATCCGTGGCTCCAACAGCATCTATTTCGACGTGAGCGCGAGCGACGGCGGCGCGCCCGTCTTGGGGCTCGCGATGCACATGGTGCCGTTCATGCCGGCGATGGGTCACGGCAGCGCCTCGGAGCCGTCTTCGAGCGAGCTCGGCGCGGGGCGCTACGAGTTCGACGACGTGCTCCTGACGATGCCCGGCGTGTGGGAGCTCCGAACGACGATTGACGGGGCCGAGTCGGACTACGTGGCTCCGCGCTTCGATGTGCGCTGACGCCGCGAGCCGCCGCGGGCTGCTCGGTTGCGCCGTGATCCTCGGCGCGCTCGTCGCGGCCGGCACCGCGCAGGCGCAGGCTTGCTGCGCCGGCGTGGCCGCGATCGCGCCCGGGCGTCTCCTCTTGCACGAGCGTGCGCTCGCCGGCGTCGAAGTGCGCGGCTCCGTGCTCACGGGTTCCCACGCCGCAGACGGCACGTTTCGCGCGCCGCCGGCAGGCACGTCCGAGTGGGACTTCGAGCAGGATCTCTTCGCGTCGCTCGCCGTCACCGAACGCGCGCAGGCGAGCGTGCTCGCGCCGTTCCTCGAGTCGGCGCGCCGTTCTCCCACGACCGGTACAGAATTCGGCGGCGGGCTCGGCGACGTGAACGCGAGCGTCCGTTACGATTTTACATGGTCCCGCGAGTACCGTTACGTGCCGGGCGTCGCGCTCCTCGCCGGTGTCACGCTGCCGAGCGGACGCGCTCCCGAGTCGGCGAAGCAGCCGCTCGGCAGCGACGCGACCGGGCTCGGCGCCGTCCAGGCGAACCTCGGCGTCGCCCTGGAGCGCAGCTTCGGTGACTGGTTCACCAACGTCGCTCTGCTCGTCGCCAAGCGCTTCGATCGCACGGCGCACGGCGTTCGGAGCGGACTCGCGACGCAGCTTACGGGCATTGCCGCGGGCGGTTACGCTTGGACGCAGACGAGCGCGGCGCTGGCGGTGACGCTCGCGGCCGAGGGCGACGCGAGCCTCGACGGTGCGAGCGTCGCGAACTCGGCGAAACGCGAGCTCAGGTTCACGGGCTCCGTGACGACCTCGCTTTCGGACACCGTGCGCTTGCGAGGTGGCGTATTTTTCGACCCGCCGCTGAACGGCGTCGCCCAAAATGAGCCGGACGCGCTGGGTTTGTCGGCTACCTTCGTGAAGAGCTTCTTGTGAGGGTGGGTCGCGCCTTCGTCATCCTGGCGCTCGTCGTGTGCGGGTGCGGAGCGCCGGCGGCGCCTCCGCGTTTCCCGCCTGGTTTCGCGCTTTCGCTGCCGGGCAGCGACGGCCGCAGCCACGACGTGACGGCCGAGCTCGCGCGCGCAACGTTCACGGTCTTCGTCTTCTACTCCGAGGATTGCCCGTGCATGCGCGTGCACGAGGGGCGCCTCGCCGAGCTCGGAACGCGGTACGCGCCGAACGGCGTGCGCGTCGTCTTGGTCGATTCCGAAACGACCGCGGCAGCCGCGCGTGACGCCGCGGAAGCACGCAGAAGAGGCTATCCGTTCGTCCTCCTCACCGATGCGGACGCGCGCCTGGCGCGGCTTTTCGGCGCCAAGTTCGCGACGCACGCCATCGTGGCCGACGCCACGGGCGCCGTGCGCTATTCAGGCGGCATCGACTCGGACAAGAACGTCCTCCACGCCGACGCGAAGCCGTACCTGCGCGAGGCGATCGACGCGCTGCTCGCGGGCCGCACGCCGCCGACTCCGGATCGCGAACCGCTCGGTTGCGCGTTGCGGACGCACTAGGAACTGCCGGCGGCGCTTCCCGCGCGCCGCGCCGCAGCCTTCCGTGATACTCCCGCGTCGTGAACGACGTTCTCGAGCCGCCGCTCTTTGCTTGTTTGCCGCCGTCCGGCGCGAGCGCCGACGACGTGCTCGACGGCTTCTTGCGCTACACGGGCAAGCTCGGGCTCGAGCTTTATCCGCACCAGGAAGAAGCGATTCTGGCGCTCATGGGCGGCAGCCACGTCATCGTTCACACGCCGACCGGCTCCGGCAAGTCGCTGATTGCCACCGCCGTGCACTTCAAGGCGCTCGCGGAGGGCCGCCGCTCTTTCTACACGTGCCCCATCAAGGCGCTCGTGAGCGAGAAGTTCTTTGCGCTCTGCCGCGAGCTCGGCCCCGATCGCGTCGGCATGATGACCGGCGACGCGACCGTGAATCGCGACGCGAGCGTCATCTGCTGCACGGCCGAGATCCTCGCGAACATCGCGCTCGGGGACGGACCCGACGCCGACGTCGACTACGTCGTGATGGACGAGTTCCACTACTTCTCGGACAAGGAGCGCGGCGTCGCGTGGCAAGTGCCGCTGCTCACGCTGCCGCACGCGCGCTTCGTACTCATGAGCGCGACGCTCGGCGACGTGAGCGCGTTCGAAGCGCTGCTCCAGCGCCAAACGGGCGTTTCGACGGTCACCGTGCGCGCGGGCAAGCGCCCCGTGCCGCTCACGTTCGAATACCAAGAAAAGCATCTGCAAGAGGCGACGCACACGCTCGTCGAGCAGGGACGGGCGCCCGTCTACGTCGTGAGCTTCACCCAGCGCGGCGCCGCCGAAGCGGCACAGAGCCTGCTCAGCCTCGACTACTGCACGAAGGAGGAAAAAAAGACGATCGCCGACGCCCTCCGCGGCGAATCCTTCCGCAGCCCGAACGGCAAGGACGTGCAAAAGCTCCTGCGCCACGGCATCGGCCTGCACCACGCCGGACTCTTGCCGCGCTACCGGCTGCTCGTGGAGAAGCTCTGCCAGCGCGGGCTGCTCAAGATCGTCTGCGGTACCGACACGCTCGGCGTCGGCGTGAACGTGCCGATCCGCACCGTGCTTTTCACCAAACTCTGCAAATACGACGGCGAGAAAGTGCGGCTCCTCACCGTGCGAGATTTTCAGCAGATTGCCGGTCGCGCCGGGCGTAAGGGCTTCGACGAGCGCGGCTTCGTCGTCGGCCTCGCGCCGGAGCACGCCGTCGAGAACCTGCGCCTCGAGGCGAAAGCGGCGGCCGGCAAGCAGAAGAAATTCGTGCGGAAAAAGGCGCCGGAGTGGGGCTACGTGCCGTACGACAAGGCGACGTTCGAGCGCCTCGCCACGGGCGAACCAGAGCCGCTCGTGTCGCGCTTCCAGGTCACGCACGGCATGCTCTTGCAAGTGCTCGGGCGGCCATCGGGTGGCTGCCGCGCGATGAAGGAGCTCGTCAAGCAGAGCCTCGAGCCGCCCGCGAAAAAGCGCGAGCACAAAAAGCGCGCGCTCGCGCTCCTGCGTTCGCTCTGGCAAGCCGGCATCGTCGAGCTCCGCAGCGCGGCCGACGGCGGCGGCGTTCGCCTCCACGCCGAGCTCCAGGACGGCTTCTCGATCCTGCAGGCGCTCGGCCTCTTCGTCGTCGACGCCGTGGAGCGGCTCGACAAGGAGAGCCTGAGCTACGCGCTCGACGTCGTCGGCCTCGTCGAATCGGTGGTCGAGGATCCGGAAGTCATCCTGCGCGCGCAAATCGACAAGCTGAAGACCGAAAAGCTCGCGGAGCTCAAGGCGGCCGGCGTCGAATACGACGAGCGCATGGCCGAGCTCGAGAAGATCGAGCACCCGAAGCCGAACTCCGAGTTTCTCTACAGCGCGTTCGGCGCCTTTTCAGCCGATCATCCTTGGGTGCTCCGCGAAAGCCTCGCGCCGAAATCGGTGGCGCGTGAAATCGTCGAGACGCTGCAACCGTTCGGCGGCTACATCAAAGAGTACGGCCTCGCCCGCTCCGAGGGGCTCTTGCTGCGCTACCTTTCGGAAGTCTACAAGACGCTCGTTCAGACCATTCCGGAGCTCAGCCGGACACCCGAGCTCGAAGCGGCGACCGAGTACCTCGGCGGGCTGATTCGCGGCGTGGACTCGAGCTTGCTCGACGAATGGCAGCGACTCAAGCACCCCGAGCGCGTGCTCGAGCCCGCCGTCCACGCCCACGACGAACCTGACGAAGGCGACATCACGCGTGACCGCAAGATGTTCACGGTGCTCGTGCGCAACGTCATGTTCTCGCTCGTCCGCGCGCTCGCGACCCACGACTACGAATCGTTCCTCGACGCCTGCGATGTGGGCAACCTCGAGTACGCGACGCTCGACGTCGAGCGCGCCATGCACCCGCTCTTCACGACGGGCGCGTCGATCGACCTCGACGCGAACGCGCGCAGCCCGAAAAACACCGAAATCGAGCTCGAAGAAGGCGAATGGCGCGTGCGCCAAGCGCTCCTCGTCGGAGGCGAGGTGAGCGAGTTCTCGGTGCGCGGCCGCATCGATCTACGTCGCTCCGCCGAGCAACGCCGCGCCGTCTTCCTGTTGGATCGAGTCGGCGAAGGATAGGCCAGCTCAGAGGCAACCGCGGGTCCAGTCCGCGTATTGGCCGTAACAAGCCTGGTAGATGAGCGTATCGAGGCTCGGACCCTGCGTATCGGTGCACGACGTGACGAGCGCCGCGACGACTTCCGGGTCGGCGTTCGCCATGCACTCGACGAACGTGGTGAGGAGCTCCCCGCACGGTTCGCTGGCTTGAGTCGGGCAGAGTGAAGCGACACAGCCGTCAACGTGGCCGCACGGCGTGCTCTCGGGCGCGCCACCTTCGCCCGCGCTGCCGGGGACGCCCCCTTGCGCTTCACCACCGGAGCCTGGCGCACCACCCGCTGTGCCGACCGTTCCCCCGGTGCTGCCGGTTCCCGGTGCGCCACCGGCCTCCCCAGTAGCACCGGTCGTCCCCGCCTCGGCGCTGACGAGGCGTGACGAAGGGCTCGGGCCGTAAGCGCACACGGCCAGGCAATACGGACGTCGCTGCGCAACGCCGAGGTCCTCGCCGTCGCCGGGTTGGCCGCCGCTGCTCGTCGTATCGCCGCCATTGGCCGCGACGCTGCCGCCGAGGCCGCCGAATCCGCGCCTGCCCCCGGGGCCGCCCACGGGTGGGCCGCCGCCCGCGAGCCCGCCCGCGCCGAAGCCGTTCCGTCCGACGCCGCTCCCGGCGGTTCCCGCGCTTGCGCCACCGGTGCCCAGCCCGGTCGCGCCGGCCTTGCCGCTCGCGCCGGTCGTGCCGCTCGCACCGGCTTTGCCACTCGCGCCGGCCTTGCCGCTCCCGCCGCCCGCGTCGTTCGTCGTCGAGCTTTCGCCGCTGCAGGCGAGCGGCAACGCCGTGGAGCTCAGGATCAACGCCACCAAGAAGGAGCGATTCGTCATCGTCGAGACGGAGCGTACGCGCGGTGCTCGCACGTGCAACCATTCGTGCGACGCGTTCGCGTGCGACCGAATGACAATTTTTTGGAACGCGCGCACGCCCCGATGCGCTCCGATACACCCGTTCGTTGGAAAAAGATGGGAGTAGCGTAGTCGTCAGCGCGCCGGCGGTCGCTCGCTCGCGCTCCGGAACATGAGCTCCACGGCGGGGTCGTCGCGCCAAGCCAGGATGATCTCCGCGAACAATGCCTTCTGCGCGAGATGGAGCTCGTGGGCGTCGACGATGAACCCCGCCTTCCACTCCGCGATCTTCAGCGGATCGCAGTCGTTCCGCGCCTCCGCGGCCTTGATTTGGTTGTACACGCCGGCCAGGTACGTCCACTGCGAGGCGAAGCGCGTGTAGAGCGCCGCGTAGACGACCGCGAAGATGGCGCCGAGCCAGGGGAGCTTCTCGGCGAGCTCGCTGCGGAAGAACGGCAGGGTCACGGCGCCGCTCCGCGTCGGATCGAGCAGCGCGACACCGAGCACCGCGAGCAGATCGACGCTGAGCGCGATGACGAGCGTGCGCAGCAGGATGAGGGCGCCGCCGTTCGGAACGATATCGAGCAGCCACTCGCACGAGAGAACGCGGACCAGCCGTTCCCACACCGAAAAGAAATCGCGCAGCACCCGCCGATGTTAGAGACCCGTCGTGACGCCAGCGTGACGACGCCGCCCGGGCGATGCCGGACTCAGCGCACCGATTTCGGCGTTTCGGCCCGCACGATCACGCGGACCGGTTCTTTCACGGAGCCGGCCCGAAAATTCCGCGCCCGCTCGAGAAAGCTTTGATTCACTTCGTAGCCGCGCGCGCAGAGCAGCGCGCCGTTCGTAAACCGCAGATCCTCCGTGAAGATCATGCCCGGCTTGAGGGCGGAGAGCGGAAGCTCGCGGATCTGCTCGATGCCCACGGTGCTCGTGCCGTAGAGCGCCGCGAACCTCTCGAGCACCGTGGTGTCGTAGCGGTCGACGCGCCCGCGCATGGTGTCGATGCAGAGCGCAGGGGCGTGCCCCTGCACTTCGAGCGCGTCGAAGTCGATGGTGACGCGCAGGATGCGAGCCGCGAGCTCATTGTTGCGAATGCTCGGATCGTCGACCAGCGGACCGTTGTGGCGGCCGGGCTTGGTGGCGCGCGCGATGATGGCGCGCACGGGCTCGAGGCGCGGAATGTTTTGGAGCAGCTGCTCGGTGACTTCCGGGACGCGCGCGAGCATCTTCTGCTCGGCTTCGCTCAGGCTCGCGCCCGTGTGCACGCGCTCGAGCACTTCTTGCGGCACCGTGATGGAGCCGAGCTCGGAGAGCATGGCGGCGACCTCGAGTTGCCAAACGTCCGGCAACTCGAGTTTGTGCGCGAGCTCGCTCACGCGCGTCTTCAGCCGATTGGCGCGCCCGAACGAGAGCGGGCTCGTGAGCGACAGCACCTCGACGAGCGTCTTGATGCTGCCGTGGAGCGTTTGTTCGAGCAGCACGCGTTCGGCCGTGAGCAGGCGATGCTGCTCGACGGCGGCGTCGAACGCGGCGAGCAGATCGGCGGGCGGGCACGGCTTGGTCAAAAATCGGAAGATTTGACCTTCGTTGATGGCCGCGATGGCGGACCTCATTTCCGCCTGGCCGGTGAGCAGAATGCGCACCGTGTCGGGCGCGAGCTTGCGCACGCGACTCAAGAGCTCGGCGCCGTCCATCCCGGGCATGCGCATGTCCGACATCACGACGCAGAAGCTCGCGCCGCCTTCGAGCAGCTTCAGCGCAGCTTGACCGCTTTCGGCCGTCGCCACGTCGAAGCGCCGTCGCAGGTGGAGCGCCAGCCCTTCGAGCACGTTGGGTTCGTCGTCGACACAGAGAATGCGCGGGCGTCCTCGATTTTCCATGCTGTGGTCCCCTCAGCTCGCTTTCGCACGCGGCTCGGAGCTCGGCCCCGAACCGAGACGCGTGAAGTAGTCGGCGGCGGTCGCCTGCCACGCCTCGAGCTCCCCCGCGAGGCCGCAGCCTTCGAGAAATGGCAAATCGACGCGTAGGTCGTGCGCCCGCGACGCGGTCGCGACGACCGCATCCGCGAGGTGCACCGCCGCGAGCACGTCGGGCGTCTCGACCCCGGCGCCGCTCGGCTGATGGTGGAACGCCGTGGTCTCCACGATCGAGAACGGGAGGCCCCAGACTCCCAGCAAGTACGCTCCGACTTCCGCGTGCGTCAGGCCGAGGAGCTCCTGCTCGAGCTCGTGCGTCGAGCGTTCGCCACCGGCGGCAAGCTCGCTGATTTCCTGGAACTTTTCGGGCATCGCGAGCGCGAGCACGATGCGACCGACGTCGTGCACGACGCCAGCGGTGAAGGCCTCGTTCGCGAGCTCCCGCTTCTTCAGCATGCGCTTGGCCACCGTCGCCGTGGCGAGCGACGAGCGCTGGACTTCGTCGAGGGTCGCGCGTGAAAGCCCCGCGGCCTCTCCCGAGCTGAACACGTGCGTGCTCAGCGTGAGCGCCCGCAAGAGCTCCATGCCGAGGTAGGTCACGGCTTCCGCCACGGAAGTAGCCGTGCGCGAAAGCCCGAAATAGGCCGAGTTGACGAGCTGGAGCACCTTCGCGCTCATCGCCGGATCCTCTTCGACGATCGCGCCGATCGCCTTCGAGCTCATGTTGGGATCCGCCATCGCCTCGGTCAGGCGCAGGTACGTGGCGGGCGGCGAGGGCAGGTGATTGAGCTTGCCGGTGACGCTCCGCGTCGTGTCGTTCTGCAAGAGCGTCTGGAGCTTACAGGTGCGCTCGACGACGTTACGCAGCGTGGCGGCGTCGCAAGGCTTGTTGATGAATTGGTGGGTCACTGGCAGCGCGCGCACGATGGCGTCGCGGTCCGACTGGCCCGAAAGCACGATGCGGGCGGTGGCGGGGAACGCGTCGCGCACGCGCGTGAGCAGCGCCGCGCCGTCCATGCCCGGCATGCGCATGTCCGTCACGACCACGTCGAACGGACCCTTCTCGAGCTCCGCGAGCGCCGCGAGGCCGCCCACGACGAACACCATGTCCCATTCATTCCGGCGCTTGCGCAGAATGTTCTTGAACGCGTCGAGCACGCTCGCGTCGTCGTCGACGAACAGGATGCGCTTCAAGTGTGCCCCTCGATCATCGCGCTCACTTCGGCGTCATGATGTCCGTCGCGGCGCGGCGCTCGATGTCGCTGAACGCTTCGACGACCTTCGACATCATCTCGAAGTCGCGTGACGCCGTGACGAGCTGTGTCATGCCGTCGAGCGCGGACGCGTTCGAGAGCTCGAGCGTCGAGGTCGCGAGATCGGGATCGGTCTGCACGGGCTTGCCCGCGTTCTGTGCGCGGAGCAGCACCGAGCCTTCTTTCTCGAGCCCTTCCGGCTTCGGAAATGTGACCGTCATCAGCCGTTGCCCCGTGTTCTCGCCTTTGATCAGGATATCCCCGGTCGGCGCGATTTTCACGTCCGTTGCCGTGGGCGGCACCACGATCGGCTGGTGTCCCTGGCCGAGCACGAGCTCGCCCGACTGCGTCGTGAGGCGCCCGTCCGGCTGCACTTGAAAGCTGCCGGCGCGCGTATACCGTTCGCCCTGGGACGTGCGTACGACGAAGAGCGCCTGCGGGTCGCGCAGAGCCACGTCGAGTCCGCGCCCGGTTTGCACCATTTGCCCTTGGCGGCGATCGGGTTCGACGGTGCGCGACACGGAGTACCGGAGTGACTGTGTCGGCACTTGTCGGTTGTTGGCGTTGACGAGCGTCTGGCGGAACAGCGCGCGATCGGCGCGAAAGCCCGGAGTCGCCGCGTTGGCGATGTTGCCGGCCGCGACGTCGAGCGCCGCTTGTTGTCCGACCATCCCCGACGCTGCTGCCCAAATTCCGGTGCTCACTTGGTCTCGCTCCTCGTTCGCTCTTCGACCCAACGTTCGCTAAGCAAGCCGAGTGCCAGCGCACACGCTCCCGTTCTTGGGTTCACCTCCACGCACGGTCCACCGCCTGCTGCCAGCCCTATTTCGAGGGGAATTTTCACAGGGAGCCGGTCAGAGGGCGGGGAGGCCGGAGGGAGTAAATGGGGATCCGCTCCGAACCCTAAAATCCCTCCCCGACCTCTGACCGGCTCCCTGTGAAATCCCGGGGGTGTGCAGGCGCTGGCGGCATTGGATGGACCGCGGGTGCGGCGGTCCCAACAAGCGAGCAGCGTCGGTTGATTGACACCTTGCGGTCAGGGGAGTGGCGGGGTGCGCTGCGGGTGGGAGGCGCGATTACCTTGGGATTTGCCTCAGAATTGGACGAACGGGATCGCTCGCCGCACTGGCCTGCTTCTTGCGAAAGTCGCTCCTCGGATGTCCTCCGCGGTCGCGCTTCTATCGAATATCGGTCGCCCGAGCGATGCTTCGCTCGGCGCGCCGGTCGTCGCGCGGCCCGTCGCCGATCCTGCCGCGAGCACCAAGCCCGGCGCCGTCCAGCCGGTGCGGACGCCGCTCACCACCGACCAGGCGAGCTCGCTCATCGGCAACGCGCTGGAGCGCGTGACCGGCGAGAAGCCGAAGCCCGAGACGGTGGCGATTCTGACGGCGCAGTGGGCGCACGAAACGGGCCACGGCGCATCCATGTTCAATTACAACTTCGCGGGCATCAAGGGCACGGGGCCGACGGGCCTCACCGTGTCGCAGCGCACGCGCGAAGGTTACGGTTCGAGCGAACGCACCATCACCGACAACTTCCGCGCATACCGAACGGCGGAAGAAGGGGCTCACGACTACGTGAGTCTCCTCCAATCGCGCTTCCCTGGGGCATTCGAGGCGGCAAGAAGCGGCGATCCGGCGGCGACGGTGCATGCGCTCAAAAAGGAGGGGTACTTCACCGGTGACGAGGTCGCCTACACGCGCTCGGTCACCCAGCTCGCGCAACAGATCGGTCCCACGTCACTTCAATTCACGAATACCGAGCTGCCCACGCTGCCGCTCGACTACGCGATGGGGTTCGGCTCCGTCCACGCCTCGGCGGGCGCGCTGGCGTCGGCCGATCCGCTGGCGAGCCTCGCCGGCGCCGGCGCGACGCCCTTCGTCGGCACCGCCGCCTTCACCGACAACATCACGCGAGCGGCGCTGCGCATCATGAGCGCACCTACAGACGACCACGACCGCGCACGTTCGATCACCTAAACCAGAACCACGTGTACCCGTTCTAGGAACTCGGAAATTGTGTCATCGATCATAGGCATCATCGTCGTATTGGCCGCCGTCCTCGGTGGTTTCGCCATGGCCGGTGGCCCCATGCCGGTCTTGATCCAGCCCAACGAGCTGATCGTGATTGGCGGCGCGGCCCTCGGCTCGGTGCTCTCGTCGGCCCCCGGCAAGATGCGCGGGCGGCTGCTCGCGGCCTTCAAAAAAGGCTTCAAGGACACGATTCCGACGAAGCAGGACTACCTGGACCTGCTCAAGCTCCTTTACGAGCTCTTCGGTATCATGCGGCGTGAGGGCATCCTCGCGCTCGAAAACCACGTGAACGAGCGCGACAAGAGCCCGCTCTTCGCGAAGTACCCCGGTGTCGCCAAGCGCCACCACGCGCTCGACTTCCTGGTCGAAGGCTTGAAGCAACTGGTCGACGGCTGCCCCGCGAGCGACCTCGCGCAGCTCTTCGACGCCGAGCTCGAGACGCATCACTCCGAGCAAAGCGGTCCGGTCGCGCTCATCCGCGGCACGGGCGACGCGCTCCCCGGCCTCGGCATCGTCGCGGCCGTGCTCGGCATCGTGATCACGATGGCGCATCTCGACGGCGGCCCGGAAGAAATCGGCCACCACGTCGGCGCCGCCCTCGTCGGCACCTTCCTCGGCATTCTGCTCTGCTACGGCATCATCGGCCCGATCGCGAACAACGTCGAGGCGCAGGACGCCGCCGAGAATCGCTACATGGGCTGCATCAAAGAAGCCCTGCTCGCCGCCGCCCGCGGCACCACGCCCGCGCTCTCGATCGAATTCGGTCGCCGCGCCATCTTCAGCGACGAACGCCCGTCGATCGCCGAGCTCGAGAAGGCCTTCGCGGAGCTCAAGAAGTCGTCATGAAAAGCGGCGACCAACCGATCATCATCGTCAAGAAGGTCAAGGGTCACGCCGGCCACCACGGCGGCGCTTGGAAGGTCGCTTATGCCGACTTCGTGACCGCGATGATGGCGCTCTTCATGGTGCTCTGGCTCGTCTCGCAGACCGACCAGAGCACGCGCCAGAAAATCTCGCAGTACTTCCGTACGGGCGTGCTCTCCGGCTCCAACTCCGTGCTCACGGGCGGCACCGGCGTCGAAGAAAAAGGCTTCCTCGACGTGAAGGGTACGAGCACCAACGAGATCCCGAGCGAAGACGCGAAGCTCCACCAGGCGGAAGGCAACATCCGCAAAGCCGTCGCCGCGCTCCAAGCCAACGACAAGGATTTCGCGGCGCTCGGCGGCCACCTGCAAGTCACCGTCACCGACTTCGGCCTGCTCGTTCAGATCATGGACGGCGGCGACGACCTCATCTTCGACCTCTCGAGCGCGGAGCTCAAACCCGCGCTCGTGAAGATGCTCAGCGAGCTTGCCCCCATCCTCGGCAAGCTCGACAACCAACTCCAGGTGCACGGCCACACCGACGGCCGTCCGTTCCCCGCCGGCTCGAACCGCACGAACTGGGCACTCTCCTTCGAGCGCGCCGACCGCGCACGCAACGTCCTCGAAAAATCGGGCGTGCGTCCCGCTCAGATCACCGGCGTCTTCGCGCACGCCGACAACGCGCCGCTCGTCAAAGACGCCATGGCTCCCGCCAATCGCCGGCTCGCGATCCTCGCCGTCCGCAAAGGCTTCGAAGCCGCGGTCGCGTACGGTCAGCTGAAGCAACCGGTGATGTAGCGAGGGGTGGGAGGCGGGCGCTTCTTCGCGCCTGCTCTGGAGCGCGCCGTTGCCGCGTTGGGGCACTCGGAGGTTTTTTCGCGCCCGGCGCGGCGCGAAAAAATTCACTCAAGGAGTGTTCAACTCAACCGTTCGTAGTGGAGGATGAGCACGAATACCGGTGAATCGGGCGTGCTGGCCCTCGACATGCCAGCTCCCGCCCCCGACCCGGTGCTCGAACGCGCCTTTCGGCGGGCGATGGACGGCCTCTACATGGTCTTTCAGCCCATCGTCAGCTGGACCGAGCGCGAAATCGTCGCCTACGAAGCGCTCGTCCGCACCTGTGAGCCCGAGCTCGCGCGCCCCGACCTCTTGTTCTCGGCTGCCGAGCGCCTCGACATGATCATCCCGATGGGCCGCCGCATCCGCCGCGGCGTCGCCCAGCTCGTCTCGACCGCTCCCGAGCGCGTCGCGCTGTTCGTCAACGTCCACGGCGGCGAGCTCGCCGACCCCGAGCTGTACGATCCGGCGTCGCCCCTCTCGCGCGTGGCGCACCGCGTCGTCCTCGAAATCACCGAACGCTGGTCGCTCGACCGCTTCCACGACATCGGCGAGCGCATCCGCGCCCTGCGCGACCTCGGCTTCCGCATCGCCGTCGACGACCTGGGCGCCGGTTACGCCGGCCTCACGAGCTTCGCGCGCCTCCGCCCCGAAGTCGTCAAACTCGACATGTCGCTCGTCCGCGGCGTCAACGAGGACCCCACGCGCCAGCACCTGATTCGCTCGCTCAACGGCGCGTGCCGTGACCTCGGCATCCGCGTCGTGGCGGAAGGCGTCGAAACCAAAGAAGAGCGCGACACGCTCGTCGCCCTCGGCTCGAACCTCCTCCAGGGCTACCTCTTCAGCAAGCCCGCGCGCGCCTTCCCGGTCGTCGAAACCTCCGTGTGGGACGCCGAATACACCCACGTCAAAGGCTGGCCCGCCCGCACGGCGCAAGCCGAGCTGCTCGAGCTCCGCGACGCGCTCAACGCCCTCCTCGGCACGCTGCCGACCGACCCCGCCGCGCGCCCGCCCTCCATCGCCACAGCCGGCGAAGTCGCCGCTCTCGGCCGCCGCGCCCTCCGCAGCGTCGAAGCCCTGCTCGCGACCAACAACCTCCCGTCCCTCGAGCCCGGCGCCCTCTCCCTCCCAGCTCCCACGCTCGCCCGCACCGCGTAGCGTCCGAGCCACGGAGCTTTCAGTCGGCGCGCCTCGAAGCGTCGCCTGCACGCGGGGAGCTTCGCGCGCACGAGCCGCAACGTCGCGTGAAGTCGCGCCGCATGAGTGCTTGAGTTGCCCACGCCCCGTCCGTGCTCGGCCTGCGGCCTGCGCGCGGCCGACCCCTCCCTTAAGCTCGCGGACTCGCTTGGGAGGGGTACGCGCATACCGCAGCTCTTCGTGTTGGGCACAGGTAGCGCGCTGTCGCTCGTGCGCGCCTACTCGGTGCCGTTGCGCTAGCGGTCCGTCGCGCGGTTCGACGTCTACGGCACATTCAAGCGACTTGGACCGCGAACTTAATATATGCTATATTCAAGTTAGCCGTCGCTCGCGCGACCTTGGCCCCATGCCCTCGCCTCCGATGAAGCAGCGCACTCGCCCGCCCCCATCGAAGGGCCGCAAGCAGCCGTCCCAACTCCCACTGCGTTTCCGCACCTGGGGCGGCGCCCGCCCCGGCGCCGGCCGTCCGCGCAGCTCCACGAACGTCTCGCACCTCGCTCGCTCCGCCGTCTCGCGTCACGTCCCTCTCCACGTCACCCTCCGTTTCGTCAACGGCTTCGCCAACCTCCGCACCCGCATGCCTTTCCGCGTCATCCGCGCAGCACTCTCGAAGGAGCGTGCCGGTGGCGCCCGCGTCATCCACTACTCCATCCAATCGAATCATCTTCACTTCATCGTCGAAGCCGCCAGCAAGCCAGCGCTCGCGCGCGGCATGCAGGCCCTCACCATCCGCATCGCCAAAAGCCTCAACCGTGCGCTTGGCCGCAAAGGGCGCGTCTTCGCCGACCGCTTTCACGCCCGCCCGCTCAAGACGCCCATCGAGGTTCGCCGCGCGCTCGTCTACGTCCTCAACAACTACCGCAAGCATGCCGACGGCGAGGGCCCGCGCTTACCGCTCTCCTTCGTCGACGGCTACTCATCGGGGCTTTGGTTCGACGGTTGGGATCCGCAGTTCGTTCACGCACCACCGGACAAGCGCGCGCCGCGCGACCCCGCGGCCGACCTCGAGCCAGGCGTTGTGGCGGCGCGTTCGTTCTTGCTCACGCGAGCGTGGCGGCGCCATGGGCTCATTCGGCCGTTCGAAGTGTCGGAGCCTACTCGTAGCAAGGCGCGTCGCGCGCGCCCGTGGTGAGTTCTTGTTTGACCTCTCACGGCCGACAGACGTCGAGCATGCCGCTGCATACGTCGAGAACGGACTGGGGCACCGTGGAGTCGTAATACAGCGCGTCGGTGCTGTCGCAGACGCAGCGCAACTTGCCGTTCTGTGAGACGCAATCGATCGTGTGCTCGGTGGCGTGCGCATCGTCGATGAGCGACACGCCGTTGCCGATGGGAGCGGTCATCGCGCACTCCTGCCCGATGCTGCAGCCCTGGCAGTTGACGTTCATTGGGCAGGATTGTTCGACGTTGCCCGACGGCGCGCCGTAACCACAGACACGACCCGAATAGGTCGGGTTCTGGTCGCTCCGGCAGTACTGGATGAAGGGGTCGCAGACGACGTCGACCGAGGGGGCGCTCGTCAAGGTGCCGAAACCGTTGGCTTCGGCGCCCTCGCACGAACACCGGAACTGCGAGTCGGTCATGTAGATGTCTTGCGTCCGGTTGCAGCTCGCTCGGTAGTGCTCGACGAGGCGAACCACGACGCCGTCCGGGAAATTGAGGCCGACGGCGTAGCCGCAGGTGTCGTGAGCCGAGCACGCGCTGCCGTCGTTGGTTCGCTCGAGGGTGCGACACGTCTGCGTCGAGCTCACGTTCAAGTCGCTGGCTTCGCAGACGCGCGCGATGGTGCCGCACGCGTCGAGCGCATTGACGCCCTCGATCTCGAAGTACCGCGTCGGGGTGGCAAACGTGCCGCAATCGCAGCTCCAGACTCCATCGCTGTCGAGACTGCAGTCGTCGAAATGGGCCTGGCCGCCGCAGCCGTAGACGTAGTTGCACGTCGAGGCGTCCGTGGATTGACTCGTGGATTGGCAATTCGCTGGCGCCTCGATCGACGTCGCGCCGCCCGCGCCGGCCAGCGACGACGTGCCGCCGCTCGGGGCACCACCGCTGACGAACTCGCCGCGCCCCGCCGCTCCGCCTGAGCCCGACCCGGTGCCCGCCGCCGGCATACCGCCGCCGCTCGACGCGCCGCCGCGACCGCCGGAAGTCGTCGCGCCGCCCGCACCACCTGCGCCGCCGTGTGGCGCTCCGCCGACTCCGCCTCTCCCGCTCAACCCGGTACCCGCTGCGCCGGGCTCCGCGCCCCCGTCGCCGTTCTCGATGGGGCCCGCTCCCGCCTCGGGCTGTCCCTGTCCGCTCCCGCCACCGGCTTGCCCCTGTCGATGTGAATGCCCGCTGCACGCCGTGAGCGCAACGGCCAGCAAAGCCGCGGGAACGCATGCTGCGGTTACAGCCCGTAACTCTGCGCGCGAATTCGAAATCCGAACCACGCACAGAGCTTCGCACCCGCGTTTGGTGCGGCGCTATCGTGGTCAAACACGCTTCGGGCCTGAATTTTCGCTCGTGGGTAGAGCCCTGAAGACAAATGACCATGGCCGTCTCCCGACGTCGCCTCAAAAGTCCTCTGTCTCCCTCGCCCCGAGCCTCGAATGGACGATGATTGGTTTCAATTCTACTATCTTCGGCCGCGGCCCGAGCGCTTCGTCGAAGAAGTGAGGCGTATGTCCGCGGCGGGCGTCCTCGGGGATCTCGAGCGCGCTCTGCCGGTCATAGTCTTCTTGTCTTCGGTCATGGCGGCGAACGCGGTGAGCCTCAGGGCTTGGCTGGCTGCATTGTCCGAACTACCGCAGGCGGACCTTCGAAGTTTGCGAGCGGCGGTTGCGATGTCTGGAGTAGCGGAGGGGGCAGCCTATCTTGCGGAGGTCGATCCGGGACGCCCGCTTTCAGCTGAACCACCACCGGACCTCCTTGAAGCTCCGATCGACAATCCGGCTATCATGGATGCCTTGTGGGCTCGCTACTTCGCTACGGGGGATACGCGTGCGGTCCGCAGAATCATCACGGCGCTTGCTTACATGTCCGACGTTGGCGCAGCAAAAGCGTACGCAAGCTCGCGCCAGACCGACGCGGATCGCGCCCGAGCGATGCGAGACGCGCTCTTCCAGACGGCGTCGTGGTCGCTCGAGAGTCTCATGCAAACGCATGAGAGACTCAAAGCCTTCTGCGGTGACCTCGTGCGAAGCGATGAGCTCGACCCCACGACGCGCTGCGCGTTGGCCATCACGCTGGAGCGGGTCGAGCCCGCGCTCTGGAGTGTCAAAATCGACACCCAAACCAGCATCGCATCAATTAAGTGGATGGGCGATTCGTGAGCGCGTCCGCGCCCCGCTATCGCCCGCGCCGCGCGCGCGCCGTCGCCGCGTCGTTCTCGGAGAGTTTCCAGGTGAGCGTCTCCGGATCCTCTTCGAAGCACGGCATGTTGCCGACGCACGGCGGTTCGACTTCGGCCGGGTGGCAACCCTGAGCCGTGCATTGCACGCGCGTGTACATGAAGTTGCAGCCGACGGCGTACTCACGCACGCTGTGCGTCTGGCGATTGAGCGCGACTTCGAGCTCTTCACGTGGGCAGTGCAGGGACGACGACGCGACCGCGCGAACGGAGTCAGGCGCGCTCGCACAGCCGCTCGCCGCCCAACACGTCAACGCCGCAACTTGTAGGAACGCGAGCCGAGTCGAAAGTCGAATACGCATGATGCGCGTCCGACACGCAGTCGTTGCGGACATTGGCAGATTGCCCCGATTCTGTTTGCCCCATGCCGTGAGCCCCGCACCCGCGTCTGCCGTGCGCGCGTAATTTTCCGTTCGTACGGTGTCCCCGAGCGGCGCTCCCAGCAATTGCCCTCGATTGATCGCGGTGGGATAAGGACGAGGTCGGTCCGGCGGGCATTGTCCGTCGTGGAAGTGGATTGTTCCGGAGGTCTCGCCATGCGGCGCACGTGGGCCCCACTCAGTTTTGGACTGGTTTTCGCCTTCGTGGCCGGCTGCTCGTCGAACAGCGGCTCGAACGGCTCCGCGGCCAATAGCGGCGGCTCCGGGCCAAATGGCTCGAGCGGCTCCGGCGCGACGCCGGGTTCATCGGGAAGCAGCGGCACCCAGGGCGGTTCGACCGGTGGGTCGGGCAACAACGCGACGGGCGGCTCCGGCAACGCGAGCAGCGGCGGGACGGGCACGTCGGGCGCTTCCGGCAGCGCGGGCGGCACTGCCGTCAATTGCACGACCACCCAGCTCGAGCCCACGCCGCTCCGCCGCCTCACCAAGTTCGAATACGAGAACACCGTGCGGGATCTGCTCAAGGTGGATCCGAGCCCGGCCGATGACATGCCCGCGGATGAGGTGTCGAACGGTTACGACAACGACTCGGGCGTGCTCACCGTCTCGTCCCTGCACGCCGAGAAGTACGTGCTCGTTTCGGAAACGCTCGCGCACACCGCCGTGCAGAATCTGAGCGCGCTCACGACGTGCGACACGACTGCGACGGGCGAGGACGCCTGCGCGCAAGCGTTCGCGAAGAGCTTCGGGCGCCGCGCCTTCCGCCGGCCGACGACCGCGAACGACGAGCAAATGCTGATGACCGCCTATCAGGCGGGGAAGAACGGCGGGAGCTACCAGGAAGGTATCGAGGTGATGATTCGTGCGGCGCTCCAGTCGCCGGACTTCATCTATCGGCTCGAGACCACGACGCCCGCGGACGCGAAAGCGGCGCTCGTGCCGCTCAGCCAATTCGAGCTCGCGACGCGCCTCTCCTACATGATTTGGGCGACCGGCCCCGATGACGCGTTGCTCGACACCGCGCAGAACGGCGGGCTTGCAAACAAGGACCAGGTCGCCGCGAAGGCGCGCGACATGTTGAAGGACGACCGCGCCAAGCTCGGCCTCGCGAACTTCTTCAATCAGTGGTCGGGCGTCACGCGCCTCGCCATCACCACCAAGAACACCGACCTCTTCCCGAACTACAGCGACGACCTCAAAAACGCGATGGCCGCCGAGCTGCCCGCGTTCATGCAATACGTGCTGTTCCAGGGCGACCACACGCTGCACACGCTCTTGACCAAGCCGGTCGCGTTCGTCAGCGGTCCGCTCGGACAACTCTACGGCATCGCGAACGCGCCGACCGGTTCCACGCCGACGCTGGTGGATCTCCCGGACGCGCAGCAGCGTTCCGGCCTGCTCACCCAGGCCGGCTTCCTCTCGGTGCAGGCGCATCCGGATCAGACTTCACCGGTGCTGCGCGGCAAATTCGTGCGGACGATGCTGCTCTGCGATCCACCACCGCCGCCGCCCGCGGACGTGAACATCTCGGTCCCTCCGAGCTCCTCGGGCAACACCGCGCGCGAGCGCTTCTCCTCGCACGCGCAGGGGAGCTGCCAATCCTGTCACTCCGCGATGGATCCGATCGGGTTCGCGTTCGAGAACTTCGACGCGCTCGGCCAGTACCGCACGACGGAGAACGGCGAGACGATCGACGCGAGCGGCGTCATCAACGGCGCCGACGATCCGAACCTCGGCGGCAACTTCGTCGGCGTGCGGGAGCTCGCGGAGAAGCTCTCGAGCTCGTCCGAGGTGACCAACTGCGTGGCGACCCAGTGGTTCCGCTACGCGTCGGGCCGGCTCGAGGCGGAGCCCGACGTTTGCTCGATCCAAAATCTGCAGAGCAGCTTCAGCTCGAAGAACGGCGACTTGATCGAGCTCGTCGTCGCCATGACCCAGACGGACGACTTCTGGTACCGCGCGCCGGTGACCCAGTGAACGGACGAGGCAGCATGAATCCCCTACGTTTCACGCGACGGAACCTCCTGCGCGGCGGGCTTGCCGCGACGGCCGCCTACCCGCTGCTCGAAGCCGACAAGGTGAAGGGCCAGACCGCGTCGCCGACGCGACTGATCGTGTTCACGACGCCGAACGGCACGCGCAACGCGCTCTACTGGCCGACGAGCGACCTCACGCTGCCGTCGATCACGAAGCCGCTCGAGGCGTACAAGCAGAAGCTCTCGTTCTTGAAGGGCATCCGCTTGAACGACCAACTCCAGAACGGCTCGCTCGGCGGCATGCTCGGCTCCGAGCACGCGCGCGGCACGGGCGGCATGCTCACGGCTCGCCCGCTCAACGCCGGTACGGAGTTCGTGAGCTTCGGCAACACGACGTCCGGCTGGGGCAGCGGTGAATCGATCGACCAGTACCTCGTCGATCGCCTCGCGCCGCCGACCACGTTCACGAGCTTTCAGATGGGCGTGCACGTGCGCGACACGCAGGTGCGCGCGCGCATCGCGTACCGCGCGAACAACCAGCCGATCCCGCCGCGCGAGGACCCGAACGACGTGTTTTCAGCGCTGTTTTCGAGCGCGACCACCGGCACACCGGGCAACCCCGGCGGCGCCACGGACCCGGCGCTCGCGCGCCTCTGGGCGCAGCGCCAGAGCGTCTTCGACCTCACGAACGCCGAAACCACGCGCCTGATGGGCATCGTGGGCTCCGCCGACAAGACGAGGCTGCAGGCGTTTCAGGACTCGATGCGCGACGTCGAGACGCGCCTCGTGCAGATGCCGAGCATGGGTTCGGGCGGCACTGGCAGCATGCCCGCGACGGCGTGTATGGCGCCGAGCTTCACCGAGCCCGACCTCACGGTCGACGACCAATACGCACAAGCCGGCAAGATCCAGATGGACCTCGCCGCGGCCGCGCTGCAGTGCGACCTCACGCGCATCCTCACCTTCCAGTGGTCGTACTCGGAGAGCGAGCACCTCTTCCAGTTTTTGAACAGCATTCAGGGCAACCACCACGCCATCTCGCATGACTTCTCGTCGAGCGGCGTGAACTACGACGCGTACAACGCGATCCAAACCTGGTACGCGACGCAATTCGCCTACTTCCTCGGCAAGCTCGACTCGATCGACGAAGGCGACGGCACGCTCCTCGATCACTCCGTCGTGCTCTGGGCCACCGAAATCGGCGAATCCACCCAGCACGACCTCACGATGATGCCGTACATCCTCGCGGGCGGCGCCGGCGGCAAACTCAAGACCGGTCGTCTCTACGACTGGAGCAACAACCGCCAAGACAACAACCAACTCCTCGTCACGCTCGCCCACCTCATGGGCGCCGATGACCTCGCCTCCTTCGGCGATCCGTCGGGCAAGACGGGGCCGTTGCCGGATTTGACGTAAGGCTGGCAAAGCGGAGCGAACCTAGCGCTCCGTCACCCAATCCTCGAGTACGAGATCCGGCACGCCGCCCATGTGTTTCACGTTCGCGGTGACGAGCGTGGCCTCATTGGCGAGCGCGTGCGCCGCGATGGCGGCGTCGAAATCTTCGATGCGCCGGCCTTTGCGCTCGAAGAAGGCTTTAATGTCGCCAAACGCGAGGCTGACGGCGTCCGTCCAATCGACTCGCTCGAAATGGCTCGTGATCAGGTCGAAGCGATCCTGAAGTAGCTGTCGTCGGTGGGACTTTGGTAGGCGTGCGATACCGTACGCGAGCTCCGCCAGGACGGGCTGCGGCAGCAGTGCATCGCGGCGATTGGTACGCTTCAGTCGATCGAGAACGACCGGCTCTCCTCGCATGACCGAGCAGACGACGTTCGTGTCGAGCACGTACCTCATAGGTTTGGCGGCCCTTTCGAGCGACGGCCGATACGGATGGCATTCGACATTTCGTCGACCGCGTCCACCAGCTCTGGATCCGTCTCGGACAGCTTCTCGAAGAATTCAGGAGGCCAGTCGGCTCCTGCCGTCACCTCGCGCTCCAACGCTTGGATGATGAGCTTGTTCCGGCTCAGCTTCAGGGCCCTCGCCCGTTGGTCGACGGCGCGCAGCAACGCCTTGGGAATGTGGACGCTCGTCGGCACAAATATATTCTAGAGTATATTTGTATGTGATGCCAGGACGCGGCGTGCGGCGATCGGAGGGCGCCGGTCCAAACGGCCGCGCTTTTTCTCTGAATTGACGGTCGGTGGGCGCTCGCAGGTGCTACGTCGCAGGCATGAGTGACCACGGACACGATCACGACCAAGTCGACGTCGCGCGGCAGATTGCTGCCAAATGCGGAGCGATCGGCATTTGCGGCACCTGCGGGCACACCTGGACCACCGAGGAGTTCGATCTTGATGACGATGACAGCATGGCGGAGCTCTTAGACGCCGCCCACGCCGTCATCGACGAGAACCCCGAGCTCGATCGCTTCGACGATGATGGCGGCCTGGCGCACATGCTCTCGCATGCAATCGGCGACGCCGCGCCTGAAAAGGAGTGTGCGCACGCCTAACCAAGCTGGGCGACCTCAGTCTCGTCGTTCCCAGAGCGAGACGACTGGAACACGCCGCCGCTTTCGAGCGTCGCGCGAACGCCAGAAAACGCGGTGAATTCGGGGGGTCGCGTGGGTCCGCGGTCGGGAACGGAACGTGCAACTTGCTTCCACGTGGACGTCAACGGGGTCTTGTCGCTGGCGTGCGCGCACGTGCCGGGTCTGGTGCGGGCGGCGCTCGTGCTCATGCCGGAAGGCGTGTTGCTCGGCGGGCTCGGTGACGGTGGCACGTTCGAATGCGAGCCGCTCGCGAGGACGGCAGCGCGCTGTGTGAAGCTCGAGCAGGTGCCGCTCGGGGACGGAGCGTGCGCGCGTGGAACCGAGTTCGTGTTCGTCGGACAGGACGCGGTCGTCGTCGTCGCAGGGGGACGCGCCGAGCCGCGACTCGCGCTTGCCGTCGCCTGCAACCGCGAGCCGAACCTCGCGCTGGTCGTGAGCTCGACGCGCGCGGCGCTGAGCAACATGGAGAAGGCGATGGACGTCGCCTCGCTCGAGCTGTGACGACGCGTGCAGTCGGGTGGCCGGCATTGCTCGCGTCGCTCGTCGACGTCGAGCGGCTCGAGCCCGGCGAGTCCGGAGTTCTTTCCTTCGGCGCCTCGGCGCAAGGCGGCGTTCTGGTCGAGGATCGGCGGATTTGCTGGGCCGCGGCGCCCGGACTTCAGCCGCGCCTGCGCGAGCTCCTCCAAGCGCGAGCCGAGGGCGATGGGGACAGCGACTTCGAGCATGCGCTCCGCTGCCACTCGGTGGAATCGCTGATCGCGCTCTCCTTGGCCGATGGTTCCCGCCGCTGGGCAACGCATCGCGGCGTGGGCTACGCGCCGCGCTTCACGTTTCGGCCGCTCGATCTGCTCCTCGACGTGGTGGCGCTTGCGCTGCCGGTTCGCCGCGCGGACGCGCTCGACGAGCTTGCGCCTTTTCTCGCGCCGTCGCTCGCCGCGGCTTCGTTCTACCGCGATGCCTCTGGTGCGGTCGTGCCGGTGGCAGCGTTCGGTGAGGCGGCCAGCGTAGAGATGGTGGTCGACCTCGGGCGTACCGCATGCGGACTCACCGCAGCAGCCGCCGAGCTCGGAACTCCGAGTACTTTCAGTTTGATGACCATGGCGACGGGACACGTCCTCGTCGCGTGGTGGCACCGAGAACTCGTCCACGTCGCGTTGTGTGCAAGCCGCGCCGTCGCCGCGCGGCTTACGGGCCTCCACCTGACGCGAGCCATGTCATCGCCGGTCGCGCGCGCCTCGGTCGAGAGCAGCTACGCCGAGACGGCGTGACGCCGCGCCCGTCCATTCAGGTGGGAAAAATTTAAGTCCACTATACGAGACGCCGCGTCTTCTCGGACGTCACGCAGAATCCCTTCAATTCACCCTAATTGACTGTGAATTAGGCGGATCGCTCAGGTTTCGGTATTGATAAATCTACTTGTCCGATGGGCTGATGTCCGTTATTGAGGACGCCGTGTCTGCTGCCAGGGCAGCGCCGGCATCGGCGCGCGGCTCGGCGGCGAAAGGATTGCCCCCGTGGTCAAACATCCAATTGTCGCGACGACGAATCTCCTGAGCGCCCTGTTGGCGACCGCGCTGCTGACCGATTGCTCGAGCGCTCCGACGACGGGGACTGGAGCCGGCAACGGGTCGACCGGCGCGTCGTGCGATGTCGCGGCAGCGAGCGATGGGGCCAGCTACGACGTGTCGTGCCCCAACGGCAGCAGCTACCGCGGGCTCACGTTCTCGTCGCCGCAGGCAGCCTCGGGTGGGTGCACGGCTTCGCAGCTCGACAACGGCGTGGCCATCACCTGCGGCGGCCGCACCGTTTACGTCCAGAACGGCGCGGACGGCCAAGACGGCAAGAACGGGAAGAACGGCAAAGACGGCAAGGACGGCAAAGACGGCGCCCAGGGCCCGCGCGGTCCGCAGGGTCTTCAGGGGCCGGCGGGTCCGCAAGGTGCAACCGGTCTCAAAGGCGCGCGCGGCGCGACCGGCGCCACCGGTGCTCGCGGCGCTACGGGCCCGGCAGGTGCCAACGGCAAGGACGGCGCCAATGGCAAGGATGGTGCGACGGGCGCGCAAGGTCCAACGGGCGCGACCGGTGCGCAAGGTCCCGCGGGCGCGCAAGGTCCGACGGGTGCGACCGGCGCGCAAGGTCCGGTCGGCGCAACCGGCGCGCAAGGCGCTCCTGGTGCGACCGGTGCGCAAGGCGCGCCCGGCAAGGACGCACCTTTGCCAGCGCCCGTCGCGTTCTTCACTGAAACGCCGGACAGCGGCAAGCTCGATACGAACGCCGAGCTCGCGTTCTCTTCGACTGTTCCCGGTTCGACGTTCGCGTGCAGCTTGGACGGGGGCGCGTACGCGGCGTGCACGAGCCCCGTCACGCTTTCGGATTTGAAGACGGGTTCGCACACGTTCTCCGTCAGAGCGAGCGCGGTGGATTCGCCGGACGGCCCGCCCGCGGAAGCCGACTGGACGATCGATCGCCCGAACATCCTCTTCCTCTTGGCAGACGATCTCGGCTACTCGGACATTCACGCGCTCGGCGGCGAGATCGACACGCCGAACCTCGACGCGCTCGTCGCCAACGGTCGCGTGCTCACGAACCACCACGTCGGCACGGTGAGCGCCATCACGCGTTCGATGCTGATTTCCGGCACCGATCATCACCTCGTCGGCGAGGGGACGATGGGCGCGCCCACGGACGAGCGCCGCGGGCTGCCCGGGTACGAGGGCTACCTGAACACTCACGCGCTCTCCTTCGCGCAGCTCTTGAAGGACGCCGGTTATCACACGTACATGGCCGGCAAATGGCACCTCGGTAACTCGATCCCGGGCGGTAACCCCGCGGCCGGCTTGACGCCGGATCAGTGGGGCTTCGAGCACAGCTATGCGCTGCTCCCGGGCGCGAGCGGCAACCACTTCTTGCACGAGCCGGCCGGCGCCAAGAACTTCACGCTCGACGGCGTGTACATGCAGCCGGGCCAGCCGGGTCAGCCGGGCGGTTACTCCACCGAGCTCTACACGAACGAGCTCATCTCGTTCATCGACTCGAATCACGGCGACGGTAAGCCCTTCTTCGCGTACGCGGCGTACACCGCGCCGCATTGGCCGCTCGCCGTGCCGGAGCCGTGGTTCAGCAAGTACAAGGGCAAGTACGACCAGGGCTACGACTCCGTGCGCGCCGCGCGCATCGCGCGTCAGAAGGAGAACGACATCATCCCGAACTCGTTCACGCCTTCGACGCCGATGCCGGAGACGCTCGTCACGACGCCCGCCTCCGCGAACAACGGTAAATCCGGCGCGAAATACATCAGCGCCGTGCACCCCGCGTCCGACGGCTACGTCGATTATCACGCGGGCGCCGTCGTCAAAACCTGGGCGAGCCTGACCGACCTCGAGAAGAAGTCGCAGGCACGCTACATGGAGATCTACGCCGGCATGGTGTCGGCGCTCGACTACAACATCGGGCGTTTGATTCAGCACCTGCAGGACATCGGCGAGTACGACAAGACGTTCATCGTCTTCCACTCCGACAACGGCGCGGAAGGTTGGCCCATCGACAACGGTGCCGATCCGAAGAAGACGGACGAGGCGAACGCGCAGCCGGGCGTGTTCGAGACGCTCGGCGCCGACAACGGCCTGCAGAACGCGAAGAGCATCAAGTACGGCTTGCGCTGGGCGGAAGTGAGCGCGACGCCGTTCGCGCAGTTCAAGAGCGAGCTCGGCGAAGGCGGCGTCAGCACGGCCGCGATCGTGCACTTGCCGGGTCAGCAGGGCACGTTGCCGAACATCAGCTGGTTCTCCCACGTGACGGACGACACGGCGACGTTCCTCGACGTCGCGGGTGTGACGCCGCCGAACACCCCTGCGCCGCCCGACATCGACCCGAGCACGGGCGTCGACCGGAACGCCGGCAAGGTGCTCTACGGGACGCGCACCGTGTGGCCCGTGACGGGCATTTCGCTGCTGCCGTCGCTGCACGAGCTCTATCCGGCGCCCGCGCACACGCAGCCGTTCGGTGACGAATCCTACGGTCGCGCGTACCTCTTCAGCGGCGACGGCCTCTGGAAAGCGCGCTGGACGGAGCCGCCGTACGGCCCCGCCGACGGCCATTGGGAGCTCTTCTACATCGTGAACGATCGCGGTGAGACGGCGGACGTGTCGGCGCAAAACCCGACGGTCGTGAGTCAGCTCTTCGGTCAATGGCAGAGCTACCTCACGCGCGTGGGCGGCGTCGAGCCGCTCCAGCCGATCGGCTTCTGGTGAGCGCCGAGCTCGACGGGTGATGCCACGCTGACGCAGCTGAGCTCCGGCGACGAGTGGTCGTTTCGCTGCACGGCGTGCGGGCGATGCTGCAACTCGGGTCCGGAGCTCTCGGTGCCGGAGCTCTTCCGGCACCAGCATCGCTTCGTCGGGCGCCTCGCCGTGCGGCGCGTGCCACGGCTCGAACCGGGCGACGCCGGGCGCGGCGGCTCCGAAGTGCTGCTCGTCACGCACGCGTGGCACGACGAACGGCTTGGCCGCTGCCCCGCGCTCGCCGACGACGGCCGTTGCGCAATTCACGCGGAAAACAAGCCGCTCGTCTGCTCGATTGCGCCGCTCGACGCGCTCGTGCCGGACGCGCTGCAGCACCGGGTGCTGGCCCAGCGCGCGCGTGAAGCGGCGTACCTCGGCGCCGACTGTATCGCGGGCAGCGCGCGTGACGGCTTCGCTCCGCTCGTGCGGCGCCTGCACGTGGTCGACTTGGACGCGAAGCGCGCGCTCGCCGCACGGCGTGAAGCGCTCGTGCTCGAAAAGCGCTTTTGGGGCACGGCCGTGTTCCGCTTGCTTCAGTCGGAGCTGTTTGCGAACCCGACGGCGCTCGCGAAAATCCCGCCCGACGGTTTCATGTCGCTTTCCCTCGCGCCCGTCATCATGGTCGTGGCGGAGGCCTCGGCGCGCTGTCGTGCGCGCTGTCTCGAGTACCTGGACGCACAGCTGGTGCTGGCGGCGCGACTCGGACTCGAAGACGTCGTGCGCACGCATTCGGCGCTGCGCGTAGCGCTCCTCGCACGCGACCCCGCCGCCCCTGCAAAGCCGCTCGCCCCAGGCACCGAGGCGTGGCTCGGACTCACGGAAGCCGCATGAATTACAGTGAAGAAGTCGTCGCAGCCGCGAGCCGCCTCAACATTCGTCCCGAGGCCGTGCAGACGTACCTCGACGCAGGGCGCGGCGTGCGCGCGGACGGTGTGGAACGCTCGTTTCACACGACCATCAAGCCCATCGGCGCGCTCTGTAACCTCGATTGCACGTATTGCTACTACCTGAGCAAAGAGGAGCTCCTCGAGCAGAAGACGCGGCGCATCGCGGACGAAGTCCTCGAGCGCTTCATCGTGGACTACATCGCCGCGCAGGACGCGGAGGAGATCGTGTTCACGTGGCACGGCGGTGAGCCCACGCTCATGGGGCTACCGTTCTTCGAGCGCGTCGTGGCGCTGCAGGCGAAGCATTTGCCGCCGGGACGCCGTGTGTCGAACGACTTGCAGACGAACGGCACGCTGCTCGACGAGGCGTGGGGCAGCTTTCTCGCGAAGCACGAGTTTTTGGTGGGGCTCAGCATCGACGGGCCGCGTGAGATCCACGACGTGCATCGGCCGACGAAAGGGAACGAGTCGAGCTTCGACAAGGTGTTCGCGGCGGGGCGCTTGCTGGCGCGCCACGGCGTGCTTTTTAGCGCGCTTTGTACGGTCAATCGCCACAATGCGAAGCACCCGCTCGCCGTGTATCGCTTCTTGCGCGACGAGCTCGGTGCGAAATTCATCCAATTCATTCCGTGCGTGGAGCCGAAGCGCTTCGAGCGCACGGCGCCCGGCTACTACGCGGACGCCGACCTCGCCCCCGCCGACAGCCCGCGCGCGCACCCCGGTCATCCGTTCTCGATCGTCACGGAATGGACCGTCGATTCCGACGACTGGGGCGCCTTCTTGGCGGCCGTGTTCGACGAATGGCTCGCGCACGATCGCAACCGCGTCAAAGTGAACCTGTTCGAGAGCATGTTCGACCAGCTCGCCGGGCGTCCTGCGCACCTTTGCACGCAGAGCCCGATTTGCGGAAAGAACATCGCGGTCGAGAACGACGGCCGCGTCTACTCGTGCGACCACTTCGTGTATCCCGAGTACGAGCTCGGCCGCGTCGGCGAGCGCCCGCTCGCGGAGGTCGTGTTTTCGCTGCGCCAGCTCGAGTTCGGCCTCGACAAGCACAACAAGCTCCCGAGCGAGTGCAAGAGCTGCGCGTATCTGAAGCTGTGTTGGGGCGAATGCCCGCGCACACGCTTGCTCAAGACGCGGCAGGGCGAGGGGAACCTGAGCTACCTCTGCAGCGGGTGGAAGCGCTTCTACGCCCACGCCGTCCCGCGCGCACCGCGCCGCCCCATCGGCGATCCGCGGCTCGTTCCCGCGGTGGCGCTGCTCTCGAAACGCGCCGTACCCTGAGCTCTTTTTCACGCCGGCCGTAAACGCTAAGGTCGCGGGACGGCGCATGGCCGACTCCGCGCTCGACGGCACCATCTCCGCACTCGTCGTGCGCGCGCTGCTCTTGGCCGCCGCGGAGCATCGCCTCGATGTCGGCGAGCTCGAAGTGCGTGCGGGGTTCGCGGCCGGGACGCTCGACGCGAAGAACGTCGCCGATCCCGATGCGCGGCTGCCGGCTCGCGTCGCCGTGCGGCTGTGGCAAGTGCTGCCGGAGCTCACGAAAAATCCGGGGCTCGGCTTGTGGCTCGCCGAACGGCTCGCGGACGCGCCGCTCACAGTCGCGTCTTGGTTCATCTTGAGCAGCCCGAGCGTCGATGCCGGGCTCGCGCGTGCGTTCGAGTTTCAACGCCTGCTCCACGATCGCGCGAACGCCGAGCTCGTCCAGGGCGAGCACGAGACCACGTACGTGCATCGCATCGGCGAGGCGGGATTTCGCGCGCCCAGCGCTGCGATCGAGTTCGGCTTGGCTCAGCTCGTGCACCTCGTGCGGCGCGCGACGGGCAAACCCGTCGTGCCGAGTCGCGTGCGCCTGCAGCACGCGAGGCCGGCGGACGTGGCGCTGCACACGCGCGTGTTCGGCCCCGGCATCGAGTTCGGCGCGAGCGAGGACGCGCTCTCGTTCGATCGCGCGGCGTGTGAGCTCCCCGTCGTTTCGGCCGATCCGGCGCTCGGTGAGCTGGTGCTCGCTCACGCCCGCACGCTGCTCGCGCGGCTGTCCGAGGTGGCGAGCTGGACGGCGCGGGTCGAAAGCGTGCTCGCGAAAGAGCTCCCGCACGTCGCGCCGAACATCGACAGCGCGGCGAGCGCGCTCGCCGTCGCGAAACGCACGCTGCAACGCCGCTTGCGCGACGAAGGCACGAGCTTCGAAGCGGTCGCGGATGCGTTCCGGCGCACGCTCGCCGAGCGCTACTTGAAGGAGCAGCGCCTCGGCGTGCAGGAGACGGCGTTTTTGCTCGGGTACTCGGAGGTGAGCGCGTTTCAGCGAGCTTTCGTGCGCTGGACGGGGCTTTCGCCCAGCCGCTGGCGCGAAAGGTCGTGAAGATTGGCGCGCTCGGCCAAGCGTGCTGGCCCGTCCGGATGCAGGGTTGAAGCATGGAAGGTGGTCTGCTCGTCCACGCGGCGTACGCGCTGGTGCTGATTTGGGTTTGGGTTTGGCGGCGCTGGTTCGAGGAGGAGGGTGTGCGCGAGCCGGAGTTCGAGCGGTTCTGCGCCGAACGGCCGTTGCTCGCGGCGTTCTCGGTGCAGCCCGGTCGTGAAGGCGCGGTGGTCGCGGCGCTGCGAGCGGCGGTGCCGAACGCCGAGACGCTGCCGACGCTCGGCGGCTGGCCGTGGATTTACTACGTGCTGCGCGTCGAGGTGGTGGCCGAAGCCGGCGTGGTGCGCCTCTTCATCGCGAAATGCCGCCGGCTGCGCACGCGTGAGCGGCGTCCCGTCGCGCTCACCACCGCGCTCGCGGACGTGATGCACGCCCACGCCGCCGACATCCGTGACTCTTGGCTTTACAGCGCCGCACGCGTCGACGTGAGCGGCCGCTCGAACGGCGAGCACGGCTGGCGTTTCGCGGGCGGCGCCGCCAACAAGCCGCAATTTTCCGCGTGGGAGCGGCGTCCGAGCTGGGCTCAGCGCGAGCGCCACGTGGCGCTCGCGGCGAGTGACCCCGAACTTCGCGTTGCTTCCTGAGGTGTCAGTGCGGCGTTAGGGGCTTTCGCGGTCGTCGCCGAGTCGTCGTGAAAACTCCGCGCCACGTTCGGAGTTTGCATTGTGACTCGGTGCCGGAGTGCGAGAGCACCGCACCGAGCCGGACCCTGAGCGCCCTTTCAAAAAAATTCGCGTCGGGCGTTCGCGTCGGGCGTTCCCGTCGGGCGTTAGTGCGCGTGGCCGGCGCCGTCTTGGAACGTCACGTCGAGCTCGACGCGTTTGCCGTCGCGGATGACGACGACTTTCGTCGTTTCGCCGGGCTTGGACGCGTTGAGGACGTACATGAAGTCTTCGATGCTGCTGATGTCGTGGGCGCCGAGCTTGACCATCAGATCGCCGCGGCGCATGCCGGCTTTTTCGGCCGCGCCGCCCGGGCGCACGCCGCCGAGCAGCACGCCGCTCTTGCCCGGTCCGGGTCCGGCGTAGTCCGGGATGGTGCCGAGTGATGCGTTGAAGTTGCGCAGATCGCCGCGCGGCGCGGGGGATTTCGCGCCGGGGTTGAAGTGGAGCGGCTTGTCACGCGCCACGACGGCTTCGGCGACCTCTGCGGCGGCGAACGCGATTTGTCCGAGGCCGGCGGCGTTGATCTTGTCGGGGGTGTCGCTCGGCTTGTGATAGTCGGAGTGCGCGCCCGTGAAGAAGTGGAGCACCGGCACGCCGCCCACGAAGAACGACATTTGATCGCTCGGGCCGTAGCCGCCGTCGGGCGCGAGCGCGCAGTCGATGCGCGCCGCGGAGCACGCGCTGGGGACGAGCTCGGCCCATTCGTTCGCGGTTTCGCCCCCGAGCACCTGGACGCGGTTGTCACGCAGCCGCCCGATCATGTCGAGGTTGATCATGGCGAACGCGCCCTTTTTCGGCAGCGCCGGGTTCTTCCCCGCCTCGCTCGAGCGCACGAAGTGCGATGAGCCGAGCAGGCCCGATTCTTCGCCGGAAAACGCGACCACGATCACGTCGCGCCGGAGCTTCGCCTGGTCGGCTTTGAGCTTACGCGCGATTTCGAGCAAGCCGGCCACGCCCGACGCGTTGTCGTCCGCGCCCACGTGCGGCTCCGTGCTGCCCGGCGCGAGCGAGTAACGCCCGCCGTGCCCCAAGTGATCGTAATGCGCGCCGATCACGAGCGCGCCCTTGAGCTTGTCCTTCGCGGCGACGCCCGCGGGGATGCGCCCGACCACGTTGAACGCCTCCGTCGTCACGGGCGTGAGCTCGACGTTCACCTTGGCGTCGACGCGCTCTTTCTTCGCGAGGCGCTCGATGAGGGCGCGCCCCGCTTCACGCTTGATCATGACGATGCCGATGCCGGCGTCGCCATAACCCTCGGGAGTGAGTGACGGCAACGCTGCCTCTTCGGGCGGCTGCCAGCTGACGCTCGCGTTCGCGGGCTTTTCCGGCTCGTCCACGACCACGAGCGCCTTCGCGCCGCGCTCCTTCGCGAGCCACGCTTTGTAGCGCAGGTCGCCGAAACGGCGCTTGTCCTCGGTGTTGTCGAACGCGGGCCCCTCCGGCACGAAGCGCCGCACGAGCACGACCTTGCCGCGGACGTTCAGCCCCGCAAAATCATCCCGCCCGAGCGCCTTGTCGACGATGCCGTAGCCCGCGAACACGAGCTCGCCCGCCGCTTGCACCTTCGGCGCCGAAAACCCGAGCGGCGCGAACGCCTTCGCGTCGAGCGGCACGCCACCGAACGCGACGGACGTCGCGTCACCCTGCTTGAGCGCCGTCGGCACCTCGAACGGCTGCGCGAAGCTGCCCTTCTCGCCCGCGGGTTCGACGCCGAGCGTCTTGAGCCGCTCTTCGATGTACGCGCCCGCCGCTTGAATGCCCTTCGTCCCGAGCCCGCGTCCCTCTTGCGCGGGATCCGCCAGGTAACGCACGTCGGCGAGCGTGCGATCCGCGGCCGTTTCGAGCGTGGTCGCGACGCTGCCCTCGTTCCAATGCGCGACGAAGACGTGCGTGTCGTGCGAGCCCTGCGGCGTGTTCCGGTTCGAGGAAAACGCGAGCATCGAGCCGTCCGGTGAGAACATCGGGAAGCCGTCGAAGCCGTCGGCGTGCGTGATGCGCTCGAGGCGCGCGCCCGTGTCGTCGACGGCCCAGATGTCGAACTCGCGTCCCTTCGGATCGCCGTAGTTCGTCGCGAAGAGCACACGCTTGCTCGACGGATGAAAGAACGGCGCGAACGACGCCGCGTCGAGGTACGTGAGCTGCGTCGCGTCCGAGCCGTCGGCGTTGGCCACGTAAATCTCAAGCTTGGTCGGGCGCACGAGGTGCTGCGCGAGCAGCGACTTGTACTCTTCGAGCTCGGGGCCCGGCTTCGGTCGCGCGGCGCGCCACACGATCTTCGTGCAATCTTTATTGAAGAAGCCGCCGCCGTCGTAGCCCGGCGTGTTCGTCAAACGGACGACGTTCTTGCCGTCCTTGTCCATCTTGTACAAATCGAGGTCGCCGTCGCGCACCGACGTGAACAGGATCGAACCGTCCTTCGCGCAGACGGTGCCCTCGGCGTCGTAGCCCGGCGTGTTCGTCAGGCGCGTGAGCGGCCCGCCCGCGACGCTCGTCTTGAAGATGTCGTAATCCGGGTAAATCGCCCAGACGTAGCCTTTGCTGTGGTCCGGCTTCGGCGGGCACGCCGCGCCGCCGAGGTGCGTCGACGCGTAAATCATCTCCTGGTCGCCGGGCAGGAAGTACGAGCAGGTGGTCGCGCCCGCGCCGCTCGACACGGGAATGCGCGACGGCATCGCGTCCAGCACCGACATGCGATAGATGCGGTCGCAATCCTGCCCCGGCAAGCGCGACTGCATCGTCAGAAAGCGCCCGTCGAACGACCAATACGCCTCCGCGTTTTCCCCCTCGAACGTCAGCTGGCGAATGTCCGCAAAGTGCGGCTCATCGGGCCGCGCGTGTTCGTACACGGGCGGCGGCGACGCCGTGACGCTTGCACTCGGGATCATGAACCCCGGCCGCGCGGGCGCCGATGGTGGAGGTGACGCGCACGCGAGGGCGAGGCAAAGGGACGGCAGGCTCGAAAAAACGCGCGACTTCATGGGCTGACGGTGGGCACAACGCCGACGTGCACCGTACCAGGCGTCGTCTCGTCCGCGCCCTCGAAAGCGTTGAAAGCGACCAGGTACCGTGCCTTCCCGTCCGCCCCGACCACCAAAAACGCCGTCGAAGCCGTAGGAACGGGCGGCGAAGTGCTCAAATCCGCCCACTTGTCACTGAAAGCGGACGTCACGAAATCGCCGCGGTACGTCAGGTCGGGCGACGTCAGGGCTGCGTCGTCGACGGCGTCGAACGCCGCCTGCTGGTTGTCGGCCGTGCGCGTCTTGACGTCGGCGAGCACTTCGTTGGCGGTTGCGTCGAGGTCGACCGCTGCCACGTCGCCGGGGCCGCCGAGCTCGCCGTTCACGCTGATGGCATCACGGCGGAGGCAGAGGTCCCAGTCCGTCGACGTGGCGGCGTCGTTCGGGCTGAGCTGCGTGATCGTTTGCGTTGCGAGCGCGATGCACGGGCCGGGCGCGTCGGTGGACGGCGCGGGGCCGTCGGGGGTTTCGCCGAGTGTTGCGTCGACGTTCTGCAGAGTGACGGTGTCGCCAATGCCGTCAGCGGTAACCTCGGCGTAACGGATTTGATAAAGGGCGCTCACGGGCGCGCCCTGCACATCGCCGTAATAGCCGAGGATTTGCAGCTTGTAGAGGTGCCCGCCCGAGGCGATTCCGTACGTGTGATAGCGGCTATAGAGCGTGTGAGTCGAGCCGTCGTAAGCGTACCAACCAAGGAAAGCGCCGCCCGCGCGATCGCGGATGAGGAACGGAACGTCCACGGGTTCGTCGGGGAACGCGAAGACCGAGATGGAGAGCGGGCCGAATGCGGAGCCGCCACCGGGGCCCGACAGGCCGCCGTTCGTCAGGATGTCGTAGCCGGTGAACGCGAGGTCCCACGCGGTGGAGCGCTTGGGATCGGACTCGGTGACGACGGCGGGAGTTGCGAGATTGACGTAGGTGACGCGCGTGGCGGAAACGGGGACGGTTAGAGTGTCGGTGGGTTGGACGTCGCCGGTGCCGGAGGTGCCGCTGGTGCCGGAGGTGCCGCCGGTAGCGGCGTTGGAGGAGGGGCTGACGGGGGCGCTGCTGCAGGCGGGGAGGGTGAGGAGGGCGGCGGTGAGTGGGAGGGACGCGGTGAGCGAGCGCGTGCGCGGAGTGCGGAGGGAGTGCGACGCAGTGAGCGGGAGCGGAGCGAGGGGGTGCGCGCGGTCACGCATGGCGGGGGAACTGTACCAGCGTGGACGGGAGGGGACGGTGTGGGGGCGCGGTGGGGGGATTTTGTGGGGTAGAGGCGGGCGGTGGTGCACGGGTGGGGACGGCGTGCGGGCGCGGTGTCCACTGGGGGAGACGGCGTTGTGGCGCGGTGGAGGGGTGAGGTGTGGGGGGCGTGCGGGCTTGGGAACGGCGGGGGCTAGGTGTTGGGGCCTAACGGGAATGGATGGGCGTTGACGATGCGGAGTGGGGGCTACATTAGCGGACAACGTTGACCAATGATTGGTTTGGGGGGGGACGGATCTCGGGATTCTGGCGAGACTTGCGTGAGGTGACAGACAAAGGGTTGCGGTCCTCATGTAAGAGAAATAGATGGTCGCCTGACCACACGGGAGAGCGAGCTCGCATGGCAGGGATGCAGGAAGCGGTCGAGGACCTCAAGGCCGCGTCACAAGATGTAAACGCAGGCGTTCGTGGTGTGACTGACGCAATCGCTCGCCTCGTGGCCGTCCTCAATGGTGAGCCTTGGGCGACCTCCGTCACGTCGGTATTGCCGCAGATCGACTTCGACACGTGGTTTGAGTCTGCACGAACGACCATCGGAAGCACGGCTGCCAGTGGACGGTTGACTTGGCCACCGGAGACAGAGTCGCGGGTGGCGATACACCTGGAACTGCTGCGGGCCATCGCCGTCGGCCGACCGACCACGCTCCTCGGTCTGCTCCACAACTTCTTCTCTACCCAGCGAGAAAGGGCCTATGCCGACTTTGTCAGAACCCTATTTGTTCTGTTCGTGCGCGACCTTGAACGCAGTTTGAACCGACGCGTTTCTACGGGGAACGCTACATCCAACGGAGATGAGGCGTCTGTGGAGGTCCACAGGCGCAAGGTATTCGTCGTCCATGGCCGAATGAGGCCGCGCGCCGGGCAATGTTTGAGTTCTCCGCAGTCTTGGCCTGCATCCGCTGGAATGGACCGCAGCCATAACTCTGACCGGGAGCGCGGCCCCCTACGTCGGTGACGTTTTGGACGCGGCGTTTACTGCCGCGCGAGCCGTCGTCGTCCTGATGTCGGGCGACGACGAGGTGCAACTCCGCGAGCCGTTGCGCGCAGCAAGCGATGAGAATTTTGAGTCCGTGCTCACGCCCCAAGCACGCCCGAACGTTCTCTTCGAAGCCGGCATGACACGTGGTCGCTGACTTTTCTACTATTGCCGTTCAACGGTAACATCGCATAATGCGGTCCGCCGAACGAACCACGGGGGCGGCGTCGCGGGGTGAGCCCACCTCGGGCGAAGCTCATTCTGATTCTTTTCGCCACATTCTCTGGCTGTTAGCCGGAGTATTGGAGCCGTCTTGGCAGATCTGCCGTTTGATCAACAAGTAATCTTGACCATCTTGGACAAGGGCCTCTTTATGGTCATAGCCGTCGCATTGACAGTGATTGGCACGCGGATAGTGGAGGGGTACAAAGCGCGGGAGGCCATTCGTCTAGAGGCGACCAAGACAGCGGAAACATTCCGAATCGAGGTCGCCAAAGAGAAGGTCAAGAAAATCGAAAAGATCTGGAGCGAGTTCTATGAACTGGAAACTGAGATCACGAGAATCGTGTGGGACACCTCGCAGGTGCGTGGCGAAGCTACGAGACAGTTGATTGAAGCCGGGCTTCTTAAGCCGGCTCTGCAAGATCATCCCGAGGATCAAGCCGAGATTGAGAAGACCGCGATGCCGCGGCTCACCGCCGAAATTCTTCCGCGAATTTCGGCGCTCGAAGCACTTCGCAAGCGCTTGCGCCACAAGATCGACGTTGTGGACCGCTTCTGGCTCGGTGCCACAATCGCAACCGATCTTCTCGCGCGCACTAATATATACGGGGATCTGTTCGAACGACTCAAGACCTTTAAAGTACGATCGCTGGAGGGTGCTCCGAAGCTCAGCGAGCGGGATGACGTCGACAAGTTTGTGGATGCTCTGGTCAGGAAGAGCTGAGTCAGGCGCGGTCCCGGTCGAACCGGCAGAGCGGCGCGCAGTTGGTGTCGTGGGTGCGTTGGCGCTGGTTTGCAGCCGCCGCCGCCCGCGCTTCCGCTCGACCGGCGCAGCTGAAACCTGGTACGTTGGCCAGACGCCCGATGAACCGATTTCCAACTGAAGCCGCCCTCCACGCGTGGCGGTATGGCAGGCTCAGGCAGAACGGCTCAGTGCGGCTCTACTTCACCTCGAAGGCTACGTCGACATCGACCCACAGTGCCCGCTGGGAGGCCCAGACGGGCTCAAGGATGCGATCTGTAGAAGGGATGACCGCAAATGGATTGCCGCGGCGTATTTCCCTCCTACCGAATCAACGCCTTCGGAAATCTCGAAAAAGTTCAACCACGATCTGCCGGGGGTCCGTGCAAACGGCGCGCAAGGCATTCTGTTTCTAACAAATCAACGCATAGGCCCTGCGGCCCGCGATGATCTCTTAGAGTACGCCCGAAAGGATGGCGCGACCGCAGAAATCTACCACTTAGAGCGCATCCGGGCGGCTTTGGATGCGCCTAAGGGTTACGGCATTCGGCTCGAGTATCTGCGCATACCGATGACGGAAGAGGAGCAGGTAAGCTTTTTCAGCGAACTGAACTATGACGTTACAAGGCGGCTACTCGACAATCAAGCTCAGTTCGCGAGCTTGCACGCGAAACTCGACCTGGTCCTGAAGAGGACCGAAGCGATCGGCTCCCCGGCCTCCCCGGGACCGTCCTCGGTTCTATCGTCCACATCCGAAACCACCAACGAGGTCGAGAACCCCACCTCTGTGCTGTCTATTGCTAACATATCTTGGATTCATCGCATCGTCACCGAAGGCTCCGGCGTGCCAGAAACGTCTCGCGGTCGTTTGCGGTCGATAGCCGTGCACATTACTGGAAGCTCACTTGAACCCCGGCCAGCGGATGCCGTCCCAGGCGCACTACGCGACTTGATCGTTTGGTGGCGAAAAGTGCATCCCATTCTCATTGGTAAAGACAAGCAAGCTGTCGTCGCTGCATTGGCCGACCTGCATCATCGCTTTCTTTCAATACATCCGTTCATTGATGCCAATGGGCGAGTCGCGCGGGTGCTCTTAGATCAGGCTGCGCGTGAGTTGCTTGGCCGGCGTATAGGTCCTGACTTCCTTGCTGATCCATCACTGTATTTCCGAGCGCTTGAAGCGGCCGACGCCGGGGAGATGGAGCCGCTCACCCGTTTGGTCGAAGCTGCGCTCGAGTGACGCGATTTATTGGCGGAATCGAAGCGGACCTGCTCTGATGCTCGGCCGGGTTAGGGGAAAACTTCGCCATCTGCGCCAGGTTCGTTCTCTTAGCGGAAACTTGCTAAGCGTCCGTTCAGGTGTTAACTTGCACCACCTGCTCGCTGGAGACACCATGAAATCCACGAAATCATACGAGGAATTGGTGATGGAAACGAAGCGCCTGCAGGCACGTGGCGCTCTACCGAAGGAGCCAACGCGGGAGCAACGCATCAGTTGGGCGTACGGTCAGACGAAGCTCGAGAACAGCGCGGTTACTCGCGAAGACGCGGTCCGAGCCGTCGACAAGAAGCCGAAGGGATGACGTGCGCGTGGCTGACTCGCCGCTTCTTTGCAGCGAATCGGACAAGGCGCGTCTCGAGAATGAGAACGCGGTTGACCAGATCGATCTGATCGCTCATCTAGTAAATGTTTACGAAGTTGGCGAGCTCCGGGAATCACATGTTCTCGAGCTACACAAGCTTGCCATTCAGAACATCTATCCTTGTGGCGGTCAGTATCGGTCTGCACGCGATCACGTTATTATTACGAATAGTCCGCATGTCGTACCGGAGCCGGCCATCGTGCCGACTCTCGTGCGCGATGCGATACGGTGGATCAACGAGTCGTCACGGTCTCCTTTGGAGAAGGCGGCATTCGCACTGTGGCGATTCAATTGGATTCATCCGTTTCGAGGCGGCAACGGCAGAACGTCTCGCGCTCTCGCATACCTAATCGTGTGCATGTCTGAACGGAGCATGTTTCCCGGCGAGCCTGTCATGCCCGATCTGATCTACGACCGACGTGACGAGTACATCGCGACGTTGCGCACCGTTGACGCGTCGGCTCGCGAGGAAACTTCGGACCCCGACTTCTCTGCGATGGCGACGTTCCTACGCGAAGTCCTGACGACCCAACTTGCGAGCGCACTCGATCGAGTGTCTGGCAGCTTCAGTACCACCGGCTAGCCAACCCCGGTTCTGATAGTCCCCACGAATTCAGACCCGTTGGGTGTGGGAGACGAGGGCTTGACGTTGCGCGGAGGGATGCGTCGAGAGCGGTCGCCGTCGGAGTAGTAAGAACCGGCAATAAAGGTAGCGAGCGACAGGCGTTGGCAGCCGATATAGGGAGTCGCTCAAGTAACTCAGTCGACGGGACGCCTCGTCTGGTCGTTGCGTGTCTTACTCGGAGTAGAGCTCTACTTGCAACGCGCCGGAATTGTCTTCATAGTATCCGCCGCAGTCGTTGTATTGAAATGTGAATCTCGCGCCGTTGCCGGAAACGCCGACAGCGTATTTGTGGTCAGGTGAAAACTTCCCCCAGTCGACGCCGCGACTTTGGGCTCATCTTCGTGACGCTGCAGACGAAATGAATCTCGCCTCTCGGGTCGCGTGGTTTAAGTATCGGACTGCTGGCGCTACGTTCGGGTACTACGAGGCACGGTCTGACGCTTGAGCCAACAGGGGAGAGCGGTCGAAAGCATCCGCTGGTCACGGGCTTCAGGTGTCCGTGGGACATTGGTGCTTTTCACGACGGTTCTCCAACGTTAAATGATGCTGCACTTGTCGTGCTCGATGCCCCGAATCTTGCACCATGCGAATCAGGCGAGGTTAAGCTGCATCCGCTCGCCCCAGAGCTCTGGGGTAAGCACTTGGTCGGACAGGTGATCCGACCTTGGGATGGCAGATTCTTTGGTGAAGCCCTCGTCTCGTCAGCCGTGCCGCCATGGGATGGGTAGTTCCGGCCCGCATGACGTTGAGATCGTGAACCATCACTAGGAGTGATTCGATGACCCGCAAACAGCTAGCTCCAGTTCATCCGGGTGAGATCCTAGAAGAAGAATTTCTCAAGCCGCTGGCCCTTTGAGCTTCCCCGGATTTTCAGGACACCCGGCGAGGAGGGTATCCTCGGGGATAGTTCATGGAAGCGAACGGCAAACGGAAGCGAAAGAAGCACGCAGAAGAGTTCAAGCGTGAAGCGGTTCGGC